>Ga0255338_1000475_pt1 | contig 127720 bp, 146 predicted proteins | sample MeOH1_35cm_T4_19_FD_203715 | JGI IMG/M metagenome (GOLD analysis project Ga0255338, IMG submission 203715) | Sandy soil microbial communities from University of British Columbia, Vancouver, Canada - MeOH1_35cm_T4_195 | ecosystem: Engineered > Artificial ecosystem > Sand microcosm >... | reverse complement strand
TGCTGATCTGCCAGGTCGCCGTCCTTTCTCATCAGTTCCGCGAAGGACGGGAACGCGCCATCGCCTTCGGCTGGTGGGGGATCATCTTCGGCATCGGTCTCGGCTTCGGCCCAGTCATCGGCGGCGCGATCGCCGCCGTGTCGAGCTGGGCGTGGGTGTTCCTGATCCACGTCCCCCTTTCGGTGGTGGCACTGATCCTTGCCGGCGGCGGCGTCCAGGAATCCATAGACCCGGAGGCGAGGACCCTCGACATCGCCGGCATCGTCACGCTGTCGTTGTCCGTCTTCTGTCTCGCCTTCTTCATCACCCAGGGACCGGATCTCGGCTTCGCCAGCCCGGCCGGCCTCGCGATCATCGGCGTCTCCTTCGCGAGCCTCACCGCCTTCGTGATCGCGGAGCGGATCAGCCAACGGCCGATGTTCGATTTCTCCGTGTTCCGGAACCGCGATTTTTCCGGAGCGCTCATCGGATCGATGGCCATGAATTTCAGCTTCTGGCCGTTCATGATCTACCTGCCGATCTACTTTCAGGCGGGGCTCGGCTACGACGGCGTCACCGCCGGGCTGTCGCTCCTGGCCTATACGCTGCCGACGCTGGTCGTGCCGCCGGTGGCCGAGCGCCTCGCGCTGCGCTACCGGCCCGGGCTGGTGATTCCGACGGGCCTGTTCACGATCGGCCTGGGTTTCATCCTCATGAAGTTCGGCAGCGCTGCCGAGCCGGCGAGTTGGCTCACGATGCTGCCGGGCTCGATCCTCGCCGGCGTCGGGCTGGGGCTGACCAATACGCCCGTCACCAACACGACCACGGGCTCGGTGCCGAGCGAGCGCGCCGGGATGGCGTCCGGCATCGACATGAGCGCGCGGATGATCTCGCTCGCCGTCAACATCGCGCTCATGGGCTTCATTCTGGTGGAAGGCGTACAAGCCTCCTTGCGGAGCGCGCTTCCGGGCGCCGCCGGCGTCGTATCGTTGCGGCCGCTGGCGGAGCGCATCGCAGCCGGCGCGGCCACTTCGCCCGAGCCGGGCATATCCGGCGCCGTCACGCATGCGGCGCTCGTCAACGGCTTCGGCTGGGTCATGCTGTACGGCGGATTGAGCGTTTGGGCCCTGGCGGGGATCAGCTTCCTGATCTTCGGCTCGACGAAGCCGGCCCGTGCCTCCGATGGCCCGAGCCGCGCCGGGAATGACGGCGCTGCCGTCTAGCCGCATTTGCCCACGGAGTTCGCCTGGGACAAATCGCAGGTGCTTTTCCGCGGCTCTGACCGGACCTCGTCGCGAGCTGGTCATCGCCGAGCGAAAGGCAGCGTTGCAATCTTCCACGCTGCGCCGTCGCGCAGCCTGTAGCGACAGGCATGACACCGGCGGCATGGGAGGGTGTTCACGCGCATTCGGCCGCCGGAATGGTCGCCTCCCGCGCACGCGCCGCAATCACCGATGGACGCACCGCGATCCGCCGGACGTAGCCGGCGATGCTCGGCCAATCTTCGAGGTTGATGGAGAATCCGGGCATCCAGCCGAGCACGGCGAACAGATAGGCATCCGCGACCGTGAAGCTGTCGCCCATCAGATAGGCGTGCCTCGCCAGCGTCGCGTCGATCAGATCGAAGCGCTTGAACAGCCGTGTCTTGACGAGGCCCCGATCCGCTTCCGGCAGCTCGTTGTTGAACAGCGGTCCTGATCCGGCGTGGACCTCGCTGGTGATGAAGTTGAGCCATTCCTGCAGCCGCACCCGCGCCCAGGTGCCGTTTGCCGGCGCCAGTCCCGCCTCGGGCTTCAGATCGGCGAGGTATTGCACGATGGCCGGCCCCTCGGTCAGGACCTCGCCGCTGTCGAGCTGAAGCGCCGCCACATAGCCTTTGGGATTGATGGCGAGGAAATCCCCGCCCTCGGAGGTGCGCTTCGTCCGGTTGTTCACTCGGACGAGATCGTAGGTGAGCCCCAGCTCCTGCAGCACGACATGGGGCGAAAGGGAGCAGGTGTCGGTCGCGAAATAGAGCTTCATCGGGAACGCTCCGCCGTCGAGGGATGTCGCGGCGGAGATTGACGTATCGCAGGAAAGAAGGAAAATTACTGGTACAGAATTATTCCATAAGTATGGCTACTATGAATCTGACGCAGCTCCGCAGCCTCATCGCCGTCGCCGAGGCCGGCAGCTTCACCGCAGCCGCCGAGGCGGTCGGCGTCACGCAGTCCGGCATGAGCCAAGCGCTCGCGGCACTGGAGGAAGCGCTCGGCGTCAAGCTGCTGGTGCGACACCGCCATGGTGTCGAGCTGACGGCGTTCGGCGAACGGGCGCTGGACCATGCACGCGCCGCCTTCGCCCATCTCGAGGCGATCCAGCAGGCGGCGGCGGAAGTGGCCGGCGAGGGAACCAGCTCGATCCGTATCGCCGCTTTTCCCAGCGTCTTCGCGACGGTGCTGCCGCCGCTTCTGCGGCGTTTCCGCTCGCTCCACCCCGGCATCGAGGTGGTGGCGCTGGAGACGGATGACCGCGAGGTCGAAGTCTGGCTGGAGGCCGGCTCCGTCGATCTCGGCGTCGTGCTCAATCCGTCGCCGGACAGCGGCGCGGTGCTGATCGGTCAGGACGCATGGGTCGGCGTGCTCCCGGCGAGCCATCGCCTGGGGCGGCGCAGCACGCTCTCCCTCGCGGACCTCGCCGCCGAGCCTTTCGTGCTGGCAACCGGCGGCTGCCATGTCCATGCGCGTACGCTCGCGGGAGCCGTTGGCCTGTCGCTGGCGGACGTGCGCATGGAGGTGCGCGACTGGGCGAGCGCCATCGCGCTCGTCCGCGAAGGCGTCGGTGTCGGCATCGTGCCCGAATCGACCCTGCCCGAGAGGCGGAAGGGCCTGCGCGTGGCGCGGCTCGATCCTCCGTTGTCGCGGCGTTTCGGCCTGCTGTCCGCTCGGGTGAACAAACCATCCCGCGCCGCCGGTCTGCTCGTCGAGCTGGCGCAACGCCGCGCATGACCGCCGTTCTCGTGCCCGGCGCCAAAGAACGGCCGCGGACATCGTCTCGGTCCCAGCGATGATCTGGGGGAAACCATTCTCCAAATGCATTCCAGACGAATCGTCTCAACGATATCGATTCTTTCAGCCGCCTTCCTACCCTCATCCTGATCGCGGCTAGACGGTCGCCGTCCGCGAGATTGCTCTTCGTCCGGCGCTTGCCGAGCCAAAATCGCGCCGCGCTATACGCTTGGCGATTCGACTTGCATTTTGATAGCGACTTCGGTACGTCACTATCATTATGCAACCCAAGAAATCGGTCGGCACCGAATGCCCTGCGGCGCGCGCGCTTGAATGCGTCGGCGAGTGGTGGAGCATTCTGATCCTGCGCGATGCGTTTCAAGGCTTCACCCGCTTCGACGAGTTTCGCCAGAGCCTCGGCATTGCGCCGAACATCCTCTCGAGACGGCTCGCCCATCTGACGGAAGCCGGCATGTTCGAGCGGCGGCTCTACAGCGAGAGGCCGCCGCGCTACGACTATGTGCTGACCAACATGGGCCGCGATTTCTTCCCCGTGGTGGTGGCCCTGTTCGCCTGGGGCGACAGGCATCTCGCGCCGAAGGGCAAGGCGCTGCTGCTGGCTGAGCGAGAGACGGGGCGCCTGCTCGATCCGGTGATGGTCGATGCGGAGAGCCTCGAACCGGTGACGCCGGACACCACCGCTCTCGTGGCGGGACCGCGCGCCAGCCAGGCCATGCGCGAGCGCCTCGCCACGATCCGGGCACGCCATCCGAGCTTCTCAGCCCACAGAGGATAAGTGACCGCCATGCGCAGGGTCGTCGTAACGGGACTTGGGGCGGTATCGCCGCTCGGAATCGGCGCCGAGCTCGTCTGGTCGCGCCTGCTGGCCGGCCGCTCCGGATTGCGCGCCCTGCCGGAATGGGCGGCGGGCCTTCCGGCGAAGGTCGCGGGGCTGGTGCCCGGCACGGCGGAGGATCCGCACGGCGGCTTCGAGCCCGACCTCGCCGGATCCGCGAAGGACCAGCGCAAGATGGACCGCTTCATCCTGTTCGCGCTGGTGGCGGCCGCGGAGGCGATTGCCCAGGCCGGATGGGCGCCCGCCGATGCCCACGCGCTCGAGCGCACGGCCACGGTCATCGCATCGGGTATCGGGGGGTTCCCGGCCATCGCCGAGGCGGTGCGCACGACCGATCAACGTGGCACCCGTCGCCTCTCGCCTTTCACCATACCGTCCTTCCTGGCCAATCTCGCCGCCGGCCACATCACCATCCGGCACGGCTTCAAGGGGCCGATCGGCACGCCCGTCACCGCATGCGCCGCGAGCGTGCAGGCCATCGGCGATGCCGCGCGCCTGATCCGGTCCGGCGAGGCCGACATCGCGGTGTGTGGCGGCGCGGAGGCCTGCATCGACCTCGTCAGCCTCGGCGGCTTCGCCGCCGCGCGGGCGCTGTCGACCGGCTTCAACGACGCGCCGGAGCGCGCGTCGCGCCCGTTCGACCGCGATCGCGATGGTTTCGTCATGGGCGAAGGGGCGGGCGTTCTCGTGATCGAGGAGCTCGAGCACGCTCGTGCTCGCGGGGCGACGCCGATCGCCGAGGTCGCAGGGTACGGAACGACGGCGGACGCGCACCACATCACCTCCGGACCGGAGGATGGAGAGGGTGCGGCTCGGGCCATGATGGCGGCGCTCGATCTGGCCGGCCTCGCGCCGGGCGACGTGCAGCATCTCAACGCTCATTCGACCTCGACCCAGGTGGGTGATCTGGGCGAACTGGAAGCGATCAAGGCGGTCTTCGGCCGGGAGGGCGGGATCGCGGTGAGCGCCACGAAGTCGGCGACCGGCCATCTGCTCGGCGCCGCCGGGGGGCTGGAGGCGATCTTCACCGCCCTTGCATTGCGCGACCAGATCGCGCCGCCGACCCTCAATCTTGAAAACCCCGATGCGGCGGCGGAGGGCATCGATCTTGTTTCGGGCGAGGCCCGGCCGATGGCGATGGAGCACGCCATCTCGAACGGCTTCGGCTTTGGCGGCGTCAACGCGAGCGTCGTGCTTCGGCGCTGGTCGTAAGGATCCGGATTGTCCCGGCCTGGCTGAGATGAGCTTCAGCCGCTGCTTCACCACCGCGACCGTGACACAGAAAGCCGCGGCGTTCGCCTCCTCGAGCTGGCCCTAGTCCCGCAGCACGAGGACTACGCTGATCTGATCGAGGGGATGAAGCGGCGGGCACTGGACGTTCGGCCGCTTCGAGCAGGCGATCGCCTACGCTGGGGCGCGCCAGGATTGCACCCGACGCGCTTCCCTCGCGCCGACCCGGACCGCGAAACCGCTACCGGCAAGCTGAAGTCGCGCCGCAGGACGTTCGCTAGATCGCTGCTTTTCTAGGAAAACTTGGAGCGGGCGATGGGATTCGAACCCACGACCCCAACCTTGGCAAGGTTGCATATAAGCTACGCTGCGATATCCGGCACCGCGAAAATATTCTATTACATCAAAATGATAGGTTGATATCTCCGCCGCGCTGACGCTAGAATAGACTGGCCGCTTCGGTGTACGGTGGTGCGCATGTGGTGTCCACGCTAGGGCAGGAGAGGTCGAAAAGATGGGCAAGCGCAACAGCGTTTTTTTGACGAAGCGCGTCGTCGATGCCCTCAAGCCGAACGATACGCGTTATCGAGTCTGGGACAACGAACTGCCTGGTTTCGGAGTTCGCATTGAGCAATCCGGGACCAAGACATTCATAGCGAAGTACCGGACAAGCGGCGGTGGCCGCTCAGCCGGTCAGCGGGTGCTGACCATCGGTCGCTACGGTCCGGTGACGGTCGACGAAGCGCGGAAGCTGGCTAGGGTCAAGCTCGGAAGGGTTGCCGCGGGGGCGGACCCTTCAGCGGAACTCAGAGCAAAGCGCCGCGAGATGACGATGACTGCGCTCATCGATCTGTATGAGAGAGAGGGCTGCGTCATCCAGCGAGGTAAGCGACAGGGACAGGCAATGAAGCCCCGCACGAGAGCGTATACTCTCGCTCGGCTTCGTCACCATGTTGTTCCACTCCTCGGCCAAAAGCGGGCGTCGGAGATCAATGCGGCGGACATCGAACGGTTCGTAGCAGATGTCACTGCCGGACGGACTGCCCGGGACGAGAAGGCGGGACCGCGGAGAAGGATTGTTGTGAGGGGCGGAGCCGGTGCCGCTCGCAAAGTAGTCCGCGACCTTTCCGCGGTCTTCAGCTTTGCCATACGCAGTGAGATCGTGCAACGCAATCCCTGCGACAGGGCTGCGGTTCGCAAGACGGACAACCAGAACGATCGGTTCATGACCCTCGAGGAAGTCGTCCGGCTCGGCGCCGCGCTCAATGAACTCGAGAAGGAGGGTGTGAATCCAAAGGCGATTAACATTGCGCGCCTCTGGGCGCTTACCGGGTGCCGCCGGGATGAAATTGCCGCGCTCAAAAAAGCCGAGGTCAATCTCGCCGAGGCGCAACTCGAGTTCGAGGATTCCAAAACGGGAAAGTCAGTCCGTCCCCTGGGCGCAGCCCCGGCGGCCCTTCTTGAAACGCTTCTGTTGGACGCCGCGGAGAACGACGGTGACTTTGTCTTCGCGGCCGAGCGTGGTGACGGATACTATCAGGGCACGAAGAGCGTTTGGGCGAGAGCCGTCGCCAAGGCTGGGCTGACCGATATCACGCCGCATACGCTTCGCCATACGATCGGCTCAACAGCTATTTCCGCGGGCGAGACAATGGCGCTGACAGGAGCGATTCTCGGGCACGTCAATCAGCGCTCGACAGCGATCTATGCGCATGTGCAGCGTGATCCCTCCCGGCGAGCCGCCAATCGGATCAGCCAGAAGATCGCTGATGCTCTTGCCGGTAACGCAGCAGACTACGACGTGAATCCAATGCTGCAGAACTTCAGTCATAATGACAAGGAGCTCATCGACCAGCTACGGCGACGTCTCGCTAAAGGCGACAACGGTGCATCGATCTTGCGCTCGGTGATCACCGATCTCTCTGTCAAGCTGTAGGACTTTCGATCGGACCGTCTAGCTGACCTGAGACCCTGATCTCCCTCCAGATTTGAGTAGAGTCCGTCGATCAAGGAGACGGACGATGCGCCCCTCGCGGTTCACGGAAGAGCAGATCATTGGGATGCTGAAGGAGCAGGAGGCCGGAGCGCCGACGGCGGATGTCTGCCGCAAGCTCGGCATCTCCTCGGCGACCGTCTACAATTTCAAGGCGAAGTATGGCGGGCTGGACGTGTCGGATGCACGCCTGCTGAAGACACTCGAGGACGAGAACGCCCGCCTCAAGAAGCTGCTGGCGGAGCAGTTGCTCGACAACGCGATCCTGAAGGACGTCGCCGCAAAAAATGGTGACGCCCGATGCGAAGCGGAAGGCGGTGGCTCATGCCTGCGCAGTGCATGCAGTGAGCCAGCGTCGGGCGTGCCTGGCCTTGAAGACCGATCGCTCGACGGTGCGCTACACGAGCACTCGTCCGGACGATGCTCTGTTGCGCGAGGCGACGAAGGTCGTGGCGGCGGAGCGCCGCCGGTTCGGCTATCGCAGGATCCACATCATGCTGGACCGCCAGGGCATCGTGATGAACCAGAAAACGCGGCGGCTCTATCTCGAGGAGAAGTTGCAGGTGCGCCGGCGCAGCGGCCGCAAACGGGCACTGGGCACCCGCAGGCCCATGCTTGTGCCTGATCGGGCCAATGCGCGCTGGAGCCTCGACTTTCTTTCCGACACGATCAGCGACGGTCGCCGCTTCAGGATGCTCGCCATCGTTGACGACTATACGCGCGAGTGCCTGGCGCTCGTCGCCGACACCTCGCTCTCGGGCCTGCGCGTCGCTCGGGAACTGGATGACGTCATTCGCCTGCGCGGCCGGCCAGACACGATCGTTTCCGACAACGGCACCGAGCTCACCTCGATGGCGATTTTGCGCTGGTGCCAGGAGACCGGCGTCGAGTGGCACCATATCGTCCCCGGCAAACCCGGCGCGGTTCAGAACGCTTTCGTCGAGAGCTTCAACGGGGGCTTTCGGGACGAGTGTCTTCTGTAGTCGGGGTCTGGGCGTCAAGCCTGGAGGTGATATCCGGTTCTCGGCATAGGGTCACGCTTCTGTCTGCGGTCACCATGGTGCTGCATGATGGACTTCGAAGGTGAGACGGACCACGCTAAACGGCGGGCTCGGATAGCTAGCATTGCGGCCCATGCACTCGTGCGGCCTTCGTCTCATCCCCGTCCCTGCCGGGACCTCGAATCAGCCGGGCTCGGCCGGCCTCTAACCTGCGCACACGACGGCGTCACGCCTCCTTCGCGGTCCAGCGGAACGCAGTCCCGTCGCGCCACATTCGGTGCATGATCACAGCCAGCTTTTGGGCCACGGCGACCTTCGCCTTCTTCAGGGAGCTGCGCTTGGCGATGGTCACCCCCCATTGCTTCAGGGCTGCCCATTGCGTTGTCCGGCTGAGCATTACATTGGCAGCCGCGAACAGGGCGCAGCGTGTCAGCCCGTCGCTGCATTTGGCGATGCGTCCACGCCGGTCCATCTCCCCGGATTGGAATTGGCGGGGCACCAGGCCCAGGTGAGCGCCGACATCTGCGGAGTGTAGGAACCGATCCGGTCGATCGATGGTAGTCTTGAAGGCCAGGGCAGTCACCGGACCTACCCCTGGGATGCCCATGAAGCGCACGCAAAGCTCGTCGTTCTTCACGACGCGCCGTAGCGCTGCATCGAGCTTCGCAAGTTGCGCCACGAGTACATCGCGGCTGGCGAGTAATGCCTCCATGCACAAGGCAAGGCGGGGTCGATCCATCAAAAGATCGCGGGCCCGTGAAGCAAAGCCGCTGCTGCTGACCCGTCCCACCTTGAGCCCGTGTGGGCGGAGGGCGCCACGGATCTCATTCTCAAGGTCCCGCACCTTGTTGATCAGAAACTCGCGGCTCGTTAGCAGGGTGCGCAGCTCCTGGCTCTCGACAGACTTCACATGCACCGTCTTGAACCAGCCGGAGCGGACCGACTGCGCGATCGACCGGGCATCGTTGCGGTCGGTCTTGTTCAAGGACATGGCCGCGATCGCTGCCTTCGAATGGCGCGTCTCGATGCGACAGACCGGCAGCCCTGCGTCCCTGAGGCCAAAGAACAGCCACTGCGACAGCGGCCCGGCCTCGAGGCCGATCCGCTCGCACGAGCCATCCAGCTCCAGCAGCATTGAACTGATAATCTCTGGATCGCTCACCACCTTGGCTTCCTCAAGGATGCTGACTTCGGCGGTGATCACGCAGATGCTCGTCAGCTCCAGGGAAACATCGAGACCGGCACAAAGGATGGACATTGGGCGCTCCTCTTCCAGAATGTCGGGAGAGGATGGGCTTCACGCACGACGCAGCCCAGACCCCGACTACCCCATCTCAACGACACACTGTTCTCGACGCTCGCCGAGGCCCGCAGCGCCATCATCTCATGGAAGGAGGACTACAACCGAAATCGACCACACTCGGCCCTCGGCAACATGCCGCCCGCCGAGTTCGCCCTCAAATCCACGCCAGAAAAACAGGCCGCCTAAGGCCAGAAATGAAACTCAGGACTCTCCCTCAGGTCGGAGGAGAAAACGGTCTCAGGTCAGCCACAGAGTGCTCCGCAAGGCTCGGGTTTTTGTCCCTGTTCCGCTGATACCGCAGCTCCTGACCGTAGGAGCCGATCTGCGACAGGCTAACGATATAGGGCGTTTTCTCTTCAGTCATTTCTCCAAGGTCTCGCTGAATAAGTGTGACAATTTAAGCGCTAGTATTTCGTTCTCGCGTAGACTCCGAACGTTCCGTAGCATTCGTAGATCGCTCACCTATTTTTGTGATTGTTCAAAATTGAGTTGTATCTCTTCTTGTTGGGGGTCCTTCCGTAGACTGAGAAATTGAAGACGTAGGTTGGGCCGCTTGCCCTCGCGAAGCCCATGCTGCGTGTCGACCTGCGGGCGGGCGAACGTCGGATAACTGGCGTATGACGCACGTCGAAGCCCCTCCTGAGCTCGAGCTCGTCGTCTGCGGAATGCTCTGGGGGCCAGACGGCGCAAGTTCGATGGAGTAGCGCGGCGAGAATGGCGTCTGGGTGGCTCTGGCGCCGAGGATGCTATTGACCAGATAGCTGCGTGACTGCCCGTTGTCCGCACGCACGGCCACGCTACGCGTCAAGCTCGTCCGGTTCCTGGTCCTCGTTGCGTTCGGCAAGGCCGCCCGCTATGCCGTGATCGTCGCCGGCCTTTGGTGGTCCGGATTGTGATGCGACATCGGTGGCCGGCCGCAGCTCGGCGCCGACATCGCCCAGCCGCACCTATGACGAGCGCTACATCCAGAGCGATCGGATTATCGGCGCCGGACATCGGCAGCCACAGCGGCGCGTGCGCACGCCATGGCCAAAGTCGATGTGGCGCGTGGGCAGGTTCAGACGAACCCGATCTCCGCGCCATGATCCGGGGGGCGGCGACGGGCGCGGCGAGGCGGGCTCGCCACCGGCCGTGACGGCCTCGCCGCGTACGAGGCCGTCATGCGCTCGCCCCCGTCGGCCGGCGATCGGCGGCGGCAGCGCTCGCCGGCTGTCCGGCGCCGTCCGCCAACCGGGTCCGCTTCAGCAGCAGCGCGTTGATCGCGACGAGCGCGGAGCTTCCCGACATGGCGAGCGCGGCGACTTCCGGGCTGAGCAGGAACGGGTAGAAGACGCCGGCCGCGAGCGGAAAGGCGACGACGTTGTAGCCGGCGGCCCACCAGAGGTTCTGGTGCATCTTCCGTAGCGTCGCGCGCGAAAGCTCGATCGCGCCGACGACGTCGTGCGGATCGCTCTTCATCAGCACGACATCGGCGCTTTCGATGGCGACGTCGGTCCCGGCGCCGATGGCGAAGCCGACATCGGCCTGCGTCAACGCCGGCGCGTCGTTGACGCCGTCGCCGACCATGCCGACCTTGAGCCCCTGTGCCTGCAATTCCCTGATCTTGTCCGCCTTCTGGCCGGGCAGGACGTCGGCGAGCACGATGTCGATGCCGAGATCGTCGGCGATGCGCTTCGCCGTCCCGGCGTTGTCGCCGGTCAGCATGGCGACGCGCACGCCGTTCTCGCGCAGGCGGGTGATCGTCGCCTTGGCGCTCGGCCGCGGCGCATCGGCGATCGCGATGAGGCCGAGAATCCTACCCGATCGCGCCACGTGCACGACCGTCCGGCCGGCCCCCTTCAGGGCTTCGGCCCTGTCGGCGAGGCCGGCCAGGTCGATCTCCTCGTCGTCCATCAGGCGGCGGTTGCCGAGGAAAACGCGACTGCCCTCGACCTCTGCCCTCGCGCCTTTGCCCTCGATGTTGAGAAAGCCTGCGATGGCCGGCGCCCCCAATCCCTTGGCCCGTTCGAGGATGGCGAGCGCCAAGGGGTGATCGGAGCCTTGCTCGACGGCCGCGGCGACGCGAAGGACCTCGTCCGGTGCGACGCCGGCGGCGGGCGCGACCTCGACCACCTTCGGCTCACCCATCGTCAGCGTGCCGGTCTTGTCGAAGACGATGACGTCGAGCTTGGTCGCCTCCTCGAGCGCACCGGCGTTCTTGAACAGGATGCCGTGCGTCGCGCCGAGCCCCGTCCCGACCATCACGGCCATCGGCGTCGCGAGGCCGAGGGCGTCCGGACAGGCGATGACGAAGACGGTGATGGTGAGGGTGAGCGCGAACAGCAGCGGCTCGCCGAGCCACCAGTACCAGACGACGAAGGTGGCGATGCCGATGATGATCGCCGCGAGCACGAGGACCTGAGAGGCCTTGTCGGCGAGGAGCTGGGCGGGCGCGCGTGAGTTCTGCGCCTCCTGGACGAGCTTGACGATCTGCGCCAATGCCGTATCGGCGCCGATCTTGGTCGCCCGATAGCGCAGCATGCCGCTCTTGTTGATGGTTGCGCCGATGACCGCGTCGCCGACGACCTTGGTCACCGGCATCGATTCCCCGGTCAGCATGGATTCGTCGATCGTCGACTGACCCTCGACGACCTCGCCGTCGACCGGGATCTTGTTGCCGGGCCGCAGCACGACGACGTCGCCGACGACCACCTCTGCGGTCGGGATATCCACTTCCCGGCCGCTGCGCAGCACGGTCGCCTTCGGTGGCGCGAGGTCCAGGAGTGCGCGGATCGCCGCAGACGCTCCGGCGCGCGCCCGCATCTCCAGCCAGTGCCCGAGCAGGATGAAAACGAGGAGGACGGCCGAGGCCTCGTAGAACTGTTGGCCGACGAAGATGAAGGTGCTGCCGACGCTGAACAGGTAGCCGGTGCCGACGCTGAGCACGACGAGAACGGCCATGTTGAGCACGCCGTTGCGCAGTGCCCGCCATGCGGCCACCACGAACGGCCACACCGGATAGAGGATGGCGGCACTGGCGAAGAGGAACATCGCGACGTCCTCCTCGAGCCCGAAGGGCGGCGCCATCCACGGCTCGCCCATGCCCATCGGCGCCATGGCGAAGATCGGCATCGTGAAGACGAGGCTGATCAGGAAGCGGTTGCGCATGTCCCTGACCATGCCCCGCATGTCCATGCCGGCGCCGTGCCCCATTTCGTGCACCATCACGTCGTGCGCCATCGTGTCGTGCGAGGGAGCGGGCCGCTCCACGGCGGCGCCACGCGGCTCGCCGTGATGCCCGTGGCCGGCGTGCCCGGCCGACGGTGCGCGCGGATGGCCGGGCGGCACCGCGGTGCTGTCGGGGACGCAGACGTGGCAGGGCACGCTCTCGCCGCCGCAGTGAAAACCGCAGGCCTCGATCGCCCGGCGGATCGCCTCCACGTCGGTGCGGGCGTCGTCGAAGGCGACCGTCGCCGTGGTCGACATGGCGTTCATGTCGACATTGATCACGCCCGGCAGCGCCCGCAGCCGCTTCTCGACGGCGAGGAAGTCGAGGATCGCGATGAGGTCGCCGACCTCGAGCGTTGTGATCTTCATGACATTTTCCTCGATCAGGCCAGAACGCTGAGGCCGCCGCCGACGTAGGGGATGCCGTCCGTGCCGTTTCGGGCGGCGTCGGATGCGAGAACGGCGGCGCAGACGCCGCACCCTTCGATCGTCACCGCACGATGGGTCTGGGATTTCGCCAGGAGGTCGTCGAGCTGGTCGAGACCGTCCGCCGCGCGCGTCGGCAGCGGCCCCGGCGACGGCGCGTTGACGCGGATGCCGGCGCCGCCGCCGACGGCCTTCTTTCCAATGAGCATGAGCGATCTCCTCGCGGCGCAACGAAAGCTGGCGGCATCAGGCCGGTCGCCGGCCGCGGCGATGCCCAGCGACGCGAGACCAGCGTGGGACGAAGGCGGGCACGTCGGCCGCGTAGCGGTCGTAGGCCTCGCCGAACGCGGCGCGCACCTCGCGCTCCTCCTGGTAGGCAAGCCGCACATACATGGCGACGAGCACCGGGAACATGATCAGCGTCAGGAGCGTCGGCCACTGGACGAGGAAGCCGAGGAGAACCAGCACGAAGCCGACATATTGCGGATGGCGCACGAAGTCGTACGGGCCCGTCGTCGCGAGCTCGCCCCTCCCCTGCGCGGCATAGAGCACGTGCCACGCCGCGGCGATGAGCAGGAAGCCGCCGCCGATCAGGACATAGCTCAACAGGTGGAACGGCCCGAAATGCGGATCGGCGCGCCACCCGAACAGCGTCTCCGTGAGATGGCCGTCATCGTGCGAGAACCAGTCGATGCCGGGATAGCGGCTCTGCAGCCAACCCGAGAGGACATAGATGGTCAGCGGGAAGCCGTACATCTCGGCGAACAGCGCGATGACGAAGGCGCTGAAGCCGCCGAATGCCGTCCAGTCGCGCGATGTGCGCGGCTTGAAGAAGGTCAGAGTGAAGAGAATGAACACGGCCGCGTTCAGGACGACAAGACCCCAGAGGCCGTAGGCAGGCGCTGTATCGGTCATTGATCAGCTCCCTCTCCGGGCGGCTTCGGTGCGCTCGACGGCCCGCCATGACCGGCGTGCCCGCCATGACCGCCGTGGAACAGGTGCAGGAGCGGGCAGGCCAGGATGACGAGATAGGGCAGATAGCCGAGCGCGTGCGCCCAGTGCTCGGAAATGAGGAAGAACGCGGCAATCGACAGGAAGGCGATCGCGATGACGGCCGTCTTGGAGGTCCAGAAGCCGGCCCGCGGCGGACCTTCGTCGCGCCGGCCCGGGGCCGCGCTCGGCCCCGAGTGACCGGCGTGCTCGTGCATCGACATCGGTTCCTCCATCGATGACGCGGCCGTGACGCGGGAGCGCTTGCCGCGCCCCCGACGTACCGGCTCGCGCCGCTCACATATGCGCCATCGGCCCGACCATGATGAGGTCGTCCGCCGTTCGCTTCTGCGCGTCGTCGAAGGCCGCGTAGAGCGGCTTTATCGCGGCCTTCAACCGGCGCAGGCTTTCGAGCCGGGCAGCGAGCATTTGCTCGTGCGCATCGATCCGCGCGAGCAAGCCGCCGGGTGTCGCGTCCTCGGCCGGCATCATCGCGCCGCGCATGTCGATCATGGCGCGCGCGTTGGCGCGCAGCACTTGCGCGAAGGCATCCCACAATGGCTCTTGGGCTTGGGTGATCTCGAGCTCCGCCTTGAGGAAGGCGACGCGGCCCTCGATCCGCTCCGGGGCCATCATCCGCGGCATCGGCCCCATCATCATCGGCATGCCGGCGCCGCCCATCATCGGCATCATGCTGCCCGACATCATGCCGCCCGACATCATCCCCGGCTGCATCATCCCCGGCTGCATCGCGCCGGCGCCCATCGTTCCCTCTTGTCCGCCGGCGGCCGGCGCAGCCGCCGGAGGTGCGGCCGCGGCTGGATGATGGGCGTCCTCGGCCGCGGCCGGCGCCGCCGCGAGCAACGCTCCGAGCAGAATGACGTTCCGCAATGCCGTCACCTTGCGTCGGCGACCTTCGTCGCCGTGCGCTGTCGGCCGGTCGAAGACCGCCGACGTATCTTGCTGCTCGATCATCTGGTGTTCCTTTCCAAGACTTGGTGGCAGGCGTTTCAATTGGCTGGCATCGCGCGGCGCGATGCGGTCGGCGACACGGCGGTGGCCTCGGGCAGGGCGGCGAACGAGAAGACGGCGGCTCGCGGCAACGTGCCGGGGAGGACATTGAAGGTTTCGTCGAAGAGCCGCTCAAACCACGCATCGCGCAGGCGTCGTCCCGCCGCGACGATGTCGCCGACCTCAGCAAAAGCGTCGCGCTCGCGCGTCTTGAAGGGGTTGTCGGCGGCGACAGGGCGCCGCTCGCGCTCGACGAAGGCCGCCCACGCGGCCACGCCGTGCATCCAGGGGCTGAAGGATCCGGACAAGAGGTAGCGGCTCGTCCGCATCGGATGCAGCCATTCGAGCATCGCCGCAGTCCACGGCGTCACGACGGCCTCGACCCATGGCCCGACGAACGTGCGGTAGGACTCCTCATTGCGCTCCGAGAGCTCGCGAACGCGCTCGAAGGCTTCCTGCTGCACCGGAAAGTCGACGTCCGTAACATCGCGCTCCTCAAACCGAACTGTGTAGGCGTCGTCGTGACAGTCGGGATCGCCGCTCGGGTTGTCGATCGTCATCTCGTAGAGCCCGGGCGGCAGCGCTTCGATCCGCGCGAGGCTCTGCAGGATGGCGCGGTGCTCGAGCCGTGCGACCTTGGCCGAGACGAAGATGCCGAGATGCCCGACATGCGCGTTGGTCAGGTAGACGATCCGTTGTCCGGCCCGCCGCAGATCTTCGGTGTCGGCGTAGACGATCGGGATCCAACCGAGCGCCTGGTGCGGCGGCGTGATGTTGTCGCCGTAGGACGCGAAGATCACGAGCGGATTGCGGATGCGCCTGAGATCGGCTTCGCAACCGGCACAAATGCGCAGACGCCCGTTTTCGAGCTGGTTGCCGATGAACAGATTCTCGACGATCTCGAGTATCTCCTCGCGGCTGAGAAAATAGAAACCGTTCCACCACCGCTCAAACTCGAGAAAGCGCTCGCGCTCGGCGTCTACCTCCGAAAAGAGATGGGCGTATTTCTCCCAGACCGCCTCCGGCTTCAAACCCTCGAAGTTTTGGACAAGCCAGGCGCCATCGAAGCGGCCCCCACCGAGATCGGCCAGGAGGTGCGTCAACCACGCACCGCCGACAAAGGCACCGGCGATCCGCATCGGATTGACGCCGGATTCTCCGGCCCAATAGGAGAGCGGCGAGCCGTTGAGAACCGCCGGGCCGACCAGGCCCTCGCAATCGGCCGAGAGCAGCGTGACCGCCCAGCCCGCCTGGCAGTTGCCATAGAGGATGGGCGGCTTGCCGGGGTGGCGGCCCGCCACCTCCTCGACGAAGCGCCGCAGCGTGTGCAGCACGTCCGCCAATGCCTGGCCGGCGACAGGCTCCGGATAGAAGATCACGAAATAGACCGGATGGCCGTCGCGCAGAGCGATGCCCACTTCCGAGTCCTGCTTGAAGCCGCCGATGCCGGGACCGTGACCAGCGCGCGGGTCGACGATGATCACCGGCGGCTTGGCCTCGTCGAGACAATCCTCAAGGCAGTCGTCGCCGACCCGGGTCACCCGCAGCAGCGCATAGTTGGCGGGATGCTCGAACCGCCGCGCGTCGAGCAGAAGCTGGTAGTCGAAGTCGAGCAGGGGCGGCTTGCCTGCCCGCTCGTGCGACAACATGTTGTCGGCCCGGCGACGCAGCGTGTCCCAGAAGAGAATCGATCGCTCGCCGACATCCTGAAGATAGGCGACGAAGTCGGCGATAGCAGCAGTCGGATCGAACGATGATCGATCTGCAGATCCGCGTGCGGTTTCCTGGACAATGGGCGGCTTGATCCGGCCGGCGGCCGTCGTCGCGGCGGGCAACGTAGCAACGCTGAGCCGCGGTTGGTGCGCAAATGCCCCCTCGGAGTCTGCCCCGGCGCCTGCGGCAACGACCTCTTTGCGGTGAGCTTTGGTAACGGCTTCCATAGCATTCCTGCCTCTTGCGGCGAACGTTGCCGGTGGCGCGCGCGGACTCTGATCGCGAACGTCAGGCTCGTCCGGGGGCGAAAGTGACGCCATTGGGACCCTGGCCAACGGCGAAGGTCGCGATGACGGAGCGGCTCGCCGCCTCAATCAACGAGACCGTCCCATCGACAATGTTGGTGACGAACACATACCGGCCGTCATCGCTGACCGCGACGCCATGCGCGCCCGCGCCGGTGCGGATCGTGTCGACGACGATGCCGCGCGCGACGTCGAGGACGGAGACCGTGTTCGCCGGCTCCTCCTCGGAGCCTTGATTGGCGACGTAGACAAAGCGGCCGTCGGGCGTGGCGTGGAGCTGGATCGGGTTGCGCCCGACCGCGATCCGCGCAACGACCGTCCGCGTCCCGGTGTCGATCACCGTCGTCAGCGTGATCAGCTCCGCAATCCCGGCGCGCAGCCATTCGGACGACGCCGCAGCCCGGCTCGCCACGGTCGTGGCAGACCGGCGCCCGGCCGATTTTCTGTTCGTCATCGCATCCGCTCCCGTCACCGCTCGGCGCCTCAGGCTGCGTAGGTGAAGCGCGCCATCATGCCGGCCGCCATGTGGTAGAGGTGGTGGCAGTGGAACGCCCATTCGCCGGCATTGTCGGCATCGACGGCGATGGTGACCGAGCGCATCGGCGGGATATGCACCGTGTCGCGAACGGCGCCCGCCAGGCGCACGCCATCGATGGCGACGACCTGGAAATGATGGCCGTGCAAGTGCATCGGGTGGGCCATCATGCTGATGTTGCGCATGGTGACTTCGACCCGGTCGCCGGGCTGCACGGTGATCGGAACGGGTGTTTCGAGACCCCAGCGGTATTCCTGCATGGCTCCGGTCAGGTGCATGGCGAAGGCCTTGTCGACAGGGCGCGAGGTGAGCGGCGCGCGCGCCCGCAGGCGGCCTTCGAGCGACAGGTCGACGACCGGGCCGCCGTCGCTCCCCAGGGGTGGCAGCTTTGCCACCGGCGTTCGCGCGGGGCGAAGCACGATGCCGGTCCGCTCCGGCGCTCCTTCGCGCAAGGCGAGAACCGGAAACGAGCGTGGCTCTCGCGGCAGGCTCACCCGTACGTCGATACGCTGGCCCATGGCGAGCGGGAATCGCCGACCCTGGATCGGCTCGACATCCTGGCCGTCGACCGCGAAAAGCGTGCCTTCGAGCTCGCCGACATCGACGGTGAAGGCGGTCGCCGTCGCCCCGTTGATGATCCGCAGCCGCACCCGCCCGCCGGGCTCGACCGGCACGATTTCCGGGTCGTCGAGCGTCCGGTCGTTGGCGAGATAAGCGTCGTATTCGATGTCGTTGAGGTCCATCGGCACGCCGCCGCCGCTCGGCATATCGGATTTGGACTTCATGCCCGGCATGTCGCCGTGCCCTGCCGCGTGTGCCGGCATCGCGCTGCCCGCGGCGCCCGTCGAGACGTGGGCGCCAGCGTTGCTCTTCAGCCGCTCGAGAAGCTCTTCCGGCGACGTGAACGAGAAGTCATGCAGCAGTATGACGACGTCCTGCTCGTCGCGCGCCTGATCTTCCGCACCTCGGACGATCAGCGGCGCAGCCAGGAGCGTCTGCTCCTGCAGCGTGTGGGCGTGCATCCAATGCGTCCCGGCCGCCCCGACCGGGAAGCTGAAGTCTCGGTCGGCTCCGGGCGCCAGCAGCGGCAGCGGCGCTCCGCCGACGCCGTCGCTGTCCCACGGCGGCGTCAGCCCGTGCCAGTGCACGATCGTCGGCTCGTCGGTCTCGTTGCGGAGCACGACGTCGAACATTTCGCCGGCCGGGAGCGAGAGGCCCGAGGTTCGGTCAGGCTGCTGCAGACCGAAGACGGTCGCCGGCCTCCCGTTGACCTCGATCATGCGGCGAACGACGCTGAGCGTGGTGCGTTTCGCTTCGGAGCCCTTCGGCTGCGGCACCACGCCCGACCATGCGGTCCGCGGTGAGGCGAGCGCAAGCGCCGATGCGCCGAGCAGCGCACCTCCTACAAATTGACGACGATCCATGACTTCTTTCCTCGCAGCCCCGTGCGGTCCCTCAGGGATCGGTTGGGGCAATCTGCTCGACGGCGCCCGTCCGTTCGTGTCAGCGGCTAGTGGGCAGCGGACGCGGCGACGATGCGGAGGCGCCTTCGGCCAATCGAGTGGCGCCCGGCGGCGTTTTGCCGGCGAACACACCCACAGGCGGGCGGACGATCAGGCGAGGAATCGGGGGGGCCGGAAGATCGAGCCGAAGTCGTTCGAAGGCCCGTGACCGATGGGGCGTGCGACTGGGGCCGGCGACGCGGTGGTCACGAGCGTCAGGGAACCGCAGGGAGATGCCCCGACGGCCGCGCTGCAAGCCACAGCGCAGGTGAGCGCGCATGCCGCTCCGCTCGCCCCTGCGCAGTCATCGTCGGACTGGGAGCAACATCCCGCAGCCAGCAATTGCCCCTGCTCCAGGAGAACTGCCTCCACGAGAGCTGCGGCCGGACCGGGGGGTATCGTGGGGTGGTGGCTCGGCGAAGCAGGGGCGAACGCAGCCGCCGCCGCTGTGAGACCAAGAAGCACGACGAAGGCCGCCGCGGCTTGCTGAGCAAGCCGCCAGCCCCCCCTCACGCTCGATAGTCGCACCGGCCGCATTGCCGCCATCCCACCAATTGGAACACATGAACCGTAAACGGCCGCGTCCGCGATGCGTTGATGCAGATCAACCACCGTGTCGTTTAGCTGGCGCTCACGCCTCGCCGATCACGATGACGCGTTTGCGTCCGCGCATGACTTAGCGGACCATCGCCCGCTCAGTCGAGTGCAGAATCGATTTCCGCCGTTGCGTCGGCGAGCCCGACCTGAAATCGCCACCGTCCCTGCATGTCCACGATCCCGGATACAGCGAAGGTGCCGGGGCGGCGCCGGACCAGCGCCGGTGCCGGCGTCACCATTCCGTGGCCGACCATCACCATCCGCAGCGTCGGCACGACCACATCCGGCGCGGGCCGACCGCGGTCATCTGCAATGCGCACGGTGAGCTGATAGGAGACCGTCTCGAATGTGGGGGTGGTCACGCGGCGAGGCGGCTCTGCGCGCGCCCTGCACGGCCGGCGGGGAGGTGATCGCGCTCAAAGGTGCCGTTGAGGACGGCCGTGCAAACCTTGAGCATGAGGTGGGTGCCTCGTGGAGACCAGCGCATCTGCTGCTTCGACGTCATCCGGCGGTGGAGCAGTCGATGCACCGTGCTCTCCGCCGCGGCCGTCGAGATCGGCTCCAGCCGTCCACGCTAGGGGCCCACTCCACCGAGCGGCAACTGCCTCAACCAGTATGGGAATTGCCGGCCGGAATTTTTACTGTCCGGGAGCGCAATCGACTCGGATAGGTAGAACTGTCAGCAGGATTGTAATCAACCCGCTAAATGAATGTTATTCATATGTATTCCCATCAATTCTGATTAGTGATAATGCCATTACCTACCGGCGTGTCTCGCCGGGAATACGTCGTGGCGTCCGGAGATTTTCGTCCGCCTGCACGGAATCGCTTTGAATGGCCTTTTGCAGAAGATGTTCAAAATAAAAACTGTCGCATTGTTATTTTAATTTTTCTATTTTCCTAATGGCAACTGAATACATAGCGTAGATGAAAATGATAACTACATTTACACCATAGAACTATGATTGTGCATCCGTTTACCGCCTCCGATTGTCAAAACCGCGATAGGCGACGAAGCTACACTACGCCGCCGGAGCGGGTCGTGGCCGAAGTGGATGTGTGGTTGCCGACTTGCGCGCCTTGCGTCGCGAACTCGATAGCATGATCGAGCAATGTCGCTGCGGCACGGTGACGACTGCCAGATCATCGAAGCTCTGCCGCCATAGTCGAAGATCGTAACCATCCGCCGCTCACCACCGGCCGGAAGAAAGGTTGATGTAGGCAAGGCTCGTCCACCGCGGAAGCCCCGAGATCAGATCAGTTGCGGCCCGCGATAGCGCGCAAATACGTGCTGGCCGTCAGTCGCAAAGAGCACAACCTCGTAGGTCTCGGGCGGGGTTCCGGGCACCTCCATGCCTGGAGAACTGACCGGCATGCCCGCAACGGCCAGGCCTTTCGCTCGCGGCCGCTCGACGAGTAGCCGTTTGATCGCGTCGGCTGGAACGTGGCCCTCGACGACATAACCGCCGACTTCTGCTGTATGGCAGGAGATCAGGGAATCGGGCACGCCCAGTCTGGCCTTCAGGGGCGCGAGGTCAGCCGCCTCGACCACCTCGACCGGAAAGCCGGCTGCCCTCACATGCGCGACCCAGCCGCCGCAACAGCCGCAGTTCGGATCGCGGGTCACGGTCATCTTGGGCAGTGCCTCGGCCGCCCACGACGGTCGCGATAGCATGAAAGCAAAGGCTGCTTGTGCGGCGCCGATCATCAGTGCCCGCCGTGTCATGGATAGCTCGGTTGTCATGATGCTTCTCCTTGTTGACTGCTTCTTCGAGTCCGTCCTCCGATCGAAGTGCGCCTGACGCATCTCACCGGAAGAAGACGCATTTCACGAGAGCGGCGATCACCAGCGCCAGCACGAGGATGCCGAGCAGGCCGGAGAGGCCCATGCTCCAGCCCATCCCTCCCATCATGTCGTGCAGCATCGGGCCCTCCTCTCACTCGGCGGCGGCCTTGAGGCCCGTCGGCTCGGACTCAATTGCGGTCTCGTCGGCGGCCGCGCTCCGCGGCAGCCGCCAGCCCTTCACCAGACCGTAGACCGCCGGGATCACGACCAGCGTCAGCACGGTCGAGGAGACCATGCCGCCGATCATCGGCACGGCGATGCGCTGCATTACCTCCGAACCGGTGCCGGTGCTCCACAGGATCGGGACGAGGCCGGCCATGATCGCAACGACGGTCATCATCTTCGGCCGCACTCGCTCGACGGCTCCGAGCATGATCGCCTGGTAGAGATCGGCCCGGCTGAAGGGACGGTCTTCTGCCGCCCGTTCGACCATCACCTCCGCCATGGCCTGCTCGAGATAGATCAGCATGACGACGCCGGTCTCGGCGGCGACCCCGGCGAGCGCGATGAAGCCGACGGCGACCGCGACCGACACGTTGAAGCCGAGCCACCACATCAGCCAGATGCCGCCCACCAGCGCGAAGGGCAGCGACAGCATGACGATGAGCGTTTCGGTCAGCGCCCGGAAGTTAAGGTAAAGCAGCAGGAAGATGACGAGCAGCGTCACCGGCACGACGATCTTCAGCCGCGCCTCGGCGCGTTGCAGATATTCGAACTGTCCGCTCCACGAGACGTAAGTGCCCGGCGCCAGCGTTACCTCGTTCGCCACTGCCGCCTGAGCTTCGGCGACATAGCCGCCGAGATCGCGGCCGGCGATGTCGACGAACACATAGACCGCGAGCTGGCCGTTCTCGGTGCGGATCGAGGTCGCGCCGCGCGTCAGCTCGACCTTGGCGACCTCGCCGAGCGGCACCGTTCCACCGTCGGACAACGGCACCTGCACATCGCGGGCGATCGATTGCGGGTCGCTCCTGAAGTCTCGAGGATAACGGATAGTGACGCCATAGCGCTCGCGGCCCTCGACTGTGGTCGTCACCGTCTCAGCGCCGAGCGCGCTCGCGATCACGCTTTGGACATCGCCTATGGCCAAGCCGTAGCGGCCGAGGACCTCCCGGTCCGGTACAATGTCGAGGTAGTAGCCGCCGATCACCCGCTCGGCATAGGCGCTCGATGTTCCCGGCACCGATCGCAGCACCCGTTCGATCTCACGGGCGGTCTGTTCCATCTGGCCGAGGTCGGTGCCGAATACCTTGACGCCAACCGGCGTGCGGATGCCGGTCGCGAGCATGTCGATGCGGGCGCGGATCGGCATGGTCCAGGCGTTGGAGACGCCGGGGAACTGCAGCGCCTGATCCATTTCGGTCTTCAAGCTGTCGATGGTGACGCCGGGCCGCCATTCGCTCTTCGGTCTCAGATTGATGATCGTCTCGAACATCTCGGTCGGCGCGGGATCGGTCGCGGTCAGTGCTCGACCGGCTTTGCCGTAGACCGAAGCCACTTCCGGGAAGGATTTGATGATCCGGTCCTGTATCTGCAGGAGCTCCGCCGCTTTGGTAACCGAAATCCCTGGCAAGGTGGTCGGCATGTACATCAGCGTCCCCTCGTCGAGGTTCGGCATGAACTCGGAACCGAGCTGGCGTGCCGGCCAGAGGGTGACACCAAGCACGACGAGCGCGAGGAGAATGGTGAGCGTCTTCGCCTTCAGCACGCCACGGATGATCGGGCGATAGACCCAGATCAGGAACCGGTTGATCGGGTTCTTGTGCTCCGGGATGATCCGCCCGCGCACGAAAACCACCATCAGCGCCGGCACCAGCGTCACCGACAGAAGGGCCGAGGCCGCCATGGCAAAGGTCTTGGTGAAGGCGAGCGGACCAAACATCCGGCCTTCCTGCGACTCCAGCGTGAAGATCGGCAGGAACGAGACCGTGATGATGAGCAGGCTGAAGAACAACGCCGGGCCAACCTGGCTAGCCGCCTCGACCAGGATCTCAACACGCGGCTTGTCCGGCGGCGCGCGCTCCAGATGCTTGTGGGCATTCTCGATCATAACGATGGCGGCATCGATCATGGCGCCGACGGCGATGGCGATGCCGCCGAGACTCATGATGTTGGAGCCGAGGCCCATCGCTCTCATCGCCGCGAAGGCCATCAGGATGCCGACCGGCAGCATCAATATGGCAACGAGCGCGCTGCGCAGATGCAGCAGGAACACGACGCAAACAAGCGCGACGATGATGCTCTCTTCGATCAGCGTGCCCTTGAGGGTCTCGATCGCCCGGTCGATCAGCTCGGAGCGGTCATAGACTGGCACGATGTCGGCGCCCTTGGGCAGGCTGGTGGCGATCTCGGCAAGCCGCGCCTTGACGTTCTCGATCACGGTCAGCGCGTTGGCGCCGAAGCGCTGGAGGACGATTCCGCTCGCCACTTCGCCTTCGCCGTTGAGCTCGGTGATGCCGCGCCGCTCGTCCGGTCCGATCTCGACCCGCGCGACATCCTTCACCCGCAGCGGCACGCCCCGGTCAGTCTTCAGCACCACGTTCTCGATATCGGCGACGCTGCGGAGATAGCCGCGGCCGCGCACCATGAACTCGAACTCGGAGAGCTCGACGGTGCGCCCGCCGACATCGGTGTTGCTCGCCTTGACGGCCTCGCGCACCTGGTCGAGCGAGATGCCCAGGGCACGCAGCCGGTTCGGATCGACCACGATCGAATATTGCTTCACGAAGCCGCCGACGCTCGCGACCTCGGCGACGCCCTCCGCCTTGGACGCACCGAAGCGCACCACCCAATCCTGCAGCGATCGCAGTTCGGCGAGCGTCATTTCCTTGGCGACGACGGCGTATTGGTAGACCCAGCCGACGCCGGTGGCGTCCGGCCCGAGGGTTGGTGTCACGCCCGCCGGCAATCGCTGCGCGGCGGCGTTGAGATATTCGAGCACGCGCGAGCGCGCCCAATAGGGATCGGTGCCGTCCTCGAAGATCACGTAGACGAAGGAGACCCCGAAGAAGGAGAAGCCGCGCACCACCTTCGATTTCGGCACCGTCAGCATCGACGTGGTAAGCGGATAGGTAACCTGGTCCTCGACGACCTGCGGCGCTTGGCCGGTGTAGTCGGTATAGACGATCACCTGCACGTCCGAGAGGTCGGGGATGGCGTCGAGCGGCAATGTGCGCAGGGCGTAAAGCCCGACGGCAATGGCGAAGACGGTTCCGACGAAGACGAGCACGAGGTTGCGGGCGGACCATCCGATGAGGCGGGCGATCATGGCTGCGCCTCCGGCGGGGTCAGGCCGCGTAGCGCTGCTTTCAGATTGCTCTCGGCATCGATCAGGAAGTTAGCCGCAACGACGACGCGGTCGCCTTCGGCAATCCCGTCGCGGATCTCGGTGAAGCCTTCGCCACGCACGCCGATCTCGACCGCGCGGGGCTCGAACCGGCCCTCGCCGCGGTCGAGGATCACGACCTGCCGCGCGCCGGTATCGATAACGGCATCGTCCGGTACAGCGACCACAGGCGCGACATCGCTGGTGCCGATCTCCACCTCGGCATACATGTTGGGCAGCAGGGTCCCGTCGGGGTTGGCGATTTCGATTCGCACCCGGGTAGCCCGTGTTGCCTCACCGACCTGCGGATAAATCAGCGACACCTTGCCTTCGAAGGTGCGCCCCGGCAGGCTTCGAACCCGGATCGTCACCGGCGCGCCGAGCCGGACGGCCCCGAGGTCGAACTCCGGCACATCCGCCAGCACCCAGATGATCGAGATGTCGGCGAGGCGGAAGAGCACCTCGCCGGGCGCCGCCTTCATGCCGTCGGCGACATTGCGCTCAAGCACGACGCCATCGCGCGGCGCACGCCACGTCATCGACAGCGGCACCTTGCGCGTCCGCTCGATCTCGGCGATCACCTCGGGCGGCAGCCCGAGATTTTCGAGGCGCTGGCGGGCACCTCCGACGGCGCTGTCGCGGCGCCCGCTGTTGAGGTCCGTGAGAAACTGAGCGCCGGCGGCGGCGATGTCTGGCGAATAGAGCCGGAGCAGTTCCTGACCCTTCGTCACCCGGTCCCCCGTCGTCACGCTCGCGACCTCGTTGACGAAGGCGTCGCTGCGGGTCGCCACGACGGAGATGCGCCGCTCGTCGAGCTGTACGGTTCCCGGCACGCGCACCAGCCTGCCGACGGTCCGCCGCGCTACGATCTCCGATCGCACGCCGGTTCGCTGCAGCCTGCCGAGCGAAACCTTCACGGCCGAGCCGCCGTCGTCCTCGCCCTCATAGACGGGGATGTAGTCCATCCCCATCGAGTCTTTCTTCGGCGCGGGCGAGGTGTCTGGAAGGCCCATCGGATTGCGGTAGTAGAGGATGCGCCGCGGGCTTGCCGTCGCAGTAGCGTTCGCCGTCGCCGGCGGCTTGTCCTCAAAATTCACATCCTCGCTGGCACGGACGGCTCGGAAAGCCCGTCCATCCCTCGTCTGGCGCGGGGTCACCGAATAGACCGGCCGACCGTCGGGATCCTGATAGTAGATCACCGTCTCCGTACCCGCCGGCTCGACCGCGGCAAGCGTGCCCTTGATGCCCAACCATTCACGGAGGCCAGGCGCGGGAAAGCCCTGGACGCCCGCCCAGTAGCCTCCAACCCCCGCCGCCAAAATGGCGGCGAGGGGGAGGCCCGTTAGAGCGACCTGTTTCATGGCACAGCCTTGAGAACCAGCTTGTTCTCGAGCGCGCCGATCTCGCCTTGGATCTTGGCGCCGAGAGACAGCTGCCAACCGCCGGCCATCATCAGGTCGGTCCTGAAGCGGTAGACGCCCGGCTCGGCCGCGGGCAGCGCCTCAATCGGAGCGGCCATGGTCGGCATGCCGTCCGGCGCCATGTCGATCCGGGTCGCGAAGATGACCGCGTCCGGAACCGCGTTGCCGGATCGCTTATCGATGAGCCGCACGGCGACGATTGCGCCGTTGCCCTGCTTCACGTCCGTCTGAACGAGCCGGAACTCGTAGTCGGTGATATCGGCGCGCGCCGTCGAGAGGGCCGCCACGGAAAGCGCGGCCGCGAGCGCCGCCGCAGCAGCGCGCTTCATAGAAGAGGTCATCATAGTTTGAAAATCCCAGATACATCGGAGCACCGTGCGCATGGCCCGGCGTCGCGCGGCCTATGGCCACGCGCTCTCGGCCGCCCAAGCCTCGCTGGGGCGGCACGAGCCGGCGCGGAAACGCCGGCGATGTTCTAGGTTCGCGGAGGTCGAGCTGGGGGCTCTGTTGCGAGCGCTTCGCCTGCGACGTCACTGCCGGGGCGGATGGCGCCGCTCTGGTCCCAGAAAACGAAAGCTAAGCCCGAAAGTAGCGGCATGATCGAGAAGCACTTGGCCATGCACGTCGCCATCAACGGACAGGCCTTCTGGCAGTCGGGAACGGCCGGCTTCTCATGCGGGCAGCAGGGCATGTCGTCCGGCATCCCGGACATGGACATATCAGAGGCAGCCGCCATAGCGGCGCCCTTCACCGGCGCGGTGAACGGTCCGGCAATGAGCCCCACGATCGCGAGGATCGGGAGCAGCCTACGGAGCCAGATGCCAACCTTCATGGGCCGGAAGATGTCACAGGCGTAACGTTCTGGGAAGGCGACCCGAGGAACGGTACTGTCGCAGGCGCCTGGTGGGCGGAGCCGGTTCAGCCGTAGCCGATCCATCAGTGCTAGCTGGGCCGTATGTTTCGGCCGACGCCGTGACACCACTCTGGAATACGCGTCGCAGCGCAACCGCTATGTTGCGACAAAGGGCGCCTTTCGCGACCGCCTGTACCTCCACATCGTGCCAAAGCGTACCGTTGGTGGAAAAGTTCGCGCTATAGTGAAGGTTTTTATCCCAAGAGTAGATGAAACTGATAACTACGTTTCCGCCACGCCCCCATGAAACCTCCTCCTCCTTTTCCGTCAAGCGACCGGAATCACGAAATTCCCCGCGTTTCCACTACGATAGTGGCGCGGCCGACAGGCGCGCAGAATTCATGACTTGACTGCTGATAGTGCGATGAAGGCGGCACCAAATGTCGTCTGTCGACCAAGCCACGGATCAACGCGGGCCATCAGCAACACGGCCGGACCGGAGGGCGGATAGTAAATCGATCCACGTACCTCGCGGACGGTCAGTCCGTGCCTTTGGAGAAGGCGTTGCAGTTCCCCCGCGGTCCGGAAGCGTGCCGCCCTCCATGTGGGAGCGCCCAGCCACCCACGAACGCGCCGAATCGCGGCCCACAAGCCCCATCGGCTAAGTTTACCGATGACGAGCCGGCCATCAGGCCTCAGCACCCGCGCCATCTCAGCGATCACATGATCTACTTGATGAATGAAACAGAGGACGACGCTGCGAGTGAGCCGTTATCTACTGGTGCCTCGCGCTACCGCGACCGCCGGGTTGACGGGTGTGCTGGTGTTGTAGTCGCGATAAATCGGCGCCATGTCCGGAGGTTCCTCGGCGCGTCTTCAGAACACCAGCACCTTGTCGGCGGCGAGCGTCGCGGTAGCAAGTTCCGCCATGCTGCTGCGACGCGCGCCGGCCATGATCTCGTTGTCAGCAAGGCCGCGCGCGTCCATGCAGGTGCCGCAGAGCAGGATCTGTCCCTTGCCAGCAACCACGCCCTTCAGCATGCGTTCGACATTGTAGTAGCCGTCGGGTGTCTTCTGGCCGGTCTTCGCGGCTACGATCGCGTCGGCCATCAGGAACACGGTGACGCTAGGCTTGGGCTCGCTCTTGGCGAGAGCGAGGGCCAGACGAAGGCCGTTGTAGCAGCGCTCGGTGCCATAGGGCGGGTCATTCAGAATGAGCAGAATCTGCACAGGGGACCTCTCTCGCTCTATCGAGCGCGCTTCGGCTCCGAGGGCGACTTCAGAACCGGCAACCAGCAGCCGGTCCACGAAGACGGCTCATTCACCGAGCACGCGGCGGCGCTCCTCGAATTCGTCCTTGTCGATCTCGCCGCGCGCAAAGCGCTCCTTGAGAATCTCGAGCGGCGTCCGGCCCGACGGTGCGTGCTGTGGTGGAGCCGACCCATGCCATGCTCCACCAGCCCAGCGAACGAGAAGGATCGCGATGGCGATCACCACCGCAAGCACGAGGATCATGAACAGCGGGCCGAGGACCATGCCGTACCAGCCGCCGCCCCACCACATCATGTGAGGGCCATATGCGTACCGTTCGGCGTCTGCTGGCGCCTGAGCCCACACGGCGCTGGACATGAGGCTCAGGCCGGCGCCCCCTGCAGTGGCGAATTGGATCAAATGCTTCTGCATTGGCTCCCTCCATCATTGATGGCTGCGGGCCTTGGCTTTTCGAGCATTATTCATTTACTCTGGCTATCGGCTCCGCATCTTGCGCGAGATCAAGAGACCGGCCCCTATGCTCCCGCATGAGCGCGGCGACCACGGCACCGGAGAGGAACGTCAGCGCGGCAATCGATCCGATCGCCCATGCGAGCCCGAAGCTGTCGGCGATGAGGCCGGCGGCGAGCGCGCCGATCGCGTAGCCGAGATCCCGCCAGAACCGGTAGATGCTGAGCGAACGGGCGCGCCAGGTCGGATGCGAGGCGTCGGACACGGCGGCGATCAGGCTCGGATAGACCATCGCCGTGCCGACGCCGAGCAGCAGGCTGCCGACGAGCCACCACTCGAATTCGTGCGTCGCCGCGGTGAGGAACAGGCCGGCGGCCTGCACCCACATGCCGGCGACGATCAGGCCCTTGCGCCCCCAGCGATCGCTCAGCGGGCCGGTGACGATCTGCAGAATGCCCCAGGTCGCGGGATAGATCGCCTTCAGAATGCCGATGCGCTCGACGCCGAGGCCGAAGGAGGTGAAGAATAATGGGAAGATGCCCCAGCTCATGCCGTCGTTGAGGTTGTTGACGAGCCCGGCTTGCGACGCGGCGAACAGGTTGCGATCACCATAGGTGGTGAGCGCGAAAACCTCGCGGAAGCTGATCGCGGCAGATTGCCGTGCGTGCGAGGAGGCTTCCAGCCGCACATGCTCGCGGGTGTCGCGCACCAGCAGGATGGACAGCGCGGCACCCAGCACCGCGTAGCCGATGCCGAGATAGATCGGCACCGGCCGCAGCCCGTAGCGCGCGGCGAGATAGCCGGTGAGGAAGGCGGTGACGCCGACGGCGAGATAGCCGGCGAACTCGTTGAGGCCGACGGCGAGGCCGCGCGACCTCGGACCGACGAGATCGACCTTCATGATCACCGTCATCGACCAGGCGAGCCCCTGGTTGATACCGAGCAGCGCATTGGCGGCGATGATCCAGCCCCAGCTCGGCGCCCAGATGATCATGAACGGCACCGGCAGGCCGATGAGCCAGCCGAGCACGAGAACGCGCTTGCGGCCCCAGCTGTCCGCGAGTTGCCCCGAGACGAGATTGGCAAACGCCTTGACGATGCCGAAGCTGACGATGAAGGAGACGACGAGCATCGTCGAGGCGATGTGGAACTCCTCGGCGCCGATCAAGGGCACGACCGTGCGTTCGATCCCGACCATGCCGCCGACGAAGGCGTTGACCAGCATGAGCAGTGCGAACTGCTGCCAGTTTTCCCTGAGCCCGAGCCTGACGGGCGAGCCGTCCGGCTGCGAAACGGATGCCGCTTCGCCCATCGGTCAGGCCGCTGCGGCCGTCACGCCGGAATTCGCGGCCCTGAGGGCGGCCGCCTCGGGCGGCGCCGGCGGGATCTCGGCGAGCATGAAGCGGATGAACCCGGCTTCGTCCTCGATCCGGAAGGCCTCGTTGTGACGCCGCTCGAAACCGATGGTCGACCAGGGCTTGCCGCTCAGGCGCCGGCCGCAGACCGAGCCGGCATAGGCGCCGGGCAGCACCTCCACATGGTCCGGGAGCGTCGTCAGTCGGCGTACGCTGTGGAAGAGATCCCTTGCTCCGCGCTCGGCGCCGGTGGCGAGCTCGGTGCGGCCGAGATCGCCGACCATCAGCGTGTGCCCGGTCAGCACGAACCAGGGCTCGTCGGCCCGCGTGCGGTCGCTGACGAGAAGGCAGATGTGCTCGGGCGTATGGCCGGGCGTATGCAGTACCTTGGCGACGACGTTGCCGAGCCGGAGCAGATCCCCGTCCTCCACCGCCTTGAACGGGAACGAGACCGCTGCGTGCGACGACAGGACGTACGCGGCGCCGGCGGCCTCGGCGAGTTCGCGACCGGCCGAGAGGTGGTCGGCGTGCACGTGCGTGTCGATGACGAAATGGATGCGCAGGCCGGCCGCTTCGGCCGCTCGAAGATAGGGCTCGACCGAGCCGACCGGGTCGACCACCGCGCCGGCCGCCTGGCCGCCGCAGCCGAACAGGTAGGAGATGCCGACCGGATCGTTGTGGAGAAACTGCCGGAAGATCATGGTCTTGCTCTCTCTGCTCCGCCGCGATAACATTCAATCATTCCGCTGAACGTTTCACTGAGGAACGCTCGTGTCAAGCACCGGACCGAAACAGGCGATCTTCGCCAGCCTCGCGGAGGTGGCCCAGGCGCTCGGCCACGCGCATCGGCTGGAGCTGCTGGAGCACCTCGCCCAGGGCGAGCGTAGCGTCGAGGAGCTTGCCGCACGCGCGAGCCTCGGCTTCGCCAACACCTCGCGTCACCTCCAGATCCTCAGGCGCGCACGGCTCGTCGAAGCGCAGCGGCGCGGCAAGCACGTGCTCTACCGCCTCGCCGGCGATGCCGAGGTGGTCGGCCTGATGCAGGCGCTCGGCCGCGTGGGCGAGCGGAACGTCGCCGAAGTCGAGCGTGTGAAGGCCGACTATTTCCGTGCCCGCGATGCCTTGGAGCCGGTCTTGCGGGTGGATCTCGTCTCGCGACTGCAGGATGGCCTCGTCACCGTGTTGGACGTCCGGCCGGAGGACGAATTCGCGCTCGGCCACCTTCCGGGCGCGCTCAACATCCCGCTCGCGGCGCTCGAGCAGCGCTTGGCGGAGCTTCCCGCCGACCGCGAGGTCGTCGCCTATTGCCGCGGTCCCTATTGCGTTCTCTCGTTCGAGGCGGTGTCGGCGCTGAGGGCGCGCGGCTATCTCGTCCGCCGGCTCGAGGACGGCTACCCGGAGTGGAAGGCCGCCGGCCTGCCGGTCGTGGCGGCGGCCTGAACAGAGCACGCGCGGCGAACGCCATGGGTCAGAAAACCGACGATATGCGGAGCATGGGCGCTGCGTGGCCGATCGTGACCGGCAAGGACCATGGCTCTCCCTCCGTGTTCCGTCCCGAAGCCCTCCTGCGCGAGGCGCGCCGGCAGAAAGAATTGCCGCTCGTCGCCGTTCCTCCAGTGTGTGTGCTCGATCCGGACGGCGACGTCGTGCGGCACCTCAGGCGGACCGGCGCTGGCCGACCCCACGAGGGGTGGGCCTGCTACCACACGGAACTCTTCGTCTTCGACCTCGACGGCGTCGGCGAGGCCGGCATCATCGGCTGCGCCGTGGGCGCTCCCTTTGCGGTGCTCGCGGCCGAGCAACTTTTTGCCTCCGGCTGCCGCCTGCTCGTCAGCGTCACGTCCGCCGGCCGGATCGCCGATGTTGGACCGACGCCCCATTTCGTCCTGATCGACCGTGCCCTGCGCGACGAGGGCACGAGCTATCACTATCTTCCACCAGCGACGTTCGCCGAGGCACCCGACGCGATGCTTCTCGCCCGTGTCGAAAAGGCTCTGTCCGGGCTTTCCGGTATCGCGGTCCGCCGCGGCGCGACCTGGACCACGGATGCGCCCTATCGCGAAACCGAAGCGGCGATCGCGTCCGCGCGGGATCAGGGTGCGCTCGCCGTCGAGATGGAAGCCGCGGCCTTGTACGCCTTCGCCGCGGCAACTGGCCGCTCCGTCGTCTGCCTTGCGCATGTGACGAATGCCATGGCCCAGAGCGAAGGGGATTTCGAGAAGGGCGAGGCGGATGGAGCCGCCGTGACTCTCGCCGTCATCGCGGTTACCGCGAAGATTTGGCTGAAGTCGGACTGAGCTGATCGCCCCCCCCTGTAGGGGTCTCCGATACCGGCCCGTCCATCGCTCGCCATTCCATACGTTCTGCAACTGCAAACTAATTGCATAATAAATGTGGCCTCTCGGCTCCACAAGATTGGAAATGCCTACGGCAAGCCCTTGGCGATGGCGTCCCTGGAGCGCCCCTCATGGGCCAAGTTGAGGATGTCTCACAGCCGGGGCTCGCATCATTTTGCACCGCTGCGATTTCGATGGAAGAACAGCACCATGGCGACGGTTCCGAAAAGGCCAGCGAATATCAAGTAAGCCCCAGGAACCAGCACATGCGTCACGTGCGGGATGCCCGCGATCTCGGACCAAAATTCAGTGAGCATCGACATCGTTTCCTTTGTTCGAAGCCTCTCCCACCCGCGCCTGTATAAATGGGGGGCGCTGAATGAGGCGCGGCGGCGGCGATGAAGCCGATGTTCACAACCTCATTTGTATGTAGGCGAATAGTCCGCCCGCTCCGATGACGGCGAGTGCCATCCACGTGACCCACGGCTCATGTGCGAGACCGCCTGCGAGAAGGGCGATGTCGGCCACGAAGTTGCTCATCACCACTCTCGTCCCTGCATCGCGTCAGCGGCTGCGGCCACCGGACCCCTTGCTGCGGCGACGCCGTAGTCGAAGCGCAAGGGCGACAGCGGCCGCTCCGAGAAATCCGACGAGCATCCACAGTCCCCATGGGATCGCGACGTGAATGTCGTGAGGCGTGCCCAGGGCCTCTGCCCAGAGCTCACCGAGGATCGACATGATCGCCTCCAATCATCGGCCTCGTCGATTCGGAATAGGCCGACAGCCTGCGATCGATCTCCGCCATCTGCTCAACGGTCGCGAGAGAGACGAGCCGGTCTAGGTCGGGGCTCAGATCGCGGTCCCCGCCTTGCTCGGCCAGCTTCAGCCAAACGCCGCCGGCGACGACATCAGGCTCGATCCCTTGGCCAAGGGCCTGCATCGCACCGAATGCATGCTCGGCCTCGAGGACGTGCCCGTTTGCGGCCTGCTGCAGATACCTAGCTGCCGCCACCGCATTGCGCTCGCCGCCGATCCCATCCCTGTACAAGAGGCCAAGTTCATAGGCAGCGGCCGCATATTGACCTTTCGCTGCCATCTCCAGGTAGGCGCGCGCGCCGGTGGGATCGGGCGGCCCGTCGATCCCCTCGAGCAACAGCTTGCCATGTAGGAAGTACGCAAGGACGGATCCTCCATCGGCTGCCTTCTTCAGCCACTGGGCAGCGACGGTGCGGTCGCCGTCACCGGACAGATAGAGCCGCGCGAGCTCGACCATCGCCTCGACGTGGCCCTCCTTCGCCCCCCGCTCGAATGCTGCGGCCGCAGCCTCGTAGTCCCCTGCGTCGAGTGCGCTGATCCCGTCCTCGAAGGGACCAGCCCGCGAAGGTGCGGCGAATGCGAGGAGGATCAGGGTCACGATCACGGTCGTCCGCATGCCCCCTCCGTCTTCAGGCGCCGGTCGTCTCGGCATCGACGCCGAGCACGACGACGTTCGTCCCGATCGGAGCACGCCGATAGAGGTCGATGATGTCCTGGTTAAAGAGGCGGACGCAGCCGCTCGAGACCGCCCGGCCGATGCTGCGCGGCTCGTTGGTCCCGTGCAGGCGGTAGAGGGTGTCCCGGCTGCCCTGGTAGAGATAGAGCGCGCGCGCGCCAAGCGGGTTTGCCAGTCCGCCGGGCATGCCTCCCGCGTACTGGGAGGTCTCCGGATCGCGAGCGATCATCTCGGCGGGGGGCGTCCAAGTCGGCCATGCCGCTTTGCGACGAATCGTAGCCATGCCGTTCCAGCCGAACCCATCGCGCCCGACCCCGATTCCGTAGCGAATGGCCCTGCCACCCTCGCGCGTAAAATAGAGGAACTTCGCCGCCGGATCGACGATAATGGTTCCAGCGGCGAGTTCGGTCGGATAGCTGACTTCCTGCCGAAGGAAGGCAGGGTTCACCAGCGTCGTCTCGATGGCCGGGATCGTCCATCCGCCGTCCTCCACGGCTGCATACATCTGAACGTAGTAGGGATCGGCGGTGCGCCGGGGCTGGATCGGCTTGATGGGGCCGGCCCCTCTCGGGACGGTTTGCGTGCACGCACCGAGGATGAACGGCAGCAACGCCGCCACGATCATCCGGCGTGTTGGCAGCGAACCTTCGGTCGGCACCTTTCCTTCAGGTCTCATGCGCCCTTGTTCCCCATGCTAGTTGGATCGAGGCCCGACGCCGGGACGAGCGCGCGCACGACGATGAGTGCCGCCCCGACGACAATCGCGACGTCGGCCAGGTTGAAGGTTGGCCAGTGCCAACCGCCGACATGGAAATCGAGGAAGTCCGTGACGGTGCCCTGCCGCAGGCGGTCGAGGGCGTTGCCGACCGCTCCGCCCGAGATCATTCCGAACGCCGCCTTGTCGGATTTCCTCCGGCAGTGTGCGCCCCACCACAGAAGCGCCGCAGCCACGTACACCGAAAGAATCGCGAAAGCCGACGATGCCTCCGAGAGGTGGTCTCGGAACAGACCGAAACTGATGCCGCTGTTGTAGGCCAGCGTCAGGTTGAAGAAGGAGGTTATCGGATTGATCCGCGGGTCCGGTTGCATCAGGACCGCGACGGCGATCAACTTGCATGCCTGGTCGACGGCAAGCGCGGTCGCGGCAGCCGTGAAGGGGACGCCGATCCGCTTTGCGATAGCCGGAAAAGTCATGCCCGCCCCGGACTCAGCGCACCTCGACATCCGCCTCGCTCGAACGTGTCAGGCTCGCGTGTTCCTTTCGGAAGCCATGCCGCAGCAGCCGGAGCGCATTTGCTGTGACAAGGACGGTTGCGCCGGTGTCCGCCAGGATCGCCATCCACAAGGACGTCATCCCGGTCAGGCTGGTGACCAGGAAGATCGCCTTCAGGCCGAGGGCGATGGTGATGTTCTGATGGATGTTGGCGAGCGTGCTCCGGGAAATGCCGATGAGATCGCCGATCCCGCCGACCCGGCCGCCGAGCAGCGCCGCGTCGGCCGTCGACAGCGCCACCTCGGTGCCGCCTCCCATCGCCACCCCGACGCTTGCCGCCGCGAGCGCGGGAGCGTCGTTGATGCCGTCTCCGATCATCGCGACGGGGCCGTTGAGCTTCATCGCCTCGATCGCCGTCAGCTTGTCGGAAGGCATCAGCTCGGCCTTCGCCTCGAGGCCAAGCGCTCCAGCGATCGCCTGGGCGGTCCTGGCGTTGTCGCCCGTCAGCATGACGGTGCGAAGCCCCTTGTCGTTGAGATCGCTGATCGCCGCCGCCGCGTCCGGCCGCGGCTCGTCTCTGACCGCGATCAGCCCGAGCACGGCCTCGCCGGCGACGAGGAGCACCACCGTCTTCCCCTCGCGCTCCATCGCGGCGATGCGCGGTCCGGCGTCGCCGAGGAGGGTCTGTGGGATCGCCCGGGGCGACACGACGGACAGTTGCCGGCCGCCGACGACTGCCGAAACGCCCCGGCCGGGATCCGCGGAGGCGGCGCTCGCCTCCGCCACGGCCAGCGAACGCTCCGATGCCGCACGCATGATGGCGGCCGCGATCGGATGGCTCGACCCCGACTCCACCGATGCCGCGAGGGCGAGGAGCTCATCCGCCGAGGTCCTCAAGGGTATCTCGTCAGTCACGCGGGGCTCCCCGGCGGTCAGGGTGCCGGTCTTGTCGAATGCGACAGTGCGGACGCGAGCGAGCGCCTCGAGCGCCGCGCCGCTCTTGATCAGGAGCCCGCGCCGCGCGGCCGCTGCGATGCCCGAGGCGATCGCAGCCGGAGTCGAGAGCACGAGGGCACAGGGGCAGGCGATTAGCAGGAGCGAAAGCGCCCGATAGATCCAGGTCGACCAGTCCCCGCCGAAAAGGGCCGGCGGAACGACTGCGACGAGGAGGGCCATCGCCATCGCGCTGGGCGTGTACCAGCGGCTGAAATCGTCGATGAAGCGTGCGAGCGGCGCCTTCTTCGCCTGCGCATTTTCGACCTCCTCGATGATCCTCGCGATCGTGTTGTCGGCGACGGTGCGCGTCACGCGCACCTTGAGGACGACGTTCGTATTGACGCTGCCGGCGAACACGGCGTCACCGGGACCGCGCGTCACTGGCGCGGATTCTCCCGTGATCGCCGCCTGGTCGAGATCGGAGGAGCCGTCGACCACCTCCCCGTCGGTCGCCACGCGATCACCCGGCCGCACCACCAGGAACTGACCCGGCCGCAGGGCCGCGACGTCGACGGTGCGTGTCGCGCCGTCCTCTTCGACGATCGCCGTGCGCGGCATCAGGGCCGACAGCGCCCGGATGCCCGAGCGGGCGCTGCCCGCCGCGATCCCCTCGATGAGCTCGCCGACGGCGAACAGTAGGACGACGACGGCGCCCTCTTCGGCCGCCCCGATGGCGAGCGCGCCGATGACCGCGACCACCATCAGCGTCTCGATCGAGAAGGGGAAGCCAGCACGGGCCAAGGTAATGGCGCGAGAGGCGAAGGGAACGACGCCGATGATGGCGGCGATGGTGAAGATCCATTGCGCGTAGTCCGGCTCGACGAGCGCGAGCAGCATGGCGACACCGACGAGGACGGCAAGGCCGATGACGAGGCGGCCCTTGGTCTTTCGCCACCACGGCTTTGCGTCGTCCGTTTCGTCTGGATCCTCGGCGTGCATATGCCCGGCGTGAAGGTTCGCCCTCACGGCCGAACCGCGCGAGACGGCATCGCCGCCGGGAACTGCCGCCGACGCGTGCGCATCGTCGCGATGATCATCGTGGTGATGGTGATGATCGTCACAGCCATCGTGCGGGTGAGCATGGCCGTCGCGTTCCGCCGGCCGCTTCGCATCCGCGTCGGACAGCGGACGGATCCCGTATCCCAGCTTGCGGACCGAGATTGCAATAGCCTCCCGGTCGACATCCCTCCTGGCCGCGACATCGAGGAGGCCGGTGACGAAGTTGACGGACAAATCCTCGACACCGTCGATGCGCCGCACCACACTTTCGACCTTCGCCGCACAAGCGGCGCAATCCATACCTTCGATACGGAAGCGGACAGGCTCCGCGGAATTCTTCCGCACTGCGCCGACGCTCATTCGATGCCTCCGGGCACATGGGTCGGCAGCCTGTATGCGACTTCTAGCGACTAGAGCTGCAAGGGGGTTTCTCGGGATGGCGGAAAGGAATGTGCGACGGGAGCCGTTGGTGATCGGCGCGCTCGCACGGCGAACCGGGACGAAGACGCCGACGATCCGATACTATGAAAGCATCGGGCTCATGCCGCCCGCCGCCCGCTCGTCGGGAAACCAGCGGCTCTACGACGAAAGCCATCTCACCCGCCTTGCCTTTATCCGGCACGCACGCGAGCTCGGCTTTCCGCTCGATGCGATCCGGGAGCTGCTGGCGCTCGCCGACGATCCCAACCATCCCTGCGAGAGCGCCGACAGGATTGCCAGACAGCAGCTCGTCGCCGTTCGACGGCGCATCTCCCGCCTGCGCGCGCTCGAGACCGAGCTCGAGCGGATGACGCACTGCTCCCGTGGGAACATTGCCGAATGCCGGGTCATCGAGGTGCTCGGCAACCACGATCTCTGCGTCAGCGACCACCACGGCGAGGCGGAAGGCATCACATCCGAGTGACCTTTTGCCGGACCGTCGTTCACGCTTGAACTTCAAGCGACTCGAAGTTGCAGCATGCGCCTGCCGAACTAGAAAGGGTGGGCCAATGCGCGTGATTCGTTGGGCAGTTCTCCTCGCGGCCCTGATCGGCGGCCTGCTGATGGCCGCCGCTCCTCGGCAAGCCATTGCAGAGCCGGAGGCCGAAGGTGCGCTGATGCAGCCCGGCCCGTTGCCCGAAAAGGCGTTCGGGGCGTCCGACGCTCCCGTCACGGTGATCGAGTACGCCTCGCTCACCTGCCACCACTGTAAGAACTTCCATGTCGGGTCTTGGCCGACGATCAAGGAGCGGTACGTCGATACCGGGAAGGTGCGCTTCATTCTTCGCGAATTCCCGCTCGATCCGCTTGCGACCGCCGGATTCATGCTGGCGCGCTGCTCGGGCGACATGAAGTGGTATGCCGTCGTGGACACGCTGTTCCGCAAGGACGACGATTGGGCCCACGCCGCGGACCCCGTCGAGGGCCTCTTCTCCGTGATGCGTCAGACCGGGATGGGGCGCGAGGCGTTCGAGGCCTGCCTGAGCGACCAGAAGCTTCTCGACGCCATCGGCGAGATCGCGGATCGCGGCAAGGCCGCGGGCGTTGACGCCACCCCGACCTTCTTCATCAACGGGCGTAAGCAGTCCGGCGTGCTGACGCCGGAGGAATTCGCCGCCATCGTCGATCCGCTGATCGCGGACAAGAATTGATCGAATGGGTCCCGCGGTCCGCGTTGTCCTGTTCCTGACCGCAACGCTTGCCCTCGCTGGCTGCGGCTCGATGGATATGGACGTCCGCCACCTCGAGCCGATCCCGCCCAAGCTCGTCGCGGAGATGGGCTCGAAGGGCATGAGCCCGCGCGATCCGATTCTGATTCGCATCTACAAGCAGGAGAGCGAGCTCGAGATCTGGAAGCTCGACCGCTCCGGCAAGTACGCGCTGCTGAAGACCTATCCGATGTGCCGCTGGTCGGGAAAGCTCGGGCCGAAGTCGCGCGAGGGCGATCGCCAGGCGCCGGAGGGCTTCTACACGGTCTCCGCCCGGCAGATGAATCCGCGCTCGGAGTTTTATCTGTCCTTCAACCTCGGCTATCCGAACCCGCTCGAAAAGGCGCTCGGCTACTCTGGCTCGGCGCTGATGGTGCACGGGGCATGCTCATCATCGGGCTGCTATGCGGTGACCGACGACGGCGTCGCCGAAATCTACGCCGTGGCGCGCGAAGCCCTCACTGGCGGCCAGACGAATTTCCAGGTGCAGGCCCTACCGTTTCGGATGACACCTGAGAATCTCGCCAGGTATCGCAACAATTCGAACTACGCATTCTGGCAGAACCTAAAGCTCGGCGCCGACATCTTCGACGTGACGCGCATGCCGCCCAAGGTCGGCTATTGCGGCAGGCGCTACATTTTTAATGCGACGCCGGTCGATCGGGCGGCGACGCTCGATCCCATAGCGCCGTGCCCGCCCTTCGAGAAAGACCCGGCCCTCGAGGCACTCGTCGCGGCCGACCGGACGGCGGATGACAGCGCGGTGATGGCGCTTGTCGCGAGCGGCGCGGTGACACCGCCAGGCGACTACGTTGACGGCGGCATGCACGTGTCGTTCAGGCGGGTCCTCGCCTCGATGGGGCCCGAGCGGCTCGGTCGGCAGACCTCAGGCGACGTCGAGGTGAGCCGCCCTGCCGCCGCGCTTGCCGATCCCTACGCGATCGACTGACGGATGCCCGGCCGGATCGGCTGCGCATCCTTGTTTCTGGACGATGCTGCGATGCCCGGTCCAAAAGGAAGCCCTCGTACTGGCCTTCGGTCTCGTGCAGCCGCCCCTCGAGACATTGCCGCAGGCATTGAAGTACGCCATCTCCGCTATGCGATTGCTGCCGCCGAAGCGGGGAGCTTTCGCGGCGCTGCCGCCACGCTCAACGTCGAGCAGTCTGTCCTGAGTCGGCGTATACGCGAACTGGAAGATGAGCTCGGCGTAACTTTATTCACGCGTCAGTACGGGGGAGTTTGCCTGACTCAGGCCGGGGAGCGGTTTGTCATCCGTGCTCGAAAGGTACTGGATCAAATCCGCGACGCCGCAACCTATGTCGGATCACGGAATCATGTCTATGTGAGAACAGGAACCATACGGATCGGTATATTTTCATCGATTTCATCAGGATTTCTGTCGGAGTTGCTTCGCATATATGTTACGGATGGACCATGCGTCTGGCCTGAACTTATTGAAGGAACTCCCGTGTCGCAGATGGGCGCCGTTCAAAGGCATCATCTCGATGTGGCGTTTGTTCCGGACGCGCACATCGCGAGCAATTTGGAAGCGAAATGCTTGTGGAGAGAGAGGATTTACGTCGTTCTTCCATGCGATCATGATCTTGTGGTGAAAGACGAGCTCTCGTGGGAGGATTTACGAGAGCAGGCTTTCGTCGTACGGGACGCCGGGCCGGGGCCGGAGGTCCACAGCTATCTCGTCGAAAGGCTCGGTAGAATTGGATACTGCCCGCGTGTTGACCGGCAAGCGGTCGGTCGAGACAATCTCATGCAGCTCGTCGCGATGCGCCGGGGGCTCACGCTGACAAGCGAGGCAGCCACGGCAAACATATTTCCGGGTGTGACTTACCGGCCGCTGAGAGGGGAGGTCTGGTGCTTCTCAGCGGTCTGGTCGCGGCGAAACCTGAATCCTGCCCTGAAGCGACTGCTTCGCCTTGCTGACAGGTTGGCAAAGGGGCAGCCTGAGGACGAGGTAAGGACGTCCTAGTCTCAGTCGAAACTTGGGGATCACGCTACCGGGACACGCGCCTTGCTGGTCCTTCGCGCCTTCGCAAACCCTCGATCGGTCGCCATGAACCGCTCGATCATCGGCGAAATGAGCCTTACGGGCTCCGAGATGGGCCTGCCCGTCTCCCGAGCGAGCACTTCTGCGTAGGCGAGTAACTCGCGATGGAGCGCCGCCGGCAGCTCCACCGTCACCTTGACCGGCTTGTCGTCCTCGAGGGCGCCGAGTTTCAGCTTCGCCATGTCATCCTCCGAGTGGCTCGAGCACGAGATCGCGCGTGACGATGATGCGCACCGGGAAACCCGGGCGGATCGTCAGCGTCGGCGCGACGTTGAGCTGGCGGCGGACGATCTCCTGGCCGGCGTCGTTGACGGTGTCCTGCCCGCCGTCCTGGATGGCCCGCAGCAAGCGGTCCTCGTCATCGACGGCGAGCTCGGTGCCGACCGCGAGGAGCGTCGAGAGACCAGCGGCGCGGGCGAGATCCCACCAGTGATAGTCGACGCCGTCCTCGAGGCCGGCGAAGCCTTGGGCATCCGCGCCCGGCAGGCGCTCCAGCACGATGGAGCGGCCGCCCGGAAGGATCAGGCGGTTCCAGACGAGGAGCACGCGACGTTGCCCGAAGCCGACGTCGTTGCTGTACTGGCCGATGACGCGGGTACCCTGCGGGATGAGGACGACACTGCCGGTCGGGCTGTCGTAGACGTTCTCGGTGACCTGCGCCGTGATCTGGCCGGGTAGGTCGGAGCGGATGCCGGTGATGAGCGCCGCCGGAATGACGGCGCCGGCCTGCAGCACGTAGGGCGACGCTGGCGGCGCGACGCGATCGGGCGCCACCGTGCGACGGTCCACGGCGGCATTGAGGAAGGCCGCCTGCCGGTCCTGCGTCGAGGGAACACCGACTGAACCGAGGCCAGCGAGGCTCGGCGTCGGTACGCCGCCCGATGTCCCGCCGGTCAACGCGGCCCCGGCTTCGGTCTGGAAGAAGACCCGGCTGGTCCGTGCGGCCTCCTCTTCGGCGCGGCGCCGCTGCTCTTCCTGGTCGACCGTCGCCGCCGGCATGGCGGGCGGCACGACCGGCCGCCCGCGGTTCTGGGCGTCGAGGATCGGCCGGCCGAGATCGCCGGGCAGCGCCGGGCCGAGCAACGGGCCGGTGTAGTCACGCGGCAGACCGGCGAGACCGTCGGCGGTCGGCCGGTTTTCCGTGGAGAAGAGTTCTTCGCCGCCGGTGCCGGCGTCGCGGGTCTGGAGCGCATAGATCAGTGTGCCGCCGATGCCGATGCCGGCGACGACACCGAGGCCGGCGAGCACCTTGCGCGACAGCCGCGTCACGCGCGGCGGCTCCGCGCGTAGCCGCATGGGTGCGGCCGGATCGGAGGCCGAGGCCGCCTGCGGCCGGCCATCGTCATTCCCCTTGTCTTCGCTCATGGCGATGGCCTCCCGTCGGTGCGGACAATCCTCACGGTCTGCTGGCGATTCCCGCTGCCGAGGCGCAGCTCGGCGGCGCCGAACAGGCGGTCGACGATCAGGATGTTCCGGTGTACGCGGCTGTTGGCGATCTGCGGTTCGCCGTCGGCGCCGATGACGAACAACGGCGGCATCTCGCCCTGGACGATGCCGCGCGGGAACTCGACATAGACCCGCCGGCCGTCATCGTAGACCGAGACCGGGCGCCAGGGCGGAGCGTCGCCAGCGAGCCCGTATCGGTATCTCCGCGCCGCCATGGCGGGGATGATCGGCGTCACCGGCACGGGCCGGCGCTGCGCGGCCGGCGGCTGCGGATAGGCCCAGGCGACCGCCGGCATGTAGGGGGTCTCGCCCGAGCGCAGCTCGATCATGTAGGTGCGCCGGTCGGTGGCGACGACGAGGTTGGTCGAGAGGCCGGGCCGAGTGGGCTTGACGAGCACGTGCACGCGCCGGCTGGCGCCCGATCCGCTCTCGGTATCCCCGATGATCCATCGCGCCGTGTCGCCGGCGGCGATCGGGCCGTCGCCGGTCAGGTTCTCGCCGGGCTCGAGCGCGATGTTCGTGACCTGTCCGGGCGCGGCATAGACTTGATAAAGCGCGCCGTCACTCCAGGGATAGATCTGGATCGCGTTGTAGTAGCCTTCGCGGCGCGGCTCGACGCGCGCCGCCGCGTTGGCGTTGCGGACGCGGGCGGTCGGCGAGCTCGCGGTGGCGCCTCCGCGGCTCGGCGTCCAGGCGGGCGGGACGTGCAGCGGGCGCGGCCGCTCGTCGGCGACCGGTACGGGAACGGGCGGCAGCGGCGGCACGTCGGCGTCGTAGCGGATCTGCGGCGGCTTGTTCGCCGCGCAGCCGGCGAGCATCGCTGTGGAGAGCAGCAGAAGCGCAATGCCGGCTTTCCGGCAATCCTGAGAGCCGCGGACGGGGAAGCCCAGCCCGCCGGACTTGCCGACGGCGCTCATCGCCCGAGCTCCCGCGACCAGCTGATGGCGTTGACGTAGATGCCGAGTGGGTTGGCCCGGAGCGCCTCGGCGTCGCGCGGCGGCTGCACGACGATGGTCAGGATGGCGGTCCAGCGCTCGGTCGCGTCGAGCTGGCCGTTCTCGTAGTGCCGCTCGGTCCATGCGACGCGAAAACTGTCGGGCGAGGCGCGGATGACCGACGACACCTCGACCGCCACCTGCCGCCGCCCGACCTTGGCGAAGGGATCGGCGGTGCGGGCATAGTCGTTGAGCGCCGCCGCGCCGCGGTCGGTCGTCCAGTCGTAGGCCCGGAGCCAGTTCTCGCGGACGATGATGGCATCGGCCGGAATGCCGCGGACCTGCTCGATGAAGCGCGCCAGGTGCCACGCCACCTGCGGGTCGGTCGGGCGATAGTCGGCCACGGCCGGAGCGACGGCCTCGGCCCGGCCGAGATCGTCGACCTGCACCACCCACGGGACGACGGTGCCGCGCGCCGACTGCCAGACGAGCGCCGCGGAGAAGCCTGCCGACAGGATCAGGCTGCCAAAAGCCATCAGCCGCCAGTTCGTCGCCTGCACGCGGGCGGAGCCGATGCGCTCGTCCCAGACCTGGGCGGCCCGCTGGTACGGGGTCTCGGGTTCCGGTGTCTTGCCGTAGTGCGTGGCGGGCCGCCTGAAGATGCTCATCATCGGTCCCCTTCGGAGAGGTTGACGGAAGAGCCGCCGCCGTGGCCGTCGCCGGAGCGGACCGCGTGGGCGGCGACGGTGGCGCCGTGGCTCATCGCCTGGCCGCGGTGCATCCGTGCCGCCCACGCGGGCGGACCACCGGGTTCGGATGGTGCGGCGGATGCCGGCAAACCGTGTCCGCCGCCGGCCGTGCCAATGGAGGAGGAGCCGCCGGTGACACCGAACGCGCTCCTCATCCCGTCGGCGAAGCTCGATCGGAGGCTCTCGGTGGCCCGCGTCGCGGCGCGGCGCAGCGGCGAGATCGCAGCAGCACCCGCGCCGCGGGCGACGCCCCCGAGGCCCGAGGCGACGCCGGCCGCGCCTGAGCGACCAAAGGAGCCGAGATCGTAGGCGGCGGAGGCGGCGCCGGCCGCGGCCGCTCCGCCGCTGGCGGCTGCGGCCCCGCCCGACAGCGCCGCCGCTCCGCCCCGCGCCGCGAGCACGGTCGCGCCGCCGGCCGCGATCGCTGCGCCGCCGACCGCGAGGCCGGTACCGACGGCGGCGCCGGCCCCGAGCTGCGGGCCGCCGCTGACGAGGCCGTTCGCGATGCCGGGACCGAAGATCCCGAGCCCGACGAGCGACAGCGCGGCGAGGACGATCGCCATGGCGTCGTCGATGGTCGGCGTCACCCCGTCGAAGCCGGCCGTGAACTGGCTGAACAGCGTCGAGCCGATGCCGATGATGACGGCGAGCACCAGCACCTTGATGCCCGACGAGACGACGTTGCCGAGCACGCGCTCGGCCATGAAGGCCGACTTGCTGAACAGCCCGAAGGGAATGAGGACGAAACCGGCCAAAGTGCTCAGCTTGAACTCGATGAGCGTCACGAAGAGCTGCACCGCCAGGATGAAGAAGGCGAGCAGCACCAGCGCCCAGGCAAAGAGCAGGCAGGCGATCTGAATGAAGTTCTCGAAGAAGGACACCCAGCCCATCAGGTCGGAGATCGACTCGAGCAGTGGCCGGGCGGCGTCAAGGCCGGTCTGCGCGACCTTTCCCGGGCGCATCAGGTCCTGCGCCGAGAAGCCGGTCCCGGAGGCCTGCAGGCCGAGGCCGGCAAAACTCTCGAAGACGATCCGGGCGAGGCTGTTCCAGTTGGAGATGAGGTAGGCGAAGACGCCGACGAACAGCGTCTTCTTCACCAGGCGGGCGAGGATGTCGTCGTCGGCGCCCCAGCTCCAGAACAGCGCCGCCAGCGTCACGTCGATGACGATGAGCGTCGTGGCGATGAAGGCGACCTCACCGCCGAGCAGGCCGAAGCCGGAATCGATGTAGGAGGTGAAGACCCCGAGGAAGTCGTCGATGACGCCGGTGCCGCCCATGGATCACCGCCCTTCCGCGGAACGGGGCGGCGACGTGCGGCCGAGGAAGCGATCCCGCGTCTCGGCCCAGACACGCAGGCAGTCGGCATCGCGTGCCGCGCTCTCGCCGAGCCGCTGGCACCGGCGCTGCCCCTCCCGCAGCGTATCGCCGGCGGGCTCGAGGGTTCCTGTCTGCCGCGGCGCCGGCCCGTCCTCTTTCCGGGCCATCTCGACCGCCGCCGCGGTGATGGTCACCGCCGCGAGGACGACGGCGCCCAGGCGGACCAGCATCCTGCCGTCCATATCCGCGCCCTTAGTCGTTGAACATCCGGGCGTTGCCGGCCTGGTAGGCCGTGCCCGGTGTCAGGAAGCGCCGGCGCTGCTCGCGGCCCTGCTCCGCGGCCGCGGCGCGCTCAGCCTCGGCAATCGCATCGGCACGACCGTTGGCGGCGGCGAGCGCGACGAGGTCGGAGAGCTGCTGCGCCTGGAGCGCTAGCAGCTGATTGCCCGCCTGCGTCGCCTGCAGTGCGCCGGTCGCGCCCTGGCTCCGGCCGACGAGTGCAGCCATCTCGGTGCGGTTAGTGTCGATGTTGCCGACCACTGTCGCCTGCACGCGCATGGCGTCCTGCAGACCGTCGACGGTGTTCTGCCAGCGGGACTGCGCGTCAGCGACGAGTTCCCGGTCCGTCGCGGACAGCTGGACCTCGCCATAGGTCGTCCGGAAGGCCCGGTCGATCTCCCCGACGTCGAAGGCGATGCCCTGCGCCTGCTGCAGGAGCGCTTGCGTGCGCTCGACGGACTGCTGGAGGCGCTGAAGGGATGAGTACGGCAGGCTCGCGAGATTGCGGGCCTGGTTGATCAACATCTCCGCCTCGTTCTGGAGCGAGGCGATCTGGTTGTTGATCTGCTCCAGCGTCCGGGCGGCCGTCAGCAGGTTCTCGGCATAGTTCCACGGGTCCCAGACGGTGACGGCGGCCACTGCCGGCGCGGTCGTCATCGGCGACGTCGCCAGCGGCAGGGAGAGGATGGATGCGGCGAGCAGCGCCGCACCGGGGCGACGAATCATCATAACCGGGTCTCCAGGTTGCCGAGGTCGGGGATCAGGTCGGCCGCCCACCCGACGCCGCGCAGGCTGAGCCAGGCGGCGAGGAAGCCGTCACGGCCATGCTCGGCGTAAGTGCGGGCGATGAGCGACTGGTCGGCCTTCGAGGAGGCCGCGGTAAGGGCGAGGCCGACCTCGGAGAGCCCGAGCTCGAACAGCCGGTTGCCGCGCCGCGACTGGCAGTAGTAGTCGCGCTTGGGCGTCGCCCGGGCGAGGATCTCGATCTGGCGGTCGTTGAGCCCGAAGCGGCGGTAGATCGCGGCGATCTGCGGCTCGATGGCGCGCTCGTTCGGCAGCAGGATGCGCGTCGGGCAGCTCTCGATGATCGCCGGCGCGATCGGGCTGCCGTCGATGTCGGCGAGCGACTGGGTGGCGAAGACGACGGAGGCGTTCTTCTTCCGCAGCGTCTTCAGCCACTCGCGAAGCTGGCCGGCGAACGCCTCGTCGTCGAGCGCCAGCCAGCCCTCGTCGATGATGAGGAGCGTCGGTCGCCCGTCGAGGCGGTCGCCGATGCGGTGGAACAGGTAGGCGAGCACGGCGCGGGCTGCGCCGGTGCCGACGAGGCCCTCGATCTCGAAGGCCTGGACCGAGGCGCCGCCTAGATGCTCGCTCTCGGCATCGAGCAGCCGGCCGTAGGGACCGCCGACGCAATAGGGCCTGAGCGCCTGCTTGAGGTCATTCGACTGCAGGAGCACGGCGAGGCCGGTGATGGTGCGCTCGGCGGCCGGCGCAGAGGCGAGCGAACCCAGCGCCGTCCAGACGTGCTCCTTCGCCTCGGGCGTGATCCGGACGCCCTCGCGCGCGAGGGCTGCGGCGATCCAGTCGGCGGCCCAGGCGCGTTCGGGCGCCTCGCCGATGCGGGCGAGCGGCTGGAGCGAGACCGAGGGCTCGTCGCCGTCGCTGAGCCCGCCGCCGAGGTCGTGCCAGTCGCCGCCCATGGCGAGGGCCGCGGCGCGGATCGAGCCGCCGAAGTCGAAAGCGAAGACCTGGGAGCGCTCGTAGCGCCGGAACTGCAGCGCCATGAGGGCGAGCAGCACCGACTTGCCGGCGCCGGTGGGGCCGACGACGAGGGTGTGCCCCACGTCGCCGACATGCAGCGCAAACCGGAACGGGGTCGAGCCTTCGGTCCTGCCATGGAACAGCGGGGGTGCGCCGAGGTGCTCGTCCCGTTCCGGCCCCGCCCACACGGCTGACAGCGGAATCATGTGGGCGAGATTGAGTGTGGAGATCGGCGGCTGGCGGACGTTGGCGTAGACGTGGCCGGGCAAGCCGCCGAGCCAGGCATCCACCGCGTTGACGGTCTCGGGCATCGCGGTGAAGTCGCGGCCCTGGATGACCTTCTCGACGAGCCGCAGCTTCTCCTCGGCGATGCGCGGATCGGCATCCCAGACCGTGACGGTCGCCGTCACGTAGGCTTGGCCGGCGAAGTCGGCACCGAGCTCCTGGAGCGCCAGGTCGGCGTCGGCCGCCTTGTTGGCGGCGTCGGTATCGACCAGCACCGACGCCTCGTTCGTCATCACCTCCTTGAGGATGGCGGCGATCGACTTGCGCTTGGCGAACCACTGCCGCCGGATACGGGTGACGAGTTTCGTCGCGTCGGTCTTGTCGAGCAGGATCGCCCGCGTCGACCAGCGATAGGGGAGCGCCAGGCGGTTGAGCTCGTCGAGGATCCCCGGCGTGGTCGCTGTCGGAAAGCCGACGATGGTGAGGATGCGCAGGTGTGCATCGCCGAGCCGCGGCGCGAGCCCGCCGGCGAGCGGCTCGTCGGCGAGCAGCGCGTCGAGATAGATCGGCGTCTCGGGAACGCGGACGCGGTGCCGCCTCGTCGAGACCGTCGCGTGCAGGTAGGTCAGCGTCTCGCCGTCATCGAGCCAGGCGCATTCCGGCATGAAGCCGTCGAGCAGCGCCAGCACGCGGTCGGTGCGGTCGACGAAGGCGCGCAGGATTTCGTGGGCGTCGACGCCGGATTGCGCGCGCCCCTCGTAGAGCAAGGTCTCGGCACGGGCGGCGTCCTCGGCCGGCGGCAGATGGAGGATCGTCAGGAAGTAGCTCGAGACGTGGTGCGCGCCGGCCTCCTCGAAATCGGCCTTGCGCTCGGCGTCGACCAGCGCCGAGGCGGGATCGGGGAAGGTGCTCGCCGGATAGGTCGCGGCTTCGTGGCGCTGCGCCTCGACGAAGATCGCCCAGCCGGAGCCGAGGCGGCGGAAGGCGTTGTTGAGGCGGCCGGCGACGGCGACCAGTTCCGCCGGCACGGCGCTGTCGAGGTCCGGGCCGCGGAAGCGCGCCGTCCGCTGAAACGAGCCGTCCTTGTTGAGGACGACGCCCTCGCCGACGAGCGCGGCCCAGGGCAGGTAGTCGGCCAGCCGAGCGGCGGTGCGACGGTATTCGGCGAGGTTCATCATCGCGCGCCCTTCATTATCGCGCGCCCTCAGACCGTGAGGTGCGCGGGGATGCGCAGGTGGCGGCGGCCCACCTCGACGAACAGGGGATCGCGCCGCGCCGCCCAGACGGCGATGAGGTGGCCGATCGCCCAGATCGCCAGCCCGACCAGCCAGAGCCGCAGGCCGAGCCCGACCGCGCCGGCGAGCGTGCCGTTCATGATGGCGATGGCGCGCGGGGCGCCGCCGAGCAGGATCGGCTCGGTCAGCGACCGGCGGACCGGAACGGAAAAGCCCGGCACCTCCGCGGCATGGTCGAGAAGGCCCGCCATCAGACGAGCGCCCCGCCGCCGAACGAGAAGAACGACAGGAAGAAGCTCGACGCCGCGAAGGCGATCGACAGACCGAAGACGATCTGGATGAGGCGGCGGAAGCCGCCGGAGGTGTCGCCAAAGGCGAGCGTCAGGCCGGTGACGATGATGATGATCACCGCGACGATCTTGGCGACCGGCCCCTCGATCGACTGAAGGATCTGCTCGAGAGGCTGCTCCCACGGCATCGACGAGCCGGAGGCGCGCGCGGACGGCGCGAGCAGCACGCCGATGCAGAGCGTGGACGTCGCCGCGGCGACGCGGCATGTGCGGCGAGCACACAGGATCATGACGAAACTCCTGGATCGGAGGACAGGATGGCGGTGACGCGGTACTCGCCGTCGGGGCGGAGCCCTTCGACGCGGGCGAGCTCGGCGAGCCGGCGCGCGCTGCCGCGGCCGGAGAGCACGGCGACGAGGTCGATGGTCTCGGCGATGAGGGCGCGGGGCACGGTGACGACCGCCTCCTGGATCAGCTGCTCCAGCCGCCGCAGCGCGCCGAGCGCCGAGCCGGCATGGATGGTGCCGATGCCGCCCGGATGGCCGGTGCCCCAGGCCTTGAGGAGGTCGATCGCCTCGCTGCCGCGCACCTCGCCGATCGGGATGCGGTCGGGCCGGAGGCGGAGCGACGAGCGCACCAGGTCGGACAGGGTGGCGACGCCGTCCTTCGTCCGCAGCGCCACCAGGTTGGGCGTGGCGCACTGCAGCTCGCGCGTGTCCTCGATCAGCACGACGCGGTCGCAGGCCTTGGCGACCTCGGCGAGAAGGGCATTGGTCAGCGTCGTCTTGCCGGTCGAGGTGCCGCCGGCGACGAGGATGTTGCGGCGCTCGGAGACCGCAACGCGCAGCGCCGCCGCCTGACCCGCCGACATGATGCCGGCGGCGACGTAGTCCTCGAGGCTGAACACGCCGACCGCGGGCTTGCGGATCGCGAAGGCCGGGCCGGTCACGACCGGCGGAAGAAGGCCCTCGAACCGCTCTCCGGTCTCAGGCAGCTCGGCGGAGACGCGGGGCGCGCCCGGATGGACCTCGGCGCCGACATGGTGCGCGACGAGGCGAATGATGCGCTCGCCGTCCGCCGGCGAGAGGCGCACTCCCGTATCGGCGAGCCCTTCCGCGAGGCGGTCGATCCAGAGGCGGCCGTCGGGGTTGAGCATCACCTCGACGACGCCGGCATCGGCGAGGAGCCGGGCGATCGCCGGTCCGAGCGCGGTGCGCAGCATGCGCGCGCCGCGCTGCATCGCCTCGGATGTCGGGTGGGTGGTGGGCATTTCGTCCCCGGCTTCGGCGGGGACGCGATGGGCGGCCCCGAGGTCGGGGACGATTAAGAGAGCCCGGAATCAGGCCGGTTCAACAAGTTTCGGTCGTAGTAGGGCCGTGGCGTGCAATGACAGGCGAACGGCGGAGTCACCACATGAGCTAAGCCGTCTCTTTGGTTCCGGCCTTGTGAGATCGCCGAGCGGGGAATGCGCCGTTGGATGCGTCAGCGCTTGCGCACGAACTCCGTGCGCGGGACGAGGCCCTTGATCGCGTCGTGGCGGCAGTCGATCTCCTCGGGATCGTACGTGAGGCGGATCGATTCGATGACCGTGCCCTGCTTCAGGGTCTGGTTCGCTCCCTTCACCTTGAGATCCTTGATGAGGACGACCGAGTCACCGTCGGCGAGGACGTTGCCGGCCGCGTCGCGGACCTCGACCCGGTCGGCGGTGGCGGCCGCAGCCATCTCCGAGGCGGGGCGCCATTCGCCGGTCGCTTCGTCGTAGACATAGTCGTCGTTGTCGTCGGCCACGTCCGCCTCTAGAGGCTGTTATGAACGGTGCCACCTGGAAAACATCGCTGAAATCGCGCCTTTGCTTCGACTCTGGTCCGGACGAGCGCTGTCATGACGCGGCAGCCCCTGCTGCAGAAGCATGATTCAGCGACAGACAACGTGCAAATCTTCACGCCCACAGTATCCATGCAGGACCCCACAGGTATTTATCGTGCAGGCAGTCGGTTTTGAACCCATTTGGAGGCGAGCAGATCTCGAGGAAGCGGCATAAGCCGGAGGAGATCGTCGCGAAGCTGCGGCAGGTTGAGGTGCTGACGGCGCAGGGAAAATCCGTTGCGGAGGCGATCCGGTCGATCAGGGTGACGGAGGTTACCTACTACCGCCGGCGGAACGAGTACGGCGGGCTGAAGGGCGACCAGGTGACGCGCCTGAAGGAGCTCGAGGCCGAGAACGCCCGGCTGCGGCGGGCCGTGTCCGACCTGACGCTCGACAAGATTTTCCTGGCGGAGGCCGCCAAGGGATACTTCTGAGCCCTGCCCGTCGTCGGGCATGTGTCGAGCACGTCGTCAGGGCGATCGGCGTGCCCGAGAGACGGGCGTGCCGGGTGCTCGGCCAGCATCGATCCACACAGCGCAAGGTCCCCTGCGGACGCGAGGATGAGGAGGCTTTGACCGTGGACATCGTCGCGCTCGCCACCCGCTATGGTCGTAGGCTAGCGGCGGATCACCACCTTGCTACGGTCTGCCGGCTGGCTGGTGAACGCCGAGCGGGTGGAACGGATCTGGCGACGGGAGTGGCTGAAAGTCCCGGCGCGGCAGCCGAAGCGGGCCGGCTCTGGCTGACTGACGGCTCGTACATTCGGCTGCGGCCGGAGCAGGCGAACCACGTCTGGTCCTACGACTTCGTCGAGGACCGCGCCCATGATGGACGGAAGTTCCGCATGCTGAATGTGATCAACGAGTTCACGCGGGAATGCTTGGCGATCCGGGTCGGGTGAAGGCTGCGGTCGGCGGACGTCATCGACGTGCTCTCCGACCTGTCCATTCTCCGGGGCGTGCCCGGCCACATCCGTTCCGAAAACGTCCTATGTCGGGAAGGCGATCGGCTGTTCGGCCAACAGGTCTCTGATCGCGAGCTTGCGCCCGCGGCATGAGGTTCGTCAACGAAGAACCAGGCGGCTCCTGAGGTTTGATGGAGAGGCTCTCGGTCAAAGCGAACACAGGGTCCATCAGCGGAGCTGTGGCCCTCACCGTCCTCAAAACGAGCTGCCGATCCAGGCAGGAGACCCGAGCATTGTCTACAGGATCGTGGCGATCACGTCCTCACGGCTCCACGGAGAGGGGTTCTCCCGCCTGGCCCCGGCCCCTCGATGAAGGGCCGGTAGTCTGTCCCGCTCTTGATGATCGCGTGCACCACGCGGGCCATCTTGGCGGTGATCGCGGTGAGCGTCTTGCACCGGAGGTCTGCATTGTGCCGGTCATGGCTGATCGAGCGCTCGAACTTGTCACGGAAGCTGTTCTCCCGTTGCCGGATCGCGACCTGGGCGGCGAGCCAGAAGGTGCGCCGAAGCCGGGCATAGCCGTATTTCGACAACCTTGTGCGGCCACGGTAGGTGCCGGACCGTTGGGTGGCGAGGTCCAGGCCACAGAACTTCAGGAACTGACGATACTTCAGGAACTGACGATGATGGCCGAAGCGGCGCAGGTCGCCGGCCTCGGCCAGGATGGCCAGGGCGTTGATCGGCCCGATGCCAGGGGTCTGCCGCAGGCGTGCATGGTCCTGGCTTCCAGCCAGAAGCTGGTCGGCCATGGCCTCGATCTCGTCGCGTTGGCGGATCAGGCTGCGCGCCTCGGCGATCACGAGCCGGAACATGCGGATAGCGGGTGCATCGACCGATGGGCAGCCCGATCGAGGTCCTGGCCGTCTCGTAGATGTCGCCGAGCAGGCGTGCCTTGGAGACTTTGCGTCCGACCACGCTCCAGGCGGCTTCGATGAAGGCTTCCTTGCTCAAAGCCATGATGCTGGCAGGAGTCGGGAAGCGGTCCAGGAAGGCGAAGAACCAGTCGCTGCGGCTGCTGTGGCGGAAGCGCTCCACCTCGGGAAAGTAGAGCGGCAGGTAGTGGGTCTGGCTCCGGTGCAGGAACTGAGTCTTGGCGCTCGAGATCGCCTCGTGGGTCTTCGACAGTTCCTGGACGTCGTTGATGCCGGCCGCAAGCGGGTCGTGGTAGGTCAGCGAGGTGCCGATCCGCAACATATGCAAGATTACCTGCGCATCCTTCAGGTCGTTCTTGTCCCAGCCATGGTGCAGCGCCTCTCGCGTGCGGGCCAGAGCTACGGATGAGACCAGGCGCACGTCGAAGCCGGCCTCGCGCAGCCGCCAGGCAATGGGTCGGTGGTAGTTGCCCGTCGCCTCGAACGCGCAGGCGACAGGCCGGCCGAGGTCGAGCAGCAATGCCATGAGCCGGTCGTGCTCCTCGCGCGTGTTCAGGATCGTCATTCGACGCCGACGCTTCGCGCCAGGCACCTCGATCAGCACTTCGTTGCGAGCCTTGGCGATGTCGATCGCCACCAGAACGACGCCATCGGGCATAGCATGCAGGGCGGCCCTGGTCGGTTGTCTCCGGAATGGGGCTTGGAACACCGTCACTCTAGAGATCTGCCGACCCTGGCCGCCTCGGGCGGTGCGCTGCGCTCCGCGAGGGCTCCGCGCATCGCCCGAGGCTCTCCCCTTCCCAATGTGTTACGGGCCGGAATTCATTGCCAGAGCGGTTCAGGACTGGATCGCCGCGGTCGGCGCCCGCACCACCTACATCGCGCCGGGCAGCCCCTGGGAGAACGGCTACTGCGAGAGCTTCAACGCCAAGCTCCGCGATTGAACTCCTCGACGGGGAGATCTTCTACAGCCTCTGCGAGGCCCGCGTGGTCATCGAGGCGGGCGGCGGCACTACAACCGTCCGCCCACACTCCTCGCTAGGGTACCGGCCGCCGGCGCCCGAAGCCGTCGCGCCAACCGCGCGCCCGCCTGCGCAACCCCGGCCAGCTCCGGCGGGCGCGCTCACGATGGCGGACACCTGACACATGAACTAACGATCAAACCGTACCATCGACGTGGGGCAGGCCAGTAGTCCTGCGGGGGTGACCGACGGCTGGCGGCCGCAACTTTGGTCTGGAGCGTGGAGTGTACCACCGACGTCCAATAGACATTACGCGAAAGCGCACCGAGATCGAGCTCAGGCGCGGCGCGACGTCAATCCGCACCGAGAACGGCCAGCCTGTGGTCTACGTCTTCGTCGACATCGCCGAGCGCGACCTCGGTAGCTATGTCGACGAAGCCAGGCTGGCTGTCGCAGGTGGCGTGCCGCTCGCGCCGGGGTACACCGTCGGCTGGAGCGGCCAGTTCGAGTACCTCCAGCGGGCGGAAGCGCGGCTGGCGGTCGTTGTGCCAATCACGCTGGCGATCATTTTCCTGCTGCTCTACCTCAATTTTCGGGCGCTGACCGAGACACTGATCGTCATGCTTTCGCTACCCTTCGCAATCGTCGGCGGCCTCTGGCTGACTTGGTGGCTCGGATTCAACATGTCGGTCGCGGTCTCCGTCGGCTTCATCGCCCTTGCTGGGATTGCAGCGCAGACGGGGGTCGTCATGCTCATCTATCTCGACCAGGCGATGGCAGAGGTGAGGGCGAAACGGGCCTCGGAGGGCCGCCCGTTCACGCGCGCCGATCTCAACCTCGCCATCACGCTCGGTGCCGTTGAGCGGGTGCGGCCTAAAATGATGACCGTCGTCGCCATCGTGGCCGGACTCGTGCCGATCTTATGGAGCACCGGAGCAGGCTCCGAGATAATGCAGCGCATCGCCGTGCCGATGATTGGCGGCATGATTTCGTCGACGGTCCTGACGCTCGTCGTCATCCCGGCCATCTATGCGCTGGTCAAGGGCTGGCGGCTGCCGCGCCCTGTCGGCGGTCGACAGGTAAACGAAGCAGCAGCGCGGCAACCCTCAACCATCCTGCGGCGCTGACGTCATCAATTCTTCGCTTTCAGACACATGAATCCCTCGCCGGCACATTTTGCCTCATCTCTAATCGGGGCTACCGCCGCCACAGTTTCGACATCTTATACTTGATGAGATTCGGCGCGTGCACGCCCTTGCAATCTGGCCCGATCACTATATCATTTCGCTGATATGAACCGCTGCGCCCGCCCCTTAGTGATTCTGCTCTCCGTGTTCGCGCTCGTTTTTGCGAGTGCGGGGTGGAGTCTGGCCGGCGTCCAGGGCGTAGCTCCCGGCGGCCACCATGGTGCTGGCACCCAGCATGAGGTTCACTCCGAGCATGCGGGGCATCACGGGGATACCGTGAATGCCGGTCTGGGCGATTGTGAGCAGGAGGCTGCTGGCTGCGCGGACCATCAGTCTTCGCCCGCTACGGAGACTTGTTGTGCAATGGCCTGCCATCAGGTCATAGGGGCGACCGCACAGACGCTGCAGCCGCGGATCGTGCTGCGTGCGCCGGCTGAGCGCGCGGGCGCAGAAGATGCAGCCCGTTCGGAACCTTCAAGGCTCGATCGTCCTCCCAGGCATTCCTGAGCCTGATCGACGGCCAGTTTACGCGAGTACGATTCGCATCCGGAGTTGATCTCCAGGGTGCGGGGCTCGCGGGGCTGTCGATGTTGTCCGCAGCCAATCTGACTTGGGCATACGGATGAGCTCCGCCGCAGTCACCGCGCGGTGACCTGCGAGCCGCTCGGCTCCGAGGTTCTTCATGAAAATTGCTCTCCTGGTGGCTGCTGCCGCCACCGTATCTGCGTGCGCCGGGCTCCCACCACCGGTGGCGACCGGGCCTGATCCTGCCAATCCTTCTGCGGGCGTGCGGCCTGTCGGTTACTCCCCGGTTCTCGCTGGAACGGTTGACTACCGACCCGTGGAGCCGAAGCCCTGGGCTGAGCGCAACAACAGCGTGGCGGGTGGCGAATGATGCGTTCGTCCTTAGCCCCGCGGCCGCTGCGAACGGCCGCCTGCCTCGGAGCTCTCCTTCTCACCATAGGCGGATGCGCCAAGTTTAGCGCTGACGGCGGAATGGCGCCGGTTTCCGCGGAAGTCGCCACAGGACTGAGCAAGCAGGCGAGCAAGATCAGCTCCCCTCAGGAGGCCGCAGCCGCCCAAGCCCGCGTAAAGTCCCTGCTGAGCGCGTCCCTGTCCGCGGACTCTGCCGTGCAGGTCATGCTCCTCAACAATCGAGCACTGCAGGCCGAGTACAACGCGCTCGGCGTCGCGGAGGCCGACTATGTCGAGGCGACGCTCCCGCCAGCGCCGATCATCACGCTCGAGCTGCTGTGGGGTGCAGGCTTCTTCGATACCGAGCGGAGACTGATCGCGAATGTGCTCGCCTTGGCGACCCTGCCGAAGCGCCAGAAGATCGCAGCCGTCGAGTTTCAGGCGGCGCAGTACAAGGCCGTCGAGGCGACGTTCCGGCTCGCAGCGGAGACTCGCCGCGCCTACTTCCGGGCGGTCGCTGCCCGGCAGACGGTGAATTTCCTCACCCGGGCTCGAACATCGGCCGATGCTGCAGCTGACCTGACACGCCGACTGGGAGAGACGGGGGCGGCGACCAAGCTGGACCAGGCGCGCGCCTCCGCCTTCTATGCCGAGGTCTCCAACCAACTGGCCCGGGCTCGGATGCGGGCCGATACGGAGCGGGAGACCCTGACGCGACTGCTGGGGCTGTGGGGCAACGGCACCGACTTCAAGTTGCCCGCCAGCCTGCCCGATCTTCCCAAGCGGCTAACAGCTGCCGAACGGATCGAGGCGGAAGCGGTCCGCAGAAGGGTCGACCTGATCGTCGCGCGCCTGGAACTCGATGCCATGGCGCAGAGGCTGGGGCTGACCGAGGCCACCCGGTACGTCTCCCTCTTCGACCTCACCGGCATCTCGAACTACGGGCGCGTCGAGGAGAGCGGCATCGACGAGGAGGAGTTCCCAACCGGCTTCGAGGTCGAGCTGCAGATTCCGATCTTCGACATGGGCGAAGCAAGGACGCGCCGCGCCAGAGAGACATACCTCGGCGCCGTCAACCGGTTGGCGGCGAACGCAATCAACACTCGGTCGGAGGTGCGATCGGCCTACATCACCTACCGAGGGTCCTACGACATCTCCAGGCAGTATCGAAACAGCATTCTGCCACTTCGCCAGACAATCAACGAACAGGCACTGCTTGAATATAATGGCATGCTCATCGATGTCTTTGATCTTCTGACGACTGCACGTGAGAGCATCGCCAGCAACGTCGCGGCCATCGAGGCCAAGCGAGACTTCTTCCTGGCTGAAGTCGACTTTCAAGTTTCAATCCTGGGCGGTGGTGGCGGCGGCGGCGCTGGCGGCGGGGAAGCTGCCACGGCTGCTGCCGAGCCGGCCGGACACTGATGGAGGACGCAACATGACCATTTCCCGTCGAACCTTCCTGGGTGCAACCGGGGCCGCCACTCTGGTCAGCGCAACGGCCGTCTCCGGCCGCGCCCAAGCCGCCTCGATCCCCGAGGCGCCCATCATGAAGGAGGCGACGATGCAGCCGCCTCTCGCGCCCACCACGGGCCCGGACTACCAGCCCGTCGTCACGCTCAACGGCTGGACTCTCCCCCCGCGCATCAACGGCGACTGGAAGGAGTTTCATCTGGTCGCCGAGCCGGTGGTGCGGGAAATCGCGCCGGGCATGGTGGCGCACCTGTGGGGCTACAACGGCCAGTCGCCGGGCCCGACCATCGAAGCCGTCGAAGGCGACAAGGTCCGCATCTTCGTCACCAACAAGCTTCCCGAGCACACCACCATCCACTGGCACGGCCAGCTTCTGCCGTGCGGCATGGACGGTGTCGGAGGACTGACGCAGCCGCACATCCCGGTCGGCAAGACGTTCGTCTACGAGTTCCAGCTCCGCAAGAGCGGAACCTTCATGTACCACCCGCACGCCGACGAAATGGTCCAGATGGCCATGGGCATGATGGGCTTCTTTGTCGTCCATCCACGTGATCCGACCTTCCGCCGCGTCGATCGCGACTTCGTCTTCCTCCTCAATGCCTACGACATCGAGCCCGGTGCCTACGTGCCGAAGGTCAACACCATGCTCGATTTCAACCTGTGGACCTGGAACAGCCGGGCGTTCCCCGGCATCGACCCGTTCGTCTGCGCGAAGGGCGACAAGGTTCGCATCCGCTTCGGCAACCTCACGATGACCAACCATCCGATCCACATGCACGGCTACGACTTCAAGGTGTCGTGCACGGACGGCGGTTGGGTCCCGGAAGAAGCGGCGTGGCCCGAAGTCAGCATCGACTGCGCCGTCGGCCAGATGCGCGCCTTCGACTTCGTCGCTGATGCTGAAGGCGACTGGGCGATCCACTGTCACAAGTCGCATCACACCATGAACGCCATGGGCCATGACGTACGGACCTGGATCGGCGTGAATAAAAAGGATATCGCCGGCAAGATACGTCAGCTCGTCCCGGACTATATGCCAATGGGATCGACCGGAATGGCCGAAATGGGCGACATGGAGATGCCCCTGCCGGACAATACATTGCCGATGATGACGGGTTTCGGGCAGTTCGGCCCGATCGAGATGGGCGGAATGTTTTCCGTCGTGAAGGTACGTGAGGGCCTAGGCTCTGACGATTACGCTGACCCCGGTTGGTTCGAGCACCCGGAGGGGACCGTTTCCTACGAATGGAAAGGGGAGTCCAAGAACGTCGCTCGAGCGCCCACCGCAGCTGTCGACGCAGAATCTGCCGTGGAAGTTCGGGTCATCAGGCCCGGCAGTCGCCAGGGTGGCGGACACAGCAACCACTGACTACCTGCAAACTGTAGAAGGATGATGCAAACATGAAGATGGTCGCAGTTATAGTAGCCGTATCCTCCCTGATCATGACGCCGGCGGTGGTTTTCGCTGCCGGGACCGGCCACTCGCATGATGGTGATTTGGCCTACGGAGAGCCCGGCGACCCCAGTAAGCCCTCGACGACGATCGAGATCCGAATGAGCGAGGCGGACGACGGCAAGATGCTCTTCGAGCCGGATCGCATCACGCTCAAGCGCGGCCAGCAGGTGCGCTTCAAGCTCAAGAACCACGGCGAGATCGATCACGAGATCGTGCTCGCCACCTTCGAAGAGAACATGAAGCACGCGATCGAGATGCAGAAGAACCCGGACATGGAGCATGACGACCCCAACGCCAAGCGGCTCTCGCCGGATCAGGAAGGCGAAATCGTCTGGCGCTTCACCAAGGCCGGAGAGTTCGACTTCTCGTGCCTGATCCCGGGCCACCGGGAGTCGGGCATGACCGGCACCATCGTCGTTCAATAATCAGGAGATACCAATGCGTACGTTGCTCGCTATCGTTGCTTCCACCCTCATTGTCGCATCCGCCCAGGCGGAGCCGGTGCCCGTCAAGGGGCAGGTCACCAAGATCAATGAAGCGCAGGGGAAAATCACCCTCAAGCACGACCCCATCCCCAATCTCGAGATGGACAGCATGACGATGGTGTTCGTCGTCGCGGATCCCGTCATGCTCAAGAGCGTCGCCGTTGGCGACCGGGTCCGGTTCGAGGCGGACCGCGTCAACGGACGCATCACCGTCGTCAAGATCGACAAGGCGAGTTGAGGCGAGAAGGGCAGGGCGCCTGGCGCCCTGCCGCCCCCATAGGAGACGCAGATGGCGCAGACCGACTCTCCATTCCTCGATCGTCGAACGGTCCTGATTACCCTCGCGCTGGCAGCGACCGCAGGGCCACTGGCCGCCGCAGACACTCGCCCGCGGGTCACGATCTGGAAGGACCCCAACTGTGGGTGCTGCGGCGCCTGGGGCGAGCATCTGGCGCGTGCCGGGTTCCCCGTCAGCGTGGTCGATGTCGCCGACATGGACGCCGTAAAGAGCCGGCTCGGTGTCCCCGGCGAACTTCAATCGTGCCATTCGGCCGAGGTGGGCAAGTATGTGCTGGAGGGGCACGTGCCGGCGAGCGCCGTCTTACGGCTGCTCGCCGAAAGCCCGAGCATCCGCGGGCTCGCTGTTCCCGGCATGCCGGTTGGTTCTCCTGGCATGGAAGTGAAGGGGATGGTTCCCGACACCTACGTGGTCTCGGCCTTCATGGCGGACGGGACATACTCCGACTTCATGAAGTTTACCGGGGCATCGCCCACCGGTTGAGTTGCTCGAAAGGCACAGCGTACATGAGTATGAGTAAATGCCTTGCGGTTCCCGCGGGCGTCTTGTTGGGCCTGTTTGCGTCCAGCGGCACAGTCATCGCGGGTGACGGAGACTTGCAGCGTGCACTTCGTGAGGCTTCCTGCACTGCAAGCGCGGTCCACGAGTTGACCGGTCACGCTTCGGTGACGGTGTACGACGTTCGCTGTACATCTGGGCGCCAAGTCACTGTTCAGTGCAGTACTGTTGGCTGCACGATACAGTCCCTGAAAAATTCGAACGACTAACGAGTCGCCACTGTACCAAGCCGCGGGGATCGCTCCCCGCGGCTGGCGGGTTCTGCTATTTCGGCTGGTGGGCCTCGACCCAACGGGTCATGTCCGCAATTTCCTTCTCCTGAGCCGAAATGATCGATTGAGCAAGATCCTTGGTGGCCTGATCCTTCCCGTACTGCAGCTCGACTTTGGCCATGTCGATTGCCCCTTGGTGGTGCACGATCATGCCGCAGTTGAAGGCCAGGTCCGGGTCTTTGATCATGTGCGCGGCCATCATGGGGCGATGCATCTTCATCATGGCCTGCATGGAGGCCTTCTGGGCATCGTCCATCATGCCCATCATGCCAGTCATTCCTGCCATCCCCTTGCCTTGCATCATCTCCTTCATTGGCCCTCCCATGGGCATGGCCGGAATGGCATCGCGACAGCCCTTGGGCAGGCCCGCGAGAGCTTGGTCGGCACTATCTTGAGCAGCCGTCGTAGCGACAGAAACTCCAAGTGCCATCGCGGCAATGATGATGATCTTCAACATAATGTTCTCCAGTGTGCTAGCTAATCTGAGCAGAAGAGGCGCGTGTGAAACGCTCTCCGCACTTTGGAGGACGATAAAGCCGCGTTGCGCGTACTTTCTTCCTTGTAGAGTCTGACGAATTTGCCAGTCGCCCCAGGAGGACGGGTATGACAGAAAATGGCTGGACGGGCGCGGGGATCAAGCTGCCACAGATGACGAGGCAGCACGGGTGACTCACGGGCGCGTGATCGGGACAGGTAGGCGTGGGGGAGGACAACGCGACGGGAATGGTACCGTGGGTGTCGTGAATAGGCATGACTGTCGCGCCGCTCTCGTGGAAGGACAGCAGCGCAAGCACAAAGGTCAGGATGACGATACCCACCCGCATGGAATCCTGCTCCTGCACCCGAAGTGCTATTTGGACAATATGGTTCCCTACTGACGGTGCATTGATCTTGCGCAAGTGCGGTCCGCCGGTAACACGAGCGCCCGGATCGAGTTCCCGTAGTCCGGCCTTGGTCTGTTGTGGCGCCTCAGTGAGCGCAAGCCAGATCCATCATGGCCTTCTTGGCGACTGCGCCTGGTCGAGCCGAACCTCGATCCGCTGCATCAGCTCGCGGATTGCCCGCAAGTCGGCGCGCTGTTCAACGAGCTGCTCGGACAGGATCCTCTACGCCTCAGAGAAGCGGTCGACCTTGCCGGCACATTGAGCCGCCCTGGGATTGCCGGAGGCTTGTTGGCTTGAGTCCTACGCGGCCCCTTTGATGGTCTCAAGAGCCACGTAGCGGCTGGTCTCCGACTCGGCGGAACGGGATGTTGAACCGCTCCGGGTTTGCCGGAGGCTGCTTTGTTTGAGTCAGGCGGCGATTGTCGCCTGCTCCTGGCCGGCCCACCGGTGCGCTTCAGCTTCTGCTGGCGGGATATTGCCGATTGGCTGGAGAAGCCGGCGGTTGTTGGACCAGTCGACCCATTCGAGGGTCGCGTACTCGACGGCCTCGAAGGACCGCCAGGGCCCGCGCCGATGGATCACCTCGGCCTTGTAGAGGCCGTTGATCGTCTCGGCGAGGGCGTTGTCGTAGGAATCCCCGACACTGCCGACCGAGGGGAGGACGCCAGCCTCCGCGAGACGTTCGGTGTAGCGGATCGAGACGTACTGAACGCCTCGATCGCTGTGGTGAACCAAACCGTCGGACTGGCTCGGGCGCCGAGCGTGGAGCGCTTGCTCGAGGGCATCAAGCACGAAGGTTGCGTGCGCCGTTCTGCTCGCTCGCCAGCCGACGATGCGGCGGGCGAAGGCGTCTATGACGAAGGCGACATAGGCGAAGCCGGACCAGGTTGCGACGTCGGTGAAGTCAGAAAGCCACAAGGCATTCGGCCTCGGCGCCCGGAACTGGCGATTGACGCGATCCAGCGGGCATGGCTTCGCTCGATCACTCACCGTCGTCTTCACCGGCCTGCCGCGGATCACACCCCGCAGACCCATGTCCTTCATCAGACGCGCCACCGTGCAGCGCGCCACACTCTCCCCCTCGCGCTTCATCTGTCGCCAGACCTTGCGGACGCCGTAGACGCGAAAGTTATCGTCGAAGACGCGACGGATGGTGCCGCGAAGAGCGGAGTCGCGGCGGGTTCGGGCCGAGGACTTGGAGGGATCGGCCCGGCGAGCAACGTGGGTGTGGTACGTCGACGGGGCGATCGGCAGAACGCGGCAGATCGGCTCGATCCCATAGACGTCGCGATGATCGTCGATGAACCCGGTCATGACTTCGGTCGGCGGTCGAGCTCCGCCAGGGCAAAATACGCCGACGCCTTGCGCAGGATCTCGTTGGCCTGCCGAAGCTCACGGTTCTCGCGCTCCAACGCCTTCAGCCGGGCAGCCAGGTCGGCGGCCGAACTGCCGGCACGGTCGCCGTCTCGTTCCGCCTTCTTCAGCCAGAGCCGCAGCGTCTCGCCTGTGCAGCCGTTCTTCACCGCGATCGAGGCGATGGCAGCCCAGCGCGATGTATGACCGCCTTCGTGTTCGAGCACCATCCGAACCGCACGGGCGCGCACCTCAGGCGAGAATGTGTTCGTCGTCTTCGTCATGGCCCCATCCTCTCAAGAGTTGGAGCCTCCGGCAATCCCAGGGCGGTTCAATGCGGAGTACCGTGTGGCAAGCGCATGTGATGCTTTGAATTCGTTGCGACGTTCAATGCCATGCTGCACAGCTTTGGCCGGTCAACGCCGCGCAGCTACTGTGGGTTCAGATTATCGCATGCTGCACGCGGGGGATGGCAGATGATCCATTTCAACCTCTTCGAAGAAGGTGAGCCGGAGCTTCTGGGAAGCTGCATGCTTCAACCAAGACCGACGCCGGGCAGGTTCGCTCAATCCTTCGCAACGCTGAAGACGCCGCGGCCAAACCCATTAGCGATGTGGAGTGGACCTCTGGGGGTGGACTGGTTCATGCTGGGTGTTTGACTGGCGGCCGGGTGCGCTGATTCTCGAACGGCTCCGAGCTCAGGTAGCCTAGTACCGAGCGCAGGCGCCGGGCGTTGTACTTTCCGATGAAGGTCGGGAGGTGCTGTGCAACGTCCTCGACGGTGTCGAACGCGAGAGGATACGCCACCAACTACCTGATCGATCTCGACCACGCCGTCATCGTCGACGTCGAGGCCAGCCGCGCGATCCGCCAGGCGGAGGTCGAGGCCGCGCGCACCATGATCGAGCGGACGCAGGATCGCTTTGGCCTCTGGCCGGCACGCCTCGCCGCTGACAGCGCCTACGGCTTGGCCGAGACGCTCGCTTGGCTGGTCCACGAGCGCGGGATCGAGCCGCACTTCCCGGTGGTCAACAAGTCCGAGCCTCGTGACGGCACCTTCAGCCGCTCCGACTTCTCCTACGACCACCGCGCCGATGCCTATATTTGCCCGGCCGGCAAGCCGCTGCGGCAGCGCCAGAAGTCCTATCGGACGCCGCGCCCGCTGGTCGATGAGGACGGCATGATGCGCTACCGCGCGAGCAAGCTCGACTGCGACGCGTGCTCCCTAAAGCCTCGCTGCTGTCCCAAGACGCCCACTCGCAAGATCCCACGCTCGATCCACGACGGCGCCCGCGACATGGCACGGGCCATCGCTGCGACCGAGGACTACGTCGCCTCTCGCCGGCAGCGGAAGAAGGTCGAGACGCTGTTCGCCCACCGGAAACGCATCCTCCGCCTCGACAGGCTGAGGCTGCGCGGCCCGAGCGGTGCCAGGGACGAGTTCCACCTCGCCGCCGCCGCCCAGAACCTCAGGAAGCTCGCAAAGCTGGCGCAGAACCCGCGGGGCGCGACAGCGTGACCGGGTCGCGGACCCTCGACGCCTCCCGTCGTCGGCCAATGTGGCATGCCCGCGAACCTCGCGGCGCCAACTTCTTCAACGAAATCGGCCCAAAGCCGCCCCTCCCCTTCGCGGCTGCTATGGACAACAAATCAGAGCTCAGTCCAACTACTTCCCCAAGGATGGGGCAACTCGCGCGACACGGCCGCTCTATCACGCGTCGGGCGAGTCTGGCGCAATCCCCTCAGCTTGCCCGCCGACATCATCCGGGATCTCGCGCAGAAAGTTCTGTCCCTTCTGCAGCCGCCTGCCGAGTGTCTCGACGAAGCCCTCGTAGCGCTCCCGCCCCTTGGCCTGCGCGGCGGCCTGGGCGTCGCTGGGCAGCGGTGGCGTGACGGTGAGCCAGAAGCGCACGAAGAGGGCGAGGGTGTCGGCGGTGACGTGGAGATCGCGCTCGATGCGGGCGGCCTGGCGGGAGAGACGATCGAGGCGGCGGGCAAAGGCCGCCTCGCGCCTGTCGGCGCCGTCGGGCGAGAGGAAGGAGGCGACCGCCGCCTCGACGATCGCCGAGCGGGAGAGCTTCCGGTGTTCGGCGAGCTCGGAGATCTCCTTCAGCATCTGGGGTGGGAAGTAGACGTTCATCCGGTTGCGCATGACCAGCCTCACAGGTCGATGCCGTCGTCGGGATCGAGTGCCGCTTGCCGGGCGAGGCCGCGCACCTGCTGGCGCAGGGCGCGGGCCCGCAGCGCCGCGTCGTCGGTCTCGTCGTCGAGGATGATCGCGAACTCCTCCGCAGGTCCCTGCGGTGCCGTCTCCCTGGCGATGGCGACGTGGTCGGGAAGCTCCGGCTCGCGGCGCAGGCCGCCGTTGGCGGGATCGGCCTCGGCTGCCGCGAGCTCGACGACGAAGCCACCGTCGGGCTTCCGCGGGGGCAGCGTCGACCAGCTGTCCACGCGGCTGGTCCTGACGGTCCGGGCGGGATCGGGCGGCGGCAGGATCCGCTCGGTGAAGCGGCGGTCCTCGAAGTAGCGGGCCTTCCTGGCGCGGAGCGGCGGCGTGCCGGCGACCATGACGATCTCCTCCATCGGCGGGAGCTGCATGATCTCGCCCGGAGTGAGGAGCGGCCGCGCAGTCTCCTGCCGCGAGACCATGAGATGGCCGAGCCAGGGGCTCAGGCGGTGGCCGGCATAGTTGCGCATCGCGCGGAGCTCCGTCGCGACGCCGAGCGCGTCGGAGATGCGCTTCGCCGTCCGCTCGTCGTTCGCCGCGAAGCTCACGCGGACGTGGCAGTTGTCGAGGATGGCGTTGTTCGGTCCGTACGCCTTCTCGATCTGGTTCAGGGACTGGGCGATCAGGAAGCTCTTGATGCCGTAGCCGGCCATGAAGGCGAGCGCGCTCTCGAAGAAGTCGAGGCGGCCGAGCGCCGGGAACTCGTCGAGCATCATCAGAACGCGGTGATGCCGGTTCTTCGTATGCAGATCCTCGGTGAGGCGGCGACCGATCTGGTTGAGGACGAGGCGGATCAGCGGCTTGGTGCGGCTGATGTCGGAGGGGGGCACGACGAGATAGAGCGAGACCGGCCGCTCGTCGGCGATCAGGTCGTCGATGCGCCAGTCGCAGCGCCGCGTGACCTCGGCGATGACGGGATCCCGGTAGAGGCCGAGGAACGACATCGCGGTCGAGAGCACGCCGGAGCGCTCGTTGTCCGACTTGTTCAACAGCTCCCGCGCCGTGGAGGCGACGACGGGGTGCGTGCCGCCCTCCCCAAGGTGGCGGGTCGTCATCATCGCCTGGAGCGTCGCCTCGATTGGACGCCGCGGGTCGGAGAGGAAGGCGGCGACGCCGGACAGCGTCTTGTCCTCCTCGGCGTAGAGGACGTGCAGGATGGCGCCGACCAGCAGGGAATGGCTCGTCTTCTCCCAGTGGTTCCGGCGGTCGAGGCTTCCCTCGGGATCGACCAGCACGTCGGCGACGTTCTGCACGTCGCGGACCTCCCAGTCGCCGCGGCGGATCTCGAGGAGCGGGTTGTAGGCGGCGGACTTCGGGTTGGTGGGATCGAAGAGTAGCACTCGGCCGTGCCGCGCCCGGAAGCCGGCCGTCAGCGTCCAGTTTTCTCCCTTGATGTCGTGGACGATCGCCGAGCCTGGCCAGGTGAGCAGCGACGGCACGACGAGGCCGACACCCTTGCCCGATCGCGTCGGCGCGAAGCAGAGAACGTGCTCCGGGCCGTTGTGGCGCAGGTAGGTTTGCCCGAGCCGGCCGAGCACCACGCCATCCGGACCGAGCAGGCCGGCGGCCTTCACCTCGTGAAGCTCGGCCCAGCGCGCCGAGCCGTAGGTCGAGACGGTCCTCGTCTCGCGCGCCCGCCAGACCGACATGGCGATCGCAACCGCGATCGAGACGAAACCGCCGGACGCGGCGATGAAGGCACCTCGGCTGAAGATCGCCGGGGCATAGGCGTCGTAGGAGAACCACCAGGCGAAGAAGGCGGGCGGGACGTACATCGGCATGCCGGCGAGCGTGAACCAGGGCGGCCCGAGCTGAGCCTGGAAGCCGAGCCGCCAGGCGACGTACTGCGTCGCGCCCCAGGTCGTGCCGAGCACGATCAGAAAGACGACGACGATCTGGCCCCAGAGGATCTTGGTGGCGGACATGCGTGTCCTCCTTTCCTATTGGCGTCAGAGCCCGAGGCCGCGTTTGCGCCCAAGGCTCCACTCGATGCCGCCGCCGGCCTTGGCGATGCCGGCGACATGCCGTCCAAGCCACTCGTCGAGTTCCCGTGACCACGGGACGAGCCGGAAGCCGAGGCCATCGTCGATCATGGCGTAGCGGCCGGAGGCGAGCGCCAGGCGCCGGCGGTAGATGCCGGCGACGTGCTCGCCCGCCGCGGCCTCGAGATGCGGCAGCCCCGCCTCCGCCGAAAGCCGGGCTCCGACCGCGGCGAGCTCGCGCCGGCGCAGCGTGGCGAGGAGATCGCGTTGAATGACGATGCGCTGGCCCTGCCGTCGCGCGAGGCCGTCCTCGACGAGGTGTTCGGCGCGCGCCTGCATCGCCTCGCGCACCTCGCGGCCGAAACCGCCCATCGCGAGCGCCATGGGCTCGCGCTCGACGAGGCGGTGGTCGAGCCACGTCGGCCCGGTCGCGCTGATCTGGTGGGCGAGGTCGAGATCGGATTGGGTCGCGAGGACCAGGGTCGGACGCGGGTCGTCCGCCCCGCCGAAGCGGCGGACCTCGACGATGCCACCGAGGGGCGGGGTATGCTCGAAGGCCTCGGTGCCGCGGAAGCGGACATGGTGGGCCCGTCCATCGACGCCGTCGATCACGGCGTAGGCCTCGCCGGTGAGCTCGTCGTGCAAACCCCTGTCGACGAGGCGGCCGATGATCGGCAAGGATATCGCCGGGCCGTCGATGGCGAAATCGACGACGCTACGGTCGAGGCCGCGCTCGGCGAAGGCGCGGTGCATGGTCTTGATGATGTCGCCGCGCCGGCCGAGATCACGCAACGCGCGCTCGGCCTCGAGGCCGACCATCCACTCGCCCGGCCCGGCAGAAACGGCGAGGCCCATGCGCTCGAGATGCTGGAGCCGGCCGATCATCAGCCGGCGGATCTCGGGATCGGAGGCGCCGGGAGTCTCCGGACGCAGGTCGATGTGGCCGACCTCGTCTGCGGTCATGCGGATCTCGGCGTCGAGGCGGGTCCAGCGCTCGGCCGTCACCTCCTTCTCGAGGGCGCTGCTGATCTCATGCTCGGGTTTCGAGCCGAGCTCGATCTCGACGAGATCCTGGGCGCGGGCGCGCAGCCCGCGGCTGATGTAGTCGCGCGCGATGACGAGGTCGGCTCCCTGGTCGTCGACCCCGCGCACCAGCAGGTGGATGTGGGGGTTGTCGGTGTTCCAGTGGTCGACGGCGAGCCAGTCGAGCCGCGTTCCGAGGTCGGCCTCCATCTGGCCGACGAGATCGCGCGTGAAGGCCTTGAGGTCTGTCAGCTCGGCCGCGTCCTCGGGCGACACGATGAGGCGGAAGTGGTGGCGGTCGTCCACGCATCGTGCGGCGAAGGCGGCATCGTCGGCACGATCGGAGCCGGCGTCGAACAGAACGCCTTTCTCCCCTTCCCGGCTGACGCCGTCTCGTTTCAGGTAGGAGAGGTGCGCGGCGAGCGGCGCCGAGCGGAAGGCTTTTCCGGCATGCCGCGCGATGCGCGCCGCCACCACGACGCGGCGGCCGCCGGAGAACAGGCGGCCGCGGCTGAAGCCCAGACGACCCCGGCCGAAGGTGGAGCGCCCGGTCGCGCTGGAGCGGCCGCGCCGGGCCGAGACGTTCGAGGTTCCACCGTCGGTGTGGCCCGCCCTCTTCGCAGCGCGCAGGACCTGATTGACAAAACTCTTCGGGCGAGACGGGCGCGTCGAGCGGATCCGGCCCGGGCGGATGCGAAGGTCGCTGTCGCCGCCACTCATGGCAGCGCTCTCGCGAGGGTCCGAAGGCGGACAGTGCCGGAAACGCCCTTGAAACTGCTGTCAAATCCAGATGGAGCGGCACGCGCCCCGACCGACCGGCACGCCAGAACCCAAGCCATGTCAATGGCTTGCGGTTCGACCGGCGAGCCCCTTTTATCTTGCCGTCCGTCGGTCGTGGCTTTCCGCCAGCCCCGCACCATCGCCGTGGCTTTCCGATTTCGCGCCATGCCGCGCCTGCCTGCTCCGACTATCATTGCGGGTCTCCGGCGGCCGATCGCGCGACGAACAGGCCGTGCGATTGCGGGAGGATGGCAGCGAGAGCGCGCAGGGATGCCGCATCCGATGCGCCACCGTTGCGAATATCGGCCAGCACGGGACTGGTCGTGGCGGTGACACGGCTGCGCGTCGCGAAGAGCGGCGCGCGCATCCAGGAGCGCGGATCAAGCTCGCCGCCGGCGGCGGTGATCGCGCGTTCACCGCCGCCGAAGAAAGGGACGAGCGCAGCGACATAGGCCCGCGTCTCGGCCGGCAGCGGCCGGCCGGCGAGGTGCTCCTCGTAGCGGCCAGGCCCTGCATTGTAGGCGGCCACGAACCCCGGAGACCCGTAGCGATCGTGCAACTCGCGCAAATAGGCCACGCCTGCCAGGATGTTGTCGCGCGGGTCGAAGGGATCGCGTCCGAGGCCGTGGCGGGCGCGCAGCTCCGCCCAAGTCCCGGGCATGATCTGCATCAGGCCGATCGCGCCCTTCGGCGAAACGGCGCGCGCATCGCCGCCGCTTTCGGCGCGCATGACGGCACGGATCCAGGCGGCCGGGATGCCGAAGCGCCGCGAGGCCTCGTCAATGTGGGCGGCGACGGGATTGCGCGAATCTCGCTGCGGGGCGGGCGGTGCCTGCGCGAGCGCGCTGGCCGGCAATGCCGTAGAGGCGAGCAGGCCGGAAAGGAGAAGGACGCTCAGTCCACGGACGGCGGACGGTCGCGCGGCGGCGGCGGGATGGCGCGGCGCGGGCATCGCTCAGTCCCGCTCGCTGCGCTTCGGCGGGCGGTTCCAATAGAGCCCCCACGCCGTCTTGTCGTCGGCCGACTGGAAGAGGTTCGCGCGGATCGGCGCCGCGAAGGCCGGGTCGTCGATCTGCAGCGAGACATAGTCGCCGGCCTTCTCGCCGGTGCGCTTCCAGCCGGCGCCGACCTCGAGGCCGTCCGTGTCCGGACCGAGATGGACGTGGTAATCCGGCGCGTTCTCGGCATCCGAATGCTCGGCTGGGGCGAGCAGCAACTCCGCGTCGATCGAGAGGGTGCGGATGCGCCCGGCATAGCCGGTCTTCGTGCGGCTGAACCGACCGATCAGGGACATGGCATGCTCCTTTGGCTTGCGATGAGGGAAATCATGGGTGCGCCGCCGTCCGCATCGGCGCGCGCCAGACGAAGCGGCCGTCGCCGCCTTCGTCGGTGTAGAGAGGGAGGGCGCGGCCGATGACGGCGCTCGCCGGAACGGGGCCGAAATAGCGGCCGTCCAGGCTGCCGCGGACCTGCGGGTTCATGAGAAAGAGCTCGTCGGCGGCGACGACGTGGCAGCCGCTCCAGCGCGGCAGATCGCGGCCGAGCCGGTCGTGCTCGAGCGCCACGCCGACGACGATCCCGTCGACGGTGATCGTGCCGCGGTCGCGGCAGACGCGCTGTCCTGGCAGCGCGGCGACCCGCTTCAGCAGCAGCACGCCCGCCGGCAGGTAGCCGCGCTCGTCGAGGAAGCGCGCCAGCGCCGTGGGCGCGGCGGCGGCGACGAGGTCATCGACCTGCAGGCGATCGGCGGGAACGATGGCGTAGAGACCGACGGGAACACTCGCCGTGGCGTTCCAGACGAGCGCCAGCGGCATTGGGACGAAAGCCACGACCGCGATGCCCGTGGTCGCAAAGCACGTCGCCACGACGTAGCCGACGCGCGTCATGGCGCCGCCCTCCGTCGCAGCCGGAACGCCCGATGCTGTTCGACCGTGTAGCGGCGTGGCTCCTCGCCGGCGGTCAGCCGATTGTGCACGTGGCGCCAGTGATCCGGCGCGACCGCGGCCGGATCGATGCCGAGCGCGGCGACGGCGTCGACCGCCTGCAGGACGCGCTCGACCTTCGGCCAGCCTTCGATCCGGAGCAGGGTGTCGCCGCCGGGACGGACGAAGGGCTGCGTCTGGAACGGCTCGCCGGCGTCGACCGCGCGCACGATGTCGACGCGCGAGAGGATCGTCCCGTAGTCATTGGACGCCCAGCGCACGAAACAGAAGACCGAGCCGGGGCGGAATCCCAGGATGCGCCGATGGCGGTCGACGATCGCCTCGGAGACGTGGTGGCCGAAGCGGAGCCAGTGCTCGATCCGCCGCTCGACCCAGGTCAGCTCGACGAAGGTCGTGAATGGTGTCGAGGCGGGAGGCCGCGAGCCGCCGCGCATGCGGGAAGTCGAGCCGCCGGTCATGGCCTGTCTCCGTCGGGGGAACTCGGGAATTCGCGCGCCAGCAGTTCGCGCAGCATGTCGGCGACGGTGATGCCGCGCCGGAATGCGGCGATCTTGATGCTGGCCCGCTGGTCGGGGGTGACGTCGATCGTCAGCCGGGCCGTGAAGGCGGCGCCGGGCGCCGTGCTCTGACGCGGCGCATCGGTGGTCCGGATCCAGTTATCTTCATCATGGGGGCGCGCCGCGAAGCTGCGCCGGGTCGACCGGTCGGTCACGGCGCGATCCTCCTCACCTCGGCGGCGAGCGCAGCGATCTCGCACGCCGCGAGGCTGTCGCCATCGACCTCGGCGACGAGGCGGCCCGTCCGAGCGGCGTCCGCGAAGACGACGCGCTGGCCGACCGTCGTCGCGAGGACCGGGGGATCGTGATCGGCCAGGCTCTGTGCGGTCTCGCGGGCGATGACGGTGCGGGAGGCACAGCGGTTGAGGACGAAGCGCGCGCCGAGCTCGGGGCGGTAGATGCGCGCCTCGCGCAGCAGCGCGAGCATCTCGGCCGACGCCCAGCCGTCGATCGGCGACGGCAGCACGGGGATCAGCAGCAGATCGGCGGCGAGCAGCGCCGAGCGCATCAGGCTCGCGACGCGCGGCGGTCCATCGATGACGACGTGGTCGACGCCGCGCGCCAGCTCCGGCGCTTCACGATGGAGTGTGTCGCGCGCAAGACCGACGACGCGGAAAAGACGCGGCAGACCCTCGCGTGCGCGCTGCTGCGACCAGTCGAGGGCGGAGCCCTGCGGATCGGCGTCGATGAGCGTGACGCGCCTGCCGGCACGCGCCCATTCCCCGGCGAGATGCAGAGCGAGCGTCGTCTTGCCGACGCCGCCCTTCTGGTTGGCGAGCGCGACGATCATCGCTTCGCTCCGGGCAGGCCATCGGGAGGAAGCCGCAAGGCAGGATCGGGGGCCGCGGAATCGGCTTTGCGGAAAGGCGTACCGCGCCCACTCCGAGAGGGGCCGGTGTTCGCCTCGCCGGCCGGACCGCCCGCCGCGTTCTCCACACGGCGCCCGCGCCTCTTGAAGTTAGAATCTCCGTTAGAGTCCAAGTTAGGGGCGCGATTCTGGATTTGATTTCCGGGGGTTGAGGCCGGTTTGGGTTCCCGATGGCACGAGGGTGCGGTTCCCGATGGCACGATGGCTCGGGTTCCCGAAAGCACGAGCCCGTCCACAGGTCGGCGGCGGGCGGCCGGCTCGAAGGCGAGCAGAACACGGCCGTCGAACTCGATCTCCATGAAGAGCGCGTAGCCGGGAAGCGGCTGGCGGCTGATCGCGTCGCGCAACTCGAAGGCGAAGCGCTTGAACGGCGACAGGCTGCCGGACTTTCGGTGGAGGTGGCGAAAGTCGAAGCGCCAGCCACCGGGCTGCCGGCCGCCGTGCTTCCGGACCAACCGGTAGAGCCAGCGGTCGAGCCCGCCAGTGAGTTCGAAATAGGCCCGGTCGATGGTGAGCACGAGCGCGTCGTCGAGCACGGCGCGATAGAACCAGTCCGGCACGATCAGCTCGAGGCCGGCCGGCTTGCCGGAGCGGTCGGTTCGCTCCTGCCACTCGTTGATCCAGGAGAAGCGATGACGACGTCCTTCCGCCAGCTGACGGATCGAGGTCGTGACGGTCGTGGACTGCAGCCGGTCGAGCGCCGCCTTGAGGCGTTGGTAGTCGCGCACGGAGACACCCCGGCGGATGAATGTCAGGATCTCGTACGGCGTCGCCGCCATCAGGCGCGAGGTGCGCAGGCCCTTGTCGCGCGCCTCGACGATCTGGCTCGCGGCCCAGATCAGGACGTCGGCATCCCAGATCGTCGCCATGCCGTGGTCGGGCACGGCCTCGACGCGGATCGACACGGCGCCGGCGACGAAGTCGATCGGTGCCGCACGATGGGATTTGGAGAGGGAGAAGAACGGATAGGCCATGAGGTCCTGCGCGTCGCGGGGCGCAAGGTCGCCGGGGAGCGCATGGAACAGGTCGAGCTGTCCACGTTCCGACGAGGCGCGGTGCTGTGCCATCACGAGGAAGGCTTCGGCGCGGTCAGCGGGCGTAGCGGCCGGCATGGGCCGGCGGCGCGGGATCGTGTCGCTTGGCGGGCAGGACGGTGCCGCGCGGATCGGAGGTCGAGGTGACGGCGCCGCGCTCGGCCCAGGCCTGCAGGTCGTCGACCGCGTAGACGACGCGGCCGCCGAGCTTGCGATAGGCCGGGCCGGTCCCGTAGGTGCGGTGCTTCTCGAGGGTGCGGGCGGAAAGCCCGAGGAAGCCCGCGGCCTCCTTGGTGCGCAGGAAGCGAGGAGGGAGCGCGGCGAGATCGGGTCGCATGGATCGGGCCTCCGTGGTGTTCACCGACGCTGCTGACGTTCAGCGGCTGACGGTGGCCACGATGGCGGAGGCCGATCGGCGAGTTGCAGTGGAGAGTCAGGGGGGCTGGAATCGCACACCGGCGGCAGCGCCGGGTGGGGTTATGGTCGGCGACGATGGCGAAGCAGCTTGCGATAGCCGCCGCCGATCATGGCGCGAGCGCCACGCAGCAGGCCCATGACGGCATGGCGCGCCGAGGCCGCCTGCCATTCGTCGCGGGTGAGCCGCCCGGTCCGGAAGAGTATCTCGGCGATCTCCTGCTGCGTCGCGCCAGCGCGTGCGCCGTCCACCGCCTGCAGCATGCGACGCGCCCGTGCCAGCTGCTGCCGCGTCAGCCGGGTGTCGGGAGGGACGCGGCGGCCATGGAGCGCGGCAAGGAGGCGGGCGACGGCCTCGACCCGATCGAATCCCTCCGGTCCGAGCGGCACCAGGGCGACGACGGGCTTACCGGCGGCCAAGTCGCGGGGAAGGATGAGGTGGAGACGCTGGCCGTTGCCGAGGTCGTGCAGGATGTGCAGGCCGTCCTCGGCCATGCGGATCTCAGGCGTTTCCGCGGTCGGGATAGAGGCCCCCGCCGAGCGAAGGACGGCAGGCGCCGGTGAGAGAATGACGGAGCTCGTATCCTCCTCCGGGAGCCAGAGGACCTGCGCGTCGTTGGCGGTGCGGGCCGGATCAATGGGGAAATCGCAGGCCCCACGGCCGGGCGGCCCGCTCGATCAGAACCGCGGTCGGGGACACGGCCCGGCTGAAATCCGTGTAGCTGCGCTGATAGTCCTCGTTGCGTCTCAGCCATTCCCATCCGATGTCGGGAGCGATCAGGCCGTCGACATAGTCGTAAGTCGACGACGATCGCCAACGGGATGTGTCGGGGGACATCGCCATCCTCCAAGTACCGCTCGGCGAGCAGGCTGTTGGGGTTACAATTTCGAGATTGGTTGTGGATGGGAAGTCCCGTGGTCAGCAACACGTGTTGCCGCATCAGCATCACGGCGCCTTGGGCGGCGAGCCTTCCCGTACAAGCAGGCGGTAGCCCTGCGTCGTCATCCAGTGCGCTCGGGCGAGATGGCTTTCGTAGACGCGGTGGGCGCGCTCGGGATCGCGCGCCGGGTCGAGGCCAAAGAGGATCGAAACGGCTTCGCGCCAGTCCGCCCCGTCGGACGCGGCGTCGAGCAGGCGCAGATAGAGCGTCATGTGCGCGCGATCATAGTCCGTGAGTTCCGCGCTCGCCGGTGGATCGTCCAGGAGTATCGTCTCGCTCACCCTGCGCCCCCGCGGATGAATTGGAACCACTCTAGCGTCAATCGCTGAAGGTGTCGCGTCGCCCATTGGACGGATCAGCGTCCTTCTTTCCGGCCGTGAACCAGAAGCACGCCGATGCCCTGGTCGGAGTTCAGGAAAACCACGCCGCCGCCCTCGAACGCCCGCCGCACCTGATCGCGCGTCGATTCGTACACATCGAGGCCGCTCTCGGATTCGAGGCGCTTCAGCGCAGTCAGCGATACCCGGGCCTTGTCCGCGAGCGTCTCCTGCGTCCAGCCGAGCAACGCGCGGGCGGCCCGCGACTGGCGGGCGGTGATCATGCATGATCACCTCCCACCGCTACCGACGCGGGTTCCAGAACTACGACTATAATAGTCGCTCTGCGATCTCAATGCCAGCCGGAAGGACCTTTGCGGGTGCGCTGGCATCGGTCGTCACTCGAAACTGATTCGGTCGCCGCGATCCCCTCCGCTCGGCGCAAAGTGCCGCCGCCAGTGGCGGCGGATGGCGCAGGCGACAGTAGTTGTGGCGACCGTCGAGAGAGCCGCCCTTGCCGGGGAGACGAATGCCTATATATTGTTCTCCTCAAGGAGAATGAATATGCCTGCCGCTGCCCGCATCTACACCCCGGCCGAAGCCGCCGCCGTCAGTGGCGTAGCGGTGAAGGCCGTTCATAACGCGATCGACAAGCGGATCGTCGAGACGAAGTCCGGCGCTCACCCGGGCGGCGCAGCTCGGCGGGCGCTGACGCGCGATGACCTGCTGCGCCTCAAGCTGTGGTACGGCGTCGGCGCGATTCTCGCGGCGGATCGGCGGCAGAGGTTGTTCGAGGCGATCAAGGCGACGCCGGACGCGAAGACGGTGAAGGCCGGCGATCTGCTGATCGTCGACGTGGCGGAGGCACGCAGGCAACTCGACGCGAGCATCCGCACCCTCGACGAAGCTGAGGCCGCCATCCATCGGGACAAGGGCATCCTCGGCGGCGAGCCGGTCTTTCGCGGAACCCGTATCCCGGTGCGGCTGGTCGCCGCCATGCTGGCGCAGGGGGCGAGCGCCGAGGAGATCCTCGAAGGATATCCGGCGCTGACGCCGCGCATGCTGGAGCTGGCGGTGATCTGGGTCGCCGCCCATCCGGCGCGTGGACGGCCGAAAAGGCTCGACGAGCAGGGGCTGCGGCCGACATCGACGCAGCGCCTGACGCTCAAAGGCGATCCGCGGACGCGCCGGCCCGATACACCTGCATGAGGTTCCTCGTCGACGAGTGCCTGCACACGTCGCTCGTGGGCGTGGCGCAGGAGCGCGGCCACGAGGCGAGCCACGTAACGTGGATGGGCCTCGGCGGCGAGACCGATTGGAACCTCATGCCCCGGATCGTCGCCGGGAACTTCACCTTCGTGACGAACAATGCCCGCGACTTCCGCAAGCTCTACGCGAAGGAGGATCTGCACGCGGGCCTCGTCATCATTGTCCCGCAGGTCACGCCTTCCCGTCAGCGCGCGCTGTTCGACGCGCTGCTAGAGGCCTTGGCTGCGGACGAGATGCTGATCAACGAGGTCATCGAGATCGTCGAGGAGGGCGGCGAGGCCATCCTCCGGCGGTACGCGCTTCCCGGCTGAGCCTCGTGCCGACCGGCTCGGAGAAAGCCCCGCCCGGATAGTCCGGGCGGGGTGTCGGCTTCAGTCCGCGTTGCGGCGACTGTTCGGGCGCGACCAGATGAGGCTGTGCCCCTCGCCATCCTCATCGGCGAAGAGGTTGGCGTAGATCGGGGCGGTGAAGCTCGGGTCGTCGAGCTTGAGGCCCAGATAGTCGCGGCCCTCGTTGGAGCGCTTGGACCAGGCGGCGCCGATCTCGGCGCGGCCGACGAAGACCCGGTGGCTCGGGGCGTTCTCACCGGTCACGCGGGCCTCGGGGACGATGCGGACGTTCCTCGCCTGGACACTGAGGGTGACGATCTCGCCGGTGAACTCGCTGCCGGCCTTCTTGAAGGTGCCGATGGTCGCCATGGTGGTTCTCCTCGATCTCTGTCTCGAGCCCGCGCCATTGCGGCCTCGATGGCGATCGGGAGGCCGGAGGCGACCGACGGCGCACCCCGAAGGGGCTCGACGGCAGAGGAGAAGCTTTCTTGCTTCGCGAGGAATGACGGCCTGCGCCGGCAGGGGAAGAAAGCTTCGACGGCGCCGTTGCGCCCAGGAGGTCGAGGCGTCAGCCGGCCTTCGGCCAGATCAGGCCATCGACGAGGCCGCATCGGTGCGCTCGATCCGACGGAGACCGACCGGGGAGAACGTGGCGGCGTTCCGCAGTTGCTCGGACGGCAGCGCACGCCGTTCGACGCTTCGTCCGTCTATACGGAGACGCCGTCGGTGGACGTTCCGTTGGCCATCTAGCTAGGCTGGGCTAGGGGAAACGCTCTTGCCTTTGGCATTTTCAGCCGCTGGCGGCACCGCCCCCTGGCCCCAACGCAATGAGGACACCGATCAAGGGCCAAGCACAGGATCCATGCAACGCTTGCATATCGTCCATCCTGCCGAACGAACCGCGTGGCCTCCTTTGGGCCGATTGTGTTGAAGAAGGGTGACGTCCCTGGAGGTGGTGTAGGAGCTCCGGTCCTCGGTTGGGCCCGAGGGTGATCAGGCGGCCACGGCGGGTAGCCTGAGGATGGGATCATCGCTCAGTGCGCCGAGCGACTCCAGGCTCATATATCGCCGGCTGACCGCCCATTCGTCGTTCTGCTCCAGCATGAGAGCGCCGACGAGGCGGAGGACGGCGCGGTCGTTGGGGAAGATGCCAACCACATCGGCGCGCCGCTTGATCTCGCCGTTGAGCCGCTCGAGCGGGTTGGTCGAGGCGATCTGCGGCCAGTGCTCGCGCGGGAAGGTCATGTAGGCGAGGACGTCCTCGCGCGCGCCGTTCATCAGATCGGCGAGCTTGGGGAAGCGCTCTCGAAGCGCATCGGCGACCTGCCGCCACTGCGCATGCGCGGCCTCGGCGCTGTCCTGAGCGAAGATCGTCTTGAGCATGGCGACCGCCGCCGGGCGCTGCTTCGCCGGCGCGTGGGCAAGCGCGTTCCTGAGCCAGTGCACGCGGCATCTCTGGTGCGTGGCGCTGAACACCTTCGCGGCCGCCGCCCGCGGCCCCTTGTGGTCGTCGGCGACGACGAGCCTCACGCCGCGCAGGCCCCGGTCGACCAGGGAGCGCAGAAACCCTTCCAGAAGGGCTCGGCCTCGGATGGCCCCGTGGTGACCCCCAGCACCTCCCGCCGCCCGTCGGTGTTGACGCCGACGGCGACTATGACGGCGGTCGAGACGATCCGCCCCGCCTCCCTGACCTTCAGGTAGGTGGCGTCGATCCACAGATAGGGCCAGGCGCCCTCGATCGGCCGGGCGAGGAAGGCGTTGACCCGCTCGTCGATCTCCTCGCAGAGCCGGCTGACCTGGCTCTTCGAGATCCCCGAGCCGCCCATCGCCTTGAGGAGCTCCCGGATCAAGTCCGGGACCGACGGTCCGCGTCGAGATCCCGTGCACGTAGGCCTCCTGGATCACGGCGGTGAGCGCCTTCTCCGCGGTGCGGCGCGGCTCGAGGAACGAGGGGAAATACGAGCCCTTGCGCAGCTTCGGGATGGCAAGCTCGACGCGGCCCGCCCGCGTCTCCCAGGCCCGCTCCCGGTAGCCGTTTGCGGCGGAGCGCATGATGGAGCTGGAGATCGAGGCGAAGACGGGGGTGCCGGCCGGGGCGCGCTCATCGGAGCGGCTGAAGGTACCGTCGCTGCGCTGCGACTTGCCGAACACCGGGATGTGCGGCTCGATCCCCCGCTCGTGCACCAGCCAGGCGAGGTTCTCGGCCGAGCCGTAGCCGGCATCCGCGACCAGCTTCTCAGGCCAGGTGCCGAACCTGTCCTGCGTCCGCTCGATCATCGTCTAGGCCGCCGTCACCTCGGTCTGTCGTACGGCTGTGGTCGCCTCAACGTCCATGATGACGGCATGCTTCAGGTCGATCAGTTAGTTCGTCGCATAAGCGAAGAAGGCCTGCCCGCCATGGGCGGCGGTCCAGCGCGCCGCCGGGTCGGCCGGCGAGATGAACTTCGGCACGACCGGCGTCGCCGCGCCGAAGGCGGCATCGTCCAGCACGGCCAGGTACTCGCGCACCGCGTGGCTGGCTGCCCCGGGCGGCAGCCCAGCGCTGCCCGGCACGCCACTCTGGCGGTTGGTGTCCGCCTTGATCAGGCTGGCATCGACCGCGAAGCCCTCGCCGCCGGCCAGGCCCTCGGCTATGCAGCGCCGGACCGTCGTCTCGAACACCTCGCGCAGCAGGTCGCTGTCGCGGAAGCGGCCATGCCGGTTCTTCGAGAAGGTCGAGTGATGGGGCACGTCGCCCTCGAGCCCGAGCCGACAGAACCAGCGATAGGCGAGGTTGAGATCCACTTCCTCGCAGAGCCTGCGCTCGGAGCGGATGCCGAAGCAGTAGCCGACGAATCAGCATCCGGATCATCAACTCCGGATCGATAGAGAGCCGGCCTGTCTCGCTGTAGAATGGCCGCAGATAGCCGCGGATGCTGGAGCAGATAGCCGCGGATGCTGGACAGGTCGACGAAGCGGTCGATCGCGCGCAGCGGGTGGTGGGTCGGGACATGCCGCCCCAGGCTGAACTCGTAGAACAGCGACTCCTGCAACACCGTCCGCTCGCCCGTCATCGCGCCGCCCTCCAGCCCGAGGACAACTGAATCAGGACTTCGAGCTCACAGCAACGCCGACTTTTTCAACGGAATCGGCCCTTAACCGACGTTCGGAACGTCCGCTTGTAGATTGATGAGTTCTCCCCCGCCCGCATGATGACGAGGGACCCACGTAGTCGCTTCTGAGCTTCGGCGGTCTCCCGAAGCTCTGACTCTCCTGGGAGATCCCGAAGGCAGGTCGGTCGTCGCGCCAAAGCTCGTAAGACGTCTTGCCCCTACTGGAACGGCCGTCGTGAGGCGGGAGGAGCCGAACCACCGCGGCGAGAATCCCCACCTGGGAAATGGAGGCGTGATGGTGGCCTATCAGGGATACGTGGATCTCCGATCCCAAACCTCAACGACGGTCCAGCGGTCGGATCCAACTGAGCGCTCGTCTCCGGCATTGTGCGAGCGCCGCGCAAAGAAGCAACGACTGGTGCAGCCAAGTCGGGCGCTGCGGTCCGGTTCTGGGTACCGTTCGAGCTTCCGCTTTTGGCGCGCATCAGCCGCTGGATGCTCACGGCTAGGCTCCATCCGTTAGCCCCTTATAGACGGCGCTCACGCGCCGCCGAGCCGCCAGACGGGGATACCGAGCTTGCGGGCCTTGTCGGCGAGGTTGTCCTGGATGCCGGTGCCGGGGAAGACTAGGACACCGATCGGCAGCACCTCGAGCATCTGGTCATTGCGCTTGAAGGGGGCGGCGCGGCCGTGCGTCGTCCAGTCGGGCGCGAAGCCGATCTGCGGGACGTTGCGATGGTCCGCCCAGCGGGCGGCGATCTTCTCGGCGCCCTTCGGCGACTTGCCGTGCATCAGCACCATGTCGGGGTGCCGGGCGTGCACCTTGTCGAGGGTGTCCCAGATGAGCCGGTGGTCGTTGAAGTCGAGCCCGCCGGTGAAGGCGATCTTCGGCCCCGGCGGCAGCAGGACCTCCTGCTCGGCGCGCTTGCGGGCCATGAGGAAGTCGCGGCTGTCGATCATCGCCGCGGTCATCGCCTTGCGGCTGACCATCGAGCCCGCGCGGGGGCGCCACGGTGTGCCGGTGTGCCGCTCGTAGTGGCCGGCGGCCTCGTCGCGCATCAGCTCGAAGGCGTCGCGGCGCTCGAGCATCGTCCGGCCCTCGGCGATGAGGCGCTCGAGCTCGACGGATTTCACCTCGCTACCGTCCTGCTCCTGCTGGGATCGGCGCTGCGCCTGCTCGTTGCCGTCGAGCGCGCGCTCGATGCGATCGGCGGCGCGATGGAAGACGTTGACCGTCGACCAGAGGAGGTCGTCGAGGTCGGGCTCGAGGCGGGTGTCCCCGAGGGTCGCGATCAGGGCATCGAAGATGTCGGCGACGGCGCCGGCGAGGTGATTGCCTTCGGGCAGAGGCCGAGGGTCGGGCTCGTCCTGGTGCGGTCGGTAGCCGTAGAGCTGGAGCTCGGTCAGGACATGGTCGGTCGGGGATGCGGCGTGGTCCGGCTCGAGGTCGTCGTGCGCGCCCATGGGATGCTCCGTCGGTTGGACCGCGACCGTCGCGGCCTTCGTGGGCAGACGAAGCCGTCAGGCGGGACGGATCTGCACCCGGCGCTGAGCGCCGGGCCGGAGCGGCAGCGGAGGATGGCGAAGGCCGGCTATTTTGCTTCGCGATGGAAAGCGCCCGGCCTGGGCGCGCCGGAAAATAGCCGGTCGCAGCCATTGCCTGTCCGGCCCGGCTGGCGGCCGATCGCCCTCTCGAAGGCAGGGGCGCGGTCCTCTCGGGCGGTGGGACGCATCCGGGCGATGCCGGCGGCAACATGCCGTCACTCTCACCCCCGTTCCGGCCAAACTGCCAGTTCCATGAAGCGGGCGACGTCCTGTGGGGCGAGCTGGACCCGAACCGTCGCCTGCAGCGCGCCGGCGCCGAGCGCCCGAAGATCCTCGTTGAAGTCCCCGAGTGCCGGCGACAGGACGACCGCCTCGATCCCGGCCGCATTCACCCGCTCGATCAGACGATCCCGCGCATCATCGCCGGCCGGATCGTCGTCGCGCACGATGTAGAGTTGGCGCAGCGTGTCCGGGAACAGGACGGCAGCAAGGTGCGCCGCCGAGAGCGCTGCCGCCATCGGCATCCCCGGCAGGACGCAGCGAAGCGATAGAATCGTCTCGATGCCCTCGCCGGCCGCCATCACGTCGCCCGGTGCGCCGAAGCGGACGGCGTTGCCGAGGAGGTCGCCCATCGCCCGCCGCGGCGTGTCGACCGGAGCCTTGCCGGTGCCGTCGGGCACAAGCCAGGTGCGATGTGCGCCCGTGAGACTGCCGTCGAGGTCAGTGACAGCGGCGATCATCGCCGGCCAAACCTCGGTCGGCGACTGCTCGTCAGGGCGGTAGTAGCAGCGTGGGTGGAAACGCAGCGCGTCAGTTCCGCGCAGAGCCGTGATGCCGCGGCTCCGGAGATACGTTTCCACGGGGGTGCCCGAGATCGGCAGCGCCATGGAGAAGAGCCGCCGTGCCGCTTCCGCCGAGCTGGCCGGTGCACGGGCGCCGTTCCGCTTCGGCGTGGTCGTCTCCGTCTCCCACCGGGGCAATGCGAGGAAGGCGCGGGCCTCGTCGGCGACATGCTTGAAGTCGGCGAGGCTGCAGCTCTCCCGGATCACGTCGAGGAGATCGCCGTGCTCGCCGGTGGCGGCATCGGTCCACTTGCCGGCGGCACCCTTCGCGGATTCGCGCAGCCGGACGAACATCGAGCGGCCCGGCAGGTTGCGGGCATCGCCGACCAGCCAGTAGCTCCCCTGTCGCCGGCCGTTTGAGAGATAGCGGCGGCAGACCGCTTCGGCATGTTCGGCAAGGCGCCGCGCCAGATCATGCGGCCCTTCGGCCATCGCGGCCTCCTTCAAGCGAAAAGGCCCGCCGTTGCCGGCGGGCCAGTTGCGAGCTCGTTGACGGTCACTCGGCGGCGGCAACGTGGGGAGCGTCGCCGGCCGGATCATTCTCCGACGAGGAGGCTTCTTCGGCCATCGCCGTTTCGCCGCCGCCCACCGCCGTTTCGTCGCCGGCCGCATCTGCATGGACGGTCGCGGAGGCCTCCGCGGGAGCGCGGCCGGGCGTGCGGAGCGGCTCGGGCAACCAGCCGGTGCCCGCAAGCAGCGTCTCCGCCTCCGTCGCCATGTCGCCCTTCTTGAGATGCGCTATCCGATCAGCGGCGGGCTGCCCCTTCGCCTCGGCGACGGCCTGCAGGATGCGGGCCTTGGTGACCCGGCCGAGGAAACCGTCGACGGTCGGCCACCAGCCGGCCGCCGCCATGTCGAGGTCGACGGCCTGCGCCAGCCGGTCGGCGTGGGCGAGCGCCCGCGGGCGCCGGTTCCACGTCTCGTGCACGGCGTTGACCGAGAGGCCGACGACGTGGGCGAAGAGCGCCGAGCGGCTGTCGGCATCCAACTCCTGCAGCGCGCCCCACAGGTCGGCCGGCTCCTTCGGCAGGGTCTTCGCCCAGCTCTCGTGCCGGGCGCGGATCGCCTCGGCGGCGGCACTGTCGTTCAGGCCCGACGCCTGGGTGCCGAAGCCGACGCTCTTCATATCTAGCTCGAGGGAGCTGTCTGCGCCGTAGGGATAGAAGGCCCTGAGCGCCAGGGCGTGCAGCGCAGCGAGGAAGGCGACTTCCGTCTGCTCGCCGAGCGCTCGCCGGAGGCCGAGCGTCCGGTGCGCGGTCAACTCCGTCATCAGCCGATCCGAGATCGGCGACAGGCTGTCCTCCTCCTCGGCCTCCGCCGGTTCGGCTTCGGTCGAGACCGAGTCGCCGCTCCCTTGGCAGGCGGCCGCGCTGCCGACATGGTTGGCCTCGTCCGCGTCGGTGGCCTGCTCCACCGGGACCTCGTCCTCCGGGCGAAGGTAGCCGCGCTCGACCCTCAGACGGCCGTCCGGGGCGATGCTGACGAAGGCGCCGGCGCGGGCAACCTCGGCCGGATCGAAGGCGAGGGGCCGTGCATCGAAAGCTTCCAGGGCCGTCTCCAACTCGCCGAGGCGGTCGTCAACCTCATCGGGCAGTTCGTCGGAGCCCTCATACTCCTTCGACAGACGATCAAATTCCGCCTGCAGGGCCTCGCGCGCCGCTTCCTCCTCCGCCGTCAGCGGCACGGGCTCGCCGCGGAGCTGGCGAAGGCCGAAGCTGTGGCCGTAGGCGAAATCGGGCGCGACCTCGATCCACTTCCAGCCCTCGGCCGCCACGGCTTCGGCCTCCGTCTTCAGCTTGTCGGCCACCATCCGGTCGACGAGCGCCACATCCTGCAGCCAGCCGCCGTCGTCGCCCTGGAACAGGTCGCGCATGACCGTGCCGCCGGCCTCGACATAGGCGTCGACGCCAATGAACTGTGCCCGCTTGTCGGAGGCCCGCACTGCGCCCTCCGTCAGCATGCGGCGGATGACGTAGGGCTGCTTGTCGTAGGAGGCTTTTAGCCGCTCGAACACCTGTTCCTGCCGCTCGTGGTCGCCCGATACGGTGAAGGCCATGAGCTGGTCGAGCGTCATGCCGTCCTCGGCATAGACGTCGAGCAGCGCCGGCGAGACGGACGCGAGCTTCAGCCGCTGCTTCACGACACTGGCCGGGACGAAGAAGGCGGCGGCGATCTCCTCCTCGGACTGCCCCTTCTCGCGCAGTGCCAGGAAGGCACGGAACTGGTCGAGTGGATGCAGCGGAGCGCGCTGCACGTTCTCCGCCAGCGAGTCCTCCTCGGGAATCCCGCCCTCGCGCACCACGCACGGGACGGGCGCTGTCTTTGCCAGGCGCTTCTGCTTCACGAGCAGCTCGAGCGCCCGGTAGCGGCGACCGCCGGCCGGGATCTCGAACATGCCGGTCTCGACGCCGGCCTCATCGGCGACGGGCCGGACGCTGAGGCCTTGCAGCAGGCCGCGGCGGGCGATGTCCGCGGCCAATTCCTCGATTGAGACGCCAGCCTTCACGCGCCGGACGTTCGCCTGGCTGAGCATGAGCTTGTCGAAGGGGATGTCGCGCGAGAGGGACAGGGTGATCTTCTTCGTGAGCGTGGCCATCGGAAGCAACTCCGCGACGGGTGTCGAGAGCCTCTCTCTCGATCCGAAACCCGTCACGAAGCGCAGCGCCGCCCTCTGACTCTGGAGGACGGCGCCGCAGAATCGACGATCAGGAAAGACGGAAGGCCGAGGAGCCGGAGACACGGAACTCCGCATCTCCGGCTTTCCAGGAATCAGGCCGCACGGTCGAGTAGCTTCTTCGCGCGCGCCTCCATGTCGAGGCGGGCATCCTGGTGTGGCTTGTCTCGCGCGACCGCGGTGATGCCCTGCACGAAATCGAAGACGCTCTCCGGCGCGCGGCCCTCCTCGGCGAGCACCGTCTCGATGATCTTCGTCGTCTCGGTCTTGGAGAAGCCGCGCTTGCGCAGGAACTCGCTGCGGTCCTCGTCCGTGCGGGCGACGATCCGCTCGCGCGCCGCCTTGATGCCGTTGACGAAGGGAAGGGCCGAGGAATCGGCGAAGCGGGTGAGCGCCGGCGCCGCCTCGTGCGCGAAGCGCGATGCGGCGTATTTCGAGTGGCGAATGGCGATCTCCTGAAAATCTTCGACGCCCCAGAGATTGCGGTTCTGGCACACGGCGCGGAGATAGAAGCTCGCCATGCCGAGCGTCCTGGCGCCGACCTCGGAGTTCCAGCAGTAGAAGCCCCGGAAATAGAGGTCGGGCGAGCCGTCGGGCAGCCGGCCGGCCTCGATCGGGTTGAGGTCGTCGACCAGGAACAGGAAGACGTCGCGATCGGAGGCATAGAGCGTCGTCGTGTCCTGCGTGATGTCGACGCGCGGGTTGTAGACGCCGGTCGACCAGTCGAGCACGCCCGGCACCTTCCAGCGCGTGTCGCCGGTGCCGTTGCCGGCGATCCGCTGCACGGCCGCGACGAGCTCATGGTCGAAGATGCGGCCATAGTCGGGACCGGTGACGGCGCGCAGTTCGACCCGGCCGTTCTCGACTTCGAGCGTCTTCACCTGCTCGCGGCGGTGCGAGGCGAGCCCGTACTGCAGATTGATGCCGGCGAGCGGGGCCGGGAGCTGCCGTAGATAGGCGGCGGGCGCACCGACCAAGCTCGCGAGTTGGCCGAAGCTCCAGTGCGTCGGCGCGACCGGCGCCTCCGATCCCGGCATCAGAAGTGTCAGCCGCTCGGCGTCGCCGCGGTCGGCCTCAACGCGGATCGCCGCGCTCTCCACCGTCCGGGTCCGGCTGCGCTCGCTCCGACCGTGCACGGCGGCGGACAGGTCGAACAGTGAGAGGTAGCGCTCGTCCGCCGGCCGCGAGAACCACTCCGACGACACGCGGCCGATCCGCTCGCCGCGGCTCACGTCCACCTTGTAGCCGCCGGCGCGGCCGCGGGCGGCGTCCCGAATCTCCACCTGGGTCATGGGTCGTCTCCACGACGGGCGCCGGGAGCCTCTCTCCCGATCCTCGACCCGCCACGGAAACCCGGTCCGCACTCTCACTCTGGAGAGGCGTGGACCCTCCTCCCCCGCGGAAGGGGCAGCCGCGACCGCCGGTTCGGCTGCAGGGGACGGCCTCGACGCCATCGAGGACTATGGGACACCCTGTGATAGGCGCGGCGAAGGGCGCGCAGGCGCCGTTCGAGACCGAGCTTGCCGGTCGGGGCGCCGTAAAGGTGTTGTCGTCCGGCTCGGCGCTCGACGGCGGTCCTGCCCTCTACCTGCGCAGTCTGCACGGTCCGGCCGAGCACGGGCGCGGCGCCACCTTCCGCGAAATCGCGCGTTTCACTCCTTTCGGCGGCGGCACCGGCGTGCGCGTCGCCGCCACCGCGACGACGACGGGGTCTGACCTGTTGGTCAGCGGCGTCGGTGCCTACAAGACGGCGCGGGTGGCGAAGTCGGCTTCGAGCGGGCGTCTCCGGAGGCCGACACGCCAGCTCCGCTGAGACTCGGCGACATCACCACGGTCGCTGGCGGTGCGGCCCGCAACGCTCAGCGGGGACTGAGCACAAGCGCGGCCCGCCCGCTCTCGGGCGGGGCTCCTCCGGCGGGATCAATGCGGCGATCTCGCTCCCCACGACGCAACGGGCAATGGCCTCTTGGCCATCCCGAAGGGCGGCCAAAGGCGGCAATCAGGCGGCCTTGTCAGACGCGATTAATGCAATCGCCTCTGAAAAGCGATTGAAAGTTACTCTCATTAGGTTAAAGTGCCATTAGGTTGCAAAAGCGGACGTGGGCGCGATGATCGAGTTGGGTGCCTGGGTGCGCGACAGGATCAGCAGGCGGGGGCTGCTGTGGGGAGGGCTCGTCGCTGCCGGAGGGGCGGCGGTCGAGGCGAGACGCGCCTTCAGTCAGACCAGGCACGGCATGCACGCGGCCTCAACCGCGCCCGGGCCGACAGCCGGACAGAGTCATCTTTCGGCCCACGGCGCGATGATCACCGTCGGCGAGGTCGACGACGCCCGCAACGGCTTCAACCCGAGCGTCCTCGTGACCGAGTGGGACACCGGCACCGTCTCGACATTGCCGGACGGGCGCACGCTCCGCACCTTCGAGATCACCGCCGAGGACAAGGAGATCGAGATCGCCCCGGGCATCCTGTTCCCGGCGTGGACCTACAACGGCCGCGTGCCCGGGCCGGCGCTGCGCGCCACCGAGGGCGACCGGCTGCGGATCGTGTTCCGAAACTACGGCTCGCATCCGCATTCGATGCACTTCCACGGCATCCATGCGGCGCGGATGGACGGCGTGCCCGGCGCCGGGCTGGTCGGCCCGGGCGAGGAGTTCGTCTACGAGTTCGACGCCAAGCCGTTTGGCTGCCACCTCTACCACTGCCACGCGCTGCCGCTGAAGCGGCACATCCACAAGGGCATGTACGGCGCCTTCGTCGTCGATCCGGACCCGGCCCGCCATCCCGAGCAGGCCGGGGTCGCCCGCTCGCGCCTCCTCGGCACGCCCGAGAACGCCGGCTGGCAGGAGCTCGTCATGGTGATGAACGCCTTCGACACCAACTTCGACGGCGAAAACGAGGTCTATGCGGTCAACACCGTCGCGCACGCCTACATGAAGCGGCCGATCCGCATCGATCGCGCCCGGCCGGTGCGCGTCTACCTCGTCAACGTGGTCGAATTCGACCCGATCAACTCCTTCCATCTGCATGCGAATTTCTTCGACTACTACGATCAGGGGACGACGTTGACGCCGACGTCGAAGATCGTCGATCTCATCGTGCAGTGCCAGGCGCAGCGCGGCATTCTCGAATTCTCCTTCGCCGAGCACGAGCCCGGCCTCTACATGTTTCATCCGCATCAGTCGGAGTTCACCGAGCTCGGCTGGGTCGGCATGTTCGACGTCGTCGGGGAGGTGGCGTGATGGCCGCGACGGACCGCGCCCCTCCGGACGTCGGCGCCCGCGCCCGCCTGCACCCGACGGCGCTCCTGTGGATCCTGGTGCCGCTCGCCGTTCTCGCCCTGGCGATCGCCTGGCTCGTCTCGGCCGACCCGCTGGCGGGCTTCCGCAACGGTGCCCCGCCGGTCGAGGCACTCACCTTCGAGCGGACCATCCTCGACCAGGGAGGTCTGCGCGTGCTGGTCCGGGCCGGCGGCTCGGAGCCGATGGTGATCGCCCAGGTGCAGGTCGACGACGCCTACTGGCAGTTCACCCAGAACCCGCCGGGGCCGATCGCGCGTGGCGCCACGGTTTGGATCGCGGTGCCGTTCCCGTGGGTGCTCGGCGAGGCGCACGCCGTCAACCTCGTCACCAACACCGGCGCGACCTTCGCGCACGAGATCGCGGTCGCGGTGCCGACGCCGACCGCGACGCCGGCGGGCCTCGTCTCGCAGGCGCTGCTCGGCGGCTTCGTCGGGCTCTTGCCCGTCGCCGTCGGGCTGATGTTCTATCCGGCGCTGCGCGGCCTCGGCCGCGGCGGCATGGACTTCCTGCTGGCGCTGACCGTCGGCCTGCTCGCCTTCCTGTTCGTCGACGCCACCCTGGATGCGCTCGAGCTCGCCGGCGAGGCGGCGGCGCTGTTCCAGGGGCCGACGATGGTCGTCCTCACGGCCGCAGCGACCTTCCTCGTGCTCATGGCAGTCGGGCGCCGGCATGGTGCCCCGACCGGGCTGGCGCTCGCGACCTTCATCGCCTTGGGCATCGGCCTGCACAACCTCGGCGAGGGGCTCGCCATCGGCGCCGCCTTCGCCGCCGGCGCCGCCGGGCTCGGCACCTTCCTCGTCGTCGGCTTCACCCTGCACAACATCACCGAGGGCATCGGTATCGCCGCGCCGATCCTAAAGGTGAGGCCGCCGCTGTGGACCTTCGCCGCGCTGACCCTCCTCGCCGGCGGCCCGGCCGTGATCGGCCTGTGGCTGGGAAGCCTCGCCCACGCGCCGCAGTGGTCGGCGCTGGCGCTCGCCATCGGCGCCGGCGCCATCCTGCAGGTGATCGTCGAGGTCTCCGCCTTCCTCGGCCGGTCGAGCGGGGCGGGGTGGCGCGCCCTGTTCGCGCCGACGGCCGTCGCCGGCCTCGCCGCCGGCGTCGGCTTCATGTTCGTCACCGCCATGCTGGTGAAGGTGTGATCCCGGATGCCGACCGCGCCATCCTGGCGGTCGGCGCGAAGACGGCGCTGCGGTTCGTCGGCTCTCGTCGCGGCCGATCAGAGCCGACTAAAGGCTCCTCCCCGTGGCTCGCTCGCCGGTGCCAGCCTGCTTCTTTCGACGGACCAATCATCGCCGGTCGCAGGGACTTGCGCAGGCGAGGCGGCTGCCCTTTGTCCGCGTGCGACCTTGTCGATCAGGCGGCTCAGGCCCGGAGGAATGATGACGTCCTCCCCCGTCACCAGCGGATTGTCAGTCGTCGGCGACCCTCTACGCCACGGCTTCGGAATCGCCCATCGCGCCCCTTACGGGTAGCTGGCGAAGACTTCGGTCGAGCCGTCGTTGCGCAGGAGAAGAACATCGTACGGCTCGGCATCCGGTCCAGGTTCACCCATGCCGGGCGAGCCGTACGGCATGTCCGGCACGACGAGCCCGATCGCGTCGGGGCGCTCCGCGAGAAGGCGCGCCACCTCGCGGGCAGGGACATGGCCCTCGACGACGTAGCCATCGATCACGGCGGTGTGGCATGAGGTGAGCCCTGGCCGCAGGCCGAGGACGAGCTTGCGCTGCATGAGTTCGCCCATGGCGAGGTGCTTCACGTCTGTGACGTAGCCGTTCTCCTCCAAATGGCGCACCCAGCCGACGCAGCAGCCGCAACCGGAGGTCGATAGGACCTCGATCCCGGTGGCAGCGCTCGCTGCACCGGCGGAGATGAACAGCGCCGCGACGGCTGCGGCGCGAAGATGGTTGACCATCTGCAATTTTCCCTTCCTCACGCCCCCAGACCCGCGATGCGCCGAAGCTTCTGCAGCCGTACATCGCGGCTCTCGTGCGTGTCGAGCATGCCGGCGAACCGACCCTCGGCATCCATGATGTAGACGCCGGCGGTGTGGTCCATCGTGTACCCGCCGCCCTCTGTCGGCACCTTGCGGGCAAAGGCCGCGAACGCCTTGATAGCGGAGTCCGTCTCCGGCCGCGTCCCTCGGAGCGCGAGGATGCGCTCATCGAACGATGTCATGTAGCGCGCAAGGAGATCCTGAGTGTCCCGTTCCGGATCGACGGTAATGAAGACGACATTGAACCTGTCGGCGGCGGGACCGAGTTCCTTCATCAGGTCTGTGAGCTCAAACAGCGTCGTCAGGCAGATGTCGGGGCAATGAGTGAAGCCGAAAAAGGCAAGGTACGGCTTTCCGGCGAGTCGATCATTGTCGACGACTTCGCCAGTGTGAGAGACGAGCCGGAACGGGCCGCCGATCGCAGCGAGGTCGACGGCCTGACGCGAGCCTTCGCTTCCCTGCCCCACCAGCCAGCCGCCGACGCCGATCAGCAGGCCGGCAACAAGGACGACGGCGACCGCAGCCCAGGCGACGACGCGCACGACTCTCAAGCGGCTCATTCGGCCCCGGTCCCGTGAGCGTTGTGTTCCACTCCGGCGGGCGCACCCATTCCCTGCACCGCGAACGCGACGTCCACCGTCCCGGCTCTCTCGAAGGTGAGGGTGGCAGGAACCACGTCCCCTTCCTTCAACGGCCGGTTGGGCTTGATGAACATGATGTGGGTACCGCCCGGCTTCAGTTCGACGGTCGCGCCTGCCCCGATCTCGACGCCTCCCGCAACCGGCCGCATCCGGGCAACGCCGTCGACGACGGTCGATTCGTGGATCTCGACCCGCTCTGCGATGGGGGAAGAGATCGAGAGGAGGCGGTCCGGCTCGAGGCCCGCGTTGACGAGCTTCAGGTAGCCGCCGGCGACGGGCGCGACCGGGGGCGTCGCGCGCGCCCATGGATGGCCGACCCGGATCGATCCAACCTCGAAGTTGTGGGCCGCTGCCGGAGCGACGAGCAGTGCGACGAACAGGAGCAGGGCGAGTGTGGTCGATCTCACGATAGGCAAGGGGCAAATCTCCCGACTGCTTGGGCAAATGTTGCGCCAGGAGGCGCAGGGCGTTCGCGGGGTCGAACACGGCGGCGCCTCCTGTCGGCGAGGCCCGCCATCCGGAACCCGATCTTGCCGAAGAGGGCGTGAAGCCCGGTCTTGAGAGCGCATGCGGCATAGCCCTTCGTCGATGCGCGCATTGTAGAACTGGCGGCCGTCGCACGTTACCTCGACGCTCCCTTGCGGCGACCTCTATGGACCTTCAAGCCACTAGAGGGTCAAGGGACGAAGTGGATCGGCCTCGCGATTGCCCTCAGGTGGAGACGCGGACTGGCGCGAAGGTCGAATCGGTCCGATTTACGAGACGTGAGGGGTGTTTCGGAATCCGGGGACCCGTGCCGCCCGACTGGCCCAGCTACCGGACGCGGCCGGCCCGCACCTCGGAGGTGTCGATGGACGGACCCATCACGGCAGGGCAACGAGTCCGGGTTAACGGTGTTTGGCGGTGAGGAGGGTTGCGAGGAAGTCGGGGTCCCATCCGGCGAGCTTCCTGGCGGCCTTGATGGAGAGCCTGCCCTTGCCGGCTCGGACGGCGTTGACGGCGAAGTGGCGGACGACGGCCATGTTGCGTGCGCCGTGGCCCTTACGGAGACGGGACTGGTCCTCGCGGAAGACGACGTCGAGCACCCAGTGCAGGCAGTTCTCGATGCCCCAGTGGCCGCGCACGGCCTGCTCGAGGCGTTGCGGGGAGAGCAGGGCCGAACTGATGTAGAGGCGGCGCATGGTGGCGGTGGTGCCGCGCGTCTCGACGCGGCTCTCGACCATGGCGATGGATTTGAGGCGGACAAGGCGCGGCTCGTCGGGATAGCGGCGGTCGCCGGAGAGCCAGTCGACCTCGTGGGCGACGGTGTAGCGGCGCGTCTCGATGCGGCCGTGGCCCTTGTCGACGTCGACATGCACGGCGACGGCCGCGGCCGGGTCGTCGAAATAGCGGCCGATCTCGGCATGGAGCGTCGGCTGGTTGGCCTTGACGGCGAGCAGGTAGTCGCCGTCGCGCTCGGTGATGGCGGCGGCGACGGCGGGATTGCAGGCGATGGCGTCGATGGTGACGAGCGCGCCGTCGAGGTCGAGGATGTCGGGGATGACGGCGCACTCGTTCTGCTTCTCGTCCACCGCTTCCTGCGCCAGCACCAGGCGCTCGGTGGTGGCGAAGGCGGAGACGAGGTGCAGCGCCTTGCGGCCGGCCGCCCGGTCGTGGCTGCGGCGCGAGGTCTTGCCGTCGATGGCGATCAGCTTCGGCGCGTCGGGGCGCAGCGACAGCGCCCAGTCGGTGAAGCAGGCCTGGAAGAGCTCGGGCGAGATGCGGTTCATCACCACGCGCAGCCAGTCGGCGCAGGGCGTGCCGAAATAGAACTCCAAGAAGCGCCGCAGGAAAGCGAGGTGGTTCTGCCCCCACAACGCGATCTCGTCATAGTCCTCGCAGTCGGCGATCGTCGCCGAGACGACCAGGAACAGCACCTCGTGCAATGGATAGCGCACCTGCGCCGGCTCGCGCGGGTCCTCGATGCGCGCGAAGTGATCCAGCAGGCCGCGCAGCCGCGACGGACGGAAGGCTTCTTCGATGACGCCGGACATGGAACCCTCGCTCCAAAAGATCGAGCGCCCCATGAATCATCCCGCCTCAAGCCTGACTATCCCAAACCTGTTAACCCGACCTCGTTGCCCTGCCCATCACGGGCAGACGCTTCCAAATCTCAGGTCAGATCCGAGTGCCGGTGGTGCGCCGGTGGTGTCCACGGCTCAACAGCAAAGAAGGGCTGCTTTGCGGACTCAACTAATAGACTGAAATCCATAAGAATTTTGGAGCGGGCGATGGGATTCGAACCCACGACCCCAACCTTGGCAAGGTTGTGCTCTACCCCTGAGCTACGCCCGCGCTCCGTGGCCGCCGCAGTCGCGGAAGCCGCGCCGTCTATGCACCAAACGTTCGGCGAATGCAACGGGGGGAAAGGGCCGTTTTGACGCGGCCGCGACGGCCGCATCGGGCCTTCGGACGACGGCCATCCGGCCCGCGGCGGCGGGCGAGCGGCCCCCGGCCGCCGCCTACCTGCCGCGACCCGTCCTGCGCCCCGCCCGGCCGCGTCACTCCACCACGAGCTCGACCCGCTCGGCGGCGAAGCGCGCCCGTGTCGCCTGCACGGGCGTGCCCGCGAGGTCGGCGTTCACGCTGTTCGTCACGATCACCGAGGCGCCGAGGCGGATCGCCAGCGCCGCCGCATCCCCCGGGCCGGCGGCGGCCGCGCCGATCCGCGTCTCCGTGCGGACGTAGTCGGGAACGCCGCAGGCGAGGAACGCCTCGGTCATCGAGCCGGTGCGGGCGACGACTGCCGGCGCCGCGGCGAAGCGCGGCAGCGGCAGCCAGTGGGTGGCGAAGCAGATCGGCACGCCGTCGGCGGCGCGCAGCGTGTCGAACTCGGCGAGCGGGGCGCCCGGCGCGAGGCCGAGGAGGACGGCGAGGCGCGGGTCGGCGACCGTCTCGACGACCCGAGTGACGATGCCGGACGGCGAACGCGCCTGGCCGGAGACGATCTCCGAGAAGCGGGTGCGGGCGCCGATCGGGTAGCTGAGGCGGCCGCCGCGGACCACCGTGCCGCGGCCCTGCACGGGCGTAACCAGCCCTTCCCCGGCGAGCGCCCGGATCGCCTGGCGGACCGTGTGGCGGTTCACGCCGAAGCGGCCGGCGAGCACCGTCTCGCCGGGCAGAAGGCCACCCGCGCGGTGGTCGCCGCGCAGTATCTCCTCGCGCAGCACGTCGGCGATGCGCCGCCACACGGCGACGCCGTCGCGCCGATCGAGCATCGCGGTGTCCGTCATCTGCCTGTCACCCGGGGTCGCTATCGGTCGACTTGTATAGACACATAGACAAGTGAACCGATGCCGTCCACCGCCCATCCCGCCGCCGAGACCGACGCGCGCCGCGCCGCGCTCGCCGCCCTCGCCGCGGCCGACCTCGCGGCGCTCGACGCCGCCTGGGCGGCGCTCGCGCCGCAGCCGGCCTGGCGCTGGCTGCGCCGCCCGGAGACCGGCCTCGTGATGGTGCGCGGCCGGGCCGGCGGCGCCGGCGCGCCGTTCAACCTCGGCGAGGCGCCGGTGACGCGCTGCGCCATCGCCCTCGACGACGGCCCGGCCGGCTTCGGCTGGGTGATGGGGCGGCTGCCGCGCAAGGCCTGGCTCGTCGCGGTGTTCGACGCGCTCTGGCAGCGGCCGGAGCGCCGGGCCGAGGTCGAGGCCGCGGTGATCGCGCCGGCCCGCGCCGCCCGCGCCGCCGCCGACGACACCCGCCGCGCCGAGACGGCGGCGACGCGGGTCGACTTCTTCACGCTGGTGCGCGGCGAGGACGAGGAGACGGCGCCATGATCCGGCCCGCCCTCTCCGGCGGCTTCGCCGATCCGGTGCGCGCGGCGCAGGCGACCTTCCGGGCGCTCGCCGACGCCCTGTCGCGACCCGGCCGGCCGGTCGCGCTCACCGCCACGATCGCCCCGCCGGCCCCGCTCACGCCCGAGGTCGCGGCGATCGCCGCGACGCTCGCCGACGCCGACACGCCGCTCTGGCTCGACGAACGCCTCGCGGCGAGCGGCGACGTCGCCGACTGGCTGCGCTTCCACACCGGCGCGCGGATCACCGGCGATCCGGCCGAGGCCACCTTCGCGCTCGTCGGGCGCCCGGCGGCGCTGCCGCCGCTCGCCGCCTTTGCCTTCGGCAGCGACACCTACCCCGACCGCTCGACGACGCTGGTGCTGGCAGTCGACGGTTTCGGCGGCGCGCCGGCGGTGCGCCTCTCCGGCCCCGGCCTCGCGGGCCCGGCCGACTTCGCCGTCCGCCCGCTCGGCGCCGCCTTCTGGGCGCCCGTGGCGGCGACGCGCGGCGGCTTCCCGCGCGGGCTCGACCTCCTCTTCGCCGGCGCCGGCGCCGTCGCGGGCCTGCCCCGCTCGACGCGCCTCGCCGTGCTCGACGACGCGACCGTGGAGGCAGAGCCGTGTACGTAGCCGTCAAGGGTGGCGAGCGGGCGATCGCCAACGCCCATCGCCTGCTGGCGCACGAGCGGCGCGGCGACCGCGACGTCGCCCGCCTGACGCCCGACCAGATCGCCGGCCAGCTCGGCCTCGCCGTCGACCGGGTGATGGCGGAGGGCTCGCTCTACGACCGCGGCCTCGCCGCCCTCGCCATCCAGCAGGCGCGCGGCGACCTCGTCGAGGCGATCTTCCTCGTCCGCGCCTTCCGCACCACGCTGCCGCGCCTCGCCGCCTCCGAGCCGGTCGACACGGCGGAGATGCTCATCCGCCGCCGCATCTCGGCGACCTTCAAGGACCTGCCGGGCGGCCAGCTGCTCGGGCCGACCTTCGACTACACCCACCGCCTGATCGACCCGGCGCTCGCCAGCGACGAGCCCGACGCGCCGACCCTCGGCGAGCCCGACGCGACGCCCGTGCCGCGCGTCACCGACCTCCTCGGCGAGGAGGGGCTGATCGAGCCGGACGCATCGCCGGACGTCGGCGAGCCGGACGACCTCACCCGCACGCCCCTCGCCTTCCCGGCCGGCCGGGATCTCCGCCTGCAGGCGCTCGCCCGCGGCGACGAGGGCTTCCTGCTCGCCCTCGCCTACTCGACGCAGCGCGGCTACGCCCGCTCCCACCCCTTCGCCGGCGAGATCCGCATCGGCGAGGTCGAGGTCGAGGTGTTCGTCGAGGAGCTCGGCTTCGCCGTCGCGATCGGCCGGATCACCGTCACCGAGTGCCAGATGATCAACCAGTTCAAGGGCTCGGCGGCCGCGCCGCCGCAGTTCACCCGCGGCTACGGCCTCGTCTTCGGCCAGGGCGAGCGCAAGGCGATGGCGATGGCCCTCGTCGACCGGGCGCTGCGCTGCGAGGAGCTCGGCGAGGAGCGGACGGCGCCGGCGCAGGACGAGGAGTTCGTGCTCTCGCACTGCGACAACGTGCAGGCGACCGGCTTCGTCGAGCACCTGAAGCTGCCGCACTATGTCGACTTCCAGGCCGAGCTCGGCCTCGTCCGACGGATGCGCGCCGAGGCCGCCGCGGGCAGCGCGGCGGCGGGCGACACCCAGGACGCGCGGGAGGCGGTGGAATGAACGCGCCCCTCGACCACCGCCCGACGGAGCCGTCTGCCGAGCCGGCGACCGAGGCCTACAACTTCGCCTTCCTCGACGAGGGCACCAAGCGGATGATCCGCCGGGCGATCCTGAAGGCGATCGCCATCCCGGGCTACCAGGTGCCGTTCGCCGCCCGCGAGATGCCGATGCCCTACGGCTGGGGCACCGGCGGCGTGCAGGTGACGGCGGCGGTGATCGGCCCGGACGACGTCCTCAAGGTCATCGACCAGGGCGCCGACGACACCACCAACGCGGTCGCGATCCGCGGCTTCTTCGTCAAGACCGCCGGCGTCGCGACGACCACGCGCACGGCCGAGGCGACGGTGATCCAGACCCGCCACCGGGTGCCCGAAGTGCCGCTGACAGAGCGGCAGATCCTCGTCTACCAGGTGCCGATTCCCGAGCCGCTGCGCTTCCTCGAGCCGCGCGAGACCGAGACGCGGACGATGCACGCGCTCTCCGAATACGGGCTGATGCACGTCAAGCTCTACGAGGACATCGCCCGCCACGGCCACATCGCCACGACCTACGCCTACCCGGTCAAGGTCGACGGCCGCTACGTGATGGACCCCTCGCCGATCCCGAAGTTCGACAACCCGAAGCTCCACATGTCGGCCGCGCTGCAACTCTTCGGCGCCGGCCGCGAGAAGCGCATCTACGCGCTGCCGCCGTTCACCCGCGTCGAGAGCCTCGACTTCGAGGACCACCCGTTCGAGGTGCAGCGCTTCGCGGCGCCGTGCGCGCTCTGCGGCGCGCGCGGCGTCTTCCTCGACGAGGTCGTCACCGACGACCGCGGCGGACGGATGTTCGTCTGCTCGGACTCCGACTTCTGCGAAAGCCGGCGTGAGCGCGGGGAGACGGGCGAATGATCGCGCAAACGACCGCGGCGACGACCGAGCCCACCGACATCGCGCCGGTCGCCGAGGATGCGGCGGGCCTGCCGATCCTCACCGCCCACGGCCTCGGCAAGGACTATGGCGGCCGGATCGGCTGCCGCGACGTCTCCTTCGAGCTGTGGCCGGGCGAGGTGATGGCGGTGGTCGGCGAATCCGGCTCCGGCAAGTCGACGCTGCTCGGCTGCCTCTCCGGCACCCTGCCGCCCAGCGCCGGCGCGGTCCGCTACCGCATGCGAGACGGGGCGGTGCGCGACGTCTTCGCCCTCAGCGAGGCGGAGCGGCGGCACCTGAAGCGCACAGACTGGGGCTTCGTGCATCAGGACGCGCGCGACGGCCTGCGAATGGCGGTATCGGCCGGCGCAAACGTCGGCGAGCGGCTGATGGCGGTCGGGGCGCGCCACTACGGCGCCATCCGTGGCGAGGCGGCCGCCTGGCTCGACCGCGTCGAGATCGACCCGGCGCGCATCGACGACCGGCCGACGGTGTTCTCCGGCGGCATGCGGCAGCGCCTGCAGATCGCCCGCAACCTCGTCACCCGGCCGCGCCTCGTCTTCATGGACGAGCCGACGAGCGGCCTCGACGTATCGGTGCAGGCGCGCCTGCTCGACCTCCTGCGCGGCCTCGTCGCCGACCTCGGCCTCGCCGCCATCGTCGTCACCCACGACCTCGCCGTCGCCCGGCTGATCTCCGACCGCATCCTCGTGATGCGCGAGGGCCGCGTCATCGAGGCCGGGCTCACCGACCAGGTGCTCGACGACCCGGCGGCCCCCTACACCCAGCTCCTCGTCGCCTCGGTGCTGCAGCCATGAGCGAAGCCGCCCGCGATACCGCCGCCCCGCCGCGCCTCGTGATCGAGGGCCTCGCGAAGTCGTTCACCCTGCACCTGCGCGGCGGGCTCCGCCTGCCGGTGGTCGACGGCGTCGACCTCGCGCTGATGGCCGGCGAGTGCGTGGCGCTCGCCGGGCCGTCGGGGGCCGGCAAGTCGACGATCCTCCGGATGGTCTACGGCAACTACCGCGCCGACGCCGGCCGCATCCTCGTCGACGACGGCGTCCGCCGGACGGATGTCGCGACCGCCGCGCCGCGCGAGATCCTGGCGCTCCGGCGGACCACCATCGGCTACGTCAGCCAGTTCCTGCGCGCCGTGCCGCGCGTGCCGGCGCTCGGCGTCGTCGCCGAGCCGCTGCGCCGGCGCGGCGTTCCCGAGGCCGCGGCGCACGCGGCGGCGGCGGCGATGCTGGAGCGCCTCGCCGTGCCGCGGCGGCTGTGGGACGTGCCGCCGGCGACCTTCTCCGGCGGCGAGCAGCAGCGCGTCAACATCGCCCGCGGCTTCGTCGCGCCGTTCCCGATCCTCCTGCTCGACGAACCGACCGCCTCGCTCGACGCGGAGAACCGCGAGCTCGTCGCCGCCCTCGTCGAGGAGCGGCGGGCGGCCGGCACGGCGATGCTCGGCATCTTCCACGACACCGACGTGCGTGCCCGCCTCGCGACGCGGGCGGTCGACGTCTCCGGCTTCGCGGCGGCGGCGTGAGGCGCGCCGTGGATTGTCATCGTTCCGACGTCGAAGCGAAACAGCGCCGTCACGCAGCGACGCTAACGCTGGCCGGCGAAGCTCGAAGGAGTGTGCCCATGGCGGCGATCGAGGTGGATGGCCTGACCAAGACCTTCCGCGGCGGCACGCGCGCCCTGAAGGGCGTGTCGCTGCGCATCGAGCCGGGCGAGATGGTGGCGCTGATCGGCGCCTCCGGCTCCGGCAAGTCGACGCTGATCCGCCACGTCGCCGGGCTCGTCGCGGCCGACAGCCAGTCGACCGGCAGCATCGTCGTGCACGGCCGGCCCGTGCAGCAGGGCGGCCGCCTGACCCGCGAGGCGCGCGCGGTGCGCTGCGAGGTCGGCGTGATCTTCCAGCAGTTCAACCTGGTGACCCGCTTGCCGGTGATCACCAACGTGCTGACCGGCCTCCTCGGCCGCATCCCGATGCTGCGCGGCACCCTCGGCCTGTTCTCGCAGAGCGAGCGGCGGGGCGCGATGGCGGCGCTCGCGCGTGTCGGCATCGCCCAGACCGCCCGCCAGCGCGCCTCGACCCTCTCCGGCGGCCAGCAGCAGCGCGCCGCCATCGCCCGCGCCCTGGTGCAGGGCGCCAAGGTGCTGCTCGCCGACGAGCCGATCGCCTCGCTCGACCCGGCCTCGGCGAAGCGGGTGATGGAGACCTTGGCCGAGATCAACCGCGACGACGGCATCACCGTCGTCGTGTCGCTGCATCAGGTCGAGTACGCCCGCCGCTACTGCCCGCGCACCATCGCGCTGCGCGACGGCGAGATCGCCTACGACGGCCCGAGCGAGGCGCTGACGCACGCCTTCCTGCGCGAGCTCTACGGCGAGGCGAGCGAGGAGCTCGTGCTGCCGGACCAGACCGTGCCGGCTCAGCCGCGTCCGCGTGCCGTCGCCATGAACGCCGCCCTCGCCGGCGCCTGAGCCCGGCGACCCCGACGACCCTCTGCGGCGGCCGCCGAGGCCGCCGGACGAGCGTGCCGTACCCCGAAGTCCACCCTAGGAGACTGACATGAACGCGCTTCTGAAGGGCATCGCCGCCGCGGGCCTCGTGGCCGCGCTGGCGGCCCCCGCCCACGCCGAGACGAAGGAGCTCACCTTCGGCATCATCTCGACCGAGTCGACCCAGAACCTCAAGACCCAGTGGGTGCCGTTCCTCGAGGCGATGGAGAAGGAGACCGGCCTCACCGTGAAGCCGTTCTTCGCCTCCGACTACGCCGGCATCATCGAGGGCATGCGCTTCGGCAAGGTGCAGGTCGCCTGGTACGGCAACAAGTCGGCGATGGAAGCCGTCGACCGCGCCGGCGGCGAAGTGTTCGCCCAGTCGGTCGACGTCGCCGGCAACCCCGGCTACTGGTCGCTGCTGCTTGCCCCCTCGGATTCGCCGCTGAACTCGCTCGAAGACGTTCTGAAGTGCGACGGCACGCTGAACTTCGGCATCGGCGACCCGAACTCGACCTCGGGCTACCTGGTGCCGATGACCTTCATCTTCGCCAAGAACGGCATCGACCCGAAGACCTGCTTCAAGACGGTGCGCAACGCCAACCACGAGACCAACGCGATGGCGGTCGCCAACCGCCAGGTCGACGTCGCCGCCAACAACACCGAGAACATGACCCGCATCGAGGAGAATGCGCCGGACGCGTTCGCCAAGATCAAGGTGATCTGGAAGTCGCCGCTGATCCCGTCCGATCCGATCGTCTGGGCGAAGGATCTCGACGAGGAGACCAAGCGCAAGATCTACACGTTCTTCATCAGCTACGGCCGGATGGGCACGCCCGAGCAGGTCGCCGAGGCCCGCAAGGTGCTCGAAGGCCTGAAGTGGGCGCCGTTCAAGCCGTCCTCGGACGCGCAGCTCTATCCGATTCGGATCATGGAGATCACCAAGAAGGAGTTCCAGATCCAGGCGTCCGAGACGATGTCGGCCGAGGAGAAGCAGGCCGAGCTCGCCAAGCTGAAGGACGAGAAGGCGAAGGTCGAGGCGCTGATGGCCACGGTGCCGCAGGCCTCCTGATCGACTCTCCCCCCGCGACCGCGGCGCCGGGTCCTCCCCGGCGCCGCCCCCTTCCGAGGACGCCTGATGACCGGACGCCCGATGGCCACGAGCGCAGCGCCGCCCGCCCCGACCGACGTGCCGCGCGCGCCGCTCGGCGAGACGCTCTACCGCCTGCTCGTCTGGGGTGGGCTCGCCCTCGCCCTCGTCTGGAGCTTCGGCCCGGCCGAGATGTGGCGCACGCCCTCGCTCGTCACGGACGCCGGCAACATGGCCGAGTACGGCCGCGCATTCCTCGATCCGAACTTCCGCGAGTGGCGCTACTATCTCGACGAGATGGTGCTCACCGTGCAGATCGCGCTGTGGGGCACGGTGCTCGCCGTCGTCTTCGGCATCCCGTTCGCGCTCCTGTCCTCGAGCAACATCGCCCCCGTATGGATCGTCCAGCCGGTGCGCCGGCTGATGGACGCCTGCCGGGCGATCAACGAGCTCGTCTTCGCCGTCCTCTTCGTCGTCGCGGTCGGCCTCGGGCCGTTCGCCGGCGTGTTGGCGCTCTTCATCCACAACATGGGCATCATCTCGAAGCTGTTCTCCGAGGCAGTGGAGGCGATCGACCCGCGCCCGGTCGAGGGCATCCGCGCGACCGGCGCGACGCGCCTGCAGGAGATCGTCTTCGGCGTCGTGCCGCAGGTCGCGCCGCTCTGGATCTCGTTCGCGCTCTACCGCTTCGAGACCAACGTCCGCTCGGCGACCGTGCTCGGCATCGTCGGCGCCGGCGGCATCGGCCAGATCCTCTTCGAATCGATCCGCGGCTTCTACTATGCCGAGACGGCGGCGATCATCATCATCATCGTCGTCACCGTCTCGCTGATCGACATCCTGTCGCAACAACTTCGCCGCCTGGCGATCTGAGAGAACGATGCCCAACATCATCTTTGCCAACGCCAGGGTCGTCCTCCCCGACGAGGTGGTGCACGGCACCGTCGCCGTCGACGGCGAGACGATCGCCGCCATCGCGCCCGGCGCGGCGGTGCCGGCCGGCGCCGAGGACCTCGAGGGCGACTACCTGATCCCCGGCCTCGTCGAGCTCCACACCGACCACCTCGAGAGCCATTTCGCGCCGCGCCCCGGCGTCCGCTGGGACCCGCTCGCCGCGGTGCAGGCGCACGACGCCGAGATCGCCGGCTGCGGCATCACCACCGTGCTCGATGCGCTGCGCGCCGGCAGCGACGCCGACGCGCCGGGCCTCGGCGAGGCGGCCCGCACGCTCGCGGCCGCGATCCGCCGCGGGCTCGCCGAGAACCGCCTGCGCGCCGACCACCTGATCCACCTGCGCTGCGAGATGTCGGCGCCGAACGTCGTCGAGGAGGTCGAGCACTTCGCCGCGGACCCGCTCGTCCGGCTCGTCTCGCTCATGGACCACACGCCCGGCCAGCGCCAGTTCGCGAGCCTCGCCAAGTACCGCGAGTACTACCAGGGCAAGTCGGGCATGAACGACGCCGCGATGGACGCCTTCATCGCGCTCCGACTCGACAACCACGCCCGCTACGGCGCCGCGACGCGCGCGCGGATGGTGGCCTTCTGCCGCGACGCCGGCTTCGTCGTCGCGAGCCACGACGACACCACCGTCGAGCATGTCGACGAGGCCGTCGAGGCCGGCGCGGCGATCGCCGAGTTCCCGACGACGATGACCGCCGCCGCGGCCGCCCGCGAGGCCGGCCTGAAGATCCTGATGGGGGCGCCGAACGTCGTGCGCGGCGGCTCGCATTCCGGCAACGTCTCGGCCGGCGAGCTCGCGGCCGCCGGCCTGCTCGACATCCTCTCCTCCGACTATGTGCCGATCAGCCTCCTGAGCGCCGCCTTCCAGCTTCCCGAGCGCGGCGAGGCGATCTCGCTGCCGGAGGCGATCGCGCTGGTGACGCGCAATCCGGCGGCGGCCGTCGGGCTCGAGGATCGCGGAGAAATCGCCGAGGGCAAGCGCGCAGACCTCGTGCGGGTGCGGTACGATGGCGGCCTGCCGACGGTGCGCGGCGTCTGGCGCGCCGGACGGAGGGTGGCATGACGAGCGAAGTCGCAAAGCCCGCGGACGCGGGCGAGGCAGGGGACGTGCGAACGGCGGCGGCCGACGAGGTTCTCGCCCGCCTCGACCGCCGCGGCGGCGAGATGTACGGCGGCGAGGCGGTGACGCAGCTGCAGCACGCCTTGCAGGCCGCGACGCTGGCGCGCGCCGACGAGGCGCCGCCGCACCTCGTCGTCGCCGCGCTGCTGCACGACTACGGCCACATCGTCACCGAGGACGAGGGCGCCGCCGAGCGCGGCATCGACCGGATGCACGAGGATGCGGCCGCCGACTTCCTGGCGGCCTGGTTCCCGGCCGAGGTGACCGAGCCGATCCGCCTGCACGTCGCCGCGAAGCGCTATCTGTGCGCCATCGACCCGGTCTATTTCGACGGCCTGTCGCCGGCCTCCGTCGCCTCCCTCGCCGTGCAGGGCGGCCCGTTCACGCCCGACGAGGCGGCGGCCTTCGCCGCCGGCCCGCACGCCGCCGACGCCGTCCGCCTGCGCGTCTGGGACGACATCGCCAAGGACCCGGCGGCCGCGACCCCGCCGCTCGCTGACTTCCGGCGCGAGGTCGTCGCCGTGCTGCGGCGCGCAGGCTGAGACGGCGATGGCGATCGGCCCGGGCACCCTCGTCCTCGTGGTCGGCCCCTCCGGGGCCGGCAAGGACACGCTGATCGGGCTCGCCCGCGCCCATCTCGACGGCGATCCGCGCTACGTTTTCCCGCGCAGGCTCGTGACCCGAACCGCCGATCCGGCGCTCGAGGACCACCACACCCTCGACGAGGCGGCCTACGCCGACCTCGTCGCCGCCGGCCGCTGCGCGCTGCACTGGCGCGCGCACGACCTCGGCTACGCCCTGCCCGCCTCGGTCGACGCCGACATCGCCGCCGGGCGGACGGTCGTCGTCAACGTCTCGCGCGCCGTCGTCGCCGCCGCGGCGGCGAAGTACGCCAACCTCGTCGTCGCCTACATCGACGCGCCCCTGGCGCTGCGCGCGGCGCGCATCGGCGCACGTGGGCGGGAGGACCCGGCCTCGGCGACGGCGCGGGCCGCCCGCGCCGTGGCGCTGCCCGATGCGCCGCACCTGCGCATCCTCAACGACGGCCCGCCGGAGGCGGCCGCCGCCGTGCTCTTGGCCCTCATCACCGGCGTGCGCGCGGTCGAACACGCCGAGCCGGTCGCCGACGCGGCCGGATAGCAGCCCTCCGCCACGTTGCCGCAGCGGTGGTGCTTCTGTTCCCCTCGCCGCCGTCCGCGTGCTACGCCGTTGCCATGCGCGCGCGGGCAACGATGGCGATCGGCACGAAGCGGCGACGGCTCACCGCCGTGGCGTTCGTCGCGATCGCTCTCTTCGGCCTGCAGGCGCTGCTGGCGGGCTTCCTCGCCGGGGCCCACGCCGCGCCGTCGCTGCTCGACGCCTTCGGCAACGTCATCTGCACCGCCGCGGACGATGGCCCCGACCCGGCCGGCGGCGGCGTGCCGAACGATCATTCGCACCTCGACTGCTGCGCGCTCGGCTGCGGCCCCTCGGGCCCGACCGCGGCGCCGCTGCCGGCGGTCGCCGGCGTGCGCCTCGAACGGTCGGGTGCGCCGGTGCCGCCCGCTGTCGCCGACGACACGTCGGCCGGCCTCGCCAGCCATCGCACGCCCCGCAACACGCGCGCTCCACCCCACGCCGCCTGACGCCGCCGCCCGCGACGACCGCGGGCGATCGCCGATCGGTCAGATTTGACGACGACGCCCGCTGAGGCGCACCGTCGTCGCAACGTGGAGCCAAACCCCATGACGACGTTCCCCCGTTTCGTCGCGCCGGCCGCCGCCGTGCGCACCCTCTTCAACGGTTTCGAGGCGAAGCTCGGCGCGACCTTACTCGCCGCCGGCCTCCTCCTCGCCTCGGCGCACGCCGTGCCGGCGCATGAGTTCAAGGTCGGCGACATCGAGATCGACCATCCGTGGTCGCGCGCGACGCCGGGCGGCGCCAAGGTCGCCGGCGGCTTCATGGTGATCAAGAACGAGGGCGCGGCGCCCGATCGACTGGTCGCCGTCTCCTCCGACATCTCCGCCCGCTCGGAGATCCACGAGATGGGCATGGCCAACGGCGTCATGACGATGCGGCCGCTGCCGGACGGGCTGCCGGTGCCGGCGGACGGTTCGGTGGCGCTGAAGCCCGGCTCCTACCACCTGATGTTCATCGACCTGAAGCACCCGGTGAAGCAGGGCGAGCCGTTCAAGGCGACCCTCACCTTCGAGAAGGCCGGCACGGTGGAGGTGACGTTCATGGTCGAGGCGATCGGCGCCAAGGCCGACAGCCAGCACGACGGCCATATGAGCATGCCGCAGTAGCGGCTCCCGGCGGAACCGGCCGGCCGGACGAATTCGCCCGGCCGGCACGCCGGCTCAGGCGGCCCGCCGCCCGGCGATCGCGCGCGCGACGCGCGAGGCCGGTGGCCGGCCGACCACGGCGGAGATGAAGAGGGCGGTGTCGACCACCCGGTCGAGGTCGACGCCGGTCTCGATGCCGAGCCCGTCCAGCATGTAGAGCACGTCCTCGGTCGCCACGTTGCCGGTGGCGCCGACGGCGTAGGGACAGCCGCCAAGGCCGCCGACCGACGTGTCGACGACGGCGATGCCCTGCTCGAGCGTCGCGTAGATGTTGGCGAGGCCCTGGCCGTAGGTGTCGTGGAAGTGGACCGCCAGCGCCTCGACCGGTACCTCGGTGGCGACCGCCTCGACCATCCGCCGGGCTGCACCGGGTGTGCCGACGCCGATGGTGTCGCCGAGCGAGATCTCGTAGGCGCCGAGGTCGCGCAGCGCCGCCGCGACGCGCGCAACCGCCGCCGGCGCGATCGCCCCCTCATAGGGGCAGCCGAGCACGCAGGAGACGTAGCCGCGCATCGGCAGCCCGGCGGCGCGGGCGTGCGCCGCCACCGGCTCGAAGCGGGCGAGGCTCTCCTCGATCGAGCAGTTGATGTTGCGGCGGGAGAACGATTCCGACGCCGCGGCGAACACGGCGATCTCGTCGGCGCCGGCGGCGATCGCCGCCTCGAGCCCCTTCAGGTTCGGCACCAGCACCGGGTAGCGGATGTCCGGCCGGCGCCGGATGCCGGCGAGCACCGCGGCGCTGTCGGCCATCTGCGGCACCCACTTCGGCGAGACGAACGAGCCCGCCTCGATGGTCTTCAGCCCGGCGTCGGCGAGGCGCTCGATGAGGGCGATCTTGTCGGCGGTCGAGACGTGCGCCGCCTCGTTCTGCAGGCCGTCGCGCGGGCCGACGTCGACGAGGCGGACGGAGGATGGAAAGGCCATGCCGGAGATGCTCCCGAGGGATAGACGGGCGGCACGATAGCCGACTCGGAGCCCGCGCGCCCGCCTCCCGTCGGCCCGTCGGCGCAGCCCCGCGCGCGGCCGGGCAGCTGCCTCCAATCTCGATCAGGCCTTCAGCTTCTCGGTCAGCCAGCCCACGAGGCCGAGCACCACGAGGCCGGCGGCGAAGCCGATGCCGCCGCCCCACATCGCCATCGTCGGGCCGTCGACAGCCTGCCCGATCAGCGCCCCGCAGACGAGCAGGATCACCGGCGCGAGGCACCCGATCGCAATCATGAAGCGTCCCTCCGCCGTCTTCGACCCCCGATCATCGCCTCGCATCGCCGGGTTGTCACCCGGCCGTCCACCGGTTCGACCACGGGCCGGTCCCGCCATCGCTCCCGCGCGCATCGAGGGCCACCGCACGAGCGGGCAGCGCCGGCGACCGGGACGCCGGCAATCGATCAAATTAATTTCGCTCAACCTGACCAGATATGGAATTTTGCACTATCATGCCCGACACCCACGGCGCCGGCCGCGGCCGGCGCCACAGGAATTCGAATCATGAAGGCAGCGATCTACCGCACGCCCGGCGACATCCGCATCGAGGAGGTCGAGCCCGCGGCGATCGGCGACGACGAGCTCCTCGTCGACGTTCGTGCCGCTTCGCTCTGCGGCACCGACGTGCGCATCTTCGAGACCGGCCACGTCAAGATTCCGACGCCGACGCGGCGCGTGCTTGGCCACGAGATCGCCGGGGTGATCAGCAAGGTCGGCCGCCTCGTCTCCGGATTCCGGCCCGGCATGCGCGTCTGCTTCACGCCGAACATCGGCTGCGGCGTCTGCGAGTCGTGCCGACGCGGCTTCAACAACCTGTGCCCGCGCTACGACGTGCTGGGCATCACCATCGACGGCGGCTTCCAGGAGGCGATGCGGGTGCCGGCGGCGGCGATCCGCGGCGGCAACGTGTTCGAGATCCCCGACGGCCTCGGCTTCGAGGAGGCGGCGGTGATCGAGCCGCTCGCCTGCTGCTACAACGCCTTCAGGGGGGTGCGGATCACCGCCGAGGACACCCTGCTCGTCATCGGCCCGGGACCGATCGGCGCCTTCTTCGTGCAGCTCGCCCGGCGCTGGGGCGTCAAGACGATCATCGTCGCCGGCCGCAGCGCCACCCGGCTGCGCGAGATCGAGCGCTTCGGCGCCGACATCACGATCGACACGTCGGCGAAGGACCTCAGGGTGGAGATCGGCCGGATCACCCGCGGCCGCGGGGTCGACGTGGTCGTCACCGCCGCCTCGTCGCCCGAGCTGCAGCCGCTGGCCGTCGAGCTCCTCGCCATCCACGGGCGCGTCAGCTTCTTCGGCGGCCTCGCCCGGGGCACCGAGGTCGCCATCGACACCAACCTCGTCCACTATCGCGGCCTGACGCTGACCGGCACCACCGGCGCGTCGAACGAGGACTACTTCCGCTCGCTGCGCCTCGTCGCCGACGGCCAGATCGACGCGCGGGCCGTGATCAGCCACCGCTTCGCCCTGGCGGAGATCGACGCGGCCTTCGCGGTGGCGCGGGGCCGCAAGGCGATGAAGACGATCATCGTCGCCCCCTGAAGCGACGCCGGAGAGGACCATGGCCGACCCCATGCCATCGCGCGAAGACCGGCCGGAGCGACTGCTGCAGCGGCTCCGCTGGTCGGCGCCGGCGCTGAAGCCGGCGCTGCGGCGGATCGCGGACCACGTCCTCGCGAACCCCGCCGCGGTGAAGGCGAGCTCGATCGAGCAGGTGGCGCGGGCCTGCGCGGTATCCGGATCGACCGTGACGCGGTTCGTCCGCACCCTCGGCGTGCCGAGCTTCCCGGCCTTCAAGATCCGCATCGCCGAGGAACTCTCGACCGCTGCCGAGCGCGCCGCGGGCGAGGGCGACCGGCGCCTCGTCTACGAGGACGTCGCCGCCGGCGACGACACCGCGACGATCCGCGGCAAGATCGCCGGCCGCTATGTCGAGACGGTGCGCGACACCCTCGCCGGCCTGCCGCTCGGCGAGATCGAGCGCGCAGTCGAGGCGATCCGGGCGTGCGACATCATCGCCTTCTTCGCCGCGGGCTCCTCGGTCATCGCGGTCGAGAACGCGCTGATGCGCTTTCTGCGCGTCGGCAAGCAGTGCCAGTTCTTCCGCGAGGCGAGCATGGCCCAGTTCTCTACGGCGACCCTGAACGCGCGCACGCTCGCCGTCGCGATCTCGAACTCCGGCCGCACCATCGCGACCGTCCGGGCGCTGCAGGAGGCCCGCGCGCACGGCGCGACGACGCTGGCGATCACGTCCTTTCCCGACGCGCCGCTCGCCGGGCACGCCGACATCACGCTCCTCACCCCGACGGTGGCCGCCGCGGCCGGGCCGGCCGACTACCACGAGTCGATGGTCTCGAAGATCGCTCAGCTGCAGGTCGTCGACACCCTCTACGCCTGCTATGCGGCGCGCACCTCGGACACCTCGATCGCCGCGCTGGCGCGGAGCGGGGTCTACACCACCGACAGCCGGTACTGAGCGCGGGCGACGGGACGCCGAGGCGCCCGAGCGGTGGCGCCTACTCCGCCGGCCCGCGATGGTGGCGGGGAGCGACGATAGTCGCCACGGCAATGTTGTTGAGCGACGTCGCCAGCAGCTTGGTCCGCTCATTGTGAACGAGGCTCATGATCCCCTCCCCGCGGCCGCTCGCGGCGATCGCCGGACAGCCTCCGACATTCGCCGGCGCGCGCTGCCGGAAATTCCGTGCATCACTGCCAAAGGCGGCGGCGCTCTGTGGAAACCGTTCGGGGCGGCGGGAGGGGCTGGAGGTGACGGCCGGATTTGAACCGGCGTACACGGATTTGCAGGTCTTGGTGGTGCCGTCTAGATGGCGGATTTGCTAGGACTGGCGGCGCTCGGTGGCGCTAAATTGTGGCCCCTACGCCACCAGCTACGCCACCAAACTTCTCTTCTTGGGGACCAGCGGCGACGGCGCCACGAGGGCTGGCCGCTGGGGCTCCTCCTCCAGAACATGGACCACGTCAAACAGGGCGTTTGGCTGGAGCTTGGCATACTTCATCGTGGTCTGGATGCTCTCGTGCCCAAGCCAGTCCTTGACGCGGCGCAGGTCCACGCCCCGTGTCACGAGGCGCGTTGCGCAAGTGTGGCGCAGAACGTGCGGGGTCAGCCACGGGAGGTTTGTTACCGTCTGCATCGTGTCCCACGCCGAGCGCAGGAATGACGGCTGTAGCTGCCGCCAGGGGCCGCGGCGGCCGTCATCAGTCTGGGCCGGCGGAAAGTAGAATGGGCCTGGGGCCTCTGGCGGAAGGTTGGATCGGCGCCGCTCCAGCGCGGCGAAAGCCCGCTTGGTGAGTGGGACGACCCGCCACTTGTCTCCCTTGGACTTCCAGAAGGACACGCGGTCTTTCATGATATGCTCCCACTGGAGCTTACCGGCGTCGATAAAACACCGCGCCCCGGTGTCGATCAGGAAGACCGTCAGGTCCTCGTTGAACTCGTCGCTCACGCGCTGCCAATAGTGCAAAACGAGGGCTTCCTTGGCGTCGTCAAGGTAGTGTGGGCGTGGCTCACCCTGGCGCCGCATGGCGAATTTCGGGACGGACACCAGCGCCCCCTCGTCGTGGGCGGTGCGGAGCATCGTCTTGAGGGCGGACAGCTTCCGGTTGACCGTTGCCCCCGAGTTATTCAGCTCATGCGCGAAGTACGCGGCCATCTCGGATATGTCCGCCGAGGAGATATCGTTCACGTCGCGCTCTCGCCCGAAATAATCGACGATGTAGCGGCCGTTGCGGACTAGGTCACGCTCAGCCGACAGGCCCTCCCACCGGGTCCGCTTTACGTGGTCAAAAAGCGACCCCAGGGTCGACAGGGACGCCTTCCCTACCCGCCCGGTTTTGGGTGGTGGAACCGGTTTACCGGCGAGTATGGCCGCCCGAGCCGCCGCTTCCCAGGCGTGGGCGGCGTCGGCGGTGTCAAATTGATGGCGGTGCCGCTGGCCTTCGAGCGCAACGTAGGCTTGGAAGCCGTTTCCCCGTGCCTTGACACTCATTGGAGACCTCCAACGTTCAGCCGAGCCACTATCTTGTCAGAAAGCCGACGGCCGGCCTCGGTGAGCTTCACGATCTTCCCACGCCGATCATCAGGATCGGCAACGGTCTCGATCAGCCCCAGCCCAGGACGCTTCTGACCAGTGTCCGGGTCGTCCTCCCAATGTTCATCCGCAAGGACCCGGACACGGCGGGAGTTGGTTGACGACCAAGCGCCAAACAGCTTCTCGATGTCCTTCATCCGCATGAACCCGCGCGGGGACGCTGCGACCCAGAGAAATATCATCACGGCATCGGCCCGAATGTGCCGGTCCTTCTGCCAAAATTCTTCCAAGATTGCAGCCACCGCGTCGAGGACGCGGCGGTCTGCGGCGTGTCCTGGTGGGGACATTTGGCGCCTCGCTTGTAGCTCGGGGTTGAGGCGCCCCAGGTCGTCGGGCTAAGAGGGCGCCGCCATACCGTTCCCATTCTGGAGCGGTTTATGCGTGCCTGCAAGCCCTTCAACACGCTGAAGGACGCTCTCGGCCTCCGCAATCGCCCACCGAATGGGGTCTGACACGGTGGGCGAGTTGACGTGGTGGCCTGCGGACAGGTTCTGAATGGCCTCATTGAGGCACTTAGCGGCGGTTGCCAGCCTGTACGTTGTGGAACTCATTGGACCCCCTTCATGGGTGTTAGAGGCCAGGGCCTAGGACCGCAATCCTAGTAGAACAAAAACGGAACGGTCAAGCGGCCAGGATCACTTGTCCTGTCCGATCGTGCAGCGTGACCACGAACCCCCTGTCGAGGGTCCGGTCGTAGTTCCGGCGGGCTGCCCGTTGAACGCGGAAGCGGGCGGCCATGTGCTCCATCTGGAGAACGCTGCCGACTTCACTAGCCCGCTCGCGAGAAATGAAGAGCGTGGGGCCGGTGTCTTCCGACCCCGGCGGCAGATTGAGGACGCGCACTGCGGTCACCTCACGGTTTCAGGAAGTGGAGCCGCAGGGCGGCGATGGCGGCCCCCATGACGAGGGCCGCGCTGGCGACGATCAGGAAGGCGGTGAGGGTCTCGGCGTTGGTCATGGCCGGCCCCTAGCGTATCCAGGGGTCGGTCACGACGAGCGTTCCGTCCGACGGGCGACGCATGGTGTTCCCGTCGTGAAAGTCGAAGCGGACGCCGAGGAGGCATGCCATCTTATGGAGCTGCTCCGCATACTCCAGGTAGGAGGGCGGAGCCCCGAGCTTTTCCGCGACTGCTTTTAGGCCGTCGCGGCCAAAGCGCAGGCTGAAGGTGTTCCGTTCCGCCTGTTGAAGCTCTTCCAGGGCCTCCATCTCGACGACGTAGACGCTCGGCAGCTCCGCGAGATGGTAGACGGCCGGCGAATGCTCCGAGGACATGCTTGTCGCGGCCCGGAGATATTCGAGGGCGCCATCCGATCTCCCGGTCTCGCTGCTCTTCGGGCCGACTTTCACGACCCTTCCAGGGACGTCAGGATGGGCGAAGACATGCGAGTAGCAACCCGCCCCGACGACGTGGTAGCCGCGCCCCGCGAGACGTTGGCAGACGTCGCCTTTACCGCTGTACGGGGGAACCGAGGCCAGCGCCCGAGAGAGCGTCTCGGACGGCTGGTCGGCGCCGTAGGAGATTGACGCGAGGGCACCTCGGCCGCCCCCGGCCCACTGCTGAAGGGCGGCGTTCATTTGCTGCCCTCCGCCTTGGCGATGGCGATCTTTGCCAGATGCCGCGCCCGCTTAAGCATCCCGATGCTGTCGATCTTGGTCTTTGGCTCTAGCGCGGCGATCTCCCGGAGTACCGCTAGCATTTCCGGCGAGCCGCCCGCCTCGGCGCCGTACTCGGGCAGAACGGTCGGAAGATCACCGGCGAGCGCGGGTCCTCGCGCCCCGTCGCCGGATGGCGCCGCCTCGATCCCCGCGATTGCTTCGTGCGCATGCGATTCGCAGTACGCACGTAGACGGTTGAGCGGGTCGGACATGCCGCGCGCTTTCCTGCGAGCCTGCATCGCCAGAACGGCGTCGCTAGCCATCGGCCCGGCCCTCCGCCTTGGTCTCAGCCTTGATCTCACGCCGAACGGCCACACGGGCACGCTTCGCCTCCGCCGGGTAGCGGGCTTCGAGGGTGCGCAGGGCGGCCCGAAGGTCGGTCGTCTTGAAGGTGTGACAGCCGACGTGAATGGTCCGCCCGAAGCGGCCGGGTGCGGCCCAGTGACCAAGCAGCACCCGAATGCCGAGGCCACATAGGAATGGGTCCCGGTGTTCCCGCCGAGCCTTGGTTGCCATGCGGGACATGCGCCCCAGGGTGACCATGACGGAATATGGATTGGCGGACCCATAATAGAGCCCGTTCGATCGGATCTCCGCCCCGTCATAGGTGACTTCGAACCGCTGCGATCCGTCGTCGTATTCGGACGCGCGAACCATCAGGGGTGCCCCGGCGTCGCTTTCTTCGATCCGCCAGACAGGGAGGGAAACTACCAAGCGGCGGTTGAAGAGGATGCCGTTGATGGCGTGGTCCGCGGCGGGCTTTGCGCCCCACACAGCTTGGTGTCCAAGGCCGAACGCCGCGCATGCGTCACTTATTGCGTGGCGGGTCGCCATGGTCGGCCACCCGCCGTCATTGAGCGTCAGCAAGGCGCCATCAGCGCTCAGAGACGCGATGACCGTCGAGTGAAAGACGAAGTGTTGCGAACCGTCCTCGGCGAAGACGTGCAAGCGGTTGTGGCCGGCGAGGCGGGACCGGGTCACGGGCGCCTTGAGGGTCGCGGAGGCGGCGGAGACAAGCTCGGCTTTCGTGAGCCGCGCCCCTCCGGCGGCGGAATACTGCCCGAACATGGATCAGAACTCCTCAACGCCAAGAATTGCGTCGGCCCGGACCTTCGCCGCATCGAGAACGTCGTCATCCTCGTAGGGATAGACGGCGGCGCGAAGCTCCGCGAGCGCGTCGAAGACTTCATCGTATGGGGGCTTGGTGCCCTCCGCCTTGGCGGCCGGAGCCAGCGCATTCGCGATGCGCCCGCACTCGGCGAAGCCGCGGACCGGGAAGACCATCAACGTGGTGGCGCCGACGATCCCGGCTTCCTTGTCGAGGCCCGCATGATCGAGGGCGTAGTAAGCGCCGCACATGAACTCGATCAGGGCCTCGTCGCGCTTCTTGCCCTTCAGGCCGAACGTCTTTGCGCGGCCGACGAAGATGCTGCAAAGGTGCTGCAACACGGTCTCTATCTCCCGATAGAAGGAAAGGACCGCCGGCCGGATGGCGCGGCGCCCGGCTCTAGCTGCCGTCGAGACCGCCCCACATGCTGGACATATGGGGCGGCCGAAAGAGCGGCTAGGCGTTGACTGGGAGGGCGGTTGCCCACGACCGGACCTCGGCCATATGGGCCGGAGGCACGGGCACCGCGGCCGCACGGGACGGTTCCTCGGCCCTTCTCTTGGCGAGGAACTGAGGATCGCCGAGCGCCCGCTCTTGGTTGTCGAGGTACGCGCTCACGAAATCGCGCTGCCGCTCCGGGAAGTCTCCGTGGCGCTCCAGATAGAGCGCTTGGCCGATCACCTCGGCCCGGAGGATGCGGCACCATTCGCGCGTCTTCGACGACTGGCCGTAGACCGTCAGAAGGTGTTCACACTGCATCTCGACGGCCGCCATTTCCCCGGCGAGGGTGAAGTCGTGACGCCCATTGAGGTGGCACCAGTCATGCCACGCGCGAAAGGCGTAGTTGACTTCGGGGTTTCCGAAGATGGTATCCGCGGAACCGCCCGACCAGACGGTCAGCCGCCTTCTCCTGCGAACGTGGTCGACCAGCTTCTCGAACGTGTCGGGCGCGTCTTCGGACACGTCGAAACCGGTCGGAAACAGCCGGCCCGCCATGTGCAGCACGGCGGCATTGAGACCGGCATCAAGCGGATAGCGCTCGGCCGGGAGATTGGCATAGCGGTTCATTCGTCAATTCCCTTGACGTGGATTATCACTCCATTATCGGAGCAATCGGCGCACACTGCTGCCGTCGAGACGGCTCGCGAGGAGCCGCCTAAAGAGCTTCAGGAATGCTTGAGCTTGCGGAGGCACACGGCTTGCGACCAGTCGGACCCATAGGTCCCGGCATAGACAGCGCCATTGTTCCCGCGGACCCGCACATACGTCATGCGGTGGCCGGCCCGCGCGTTGCGCCACGTATTGCAGGCGATGACGTGTCCGAGGACCACGCCGCGCCATGTGGTGACGACAGCGCCCCGCGCGATATAGGCGATGAAGCGCTCCGGCCGGTCTTTCCAGGCGGCAAGCTCGGCCACTTCAAGCGCCGCGTTGTGCGCTTCCGCCTCGGCCTGCGTCATGTTGACGGCGCCGTCAGGCGAGAATGCCCGGCCCTCATGGGTGATGACGTAGCCGGTCATTTGCCGCTCGCCTCCCGCGACCGGAGCCAGTCATAGAGCCCCGCGGCGGCGTCGAGCATAGGCTCGAACAGGAAGGCGGCGGCCGCCAGAACGGGCGTAACCAGCAAGAGGAGATACCAGAACATGGCAAACTCGATGAGGGCGGCAGGTTCGTGCATTTTGGTCTAGCTCCCGCTAGAGGAAGGTTTCGCCAGTGCGCTGGCATCATCAGCGGCGCCGCATCAGCGCCGGACCTTCGCGACGACCGTCAAGCGACTAGGCCGCTCTCGTATCGTCCTCAACGTCCGGCTCGGAAGGGATCGCTTGCGCTTGCCGTGGCCTTTGGACGGCCGCCGACTAATCTTCCGCCTTGTTCCGTCCTAGGTCCGTCGCACCCATTCTTCGGGGTTCGTCGCGGCCGTCGTCACCGGGCGTTGGAGCGGGCTCTATATGCTTGGCGACCCGCCTTTACCGTACCGGCTTGAGGCTGCTGCCCGTCCGCCGATGGACAGAACATAGATCGCTCCATTTTCGGAGGCAATAGGGGCGGACGATTTTTTTCGGTTCGGCCGCGATTTTTCGTCTATCGTGTTGATTTTGATGGGAAACTTTTTTGTGCGCCGGGCCGCGTCTGCGACTTCGGAGGCTTATCGCTCCATTCCAGGACTGATTTTGCGCGGCCCAAGTGCGGCGCCTAGAGGGTCGCAAGGCCCGTGGCGAACGGGCTTATGCTCGCTCTGAGCACAATGCGGACAGATGCGGAGGGATGCTGACATTATGCTCAGGCCGAGCATAAGCGGCTGCACTGATAGACGGGCGCCTAGATCGGCCGCCGCGGTCCATCAGCAGCGCAACAGCGGATTGCATATCCGTTGCAGCGTTATATTTTTCAATGACTTAGCAGCCGCTGGTGGCCTAGACGGTGGCCTAGCCCGGCGGAACCGCCCGCTCGCGCCCGTGCTTGGACCGCGCCCGAGCCCGCGAACGCGCACGGGGGAGGGGGGATTTCGGCATCGGACGTCGATCCCTTCCCCGCTTCGGATTTTTCTGGCAAACATTCCGGGTGGCCCGCCCCATCGGGAGGACTTGGTGTACAGCTTTGAGGATATCCAGAGGCTCCGGGACCAGCGGCTCCTGCCGGAGGAGCTTCACGTCTGTCTAGCGTCAGTGGTGGAAACGCATGGGCTCTCACCTGTTGCCGTTGAGCTTGACGGCGTGCCGTTCGATCCGAGAGCGCCTAGACACGACTTGTTCGGTGTGCGCTCGATCGAGACCGGTATACGGTTCATTATCGCCGGGAGCAGTGCCTCACGGCGCCTATTCACCGTCTTCATGGAGGGACCAAGGGTCGGCCAGTACAGCCCGCTCGAAAAGGGCCTGGAACTCCACCAAGCCCTCGCCCTACTGGAGACCGCTGTCGTCAACCTGAAGCCCGCGATAGCTGCCGTTCGGGCGTCAAAGGCCCCGCCTGTGCGGGTATGAACCCGAGAACCACCCAGAGGCTGATCAGGACATGGCTGCTGGCCTTCCTAGCCTGCTGCCTAGTCTGGCTCTACACCCTCCTCTGAGCTTCTTTTAGGAGGAGGTAGGTAGGAGGACACCAGTTGCTTCACCAGCCTATCACCTCCTCAGATCCCTCCTCATAGCCTCTCTATTTCATAGCAGCCTCATGAGAGGCTTCCTGAGAGGCTCTATAGGAGCATCTTGCTTTCGATCTTAGATAGGGGGCTTCCTGGCGGAGGGTGGCCCCTATTCCAGGAGAGGGTGTCTTCCTCTGGTCTCCTCTGCCGCGGCAGGCGCCAGGGAGACTCCAGGATGCGCATTTTGGTCTTCCCGCTAGGTGGGTAGCGGGCAGCCCTGAAACGCGCATCCTGGGCCGGTGGGCGTGACCTGGAAACGCCTATTGGTGGGCTAGCGGCGCCCGATCATCGACGGCTGCTGGAGCGGCCGCCCGATGGCGTTCCGCATGAACCGGTCAAGCTCCTGCTGGAGGAGCATGGCGCGATGGTCCTCGGCCGCCTTGGCCGTGTCCCGCGCGAGGCGCTCGGTCCACCAGTGGACGGCGAGGGCGACGGCGTCGATCCGGTCGTCCTTGAGGATCGAGCCGCGGTCCTTGGTGATCCGGGTCATCTGGTAGAACAGCCGGTAGCGGGCCTGCTCGTCCACGGGGCGCCCCTCGGTGGACCTGAAGTCCCGCTCGAAGAGGCCCTTGTCGACCACCAGCCGGTGCTGGTTCATGACCGGCTCCAGGCAGTCGATGATCCGGCGCTCCTTCTGGGCCGAGGACCGCTCGGTCTCCTCCAGGGAGCACGGGTGGAAGCGGTGCAGGACCGGGGCCAGGAGCTGGTTGAACATGCCGTCGCCGAAGTTCGGCTCGACGATCACGGTGTTCACCTTGAACGCTCTGGCGATCCGCGCGAGGGCCTCCAGGGTCTCCATCGAGTAGCCGCCTGGGAGGCCCCCAGCGTCCAGTAGGAAGAGGCGCCCGAAGAGGGATGCGACCACCGCGTAGCCGGTCTCGTCACCGCCGCGGCCGGACGGGTCCACCGCCATGATGACCCCGTGGTAGGCCGACCACTCGGGGGCGACGAAGAACGGCCGGTGGAGCCGGTCTCCGCTGAAGCCGACGTTCGGGAGGTCGTTGAGCGCAAGGTCCGCGGCGGAGCCCCAGGCGAGGTCGACCGGTGCCTTGGCCGGGTCCAGGTCCATCACGATGAGGTCCGAGAGCTTCAGGGGGTAGCGATCCTGGTCGCTCAGGGACGTGTCGAGCATGAACTGGAGGGCGAAGCCCGAGCGCCCGTAGGACAGCTCGCGCTCGACCAGCTCGGCGTCCGTGAACCGGGCGGGGTCCGTGGGCCGCCCCGCGAGCCCAGGGTTCTGGACGAGGCGCCGGGCCAGCTTGGGGGCGAGGCGGTCGCCGTACTTCGGGAACTGCTTCTTGGTCGGGTAGCGGGCGGGCCAGATGCGGATCTCGTAGCCGCGATTGGGCAGCTCGCCATAGACGGTCTGCTCGGTCTGGGGCGTCCCGAGGTAGATGATGCGGGCCGTCGCGAGCGGCTTCAGGATCGCGTCGAACTCCTTCACGGATTCCGCGAGCTTGTCGCGCATGGCCTGCGTGGCGGAGTTGTTCGCCACCTCGATATCGTCGGCGATGATGACGTCCGCGCGGGAGCCGGTGATCTGGCCGGTGATGCCGGCGCTCTTCACGCTAGGCGCGTGAGACGCTCGGGCCGGGCCGACGTCGAAGGCGATCTTGGAGGAGCGCTGGTCAGGCCCAGGCTGGAGGTGGGCGAGGATCTCGATCTCGCCGATCAGCCGTTGGGCGAAGGTGCTGAAGTCGTCGGCTCGCTGCTTCGAGGCCGAGACCACGAGAATGTTGAGCTGCGGGTTGCAGTAGAGGAGCCAGACGACGAATGCCGAGGTGATCCAGCTCTTGCCGACGCCGCGGAACGCCTCGATCACGCACCGCTTCGGGCCGTGCTGGAGGTAGTGGGCGATGTCGTACTGGACCTCGGTCGGGTCCGGCAGGCTCAGGTGCTTCCAGCAGAGGAAGAGGAAGAGCCGGAAGTCCTGCTTCAGTGGGTCGGTCTCGACCGGCGTGTGGCTGGTCGAGGAGATTGCGGCTGTGATGGCGTCTCCGCGCACGAGGGGGAAAGGCGCTGGTGCGGTTTCTGCGACCGTCCGCTAGGTGGGTAGCGGGGAGGTGGAAACGCGCACCAGCGAGGCTGTGTGTCCCTTAGTGGGGACTGTCGACCGCGTCCTCGTCCCCGGCATCCGGGAGGGACGCCTGGGAGAGTAGGGCGGCCAGCCGGCCGAGGTCGTTGCCCTTGGTGGCGAGGGCGTCGATCCCGTTGTCCTTGAGGAGCTGACGGATGACGTTGAGGGTGGCTGCCGCCGGGCGAACCCGAAGCGGCTGGCCGGCCCCGTCAGTCGCCACCGCGCCCTGGTGGATCAGGACCTCGCCGTGCTCCAGGCGGTCCTTGAGGTCCGCCACGAACAGGCTGAAGACCTGTTCGAGGAGCTTCTTGTTGTGCCCGCTCAAGCGAACAGCCTGTCGTAGAGGTACTTCCCGAAGGTCGTCAGGAAGGCGCCGATCGCCCCGGCGAAGCCGAGGTAGTAGTTCATCTTGCTCTCCACGGAGGCGACCCGGTGGTCGACCTTCGACACGCGCTCGTGGAGGGCCTCGGTGTCCTTGTCCCCGCGGTCGAGGCGCTGGACGATGCCGTCCAGCTTTCCCTCGATCCTCCCGAGGACCCGCTGGATATCAGCGTCGGTGCCGGTCACGCGAAGGCCCGGTCCGCGGCGCCCTTGGCGGCACGGTGGTTGAGGGCGGCCTTGACCGCCATCTTGGCGACGACCCGATGAGCCTCGATCTTGGCGAGCGCCTCGGCGGACTTGGCGTCGGCCTCGACGACGGAGGTGGCTACCTCGGAGACCGAGACGCCGCGGGCGGTCGCCTCGGCGGTCAGGTAGGGCAGCGGGACGCCGTTCGTGGCGCCCGCAAGGAATGCCTTGGCCTCGGCCAGCTTGGCGGCATAGGGCGCCCCGAACGTCACGAGGGACGCACGGAGCGTGGTGGCGGTTGCGTCGATCTGGGCCAGCAGCGCGTCCTTGTACGCGCCGAGGTCAATCGACGACGAGAGCTTCATTCACGTACTCGCGGTAGGGGAAAGGGGGAACCATGCGGACGCGGTAGACGCCCGGCACGTCGGCCTCCAGGACGCCGTCGTCGATCGTCCCGACGAACTCGTCGTCGAGGTAGAGCTTGGTGCCCGGCGGCACGCTCTCAGGGGAGATCTCGGGGCGGGGCTGGATGGAGCCCCCGACGACGTAGTAGCGGTCGCCGGGGATGATGGGGCTGGTGGTCTCCAGCACCGACAGGAGGGGGTTCTGGGACTTCCCGTCGATCGACCCGGAAGTGCTACCCGAGGAGACCACCCGGCCGGTGGCCGTCTCGTAGAGGACGAAGGAAGTGATCTTCATCGGCTCACTTCTTGGTGTTGGTGATGGCGAGGTGCCGGTTGAGAAAGACCACGGTCACCGCCTCGGGGAAGACATTGACCACCGGGGTCACCCGGACCGAGTAGGTCGTCAGGGACGTTCCGGGATTGGTGTCGAGGAACGGGAAGTTGAAGAACCCGTCGAACGTGAGCTGACCGCCGGTGGTGAGGTTGCGGATCGGGAGCGAGATCTGGCGTGCGCCAATGACGGTGGTCCCGCGAAGGCACTCGACGGCGATCGCGACGTAGCCCGCACCGGCGACCTGGGCGATGTTGATGCCAGAGTACGCGCGGAAAGCAGCGTCGATGCGCACGAGGCCGTCGACAGGTGTAACGAAGAGGCTCTGGATCGTGACCGCGTCGTTCTTCGCAACCGTGATGGCCTCGGCGGTGTAGGCGGTCTCGACGATTGAAATCGCCCCATCGGCGAGGCTGTCCGTGACGACAGCCCCGGCCTCCAGCTTCCGAATGTAGACGTCGTCCATGTAGATCAGGCCGTCCTCGTAGGAGAACGGAACGATGCCGGCGTCCAGGTCCGGGTCGAGGAGCTTGAACTTGTCGACCTCGAAGACCAGCTCGGAGACGGCGCCTTCGGAGCCCTCGGAGACGCCGGTCAGCTTGACGCTGCCGGCCGGCGCCCCATCGACGTCCACCTGGAGCTTCCACTCCGCGGCAAGCCCATCGACGCTCGTCATGGCCTCGGTGATCGATGCCGTGTGGTCGCCGACCGTGGTCTCGACCTCCGTGACACTCTCGGCAACGGCGAGATCACCCGCTGCGCGAATGCCCTCCTCCACCGTCACCCGCGCGTCGAGCGTGGTGAGGGCGGCTTGGATGGCCGCGATGTCGGCGGCAAGGTCGGCGGTCGACGGCCCCTCGGCCCCAGGGCCACCAGACACGGCCTCGGCGAGGTCACGCTGCGTCTCCTGGAGGGCGTAGAGGAGCTGGAGGTTGATCTGGTTGAGGTCCTCGACCGGGACGGCGCCCTCAACCGTGTACTCCACGAGGACGCTGGAGATCGGGGTGTTTCGCTCGATGCGCACCAGGGCGCCCGCGGAGGGCGCAGACGCGAACTCGACCGTGGAGGTGTCCACCCAGGAGAACGTGGCGTCTTCTCCGTTGATGGTGGCGGAGACGTGCTCCTGGTCGAGGTAGGGGAACGAGATCGCGAACTGCGTCGCGGTGCCGTCTGCGACGACGGCGTCGTGGCTTGTGGCCATGTGCTCCTAGTCTGTGGACGGACGCGGCGCGTGTTCGCGGCGGTCCTGGATGAGGTGAGAGAAGAGCGTCGCCGCCGGCAGCCAGTTGGCGAACGGCAGGAGGCGGTAGCCAGACTTCAGCTCGTCCTGTGCCATCGGGCGGCCCTCGACGATCGAACGACGGACGGCCGTGGTGAACTTACCGACCTCGTCTATGATCCCGAAGGTGGGGTTGCCGAAGATGATGTCGGACGACTGGCCTGACGCGCGGGTGTTCCCGAACTGCGCCCCGATGACGTAGCCCGCGGTGCTGTCGAAGAGCATCGGCAGGATCGAGCTTTCGGGCATCCTCCCGACCGCCCCGAGGAGGAGCCGGTCGATCGACAGCTTGCCCTCCAGGTACGCCTTCTTGTCCTCGGCGCCGAGGCTCTTCACGTACTCGGTGGTCGCATAGCCGAGCCCGCCCGCGATGGCGGAGCCGGCGATCCCGATGATGGTCCGGGCGTCGAAGTTGTGCAGCCCGTGAAGGAACTGCTTCGAGTAGGCGTTGAGGACGAAGTTGCGGAACTGGAGGAAGACCTGGGCGCCGGGGTGGGTCATCCACCTGGCAGTCGACCCGAGGTCGTTCTCCTGGATCACTCTGCGGCTCCAGCGGAACAGCGCCGTGACGAACTTCGCACGGACCTCCGGGTCCCACTGCGCCATGTTGAGCGTGTGGAGCCGGCCGCCACCATCCTCGATCCCGGCGTGCTTCCGCATCTCCCGGACGACCCCGGTGATGTCCTCGTCGGACAGCCCGAGCTGCCGCATCCGGGCACGGTCGCCCTTCGAGAGCTTGCCCCCGGCCTTGGCGATGTCGGCGAAGCGCTGGGCCGTCGCTCGCATGGTCCACGTCTGGGCCGTCGCCGTGAGGGTGTGCAGGAACGAGATCTTGGCCGTAACCTGCTTCGCCTTCATCAGGACGTTGTCCGCCTGCCGGCCGAGGCGGTCGATCTTGGTCTCGCCGAAGCTCTCCCCAACGGTCTCGTCCAGGAGGCGGAGCCGCTCGGCGTTGAGGAACTCCTCGGCGCCCTGTCCGCCCATGATCTGAAGCTCGCGGGTCAGGAGGTCCTTGTGGACGTACCTGTCGTCGAGCATCGCTCGGCCCACGGCGGCGACCCCAGGCATCTGCTGAAGCGCGGCCTTGAAGCCTACCTTGAACGGCACCGCGAGCATCTCCTGGGCCTGATAGATGCCGGTGTTGTTCATCAGGCGGGCGAAGTTGAAGTCGCGAAGGCGGCGTGCCCACTGCCACGCGCGGCCGGAGCGGTCGTAGTGCGGCACCCCGACGAGGTTGTCATAGAGGAACTGGAGGTTGTCGAGGTCGGCCTTGACCCGAGGATCGGCCTTGCCGAGCGCTCCGCGGTCCTGCCAAACGTCCCTGATCCAGTCCTTCACCTTGTCGAAGTCCGCTCGGGACGTGATGCCGTCCACGATCAGCTCCCCGGTGCGGGGGTTGCGGACCTGCATCCGGGCGAGGGCCACGCGCCCAGACAACTCGTTGACGTAGCGGTTGAAGATCCACTCGGCGTCCCGGTGGAAGAAGTCGCGCACCGACAGGCGCTCGAAGCCCCCGTCGCGGGTGCGCACGAGGGCGGTGTGCCCGTAGTCGATCGGGGAGCGGCGCATGGAGCGTGCCGAGGCCCCGCCGTCCTCCTTGGGCTCCAGGAGCTTCATCAGCTCCGCCCGGTCCTCGTCCTTGACTTCGAGGTCGTTGAGGATCTCCTCGACCCGCTCGCGGGAGCCGGACGAGAACGCCCGGTCGAACTCGTCACCCATGCCGATCGCGGCCCTGGAGATGTTCGTGTAGTAGCCCTTGGCGATGCGGCGGGCGGCCTCGTTCGTCAGCTCGGGGAGGCGGGCCTGGAAGGCGTCCGCAATGAACCGCTCGACGACGTCGCGGGAGAACTTGGAGCCGATGGCGGCGAGCCGCGCCGGGTCCATGTACTTCGGGACGTAGAAGCGGTCCTTGACGAGGCTGTCGAAGCCGTCGACCGCCCGCCGCGTGGAGCCGTCCAGGATGCCGGGGTTCGTGAGGTAGTCGACGAAGCGGGCGTAGCCCTCCTGGTTCGCCTTGGCCGCCTTCTGGACGGCCGGGTGGTAGAGGTGTCCGTTCACGCGGTCCTCGGCGGCCGCCGAGACCTGTTCCATGAACTCCAGGCGCCGGCTGTCCTTCTCGAACCACGGGTACTTCATGTCCGCCATCCACTCGTCGAAGGCGGGCTCGACGACAGAGTACCACCGGCCTCGCTCGGCGCGTGAAAGCTCCAGCTTGCGGGCCTCGGCCGAGTGCGGGACGACGAGGTTCTTGTCGGTGAAGCCGACGACCTCTTCTCCGAAGTGGGCGCCGACGGTGCGCGTGAGCGGGTTCTCGGAGGACCCGAGCTTGCCCACGCTGTCGAAGCGGACGCTGCCGAAGGCGGCCTTCGGTGCGTCGCCCTCCAGGACATGGGGCGTGCTGGTCCCGAGGAACTCCGGGGCGTCCGGGTTACGGGCAGCGCCCACTGCTCCTGCGCCGGGCTCCGCCTGCATGAGCTTCTGGCCACCGGTGGTGAGCGCCCGAGCCTCGTCCTTCAGGGCGGGGTTGCGGCCGATCGCGCCGACCGTCCCGCCGAGCACGGCGCCAATGCCGAACGCGACCGCGACGTCGGTGCTGTCGATGTTCGGGCTGACGGCAGCGCCGATCGCGGTCTCGCCGGCCAGCATTCCGCCATCCAGGGCCATGCGCCCGGCAATGCGCCCGATCTTGCCGAGCTTCGTCCCCAGGACCAGAGGTGCGAGGGCGCCTTCCGAGACGGCCGTGGCGCCGATGGCCACGGGGTCGACGATCGTCGTGACGAGGCGCCCGATCGAGCCGGGGACGCCGAACTCCGAGAGGATCTCCTCCCGCTTCATGCTCTCCTGGAAAAGCTCCCCGAGACGGTCAAGCTCGGCCTGGGAGCCGGCATAGCCGATCTCGCCGAGGTAGCGGTCGGGCAGCGAGTATCGCGTCTGCCAGTCCTTCAGGCCCTGCTCGGTGGGCCTCCAGGTCGGATCATACGGGACGTCTCCTGCCTCCATCCGCTGGTAGAGCCAGTAGGCCGTCATGTCCTCCTTCGCCGTTGCCTTCGTGTAGTCCCAAAGGCCGTACTGGTCCTTGTCCGGCGAGGGGGGAGCGGTGGGGTCTGGCAGGGCCGGCGACACGTCACTGAAGATCGCGCCTTGGCCGTAGGGGCCGGTGCCACCGTCCGCGGTGTCGTAGAGGCCAGCAGGCGCCGCCGCGGCGGAGCGAACCACGCCGGCCGGCTTACCCGTAAGCTCCGAGAAGATCTTCACCGCATCGTTGCGCCGATTGTCGTAGCCGTTCCCCTTCCAAGGGGCCTTTGCGGACCAGCCGCCCGGCTGCTCGAAGTCGATGAAGATGCCGGCAGCCTCGGCCGGGTCGGAGGCCGACCGGAGCCGGCGACCGACGTGTGCGTAGTCGGTCTGAAGCTCGTGGTGAATGAACTGGAGCTGCGTCATGCGGTCCCGCACGTCGAGCCCCCGCTCCGCGGCGAACCGCTTCAGATTGGTCCACCGCCCGACCCCCGGTCGCGGGTCCCGGTGCCCGGCGATGCCGAACCCGGTGCCGTTGTCGTGTGAGAGGGTGGGGTCGAGGTTCTGGCCGCTCTCGTTGACGAGGTTCCCAACGATGCCGGCGGCGGCGGCTTCGCTCCAGCCTACGGAGCGGAAATAGTCGAAGGCTTCGCGCTGCGCGTCAGTTACCAATCATCGTTCCCTGGTGAGGTCCTGGTTCGTGGTGGGAGGCTGCTTGGGCGTCCAGTGTCGACGCGCCCTACGTCCGCGCTCGATCGCCTCGCGGTCCTCGATGATGCTCCGGACAGCGTCTTCCCGCGCCGCAACAGACTTCGCGTCACGAAGCTTGTTCATCTCGGCGATGTCGATCAGGCCGTCGGCGAGGTTCGGCACGGGCATTCCGGTGCCCGCGTTGACGATCATCCAGACGCCCTGCCCGTCCTTCGTCAGGGGGACAACCGACAGGGTCGAGGCGTCGGTAACGCCGGCCGCCGCACCATAGAGCGTGACGTACTCTTCCAGCAGCTCGGGGACCAACTCCCCGAAGTCGCTCGGGGTCCCGGCTCCGGCCGTGTAGACGGCCCGACCGTTGATGTTGGTATGGGTGTTCTTGAACCACTGGATCGCCTCATCGATCGCCTGCGACGGCGGGCGGGTCAAGGCGTACTGCTTGGCCTTCTGGCGGAGGACCCCGATGTCAGAGCCGGTCGGGTAGACCTCGGACCACCAGCCGCGCATCTGCTCTCGGACACGCTTCTCCAGCTCCTCGTCGGAGACCTTCGGTGCCGGAGCGGTCTTGCTGTTCTCCAGCGCCGTGCTAGTCACGACCGCCGCCTGCTCGGGGGTGAGGCCGTCCTGCCGGTAGAGCCGGTACGTCTCGAAGAACTCCTCGCTCTTGGCGTCCTTCACCAGCATCTCGGCGTAGGCCGGGTTCTTGGCGTGGAGGTCGAGATAGAGGTCCGCCGCATCCGTCACGGTGGCCGGGAGCTTGCCGCCCTTGGCGACGACCGCGGTAGCGGCTGCCGCCTGGACGCCATTGAGCTTCGCCGCCCACTCGGGGTTCGCGACCTTGTTGGCCGAGAACCACTGGAGGTCCGCCTCGAACTGGACCCGCGGATCGGTGCCGGCCGACAGGCTGGCCTTGCTCTCGGCGAGCCGCCGCTGGACAGCATTGTCCCGGCGCTTCTGGCCGGTCAGCGTCTTCGTCCCGCCGCGGCCGTCCGGGACTTCAATGTCCGCAAGCCGATCCAGCCCGCCCCCGGCGGGGTTGAGCGACGCAGCGTAGTCCTGGGCGTAGATCGTGTCTTCCTGGAGGGCCGCGTCCTCCTTCATCGCCCGCTCGGCCTCCGCCTTGGCGGCAGCCTCGGCAGTGCTCGCCCGGACCCGGTTCGCCTGATCCAGGTTCGCCAGCATGAAGCCCTCGCCGAGCCACGGGTGCGTGGTCCGGTAGGTGTCCACGTCCTTCTTGGTCAGGCTGCCGTCGGCCGCCTTGGCGTTGATCTCCGCCATGACGTCGAAATTGCGGGCGCGGGCATCCTTGTCCGCGACGCCCTGGGCAGCCTCGACGAGCTGGAGGCCCTTGACGCTGTAGTCGGCCGTCTTGCCGAGCGGCCCGACGCCGTCCCGGTCGTGCTCCAGGATCGCCTTGACGATGTCCGGGCGGCCCTGAAGGGCGTACTCGCGGGCGACGTCGAACAGAAGCGCGTTCTGGCGCGGGCCGGGGAGCTTGAGAATGTTGCGGTTCGCCTTGCCGGCGGCGACGACCGCCCCGGCGATGGCGTTCGCGTCCAGGCCCTTGGCGAGCCCGTCCTCGACGATCAGCCGGTATTGGCTCATGACGTTCGTGTCGAGCTGGCCGGCCGCGGCTTCCGCTTCGCGCTTCACGGCGCCCTGAAGGTAGCGCTCGTAGAACGGCTGCGAGGCGCGGGAGAAGATCGCCTTGGCGGCTTCGGACGGCAGGGTCGTCATGATCTCCTGCCGCCGCTGGTCCATCTTGGCCTGGAGCCCGGCGGTCGTGCCGTCGTACTCAGGCGAGGACGTCCAGGCGCCGATCTCGCGGTTCCACTCGTCGGCGAAGCGGGCGCCGGCAAGAGCGCCGAACGCCTCCTGGTTCGCCTCGGGGATCTCGCCGCGGCCGAGCTTGGCGGAGAACTCGGCGAAGGGCATGGTGCCGTACTTCGCCTGGACCGTGGCCGGCTGCCCGGCCTGCTGCTGCTGCTGGATCGCCTGAGTGCCGAAGCGGACGAGCGCCGAGTTGAGCGGCGACAGGGCGTCCGCGAGGCGGGCTAGGTTGTCCCCGACGCCCGACTGTTCCGCGGGCCGGACGTAGGTCGAGGACTGGATCGGGGTCGGCCGGAAGGGGGCTGGACCGCGGATCTCAGGGGCTTGGACGCGGCGTTGTGCCATTAGCTGACGTCCCTCGTGTTGGCGTCGTAGATGCGGAAGGCTTCAAGCCCGCTGGAGAAGATGCCCACGGCCGTCGGAAGGAAGCTCGGCGGCGTCGGGATGGGGACGCTGTTGATCTGGCTCTGAGTGCGAGCCTCGATGCTGTCCATCTCGCCAATCAGGTAGTTCTGGGTGGCAGAGAGGTTGTTCTCGATGGATGCGGAGTTACGGCCTTCCTTGGCGTAGTAGTCTGCAAGTAGAGCGTCTACCGAGAGGCCGGACACGCCGGCTTCGCCAGCCGCGGTGCGGGCCGTCGAGCGGGCTGAGAGAGCCTCGATCGACGCCTCGGTGCGCTCCTGGACGGCTGCCTCGCGCTCCTGGAGGAGGCGGTTCTGCGTGGAGGCGTACTCGTCGCGAGCCGCCGCCTGGGCGTTGAGGGCGTTCTGCTTGTAGGCTTCCGCCTGCGCATCATACTGCTGCTGCTGGCCCATGAAGCCGACGACCTGTTGGGCCGCGCCGATGACGAATGAAGCTGCCGCGAGAGCGGCGGAAGGGCACATGCGCTAGTGCTTCACCTTTGCGAACGAGAGGAAAGGGAGCCCGAACGGGCCGTAGGGCTCCTGGGCGTAGATTGTGAACCCGAGCCACCGGAGCCACCGGTGGTGGACGGTGTTGCGGGCGTCGGCGCGGTTCATGAGGACCGGCCAGCGGCGGTGGAGGCGGTCCACCCACGGACGAGACCCCCGCAGGAAGGTGACCGCGTGGCGCTCCAGCGTGGGGGTGGCGACCAGCCAGACCGACCCGGCATGGGGGACCTCTGGCAGGCCGCTCACGCCGAACATGCCGACAGGCTCCTCGCCCGCGACCATGGTGAAGGCGACGTCCGAGAAGCGGGCGCCGAACGTGAGGGTCAGCTCGGGCGGCAGACCGAACGCGGCGTAGCTCTCGTCCCGGTCTTCGGGGCGGAGACGTGGGGCCAGGAACGAAGCGTCCCCGGCCTCCACCGCCCGCACGGTGCGCCTCAGATCTGCTGAGCGCGGCCCGTGTATGTCGCCTCCCACTCCGCCGACAGGAGGCGGACCTGATAGACGCTTTTGGTCGTGATGGTGATCTCGGCCTCAGTGTTCGCGGTGTGGATCGGGACCGTGAAGGTTCCGCTGCGCAGCCTCGATCTGGTCTGGGCCAGCGGGTCCCAACGATCCTCTGCGACGCACTTGAAGTACCTCGGAGCCC
>Ga0255338_1000474_pt1 | contig 128967 bp, 126 predicted proteins | sample MeOH1_35cm_T4_19_FD_203715 | JGI IMG/M metagenome (GOLD analysis project Ga0255338, IMG submission 203715) | Sandy soil microbial communities from University of British Columbia, Vancouver, Canada - MeOH1_35cm_T4_195 | ecosystem: Engineered > Artificial ecosystem > Sand microcosm >... | reverse complement strand
AGGTCCTTCAGCCAGTCCTCGTTGGTGAACAGCAGCAGGTCGCCCGCCTCCGAGAAGTCCTGCTGGGCGGCGAAGAAGGTGGCCGAACCGATCGACTTGTCACCCTTGGCCGCCATGTGGGCCAGGGTGGCCGAGAGCAGGGTGCCGCCGATGCAGTAGCCGACCGTGTTGACGCGATCGACCCCGGCCTGGGTCTTGGCCGCGTTCACGCCCTCGTAGATGCCCTGGCGCATGTAGTCTTCGAAGGTCTTGGTCGACAGCGCCGCGTCCGGATTGACCCACGACGCCACGAACACCGTGACGCCCTGGCTCGCCAGCCAGCGGATCATCGAGTTCTCGGGCCGCAGGTCCAGGATGTAGAACTTGTTGATCCAGGGCGGGAAGATCAGCAGCGGGATCTCGTAGACCTGCTCGGTAGTCGGAGAAAATTGCAATAACTCAATGATGTCATTCCGGAAAATGACCTTTCCTGGCGCCGTGGCGACGTTCTCCCCGATCCTGAACTGGTCATAGTCGGTCTGGGCTATCGATAACGAACCGCCGCCCCGCTGCAGGTCCGACTGGAAGTTCTCCATGCCCTTGACCAGGCTGGCGCCGCCGGTGGCCATCACCTCCCTGAGCGCCGTCGGGTTCGAGGCCAGGAAGTTCGACGGCGAAAAGGCGTCGGTGAGCATCTTCATGAAGAACTCGACCCGCCGCTTCTCCAGCGGATCGACCCCGTCCACGTCGGACACCAGGCCGTTCAGGAAGTTAGCGGTCAGCAGGTACGACTGCTTGATTACGTCGAAAACAGGGTTGTCCGACCAGTCGGGGTCGTTGAACCGCTTGTCGCCCTTGGCCGGCGACACCACGGGATCCGTCGCCTCGCCGCCGGCCCTCCGGGCTGTGGATTGCCAGAGGTCCAGGTAGCGGGAGAACAGGTCGGCCTGGGCCCGCATCATGCGGTCGGGCTGGGCGGCCAGGCGGCTCATCACCTGGTTCAGGGCCGGGGCGACGTGGAACGGATCGGGCGACAGCGCGGCCGGCCGGTCGGCCTGGCGCAGCGCCATCTCGGCGATGGCGCCCTGGGCGGTGATCGCCGCTCGCGCCAGGTTCATCGACAGCAGCTCGACCTGCGCCCGCTGCTCGGCGGTGAAGCCCGCGGTCTCGAAGCCCGCGAACGAGGGGCTGGCCTGGGGCGGCGGCGGAGCGGGCTCCGCCTGGAAGGTCTTGGCCTCGGAGGCCGGCTTCTTGTCCGCCTTCTTGCCGGCCTTCTTGGAGCCGGGCTTCTTCGCCCCCTTGCCGGGGGTCGAGGTCTGCTCGCTCATCCTGTCGTTCTCCCGGGCGACGCGATCTGACGCCGCGCTCTTTCGTCATTGACGATCATCGCATAAGACCTTGGCTCAAATGAATGCGTCGCGCCCGCTTTTTCCGACTATCCCTGGTGTCGCCACAGCGCTCGCCGTCGTGGCGGGTTCCGTGCTGCTCAGCGGCTGTGTCGGCAATCCGTTCGCCGACTCGAAGATCGACCCGGCCTCGCCGGTCGCCGCCGACGTGGCCCGGATGACGCGCCAGGACGGCAAGTTCCCGACTTTCGCCGGTATTCCAAAGGCGCCGACCGACATCCGCCCGCTGGCCCAGTACGGCCGCGACGCCAGGGCCGTCCTGGCGCAAGGCGCGGCGCTGGAGCAGGCCACGGCCCCTGGCACCTGGACCCTGCAAGGCACCGACGATTTCGCGGAGAAGGCGCGCAGAGACGCCGGCCCGCAGATCGAGCCGCCGAAGCCCGGCGACGCCGAGGCCTTCGCCCGCGAGCTGCGCGAGCGAGCTACCCCGCCTCCGCCGCGCTGAGTCCCGACAGGGGCCGACACGCCGCGAGAGGCATAAAAATCCCCAAGCCGGCTTGGCGGACTCCCGCCCGGAGTCTATCGAAAGCCTGACGTCAGCTCGCAGATCAGCCGCATGGGCAGCTCGCGGCGAAAGAGCTCTATAGATGACACCCGAATTCCACCGCATCCGACGCCTCCCGCCCTACGTCTTCGAGGAGGTGAACCGCATCAAGGCGCGCTTGCGCAGCCAGGGTACGGACATCATCGACTTCGGCATGGGCAATCCCGACATGCCGACGCCGAAGCACATCGTCGACAAGCTGGTCGAGACGGCCCGCGACCCGAAGGCCGGCCGCTATTCGGCCTCCAAGGGCATCGGCGGCCTGCGCAAGGCCATGGCCGGCTACTACGGCCGCCGCTTCGGCGTGAAGCTGGACCCGGACCGCGAGGTGATCGCCACCCTGGGGTCGAAGGAGGGCTTCGCCAATCTGGCGCAGGCCCTGACCGCCCCGGGCGACGTGATCATCTGCCCGAACCCGGCCTATCCGATCCATGCCTACGGCTTCATCATGGCCGGCGGCGTGATCCGCCATGTGCCGGCGGGCAGTCCTGAGGAGTACCTGGCGGGCATCAGCCGCGCGGTGAAGCACTCGGCCCCGCCGCCCAGCGTGCTGATCGTCAGCTATCCGTCCAACCCGACGGCGCAGTGGGTGGACCTCGATTTCTACAAGGAGATCGTGTCGCTCGCGAAGAAGCACGACCTGCTCGTGCTCTCGGACATCGCCTATTCGGAGATCTACTTCGATAATAACCCACCTCCCTCGCTGCTGCAGGTAGACGGCGCCAAGGACATCGCGGTCGAGGTCAACTCGCTCAGCAAGACCTTCGCCATGGCCGGCTGGCGAGTGGGCATGGTGGTGGGCAACGAGCGGATGTGCGCGGCCCTGGCGCGGGTGAAGTCCTATCTGGACTACGGGGCCTACACCCCGATCCAGGTGGCCGCCGCCGCCGCGCTCAACGGCCCGACCGATTGCATCGACGAGATCCGGGCGATCTACAAGTCGCGCCGCGACACCCTGGTCGACTCCATGAAGCGGGCGGGCTGGGACATCCCCGCGCCCCCGGCCTCGATGTTCGCCTGGGCCAAGCTGCCGCCGCAGTACGAGGCGGCCGGTTCCATGCTGTTCTCCAAGCTGCTGATCGAAGAGGCCGGCGTCGCCGTGGCCCCTGGCATCGCGTTCGGTGAGTACGGCGAGGGCTATGTCCGCATCGGCCTCGTTGAGAATGAGCATCGCATCCGCCAGGCCGCGCGCAGCGTGAAGAAGTTCCTGGCCAATTCGGACGAAATCCTGGGGCGCGCCCACAACGCGCTGGCGGCGCAATGACCGATCGAAAAACCTGGCGCGTCGGCGTCGCCGGCCTCGGCACCGTTGGTGCGGGCCTCCTGACCTTCCTGTCCGAACATCCGGGCTTCGCACCGGCCGGGGGCAGGGCGGTCGTCACCGGCGTCTCGGCCCGCTCGCGTTCGCGGCCGCGGCCGTTCGACATCTCGAACCTCCCCTGGTTTGACGATCCGGTGGCGCTGGCGAATTCGCCGGACGTGGACCTGTTCGTCGAACTGATCGGCGGCTCCGACGGTCCGGCGAAAGCCGCTGTCGAGGCGGCGCTCGCCGCCGGCAAACCGGTGGTCACCGCCAACAAGGCCCTGATCGCCGAGCATGGCGCGGAACTGGCCGCCCTGGCCGAGGCCAAGGGCGCGCCGCTGCTGTTCGAGGCCGCGGTCATGGGCGGCGTGCCGGCCGTCAAGATGGTCCGCGAGGCCCTGGTCGGCGACGAGATCAAGTCGATCGCCGGCATCCTGAACGGCACCTGCAACTACATCCTGACCGAGATGGAGGCGACGGGACGCTCGTTCGCCGACGTCCTGGCCGAGGCTCAGCGGTTGGGTTACGCCGAGGCCGATCCCACCATGGACGTCGGCGGGTTCGACGCCGCGCACAAGATATCCATCCTGGCGGCCCTGGCCTTCGGCTGCGCGCCGAACTTCGCCGCCGCCGAGATCGAGGGCATCGAGCAGGTCGATCTTCTGGACATCCGTATGGCCAAGGACCTGGGCTACCGCATCAAGCTGGTGGCCTCGGCGGAACGGTCGGCCGAGGGCGTGCTGGTGCGGGTGCATCCGTCCCTGGCGCCGCTGAACCATCCGCTGGCCCAGGCCGGCGGCGCGCTGAACGCGCTCTTCATCGAAGGCACGCGGATCGGCCGCATTTTCGTTCAGGGTCCGGGAGCCGGCGCCGGGCCGACAGCCGCTGCGGTGGCCGCCGACATCGCCGACGTGATGACCGCGGCGATCCGCCCGGTCTTCCAGCGGCCGGCAGGCTCCCTCAAGCCGTTCGATCCGATCGACCCGTCCAAGATGATGGGCCGCGCCTACCTCCGCTTCCTGGTGAAGGACGAGCCCGGCGTGATCGCCGCGGTGTCCGAGACCCTGGCGGAAGCTGGCGTCTCCATCGAAAGCTTCCTCCAGAAGCCCACCGAAGGCGCCGAGGGCGTTCCCATCGTGCTGACGACGCACGCGGTGGCGGAATCTGTGCTGACGGCGGCAGTTGAGAGAATTGCAGGACTTCCGGCCGTACTGGACCGGCCTCATCTGTTGCGGATTGCGCGCATCTAAGGTCAAACGCGCCTCCGATGGAGAGGCGCCCGCTAGGGTTGGAAACAATATGAGCTCTGAAGTTCTGGATCGCGGATTGGTGCTGGACGCGGTCCGGGTCACCGAGATCGCCGCGATCGCCGCCTGGAAGCTTGTGGGCATGGGCGACGAAAAGGCGGCCGACCAGGCCGCCGTGGACGCCATGCGCACGGCGCTCAACGACCTGGACATCGACGGAGAGATCGTGATCGGCGAGGGCGAGCGCGACGAGGCGCCCATGCTCTACATCGGCGAGAAGGTCGGGAAGGGCAAAGGCGCCAAGATCGACATCGCGCTGGACCCGCTGGAAGGCACGACGCTGACCGCCAAGGCCATGGCCAACGCCTGCGCGGTGATGGCCTGGGCGCCCAAGGGCACCATGCTGAACGCGCCCGACACCTACATGGATAAGATCGCCTGCGGGCCGGGCTATCCGGCCGGCGTCATCGACCTGGACAAGAGCCCGGCCGAGAACGTGAAGGCGCTCGCGAAGGCGAAGGGCGTCGAGCCCAGCGAGATCACGGTCTGCATCCTGGATCGTCCGCGGCACGCCGAGATCATCGCCTCGGCCCGATCGGTCGGCGCGCGCGTCCATCTGATCACTGACGGCGACGTGGCCGGCGTGATCAACACCACCGACCCCGAGACCGGGATCGACCTCTATGTGGGCTCCGGCGGCGCGCCCGAGGGCGTCCTGGCCTGCGCGGCGTTGAAGTGCGTCGGCGGCCAGTTCCAGGGCCGGCTGGTGTTCCGCAACGCCGACGAGCGCGCTCGCGCGGCCCGCGTCGGGATCACCGACCTCGACAAGAAGTACGACCTGCACGAGATGGTCCGCGCCGATGCGATCTTTGCGGCCACCGGCGTGACCAAGGGGGCGTTGCTGGACGGCGTCACCTTCTCCGGCGGCTTCGTGCACACCCACACCCTGGTGATGAACTCGGCCACCCGCACGGTCCGCGACGTCCGGATGAAACGACCGGTCTGAGACCGCAGAGGCCACCGATCATGTCGGCCGCCTTCTTCTGCGACCGATCCTGACGTAGCACGCGCCCAATTCGATAGGTCCTAGCGACTCGTAGGCTGGGGGCGGATAGTCCCGTCCGGTGCGGAGCGAACGGACGAAATGGCTGACGGGAGCGCGAACGTGGGGTTCCTGGGCGTCACCCGATCGCTCAGCGGCCGGCTGTGGCGCCAACGTGCGGCCGATCCGGACGTCACCCGACGCCACCAGCTGACCCACGGCCTTTCCGAACTGCTGGCCCGCGCCCTCTCGTCGCGCGGGATCGGGACCGAGGCGGGCGCCGACTTCCTCAACCCGACCCTGAAGGCGCTCTTCCCGGACCCGTCCACCTTCGCCGACATGGACCGCGCGGCCGAAATCCTCGTGGACGCCCTGGAGGCGAAGCGCCGGGTGGTGGTGTTCGCCGACTATGACGTGGACGGCGCCTCGTCCGCCGCCCTGATCGTGCGCTGGTTCCGGGCCATGGGCCTGGAGCTGTCGATCTATGTCCCCGACCGGATCGTGGAAGGCTATGGCCCGTCGCCAGCCGCGTTTCGTCGCCTGAAGGCCGACGGCGCGGAGCTGGTGATTACGGTCGACTGTGGCGCGGCCGCTCACGACGCGCTGGCCTGCGCCGCCGAAATCGGCCTGCCAGTGGTGGTGATCGACCACCACCTGATGCGGCCAGGCGAGATTCCGCCCGTCGCCGCCCTGGTGAATCCGAACCGGCCCGACTGCCGCTCAGGGCAGGGCCATCTGGCCGCCGCCGGCGTTAGCTTCGTCCTGCTGGCCGCCCTCAACCGGGAGGCCCGCAAGCGCGGGCTGTTCAATGGCGGCGAGCCCGACATCAAAGCCTGGCTCGACCTGGCGGCCATGGGCGCCGTCTGTGACGTGACCCAGCTCACCGGATTCAACCGCGCGCTGACGGCGCAGGGGCTGAAGGTGATGTCCGGCTGGGCTAACCCAGGCCTGAAGGCGCTGATGGAGATCGCCAAGGGGCAGGGGCCGGCCTCGGTGTTCCATGTGGGGTTCCTGCTGGGTCCCAGAATCAACGCCGGCGGGCGGATCGGCCGCTCCGACCTGGGCGCGCGCCTGCTGTCCACGGACGACCCTGCCGAGGCGGCCGCGCTGGCGGCCGAACTCGACGCCCTCAACGCCTCGCGCAAGGAAGTCGAGAAGGAGGTCCAGGAGGCCGCCGTCCGGCACATCGAACGCGAGAGTAACCAGGCCGACGCGCCCTGTCTGGTGGTGGCCGAGGACGGCTGGCACCCCGGCGTCATCGGCATCGTCGCGGGGCGCCTGCGGGAACGCTACCGCAAGCCGGTGATGGTGATCGGCATCGACCGCGCCGCCGACGTGGGCAAGGGCTCCGGTCGGTCGCAACCGGGCGTGAATCTGGGTCGGGCCGTGCAGGCGGCCTATGAGGAAGGCCTGCTGCTGGCCGGTGGCGGCCACGCCATGGCGGCCGGCCTTTCGGTGCGGCCGGCCGCCATTCCCGAGCTGCGCGCCTTCCTGTGCGAACGGATGGCGGCCGAGGCCGAGATCGCGGCGGCCGAGGACGGCCTGGAGATCGACGCCTTGATCACCACGCGCGGCGCCGACCGCGGTCTGTGGACCGACTTCCAGCGCCTGGCGCCCTTCGGTCCGGGCAACCCCGAGCCCACCTTCGCGGCGGCCGATGTCCGGGTGGAGCGGCCGATGGCGCTGAAAGGCGGGCATGTGCGCTGCACGCTCACCGACGGATCCGGCGGCCGGCTCAAGGCCGTGGCCTGGCGGGTCGAAGATACCGAGGCGGGTCGCCGCCTGATGCAGGAAGGCGGGGCCATCCACGTGGCCGGCAAGCTGAAACCTGACGACTGGCAGGGCCGCCAAGGGGTCGAACTGGAGATCGAGGACGTGGCCGATCCACGTCGTGCATGAGCGTGATTTCGGCCGCTTGCGCTCCGAAACCAAGGCCGCTATAGAGCCGCCTCTCGCGCACGCGGTCCCTTCGTCTATCGGTTAGGACGCCAGGTTTTCAACCTGGAGAGAGGGGTTCGACTCCCCTAGGGACTGCCACGCGAGCTTCCCCCGGATACTGACGGCATCGCGGCTCCGCCACTCGCGCGCAGCGCCTGTGCCTGTCCACTACACGCGCGTCAGGTCTTCGCCCGCTCGGCGGCCAGAATTCACCCGACGCGAATCACCATTGACGCCATATATGTTACAAGAACAGTGTTATAGTCGGCTCCGATCCATGTGTCGGGAGGGTAGCGGGCCGAGGGGCAAATGGCTGGTTACGAATTCGAGCATGTCGAGGCGCCGCCGCCGGTGCGCATCTCCGGTCGCGTGAAGTGGTTCGATGCGGGCAAGGGCTACGGCTTCATTGTGCCCGACGATCCGAGCCTGACGGATCTCAAGGATGTGCTGCTGCACGTCACCAGCCTCCGGACATCCGGCCGTGAAAGCTGTCTCGAAGGATCGCTGATCACCTGCGACGTCGTGCGCCGCCCCAAGGGCTGGCAGGTGGCTGAAGTCGTGCTGGTGGACGAGAGCTCGGCCACGCCGTCGGAGCGCCGCCCGCAGGACGCCCTGCGTCGTCCGGAGGGATTCGCCGCCCGGCCGGTGCGCCGGTCGCCGCCAGCCAGCGGCCCCTTGGAAGAAGCCAAGGTGAAGTGGTTCAACCGCGCCAAGGGCTACGGCTTCGTCGTGCGCGACCACGAACCGGGCGACATCTTCGTCCACATCGAGACGCTGCGTCGCTCGGGGATCGAGGACCTTCAGCCCGGCGACTGCGTGATGGTGCGCTTCGCCGAAGGGCCCAAGGGCCTTGTCGTCGCCGAAATCGAGGCGTCTAACCTCGCCTGACGAGACCGATTTCGGAGCTGACCTTCGTGTTGCATGAGTTGATCGCCCGGCGCGCCGTGGTCGCGCTGGCGCCGCTGCTGCTTGGGGCTGCGATGATGGCCGCCGCGCCGGCGATGGCGCAGCTGCCGCGCCAGGATCCCAAGGTCTGCAAAGGCCAGCCCGAGATCAAACCCCTCGAACCGCTGCAGGTGCGCACCGACAAGGGCGTGTCGCGCTTCCTGGTCGAGATCGCCGACAGCGAGATGGAGCGCGAGTACGGCCTGATGTGCCGCCGGGCGCTGGCGGCCGACCGCGGGATGCTGTTCCTGTTCGCCAAGGCCGCGCCGCAGATGTTCTGGATGCGCAACACGCTCATCCCGCTGGACATCATCTACATCGGCGCCGATGGCCGCGTGGTCTCGATCAGCCGCAATGTTCAGCCGCTGGACGAGAGCGGCGCGCCCTCCGCCGGGCCGGCGAAGTTCGTGCTGGAGTTGGCCGCCGGAAGGGCCGCCCAGATCGGCCTCCTGCCCGGCGACCGGGTGCTGCACCGGGCCCTCCCGCGTGGCTGACGAGATCCCCGAGCCGCCGCCCGGCTTCGTGCGTTCCCAGGGGCGCGGGCTGTTCTCAACCCACAACGGCCCATATTTCCACCGGGCGACCGACGGCGAGACCGTGGAGCAAGCCTTCTACGCCCTGCCGCGCCACACCAACGGCATCGGCCTGGTCCACGGCGGCATGCTGTCGGCCTTTGCCGACGGTCTGCTGGCCATGGCGGTGGGTCGGGGCACCCAGAAGCTTGCCGTGACCATCCACCTCTCCATCGACTTCCTGCACATGGCCCGGCAGGGCGACTGGATCATCGGCGAGGCGCGGATGAGCCGGGCGACCAAGGACGTGGCCTTCGCCGACGGCCGTCTGCACGCCCGGGGCGTCGAGATCGTCCGGGCCTCCGGCGTCTTCAAGGTGATGAGCCGGCACGGTTAGGTTTGCCCAAAAGCCGAAACGCCCATATTGACGGGCCTCCGGCGTCCTCGGGGCGTAGCGCAGCCTGGTAGCGCATCTGCTTTGGGAGCAGAGGGTCGGGAGTTCGAATCTCTCCGCCCCGACCACCGCCGGCGAACTTTAGGGGTCTTCAAGAATGCTCGCGCGCATCTTCCGTCCGTCCAAGACCGCCATGCAGTCCGGCCGCGCCAAGGCCGCGAACTGGGTGCTGGAGTTCGAGCCCAGCGCCGCGCGGCGCCCCGACCCGCTGATGGGCTGGACCGTGACCACCGATACCGAGTCGAGCCAGGTCCGCCTGACCTTCGATACCAAGGAAGAAGCGGTTCGCTACGCCGAGGCCCATGGCATTGCGTTCCAGCTCAGCGACCCCGCGCCCGCTAAGCGGATCATCAAGGCCTACGCCGACAACTTCGCGTTCGGCAGACGGATCCCCTGGACCCACTAACTCGCTATGAGCGCCCGTAGCTCAACCGGATAGAGCATCCGCCTTCTAAGCGGACGGTTGCAGGTTCGAGTCCTGCCGGGCGCGCCACCTCCGATGGAGCGCCGATGTCCTGGACCAAGACCTATGACGAGGCCGAACCGCAGCGGGTCAACAAGTGGTTGGCGCAGGCCGGCGTCTGCTCGCGCCGCGAGGCCGAGGCGCTGATCGGGGAGGGGCTGGTCTATATCGACGGCGAGCGGGTCGAGGACGCCGGGCGCAAGATTCAGCCCGGACAGACGCTCACCCTGACCGACAAGGCCGAGGGGCGCCTGGAGGGATTCACCGCCGTCCTGAACAAGCCTACCGGCTACGTGTCCGGCCAGCCGGAGCCTGGTTACACTCCCGCCGTCCGCCTGCTGACGAAGGCCGGGCTGGTGGGCGAGAGCGCCATGATCCCGGATGCGAAGATGAGCCTGCCGCCGCTGGGACGCCTGGACCTGGACAGCCATGGGCTGCTGATCCTGTCCAACGACGGCGTGCTCGCCAAGGCGGTGATCGGGCCGGAGTCGCAGCTGGACAAGGAATACGTGGTCCGCGTCGCCGGCCGGATCGACGAGGAAACCCTGGGCTGGCTGCGCCACGGTCTCAGCCTGGACGGCCGCAAGCTGCGCCCGGCCAAGGTGGAGGTGATCCAGGGTCAGGTCCTGCGGTTCACCCTGACCGAGGGCCGCAACCGCCAGATCCGCCGGATGTGCGAACTGATGGAATTGCGGGTCATGGACCTGCTGCGCGTGCGGATCGGCCCCCTGAAGCTCGGCGACCTGCCTGAGGGCAAGTGGCGGGTCCTGACGCCGGCCGAGCGCGACGAGATGATCAGGGCGTCAAAGGGATCGGCGTCCGGTCGGGCCTGAGAGGTACGACCCAGTCGGCGCGAGCCGGCATTTCCTCCAGGATCCAGCGTGTGAGACGCTCGTAGTGCTGGATGAAGCGGCCGACCTCGGAATCGGTCATTCCGCCGCCGCCTCGCTCGCGCAGCTTGGCCTCCTGCTCGCCGCGCCAGCCCTTGACCACCTCGAAGCCCGGCGCCTGCAGCAGCACGAGCCGGTCGAGGCGGCCGAACAGCGCTTGGTAGCCCTCGGCGAGCTGGCGGTTCGCATAGCCGCGCCAGGCGCCGGTGGGGTCGTCACGCCGCTCCAGCGAGTTGATCGGGTCCCGGAGGCGGACGGCAGGCTCAGGCCGCGCGCCCACGCACCAGCCCTCCAGGATCACCACGTCCGCCGGCCCCTCGAAGGTGCGCCAGCGCCGCTTGGGGGCCCGTTCATCGGCGGCCTTGTCGAAGGCGGGCAATGGCGTCGGCTCCGGCATCCGGAGGTGGTCCAGGACCGCGCAGGCCAGCGCCACGTCATGGGTGCCCGGCGGACCGCGCACCTGCAACAGGCGGTGGACCTGGCGCCCGAGCCAGCCGCGGGCCTCGCCGCTCAGGTAGAAGTCGTCGAGCGAGAGGGTCACGGCGTTCAGGCCGTTGCGGTTCAGGTATTGGACGGTCGCCTCCGCCACGGTCGACTTGCCCGACCCCTGAGCGCCGCATAGCCCGATCAGGGCCGTTCTCCCGAAGTCAGCGCGCCAGTCCACCGCCCGGTCGGCGAGTGGGCGGCAGACCTCGTCGAACGTGAGTTCAAAGCTGGCCGGCAGGCGCTGTTCGGCGATGAACTCGGTCAGCCAATCTTCCATGGGCCTTAGCCGGCCAGCTTGGCGTAGGCGTCCAGGCCCCGGCGCAGGTCGTCGATCAGGTCATCCGGGTCCTCAAGGCCCACGTGCAGGCGCATCAGCGGGCCGCCGTATTCGCGGAGGTGACGGCGCACCTTGAGCTGCGGATCGCAGACGATGGCCAGGCTCTCGAAGCCGCCCCACGAGAAGCCCAGGCCGAATACCTTGAGCGCATCGAGGAAGGCGTTCGCCGCGGCCTCGGGCGCCGGCTTCAGCACGAAGGCGAACAGGCCACAGGCGCCCTTGTAGTCGCGCGCCCACAGCTCGTGGCCGGGCGCGCCGGGCAGGGCGGGGTGCAGCACCTGAGCCACCTCGGGCTGGTCGCGGAGCCAGAGCACGACCTTCAGGCTGTTGGCGCCCTGTTTCTCCAGGCGCAGCGGCAGGGTGCGCAGGCCCCGCAGCATGGCGTAGGCGTCCTCGCCGCAGACCGCCCAGCCCATGTGGTGGACGCCATCGGCCAGCTGGCGCACCAGCGCCGGGTCGCGCGCCGCGACGGACCCCATGAACACGTCGGAATGGCCGCCCACATACTTGGTCAAGGCCTGGATCGACAGGTCGATCCCGTGGGCCAGGGGTTTGAACAGGAAGCCGGCGCCCCAGGTATTGTCGATGGCGGTCAGGATGCCGCGCTCGCGGGCCAGCTCGGCGATCCGCGGCGTGTCCTGCATCTCGAAGGACAAGGACCCCGGACTCTCCATCAGGATCATGCGCACGGCCTCGGACGCCTCCCCGACCAGGGTCTCGGGCGGCGTACGGGGGTCGAAGTAGGTCACCTCGACGCCGAAGCGCCTCAGGACGTTGTCGCAGAACCGGCGCACGGGCTTGTAGACGTTGTCGACGACCAGGACTTCGTCCCCGGCCTTGAGCAAGGCCATCATCGCCCCTGAGATCGCCGCGATGCCCGAGGGATAGAGCGAGACGCCGACCGCGCCTTCCAGCACCGCCAGCGCGTCCTGGAGGCAGGCCTGGGCCGAAAGGCCAGCGCGCCCGTAGGTCAGGTGGTTGGCGTCGTCATACAGCGCCTCGGCATTGGGCAGCAGGACGGTCGAGCCCTTCTGGATCGGCGGACCCACGGTCTTGGCCAGGGTTCCGGCCACCTTGCCGGCGTGGATCAGGCGGGTCTCGTCCGACATGCGGGGTTGCGGGTCCGGTCGACGCTGGCGAAAGTGCCATGGCACTTAGAGCCTCAAGCGACTCTCTGTTTCAAGGAGCAGAAATGATCCGGCGCCTCGCGGCGATGGCGGTCCTGGCGGCGTCCGTCGCCGCATGCGACCCGCCCAAGCCTGAAGCGAAGGCGCCCGCCGTCGCGCCGCCGGCTGAGGTGGCGGTCCTGCCACCGGGCTATCAGCCGGCTAAGAGCCCTACCTTGGAGGCGGTGCGCAAGCGTGGCTACGTGGACTGCGGCGTGCACGCGGGCCTGCCGGGCTTCGCCCTGAAGGACGCGCGCGGCGCATGGCGCGGGTTCGACGTCGACATCTGTCGCGCCGTTGCGACGGCCGTCCTGGGTGACTCCGGCAAGGTGCGCTTCACGGTCGTCGACGCCCAGGACCGCTTCGGAGCGCTTCGTAAAGGGCAACTCGACCTGCTGTCGCGGAACACCTCGCAGACGTATGCGCGCGCCGCCGGCCTGGGCCTGACCTTCCCGGTGATCACCTACTACGACGGCCAGGGGTTCCTGGCGCCGCGCGCCATGGGGCTGACCAGCGCCGAGGAGCTGAGCGGGGCCCGCATCTGCGTGCAGGAGGGCACGGCCAGCGCCGGGAACGTCGCCGATTACTTCCGTGCCCGCGGGATGACCTATCGCGCGGTGATGGCCGCGTCCGAGGAACAGGCCCGCAAGCTCTACGAGGCGGAGAATTGCGACGTGTTCACCGCCGACATCTCGGCTCTGGCGAGCTCACGCTCGCTGCTCGGCAATCCGAACGGGCACGTGATCCTGCCCGATGTGATTTCCAAGGAGCCGCTGGGTCCCGTGGTGCGCCGCGACGACCCTGTCTGGGCGGAGATCGTGCGGTGGACGGTTTACGCCACCCTGCTGGGCGAGGAACTCGGCCTCAGCTCCGGCACCGTCGAGCAGGCCCGCGAGACCGCCACCGATCCCGAGACCCGTCGTCTGCTGGGCGTGGAGGGCGACCTGGGAGCCTTGCTGGGCCTGAAGGCCGACTGGGCGTTCCAGGTGATCCTGCAGGTCGGCGCCTATCACGAAATCTTCCGCCGTGACCTGGGCCAGGATTCGGCCCTGCGTCTGGACCGCGGCCTGAACGCTCTGTGGAGCGCGCCGGCGCCGGGCCTGATGTACGCGCCGCCGATGCGCTAGAGGTCCATCACCATCGCGCAGCGGTTCTCCAGGCCCTTGGCGGCCTCATGGGCCAGCGAATCTCGGATGCTGGGCGGCGCCTGGCCGGGGTCCCATTCGCGGAAGCCGAAGGAGGCGTAGAAGGGCGCGTTCCAAGGGACGTTGCGGAAGGTGGTCAGGCTGAGCGCTCGCAGGCCCTTCGCCCGGGCCCAGTCCGCGGCTGTCGTCAGCAGGGCGCGGCCGATCCCGCGGCCCTGGAAGGCGCGGAGCACGTCCACTTCGTCGATGTGCAGGCGGGGGCGTTCGATGCGGCCGGCCAGGTAGCCGACCATCTCGCCGTCGACCTCGGCGACCCAAAGTGTGCCCGCATCGAGGTGGGGCCGCCAGTTGTCGGCGGGCGAGGCGTCGCTGAGCAGCCAGCCCGGCACATCGTGGCCTTCGAAGGCCGAGGCGGCGGAACGTTCGATGGCCGGGATGCCGGCCAGGTCGGCGGGTCGGGCAGGGCGTATCTGTATGGATCAGGCTCCGGTGACGATGGCGGTGTCGGGACGACCGCCCCATTCCGTCCACGACCCGTCATAGACCGCCACGTCGAACCGCCCAAGCCGCGCCAGGGCCAGCGCCAGGACCGAGGCGGTCACGCCCGAGCCGCAGGTGGTGACGATCGGCCGGCCGAGATCGACGTGGGCGAAGGCAGCCCTGAGCTCGCCGGCGGACTTCAGGGTTCCGTCCGCGTTCACGACCTGGTCGAAGGGCAGGTTGAGGGCGCCCGGCATATGGCCCGAGCGCAGGCTGGCGCGGGGTTCCGGCGCCTCGCCCCGAAAACGTGCCGCCGAGCGGGCGTCGACCACCTGGGCCGAGCCACTCGCCAGGATGCCGGTCACGTCGGCGAGTGTCTTTACGAGGGCAGGATCCGGCTCCGGTGCGACGGCCACCGGTGGGGGGGCCTGCACGTCGAGTTCGATCACCCGCCCCTCGGCGCGCCACTTCTTCAGGCCGCCGTCCAGGACGAAGACGTTCGGGTAGCCCATCACTCGCAGGGTCCACCACACCCGCGGCGCCGAGTAGATGCCGTGAGCGTCGTAGACCACGACCGTCGCGTCGCGGCTCAGGCCCAGCGCGCCCGCGGCCTCGGCGAACGCCTGGGCGGTGGGCAGCATGTGGGGCAGGTCGGTGTCCGGGTCGGCGATGGCGTTGATGTCGAAGAACACCGCGCCGGGGATGTGGCCCGCGAGGTAGCTGTCGCGGCCGTGGCCGGGTTGGCCGACCAGGGGCAGTGTGGCGTCGACGACGAGCACACCGGCCCCGTCCAGGCGCTCGGCCAGCCAGGCGGTGGAGACGAGGGGATCTATTCCAGCCATGTGGGGACCGGCAGGCCCTTCTCCCGAAGGAACGTCGGGTTGAAGATCTTCGATTGATAGCGCTGGCCGTGGTCGCACAGCACGGTGACGATGGTGTGGCCTGGGCCCAGGTCCTGCGCCATGCGGATGGCTCCCGCGACGTTGACGCCGGTCGAGCCGCCCATCACCAGCCCCTCGAACTCCATCAGGTCGAAGATCGCCAGCAGCATCTCCTCGTCCGAAATCCGATAGGCGTAGTCCACGTTGAGATCTGTGAGGTTGGCGGTGATCCGGCCCTGGCCGATGCCTTCGCTGATCGAGCTGGCTTCCGACTTCAGCTCGCCGTTGGCGTAATAGCTGTAGAGGGCGGAGCCGTGGGGGTCGGCCAGGCCGATCTTCACGTTCGGGTTCCGGGCGCGCAGCGCCTGGGCGACGCCGGCCAGGGTTCCGCCGGAGCCGACCGCGCTGATGAAGGCGTCGACCTTGCCGTCGGTCTGGGCCCAGATTTCCGGGCCGGTGCCCTGGATGTGGGCCTCGCGGTTGGCGACGTTGTCGAACTGGTTGGCCCAGACCGCGCCGTTCGGTTCCTTTGCATCAAGTTCCGCCGCCAAGCGGCCGGAATACTTCACATAGTTCATCTCGTTGGAGTAGGGGACGGCGTCCACCTCCACGAGTTCCGCGCCGAAGAGGCGGATGGCGTCCTTCTTCTCCTGGCTCTGGGTGCGGGGGATGACGATGGTGCATTTGTAGCCCAGCGCCTTGCCGACCATGGCCAGGCCGATGCCGGTGTTGCCCGCGGTCCCCTCGACGATGCGGCCGCCGGGGCGCAGCAGGCCCTTCCGCTCGGCGTCGCGGACGATGTGGAGCGCCGCGCGGTCCTTCACCGACTGGCCGGGGTTCATGAACTCGGCCTTGGCGAGGATCTCGCATCCCGTCTGTTCGCTGGCGCGGCGCAGCCGCAGAAGCGGCGTATCGCCGATCAGGTCGAGGATGGAGGAGGCCACTTGCATGCCGCCTACTTAAGGAAGGCGGGCAGGCTCGAACAGGGGGCCGGTCAAGCTTTGATGAGGCTGAGCTGCACCACGTCGGTCCGCTGGGTGCGGAAGCCGGCCTCGCAATAGCTCAGGTAGAATTTCCAAAGTTTCCGGAAGCGCTCGTCGAAGCCCAGGTGGGTGATCTCGTCCCAGGCCGCCTCGAACCGCCGCCCCCATTCCGCCAGGGTGTCGGCATAGCAGACCCCGAAGCGTGAGATCGGCCCCCACGACAGGCCGGCGTTGTCGGTCACCTTCCTGAGGCGCTCCTCCGAGGGCAGCATGCCGCCCGGGAAGATGTACTTCTGGATGAAGTCCGGGGTGCGCTTGTAGTGCTCGAAATATTCCTCGCGGATCGTGATGATCTGCAGGCCGGCCTGGCCGCCGGGCTTCAGGCTCTCGCGGACCTTGTCGAAATAGGTGGGCCAGTAGCGTTCGCCCACGGCCTCGAACATCTCGATGGAGGCCACCCGGTCGAAGCGGCCGGCCACGTCGCGATAGTCCACCAGCCGGATGTCGGCCTTCTCGTTCAGGCCCTCGCGGAACATCCGCTCCTTGGCGAACTTGAACTGCTCCTCGGAGATGGTGATGGCGGTGACCTTGGCGCCCACGTCCTTGGCGGCGAACTCGGCGAACCCGCCCCAGCCGCAGCCGATCTCCAGCACATGGTGGTCGGGCTCCAGGGCCATGCTTTCGCACAGCGTCCGGTACTTGCGGTTCTGGGCCGCCGCCAGCGCCTCGCCGGGCTGTTCGAAGCGGGCGGCCGAGTAGGTCATCGTCGAGTCCAGCCAGCGCGAATAGAAACCGTTGCCCAGGTCGTAGTGGGCGTGGATGTTCTTCTTCGAACCCGCGCGGCTGTTGTTCCGGTGGAGCAGGTGCTCCAGGACATTCAGCGCCGCCATGAACGGGTTGCCGAAGGACACCTTCTCGAAGCGGGCGTAGTTCGAGGCCAGCACCTCCAGCAGCACCGAGAGGTTGGGGGTGTCCCACTCGCCGGCCATGTAGCCTTCGCCGAAGCCGATGGTGCCGTTCGAGATGGTGCGCTTGATGAAATCGTAGTCGTGGACGATCAACCTGGCCTCGGGGCCGGGTTCGGCGCCCTCCAGGCGGATCTCGCGCCCGTCCGGCAGCACGAAGGTCATGACCCCCGTGTTCCAGTTCCGGATGATCGTCTTCGCCGCTGTACGGAACACCAGCGGTGTTCCGGAAAGGTCCGCCATTGCCGAACCTCCGACCATTCCTGCACCTCACACCCACGCCGAGGATAAGCACCGACGGCGGTCCGCCGCTATCGGTCGTGGCACCTATACGGTCAAGACTTCCGTTGGGACGCGCCCTGCATGCGTTTGAGATGATTGCGCTTGAGAAGGCGCGCGCGTCAGGCGACTAGAGCCCTCGACCGCCCGCCCCGCGCAAGGAAGACCATGGCCGCCCTGACGTTCAATCGCTGGAACCTGTCCATCGGCGACGGCCAGCCGCTGGTGGTGATCGCCGGGCTGAACGTCTTCGAGGACCTGGACATGGCCCTGGACGTGGGCCGCCAGCTCAAGGCGACCTGCGCGGACCTGGGCCTGCCCTATGTGTTCAAGGCCAGCTTCGACAAGGCCAACCGGTCGTCGATCACCAGCTATCGCGGGCCGGGGCTGGCCGAGGGGCTGAAGATGCTGTCCGCCGTGAAGGCCGAGCTGGACGTCCCGATCTGCACCGACCTGCACGAGATCGACCAGGCCGAGCCGGTCGCCGCCGTGGCCGACCTGGTGCAGATTCCGGCCTTCCTGTGCCGCCAGACCGATCTGGTGGTGGCGACCGCCCGCGCCACGGCCGCGGCCGGCGGCCTGCTGCACGTGAAGAAGGGGCAGTTCCTGGCGCCCTGGGACGTCCGCGCCATCCTCGACAAGATCCGCGAGGCCACGCCCGGCCAGGAGCTGACCATCCTTTGCGAGCGGGGCGTATCGTTCGGCTACAACAACCTGGTCGTCGACATGCTGGGCCTGGAGCGGATGAAGGCCCTGGGCGCGCCCGTCACCATCGACGCGACCCACGCCGTCCAGCTTCCCGGCGCCGATCCGCGCGGCAACAGCGTCGCCACCGGCGGCCGCCGCGAGGGCGTGCCGGTGATCGCCCGCGCCGCCGTGGCGGCCGGGGCCGACGGGGTGTTCCTGGAGTTCCACCCGGATCCCGACCGCGCCCTGTGCGACGGCCCCAGCGCCCTGCCGCTGACCGCGGCCGCGGGCCTGCTGAAACAGCTCAAGGCGATCCACGAGGCTGTGCGCTAACCCAACAAGTTGGGAGAATGGAAAGCCCCGGGAGCCAAGATGTCGTCGGATCGTCTCCTGGCCAAGATTCTATCGCACGCCCTGGCGACCCTGCTTGCAGTGGTCGGCCGTTCGCCGCGTTCCAATGGAGGTCCTCGCGACATTGTAACCCTCGTTGACGAGGGCAAAGCTCCGCTCGCCGATCCAGCGCCTGGACCTGCGTTCCACTCGCAGACGGAAAGACGCTAGTCGGGGCCCCTCAGGCCAATAACCATAGGTTGGCACAGCGCCTTAACGCACGTCATCGTCTCTAGCCCGCTCGCATTGGGAGAAGACCATGCTGCGTTGGGCATTGGCGTTGTGGGCCGCGTGTACATGGCTGGCGGGATGCCAGGCGCAGGCGGAAGTTCATTCGTCGTCGCCATCGGCCGGGATCCCCGAGATCGTCAGTCGGTGCATCGACGGTCGCGACATCGCGGGCGAGCTCTCGACCTGCACCTCGGCCGTTGATGCCAAGGTGGATTCCGAGCAATTGCGGGACCTGGCGCGCTACAGTCTGGCGCTGGCTCAGGGTCGCGTCGTTACTCCGGATGGCATTCCCGAACCGATCCTTCGCTGCCTGTACTCGTTCAACATTGCGGACCGCATCGCATATTGCACGTACGCTATCGAGGCCAAGACCGGCTCGACCGAAATGCAGGCGATGGCCCACCACGCCCGGGCGATCGCCCATTGCTGGGACCGCCATCCAGAGCGATCGGTCGCCGACGAGACCAAGGCGGTCTCCCTGGTCTCGAACTTCCCCGCAGCGTACGCGCATCGGTCCGTTTGCAAGGGCATGCTTGGCGACTTGAAAGGCGCCCGCGCCGACCAAGCGGAGGCCCTACGCCTGGCGCCGGATGTGCCCGGTTACCATCGGGAGGCGGCGATGTGGGCCAACCTGGTCGGCGATCACGACGCGGCGCTGAAGCACCTCGGGGACGGCATACGTCGCTGGCCGCAATTCAACGAACTTCTCGATCTTCGCGCCAAGACCCTCTTCAACCTAGGTCGCTACGACGAGGCAGCCGAGGCCTTCGCCCAGACGGTCAAGGCGTTCCCAGGCGATCCGCCGCCGGTGCTCTGGCTCCACCTCGCGCGTATGCGCGCTGGCCAGCCCGACACCGCGGAGTTCGCGACGAACACGGCCGGCCTGGACGTGTCCGGGTGGATGAAGCCGATGTTCGACTACTACCAGGACCGCGCCGACTACGGCGCCGCCGTCCTGGCGAGCCGAGAGTCGGACGACGCCAGCGCCGAATGCATGGCGCAGTTGTTCATCGCCGAACACTTGCTGGCGAAGAAGCAAGTCGAGATGGCGACAATGTTCTTCGGTGGTGCGGTATCGACCTGCAATCCGGCGGTTGCGCCCACCAGCGCAATGGCGGCCTGGGCTGAGTTGAAGAAGATCAGCCCGAACCTCAAGGGTGAGGGCTGGTCCCGATGGGCCGGCCAGCCCTGAGGGTCCGAGCTTTCGCGGGCGCCATGCGCCACAGGCGGTCCTTGGCTTCCGCCGGCAACCGGACATTCGGGGCGCGGTGACGACAGTTGGCTTTTCGACGCCAAGGAAGACGGAGTCCGACCCGTAGTGGACGTTCAGTTCTCCTCTCCCAGGCGCGGAGCGCCGAGGGAGAGGTCGGGTGAGGGCGGCGCTGTGGTTCGGCCAGCCCTGGCTTTGGACCTGAATACCCGAAGCACTCCGCAGCGCCTGACCTCTGGCGGCCTCAGGCGCTCCGCGCTTCGAGGCTTGAGCGGACCGCGGCGAGGTAGGTTCTGCCGACGGGCACGGTCAGGCCGCCTGTCAGCTCGATGAGGGTCTGATGGCCGTCGCGGCGCAACTTGGCGACTTCCTTGCGGGCGACCCACCAGCGCCTGTGCGCCTGAAAGCCAAGTTGCGGCGGCAGGATCTGAAGGGCCTCGCTGAGCCGCATGTAGATGAGAGCCGAGCCCCGGCGGGTGTGGACCAGCAGGTAGTGGTCCTGCGCCTCGAGGGCCAAGAGGTCCCGTCCCAGGCGGTCGGGTACGCGCTCGAAGAACGGTTCCGTGTTCGTGTCGTCTGCAGGTGGGGCGCGTCGGTGAGGGGCCAGAAACGGCCATGCCGCGATGCCGGCGATGACCAGCTGGACCGCGGCGACCGAGAGATAGAGCGACACCAGCCGTGCGGGCGGTGTCGAGCGTCCGAAAACCACGTCGAGCGCCCAGGCCACGACGAACATCATCGGCAGCGTCGAGATCAATCCGACGAGGACGATCGCGGCGACCTTCGGCAGGCGTGCGAACGCCGCCGCGGGACGAAGGATCTGCAGGGTGGCGATCGCCAGCGCGTAACCCGTCGCCACAAGGCCGAACCAGAAGGCGTAACGTTGGGGGGACGCCAGAGACTGGAACGAGCCGAACGGCCCGGCGAACCCCAGGAACACCCCCAGCGCGATCGCCCCGTAGACGCTGGTGAAGAGCGGGGATGTCAGAGTTCGGACGGAGATCGAGGGCATCTTGCGGCGTTGGCGAAAAGCGAACGCTATTCGCGGAAACCGGCATTGTCGAGCCGACCGGATGTGAGTTTCACCGGACCCATCCCGTCGCAAGCTTCCGGACCCCGATGACCTTCGCCCTGCGCATAAACGGCCAGACCCGACACGTCGACGCGCCGCCTGACCAACCGCTTCTTTGGGTGTTGCGAGAGCTGCTCGGCCTCAAGGGGTCGAAGTACGGCTGCGGCATAGGCGCGTGCGGGGCGTGCACGGTTCATGTGGACGGCCAGGCCGTCCGAGCCTGCGTCACCCCGGTCGGCGCCGTCGGCCAGGCCTCGGTCACCACGATCGAGGGGCTCGCGGCGAAGGACGTGCTCCATCCTGTGCAGCAGGCCTGGATCGAGGAGGATGTCGCCCAGTGCGGGTACTGCCAGGCCGGCCAGATCATGGCGGTCGTCAGCCTGCTGGCCGAAACGCCGAGCCCCACCGACGCCGAGATCGACGCCAGGCTCACCAACATCTGCCGGTGCGGCACCTACACGCGCATCCGTATCGCGATCCGCCGGGCGGCCGAACTCATCAGGCGGCGCGCCGCATGAGCGCGACGACCTTGCAGACGTCCCGGCGCGACCTGCTGAAGGCGGCGGCTGGGGCCGGCGCGCTCCTGGTGTTCGCCCGTCCGCAGGCCGGCCGCGCGGCGGCGCGTTTCGTGGGCGAGATCGGCCCCTTCGTTCGCATCGCGGCGGACGGCGCGGTGACGATCGGCTGCCACGTGGGCGAGATGGGCCAGGGCGTCTCGACCTCCCTGCCGATGCTCATCGCCGAAGAGCTGGATGTGCCGTTCGAGCGGGTTTCGATCCAAGCGATGCCGCTGGTTCTACGGCGCAACGCTCGCGGGCAGGCGCGGTCTTATCTGGGCGCCGGCCAGAGCACCGCCGGCGGCTCGAACAGCGTGCGGGTCGGCTTCATGCCCTTGCGGCAGGCGGGCGCGCGCGCGCGGCGGATGATCCTGGAGGCGGCGGCCGAACGCTGGCGCGTTCCGGTGGACGACCTCACCACTCAGGCCGGGGTCGTGCGGCATGCCGCGTCCGGCCGCACCGCTGCGTACGGCGAACTCGCCGGTGAGGCTGCGAAGCGCCCGGAGCCGGTCGGGGAGATCGCGCTGAAGACGCCGGACCAGTTCGCGATCATCGGCAAGCCGCAGCGCCATCTGGATGCGGACCGGATCGTCCGTGGCGAGCCGCTGTTCGGGATCGACGCGGAGATGCCGGGCATGCTGCACGCCGTCGTCGCCCGCTGCCCCTACCTCGGCGGCAAGCTCGCTGCGCTGGATGAAGGCCACGCGCTGGGGTTTCCCGGCGTCGTCGCGATCGTGCCAATCCCTGTCGCCGAGGCGCCGGCGCCGCCTCTCACGCCGCGCAGCACGCCGCTGGCGTCGGGCGTGGCCGTGGTGGCGACGTCGTTCTGGGAGGCCTTACAGGCCCGCGACGCGCTCAAGATCACCTGGAGCCGGGGGGCGGGCGCCGCGGCCGACGAGAGCTCGGCGCGCGCCTACGCCGACACCTGGGCGAGGATGGAGGCGACCCCGGGCGACGTGGTCCGTAAGGACGGGGACTTCGCGGGTCTGAAAGCGCCGAAGGCGCAGACGGTCAGCGCCCGGTATGAGGCCGCCATGGTGGCCCACGCCTGCATGGAGCCACCGAACGCCATCGTTTCGGTCGATCCGGACGGCAAGCGCGCGACGGCGATCCTCGCGACCCAAGCGCCGGACGCCGCCGCCTCCGTCATATCGGCGGTGACCGGGATCGATCCTCTGCAGATCGATGTGACGCTGTTGCGCATGGGCGGCGGCTTCGGCCGGAAGTTCGACCAGGACATGGTCGCCGAGGCGGCCATCGTCGCCAACGCGGTGAGGCGCCCGATCAAGCTGGTCTGGACCCGAGAGGACGACCTGCAGCACGATCTCTACCGACCCGGCGCCTGTCACATCCTCGACGCCGTGGTGGAGCGGCGTGGCCGCATCCTGGGCTGGCGACAACGGCTGGCGACGCATTCGCGGGTGGCGGGCGTCGCCGGCGACCTCGCGCCGCGGCTGACCGAGTACTATCCCGACGGCTTCCCGGCCAACCATGTCCCGAACATGCAGGTCGAGTACCACCTACTGCCTTCGGCGGCCCCGCGCGGCGCCTGGCGCGCGCCAGGCCACGTGGTCAGCGCCTTCGCGATCGAGTGCTTCCTCGATGAGATCGCGGTCGCCACGAACCGGGATCCCGTCGAGCTGCGCCTTGAAATGATCGGGGCTGGCGCCGCCCACAGCTACATGTACCTGCCGCAGATGCCGCGCCGGACGTTCGACACCCGGCGCTACGCGGCGGTCATCCGACGGGCAGCCGAGGTGGCCGGATGGGGCAAGCCGTCGCCGAAGGGCTCGGGGCGAGGATTTGCGGCGCACTTCACCTTCGAGAGCTATGTCGCCCAGGTCGTCGAGGTGACCGTCGCGGACGGCCGCCTGCGCATCGACCGGGTCACCGCGGCGGTCGACGCAGGCATGATCATCAATCCGAACGGCGCGCGCGCCCAGATCGAAGGCAGCATCAACGATGGCCTGTCGGCGGCGCTGGGCCAGGCGATCACCATCCGCGACGGCCAGGTGGAGCAGCGGAACTTCAACGACTACGAGATGCTGCGCATGGAGGGCGCCGCCCGGCGCATCGACGTCAGCTTCATCGAGTCACGCGAGCCTCCCGAGGGTCTCGGCGAGCCGGGCGTACCGCCGCTCGCGCCGGCCCTGGCCAACGCGATCTTCGCCGCGACAGGGGTGCGTCTGCGCCGGACGCCGATGCGGCCAGACCTGGCGCCCGTGCTCGCAAGGATGCGCAAAGCCCCGAGGCGCCGTTGAGAGGCTGAGCCGGCTGGAGCTGTGTTGTGACGACTCCGGCGGCGCACAGCCAGCGGCTTGACCAGCCCGCCAACGCGCCGCACACGCTAGCGCATGGATTTGGCCGCCCTCCAGAGCCTGCTCGGCGAACTTCCCGGCAAACGCGTCTGCTGCGTGGGCGACCTGATGGTGGATCGGTTCGTCTATGGCACGGTGACGCGGGTCTCGCCCGAGGCGCCGATCCCGGTGCTGGCGCGCTCGCGCGAGCTGAAGATGCTGGGCGGGGCTGGGAACGTGGCGCGCAACATCGCCGCGCTGGGCGGTTCCGTGGCCCTGGTGGGGCTGGTCGGCGGCGACGCCGAGGGCCATGAGGCTTCGCGCCTGGTGGGCGAGGAGGAGCCGGCCATCGAGGGCTATCTCGTCACCGACGCCGACCGGCCGACGACGCTGAAGACCCGCTTCATCTCCGGCGGCCAGCAGCTGCTGCGGGTCGACCTGGAGGAAAGCCGCGCCGTGTCCGGCGAGGTGGAGCAGCGGCTGATCCGCACCCTGAAGGACGCCGCCCGCGGGGCCGGGGTGGTGCTGATCTCGGACTATGGCAAGGGGGTGGTCACCGACGCGGTGATCGCCGCCGCGCACGAGGTCGCCTCGGAGACCGGCGCCAAGGTGATCGTCGACTCCAAGGCTCGCTCGTTCGCGCGCTACGGCGACATCGACCTGGTGAAGCCCAACGCCGCCGAGCTGGGCTACGCCACCGACCTACCCACCGAGACCGACGCCGAGCTGGAAGCCGCGATCGCCCGCGCGCTCGAGCTCTGGTCGACCAGGGGCGTGCTGGTGACCCGGGCCGCCAAGGGGGTGTCCCTGGGCCTGCGCGGCCAGCCGGTCCGCCACTTCCGCACGGTTCCGCGGGAGGTGTTCGACGCCTCGGGCGCTGGTGACACCGCCCTGGCGGCGCTGGGCCTCTCCATCGCGGCGGGCGCCGACATGGAGACCGCCATCGCCTTCGCCCAGCTCGCCTCCGGCGTCGCGGTGGGCAAGGCGGGAACGGCGACGGTGGGCCCGGACGAACTGGTCGAGGCCGTGCTGTCGGCGCACACGGCGGTGGCGGAGGGCAAGGTCGCCACCATCCAGCGGATGGGCGAGGAAGTCGCCCGCTGGCGCGCCCAGGGCCTTCGGGTGGGGTTCACCAACGGCTGTTTCGATATCCTGCACAAGGGCCACGTGGCCTATCTGGCCCAGGCCCGCACCTGGTGCGACCGGCTGATCGTGGGCGTGAACTCCGACGACTCGGTGCGTGCGTTGAAGGGGGAGGGGCGGCCGGTCAACGACCTGGAGAGCCGGGCCCTGGTGCTGGCGGGCCTGCGCAGCGTCGACCTGGTGGCGCCCTTCGACGAGGACACCCCGCTCAAGCTGATCGCGGCGGCGCGGCCCGACGTGCTGATCAAGGGCGCCGACTATACCGAGGACCAGGTGGTCGGCGGCGACTTGGTGAAGTCGTGGGGCGGCGAGGTGAAGCTGGCTGAGATCGTCGACGGCTATTCGACCTCGGCGGCCATCGCGCGGATCGCCAAGAAGGAGAAGAGCGCATGACGAGGCTCCGGAATGACTAGGCGGATCGTCTTCGTCACCGGCGGCGCGGGCTTCATCGGCTCGAACATCGTGGCCAAGCTCGCCGAGGACCGCGACCTGGACGTGGTGGTCTGCGACCGCCTGCGCGAGGCCGAGCTGGGCAAGTGGCGCAACATCGCCAAGGCGCCGATCGGCGACTTCGTGGCGCCGGAGGACATGTTCGACTGGCTGGAGAAGCGCTGGCGCGACATCGAGCTGGTGGTCCACATGGCCGCCGTCTCGTCGACCACCGAGCCGGACGCCGACAAGATCGTCCACTCCAACTTCACCTTGAGCCGCGACCTGTTCCGCTGGTGCGCCGACCGGCAGCGGCGGATGGTCTATGCGTCCTCGGCGGCCACCTACGGCGCGGGCGAGCACGGGTTCGACGACGACAACAGCTTCGAGGCCTTGAGCGCGCTCAGGCCGCTGAACACCTACGGCTGGTCCAAGGCGCTGTTCGACCTGTTCGCCGCCCGCCAGGCGGCCCGGGACTATGCCCCGCCGCAGTGGGTCGGTCTGAAGTTCTTCAACGTCTACGGGCCGAACGAGGAGCATAAGCACTCGATGAAGTCGGTGGCCTCCCAGATCTGGCCCAAGGTGCGCGAGGGCCATGCGGTCCAGCTCTTCAAGAGCTACCGCAAGGACGTGCCGGACGGCGGGCAGAAGCGCGACTTCGTCTATGTGCGCGACGTGGCCGACGTCACCCGCTGGCTGTTCGAGACGCCGGACGTGAACGGGATTTACAACCTGGGCTCGGGCCAGGCGCGCAGCTTCGAGGACATGGCGCGCCAGGTGTTCACCGCCGCCGGCAAGAACGCCCAGATCGAGTACACGCCCATGCCGCCGGCCATCCGGGACAAGTACCAGTACTTCACCGAGGCGAAGATGGAGCGCCTGGCCGCCGCCGGCTACGCCCAGCCGCTCACGCCGCTGGAGGAGGGGATCGGCGACTACGTCGGGCGGTTCCTCAGCCAGCCGGACCCCTACCGCTAGCATGTCCGAGCGGCCGGCCCCGCGGCGCACGCGTTGGTGGCTGGCCACGTTGCTGAGTGCGGCCCTGGTGCTGGCCATCGGCGTGCTGGTGTTCTGGGGCGACCTGGTCTCCACCGCCCTCGATCCCAAGGTGCCGTTCCAGACCTACGACCCGCCGCCGGGTCCGGACTATTCGAAGTCCGCCGCCTGGTACCTGCGGCCGCAGCCCGGGAGCGCGCTGGCCGCGGACGTCTTTTTCGTCGGCCCCACCACCTATGACGGCGGCCGCAACTGGAACGCTCGGCTGAACGCGCGCAAGGCCAACCGCCAGTTCGAGGTGGTGATGGCGCCCAACTACGTGGGGCCCTTCGTCAGCGTGGGCCGGGTCTTCGCGCCGCGCTATCGGCAGGCCAGCCTCTACAGCCTGACCACGCTTCGCGAAGACGCGCGCGAGGCGCGGCAGTTCGCCTATGGCGACGTCCGCGACGCCTTCCGCTGGTACGTGGACCAGGACAACGGCGGCCGGCCGTTCATCATCGTGGGCGTGGAGCAGGGCGGCACGCTGGCCTCGCGCCTGCTGGCCGAGGAGGTGGGGCGCGATCCCGTGCTGCAGAGCCGGCTGGTGGCCGCCTATCTGATCGACACCGTGGTTCCGGCCGACGCGCCGCCGCTTGCCCCCTGTGTCCAGCGCGCCCAGGCCGGCTGCCTGGCGGCGTGGGCCAGGGCCTACGAGGGCGACTTCGACGCACCGAAGCACATCCTGGAGCGGGCGCTGGTCTGGAACGAGCATGGCGAGCTGGCCAACCTCGCGCCCCGCCCTGCGCTCTGCTTCAACCCGGTGCTGGGGGCGGTGACCGACCAGCCGGCGCCGGCCCGCCTGCACCTGGGGGCCGCCAACGCCACCGGCCTGGAATGGGGCGCGCGGCCGGCCTTCATGGCGCGCCAGGTGGCCGCGCGTTGCGAGGGCGGGGTGCTGGTGGTGACGCGGCCCAGGTCCTCGTCGCTGAAGCAGGGCGGCGACTGGGCCGACCGCCGCAAGGTGCCGGGGTTCAACCTGTTCTACGCCGACCTCGAGGCGGACGCGAAAGAGCGGCTGGCGGCCTGGCAGGCGCGGTGACTAAGGTCCTTCCCAAGAAATGGGAGGACACGCCATGACCAATCGCCAGATCGTGCTGGACCGGCTGCCGCAGGGCGACAAGCTGGCCGCCGAGCATTTCGCGCTGAACGCCGGCGAGCGCCCGACGCCGGGCGAGGGCGAGGTGCTGCTGAAGACCCGCTACATCTCGCTGGACGCGGCCAACCGCGCCTGGATGCAGGGCGCGACCTATCGCGCGGCGCTGGGCGCCGGCCAGGTGATGGCGGGCGGCGGCCTGGCCGAGGTGGTCCAATCCCACGTCGCTCACCTGAAGCCGGGCGACCTCGTCTTCGCCGACACCGGCTGGCAGGAGTACGCCGTCCTGCCGGGCAAGCACCTCAAGACGCTGCCCGCGCTCAAGCCCGAGACCCACCTGCTGAGCGTCTACGGGGTCGCCGGCCTGACGGCCTATTTCGGCCTGCTGGAGTGCGGCCAACCCAAGACCGGCGAGACCGTGGTGGTCTCCGCCGCCGCCGGATCGGTGGGCTCGATCGTCGGCCAGATCGCCAAGCTCAAGGGTTGCCGGGTGGTGGGGATCGCCGGCGGGGCGGAGAAGGGCCAGTGGCTGGTGGACGAGCTCGGGTTCGACGCCGCGGTCGACTACAAGTCGCCGGAGTTCAAGCGCCAGCTCCGCGCCGCGGTCCCGGACGGGATCGACGTCTATTTCGACAACACCGGCGGCGACATCCTCGAAGCCTGCCTGTTCGCCATGAAGAACCACGGCCGCATCGCCTGCTGCGGGGCGGTCTCGCAGTATGACGGCGCCGCGCCGCCGCATGGGCCGCGTGGGGTGCCCGGCCTGATCGTCACCAAGCGCCTGACGCTCCGCGGCTTCGTGGTGATGGATTTCGCGGACCAGAACGACCGGGCGCTGGCCGATCTGCAGGCCTGGGTCGCCTCGGGCCAGATCAAGGTGCAGGAGGACGTGATCGACGGCCTGGAGAACCTGCCCAGCGCGCTGATCGGCCTGCTGGCCGGCGAGAACCGGGGCAAGCGGATGGTGCGGGTCTAGGATGGAGCCGTCGGTTTTCAGCGACACCTTCGGCGAGGCCCGCCAGAAGTTCCTCGAGGCGGCGCGGTCCGCGGGCGCCTCGCTTTCGGCCTACGGCCATCCGGAACGCGGCCCCGACGGCGCGGAGCTGGCCACGGACGTCGCCTGGATCGGTCCCGCCGACGCACCGGCGGTCCTGCTCCTGGTGTCCGGCACGCACGGCGTGGAGGGGCACTGCGGATCGGGCGCCCAGGTGGATTGGCTGCGCCGCGGCGAGGCGGCTCGGCTGCCGGGCGGCGTCGCGGCGCTCCTCGTCCATGCGATCAATCCGTATGGCTTCGCCTGGAGCCGGAGGGTCACCCACGAGAACGTGGACCTGAACCGCAACTTCGTGGACTTCGCCCAGCCGCTGCCGGTCAACCGGGAGTACGACCGGCTGGCCGACGCCGTGACACCCGCCGACTGGGGCGCGGAGACCCAGGCGGCCTCTCGCGGAGTGCTGCTGGACTATGCCCGCCAGAACGGATTTCCCGCCCTGGTCCAGGGGCTGTCCGGCGGCCAGTACAGCCATCCGGACGGCATTTTCTACGGGGGGTCGGAAGAGACCTGGTCGCGCCGAACCCTGACCGCGATCTTCCAGGAGCGCCTGTCGGCCGCCTCGGACATCGGCATCATCGACTACCACACGGGCCTGGGGCCGGTGGGCTATGCCGAGCAGATCGTCAGCGCGGGCCGGGACACCGAGGAGTACCGCCGCGCCACGCTGTGGCACGGGCTGGCCGCCACCAGCCAGTCCGGAGGCGACTCCGTCTCCGCGAAGCTGGCCGGCGACTGGCTGGACGCGACGCCGGCGCTGCTGCCGCACGCCCGGGTCACCGGCATCGCGCTGGAGTACGGCACGGTCGAGAGCGCGCAGGTGATGGACGCCCTGCGCGCCGACAACTGGCTGCACGCCCGCGGTGACCCGCTGGGTCCGCAGGCGGCGGCGATCAAGGCGCAGATCCGGGCGGCGTTCTACGTCGACACCGATCTCTGGCGCGGCATGGTCCTGGGCCAATCGCTGATCGCCACGCGTCAGGCCGCGGCGGGCCTGGCGAGGGCGCTCGCCGCGCCCTAGCCGAAGTCCAGCTCGGGCCGCACCTCGATGGAGCCGTAGCGGGCCATCGGGATGCGCTCGGCGATGCGGACGGCCTCCGCGTCGTCGGCGGCCTCGATGAAGATGAAGCCGCAGAGCACTTCCTTGGTCTCGGCGAACGGCCCGTCGGAGACGAACGGCTTTCCGCGCCGGACGCGGATGGTCCGCGCGGTCCTCACGCCCTGCAGCGCGGAGGCGGCGATGAAGTGGCCGGCCGCCTGGAGTTCCTCGTCATAGGCAAGGGAGTCGCGGTCCAGTTCGGACTGCTCGGCGGGGCTCAGCCCGGAGAGGGCGTCGGGTTCGGCGTAGACGAGGCAGATGAACTTCATGGGGCGGCTCCTTTCAGCCTGGGTTCCGCCAAAGGTCGAACGGGGCCCCGCCGATCCGACACTTTCGTCAGCCGGCGTCGCGCAGGGCCAGTCCGGCCTTCCAGTCGAACAGCTCCTGCAGCACCCGCATGGCCTGCCCACGCTCGGAGGTGAGTTCGGGATCGCGATTGACGATCAGGCGAGCATCGTCGCCGGCCACGGCGATCAGGTCGCGGTGCGCGAACGGGTCGGCGAAGACGTAGTCCGGCAGGCCGCTCTGGCGCAGGCCCAGCGCGTCGCCGCCGCCGCGCAGCTCCAGGTCCTTCTCGGCGATGACGAAGCCGTCGTCGGTGCGGCGCAGGATGTCGAGGCGCTGCTGGGCGGTGTCGGACAAGGGCGGATCGTAGAGCAGCACGCAGGCGCTCTCGCGGCTGCCCCGGCCGACGCGACCGCGAAGCTGGTGCAGCTGGGCCAGGCCGAACCGCTCGGCCTGCTCGATGACCATAATGGTGGCGTTGGGCACGTTGACCCCCACCTCGACCACCGTCGTCGCCACCAGCACCGACAGCCGGTTGTCGGCGAAGTCGGCCATGACGGCGTCCTTCTCCGCGCCTGACAGCTTGCCGTGGACCAGGCCCACGCCCGACCCCAGCACCTTCTTCAGCGCGAGGGCCCGCATCTCGGCGGCGGCGAGGTCGCTCAGCTCCGACTCCGAGACCAGCGGGCAGATCCAGAAGGCCTGGGCGCCCCCGGCCACGGCGTCCCGCAGGCGGTCCACGATCTGGTCCAGGCGGCCCATGGGGACGGCCCGGGTGGCGACCGGCGTGCGGCCGGGCGGCTTCTCGTCGATCCGGCTGACGTCCAGGTCGCCGTACATGGTGAGTTCGAGGGTGCGCGGGATCGGGGTGGCGGACATGGCGATCAGGTGGACCGCGTCGCCCTTGGCCTGCAGCCGCTGGCGCTCGGCGACGCCGAACCGGTGCTGTTCGTCGATGATCACGAGCTGGAGCCTGTGGAAGGCGACCTCGTCCTGGAACAGGGCGTGCGTGCCGACGGCCACCTGGGCGGCGCCGGTCGCCAGGGCGCGCAGCTTCTCGGCCCTGGCCGCGCCCTTGTCCCGGCCGGTCAGCAGGACGGCGGTCAGCCCGTGGGCGGCGAGCGGGCCGGAGAGGGTCTCGAAGTGCTGTCGGGCCAGAATCTCGGTGGGCGCCATCAGGGCGCTCTGGCCGCCGGCGTCGGCCACGTCGGCCATGGCGCACATTGCGACCACCGTCTTGCCCGAGCCCACGTCGCCCTGGACGAGGCGGCTCATGCGCTCGCCGGCCTGGAGGTCGGCTCGGACCTCGGCCAGCGCACGCTCCTGCGCTCCGGTGAACGCGAACGGCAGGTCCGCCTTCAGGCGGCCGGCCGTGGGACCGGCGGGGATCTTGGGGGCGGGGTCGCGGCGGCGCTCCGCCTTGCGCTGGGCCATGGCGAACTGGTGGGCCAGCAGCTCGTCGTAGGCCAGCCTGCGCCGGTGCCGGCTGAGCGGCGAGAGGTCGGCCTCGCCGGTGGGGTGGTGCAGGCGGTCCAGGGCTTCGCGCCAGGATGGCAGCCGTTCGCGTTCGAGCCAGGCCGGATCCTGCCACTCCGGCAGGTCGGGCGCGCGATCGAACGCCTCCTCGACGAACGCCCGCACCCGGCGCGCCGGCAGGCCCTCGGTCGCGGGATACACGGCCTCGATCTCGGGGATGTCGCCGGCCTTGTCGGGCGCCTGGATGTAGTCTGGATGGACCATCTGGCGACCGTATCGCTCGTCCTCGACCCGGCCAGATACCACCCGGCGCTGGCCGACCGGGTGACGCTTCTCCAGCTGGTCGCCATAGGCGCCGAAGAAGACCAGGGTCAGGAAGCCCGTCTCGTCGCTGACCCGGATCCGCCAGGGCTGGTTTCGGCCCTTGGGGCGCTCGTAGGCGTCGATCGTCACCTCGAAGGTCATGATCTCGCCGTCCAGGGCGTCGCCCAGCTTCGCCGGCGTCCGGCGGATCAGCGAGTGGGGCTGCAGCCAGAGCACGTCGCGGACAAGCGGACCCGCCACGCGCTCCAGCAAGGGAGCCACGCGCGGGCCGACGCCCTTGAGGGACGTGACCGAGGCGAAAAGCGGGAACAGAATCTCCGGCCGCATCCTTGGAGCATACCTGACTGGCGCGGAGGGCCGCGCCGCTCTATATCCGGCCGCTCTCGATGATCAATGACGAAGCCCGGCTCAAGAAGCTGAAGCTCCGCGCCTGGCGCAGAGGCTTCAGGGAAGCGGACCTCATCCTGGGGCCGTTCGCGGACGAGCACGTCGCGACATTCTCGGAAGCCGAGCTGGACTGGTTCGAGCGGCTGCTCGAGGTCCCAGACCACGACATCTACAACTGGATTCTGGAGCGCGACGCGCCACCGGCGGAGTTCGACGGGCCATTGATGAGCAAACTCCGGGTGTTCCGCGATAAAGCTCACCTCGGCATCTCGCCCAAGGGCCAGGCGCTCAAGGGGCAGGTCGATGGCTGACGACGCCCGACCGGCAGGACCGGCCCAGCTGCGGCGTGTCGCCGACGATCCCGGCCGGCTGGACCTGGTGGGGGCGCCCGAGGGTTTCGACGCCCTGGTGATGGCCGACCTGGTCAAGGCCCGCAAAGGCCTGTCGGTGTTCGTGGCGCGCGACGCCGCCCGCCTCTCGGCCTTCGTGGACGCCTTCGCCTTCTTCGCCCAGGGCGTCGAGGTGTTGACCTTCCCGGCCTGGGACTGCCTGCCGTACGACCGCGTCGGCCCCTCCGCGGGTGTCGCCGCCCAGCGCATGGCCACGCTCTCGCGCCTGGCCGAGGGGCTGGACGCCAAGCCGCGCCTGCTGGTGGCGACGGTGCCGGGCCTGCTGCAGCGCGTGCCGCCGATCGCCTCGGTGAAGCGCGCCAGCTATTCGGCGAAGGTCGGCAACGTCGTCGAGATCGCCGATCTGGAGGCCTATTTCGCGGTCAACGGCTACAGCCGCGCCTCCACCGTCTCGGAGAAGGGCGAGTTCGCCATCCGGGGCGGGGTGATCGACGTCTTCCCGCCCAATGCGGAGGAGCCGGTCCGGCTGGACCTGTTCGGCGACACCCTGGAGAGCATCCGCGCCTTCGATCCCGAGACCCAGCGCTCGACGAAGCAGCTCAAGGACGTGTCCCTGCTGCCGGTCAGCGAGGCCTTGCTGGACGCTGCCGCGATCAGCCGCTTCCGCACGGGCTATCTCGAGACCTTCGGAAACCCGGGGGACGATCCGCTCTACGCCGCCATCTCCGCAGGCGGCCGCCGGGCCGGGATGGAGCACTATCTCGCCCTGTTCTACCCGGACCTGGCGACGCTCTTCGACTATCTGCCCGATAGCACCGCCATCGCCCTGGACCACCTGGCCCGCGAGGCGCGCGACGAGCGCCTGGCCATGGTGCGCGACGCTTTCGAGGCGCGCTCGAACACCGAGCGGAAGAGCCACTACCACCCGCTGGAGCCGACCCGCCTCTACCTGGACGAGGCCGAGTGGGACGAGCAGCTCAAGGTCCGCGCCAACCGCCGCTTCTCCGCCTTCAACGAGGTCGAGGGCGAGGTGGTGATCGATATGGGCGCGCGGGCGGGGCGGAACTTCTCGGCCGAGCGGAAGCTGGACAGCGTCAATCTGTTCGAGGCCACGGTCGATCACGCCAACAAGCTGTCGGCGGCGGGCAAGCGGGTGCTGTTCGCCTCCTGGTCGGACGGTTCGTCGGACCGGCTGATGCACATGCTGGCGGACCATGGCCTGAAGAGCCTGCCGCTGGCGGCCTATTGGGACGCGGCCCGCGCCGCGGACCCGAAGAAGCCGCAGCGCGTGGTGCTGCCGCTGGACGCCGGGTTCGAGACCGACAGCCTGGCGGTCATCTCCGAGACCGACATCCTGGGCGACCGGCTGGCCCGGCCCCGCAAGCGCCGTCGCGCCGCGAACTTCCTGGCCGAGGCCTCGGCCCTGACGCCCGGCGACCTGGTCGTCCACATCGACCACGGCATCGCCCGCTATGAGGGCCTGAAGACCCTGGACGTCCAGGGCGCGCCGCACGACACGCTGGAGCTCCAGTACGGCGGCGAGGCCAAGCTGTACCTGCCGGTCGAGAACATCGACCTCCTGACCCGCTACGGCGCCGACAGCGAGGGCGTGCAGCTGGACCGCCTGGGCGGGGCGGCCTGGCAGGCGCGCAAGGCCAAGGCCAAGGAGCGCCTGCGGGAGATGGCCGACGGCCTCATCCGCATCGCCGCCGAACGCGCCACCAAGCACACCGACCCGATGGAGCCGCCCCAGGGGCTGTTCGACGAGTTCTGCGCGCGCTTCCCCTACGAGGAGACCGAGGACCAGCTCAACGCCATCGGCGACGTGCTGGAGGACCTGGGCGCGGGCCGTCCCATGGACCGCCTGATCTGCGGCGACGTGGGCTTCGGCAAGACCGAGGTGGCGCTGCGGGCCGCCTTCGTGGTGGCCATGAGCGGCCAGCAGGTCGCCGTCGTGGCCCCGACCACGCTGCTCGCCCGCCAGCACTTCAAGACCTTCTCGGAGCGTTTCGAGGGCTGGCCGGTGAAGGTGACCCGGCTGTCCCGGCTGGTCCCCGCGAAGGAGGCCGCGGAGGCCCGCGAGGGCCTGATCAACGGCGAGATCGAGATCGTCATCGGCACCCACGCGGTGCTGTCCAAGCAGGTCGGCTTCAAGAACCTGGGCCTGGTGATCGTCGACGAGGAGCAGCACTTCGGGGTCAAGCACAAGGAGAAGCTCAAGGAGCTTCGCGCCGACGTGCACATGCTGACGCTCACCGCGACCCCGATCCCGCGGACCCTGCAGATGTCGCTGAGCGGCATCCGGGAGATGTCGATCATCGCCACGCCGCCGGTCGACCGGCTGGCGGTGCGCACCTACATCACGCCGTGGGACCCGGTCGTGGTGCGCGAGGCGCTGCTGCGCGAGAAGTACCGTGGCGGCCAGGCCTATTTCGTCGCGCCGCGCGTCAACGACCTGCCGCAGCTGGAGCGGTTCCTGCGCGAGCAGGTGCCCGAGGTGAAGTTCGTGGTCGGCCACGGCCAGATGGCGCCGACCCAGCTCGAGGAGGTGATGACCGCCTTCTACGACGGGCAGTACGACGTGCTGCTCTCGACCACGATCGTGGAGAGCGGCCTGGATATCCCCACCGCCAACACCATGATCATCCACCGCGCGGACATGTTCGGCCTGGCGCAGATGTACCAGCTGCGCGGGCGGGTGGGGCGGTCGAAGTCGCGGGCCTACGCCTACCTGACCACGCCGGCCGAGAAGCAGATCACCCTGTCCGCCGAGAAGCGCCTGAAGGTGCTGCAGTCCCTGGACAGCCTGGGCGCCGGCTTCCAGCTCGCCAGCCACGACCTGGACATCCGGGGGGGCGGCAACCTGCTGGGCGACGAGCAGTCGGGCCACATCCGCGAGATCGGCGTCGAGCTCTACCAGCAGATGCTGGAGGACGCGGTGGGCGAACTGCGCGCCCGGGCCGGCGCCGAGGAAGTGGCCGACCGGGGCTGGTCGCCGCAGATCAACACCGGCGCCGCCGTGCTGATCCCCGAGGACTACGTCCCCGACCTCAATGTCCGCCTGTCGCTGTACCGACGCCTGTCGGACGCGGAAAAGGCGCAGGACCGCGAGGCCCTGGCCGCCGAACTCATCGACCGGTTCGGCCCGCTGCCGGCGGAAGCCGGCCAGCTGCTCAAGGTGGTGGCCATCAAGGGCCTGTGCCGCGAAGCCAACGTCTCGAAGATCGACGTGGGCCCGAAGGGCGCGGTCGTGACGTTCCGCAACGACGACTTCCGGAACCCGATGGGCCTGATCCAGTTCGTAGCAAAGAACCAGGTGGCCTGGCGCGTGCGACCGGACAACAAGGTCGTGGTCAAGGGCGAGTGGGAGACGCCGAAACAGCGTCTCGACGCCGCCGAGAAGGTGCTGGCCGAACTGGCGAAGCTCGCCGCGCAGGCCTAGCGAATTTTGGAAAGGACCGGGCGCGCCTGCGCGCGGTCCAAGGAGACACCCGATGCGTCACGCCGTCCTGGCCTTCACCGCCGTCGCCATCCTGGCCGGCTCCGGCTCGCCCGCGTTCGCCCAGACGGCCGCGGACACCGCAGACGTCCGCTGCGTGATGGTGCTGCAAGCCGTCGCCCGCGACCCGAAGCAAAGGGATAACGCGGTCCGCGGCGTCTATTACTACATGGGCAAGCTGGCCACGCGGGGGGCTATCTCGCGGGTGGAGCCGATCATGCTCGCCGAGGGCCGGAAGATGAACAGCGCCCCGGTCGTGCAGGGAGAGCTGAGCCGTTGCGGCGGGGAACTGAGCGCCCGCAGCACAGAGCTCCAGGCCGCCAACCAGAAGCTCGCCAAGCAGCTCGGATCGCCCCCGGCGGCCGCGCCCGCCAAGAAGTAGCGGCGACGGGGCGTCGTCAGCCGGCCTTGAGCGTGTGCGCCATCGCGGCGGCCTGCTCCAGCGCGTAGCCGACGCTTTCCGGGGAGGCCACCTCGGCGACGCCGAGATCGAACTCGACGACGAAGGGGGTGGCGCCCTGGCCGGCCTCGAAGGCCGTGCAGCCGATCACCGCGGCGATCCGCTCGCCGGCCGACCGCGCGGCGGGCAGGGCCGTGGCGGGCAGGGCAAGGGCGAAGACTTCCGGAGCCAGGCGGGCGGCGGTGTCCTCCACGCGGACAAGCCGGCCGATCATCGAACCGATCTGGGGCACGGCGCGGGCGACCCAGCCGCCGGCGCGCGGGGCGGCCAGGTCGGCCTTCTCGGCCACTTTCAGCATGCAGACGCTGAGCGGCCGGTTGCGTTCGCGGGCGCTGCGGGCCAGGCGCATCAGGTGGCCGGCGAAGAGGTCGCGGGTGAAGAGGCCGGTGGCCGCGTCCATGAGGCCGGAACCCCGCGCCTGTTCGAGGGCGCCGCGGACAGACTTCTGCCGGCGGAAGGCGCGGGCCAGTTCGACGACGCGCAGGGCGGTCTCGCTCTCCGGCGTCTCGGGCGAGGCCACGTCGGAGATGCCCCGGTGATAGGCCTCCGCCGCCGTGACGGCCGATTCGGCGCGCATGTAGAGCAGGGCGGGCGTGTGGTAGAGGCGCGTGTTGCGCCGCAGGCCCGCGGCGATCGACAGCGCCTCGTGCGGATTGTCGCCGGCCCACAGCACCACGGCGTCGAACGGCCGCTCATGCAGGTAGTCGAACGCGGTGAAGGCCGTGAAGGCGCCCACCACCTCGGCGCCGTTGCGCTGGAGGGCGTTGGACAACGCCAGGAACTGCGGGGCGGGCTCGCCGATGGCCAGCACGCGGAAGGGGGTCGGGTCGGTCTCGGGCGAATCTAGGCTGTGGCCGCGCTCGGAGAAGGTCTCGAGCCGGACTTCGAACTCCTCCTCGGCCACCGCGGTTCGCACCAGCGATTCGAGGCGCATGGCCGCCTGGGCCGGGTGAAGGGGCGCGGCGAGGGTCAGGTCGTAGCCGTGGTCCTGCTGGAACGGGTCCAGCGCGCCCATGGCCATGATCGGCAGGCGGCGCGGCGCGCAGGCGGCGCGGAGCCGCTCGGCCAGGCCCGTGGCGCTCTCATCCATCCCGGCCAGGTCGACGATGGCGGCCTGGATCTGGAGGTCGGACAGGGCCGCGGTGGCCGCGGCTTCGCTGCGGGCGGTGACCGTGCGCCAGCCAAGCCGGTCCAGCCCCTCCGCCAAGGGGCCGGCCGTGGAATCGTCGCGCGCGACGATCAGCACTCGCGCCTGGACCCCTGCCGCCATATCCCCATCCATTCGCGCCCCGATCTGTCCTAAGCACGGAATCGCGCGGGGCCGGAAGAGTTGTCCCATACCTGCGTGCAGGTTGCGGAAGAGTTTCATTGTCGCAGGAGGCAGGTCTTGGCTGTGGATTTGACGGGAAGCGTGGCGGTCATCACCGGGGCCAGCGGCGGTCTGGGCGCGCATTTCGCGCGACTTCTGGCTCGCAATGGCGCGGCCGTCGCCGTGACGGCGAGGCGGGTCGACAAGATCCAGGCCCTGGCCGACGAGATCACCGCCGCCGGCGGCCGCGCCGTGGCCCTGGCCCTCGACGTGGCGGACGCTGCGGCGATCGGTCCCGCCCTGGACGCCGTCCAGGCCGAGCTCGGCCCGATCGGCATCCTGGTGAACAACGCCGGGATCGGCGGCGAGGGGCTGGCCCTGGACATCTCGGTCGAGGACTTCGACGCCACCTTCGACGTCAACGTCCGGGGCACGTTCTTCGCCGCCCGGGAAGCCGCCCGGCGGATGATCGCCGCCAAGGTCGAGGGGCGGATCGTCAATATCGCCTCCATCGCCAGCCACACGGTCCTGCCGGGCCTGTCGGCCTACTGCGGCTCCAAGGCGGCGGTGGCCATGCTGACCCGCAGCCTGGCGCGGGAGTGGGCGCGCCGCGGCATCGCGGTGAACGCCCTGGCGCCGGGCTACATCGAGACCGCGATCAACGACGCCTGGTGGCCCACCGAAGGCGGGCAGAAGCAGCTCAAGGGCTTTCCGCGCCGTCGCCTGATGGACGCCGACGAACTGGACGAGGCCTTCCTTCTCCTCTGCGGCCCGGGCGCGCGCGCCATGACGGGAAGCCTGATCACCGTGGACGACGGCCAGTCCCTGCCCGGCGGCGGCTGACGGCTTGGCTGACCGAAGGGCAGGGCGGTTAGCGTCCGAACGACAAGACTTAGGGAGACAAGCATGCGCCAGGGTCCGCTCACCGGCCTGAAGATCGTCGAGTTCGCGGGCATCGGCCCGGGACCGTTCTGCGGCATGCTGCTGTCCGACCTGGGCGCTGACGTGGTGCGGATCGACCGCAAGGGGCAGGGGCGCGGCGCGCCGTCCGACATCACCTCGCGCGGCCGCCGCTCGGTGGCGCTGGACCTGAAGACGCCCGAGGCGGTCGAGGCCTGCCTGAAGCTGATGGACAAGGCCGACGCGGTCATCGAGGGCTTCCGGCCTGGGGTGATGGAGCGCCTGGGCCTCGGGCCGGAGGTGGCGCTGAAGCGCAATCCCAAGCTGGTGTTCGGCCGCATGACCGGCTGGGGCCAGACCGGGCCCTACGCCATGGCGGCGGGCCACGACATGAATTACATCGCCATCACCGGCGCCCTTCACGCCATCGGCACCGAGGACAAGCCGGTCCCACCGCTGAACCTAGTGGGCGACTTCGGGGGCGGGGCGCTCTACCTGGCCTTCGGCCTGCTGGCCGGGGTGATCCAGGCCCGCGAGAGCGGAAAGGGCCAGGTGATCGACTGCGCCATGAGCGACGGCGCGGCCTCGCTGATGGCCATGTTCTACGGCTTCAAGGCCGCGGGCATGTGGAAGGACGAACGGCGGTCCAACCTGCTCGACGGCGGGGCCCACTTCTACGACACCTACCAGTGCAGCGACGGCAAGTGGGTGTCGATCGGCTCGATCGAACCGCAGTTCTACGCCCTGTTGCTGGAGAAGACCGGGATCAACGATCCGGAATTCCAGAAGCAGCACGACCGCTCGGCATGGCCCGAGCTGCGCCGGAAACTGGCCCATGTGATCGCTCAGAAGACCCAGGCCGAATGGACCGAGATCATGGGCGGCACCGATGTCTGTTTCGCACCGATCCTGGACCTGGACGAGGCCCCGAAGCACCCCCACAACGCCGCGCGCCAGACGTTCGTCGACATCGGGGGCGTGGTGCAGCCGGCCCCCGCGCCGCGTTTCTCCGCCACGCCGGGCGCCATCCAAGGTCCGCCCCCGGCCATCGGCGCCCACGATCGGGAGGCGCTGAGTGACTGGGGCTTCTCCGAAGCGGAGATCGGCGCACTGCAGGGCGCCGGCGCGCTCGCCTAACCCCAACGGTAACAACGGGTTACCTGAAGGCGCCGTTCAGGCTCGGTTCAGCCGCCGAACCGCAGATTGGCGCTCGGATCGGTTGTCGCGCTCTCCCGTCCCTCGAAGCGGCGGCCGGCCCGGATGGAACGACACGCCCATCGGCGGCGCGCCACCTACTAACCCGGGTGGCGCGCCGTTATCATTTGGGCCAAGGCTTGCCGCCACCTGAGTCGAGCCTCAACTTCGCCGCGCATGACCCTTCCCGAGCTGATCCGCCGTGTTCGCGCGCGGGACTTCGATCCCATCCATGGACTGCGGGTCAGCCTGACCGTCCTGGGCAAGGCGCTGTCGCGCCTCTGGGGCCGCGACGTGATGCTGTACAATGGCGGCGTTTCGTTCTTCGCGATGCTGGCGATCTTTCCGGCCCTGGCGATCATGATGGGTCTCTACAGCCTGCTCTCCGACCCCGCGCAGGTGGCGGCGCAGGGCGAGGCGATGGCCCGGGTGATGCCCGACGCGGCCCGGCTGATCTTCCAGAGCGAGCTCCTGCGCCTGTCGCGCGCGCCGCCGGAGACGGTTTCCGTGCAGAGCGGCATGGCGCTGCTCATCGGCGCCTACGCCTCGCACCGCGGCTTCAAGGCGCTGCTGGCGGGACTGTCGTTCATCCACGACGAGGACAGGCCGCGCGGATTCGTCGGCTTCAACCTGCTGGCCCTGGCGGTGACGATCGCGGCCCTGGGCGGGCTGGCGATCCTGTCGATGGTGTTCTTCGGCCTGCGGATCCTGGGCGAGACCTTCGACCTGCGCCCGTTCCGCGGCGCGCTCTGGCTCTACAGCGAATGGACCTGGGCCAGCGTCGGCATGACCCTGGGCATGGCGATGATCTACCGCTGGGCGATGTCGCGCGAGCCGGTGGAGTGGCGGTCCTCGCTGCTGGGCGGGGCGGCCGCGGCCGCGCTGTGCATCTTCGCTTCCTGGGCGCTGGGGTTCTATGTCGAGGACATCGCCGAACTGGGGGTCACCTACGGCTCGGTGGCCACCGTGGTGATCTTCCTGATCTGGCTGTCGTGGAATGTGAACGCGGTGTTCTTCGGGGGCGCCCTGGCCACGGAGGTCGAACTCGCCCTGCATCGCCGGAGGGTGCCGCTGGCGTCGGAGACCCACGGCCCGCGGGACTAAGGCTTCGCGACGAGGAAGCTCAGGGCGCCCTCGATCTCGTCCTGTTCCAGCACCAGCGCCCCCGCCTGGGCGGCGAAGTGGGGCACGTCGATGCGGGCGAGGGGGTCATCGGCCAGCAGCCGAACCCGCGCCCCGGCCGGCGCGGCCTCCAGCGCGCGGCGCAGCCGGAGCGTCGGCACCGGACAGCGGTGCCCGCGCGCATCCACCAGGATCTCGTCGGAAGCCATGACGCGGCCTTACACCAGCGACGCCGCCGGACCCAACACATGAGAAAACGGGCGGCCCCACCTTCGTGGAGCCGCCCGCTCTCGGTCGTGACGCGGAGAGCCGTCTAGCGCGACAGGTGCAGGGCGGCGATCTGGCCGGCGATGCTGGAGAACACCGCGGTCAGGGTCGTGGAGTTGGTCACGTTGTAGAAGTTGTCGCGGGAACTGGCGCAGTTCTGCAGCAGGGTGCTGGAGCCGGCCACCACGCGGATCGTGTAGATCTCGATGTTCTTGGCCTTCATGTTCGTGCAGAGCAGGCTGAGGCGATGGTCGAGCGCAGCGGTCCGGGTGTCGCCCGAGGCGCCGTTCAGCAGCGGCAGGCCGTTCGACTTGATGACCCGGCCCTGCCAGATGTAGCCGGTCCCCGCGTAGGTGCCGTCGTTGGGCGTGTCACGGTCGGCGATGGTGTTCTCGCCATCCGTCATCAGGATGAGGATCTTCTGGTGCTTGGGCGTGTTGTAGGCCACGCCGTCGGCGAACGGGCCGCCGGGCGACAGGGTGTTCCAGCCCCACGACATGCCGATCGGGATGTTGGTGTTGCCGTCGGCCTCCAGGTTCTCGATGTCGTCCCGGATGGCCTGGAACTCCTTGGACAGCCGCCGCATCTTCGACAGCCCGCAGCCCCGGTTCGGACCGAAGGTGGTGCTGAGCGTGCCCTTCTTCGAGCCGCCGTACTTGGTGACCGACCCCTGACGCACCTTCCAGTTGGTGCTGTTGGTGCCGTCGCCGACGTAGTCGTTCTGGTAGTCGTTGTTGTAGCCGTCCGTCTTGCTGTCGGGCTCGTCGACGGCGAAGAACGGCGTGTAGAGGGTCGCGGGCGTGCCGGTGGTGGGCGCGTCGTCCTGGACGTCGTAGGGGGCCTTGCGCATCTCCACGCAGCCGCGCCAGCTGGTCCCCAGGTTCGAGAACAGCGTGAAGCGGTTGCCCTGCTGAGTGCCGCTCGAGGTGGTGAAGATCTCGTTGTTGATCGGCGATACGCCGTTCTGGTCGAGCCAGGTCGCGTTGCGATACGTCGAGCCGTCCACGCGCACCGTGTTGGAGAAGGGCACAAGCGAGATCTTCACCGAGTCAGGCTCGACGCTCTTGCTGGCCGCGTCCTCCATCTTGGTGACGAACTGCTTCGCCGCGTCCTTCATGTCCCGCAGCTTCGTGCCTTCGTTCATGGATCCGGTGGTGTCCAGGACGAGGGCGATCTCCACCTTCACGCTGGCGCGCACCACCTCCGTCTCCGCGCCCAGCGTCATGATGCCGTTGCTGAGCATGCCGGCGACGTAGGGGCGCAGGTTGACCTTCGCGGAGGCGACAACGTTCCCGTTTTCACCGAACTTGAAGTCGGTGGTCTTCAATTCAAAGTCCTCGCCCAACGACAGGTTCTGCGCCAGGAAGCGGTCGCCCGCGGCCTTCAGCTCGGCGTCGGTGGTCGAAGGCGTTCGCGCCGCCGCCAGGGCCGCGGCGTCCAGCGCGTCCTGCAGTTCCGCCTTGGCATTCGTGGCGCGCGCCAGATCCACGGCGCCCATGCCGGCGATCATCATCGGTCCCATGGCCAGGGCCACGACGATGGCGACGTTCCCGCGGTTGTCGAGACGGCGGACCAGCTGCCCAATGCCGGCGAAGCTTGACCTGCGCATGATTTATCCTGCGAACAATTTCCAATAGTGACTGTGGATATCGCAGGACGGCTAATCTCTCCTTATCCGGGACCGTTAAGTTCTCTTCACCATTCTTTGCAACCGGATGTTGGTCTAACCCCGCCAAGCTGGGGTCATGTTCAAGATCAAGGCGTATAACGCCCGCGCCAGGGCCTTCCGCCAGGACGAGAGCGGTTCCGCCGCCATCGAGTTCGCGATCATCGCGCCGGTGCTCTTTTTCGCCCTGCTGTCGTTGATCGAGATCGGCGTGCTGGGAATGCTGACCAGCGGCCTCGACAACGCCGTGATCGACGCGTCGCGTCGGATCCGCACCGGCCGCGACGACGCGGCGAGCTCGGCGTCCGCCTTCGAGGATCAGGTCTGCGAACGTCTTGGCGGCGCCGTCACCTCCTGCCGCGACCGCCTGGTGGTGAGCGTGCAGAAGTTCTCGGCCTTCTCCACCGCCGGCGCGGCCGCGGAGGCCCAGCCCGAGGGACAGTTCGACAAGGGTGGCCCCAGCGACATCATCCTGGTCAAGGCCAATTACAAGTGGCCCCTCATCACGCCCTTCCTGGCCGCGGCCTACAACCGCGACGGTCCGATTGACGTGACGGTCACGTCTCGCGTCGCCTTCAAAAACGAGCCGTTCGAATGATCAAGCTCCTGCGCCGCCTGTCGGCCGACCAGAAGGGCGCCTCGGCCATCGAGTTCGCCATCGTCTTCCCGCTGCTTTTCCTGCTGCACATCGCGGCGGCGGAGGCGCTGCAGGCCTATATCGCCCAGCGCAACGTGGCCCACATCGCCACGGCGATGGCCGACATCACCGCGCGCAACCGGACGATCAGCACGGCGGAGCTCAACGACATACTGGGCGCCAGTGTCTCGATGATCCATCCGTTTCCGAACGAGCGCCTGCAGCAGCGCGTGTCGAGCCTCAGCGCCGACAACAATGGCTCGGTGAGCACCGACTGGACGTCGAAGAAGGACTACACCGTGGGAGACAATCCCAGCGTCCCCTCCGGCTACCTTCGGGCCAACGAGAGCGTCATCGTCACCGACGTGATTTACGACTACGAGCCGACCTTCGGCTTCTTCATGCCCGACACCATCCGCATGACCCGCCGCGCCTATGTGCGGCCGCGCCTGTCCACGAAGGTCGAGAAGGTCAGCTAGGCCTAGTGTGCTGGATTTGAAGTTCGCCTCATGGCTGGGCCGGTCTCGGAGCGAACTTCAAATCCAAAAAGCACACTAGAAGCATAGGCTTGCTAGTGTCCTCATCGATTCCGAAGCTCGTCGGAGCTTGCCACAGGCGCATGCGAACTTCGGAATCGGGACACTAGTGGAGCCCACCGATCGCCTGCTAGAAGCCGCCCGCTGGACAGATGGCCGAGTGGTTTAAGGCAGCGGTCTTGAAAACCGCCGTGGGTGAGAGCCCACCGTGGGTTCGAATCCCACTCTGTCCGCCAACCACCACTGTATTTCTTGCGAAAATCAGGTCAGTCTGACCGCTACCCATCATCGAGCCCACCAATGATTTAGGGGCGCGATTTGGCCGGCGGAGACCCAATGTCGGTGGACCTAGCGAGCCTCGCAATCGAGATCGACGCTCGGGATCCAGAGCGCGCCGTTGGCACCCTCGAACGACTCACCCGAGCCGGCGCCGCCGCTGAAGGGCAAACCGACCGCCTCGCAGCCTCGCACCGGGCCCTCGCTGCCGAAGCCCGCTCGGCTGGCGGCGCGCACCGTCTTCTTGCCGGGGCGGTCGCCGGCGTGGGGCTGGCGGCTGCCGCGAGCCAGGTTGCAGCGCTGGCCGACGGCTACACCGGATTCGCGAACCAGCTGAAGGTGGCCGGCCTCGAAGGCCGCAACCTGCAGGGCGTCCAGGATGCGCTGTTCGTCACGGCGCAGAAGTACGGTCAGCAGCTCGAAGGCCTGGGCACGCTCTACGGCCGGTCCTCGCTGGCGGCCAAGGAGCTCGGCGCCACGCAGTCGGAGCTGCTCGCCTTCACCAACACCACCGCCGCGGCCCTGAAGGTCCAGGGCGGTAACGCGGCCTCCTCGTCCGGCGCGCTGCTCCAGTTGTCCCAGGCCCTCGGCGGCGGGATCGTCCGGGCCGAGGAGTTCAACTCCATCCTGGAGGGCGCTCGTCCCCTGCTGCAGGCCGCCGCCGACGGCAACGCGAAGTACGCGGGCTCGATCACCAAGCTCCGCAACGAGGTCCTGGCCGGCAAGGTGACCTCCAACGAGTTCTTCGACTCCATCCTCGCGGGCTCCGCCCAGCTGGAGCAGAAGGCGGCCAAGGCGAACCTGACCATCGCGGCCTCGTTCACGGTGCTCAACAACGCCCTGGGCCAGTACATCGGCCAGGCCGACCAGCAGTATTCGGTCACCCAGCGGATCTCGCAGGGCATCGTCGACTTCTCCGAGCACCTCGACGACGTCGTCCCGGTGCTGGCCACCGTGATCGGCTACGTCGGCGTCCGCTACGCCGCCGCCGGCGCGCAGTTCGTCGCCACCGAGGCGGCGCGGGTGACTGCCATCGGCGCGACCCTCAACGCAGAGCGCGCGTCCGCGATTTCGACCGCGCAGCTGGCCGTGTCCAGGACGGCTTCTCAGGCGGCAAGCCTCGCCGCCACGCAGGCCTCGCTGGCTCTGGAACAACGCGCGGCGGCCGCGAGGATCGCCAGCGCCAACGCGACCATCGCCGCCAATCAGGGCACGCTTGCCGGCACGGCGGCGGTGACCCTTGCAGAGCGTGCGCGGGCCGCCGCCCTGGCGCAGCTCATCGCACTGGGTGGGCAAGCCAACGCCATTACCGCCCAGTCCGCCGTGGTGAGCCAAGCCGCTGCCGTGGCCCAGACCGAGCTCGCCGCCGCGACCCGGATGACCACCGCCTCTATGGCAGGCATGCGCGCGGCTGGTGGCGGCCTGGTCGCTCTTATGGGCGGTCCCTGGGGCATCGCCTTCACCGCCGCCGCCGTGGTCGTCTACAGCCTGGTCAAGGCCGTCGACGCCACCAGGACCACCACAGAAAACGCCAAGATCGCGACCAAGCAGTACTCCGAGGCCATGGGTGAGGCGTCCGGCTTCCTCAAGACCGCCGCGGAGAGCTCGGCGAAGTTCGGCGCCAACAACGCCGGCGCGGTCTCCGGCACCAACGCCCTGGCCGGCGCGACGATCGACCTGGCGAACAAGACCTTCACGCTGGCGAGCGCGCGGGCGGAGGCTGCCCGCCAAGCCCTCAACGAAGCGCGGGCCTCCAACACCAAGGAGATCAACCGCCTGGAGAACCCAGGCCTGCTCACGCGGGCGGGGCGCGCCATCATGGGCGCTCGCATGGGTCCGATGGGCGTCGATCTCAACGCGCGCGATCTGGAACAGGCGAAGAAGCTCCGCGCCCAGAACGCGGACCTGCTGGCGGCCGAGATGAAGGTCATGTTCGACCCGCGCTCGGCCAAGGCTGACCCGATCACCAACGTCACGAACGCGCTCGGCAAGCAGGGCAAGGCGGCCAAGGACGCCAAGGCCGACATCGACGAATGGGCGAAATCGCTGGCGGAAGGCCAGGCCGCCGCGGAGCGCTTCGCCTCCGATCTCGAAACTGAGAACCTGCGCCTCACCCCTCGGCAGACCCAGCAGCGCAGCATCGACCTCGCGGAGCTTGAGGCCGTGGCGTCGGGCGCCGACGATGCCGCCGCGCGGATTCGAGCCGCTGGAGCAGCATGGTCCGACTTCCAGGACCTGTTGGACGGCGCGACCGAACGCGAGCAGCGTTTCGGCCTACTTCCCGACGACGACAAGCTGCAAAAGGACCTTGAAGCGCTCCAGATCCTGGAGAGCCAGGCGACGCAGGCGGCGCAAAACATCGCGAGCGCTTTCGGCAAGGCCGGAACCGCTATCGGCGCTGCCCTCACCAGCTTCTCGAACTACCGGACCACGGAAGCGGCGCTAGCGGTCCAGTACCACAAGGGCGAGATCACCCGCGCCCAGCAGGCGGCGCAGCTGACCAACGCCAAGATCCGCGGCTACGGCGACATGACCACCGCGGCCAAGGGCTACTTCTCGGCGAGCTCGGCCGGCTACAAGGTCCTGCAGACGGCCGAGATCGCCTTCCGCACCATCGAGACCCTGAACACGATCCAGGCCATGGCGCTCGACAGCGCCCACACGGCCTCGTCCGTGACCAACTCCGCCACCCGCGCCTCGGCCGACGGGGTCGCCGCCTACGCGAAGACGCTGGCCAGCCTGCCGTTCCCCTTCAACCTCGCCGCCGGCGCCACCGTCATCGCGGCCCTGGCTGCGGTCGGCGTCGCGATTGCCGGTGGCGGCGGTGGGGGCGGCCCCAAGCCGGGCTCGACGGACCTTGAGGACCGCCAGGCCGGGCAGGGTGCGGGCTCGGTCCTGGGCGACGCCACGGCGAAGAGCGCCAGCATCGCGCGCTCCCTGGAGATCGCGAACGCCAATCAGAACCGCGACCTCGAATACAGCTCGCAGATGGTGCGCAGCCTGCGCAGCATCGAGTCCAACATCGGCTCGCTCACGGCGGCCGTCGCGCGGTCCCTGAGCGTTGACAGCTTCCTCAACGGCTCCAGCGCCCAGACCGGATCCAGCTTCAACCGCAACCTCCTGGGCGACGGCCTGTCGAACATCCCGCTCGTCGGCGGTCTCCTCGGCGGCCTGTTCGGCACCAAGACCAAGACGACGCTGCAGGACACCGGCATCAACTTCGCCGACCAGAGCATCGCCGACATCCTGGCCGGCGGCGTCGACGCCCAGGCCTACCAGCAGACGCTGACCACCCGGAAGAAGAAGTTCTTCGGCGTCACCACCGGCTCGAAGTCCACGGTCAACACCGACTACTCCGACCTCGACGCCGGCCTCACCGGAGACTTCACGCGCGTCATCGCCTCCCTGCGTGACGGCGTCCTCACCGCGGCCGGCATCATCGGCGTCGAGGGCGCCCAAGCCACGCTCGACGCCTTCCAGCTCTCGCTGGGCACGGTTTCGCTCAAGGACCTCAAGGGCGACGATCTTGAGGCGGCGCTGACGGCGGTGTTCGGGAAGGCGGCCGACCAGATGGCGGCGGCTGTTCTCCCCTCGGTGACCAAGTTCCAGGAGGTCGGGGAGGGCGCCTTCGAGACGATCAACCGGCTCGCCCGCGACTACCAGGTCGTCGACATCACCCTGAAGTCGATCGGCAAGACCTTCGCCCTGGTGGGCCTGGATTCGCTCGAAGCCCGCGAACGCCTGATCGATCTCGCCGGCGGCCTCGACGCCCTGCAGGACGCCACCTCGTTCTTCGCTGAGAACTTCCTCTCGGATGCCGAACGGCTGGCGCCGGTTCAGAAGGCCGTCACCGACGAACTCAAGCGCCTGGGCCTGGAGGGCCTGAAGACCCGCGATCAGTTCAAGGCGACGGTCCTCGGCCTCGACGTCTCGACCGCGGCGGGCGCCGACCTCTACGCCTCGCTCCTGGCCCTGGCGCCGGCCTTCGCCAAGGTGACGGAGGAAGCGGAGAAGCTGACGCAGGCCGCCATCGACACCGCGGACTCGCGCATCGACGACGCCCGTTCCGTGATCTCAAAGGTGAAGTCGGACCTCAACGAGGCCTACAGCCGCCAGAGCTCGGCGCTGAAGGCGCAGATCGACGCCTTCGCCTCGATCGGCCGCGGTCTCAGGGAACAGGATGGGCGGCTTGCCGGCCAGGCCATCGTCTCGCCGACGCTGACGACCAGCTCGGCGCGGGCCGCCTTCGACGAGGCGGCCGCGGCGGTGCGCGCGAACCCGGGCGACCGCGACGCCTACAGCAAGCTCCAGACCGCGGGCGACGCCCTGGTCTCGGCCTCGAAGGTGTCCTCGACGAGCTCGCTGGCGTTCAACCGCGACATCGCCGACGTCCGCCGCGAGCTCCAGGCCGCGGGCGTCCTCGCCCAGGGCCAGGCCGACACCGCCCAGGAACAACTCTCCGCCCTGACGGACCTGGTGGAGGGCCAGCTCGGCGCCAACGAGACCCTGAAGACGGTCGCGCAGCTGCTCGTCGATCTCAACGCGGCGCAGAAGGAACTGGTCGCAGCCCTGGCGGATCGGGAGAAGCTCAACCCGACGACCTCCGGCAACGACAACTCCATCGACGTCGCGAAGTACCTGGCCAGCAACCCGGACCTCAAGCGGAACTGGGATGCCGGTGGCTCACTGCGCGGTGCGGGTGCCACGCTCGAGGAGGCGGCCCGGGCGCACTACGAGACCACGGGCAAGTTCGAGATCCAGGCTGGCCTGCGCAAGTTCGCCACCGGCGGGAGCTTCACGGTCGGCGGCGCCGGCGGCACGGACTCCAAGCTCGTCCAGTTCATGGCGACGCCGGGCGAGATGGTCGACGTCCGAACCCCGGCGCAGGGCGGAGGTGGAGGCGCCAACGCCGAGCTGCTGGCGGAGATGCGCGCCATGCGCGCTGAGCTCTCGGCGCTCCGCTCGAAGCAGGACTCGCAGCTCGCCGAGGCCAACCGGCACGCCCGCAACACCGCGGAGACGATCATCAAGGTCACCGAGGGCGGCGTCGTCATGAAGACGAGGGATGTCGCCTGATCTCAACCGTTTGGTTGTGAGCGTCGCCGCTCAGCGGCATCCTCGCGCCCTGTTCTTGGGCACCTGGAGATGCTGGTGAAGTTCCTGTTCATGGACGAGACCTACATGCCGAAGCGGTCTCCGGTGAGTGCCACGACGTTGACGGGATTGCTCGTGCACGCTGACGCGCATGCGGACATCCGCACCCAATACCAGGACCTCCTCAAAGGTGTCAGGCCGGACCCACCGAACACGATTCAGCGGCCGATCGACGTTCACGCCGCTGATCTCTTCAAGAGCCTTGGTGTAGCTGACGCGGTGAAATTCGACTTCCTGAACGGCGTCGTCGATATCTGCCTTGGGCACGACCTCAGGATCTACCGTGTCGGCTACTACAACACCCCTGAAATGCTGAACATCTCGCGTTCCGAGCGGGGGATTCTCGGCCTTTGCTTCCTCGGCATCCTGTGGGCCCTGGCACCCGAATTGGAAGACAACGTCATTTGGCCGGTTATGGAGCGAGACGGCTCTGAGGAGCAGGATCGGATGTTTGCGGGACAGGTTCGCTCTATCGATCACATGTCCGCGAGGACGGAGGGCCTGCTGAGCATCGACAACAAGAACCTGGGAGAGTTGCTCTACACGACGAAGCACTCTGCCTATGGGGCCCTCGTCGATTGCGTCGCCTATCTGAGGCATGTCGTCCACCTCGCAGATCGTCGGGCGAAATTGACCCCCTTTAAAGAAGAACTGGCAGCCATTGGACGCCGGCTGTCGCCGGTGCTCGTGCGCGACGAAACAATCGAGATGCAGTTTCATCCGGCCGAGTCGGTGAATGCTCGAGCGTGAACAACAGCCGCAACGATATGGGGTAAAGATACCCTCACGCAGTACTTCTCCATGCCAGAATTGCAACTGGTTGCCAGGTTGCGGGGCCGCATGGGGGTATTCTTCCCTCTAACGCTCTAGCGCTCCTCCATGTCAGCCTTCAGGAGCGGCCGGCCAAGATTGGTCGGTTCGCACCAGGAGAGGGAACGGCCATGAAGATTGTGACGCCGGTGCTGAAGGAGGTCCGCGTGTTGTTCGAGTTTGCCCAAGCCTTTCAGGAGGCTTGGTCCCAGGCCAAACGCCGGGACCTCCGATCTGTGGACTTGATCGGGTTCACGACCTTTGGACCCGAGACGCCGTTAGGAAAGCCGCTGCTCCTGTTCCGCGCAGAATCCGGGAGTGCCGTGTTCGTCGGACCTCGGGGGGCGGGAAAATATACCTCGGTCGACATGGATTAGCGGAGGCAGAGGCCCGGCGCCTACGATCTCGGCCTGTTCGGTTTACGTGGGTGCCCGTGTCCGCACGCACTGTGCATTCGACTGACTGACCGGATCCCAATAGTGGCAGAATGGGGTGACATAGGATCTTCCGTAGCTGTCGCGATAATCGACGACGCCGAACATGTAGAGGCGCAATCCAGAGTCCGGCGCGGTGACGGTAGCTGCCTCCTCAGCAGTCAGCGGGCACCCGTACCGGGCTGGGACGCTGGCCTCTCGACAGATGAACCTCGCGTCGCCGCCAACTCGTTGAGTGCCGGACGAAACTACGGCCCGATAACTGCCGTCAGGCGGCAACACGATGAGCGCCGTCGGATCGGACTTGAAGGGGTGAGGGAGGATCGCGGACCAGATTCGGAGCGATGCGTCAAAGGCTGGGGAAGCACCCGAGTGCTCGTAGTCGACCCTCCATCTCGGAGCCATACCCGCGACCAAGTCCGTGACTTGGCTCGGACGGACTGTGAGGTATGGCCGCAACTGTCGGCGGGTCGCCAACTCAAATTCACGCGCCTGTCTGGTGGTTTGCTCTGCGATAATTCGGTTGGAACCGGCGTCGTCTGCTGCCGCCTTCGCCAGCCGCCGGTTGATGTCGATGAGCTGGCTTTGCTGCTCGTCGCTGGCGATGTCGCGCAGCATCGCGTCCGCCGCCGCCCACTTCGCGTCCCACATCTGCTGGCGCATGACGTCGAGTTGGTCGCGCGAGATGAAATAGCCGAAGATGACTAGAACGATGCCGAACGCTGACAGCGCCAGCGTCGCTAGGTCGTGGAGATCGCGCTTGGGGACCTCGACCGAGGGCTTATTGTCGGTGCCAGACATTTGGGAAGCACACGACGGAACACCGAGGCCACAGTCAAGGCAGAGCTTGATCTCGGCTACTCACGAATCGAAAATTCGGCCGTCCACCACTGACGCGTTCGATGAACAGATATTCCACAGGATAGAAAACGCTTGTGGACAGCTCCACAAAGTCATCGCGCAGCGGCTTGGTTTAGTCTGCGAACGGCGTACGCAAGAAGCAGCACCGCAGCACCGTCGGTGGCCCCCCGAAGGTGAGCTCACATCTCACCCCCGAGGAAGCCATAGCCGCGAAGATTGGATCCTGCAGCGGCTCCGGTGTCTGGTACCAGCCTAGCAAGGCGGCAAAGGGGGAGACCGGCGGCTCCCTCTCGCGGCCCATCTAGATACAGGCGGAGGTGGCTGTCACCACCGGCGTTCTACATATCCACTGGCACCGTGATTCTGCGCACCGCTGCTCGCGGTTAGCGCCCAGACGTTGCCCGTCGGTCTAGCGGGCTCCGTCCCCCGAGAACTTGCCAGAGCGGCACCGATCTGGCGGGACCATGACGCGGAGCACGCAGGAGGCTGACAACTCCCGCGACAGAGTTGGCCAGGTCATCGTGCCCGCCCGGTGCGTGATCAATGCTCTCGCGACCCCCACGGGCGACGCGCCGTTCCAAGCCAACGAGCTGGCCGACCACCACCTTCGAGTCCAGCAGGCTGACCAGGCGGCTGTTCAACATGGGCAGGATGTCCCGGTAGAGGTCGGACCGCGGGTGCTCAGCGAGCTCGTAGTTGATCCCATGTCGGCGGAACGGCTCTCGGGCGAACTCGCCTGCGTAGCGGTCACCGGTCACGCTGGAGATCCCGTAGGCCTTCAGAAGCGCGCAGAAGTCCGCAACGACGTCCTCTGGCGAGAAGGGTGGCTTGCGCTCGCGGGTGGCGTCCAGGACGACGGTCTTGTCCTCCCGATGCGCGATAGCGAGCGTCATGGCGTCGTTCGAGCCGCCGCTGGGATCGACGAATGCCCGGTACGTGTGGCGGGGCTCATAGGCGCGCTCGAAAACGCCCTGGGCGACGCATGCCTCGACGACTTCCAGACCGATGAAGGCCTCGATATCAGACCGGAACTCGGCTCCGTATTCCGCAGCCGCCAGCGCGGCGTCGTCTTCGTACGCTTGGTCGATGACGTGCTGAGGGTAGGTGGGATTCAGCAGCTTCGTCGGACCCCGGGCGATGAGGATCCTTGGGTTGCCGTCCGCACCGTAGTGGGCCCGGAACCGCTTGAAGAGCTCGCCGCGTTTGGCGTGGGGGCTGGAGATGACCATCAGCGGGCCCTCCGCCGTGCCCAGCGCCGGCCGTAGGGCGTTCAAGATCTCGGCGTCAGGATTGGCTGAATTCTCGATCATCCAAAACGCCACCTCGTCGCAGATCGCAGCGGGCGCCGTGATGCCGCGAACCGTCCGGAAGTTGGCCGGCTTGATCTCGATATCGATGCCCGTTTTCAACCGGATCACGCCGGCGGTCGGCTCCCCGTCCAGCTCCTGGGACAGCATCGGAGAGTGCTCAAGGATCCCGCGGGCGTGCATGAACGCTCGCGAGGCCTGGGACACGCTGGCCGCCAGGATCGGCAGCACCCCGCGCTCGCCCGGCGCCAGATAGCCGGTGTGGTCGCAAAGTGCGCCGACATAGGCCCCGAAGGTCCCGGCGGCCCTGGTCTTACCCCCGCGCCGCCCGACGATCGCCCAGAGCTCCCTGACGAGTTCAAGGGGCTCTCGCTCACGGCCGGTCAGATGCTCGAAGACGGCCCGCTCGTCGGCGTCGAGGGCCTCGCCCATGCTGGCGATGAGCAGCACGCGCCAAGCCAGCCAGGACTGGCCGGGGAGGGCTCCGCCCAGAAGCGCTGGATCGGCGAGCGCCTCCCGCATGCTCACCTTCGGCTTCATTGGCGCGCACCGGCCGCCCTGGCCGCCAGATAGGCCTCTACGCCGCCGCCTGGCGCCTTCCGGCTACCCTTACCGCGCCGGAGGGCGTTTAGGGCCCTGGTGGCGCCGTTGGCGGCCCGCGTGACCTCCTCAGCATCGACTGCCTCGCCCCGCACCATGCGCGCAGTCAGGTCCTCGGCGTGCAGCTGAAGGGTCGCCGCGTTCCTGACCTGCAGGACGTCGCCGGGTCCAGGGCGGTCGCCGAGCTCCGCCGTCATCATCTCGACCAGGTCGCGATACCGGCGCGCGAGCGGGCTGTTGCCGTCGACGCCCACTAGGATCCGCGATCCATTGGTGACCGCGCTGCGCTGTGCCGGCGAACGGGGAGCTTGAGCAGGGCGACGCATAGGCGGTTCAAGGCCTCCGTTGATGGGTGTGACGACGGGTTTTCCGGTTCATTCGCCTCGGACACGAGGGAAGATCGGCGGAGGAGGGAGAATTCGAACTCTGTGGACCGGCGCAGGTGAAAAACGCGGCCATCAAGCTTGTGCGTGAGTGCACTGGATTAGCTCTCCCGCAGCTCAATCACGACGTTCGCGTGGTCGAAGGCGCCAGTGAGACCCGTCCAGACAAGAGCTCCGCCTGCATAGGCGTCAGGATCCGAAAAGTCCGCCAGCGCGGCCGTGCCATACGACGTGACCGTGAACACGGCCCGCCGCGTCGATCCGGCCGGCGGGGTCGGGTTGGCCTGGTCGGTCCGGGAATGCAGGATGCTGACAGCCCCCATGTGGAGGTCATGCGGATCGAAGGCAGGCGCGCTGACGGTGGCGCTAGCGTAATCCGCTCCCGTGCTCACCACTGCGGCCGTTGTCGGCCCCCGATACGCGGCCCAGCCGACTTGCTCCTGCACGGGCGCCAGCCCGGTCACCGTGACTCCGGAGGCGACGTCGGCCGCATCCAACACTTTCCACATGTAGACGCTCAGATAGGCGTTGGACGCCGTCCAAGTGTAGGTGACCCGGTTCCATCCGGCGGCCGTCGCATTGTTGGAGCCGGGAAGGGGGTAATACGCATGGATCACGCCCAGATCGCCGACGGCCGCGAACGAGAAGTCCAACACGAGGGTGCCGGAGCCGGGGTTCTGTCCCGTCCCCTGGCCGATGAACTCGGCTAGCGCCTGCGAACCGAGGAGGCCGTTGGTGTCGAGCATCTGCTTTCCTTTCAGGGTCAGTGATCGCCAAGGCGGCGCTGCTCACGTAGGGGTCGCGGCCGCCGAAATTTGGCTCTGCCGCTTGGTCGCTTGTCCGGCCGGATCCGAGAGCGTCCCGATTGTGAGATCCGGCAAACCCACCGGATGGGCCGGCACGACCGGCTGCGAGCCAAAGCCGGCGCCGTTGATGATGCCGAGGCCCTGTAGCACCGCGTCGAGCGCCTGGAGCTCGACCCAGGCGGCGACATAAGCCTGTGCCTTCGTCGCGTAGTCGGAGGCGGCCGCCAGCCGCTGGGATTGGAGTTGGGCGTAGGTCGCCATGGGAAGTCCTTCCTAGGTGGGGGGTGAGGTGTGCGCCGCCGCGACGGCCTTGCGGACGATCTGCGGCCACTCCATTGCGGTGAGGCGGACCATGCCCTGCGGCGCTTGCTTGGAGCTGCCGTTCTCCAGGGCTTGGGCGTAGGGCAGGTTGTTCGAGATAAAGAACCGGCGCCCCACGATCTTCTCGGTGAAGACCGGGGGCCGGGGCGGTCCGTACATCCCCAGCTCCAGCGCTGGCCGCTCCACAGTGCGCTCCACGATCTCGTCGTAGGACGGTGACCACGCAGAGCGGAATCTCCCCAGGTCGACGGGAGATCGGATGATGAGCCTGGTCCATACCTCCAGCACCGCGAGGCGCGTGGTGGTCTCAGCAAGGCCTTCCGTCTTCAGTTGGAAGGCCTTCAGCTGGTCGGCGAACTTGCCCATCGTCCGAGCCGATCAGATGTGGCGGGCGATGCTGGGGAGGGCGATTTTCCCCCAGGCCACCGCGGCGCGGAGCCTGGCTAGTTCGCCGCTGCGGGGGTGCGCGCCGGACTGGATGTCGCGCCACAGGCGATCCGCATGTTCGGAGAACGGCGGGAGCGGCACGGGCGACCGGACCACAGCCTGAAGCAAGCGGTGGTTCTTCCCTATCGCCGCCATCTGCGTGCCCTGCTGGCCCGATGGGAGCTCTCGAAGGTGGTTGCGGATTTCGAGGTCTTGCAGGCCCGCGACGACGTCAGTCGGCTCCAGCAAGGGCGGGCCAAACACGATGCCCTCGAGGTCGGTCACAGCCTGACTCAGGCCTTCGAGTTTGCCGCTCGCCTCAGCCGCGGCCGATTCAGCTGCGGCCTGGAGGGCTTCCGTCGCCTTCGCCCGGCCAAGGTCCGAGAGGGTCTTGTCCGCCACGGCCGCCCGGCGGCCCTTCTCCAGCGCCGCGAGGGCGCTGGCGGCAAGGCGAACCACCACGGCAACGTCGTGGAGCTCTCGGGAGACCTCACCGACAACCGGTGGCGAGGGGATGGCGAGCGTCTTGCCGCTCGCCATGGCGAAGACCGTCGCGCGGTCATCGGACTGGGGCAGGTGGGGCAGGCCTTCAATGGTGAAGAGCATCAGGATCTCCGGGTCTGGTGGGTGCCGGCGTGGCGCCGGAAATGTGGAGGAGGGGGCTGAGCATCTCAGCGATGCCGACCGCATCGTCAGGGTGCGGCGGCACGAGATCGGCAAGCGTGTAGTGGCCGGCGGCGCGGTACATCTGCTCCAGGCGCACCAGGTCGGTGCGGACTTCCGAGAGCCGGTTGAGGCCGATGAACGGCCACCTGTCCCGTAAAGCCATTACGAAGGCCAAGGCCGCCTTGGCGTCCTCCAGACGACGCACTCGCTTGACCGTGCGCTCGGCGGAGGCCGCATCTCTGAGGCCCTCGTTGACCTCTCGGACCATGCGGGCCGCCAGCGAAACGACTTCCAGCTCAAGTGGCGTCCTGTGCGCGAACGCCTCAGCGAGCTCGAGCGGGTCTTCAGCGTTGACCATCGCGATCCTCCGGATGGGGTGGCGCGGCGGGCGCTGACGACTGATGAGGACGCGGCGGCGCGTGCTGCCGCTGCACCTGGCGGCGCACCCGATCGCGACCGATCTGCGATTTCGCTTGGTCGGGGTCCGACCACACTCCGGGGCGGCCCATCAGTTGAGCCCCCGTTCTGCCGCCACCTGGAGAAACGCCGCCTTACGCTCCTCAGGCGTTCCGCCGCTGCATGCAGCGAGGTAGGCGGCGATCGTCTTGCGGCTCACCCCGGCGCGTTCAAGGAGGTCTTCATGGAGGTCTTCCGGGTAGTCTCGGGACAATCCTGACCGGTCGACGGTGCCAAAGTTGTCCGGTCGATCCGGACAAAATTGTCCGGTCGCAGGTGACTTTGGAGGAGTCGTTCGGGCCTTTCGCTTGCCGGACATAGTTGTCCGGTCAAAGGGGAGCGGCGGCCAAAGCAATCTGAGCCCGTTCGCAAGCCTCACCTTGCGGGCCGTGACCTCGACGTAGCCGAGACGCTCGAGTTCCTCGATGCATCGGCGGATCTGGCGCTCGCTCACGCCGATCTCGGCGCCATAAGTCGCCTCCGCCTTGTACGCGAAGCCCACCAGGTGAGGTGTTGCCTTCTTCCCTCGCCCCATGTGGATGTTCTCGAGCACAAGGCATGCGACAACGCGGGCACCCATCGACAGCCGCGGGTCTCGGAGCACCAGCTTTCGCCACTCGCCATGGTGGGGTGCTAGCAGCGACACCGGCCGGCCCCATGCGATCGCCACGGAGCTCATGAGATGCCGCCGCGCAGCGCGGTTGAACGCCTCCCGACGCGCGGGTATCCTACGGCGGTCAGTTGCGAATCTGGCGGGCCCTTGAGGTCCCGGAAGGCCGCCCCCCGCCGGGGCGGCTTTTCTGCTTCTGAGCTCATGCTTAAGCCGCATTGCGACCCCGGCCCCCGCTAGGGCTGGTGCGAGCATCCAACCAAGCTTGTACGGCGTCAGCCTTCCATGCGGTGACGCCAGGGCTGAGCTTGACGGGCGAGGGAAAGTCTCCGGCCTTGACCCGGCGCCACAGGGTTGGTGCCGAGAAGGGCACGATCTTCAGTAGGCTGCTCTGCCGGACGAACGTTCCAGGCTCTAGACGAGTGTCTTCCATGCAAGTCCCCACGATGGAGCTTGCGGTGGCCCACGAAATTGCAAGTCACCGCAAACAAATTGGGTGTCCTCGCTGCGCCCCGCTGGGGCATTCGTCGGGTACGGCACGAACGTCGTTGATTTGTGCTGATGCGACAAGACGCTATTTGCGTTGTCGGATGGGGTATATTTCCCCCTGTACTGCTGGCCGGGAGATGAACGTGGCCCAGTCGGCCATTAACCTTCGCCGCTTCTCAAACAGGTCGCCTCTTCGATAGGCCGCCTCAACCTTGCTACCGATGGTGTGTGCCAACGCCATTTCTGCGACATCTCGCGGGTAGTTTGTTCGCTCCGCGGCCCAGTCTCTGAAGGTCGATCGGAAGCCATGGACCGTGGCGGGGACCTTCATCCGACGCAGAACGGCCGTTAGCGTCATGTCCGAAAGTGCGCCGCCGCGTGGGGCGGGAAAGATCAAGTCGTCCCCGGTGAAACGAGGAAGCGCTTTCAACAAGGCCACGGCCGGCGCGGACAGCGGAACTCTGTGTTCGCGGCGGGCCTTCATTCGCTCAGCTGGAATGGTCCAGGTCTTGTTGGCCAAGTCGATCTCCGACCAGCGCGCGCCACGAACCTCTCCGCTCCTTGTGGCCGTAAGGATCACAAACTCCAGCGCCTTGGCGCCCATCCCGTCGCCTTGGCGCAGTCGTTCGACGAACGGACCCATCGCGGCCATGGGCAGGGCGGCGTGGTGTTCTGGCTTGGCGATCTTGCCAGGCGCCGCGAGTTGCTGGTCAAGGTGATCCCGCCAGCGCGCCGGATTCAGGCCGGCCCGGTGGCCGCGGGAGGTCGCCCAGCCGAGAACCCGTTCCATGCGACCGCGCAGGCGCTTGGCGGTCTCGGTGCGCTCCTTCCAGATCGGCTCGAGCACGCTCAGGACGTGCGCGACCTCGATGTCGCGGACCGAAAGTTTGCCCAGCTTCGGATAGGCGTAGGTCGCCAGGGTGTTCTCCCACTGCTGCCGATGCTTCGCATTCCGCCAGCTCGCCTCGTGCGCGGCCATGTAGGCCTTGCCGGCCTCTTGGAAGGTGATGATCTTCGCGCCCTCGGCGCGCAGTGCGCTCCTGGCCTTCCGGCGCTCCTCGATGGGGTCGGATCCGTTGTCGATCGCCATCCGCGCACCGCGGGCGCGATCCCGCGCGCCGGCCAACGTCACGTCGGGATAGCCGCCCAGGCCCATGTCGCGCCGCTTGCCGCCCACCATTGCCCGGAGGACCCAGGACCGGCCGCCGGACGGGAGCACCTGGAGGTATAGGCCCGCCACACCGCCGACGGCGTGCATGCCTGGCGCCGTGAGACGAGCTACGCCGAGCGCTCCAAGCTCTTTCGCTTTGCGAGGCATTGTCCGTCGAACTCCGTCAGCCCATCGTGTCACCCATCAAGCGACGTGAGACAATGTGAGACGTCAAGAGGCGGAATGAGGTGACTAGGCGCGCGCCGTCGAGACAAACGGCCGCCAAGTGAGATGATGCGACACGCCCTGGAGTTATACGGAGGGGGACACTCTGTCCGCCACCCACCATTAAGCGGCGGTCGGCAATACCCGGTTAACCCTGTCGCAAGCTTCCCCACCCAGGATTCCGGGTGAGTCGGAGGCGGATATGACGAATTCCCGGAACTTTGGGCGCGGGGCCAGGATCGCGGTGATCCTGCTTGCCGGCGCCGCGCTGACCGCCTGCGTGACGCCGCGCTATCCGAGCCGGGCCGACGGCACGGGCAAGGCCCCGCCGAGCGGCCAGGGCGCCTACAAGGTCGGCAAGCCCTACCAGGTGGCCGGGGTCTGGTACGTGCCGCGCGAGCAGCCGAACTACGATGCGCGCGGCATCGCCTCCTGGTACGGCGACCAGTTCCATATGAAGGCCACGGCCAACGGCGAGGTGTTCGACATGAACGCCGTCACGGCGGCCCACACGACCCTGCCGCTGCCGTCCATGGTGGAGGTGACGAACCTCGACAACGGGAAGAGGCTGGTGGTGCGGGTGAACGACCGCGGCCCCTTCGTCGACAATCGCATCATCGACCTCAGCCGCGAGGCGGCGCGCCAGCTGGGCTACGACCGCGCCGGCCTGGCGAATGTCCGGGTCCGGTATCTGGGCCCGGCGCCGCTGAACGGTCCGCGGGACGGCCTGCGCTACGCCAGCGCCAAGCCGCTGCCGACCCGGATGGCTACGACCGCGCTCGCGCCGCTGGCCGCCGCTTCGTCCGCCTCGGACCCGGCGATGGCCTTCGCCGCGGGCGAGCCGCCCCGCGCGATGACCGCGCGCTCGGCGTCGGCCGACGATGTCAGCGTCCAGTCGCTGCCGCCGATCACGGGTTCGGAGATCCTGGACACGCCGATCGCCGGCCAGGGCGTCACCGCGTCGGTCGCGTCGGCCTCCGGACTGCGCATCCAGGCGGGCGCCTTTTCCAGCGAGGCCAACGCCCAGCGCGCCGTGGCCCAACTGTCGCCGGCGGGACTGGCGTCCATCGAGCCGCTGCAGCGCGGCGGCCTGACGCTCTATCGCGTGGTCCTGCCGGCCCCCGCCGACGAGGCGGCGGCCTATGCGCTGCGCGACCGCATCGCCGACTTCGGCTTCGCGGACGCCCGGGTGGTCAGCAGCTTCTAGACATCCGCGCCGAACGCGCCAATTTGGCCGCGTGGCACGCGGTCGGTTCATCACGTTCGAAGGCGGCGAGGGCGCCGGGAAATCCACCCAGGTCCAGCGCCTCGCTGCGCGCCTGAAGGGGGGCGGCCGTGACGTGGTCACCACCCGCGAGCCCGGCGGTTCGCCCGGCGCGGAAAGCATCCGCGACATCGTCCTGCGCGGCGACGCCGACCGCTGGAGCCCGGTCACCGAGACGCTCTTGATGTACGCCGCCCGGCGGGATCACATCGAGCGCGTGATCCGCCCGGCGCTGGAGCGTGGCGCGTGGGTGATCTGCGACCGGTTCGCCGACTCCACGCGGGCCTATCAGGGCGCGGCGGGCGGCGTGGACCCCGCCTTCATCACCGCGCTGGAGACCCATATCCTGGAGAGCACGCGGCCCGACCTGACCCTGGTCTTCGACCTGCCGGCGGAGACGGGCCTGGAGCGGGCCCACGCGCGGGCGGGGGCGGAGATGCGGTTCGAGTCCAAGGGCATGGCGTTCCATGAGCGCCTGCGCGCCGGCTTCCAGGCCATCGCTGCAAGCGAGCCGGATCGCTGCGCCGTCATCGACGCCACCGCCAGCATGGACGCCGTCGAAGCCGCCGTGTGGGCCGCGGTCGAGGCCAGGCTCGCGGTCCATGGCTGACCTCGAGGTTCCGCATCCGCGCGAGGTCTTCGAGCTTCAGGGGCAAGAGGCCGCCGAGGAGGCCTTCGAGGCGGCCCGCGCCCGCGGACGGCTGCACCACGCCTGGCTGCTGACCGGATCGGAGGGGGTCGGCAAGGCGACCTTCGCCTACCGCGCGGCCCGCCGTCTGCTGGGCGCGCCGGCCTATCCCGCCAATGGCGTCCTGGGCGCCGACCCCCAGCACCCGGTGAGCCGCCAGGTGGCCGCGCGCAGCCATCCGGACCTGCTGGTGCTGGAGCGCGAGGGCCCTGACGGCAAGCCGCGCAAGGTGATCCCGGTCGACGACGCCCGGCGCATGGCGGAGTTCTTCTCCAAGTCGCCGGCCAGCGCGCCGCACCGGGTGGCCATCGTCGACGCCGCGGACGACCTGAACGTCAACGCCGCCAACGCCATCCTGAAGACCCTGGAGGAGCCGCCGCCGCGGGGCGTGCTGCTGATGATCTCGCATTCGCCGGGCCGCCTCCTGCCGACCATCCGCTCGCGGTGCCGTCGCCTGGCGTTCCAGCCGCTGGGGATCGAGGCCACGGCGGAGTTCGTGATGGCCCGCGCCGGGGTCAACGACGAGGAGGCGCTGCGGCTGGCGCACATGGCCGACGGCGCGCCGGGCCAGGCGCTGTCGCTGGCCGCCGGAGGCGCGCTCGCCATGGACGACGCCGCCCGCGACCTGCTCTCCGAACTGCCGCGGATCGACGAGACCCGCGCGCTCTCGATCGCCGAGAAGTTCCGGGGCGGCGAGGGGCAGGCCCAGTTCAACCTGCTGTTCGCGCGCCTGGCCGACCGGGTGCATCGGCTCACGACCGACCAGGCCGCCCAGGGCTATGGCCGCCTTGATCGGTGGGCGCAGGCGTGGGAGACGCTGACCCGCCTGCCGCGCGAGGTCGAGGCCTTGAACCTGGACCGCGCCGACGCCCTGTTCACCGCGCTCACGGAGCTGCGCCAGGCCGCGCAGGCCTGACCTCCACCCATGCTGATCGACAGCCACGTCAACCTGCACGCCCCGCAATTCGACGAGGACCGCGACGCCGTCATCGCGCGCGCCCGGGCCGCCGGCGTGGCCCTGATGGTCAACATCTCGGACCGGGTCTCGAACTTCGCCGCGGTGCGGGCGCTGGCCGACCAGCCGGACATCTGGTGCACGGTGGGCACCCATCCCCACGAGGCCAAGGAGAACCCGGAGCTGTCGGCCGCGACCCTGGTCGAACTGGCCGCCGATCCGCGTGTGGTCGGCATCGGGGAATGCGGCCTCGACTTCCACTACGACCTCAGCCCGCGCGACATCCAGGCCAGGGTGTTCCGGGTCCACGCCGCGGCGGCGCGGGAGACCGGTCTGCCGCTGGTGGTTCACACTCGGGAAGCCGACGCGGTGATGGGCGACATCCTGGAGGAGGAATACGCCCAGGGCCCGTTCCGCCTGCTGATGCACTGTTATACCTCCGGCGCGGACCTGGCGCGGCGGGCGGCGGCGCTGGGCGCCTGGTTCTCGGTCTCCGGCATCGCGACGTTCAAAGCGGCCGAGGACGTGCGGGCGGTGATCTGCGACATGCCGGCGGACCGGATCATCGTGGAGACCGACTGCCCCTATCTGGCCCCCGTGCCGCACCGGGGCCGCCGCAACGAACCGGCCTATATCCCTCACATCCTGGCCAAGCTGGCGGAGGTGCGCGGCTGGTCGCTGGACGAGGCCGAGGCGCGGACGACCGACGCCTTCTTCGACCTGTTCGACAAGATCCCCCGGCCATGAGCGGCGCGCTGGAGATCACGATCCTGGGCTGCGGCTCCTCCGGCGGCGTGCCGCGGGCGGACGGCGACTGGGGCGCCTGCGATCCCCAGAACCCCAAGAACTTCCGGATGCGCTGTTCGATCCTGGTCCGGCGACCGGGGGAGGGGCCGCCAGACCCCGCAAACACGACGACGGTGCTGGTGGACGCCTCGCCCGAGCTGCGCATCCAGACGGGGAAGGCGGGCGTGAAGCGCGTCGACGCCGTGCTGCTGACCCACGACCATGCAGACCAGGTGCACGGGCTGGACGACGTGCGCGCCTTCTACCTGCGCCAGCAGGCGCGGATCCCGTGCTGGATGGACGCGGCCACCGACGCCACGATGATGCGGCGGTTCGGCTATATCTTCGAAGGCGAGGGCGGCTATCCCGCCATCTGCGACCGGCGCCTGATCCCGTCGCACGGCGCGCGGTGGCAGGTGGACGGACCATCGGGGGCGATCCCGGTCGTGACCTTCGACCAGGACCATGGCGGTGTGAGGTCCGTCGGCTACCGCTTTGGCGACATTGCCTATTCCAGCGACGTGGTCGGGCTGGACGAGGCGGCGTTCGAGGCGCTGGCGGGCCTGGATATCTGGATCGTCGACGCGCTGCGCCGCCGGCCGCACCCGACGCACGCGCACCTGGACCTGGCCCTGGAATGGATCGACCGCGTGAAACCGAAACGCGCGATCCTGACCAACATGCACATCGACCTCGACTACGAGCAGCTCCTGGCCGAGCTGCCGCCGGGCGTCGAGCCGGCCTATGACGGCATGGTCCTGCAACATGAACTGAAGGCCGAAAACACGTGATTTCCCGGCCGCTTAAGCTCGGTTTCCTCGCGTCCGGCAACGGCTCCAGCGCCGAGACCATCGTGGACGCCATAGCCGGCGGCGCCCTGGACGCCGAGGCGGGCCTGCTGATCAGCAACCGGAAGACCGCGCCGGCGCTGGACTGGGCCCAGGCGCGCGGCGTGCCGGCCCTGGCGATCCCGACCGTCGGCGATCCGGACGCGGCCGACCGGGCGCTGGCCGAGGCCATGACCGCCCACGGCGTCGAGGTGATCGTGCTGTCCGGCTATCTGCGCCGCCTGGGTCCAGCGACGCTGGGCCGTTACGCGGGGCGCATCCTCAACATCCATCCGGGGCCGCTGCCGCAGTTCGGCGGCGAAGGTATGTACGGCGCGCGGGTGCATCAGGCGGTGCTGGCGGCCGGACTGTCCGAAAGCGCCATCGTGATCCACCTTGTGGACGAGGAATACGACCACGGGCCGGAGCTGGCGCGCCGGAGCGTGCCCGTATCGGCCGCCGACACGGCCCAGAGCCTGGAGGATCGCGTGAAAGCGCTCGAACCGGCGTTCTTCCTCGAGACGCTGCAGCGGATCGCGGCCGGCGACGTGGAGCTGCCGGATGCTGTTTGAGCGCAGGACGGTGATCATCGGTGCCGCCGCCGCGGCGCTTGCTGGACCCGCCGGCGCCGCAAAGGGAGCGGACATGTACGGACTGATCGGCAAGATGCTGGCCCAGCCGGGCAAGCGCGACGAACTCATCGGGCTGCTGCTCGAAGGCACGGGCCAGATGCCGGGCTGCTTCAGCTATGTCGTGGCCACCGACGCCACGAACCCGGACGCGATCTGGATTACGGAAGTCTGGGATAGTCCGGCGAGCCATCAGGGCTCGCTGAAGCTTCCCACCGTCCAGGCGACCATCGCCAAGGCCCGCCCGCTGATCGCCGGCTTCGGGGAGCGGTTCGAGACCCGGCCCATCGGCGGCGTCGGCCTGGCGAAATAGTCCGTCGCCCGTCCGGCAGAGACAATATTTCCGATAATCTTCCTTAGGCGCGATATACATCCAGTCCTATCGCCCTGTCGTTGGGGCTGACTCAGTACCTCGCGACTCCCGCCAATCTTTCGCAGGTTTCCCTCTAGTTCGCCCATTGGGCCCGATTCTGACTCCAACCCTCGCCACTCGATCTGCCGCTACCCTCATGAGTGCGGCCGAACCTAAGTTCCAAGCTGACAAGTTCCGCGAACTGGCCGGCGAGCTGAGGCGGACGAAGACGAAGCTCGCTTCGAAGAGACGGTGAGGAAGATCGCGCCGACAGATCGCCCACCCCCCTCTAAGGGCGGCCCCGCAGATCAGTGATAAGGCTACTCAGGAACAGGTTCTTGGCGCCAATGGTGGACCAGTAGTTGCCACCCTCAAAGTTGCGGCCCACCGGGCCGGAACCGTTCCCGCGCACTTGGTCGAACTGTACGGCGTAGGTCTCATCCAAGCTGGTCACTAGGAAGGCGCGGACCTTCGCCACCCATTCGCGGTAGTCGCGCTGGATGGCGGGTCCATCGTTCGATGCGATGAAGGCGGCTTGTATGGCCTCCCCCTCCTTCATGAGGGCAATGACACCCGCTAGCCGCTCGGCGTTCGCAGAGACAGGCGGCGGTTCCTCGATAGTCTCTGGAGGCTTCTCGGCTTCCTTCGTGGCGGTCTGCGAGCTCGGCTTCACAAGGATGTTCTCAATAGACCTAGCGACACCCTCGCCGGTCTTGCTCCGACCTTCGGCGGTCGCGGACTCTTCGGTGCGTTCGATCTTCCGTAGGTCTGACATCTTGGCTGCAGGTGCCTCAGGCGCTGCCTCGGCGGCCTTCTTCATGGCATCGCTGATCTGCCACGCACCCGCGCTGGCAATGGCTGCAACGCCGATCACATACAGAGCGAGTTGCAGCCCGCTCGGCTTCAATCCCGGCACTAGTCCCCAAGCCACGATAAGCGCCCCCGCCGCCAACAGCCCCCAGCCGAAGTGTTCTGGGACCTTCACAAGCTTGAGTCCGAGGCCCGCGAGGCCCAACCCCAAGCCGACTGCCACTGTCGCTTCCATCGGCAAAGCTTAGATGTTCGGGCGATCTGTTTGCAAAGTATACAATTGCCCTTGGTGGCAAGAACTAACGATGAACATGAGGGCGAGAGGCGCGGGCGTTTGCGTCACGAGCGGACGCTTGAAACGGCCTCGATCCGTTGACCGAATAGGACCTGAAACTTCCAGGCGCGCGATTTACGAATAGCGACGCGTGCCTTGGAGTCTGCCGCCTCCTTTTGGAGTCAGACTGACCCGCGACGTGGATCGCAGCGTTTGGAATCAGCCACAGCCGCACCGCCCCCCGTCGTTGACAGCCCGGCGTCTCTGCCGCCTGCTGGGCGGATGACCCAGTCCAACTTCGTCACCGCCGTGGCGGCCGCTGCAATCCTGTCCGCGGGCGTCGCCGTCGGCGGCGTCTTCATCGGCCGTGGCGTCGAGAACGCCCGTACCGGAGATCGCACGGTCACGGTGCGCGGGCTGTCGGAGCGCCAGGTGAAGGCCGACCTGGCGGTGCTGCCGCTTAAGTTCGCCGCCGCCGGCGACGACCTCGCCGCCGTGCAGGCCGAGGTCGCGACCGCCCTGGCGGCGGTCCGGCGCTATCTGGCCCAGCAAGGCTACGCCCCGTCCGAGATCGACCTGGGCCGGTTCGAGGTCACCGACCAGTACGCGCGCGAGTACCAGGCGAGCGAGATCCGCGCCCGCTACCGCGTCGCCCAGACCGTGATCGTGCGCACGCCCAGCGTCGATCGGGTCCAGGCGACCACCCGCGCGCTGGACGCGCTGGTGCGCCAGGGCGTGGTCCTCCAAGACTACAACGGCCCATCGTACATCTTCACCAAGCTGAACGAGGTGAGGCCCAAGATGATCGCGGAGGCCACGGCCAGCGCCCGCAGCGGCGCGCAGCAGTTCGCCCAGGATGCCGGCACGGGCCTGGGCGGGATCGCGTCGGCCACCCAGGGCTCCTTCGAGATTCTCGGCCGCGACGAGGTCGGCGACGAGTCCTCGCAGGTGTTCAAGCGCGTCCGGGTGGTGACGACGATCACCTACCGCCTGCGCTAGCCCGGCTGGGCCTGGCCCACGCCCGCGGCCTCGCTGAGATCGGTCCTGGGCTCGGGGGCCTGCAACAGCTCGATCACATAGCCGTCGGGGTCCTTGGCCAGACCCACGACCGCGCCGCCCAGGGCCGCGATGGGCGCCGGCTCCAGGGTGATCCGCCCGCCCGCCTTGCGGATACGCTCGGCCACGGCCACGGGATCGGTCACGTAGAACACCAGCTTCACCGGCGCGTCCTTGTAGTTCCGCGCCGAGCCGTCGGTCCAATGCATCAGCACCACGGCCGTGCGGCCCTCATGAGCGAGAACGATCTCGTCCATGTAGTCCAGCTTGAAGGTGCGCACCTCCTGCAGGCCGAGCGCGGCCTTGTAGAAGGCGGCCGAAGCCTGGAGGTCGCTGACCCCGATGCCGGTGGCTCCGAGGAAGTCGGGTGATCTGGGCATGTGGGCTCCGTCGCGGTGGACGCGGAGCCTAGCCGAGCAGCCGCGCCGTGATCCAGAAGATCCCGCCCCAGAGGCCTATCGAGGCGGCGGCGGCGATCGTCAGGCCGTAGCCAGGCGCCCAGCGCGCCGATCGTCGGGACTTTCCGGTCCGGCTGACCGCCGGGTTACGCTGGAAGACCGCATCGCTCATGGCGTCGCATCCCAGGCTGAGGGCCTCACGGTAGCGCAGATTCGCCTGTCAGGCGAATTGTGGCTTTTCAGGCCGCGACTTGCGCCGCCGGCGCGGCCGCCTTATCTTTGTTTAGTAATTACTGTTGCCGGATTGGAGCCTGCCATGCGCCGCCTCGCCCTCTCGGCCGCCGCCCTGCTCGCCAGCGCCACGACCGCCCTCGCCGCTCCCGCCTCGGTGGAGGTGACAGTCGGACCCGAACTACAGAAGAAGTTCGAGAAGACCCTCGGCGTGCGCGAGGCGGATCTGCTCACCAAGGACCTGCGGTCCACGGTCGAGAAGCGCCTCGCCGACAAGGCCGCGTTCGACGGCGCCCGGGTCGAGCTGGTGCTCACCGACGCGAAGCCGAACCGGCCCACCTTCAAGCAGCTCGGCGACACGCCCGGGCTGTCGTACGAGAGCTTCGGCATCGGCGGCGCGGCCATCGAAGGCCGCGTGACAGCCGCCGACGGGACCGTGACCCCGGTGGACTACGAGTGGTTCGAGAGCGACATCCGCCAGTCCCGCTTCAACTGGGTGTGGAGCGACGCGCAATGGACCTTCGACCGGTTCGCGCGCCGGCTGGCCCGCGGCCAGGAAGTCGCCCGCCGCTGAACCCCTCGCGCACGGCTTGCGCCACGATGCGGCGCGCGGTTTGATCGCCGCGCGCCGTTTTCCGTTGAGCTGACCCCATGACCCGCCCTGCCCCGTCCGCCGACCTGGCGCCCATCGACCGGCTGCTGGCGATCATGGCCCGCCTGCGCGCGCCCGAGGACGGCTGCCCGTGGGACCTGGAGCAGACCTTCGAGACCATCGCCCCCTATACGGTCGAGGAGGCCTATGAGGTCGCCGACGCCATCGAGCGGGGCGATCTGTCCGACCTGAAGGAGGAACTGGGCGACCTGCTGCTGCAGGTGGTCTTCCATGCGCGGATGGCCGAGGAACAGGGCGCGTTCGGGTTCGACGACGTGGCCCGGGCCATCAACGACAAGATGGTGCGTCGCCATCCGCACGTCTTCGCCGACGAGACCTACGCCTCCCTGGCCGACCAGAAGCAGGGCTGGGAGGAGCTGAAGGCCGCCGAGCGGGCGGGCAAGGGCAAGGCCGCCGGTCTGCTGGCCGACGTGCCGGTGGGCCTGCCCGGGCTCACGCGGGCGGTGAAACTCTCCAAGCGCGCGGCCACCGTCGGCTTCGTCTGGCCCACCGTCCAGGACGTGATCGCCAAGCTGCACGAGGAGGTGGGCGAGATGCTGGTCGAGATCGAGGCCGGCGACCTGGAAAAGGCCAAGGGGGAGATCGGCGACGTGCTGTTCGTGGTCGCCAACCTGGCCCGCACCCTGGACGTCGACCCCGAGGACGCGGTGCGAGCGACGAACGCCAAGTTCGTCCGGCGCTTCAACTATGTGGAACGGCGTCTCGCCGAACGGGGCAAGACGCCAGACCAGTCGGACCTGGCGGAGATGGACGGCCTCTGGGACGAGGCCAAGGCCGCCGAGCGGGCCTAGGCGGTCTGAGGGACCATCCGCCGGCGGCGCAGAACCGAGCCCGCCGCGCCGAAGCCCAGGATCATCATGGCCCAGGTCGCGGGTTCGGGGACCGCGGTGGGGTCGCCCTCGGCAAACACGACTTCGCTCAAGCCGCAGCCCGTCCAGTTTTGCACCTGGCCCACGTTGCAGCCCGTGATCTCGAAGGTCAGATATCGGGTCGTCACAGGCTGGAACGTGAACACCTCGGCGTGCGCCTGGGTCTGCAGGACGTCGGTGACGCTCAGGTCGCGGAAGGCGCCCAGCTGTGGCGTCGACATCCTGATCAGGGAGATCGTGGTGCTGCGATCGTCCCACAGCGCGAGCTTCGAGAGCGTCACTTCCTCGCCAAAGTCGAAGGTGAAGCTCGCGGTGCTGGTGGAACCAAGACTTAGCCAACGGGTCCCAAGATCCGACGTTACGGTCGGATCGCTTGCGACGAAATCCTCGAACTCCGTCAGCCCTGGCGTGTAGGATTTCGAGAGGCCCGACTGGTCGATGATATTGTCGATCGCAAAGAACGTGGGGTTGGCGACGCCCCCGGTGTTCAAGGTCACGGAGACCGGCGCCACGATCTTTGCGGCCTGGGCGCCGCCGCCAACGAGGGCGGCCGCCATAAGAGCCGCAGCTCCAAGGACCTCTTTCATTTCATGCTCCACTTCACATTACTGAGGAGCGGCAGGTCCCAGGGCGGGTGAACCCGGTCAAACCCGCGAACGACAGAGAGGCCTGTTCGAACGTCGAACGGCGTCACTTTCGCGTCGGAGGCGAGTGTCAGTCCTCGCCGAGATCGACGTTGGGCAGGCCCAGGGCCGCGGCGACCCGCTTGGCGTAGCTCGCGCCCACGTCCACGACCGCGCCGTCCTCGGTGTGGAGGCGCATCAGGCCTCGGCGGTTGCGCTCGACGCGGCGAACCGTGGAGAGGCGGACGAAGGCGCTGCGGTGCACGCGGACGATCTCCCTGGGGTCCAGCCGCTCCTCCATCTCGCGCATGGTCGTCCTCAGGATGTGCGTGCGCAGGTGGGTGTGGATGAGGGCGTAGTCCTTGTCGGCCTCGATGCGGCGGATATCGGCAACCAGCACCCGGACCAGACCCTCTTTGTGCCGCACCCAGAAGCCCGCCTCGAAGCCCGCGGGCGCCGGGGCCGCCGGCGGGGCCCCCGTCAGCCGCCGCCGCGCGCGGTTCATCGCCTCCTCCAGCCGGTCGGCGCGGACAGGCTTCAGAAGGTAGTCCGCGGCGTCCAGCTCGAACGCCTCGGCGGCCCAGTGCGAGAAGGCGGTGACGAAGACCACCTCAGGGCGCGCACGGCCGGTGAGCGCACGGGCCACCTCCACGCCGCTGCGGCCCGGCATCTGGATATCCAGCAGCACGACGTCCGGATCGAGGGCGGCGATCCGCTCCAGCGCCGCGTCGCCATCCGCCGCCTCGCCCACGATCTCGATCCCCCCCAGACGTCCGAGGCAGGCGCGCAGCCACTCCAGCGCCAGAGGCTCGTCATCGACGATGAACACCCGCATCAGGCGGTCGCCTGGGTGAAACTGAGCGGCCATGAGACCTCGGCGAGGAAGCCCCTCGCCTGGCGCTCGGACCGCAGCACGCCCTCGCCGGCGTAGTGGGCGTTCAGCCGCGCCGCGATGTTGCGCAGGCCCACCCCCTCGCCTCTCGCGCCGGCCGGGGCGCCGCCGGCTCCGTCGTCGCGGACCTGCACCACCAGCCGGCCTTCGCGCTCCAGGGCGCTGACCGTCACGGTCACCGCGCGCTTGCTGGGCGCCACGCCGTGCTTGATCGCGTTCTCCGCCAGGGGCTGCAGCAGGAAGTGCGGCACGCTGGCCCGCGCCAGCTCGTCAGGCAGGTCGATGACCACGCGCAGCCGCTCGCCGAACCGGGCGGCCTCGATGTCCAGGTAGGCGCCCAGGACGTCCAGCTCCTCCTCGAGGGTCACCATGGCGTCGGGTTCGCTGGAGAGGGTCGCCCGGAAGAATTCGGCCAGCCGGGCCACCACCGTTTCGGCGTCGCGGTTGCGGCCCGAGCCCACCAGCGACATCACCGCGTTGAGGCTGTTGAACAGGAAGTGGGGGTTGATCTGGAACCGAAGCGCGGCGAGCTGCGCCTCCTGCGTCGCCGCCAGGGCCGCCGCCAGTCGCCGCTCGCGCTCATGGACCGCCTGCTGCGAAAGGCCAAGGCTCAGACCGATGGCGTAGGTGAGGTAGACCGGCGTCAGGGTCAGCAGGTTGTTCAGGAACAGCAGACCTTGGCCAGTGACCCGTGCGTTTGGCCCTAGCACCACCCTGGCCCGCAGATAGGTCTCGATCATGTAGAGGTCGAGACCCGCGTGACCAAGCACCAGCGCGATCAGGAGCGCGGCCGCCATACCTACGCGCACCTGGTTTCGCAAACCCCGTCCCCGTCGGACGGCGAGGACGTAGAACACCAGGGAGAGCACGAAACCCACGGCTGCGGTGGCGGCGAGATAGAGGGTCTCGCGGGGGCCCGCGAGCCCGGTCGCGACGCCTGGCGCCCGATAGCACGCGAAAGCCACAAGCCAGAGCAGTAGCGCGAAGCAAACGGCGAGAGCGTTCGGGCTGCGCCGCATATCGATCTTCAACTCAGGCCCCCGTTCCCCACCCTTGCCCGCTGTCACGTTACGCGCGCTGGGACGCGACGCGCATGCGACGAAGCGGTCGAAAACCGCGACAAACGGTCGTCAGTGCGCCCGGATCTCGGCCTGCGGGAAAAGTTGCTCGAACTGGCCCATCGCCTGGGCGGTCAGGCTGACGGCGAGGCGGACCGAACCGTCCTTGCCCTCGTTCCGCTCGATGACGCGCCCATGCCGGTAGAGCCAGGCGATGGCGGCGCCTTCACCGGCCGGGGCGTACACGTCCACGGGCGGCGCCTCATCGACCAGGCCCGCGATCATCGACAGGAGGTCGTCGCAGCCCTCCCCCGTCACCGCTGAGACCAGGGCGGCCGGCGGATGCGCCCGGCGGGCGTCGGTCAGGGCTTCGTCGCGGGCCTCGGGCGGCAGCAGGTCGGCCTTGTTCCAGACCTCGACGATGCGGCGCTCTTCCATGTCGACGCCCAGGCGGGCCAGCACGGCGCGGACATCGGCCGCCTGGGCCTTGGTCTCTTCGCTGGCGATGTCGCGCACGTGGAGGACCACGTCGGCTTCCTTGACCTCTTCCAGGGTGGCGCGGAACGCCTCCACCAGCTCGTGCGGCAGGTCGGAGATGAACCCCACGGTGTCGCTCAGGATCGCCGGGCGGCCGTCGGGCAGCTTCAGCGAACGCAGGGTCGGGTCCAGGGTGGCGAACAGCATGTCCTCGGCCACCACCGTGGCGTCGGTCAGGCGGTTGAACAGCGTCGACTTGCCGGCGTTGGTGTAGCCGACCAGCGCCACCGTCGGGAACGGCACGCGCCGGCGCTGCGACCGCTGCAGGGTGCGCGTGCGGCGCACCTCCACCAGCTCGGCCTTCAGCTTGCGGATCTTCTCGGCGATCAGGCGGCGGTCGGTTTCGATCTGGGTTTCGCCGGGGCCGCCCATGACCCCGAAGCCCCCGCGCTGGCGCTCCAGGTGGGTCCAGGTGCGGACCAGGCGGGAACGCTCATAGGTCAGGCGGGCGAGTTCGACCTGCAGCCGCCCTTCCCGCGTGCGTGCGCGGCGGGCGAAGATCTCCAGGATCAGGCCCGTTCGGTCGATGACCTTGGCGGACCAGGCCTTCTCGAGGTTGCGCTGCTGAACGGGCGTGAGCGCGTCGTCGATGACGACGACGTCGATCTCCTCCACCTCCACCAGGACGCGGATCTCCTCGACCTTGCCCTTTCCGAACAGGGTGGCCGGCGTGAGCTGGCGCAGGTTCACGACCATGGTCTCGCGGACCTCGAGGTCGAGGGCGAGGGCGAGGCCAGCGGCCTCCTCCAGCCGGGCCCCGGGATGGCGCGCGGAGCCGCGGCCCTCCCGGTCCGGATGGATCACCAAGGCGGCCTGGACAGGCGCCTCACGGTCTACAGATTTTGAAGTGCTCAATCGGCCTCGTCGTCGGCCGGCTCGTAAAGTTGCACAGGCTGGGCCGGCATAATGGTGGAGATGGCGTGCTTATAGACCAGTTGGGATTGCCCGTCCCGGCGCAGCAGCACGCAGAAATTGTCGAACCAGCTCACCACGCCCTGCAGCTTGACCCCGTTCACCAGGAAGATGGTGAGCGGCGTCTTGGATTTCCGCACGCTGTTGAGGAAGGTGTCCTGCAGGTTTTGTTTCTTGTCGCTCACGGCTTTCCGCCTTTTCGTTTTGATCGGGCGGAAGATCCGCCCACACACAAGGTCACGCTAAGCCGCAAATCGCGGCCGTTGCAATCGCAGGCTGCCCTTAGATGGCTGTCGCCTGCGCGCGCTCGATATAGAGGCGACGGAGCCGCGACGCCACCGGTCCTGGCGCGCCATCGCCCACCGGCTTGCCATCGACGGCGATCACCGGCAGCACCAGACTGCCCGCGCCCGTGATGAACGCCTCCTTGGCGGCGCAGGCTTCGGCGGGGGTGAAGGGCCGTTCCTCCACCTTCAGCCCGGCCTCGCGGGCGAGGTCCAGCAGGCTGAGGCGGGTGACGCCCCGCAGGATGTTGGCGTTGGTGTCCCGGGTGCGCAGGATGCCGTCGCCGTCCACGATCCAGGCGTTGGAAGACGCGCCCTCGGTGACGAGGCCCAGGTCGTCGACGAACCAGGCCTCGACCGCGCCGACCTCGCGGGCCTTCTGCTTGGCCAGGGCGTTGGGCAGCAGGCCCACGGTCTTTATGTCGCAGCGGCCCCAGCGGTTCTCGGGGGTGGTGACGACCGAAATGCCCTTGGCGGCGCGGGCCTCGGAGGCCTCGCGATCGACCCGGCTGACCGTCACCACGATGGCCGGCGGCACGGGCGGGTTGGGGAACGCGTGGTCGCGGGGCGCGACGCCCCGGGTGACCTGCAGGTAGACCAGGCCCTCGCGGATGCGGTTGCGGCGGACCGTCTCCCTCAGCACGACCGTGAGCGCCTTGCGGCTCATCGGCATGTCGATGCGCAGCTCCGACAGGCTGCGCTCAAGGCGTACGAAGTGGCCTTCGGGGTCCGCCAGCTTGCCGCCGAACAGCGCCCAGACCTCGTACACCCCGTCGGCGAGCTGATAGCCGCGGTCCTCGATATGGACGACGGCCTCCGACTTCTGGACGAAGCGGCCGTTCACATAGGCGATACGCGTCAAACCTAAGCCTCCTCGGCTTCCAGCGCTCGGGCGCCCGAGAGGCCCAGCGACTTCAGCTTACGGTGCAGCGCCGAGCGTTCCATGCCGATGAAGGCTGCGGTCCGTGAAATATTGCCCGAGAAGCGGAGCATCTGGGCGTTCAGGTACTCGCGCTCGAACACCTCACGCGCCTCGCGCAGCGGCAAGGCGATGATGCGCTCGGCGCCCAGCGAGGTCGCCTGGTCGTTCACCGAGGCTTCCGGCGGCAGCATGTCGGCGGTGATCGGATCCGAGGGCGCGCCTGAGGCCAGGATCAGCATCCGCTCCACGTTGTTCTTGAGCTGGCGCAGGTTGCCCGGCCAGGCGCGGACCTGGAGCATGGCCAGCGCATCGTCCGACAGCTTGCGACGCGGCAGGCCGGACGCCTCGCAGATCCGCTCGATGAAGTCGTCGATCAGCTCGGGAATGTCCTCCCGCCGCTCGGAGAGGCCCGGCACGTTCACTGGCACCACGTTCAGGCGGTGGAACAGGTCCTCGCGGAACCGCCCGGCCGAAATCTCCTCGCGCAGGTCCTTGGAGGTGGACGAGATCACGCGCACGTCCACCTGGACGTCGGCGTCACCGCCGACCCGCCGGAACCGCTGCTCGACCAGCACCCGCAGGATCCGCCCTTGCGTCTCGCGTGGCATGTCGGCCGCTTCGTCGAGGTACAGGGTGCCGCCGTGCGCGCGCTCGAAGACGCCGATCTTGGCGGGACGCCCGCTGGCCCCCTCCTCGCCGAACAGTTCGACGTCCATGCGCTCCGGCGTCATGCCGGCCGCGCCGATCGGGACGAACTCGTTGCGGGCGCGATGGCTGGCGTCGTGGATCAGGCGGGCCACCGTCTCCTTGCCCGAGCCCGCGGGGCCGGAGATCAGCACCCGGCTGTTGGCGCCGGCCAGCTTGGCGATCATCTGGCGCAGCTGCTGGGCGGCCATGGACTTGCCGATCAGGCCCTCGGGCGTGATCGCCTGGGCGCGCAGGCGGCGGTTCTCGCGGCGCAGGTTGGTCGTTTCCAGGGCGCGCTCGACCACCAGCAGCAGCCGGTCCGACTTGAACGGCTTCTCCAGGAACTCGTACGCGCCGCGCTTGATCGAGCTCACCGCGGTCTCGATGTTGCCGTGGCCCGAGATCATGATCACCGGCAGGTCGGCGTCCAGGGCCTTGACCATGTCCAGCAGCTCCAGCCCGTCCATGCCGCCGCCCTGCATCCAGATATCCAGGATCAGCAGCGCAGGCTTTCGGGCCCGGACCGCGGCCAGCGCGCTCTCGGAATCGTTCGCCGTGCGAACGTCATAGCCCTCGTCGGTCAGGATCCCCGCGACCAGCTCGCGGATATCCGCCTCGTCATCGACCACCAGAACGTCAGCCGCCATCAGGTCTTCCTCACTTGGCCGTCACGGCCGCGGTTGGTTTGGTCGCGCGTGGAGCCGGCGCGGCCGGCAGGCGCAGGATCGCCAGCGCCCCCTGCCCGCGCCGGGCGTCGGCCAGCTCCAGTTCGCCGCCATGGTCTTCCAGGATGCGTTTGACGATCGCCAGGCCCAGGCCGGTGCCCTTCTCCCGCGTCGTCACATAGGGTTCGGTCAGGCGGTCACGATCCTTCGCGGGCAGCCCGACCCCGTTGTCCTCGACCTCGATCGCCACGGAGGCGTCTTCGACGATCAGGCGCGCCGTGATCCGGCCCCTGGTCTTGGGCGACTTGGCGCGGCGCGCCTCCACCGCCTCGGCAGCGTTCTTCAGCACATTGGTCAGGGCCTGACCGATCATCCGGCCGTCGGCGTAGAGCGTGGCGTCGGCCGCCATCTCCTCCAGCTCGACGACGAAATCGGGGCTGGCCACGCGCTGGGCGAAGACGGCGGCGCGCACGAGCTCTCCCGCCTCCAGCTTGGCGAACTTCGGCGCCGGCATCCGGGCGAAGGCCGAGAACTCGTCCACCATCCGGCCGATGTCGCCCACCTGGCGCACGATCGTGTCGGTGCAGCGGTCGAAGGTCTCCAGCTCGGATTCAGCGATGTCCTTGCGGTACTTGCGCCGCAGGCGCTCGGCGGAGAGCTGAATGGGCGTCAGCGGGTTCTTGATCTCGTGGGCGATGCGGCGCGCCACGTCGCGCCAGGCGGCGTTGCGCTGGGCGGCCACCAGGCGGGTCACGTCGTCGAATGTCAGCACCAGGCCGCCTTCGCTCTGGCTGGCCCGCACCCGGAGGCGGCGGTTGTCGCGTCCGCGCACGACGTCGATCTCTTCCTCGGCCTCGCCGCTACGGCCCGCGGCGGCCAGTTCGGCGAACTCGGGGACCACGTCCGAGAGCCTTCGCCCCCGTCCCTGGTCGGCCGGCAGCGCCAGCAGGATGGCGGCCTGGCGGTTGGCGACGGAGATCCGTCCGTCCGGATCCAGCCCGATCACACCGGCGCTGACCTCGGTCAGCACCGTCTCGATGAACTGCCGACGCTCCTCGGCCTCCTCGCCGGCGCGGCGCAACGCCTCCTGTTGCGCCTGAAGGTCATGGGTCATGCTGTTGAACGCGCGCGACAATACGGCGATCTCGTCGGGGTCGGCGTCGGCGTCGACACGGGCGCTGAGATCGCCTCCCGCCACCCGGCCGGCGGCCTGCACCAGCCTGGCCACGGGGGCCGAGATGGCGTTGGCGGCGGCCAGGCCCAGCCAGACCGCGCCCACCAGCACCAGCAACGCCGTCTCGAGGTAGCTGAGCGCGAAGATCGTCTGGATCCGCGCCCGGTTCTGCGCCACCTCCCGATACGAGACCAGCGACCCCTCCGCCTCGCGGAGGTGGGCCATGATCCCCTTCTCCAGAGGCCGGGCGACATAGAGGTAGGCCCCGTCGTAGCCGCGCAGCCGGTAGACCGCCCGCATGACGTCAGTGCCGGCGAAGTCGGGCACATAGATCTCGCCCGCATCGGCCGAGGCGTAGGCGGCGCCGGGTGGCGGCACGAAGGGCGGCGCCCCCGGCGTCTCGAAGCGCGCCAGCACCTCGCCCTTGCCGTCGATCAGATAGGCCGCGGGGAAGTCATGGTAGGTGGCCAGCGCCTCGAGGTAGCGGGTCACGCCGTCCGACCCGTTCTGCAGCGCGCCGGCCTCGCGGTTGAGGTCCAGCGCCATCGGGGTGACGTGGTCCTCGATGTAGCGGGTCTGCTCCTCGATGTAGGAGCGGAAGACGGTGGCGGAGTTCTCCACGACCGTCTGCACGCGCTCGCTGAACCAGTTTTCGACGCCCCGGCTGACCAGGACTCCGTAGAAGAGGAACACCACGGCGGCCGGCGCCACGGCCGCCAGGGCGAACAGGCGCACGAAGCGGACGTGCAGCCGCGCGCCGGCGTCCTGCGATCGCGCATCCAGCAGTTCCAGGATCCGCAAGAGGACCGCGATCATCAGGGCGATGATCAGGATCAGATTGAAGCCCAGGACCGTGAGGATCAGCTCGCTGGCCGGGCCCAGCGGCCCTGTCTCGGGCGGCGAGGCGGCCAATACGATCGCGACGCCCGTCAGGACAGCCGCGATCCCGTAGCCGACGCCCAGGACAACGCGGGACCGGAGGGCGTTCCGGATGCGGGCCAGGACCGGATGTCCGAACGCAGGATGCGTAAGCAACGCCATAGGCGCGGGAGCCTAGGCAGCTGTGCCCCAAAATCAACAGCTATGTTGCGGCGCTGCACGGCAACGGTTGGGCGTGCCCGCCCAACCGAGGCTTTGCGCCATACGGATCGTCAGCGTCGCCAACCTTTACTGCGTCGTGTGGACGCCGCTAGCGGCGTCCACGGGCCATCTCCACTCCCAGGTCGTGGATCTTCTTGCGCAGGGTGTTGCGGTTGAGGCCCAGGATCTCGGCGGCGCGGACCTGATTCCCCCGCGTGGCCGCCAGGGTGAGCTGGATCAGCGGACGTTCCACCTCTTCCAGGACGCGGTCGTACAGGCCTGCGGGGGGGATGCCGTCCGGCTGGTCGGCGAAGTAGCCGGCCAGCTTCTGCTCGACCAGTTGCGACAGGGTCGCCGGACCTTCCTGGCCCTGGACGGTGGGCTGCTGGTCGGCAAGTTCCTTCTCGATGATGCGGGCGCTGATCAGGTCTTCGCCGTAGAGCGCGCAGACCCGGCGGATCAGGTTCTCCAGCTCGCGCACATTGCCCGGCCAGGCGTGGCGCTTCAGCCGCTCCAGGGCGTTGGCGTCGATGGTCTTGGCGGGCAGGCCCTCGCGGTTGGCGCGCAGCAGGAAGGCGCGGGCCAGATCGGGAATGTCCTCCGAGCGGTCTCGCAACGGCGGGATGCGCAGCGGCGCCACGTTCAGGCGGAAGAACAGATCCTCGCGGAACAGGCCCTGCTGGATCAGCGCCCGCAGGTCCCGGTTGGTGGCGGCGATGATGCGCACGTTGGGCCGGCGGTTGGTCTTCGGGTTCAGTGTCGGCTCCGAACCGTCGATCACCCGCAGCAGGCGCGTCTGGGCGTCCAGCGGCATGTCGCCGATCTCGTCCAGGAACAGGGTGCCGCCGTCGGCGTCCACCAGCTTGCCGTGGTCGCTGTCGTCCTTGCCGAACAGCTCGGTCTCCACCCGCTCGCGCGGCGTGGCGGCCAGGTTGATCACCACGAACTTGCCGTCGCGCCGGCGGCCCATGTCGTGCAGGGCGCGGGCGACCAGTTCCTTGCCGGTGCCCGATTCGCCGGTGATCAGCACGGTCAGGTCCGCGCCCACCAGCCGGGCGATGGTGCGGTAGACCTCCTGCATCGGCGCCGAGCGGCCGATCAGCGGGAGGCGGTCGTCGCGGACGGCCCTGGCCTGCGCCTTTGAGGCCTCCGCATCGGCCGGCCGCGACAGGGCCCGGCGCGCGGCGGAGGTCATGTCGTCGAGATCGAAGGGCTTGGGCACATATTCGAACGCGCCCACCTCGGCGGCGTTGACCGCGGTGATGAGGTTGTTCTGCGCGCTCATGACGATGACGGGCAGCTTGGGCCGGTGCTTCTTGATGCGCGGCAGCACGTCGAAGACGTTCTCGTCGGGCATGACGACATCGGTGACCACCAGGTCGCCCTCGCCGTCCGTCACCCATTTCAGCAGGGTGGTGGCGTTGCCGGTGGCGCGGACCTGATAGCCCAGGCGGGTGAAGGCCTGGGACAGCACGAGCCGGATGGAGCTGTCGTCGTCGGCGATCAGGATCTTCTTGGAGGCGGCGTTCATTGACTGGCGTCCTCTTGCGCCGCGATGGGCAGCAGCACCCGGAACACGGTGCGGCCCGGTTCCGACTCGAAATCGATCAGGCCGCCGTGACCGGCGACCAGCTTGGCGACCAGCGCGAGGCCCAGGCCCGCGCCGTTGTTCTTGGAGGTGACGAAGGGCTGGAACAGGCTCTCGCGGATATGGTCCGGAACCCCCGGGCCGTTGTCGACGACCCGCACCTCCAGCGGCGCGCCGCGCAGGGCCTGGCCCTTGGCGGAGCGTACGCGCACCCCGTGGCGGTAGGCGGTGTGGATGGAAACCTCGCCGCGTCCGTCGTTGCGCGAGTGGGCCGCCTCGGCGGCGTTCTTCACCAGGTTCAGAAAGATCTGAATCAACTGATCCTCGTCGCCCGGCACGGGCGGCAGGGACGGGTCGTAGCTTTCCTTCAGGCCCAGGCCCTCGGCGAAGCCATTGGTGGCCAGCGCCCGCACCCGATCCAGGATCTGGTGGATGTTGATCGGCGTGAGGGTCGGCAGAGCGTCGTCGGAGAAGGCCTCCATCCGGTCCACCAGCCGGCGGACCCGGTCGGTCTCGTCGACGATGAGCTGGGCCAGCGGCGCGTCCTCGGCCTTGGCGCCGGACTTCAGCAGCTGGGCCGCGCCGCGGATGCCGGCCAGCGGGTTCTTGATTTCGTGGGCCAGCATGCGGCCCAGGCCCACCAACGAACGCAGGCCGGCCGCCTCGTGGGCGCTGCGCTCGTTGCCGAGCCCGTTCTTCACCGACAGCGTCAGCAGCACCGAGCCGTCGCCCAGCGGAGCCGCGGCCCCGTCGGCCTCGAACGGCGGCAGGCCGAAGAGGCTGATGTGGATGCCCCGCTCCCGGACCCGGGCGTCTTCCTCAATGGCGCGGTTCAGCAGCGACACCAACGCCGAGCCGTGCGGCAGCGCCGCGCGGAACCGGCCGCGGGCCAGCAGTCCCAGCCCCTGGCCGAACAGGGCCTCGGCCGCCTCGTTGACCGCCGTCAGTGAGCCTTCCGCATCCACCACCAGGGCCGGATCCGGACTGAGCTCGAAGGCCGCGGCCTTCAGGGCGTCCATGTCGACGCCCTGTTCCTGAAACTTGATCTTCCCGCTCATGCAGCCAGCCTGTGGTCTGGAGGTCCCCAGAGGGCTTTGAGCCCCCTCTCGACCGATTGGGCGTCCTCCAGGCGGCACAGGGCCGCTCTTGCGTCTCTCCGGGCCTGCGCGTCGGCGGGCCAGGGGGCGTTTTCGATGTAGGCGGCCAGATGCTTGCGGAAGATCCGCAGGCCCAGGCGTTCGCCGTAGAACTCAAGGCTCTCTCGCAGGTGCGCGATGGCGATGGCGAGGCGGGCTTCCGCACCCGGCGCTTCGAAAGGCCGGCCATCCAGCTCGGCCTCGAGCTGAGCCGCGATCCACGGCTTGCCGTAGACCCCGCGCCCGACCATCACCGCATCCGCGCCGCTGGCGTCCAGGGCGGCCCGCGCGGTGGCGCCGTCCACGATGTCGCCGTTGGCGATCACCGGGATCGAGACCGCGTCCTTCACCGGGCGGATGGCGGCCCAGTCGGCGGCGCCCTTGTAGAACTGGCAGCGGGTGCGGCCGTGCACGGTCACCGCTCGGACGCCGATCCGTTCGGCCTCGGCGGCGAGCTCGGGCGCATTGCGGCAGCCGTCATCCCAGCCCAGGCGCATCTTCACCGTCACCGGCACGTCGACGGCCTCGACCGCGGCGGCCATCAGCTCGGCGGCGAGCTTCGGCTCGCGCATCAGGGCCGAGCCGCCGTGGCCGCCGGTCACTTCCCGGGCGGGACAGCCGAAGTTCAGGTCGATGATCTCGGCGCCCGCCTGGGCCGCGAGGCGCGCGCCCTGGGCCATGTGCTCGGGATCACGGCCGACCAGTTGCACGACCATCAGCGGCAGGCCCGCGCCCACCGCCGCGCGACGCACCACGTCGGGCCGGCCCCTGGAGAATTCGGCGCAGGCGACCATCTCGGTCGCCACGTACGAAGCGCCCAGCCGGCTGGCCGCGCGGCGGAACGGCAGGTCGGACACGCCGGTCATGGGCGCGATCCAGACCCGGCCGCCGACCTTGACCCCGCCGATGTCGAGCGCACTGCTCATTTAATAATCATCCCCACCGCTACCTTTTTAGGCAGATGTATCCTCCGCGTAAAGCGCGAAAGCTGGAACAAAGCAGCGCAGTTCCGTATGAGCCCCGACATGAGTTTTTCCGCGGTGATCGTGGCGGCCGGCGAGGGCCTGCGGGCCGGGCCGGGCCAACCCAAGGCCTGGCGCGAGCTGGGGGGGCGTCCCATCGTCCGCTGGTCCGTCGAGGGCCTGCTGGCGGCGGGCGCGCGCGAAGTCGTCGTCGTCGTGGCCCGGGACCGGCTGGCGCACGCCGACGAAGCCCTGGCCGGCCTCGACGGCTGGAAGGCTGTCACCGGCGGCAAGACCCGGGCCGAGTCGGTCCAGGCCGGCCTCGCCGCCATCACGGCCAAGGCCGCCCAGCCGGTCCTGATCCATGACGCCGCCCGCCCCTTCGTCGGCCAGGCGCATGTGGACCGGCTGCTGGCCGCCCTGGACCTGGCGGATGGCGCGATCCCCACCCTGCCCGTCCCCGACACCCTGAAGCGTGGCGAGGGGCTGGTGGACGAGACGGTCTCGCGTGACGGCCTGTGGCGCGCCCAGACCCCACAGGCCTTCCGGTTCGGCAAGCTGAAGGCCGCCTATCGCCGCTGGCCGGTCGGCGAGGAGCCCACCGACGACGCCTCGGTGATGGAGCGCGCGGGCGGCCACGTGGCCATGGTTCCGGGCGACCCGATGCTGATGAAGCTGACCTACCCGGAAGATTTCATGATGGCCGAGCAGCTTTCGGCCGGCCGACGGATCGTGCGGATGGGCCAGGGCATCGACGCCCACCGCTTCGGTCCGGGCGACGTGGTCTGGCTGTGCGGCATCCGCATCCAGCACGACCTGGGCCTGATCGGACACTCCGACGCCGACTGCGGCCTGCACGCCCTGACCGACGCCGTGCTGGGCGCCATCGCCGATGGGGACATCGGCGAGCACTTCCCGCCGACCGATCCGCGGTGGAAGGGCGCGTCCTCGGACCGCTTCCTGCTGCACGCCGTCCAGCGGGTCGCCGCGCGCGGCGGCCGGATCCTCAACGCCGACGTCACGCTTATCTGCGAGCGGCCCAAGGTGAAGCCGCACCGCGACGCCATGCGCGCGCGCATCGCCGAGCTGCTGGGCCTCCCCATCGACCGGGTCAGCGTCAAGGCCACCACGACCGAAGGCATGGGCTTCACCGGCCGCGAGGAAGGCCTGATGGCCCAGGCCGTGGTGGCGGTGGAGACGCCCGCCTAGCCTAGGGCAGCCACGTCCATCGCTCCTGGAGCTTGGCGTACAGCGAGCCCGCGAGGTTGGTGTAGTCGTCGGTCCACGGCCGGGCCCTGAACGGATCGCCCCAGCGCCACCTGCCGGTCGCCATGTAGCCGGCCAGGGCCTCGCGGTTCTTCGCCACGATGATGGCGTCCTCCGAGGATTCCCAGGTCCCCTCTGGGTCCTTGGCGGGCGCCACGTAGTTCTGGGCCAGCGACCAGCCGCCGGCGGCCCTCGCCACGGCCTGGGCCGGATACATCAGGTCCAGGTTCCGGTTGGAGAGGTGCAGGATCAGGATCCCGTCGGGCTTCAGCTTGGTCAGGTAGCCGCGCACGGCCTCCACCGTCAGCAGGTGCGCCGGCACCGCGTCGGACGAGAAGGCGTCGATCAGCAGGATGTCGAAACTGCCCGCCGGCTGCTCCGCCACGGTCAGGCGCGCGTCGCCGATCACGTAGTCCACGGGGCTCCTGGCGCACTCGGTCGTGTAGGTGAAGTTCTGCGGGTCGCTGGCGACCTTGACCACCAGCGGGTCGATCTCGAAGAAGGTCAGCCGGTCACCCGGCCGCACGTAGCCCGCCACCGAGCCGGTGCCCAGGCCGACCGCGCCGATGCGCAGCGCCTGCGAGGCGTTCTGCTTGGCCACGAACACCTGCCCGATCGGCGTGTTGGGCGTGTAGTAGACCATCGGCCGGCAGCGGTACCGGGGGTCCTGGGCTTGGGCGCCGTGCAGGGTCGTCCCGTGGGCCAGCATCTTCACGCGCCCGATGCTGGGGACATAGGTCTCCGAGCGCTTCAGCACCCCGAAGAAGCTGCGCCAGCTCGCGCGGGTGTCGGTCCGGTCGGCGGCGCTCTCGGCGGCGTAGGACAGCACCGACAGGACGGCGAAGAACAGCAGCGCATGACGGCGCACCATGAAGGCGGCCAGCACCGCCAGCACCAGCAGCGTCTTCATCCCCATGTCGAACAGCTCGGACTGGTCGAAGGACCCAACGACCGATTCCGTGGTCAGCCGGGCGCCGGCGAAGGTGACCGCGATGGGCGTGGCGATCGCCGCCAGCACGCCCACGATCAGCATCGCCCAGCTCCACCGGGGGATCCTGTTCAGATCGCCCCAGGGGCGCGCCAGGCACGAGAGGGCGAGGACGATGGGGTATTCCCAGACGTCGTTGAAGATCACCGGGGCCAGGAAGGCGTTGAACGCGCCGCCGACCACTCCGCCCAGCGACAGGCAGAGGTAGAACTCGGTCAGGTGCGCCGGGTCCGGCCGGTGCGCCACCAGCCGCTGGTGGCACATCAGGGCGGTGAGGAAGAACGCCGCCAGGTGGACGAAGAGCTGCAGCGCGAACACCGTCGACTTGAACGGCAGCAGCGCCACACAGGCCGCCACGGCGGCGCCCTGCAGGGTCAGGGTCAGCGCCGGCGAGATCGCGGGCTTGTCCTGGAAGGCGATGATGAAGGTCGCGAGGTACAGCGCCAGGGGCACGACCCACAGGAACGGCGCCGAAGCCACGTCGGTGGTGATGTGGGTGGTCACCCCCAGCATGAGGCTGGAGGGGATGGCCGCCAACGCCACCCAGGCCAGCCGCCGGCGCCAGGCGGGCGCGGGAACCGTCGCCTGGACGCGTTCGACGGCCTCGGATCGCACGCGGGCGACGACGAAAGCCAGGGCGCCGATCAGCAGGATGAACAGCCCGTAGCCGCCGCTCCAGCCATAGCGCTGCCCCGCCAGGCTCGTCAGCGGCTCCACCACGATGGGATAGGCCAGCAGCGCGATCAGGCTGCCGAAGTTGCTGGCCGCGTAGAGGGCGTAGGGTTCCTTGCCCTCGGCGGCGCCGATCGTCCGCGCATGCCAGGCCTGGACCAGCGGCGCCGTGGCCGACAGCACGGCGAACGGCGCGCCGATGGAGAGACTAAGGACGGCCAGCAACCACAGGTTCGGATGGTCGGACGACGGCGGACCCGCCAGGCCGTTCACGCGGAGCGGCAACGCGATGGCCGCCACCAGCAGCGCGGCGACGTGGGCGATCGCCTGCCCCCGCACCGAAGGGATGCGCTGCAGCAGGTGCGCGTAGAAGTAGCCGGCCAGCAGGGCGAGCTGGAAGAAGGCCATCGAGGTGTTCCACACCGATGGGCTGCCGCCCAGCAAAGGCAGGACCAGCTTGGCCACCATCGGCTGGACCAGGAAAACCAGCGCCGCGCTCGTAAAAACGGTCAGCGCGAAGAGGGCCGGCGGGGCGGTTCGGGCCGGCGCGCCGGCGTCGAGCGTGGTCATCGGGTCTCGAATCGCCTTGATGGGAGGGGACGTGCAGTGCTCAGTGATGCCGCGCGAGTAGAGGGACCTTCAAGCCGATGTTCAACCTGGAGATCGTCACCCTGGCGCGCCTCTTGATCGACGAGGCGCGGGAGCGGTCCCTGCGCATCGTCACGGCGGAAAGCTGCACGGGCGGCCTGGTGGCCGGCGCCATCTGTTCCATCGCCGGCTCGTCCGACGTCTTCGAGCGCGGCTTCGTCACCTATTCGAACCGGGCCAAGCAGGAGCTGCTGGGCGTGCCCGGCGACCTGATCGCCGACCTGGGCGCGGTCTCAGAGCCTGTGGCGCGGATGATGGCCGAGGGCGCGCTGGAAGCCTCCAACGCCCACCTGGCCGTGGCGATCACCGGCGTCGCCGGTCCGGGCGGCGGCACCCCGATGAAGCCCGTGGGCACCGTCCACATCGCCACCGCCCGCACCAACCAGCGGCTGATCCATGAGGAACACTTCTTCGAGGAGGATACCCGCGAAGGAGTCCAGCTCGCCGCCGTTCAGGCCGCCCTGCAGATGATGCGGGACCGACTCGTCTGAGCGAGCCCCCTCACCTTCTCCGGGCGCTCCGGCGGCGCGACCTCACCGGCATCGTCCTCAACGCCATGATCGGCGCGGGCATGCTGGCGGCGCCGGCGAAGGTCTATGCCCTGGCGGGCGGGTGGGGCTTCGTCGTGCTGGCCGCGAGCGCCCTGGCGCTCACGCCGCTGATCCTCTGTTTCGCCGACCTCTCCAGCCGGTTCTCCAGCACCGGCGGTCCCTACCTCTACGCCAGGGCCGGCCTGCCCGCTCTCCCCGCCTTCGCCGTCGGCTGGCTGATGTGGTTCAGCCAGGCCATGTCCGTGGCCACCCTGTCGGCGCTGTTCGTGACATACCTGGCGGGCTTCGTGCCGGCGCTGGAAACCGGCCTCCCGCGGTACCTGACCATCGCGGCGCTGGGGGCCGGGCTGACCGGCATCGTGCTGGTCGGCATCCGGCAATCGGCGCGGGCCAGCAACCTGCTGATCGTGCTGAAGGTGGGCTTCGTCCTGGTCTTCGCGGCCGCCGGGGTCTGGTTCGTACAGGCCGACCGCCTGTCGATCGACACGCCCCTTCCCGGCGCGATCACCTTCGCCCAGGCCATGCTGATCTATCTCTTCGCCTATTCCGGGTTCGAGCGCGGTTCCGTGGTGGCCGGCGAGGCGCGCGACCCGCAGCGCGACGTGCCCGCCGCCCTGATCGGCGGGGTGGTGGCGGTGACCTTCGCCTATGCGGCCGTCCTGCTGGTCTGCGTGGGCGTGCTGGACCAGCCCGCCGCCAACGACCGGCCGCTGGCCGAGGTGGGCCGTCAGCTCTTCGGCCCGGCGGGGGCCGTGGCGGTTTCCGCGGGCGCGCTGGCGGTGATCGCGGGCACCATCCTCGTCATCACCATCTCGATGCCACGCATGCTGCTGGCGCTGTCGGAACAGGACCAGCTTCCCCAATGGCTGGGCCGGGTGCACCCGCGCTGGCGCACCCCGCACATCGCCATCGTGATCTCCAGCGTGCTGGGCTTCGGCTTCGCCATGGTGAGCGACGTGCTGACGGCGCTGACCATCGCCACCGCCGCGCGCCTGACCGGCTACGTGCTCTGCTGCATCGCGCTCTGGAACATGTCACGCCGGGACGACGCGCCGCCGCCCCGGTTCGCCCTGCCCTTCCGCGGCCCCATCGCCCTGTTCACCGCCGCGCTCTTCACCGGCGTGCTGGCGTTGGGCGCGACCAAGGAGCTGCCGGCCCTGGTGGCGGTCCTCGTCGTCGGATTCGTGTGTCTGGCTCTGACCGGCCGGCAGCGTCAGGCGCCGCCGTAGAGCGCCTTCGCCCGGTCCTCGAAACAGCCCATCAGCTTCTCGACCGCGTGGTGGAAGTTCGCCGCCAACAGGCCTTCCAGCAGCCGCGACTTGAACTGGAAGTCGATATCGAACTCGACCCGCGTCCCCCCGTCGTCCTCCAGGAACCGCCAGGTGTTGGTCAGCCTGCGAAACGGCCCGGAGAGCAGGTTCACGTCGATCTGCCGCTCAGCCGAGTCGCGGCGCACCCGGGTGGAGAAACGCTCCCGCAGAAACGAGAAGCCGACGCCGGCCTCGGCGTCCACGGTCTCGACCCCGTCGGCGAGCGTCCGCGCATTCCAGGTCCGCATGGAGCTGATCCAGGGCACGAACTCGGGATAGCGGTCGACGTCGCCCACCAGCGCGAACAGCTGGTCGGGGGTATAGGGCAGCACCCGTGAGACGTGGTGGTGCACTTTAGGCTGCGGCTTCCTTGGCCCGCCGCGCTTCCTGCAGCCGGGCGAAGTCCTCGCCGGCGTGATGCGACGACCGGGTCAGCGGGCTGGCCGAGACCATCAGGAAGCCCTTGGCTCGGGCGATCTCCTCATAGGCCTTGAACTCGTCTGGGTGCACAAAGCGGTCGATGGCGGCGTGTTTGCGCGTGGGCTGCAGGTACTGGCCGATGGTGATGAAGTCGACGCCGGCCGAGCGCATGTCGTCCATCACCTGCATGACCTCCTCCTTCGCCTCGCCGAGGCCGACCATGATGCCGGACTTGGTGAACTGCGTCGGGTCGCGCTCCTTCACCCGCTCCAGCAGGCGCAGCGAGTTGTAGTAGCGGGCGCCGGGCCGGATCGAGAGGTAAAGCCGGGGCACGGTCTCCAGGTTGTGGTTGAACACGTCCGGCCGACTGTCGATCACCTCGTGCACCGCCGCGACCGGCTTGCGCAGGAAGTCGGGCGTGAGGATCTCCACCGTCGTGTCCGGAGACGCCGCGCGGATCGCCAGGACCACGGCCGCAAAGTGGGCCGCGCCGCCGTCGGCCAGGTCGTCACGGTCCACCGAGGTGATGACCACGTGCTTCAGACCCATCTTGGCCACCGCGTCGCCTACCCTGGCGGGTTCGGTGGGATCGAGGGCGTTGGGCTTGCCGGTGGCCACGTTGCAGAACGAGCAGGCCCGCGTGCAGATCTCGCCCATGATCATCATGGTGGCGTGGCTCTTCGACCAGCACTCCCCGATGTTCGGGCAGGCCGCCTCCTCGCACACCGTGACCAGGCCGTGGCCCTTCACGATGTCCTTGGTGGCGTTGTAGCCGGCCGATCCGGGCGCGCGGACGCGCAGCCACTCCGGCTTGCGCAGCAGCGGCGTGTCGGGCCGGTTCTGCTTCTCGGGGTGACGCGGGCGTTGGTTGAGGGTGTCGATGACCACGGCCATGGGCCCTAGATCGTCCCTCCGGGCCTCGGGATCAAGCGTGCGTGCGGTCGCGGCCAGCTTGAGCGTGCGATCACGCCCGGTTACCGATCTTTTCACGGGCGCAACCGCCGGATACGCTGGCGCTAACGATAACAACGGGAGGCGATGGCCTTTGAGAGCCTTCGACACCGCCGCGGCGCAGGTCTCCGTGTTCGACGCCCTGATTTCGGCGTCACGCAAGTACGGGGCGAGGAAGCCCATCCTGGAGGACCAGGAGCGCAATCCCCTCAGCTATACAGACCTCATCCGCGGATCGTTCGCCCTGGGCCGCAAGATCGCCGGCTTCACGCGCAAGGGCGAACGCGTGGGGGTCATGCTGCCGTCCAGCGTGGGCGGCGTGGTGACCTTCTTCGCCCTGCACGCCTTCGGCCGCGTGCCGACGATGCTGAACTTCACGGCCGGCATCCGGAACCTGAAGGCCGCCTGCGAGCTGGCCGGGGTGAAGACGGTGCTGACCTCCCACCGCTTCGTGGAACAGGGCAAGCTGCACGATCTGATCGACGCGTTGGAGACCATCACCAACGTCGTCTATCTGGAAGAGGTCCGGAAGACCGTCGGCCTGGCGGACAAGCTGTTCGCGGCCGCCGCCGGCGCGCTGCCGACCCAGTTCCGGGTCCCGGTGAGCGCGTCGGATCCCGGGGTGATTCTGTTCACGTCCGGCAGCTTCGGCGCCCCGCGCGGCGTGGTGCTGAGCCACGCGAACCTGGTGTCCAACTGCCGCCAGATTAACCAGCACATACCGCTCGACACCAACTGGGTGTTCTTCAACCCCCTGCCGATCTTCCACTGCTTCGGCCTGACCGGCGGCGCGCTGCTGCCGATCCTGACCGGGCTGAAGGCGTTCCAGTACCCCTCGCCCCTGCACATCAAGCAGATCCCGGCCCTGGTGAAGGACACCAAGGCCAACGTCCTGTTTGCGACCGACACCTTCCTCAACCAGTACGCCCGCTCGGCCGAACCCGATGAGCTGAGCGGCCTGACCTTCGTGGTGCTGGGCGCCGAGAAGGTGCGCGAGGAGACTCACAACCTCATCGCCGAGAAGTTCGGGCCGATCCCGCTGCTGGAGGGCTATGGCGCGACCGAGGCCTCGCCCGTGATCGCGGTGAACACCCCGCCCGACAACCGCCGCGGCACGGTGGGCGGCCTGCTGCCCGGCATCGAGACCCGGCTGGAACCGGTCCAGGGCATTCCCGGCGGCGGCAAGCTGTTGGTGCGCGGCCCCAACATCATGTCCGGCTACCTGACGCCCGGCGGCGGCATCGAGCCCCTGCCCGGCGGCTGGCATGACACGGGAGACGTGGTGTCGATCAGCGACGACGACTGGATCAAGATCCTGGGCCGGGTGAAGCGCTTCGCCAAGGTGGGCGGCGAGATGGTCTCGCTGATGGCGGCCGAGGATCTGGCCGCCGCGGTCTGGCCCGATTGCCGGCACGCCGTGGTGGCTCTGCCTGACCCTAAGAAGGGTGAGCGCCTGATTTTGGTCACGGACCGCCGGGACGCCGAAGCCGGCCCGCTGATCGCCTACGCCCAGCAGGTCGGCGCGTCGGAGCTGACGGTTCCGCGCAAGATCATCCGGGTCCAGGAGATCCCGGTGCTGGGCACCGGCAAGACCGACTACGTCGCGCTGCAACGTATCGTCGATGCGGAGATGCGCCGCGCCGCCTGAGGAAGAGGGACATTCCATGCCGAGTCTGGCCGTCTGGGCGCCGCGCGTGCTCAGCCTCCTGAGGATCATCGCCGCCCTGCTCTTCATGGCGCATGGCCTGATGAAGCTGTTCCATTTCCCGGTGGCCCAGCCCGGCGCGCCCGATCCGCTGCCCATGCTGCTACTGGTCGCGGCGTGGATCGAGGTGGTCGGCGGCGGCCTGATCGCACTCGGCCTCTTCACCCGCGCCGCGGCCTTCATCTGCTCGGGCCAGATGGCGGCGGCCTATTTCATGGCCCATGCCAGCCAGGGCTTCTGGCCCGCTCTCAACGGCGGCGAGCCGGCCATCCTGTTCTGCTTCGTCTTCCTCTACCTGGTCTTCGCCGGCCCGGGCGTCTGGAGCCTGGACACCGCGGTCAGGAAGAAGGCTTAGAGCCCCAGTTCCTCCCCTATCGGGGAGGGTTGAGGCCCCCCCCCAGTCAGCTTCGCTGACAGCTCCCCCAACGGGGAGCAGTTCTTCAGATGTGCAGGACCATTCCGTAGGCGTCGAGCGAGGCCTCGTGCATCGCCTCGCTCATGGTCGGGTGAGCGAAGACGGTGGCCTGCAGTTCGGCCTCGGTGGCCTCCAGGGTCATGGCCAGGACGAAGCCCTGGATCATCTCGGTGACCTCGTGACCGATCATGTGCGCGCCGACCAGGGCGCCGGTCCTGCCGTCGAACACGGTCTTCACGAAGCCGTCCAGCTCGCCGGCGGCGATCGCCTTGCCGTTCACGCGGAAGGGGAAGCGGCCGACCTTTGGTTCCAACCCCTGTTCCTTGGCCTGGGCCTCGGTCAGGCCCACCGAGGCCACCTGCGGCGTCGTGTAGGTGCAGCCGGGGATCGGCGAGGTCAGGTTCGTGGGCTTCAGGCCGGCGATATGCTCGATGCAGTGCACGCCCTCGTGGCTGGCCTTGTGCGCCAGCCAGGGCGGGCCCGCCACGTCGCCGATGGCGTAGAGCCCGGGCACGCCCGTGGCGCCATGGCTGTCGGTCACCACGTGCGTGCGGTCGATCTTCACGCCCAGGGCCTCCAGGCCCATGTCCTCGACGTTGCCCACGATGCCCACCGCCACGATGGCGACCTCGGCGTCCAGGGTCTCCGACTTGCCGCCGACCTCGATCTCCAGCTGCACGCCGGCCTTGAGCTTGGTCAGCTTCTTCACATTGGCCGGCACGCGGAACTTGATGCCGCGCTTCTCGAACGCCTTGTGCGCCGCCTTGGAGACCTCTTCGTCCTCGACGGGCAGGATCCGCGGCAGCATCTCGACGACGGTCACGTCCGACCCCAAGGCGCGGTAGAAGCTGGCGAACTCCATGCCGATGGCGCCGGAACCCACGACCACCAGCGACTTGGGCGCGAACTTGGGCGTCAGCGCCTCGCGATAGGTCCAGATGCGCTCGCCATCCGGCTCCAGGCCGATGGCGGGGATGGTGCGCGCCCGCGCCCCGGTGGCCAGGATCACGTGCTTGGCGGTCAGCTTGCGGTCGCCGACGACGACAGTGGGCGCGCCCTGCCCCTTCTCGAGCCTGGCGGACCCGACCACCACCTCGATCTTGTTCTTCTTCATCAGGAAGGTGACGCCGGAGTTCAGCGTCGCGGCGACCTTGCGCGAGCGCTGGACGACGGCTGCGAAGTCGAAGCCGCGCTTCTCCACCGACAGGCCATAGTCCTTCAGGTGGTCCAGGCTCTCGTAGAGCTCGCCCGACTTGAGCAGCGCCTTGGTGGGAATGCAGCCCCAGTTCAGGCAGATGCCGCCCAGCTCGGCCCGCTCCACGATGGCGGTCTTCATCCCGAGCTGCGAGGCCCGGATCGCGGTCACATAGCCGCCCGGGCCCGAACCGATCACGACGACATCGAACGCATCAGCCATCAGAGCAAAGCCTCGACTGCGCCTTCCAGCGCCCTGGGTTCAACATTGGGAGCGAAGCGGCGGGTGACCTGGCCGTTCCGGTCCACGAGGAACTTGGTGAAGTTCCATTTGACGCTTTCGGTGCCCAGCACGCCCTTCTTGGCCTTCTTGAGGTAGGCGTAGAGCGGGTGGGTCGTGGGCCCGTTGACGTCGATCTTCCGCATCATCGGGAATTGCACGTCGTAGGTCAGCGAGCAGAAGTTCGCGATCTCGTCCGCGTCCCCCGGCTCCTGCGCCCCGAACTGGTTGCAGGGGAACCCCAGCACCACCAGGCCCCGGTCGCGGAAGCGCCGGTAGAGCTTCTCCAGCCCAGCATACTGGCCGGTGAAGCCGCACTTGCTGGCAGTGTTCACGATCAGCACCACCTTGCCCCGATAGTCCGCCAGCGGCGCGGGCCGGCCGTCCAGTGTCTCGGCGCTGAAGTCGTAGATGCTGGTCAAACCTGAACCTCAGACGATCATGTTGAGCGGGTCTTCGATCAACGGCTTGAAGGCCGCCAGCCACCGGGCGCCCGTCGCGCCGTCCACCACGCGGTGATCGCAGGTCAGGGTGACAGACATCACGGTGGCGATGGCCAGTTCGTTGCCGCGCACCACGGGCCGCTTCTCGCCGGCGCCCACCGACAGGATGGCGCCCTGCGGCTCGTTGATGATCGAGGCGAACGACTTGATACCGAACATGCCGAGGTTGGAGACCGAGAAGGTGCCCCCCTGGAATTCCTCGGGCCTCAGCTTCTTGGTCCGCGCCCGCTCGGCCAGATCCTTGGCTTCGGTGGCGATCTGGGCCAGGCCCTTGGTCTCGGCGCTGCGGATGATCGGGGTGATCAGGCCGCCGGGCACCGCCACCGCCATGGCGATGTCGGCATGGTGGTGCATGGCGATGCCTTCGGGCGTGTAGGACGCATTGGCCTCCGGCACCCGCAGCAGGGCTATCGCTGCAGCCTTGATCACCAGGTCGTTGACGCTGACCTTCACGCCCTGCTTCTCCAGCATGGCGTTGATCTTGGCGCGGGCGGCCAGGAGCTCGTCGATCTCCAGGTCGATGGTCAGCGGGAAGTGCGGCACGTCGCGGAAGCTGTCGGTCATCCGGCGCGCCACGGTCTTGCGCATGCCGTCCAGCGGGATCAGGTCGTAGCTGCCGGGCGCGATGCCCATCTGCTCCAGGCTCTGGGCCTGGCGCGGCGCCGAGGCGGGCACGCCCGCGGGAGCGGCGGCAGGAGCCTTCGCCTGACCCGGCTGGGCCTTGTCGATATCGACCTTCACGATCCGGCCGTGCGGGCCTGACCCGGTAACGGCGGACAGGTCGACCCCCTTCTGCTCGGCCAGCCTGCGGGCCAGCGGCGAAGCGAAGATACGACCGCCATCCGCGGCCTTCGCCGGCGCGGGGGCAGGCGCCGGGGCGGGTTTCGGCGCTTCGGCCTTGGCGGGCTCAGGGGCCTTGGCCGGCGCGGCCTCCGCCTTTGCCTCGGCCTTGGGAGCCTCGGCCTTCGGAGTCGGAGCCGGCGCGGGCGCATCACCCTCCCCGGCCAGGCGCGCGATCGGGGTGTTGACCTTCACGCCCTCGGAGCCCTCGGCGATCAGGATCTCGTCGACGACGCCTTCATCGACCGCCTCGACCTCCATGGTCGCCTTGTCGGTCTCGATCTCGGCGATCACGTCGCCGGACTTCACGGTGTCGCCCTTCTTCACGTGCCACTTGGCCAGCGTGCCCTCTTCCATCGTGGGCGAGAGGGCGGGCATGAGGATGTCCGTCATGCGTGTTCCTTGGAGAGATGCGCGAGGGAAGCCCCGTTGGCCTCCCAGTTCTGGCCGTCGAAGGCCTCGATGACGAGCTCCAGCCCGTCCACGGTGTCCAGGCAGCGGCCGTTGACGCTCCAGCCGTCCGGATTGGAGCGCGGTCGGTAGAAGCTCTTGATGCCGCATTCGGCGCAGAACAGGTGCTTCGCCACGCGGGTGTTGAACGTGTACTCGGCCAGCCGGTCCGCGCCCTTGGTCAGGCGGAATCGACTCTCCGGCACGATCACGTGCACGTAGCCGGTCTTGGCGCACATGGAGCAGTTGCAGCTCTGCGCCTCGACGCGGTCCGGCAACGCCACCTCGAAGCGGACGCCACCGCAGTGGCAACCGCCCGCGCGCCAGGCGAAGGCCTCGCTCACTTGTAGCTGACGGCCTTGGCCGCCTTCACGATCCGCTCCATCGAGGGCATGGACAGCGCCTCGAGGTTGGCGGCGTAAGGCAGGGGCACGTCCTCCTGGTGGACCCGCATCGGCGGGGCGTCGAGATAGTCGAAGGCCAGCTCGGTCACCTTGGCCGCCACCTCGGCGCCGACGCCCATCGGGCCCCAGCCTTCCTCGACGGTGACCAGCCGGTTGGTCTTCTTCACGCTCTCGACGACCGTCTCGATGTCCATGGGGCGGATCGTGCGCAGGTCGACGACCTCGGCCTCGATGCCGTCCTTGGCCAGTTCCTCCGCCGCCTGCAGGCAGAAGCCGACCATGCGGGAGTACGCGACGAGTGTGACGTCCTTGCCCTGGCGGCGGACCTTGGCCTTGCCGATCGGCACGACCCAGTCGATCCCCTCCGGCACGTCGAACTCCTGGCCGTAGAGCATCTCGTGCTCCAGGAAAACCACGGGGTTCGGGTCGCGGATCGCCGCCTTCAGCAGACCTTTCGCGTCGGCGGCGTCGTAGGGCGCCACCACCTTCAGGCCCGGCACATGGCCGTACCAGGCGGCGTAGTCCTGGCTGTGCTGCGCGCCCACGCGGGCGGCGGCCCCGTTCGGGCCGCGGAACACGATGGAGGCCTTGATCTGGCCGCCGGACATATAGAGCGTCTTCGCGGCAGAATTGATAATATGATCAATGGCCTGCATGGCGAAGTTGAACGTCATGAACTCGACGATCGGCTTCAGGCCCGCCATCGCCGCGCCGACGCCCAGGCCGGCGAAGCCATACTCGGTGATCGGGGTGTCGATGACCCGCTTGGGGCCGAACTCGTCCAGCAGGCCACGGCTGACCTTGTAGGCGCCCTGGTACTGCGCGACCTCCTCGCCCATCAGGAAGACATCGCCGTCGCGGCGCATTTCCTCGGCCATGGCGTCGCGCAGGGCGTCGCGGACGGTCACCTTCACCAAGTTCACGCCCTCGGGCAGCTCAGGGTCCCTGAGCGTCTGCTTCACCGGCGCCGGCGCGGACGAGGTGGTGTCCTTGCCCTCTCCCGGTTCGTCGACGGGCTTGGCCGGCGCCTCGACCGTGGGGGCCGGAGCCGGGGCCTCGGCCTTCGCCTCGGGCGCCTTCGCAGCGGCCCCGCCCTCGCCGCCCAGCCGGGCGATGGGGGTGTTGACCTTCACCTCCTCGGAGCCCTCCGGCACGAGAATCTCTGAGATCACGCCCTCGTCGACCGCCTCGACCTCCATGGTCGCTTTGTCGGTCTCGATCTCGGCGATCACGTCGCCGGAGCGGACGTTATCGCCGACCTTCACGTGCCACTTGGCGAGGGTGCCCTCTTCCATAGTCGGAGAGAGCGCCGGCATCAGGATGTCGGTCACGCGCGGCTCTCCGTATAGACGTCGGTGTAGAGCTCGGACGGGTCCGGCTCGGGGCTGGTGCGGGCGAACTCCGCCGCCTCGGCCACGATCTTCTTCACCTCGGCGTCGATGGCCTTCAGCGCGGCCTCGTCGGCCCAGCCGTTCTTCTCCAGAAGTTCCTCGACGTGGTCGATGGGGTCGCGGGTCTTGCGCACCTCGTCCACCTCCTCCCGCGTCCGGTATTTCGCCGGGTCGCTCATGGAGTGGCCGCGATAGCGGTAGGTCTTCATCTCGAGGATGTAGGGGCCCTTGCCCGAGCGGGCGTGCTCGGCGGCCTTCTCGGCGGCGGCCTTCACGGCCAGCACGTCCATGCCGTCGACTTCCTCGCCCGGGATGTTGAACGACACGCCGCGCTTGAAGAGCCGGGTCTCGGACGATGAGCGCTGGATCGCCGTGCCCATGGCGTACTGGTTGTTCTCGATCACATAGACGACCGGCAGCTTCCACAGCTCGGCCATGTTGAAGCTCTCGTAGACCTGGCCCTGGTTGGCCGCGCCGTCGCCGAAGAAGGCGAAACTGACCTTGCCGTCGCCGCGGTAGGCGTTGGCCAGCGCCAGGCCGGTGCCCAGCGGCACCTGGGCGCCGACGATCCCGTGGCCGCCGTAGAAGGCCGCCTCGGTCGAGAACATGTGCATCGAGCCGCCCTTGCCCTTGGACGAGCCGCCGATGCGACCGGTCAGCTCGGCCATGACCTCTTTCGGATCCATGCCGCAGGTCAGCATGTGGCCGTGGTCGCGATAGCCGGTGATGATCTCGTCGCCCGGGCGCTTGGCGGCTTCGACGCCGACCGCGATGGCTTCCTGGCCGATGTAGAGGTGGCAGAAGCCGCCAATCAGGCCCATGCCGTAAAGCTGGCCCGCCCGCTCCTCGAAGCGGCGGATCAGCAGCATCTCGCGATAGTAGCCAAGGAGCTGTTCCTTGGTGACCTCGGTCCCGCCCGTCTTGGGCTTGTCAGCCGAGCCATTGGCTTTCCGCCGACCGGTCGCACCGGTCTGCCCGCGCGCCATGCGTCACTCCGTGATCTTCTTGATGGCTCCTAGGATCGACGAACCGGTCCTAAGGTTTCAATCGGATCACATAATCCCTCGGGTCCGCGAAGCCTAGCAGGGAGCGCGCCCTTTCCTCCAGGAGATCGGCCGAAAGGCTGGTGTCGCGCAGGAGTTGGGCCCGAACCTCCAGGTCGTGGCGCTGGGCGGTCAGCTTGGCCAGTTCCTGGGACTTGGCCGTCAGCGCCTCGTCGCGCTGGGTCGAACGCAGCAGTCCGCCTTCGCCGGTGAAGGCATGCACCCCGAAGTAGAAGATCAGGAGCGCGAGGGCGGCGGTGGAGAGGTACGGACGCAGGTGGGCGAGCAAGGGAATCACATCGTTTCTGACTGTTCGATCCTTGGCGCGCGCATGCTTAATTTTGCGTTGCGGCCAAGGCGCGCCGGTCCCGGAACCGGCGCGCCCCGTCCGTCAGGTCAGGCGTAGACCGACAGGCTGCACCACACACGGTAGCGGCCGCCGTCGCCGTTGAAGTTCATGCTGAACTTGTTGGCGGGGTTCGCCGTCAGGCCGGCCCAGTCGTAATAGGACTTGGTCGCCGCCCCCAGGACCAGCAGCACGGTCCGCGTGGCCACGATGTCGTCCTCGAAGAAGCCGAGGATCCAGTCGACCAGGAGGCCCAGCAGCCAGCCGACCGCGGCGCCGACCGCCGTGCCCAGCGGGCCGAAGAACGAGCCCAGGGCGCCGCCGATAGCGCCGCCGACTGCGCCGGCCACGGCCTTCTTCACCTCGTCGTCGACCTTGTTCCAGAGGTCGGTCAGGAAGTCGCCGAAGCCGCCGCCGTCCTTCTCCGCCATGACCATGATCGCCGCGTAGGTGTGCGGCCAGTCGTTGCTGGTGACCAGGCTCCACTCGTGGAACAGCTTGCCGCGGCCGCCGTAGCTCTTCTTCTCACCCTTGTCGAAGTCGTCGTGGATCATGAATTGGCCGACCTTGTGGGTCTTGCCAGCCGGCGTCGTGGCGGTGCCGCCCATGGCGATCTCGTCCGAGCCGATCTCGTTGGTCTCCTCCAGGCACTGCACGGCGTTGATGAAAAGGCCCAGCTTCTTGAACTTCGCCCCCGCCACCACGTCCGGGTCGGCCTTCGGCAGCCTGCGGATCTTCTTGAGGTCGATCGTCAGCTTCCGGGTCCGGGCGGCGAACGCGGTCGGCGGCGCCTCGGTGATCACCGTCTCGTTCTCGCCGAACGCCTGCAGCGCCTTGTGCACCTTGGCGCCATCCACCCGCATGGCCGTCAGGCCGGCCGCGGCCTTGTCGACGCCGCGGAAGCTGGTGGCGTCCACCGCGCCGTAGCGCCCGAAGAAGTTCTGACGCGTCGCCGCCGGACCGGCCAGCATGCTGCTCGCCTTCGCCTGTGCGCGGGCCCGGGCGGGCTGCGACCGGCTGGCGACCAGCGACTGGAACAGCTTGTCCGTCGCGTCGGCTTCCGCGGGCTTGTGACCTGCCGCCGCCATGGCGAAGGAGAGCTTCAGCTTGTTGGCCACGTCGTTCAGCAGAGCGCGAACCTCGGGCGAGGTCGGCGGCTGCGGATCGATGATTGCGACAGGCGGCTTGCTGCCGGGCGCGTCGGCTGCGGTGTTGATGGGCGCCTTCAGGACTGTTGAAGTCGGCATTGGGTCGTCTCCTTGCTGTACACGTTTGCGCGATTTCGCATCGCCCCCATCGCCATTCCTAAAACTCGATCTAAAGTTGTGAGTACCCCAATCGGGGGATGTGGAGGGCTGTGAGTTGGGCGCAGCGGGCGCGGTCATCGATCTGGCGGATCGGTTCTACGAAGCGGCCGAAGACCCCTCGGCCATGCCCGAGGCGCTGACCCGCCTGGCGCTGAGCGCGGGGGGCCACCACGCCGTCACCGCCGAGCGGCGGCTGGCCGACGGGACCTGGGGCGCGGCGGCCGGCAATGTCGATCCGGCGCTGAGCCGGCGGATGCTGGGCTCGCTGGGCGGCGACGCGGTGCGGGTGTGGCTGGACCGCTTTCCGCGCAGTGGGTGGGAGCGGATGTGCCGGATGGTGCCGGTGGACACTCCGCTCAGCCGCGCGCTCTACGACAGCGAGTTCTATTGCGACTTCGTTCGCCCCCTGGGCGGCCACCATGCCGCGCTCACGGCCCTGGACGTGGGCGAGAACCGCAGCTTCCTCTCGGTGTTCCGCCCTCAACGGCTGGGGGATTACGACCCGGAGGCCATGGACCTGCTCGAGGCCGTGCGACCACACGTAGCCCGCGCCTTCCGCCTCCGCCGGCAGCTCTCCGCGGCCGAAGCCGGCGCGGGCGCGGCCCTGGGGATGCTTGAGCGGCTGCGCGCGGGTGTCGTGCTCTTCGACCGCCGGCTGAAGTTCCTGTTCGCCAATCAGGCGGCGATGCGGCTCTCGGCCTCGACCGACGCCCTGATCCTCGACAGCGCGGGCTTCCGGCTCTCAGGCCCAGCCCTGTCGCGCCAGCTCCAGGCCCAGCTGACGGCGGCTGCGGCCGACACCGCCCCGCCGGAAAAGGCCCAGCGTCTGCGGGTTCCGCGCCACGGATCGCCCTTCCCCCTCCTGCTGCAGGTGGAGCGCCTGGAGACGCCCGGGCTACGCACCGCGGGCGCGAGCGTGGGGGTGTTCATCGACGATCCCGGCGCGGCGCTGGCGCTGGACGCCACGATCCTGGTGGACGCCTTCGGGCTTACGCCGCGCGAGGCGGCGCTCACGGCCGCGCTCGCCAAGGGCGCGGCGCCCAAGCAGGCCGCCTACGACCTCTGCATGTCGGAGGCCACGGCCAAGACCCACCTGAAGCGGGTGCTCGACAAGGCCGGAGCCCACCGCACGGCCGAGCTCGTCGGCCTGGTGGCCGCCCTCGCCCGCTAGAGGTTCCTGAGCGCGCCCTTGCCGGCGTAGACCGCCTGATCGCCCAGCTCTTCTTCGATGCGCAGGAGCTGGTTGTACTTGGCCGTCCGGTCCGAGCGGGCCAGCGAGCCGGTCTTGATCTGCCCGCAGTTGGTGGCGACGGCCAGGTCGGCGATGGTCGAATCCTCGGTCTCGCCCGAGCGGTGGCTCATCACGGCCGTGTAGCTGTTGCGGTGCGCCAGATCGACGGCGTCCAGGGTCTCGCTCAGCGTGCCGATCTGGTTGACCTTCACCAAGATCGAGTTTGCCAAGCCCTTGCCGATGCCCATGCCCAGGCGCTCCGGGTTGGTCACGAACAGGTCGTCGCCCACCAGCTGGATCTTGCCCCCCAGCTTGTCGGTCAGCAGCTTCCAGCCCTCGAAGTCGTCCTCGCCGCAGCCGTCCTCGATGGTGACGATCGGGAACTTCGCCACCAGGCCGGCCAGGTAGTCGACCATGCCGGCCGGATCGACCGTCTTGCCCTCCCCCTCCATGACGTACTTGCCGTTCTTGAAGAACTCGGTCGAGGCCACGTCCAGGCCCAGGTGGAAGTCGCGCGCGGCCTTGTAGCCGGCGCTCTCGCCCGCCTTGACGATGAAGGCCAGGGCCTCCTCGGCCGAGCCGATGTTGGGGGCGAAGCCGCCCTCGTCGCCGACGTTGGTGTTGTGGCCGGCGGCCTTCAGCTGGGCCTTCAGCGCGTGGAAGATTTCGGCGCCCATCCGCAGGCCTTCGGCGAAGGTCTCCGCGCCGGTGGGGAGGATCATGAATTCCTGGATGTCGATCGGATTGTCGGCGTGGGCGCCGCCGTTGATGATGTTCATCATCGGCACCGGCAGCACGCGCGCCGAGACGCCGCCCACGTACTTGTAGAGCGGCAGGGCGGCCGAGCTGGCCGCCGCCTTGGCCGTGGCCAGGCTGACGCCCAGGATCGCGTTGGCGCCCAGGCGCTCCTTGTTCTTGGTCCCGTCCAGCTCGATCAGCAGCCGGTCAATGCGGCGCTGGTCCTCGGCGTCGGAGCCTGAGAGGGCGTCGTAGATCTCGCCGTTCACGGCCTCGACGGCCTTCAGCACGCCCTTGCCGCCATAGCGCTTCTTGTCGCCGTCGCGCTTCTCCACCGCCTCGTGGGCGCCGGTCGAGGCGCCGGACGGCACGGCCGCGCGGCCCATGGACCCGTCCTCGAGTATCACATCCACCTCGACCGTCGGGTTGCCCCGGCTGTCCAGGATCTCGCGGGCGGTGATGTCGACGATCTCGGTCATGGTCTTCCTCTGGCGGGCGGGCGCGGCAGGTGCTTAGCCAGCTTCTCCCTCGCGGGCAACGTCTCGCCCTTGACGCCCGCTGCGGCAGCGGCCCATCCCGGAGCGTTCAAACGGAGTGCGTCATGCTGCTGGTCGAGAAGCCCCTGGACGGCGTCGCCGTCATCACCCTGAACCGCCCCGAGGCGATGAACGCCCTCTCCAAGGCGCTCAGGGCCGCCCTGCAGACGGCCATCGGCGAGATGGACGCCGATCCCGAGGTGAAGGTCATCGTCCTGACCGGCGCCGGCGACCGGGCGTTCACCGCCGGCCTGGACCTGAAGGAGCTCTCCACCGATCCCCTGGGGATGGGCGCCGCCAATGCGACCGACCCCGTCCAGAACCCGGCCCGCGCCGTGCTGAGCTGCACCAAGCCGATCATCGGGGCGATCAACGGGGTGGCGATCACCGGCGGGTTCGAGGTGGCGCTGGCCTGCGACGTTCTGATCTGCTCCACCAACGCCCGGTTCGCCGACACCCACGCCCGGGTGGGCATCACGCCCGGCTGGGGCCTGTCGCAGAAGCTCAGCCGCTGCATCGGCCCCTACCGGGCCAAGGAGCTGTCCCTGACCGGCAACTTCCTGGACGCCGCCACGGCCTATGAGTGGGGCCTGGTGAACCGGGTGGTGGCGCCGGACGAGCTGATGCCGGCCGCCCTGCAGCTCGCCGCCCAGATGGCCGACATCGATGGCGACATGCTGGTCACCTACAAGGCGATGATCGACGACGGCTACGATCTGTCGCTGAGCGCCGGCCTGGCGCTGGAGCACGACCGCTCCGTGGTTCACAACCGCGAGGTCACGCCCGAGATGGTCGCCGCCCGCCGCGCCGCGGTGCAGGCCCGGGGCCGGAACCAATAGTCGTACGAACGCAAAACGCCGGCCTCGCGGCCGGCGTCTGCAATTCGCGGTCGACTGCGCGAGGAAGAGGCTAGTCTTCCTTCGGCGTCAGGACCTGGCGGCCCTTGTACATGCCGGTCTTCAGATCGACATGGTGCGGGCGCTTCAGCTCGCCCGTTTCCTTGTCCTCGTGGAACGAGTTCGGGCCGAGCGCGTGGTGCGAACGGCGCATGTTCCGCCGCGACGGCGAAGTTTTGCGTTTAGGAACAGCCATCGGAGTATCTCGCCGGCGTGGAAAATGATTGCGGCGGCCGGGGTAGGCCGCCTGCGTGAGCGGGGGCTTATGCATGAAACCCTACGCGCGATCAAGCCGGCTGAGTTAGCTTACGCTGTCAGCAGGTCGCCAGGGGGCCATCATGCCGCAGGAACTGATCTTCGCGCCTATGGGAGCGATGGCGCTCCTCACCTTCGTCGTGCTGGGATTCATCCCGGCGACCCGGTTCCGGGCGGTCTTCGCCCGCCAGGTCACGCCCGACGACTTCAAGCTGGGCGAATCACCGCGCGTCCCGCCGCACGTGGCGGTGACCAACCGCAACTTCATGAACCTGCTCGAGCTGCCGATGCTCTTCTACGTGGCGGGGCTCATGTACTACGTGGCCGGCCGGGTGGATCAGACCGCGCTGGCGCTCGCCTGGGCCTATGTGGGCCTGCGCGCGATCCACTCGGTGATCCACCTCAGCTACAACAAGGTCACCCACCGCTTAGTGGCCTATGCGGCCTCGAACCTTGTGCTGATGGCGTTCTGGGTGGTGTTCTTCGTTTGAACAGTCAGGCTTGCGCTCCGGGTGACCTCGCCACACATGCAGACGAACGACCCTGACTCCCGGAAGCGCCTGGACCAGTTCGTCGACGCCGCCTTCGGCTTCGCCGTCACCCTGCTGGTGATCGCAGGCGCCCAGCCGCAGAATCTGGACGAGCTGCGCGCGGCCCTTCTGAACATCCCGTCTTCCGCGGCCGCGTTCATCCTGATCGTGCTGTTCTGGCAGGCCCATAAGGCGTTCGGCCGCATGACCCCGGTCCGGGACGGCCTGACCACGGTCCTCAGTCTCGCCGTGGTGTTCACGGCGCTGGTCTACGTCTTCCCGCTGAAGCTGCTCATGCAGGCGATGTTCTACTGGTTCACCCGCGGCGCCCTTCCCGGCCGCGAACTCATCGACAGCTTCGAGAGCCTGGCGGCGCTCTACCAGATCTACGGGTTGGGTTTCGCGATCCTGTCAGGGCTCTACGCCGTGCTCTTTGCGCGCTCGTTCAAGCTGGCGCCAACCCCGGACCTGGCCCGGGACGCCCGATCCTGGCGCGACGCCTGGACGGTCTGCGCGGCCAGCGGCCTGCTCTCCGCCGCCCTGGCCCTGCTGCCGCTGGATCGCATGCCGTGGCTGCCGCCGCTGACCTACAGCTTCATTCCGGTGGCCATCGCGATCCGCGAACGTCTGGTCGCCCGCGTGCGCCGTCCAAAGGCCAAGGCGGCCAAGGCCTAGACCAGTCGGCTCCGGTTGCGCGCCGCCCCGATAAAGCTGGCGAACAGGGGGTGCGGGTCGAACGGGCGGCTCTTGAGTTCGGGGTGGAACTGGACGCCCACGAACCACGGGTGGTCCGAACGCTCGCACAGCTCGGGCAGCACGCCATCGGGCGAGAGGCCGGAGAATCTCAGCCCGGTTTTCTCGATGGCGTCGCGGTAACCGATGTTCACCTCGTAGCGGTGCCGGTGGCGCTCGGAGATGGTGGGCGTCCCATAGATCTCCGCCACCCGGCTGCCGGGCGTCAGCACCGCCTCGTAGGCCCCGCATCGCATGGTGCCGCCGAGGTTGTCGCCCTCTCCGCGGATTTCCTTCTCGTTTCCGCGCACCCATTCGGTCATCAGGCCGACGATGGGCTCCGACGTCGGGCCGAACTCGGTCGACGAAGCTTTCTTTATCCCGGCCAGGTTCCGCGCCGCCTCGATCATCGCCATCTGCATGCCGAAGCAGATCCCGAAATAGGGGATGTCGTGCTCGCGGGCGAAGCGGACCGACTGGATCATCCCCTCCGAGCCGCGCTCGCCGAAGGCGCCGGGCACCAGCACGCCGTGGACGTTGGTCAGCCGCTCGCTGATCATCGCCTCCTCGCGCTCGAAAACCTCGCCCTCGATCCAGTCCAACTTGACCCGGACGTTGTTGGCGACGCCGCCGTGGATCAGCGCCTCGATCAGGGATTTGTAGGCGTCGGTCAGCGCCGTGTACTTGCCGACGATAGCGATGTTCACCTCGCCGTCGGGATGGCTGAGCGTGTGGGAGATCTCCTCCCAGCGCGTCAGGTCGGGCTTGGGCGCGCTGTCGGTCAGGCCGAAGACGTCCAGCACCTCGGCGTCCAGGCCCTGGCGATGGTAGTCCAGCGGTACGGCGTAGATGTTGTCGCTGTCCATCGCCTGGATCACGGCGCTGGGGCGCACGTTGCAGAACAGGCCCAGTTTCTTCCGCTCGCTCTCCGGGATCGGCATCTCGCAGCGGCACAGCAGGATGTCGGGCTGGATGCCGATCGACCGCAGCTCCTTCACAGAGTGCTGGGTCGGCTTGGTCTTCATCTCGCCGGCCGTCTTGATGTACGGCAGCAGCGTCAGGTGGATGAAGCAGGCGTGGCCACGCGGCAGCTCCTGGCCCAGTTGGCGGATCGCCTCGAAGAACGGCAGGCCTTCGATGTCGCCGACCGTGCCGCCGACTTCCACCAGCACGAAGTCCACGCCCTCACCCGGATCGGAGAGCACGAAGTCTTTGATCTCGCCGGTGACGTGCGGGATCACCTGGACGGTGGCGCCGAGGTAGTCCCCGCGCCGCTCCTTCTCGATGATCGTCTTGTAGATCTGGCCCGTGGTGATGTTGTCGGCGCGCGTGGCGTTGACGCCCGTGAAGCGCTCGTAGTGGCCGAGGTCCAGGTCGGTCTCGGCGCCGTCGTCGGTGACGAACACCTCGCCGTGCTGGGTCGGACTCATCGTCCCCGGATCCACGTTGAGATACGGGTCGAGCTTACGAAGGCGGACCTTGTAGCCTCGCGCCTGCAAAAGCGCGCCGAGAGCGGCGGACGCGAGACCTTTACCCAGGGAGGAGACCACGCCGCCGGTGATGAAAATGTACCGGGCCATGGGCGTTCAGAGTAGCGGTGATTCGGACACGGTTCCGCTCGGGGATTCGCGTCTATCCACGGCTTATTTCTGAGCCGGAGCGGTCGGCGCGGGCGCCGGCGCGGCCGCGGGCTCGGCGGTCGCGCCGAAGGGGTTGTTGAGGGTCGGCGTCGGGGCCTGCAGCGGCGCCGGGGCGCTGCCCGCGGGACCGGGCTGGGCCGTGCCGGCCGGCGGCTGGGCGGCCTCGCGCTGCAGCTCGGCCGGGTTCACGGCGTTGACCTTCATCCGGTCCACGACCGAGGCCGCGCCGCGCTCACGCCCCGCCACGATGGTCAGCAGCAGGCCCAGGATGAAGAAGACGCTGCCCAGGATCCAGGTGATCCGGGTCAGCAGGTCGCCCGCGCCACGCACCGAAACCAGCGAGTTCGTGCCGCCGCTGACCAGGCCGCCGCCCTCGGAGCGCTGCAACAGCACCACGACCACGAGGAAGAAGGCGACGATGACTTCGATCACCAGCAGCAGGTTGAGCAGCATCTTTGCGTCTTTCCGGTGCGAACGGGTCACACCCCGCCGAAATGAAGCGCGCGCTCTATCACCGCGCCCGCCGCAACGCCATAGCTAGTGCGTCGCACCCGGCTAGCAAAGGGTGTGGGGGCGTGGCGATGATTCTCGACCTGAAGCGTCTTCCAATCCTGGAGACCGAACGGCTGCGACTGGAGCCCCTGACGGCCGCGGACGCGACGCACCTCTATCCGATCATGGGCGACCCCGAGGTCATGGCCTACTGGGACGTCCCCGAGATCGACGACCCCGACATCGTCGCCGAGATCGTGGCGGGCCAGGTCGAGACCATGGCCGGCGGCCGGGCGATCTACTGGGCCATGCGGACGCTGGAGGGGGGCGACTTCGTGGGCTCCTGCGACCTCTCCGACATCGACCGCTGGCACCGGCGCGCCGAGGTGGGCTTCATGCTGGGCCGCGAGGCCTGGGGCCAGGGTTACGCGTTGGAGGCCGTGCGCACGGTGATCGCGTTCGCCGCCACCGGCGGCCTGCGAAAACTGACCGCGCGGACGCACCTGGGCAACCGCCGCTCCGAGGCGCTGCTGGAGAAGCTGGGCTTCACCGAGGAGGGGCTGCTGCGCGGCCATATCCTCAAGGACGGCGAGCGGCGCGACTGCCGGCTGTTCGGGCTTCTGCTCTAGCCGGCGAGGCCCTATCTCAAGGCCATGACCAACCCCATCGCCATCCAGGCCTTCGACCACATCGTGCTGCGCATCCGCGACAAGGACCGGATGCTGGCGTTCTATACCGGTGTGCTGGGCCTCGCGATCGACCGCGACCGGCCCGAACTGGGCCTGACCCACGTCCGCGCCGGCCCGCAGATGATCGACCTTGTCACCCTGGATGGCCCCCTGGGCCAGAAGGGCGGCGCGGGGCCGGCCGAGACCGGGCGGAACGTCGACCACTTCGCCCTCCAGGTCCGCCCCTTCGACGAACCGGCGATCCGCGCGCACCTAGCGACCCACGGCGTGGACGTCATCGAGGAAGGCGAGCGCTACGGCGCCGACGGCGACGGCTTCTCGCTCTATGTGAAGGACCCCGAGGGCAATGTCGTCGAGCTGAAAGGTCCCAGCGCTTAGACCGCCCGGATGATCCCGAGGAAGTCTTCGGCCTTCAGCGAGGCGCCGCCCACCAGGGCGCCGCCCACCTCGTCGGCGTGCAGGATCTCGGCGGCGTTCGAGGGCTTCACCGAACCGCCGTACAGGATCGGCGGCGCCCGGCCTGCCTCGCCGAACATCTCCACCAGCGTCGCCCGGATCGCCCGGTGGACTTCCTCGATCTCCGGCGTGGTGGGTGTGAGGCCCGTGCCGATGGCCCACACCGGCTCATAAGCCACGGAGAACGCCTTGCCGGCCAGTTCGGCGGGGAGCGAACCCCTCACCTGCCCCGTCACCACCGCCAGGGCCTCGCCGGCCTTGCGCTGCTCCAAGGTCTCGCCCACGCAGATGATGGGCTCCAGGTTGGCGCGCAGGGCGGCGTCGACCTTCCGCGCCACGACGTCGTCGGTCTCGCGGTAACCCGCGCGCCGCTCGGAGTGGCCCAGGATTACGAGGGTGGCGCCGGCGTCGGCCAGCATCTCGGCCGAGACGTCGCCCGTGAAGGCGCCTGCGTCATCCCAGTGATGGTCCTGCCCGCCGATCAGCACCGGTCCGCCGGCCAACGCCTGCGCCATTCGGTGGATGAGGATCGCCGGCGGACAGATGGCGACCCGGGCGGGCGTCGCCCCCAGTCCGGCCGCCACGGCCTTGGCTTCGGCCAGGGACGCGCCCAGTCCGTTCATCTTCCAGTTTCCAGCGATCAGCGGCTGCGGCCCAGGCATCGGTCCTCCGGTCAAGTCGGTCGCCCCGGCGGTTACGACAAGCGGGCCGGCCTGTCACGCGCTTGCCGGACGGAAGCCCGCTCCATATACCGGCCCGCACACTTCTCCCGGGAAAGGCCCCGAATGCTCGCCGCTGTCCGCAACTTTGCGAAGTCCTGGCCCGCCAAGATCCTGATGGGCCTGCTGGCCATCAGCTTTGTCGGCTGGGGCGTGAACCAGGGCGGCTCGTCCATCGTCGCCGGCGACAACGTCGTGAAGGTGGGCTCGCGGACGATCAATTCGCTCGAGTTTCGCACCGAGTACGACAACTACAAGAAGCGCCTGGAACAGCAGCAGGGCCAGCCGATCACCGTCGAGCAGGCCCAGGCCGGCAACCTGGACGCCGTGGTTCTGAACGGCGTGGCGACCCGCGAGTCGCTGGCCGAACTGATGTCGCGTGTCGGCATCAAGCCCGGCGACAAGCTGATCCTGGCCCAGATCGAGAAGATCCCAGCCTTCTTCGACCCGATTTCGGGCCGCTTCGACAAGAAGACCTTCCAGCAGCGCCTGGGCGAGAACGGCATGACGCCAGAACGTTTTGACGCCGTGCTGCGCGACGAGATGGCGAGCCAGCACTGGGCCCTGGCGGTCCAGAACGGGCTGGCCGTGCCGCGCGCCTACGGCGCCCTGGCCTCGGTCTTCGCGCTCGAATCCCGCGACCTGGCCTATGTGACCCTGGGCCCGAACGCCGTGCCGCAGCCGGCCGCGCCCACGGACGCCCAGCTCCAGGCCTTCATCAACGAGAACAAGGCCCAGCTCAGCCGGCCCGAGATGCGCATCCTGACGGTCGTGCCCTTCACGCCCCAGGCCGCCGGCGCGGCCACCGCCGCCGTGGACCCGGCCGAGCTGCAGAAGCGCTATCAGTTCCGCAAGGACACGCTCTCCAAGCCCGAGACCCGCACCGTCGTGCAGATCCCGGCCAAGGACGCCGCCACCGCCCAGAAAGTCACCGCCGCCCTGCGGGCCGGCCAGCCGCCCGAGGCCGTCGCCAAGTCCGTCGGCGTCGACGCCGTCAGCTTCCAGGACCGCCCGCTGAGCGCCATCTCCGACCGCAAGGTCGGCCAGGCCGCGTTCAAGATGCAGGCCGGCGAAGTGGCGACGGTCCAGGGCGACCTGGGCCTGGCCGTGGTCAAGGTGGTCAGCGTCATGCCCGGCCGCGAGGTCACGCTCGAAGAGGCCCGTCCGATGCTCGAGGCCGAGATCCGCAAGGATCTGGTCGCCGAGAAGGTTTACGCCCAGACCCAGGCCTACGACGACGCGCACCAGGGCGGCGCCAGCCTGGCCGATTCGGCCCAGAAGGCGGGTGTGACGGCCACCACCATCGGCCCGATCACCGCCCAGGGTGTGGATCAGCAGGGCCGCCAGCTCCAGGGCTTGCCGCCGAAGATCCTCGAGACCGCCTTCACCCTGCCGTCCGGCGGCGAGAGCGAGATCACCGAACTGGGCGATGGCGCCTATTTCGCCGTCCGCGTCGAGCGCATCGTCCCGGCCCAGGTGCCGCCGCTGGCCGAGATCCGGCCGATGGTGGCCCAGGTCTGGATGCAGCGCGAGATCGTCAAGGCGCTGGAAGCCAAGGCCGAGGCCATCTCGGCGCGCCTGCGCAAGGGCGAGAACTTCGAGGCGGTCGCCGCCTCGTCGGGTCTCTCGATCTCGCGTCTGCCCGGCGTGACCCGCCAGACGGCAAACACCCACCAGGACCTGGGCCGCGACGTCATGGGCCGCACTTTCGCTTCGAAGCCCGGCGAGGTCTGGACCGCGCGCGCGCCCAACGGGATCGTCATCGGCCGCGTCGAGAACGTGCGCACCGATAGCGGCCCGACCGCCGCGCGGCTGGCCGAGGAGAACCGCGGGGCCCTGGCCCAGGCGGTCTTCCGCGAGATGGCCGAGTCCGCCCAGCTCTACGCGCGCACCAAGCTGAAGGCCAAGGTCGACGGCCCCCGCGCCCGCGCCGCGGTCGGTTTCGAGCCGGTGGTCGAGAAGAAGGGCGCCGCGGAGAAGAAGAAGTGACGTCCGAGCCGCCGTTCGAGGCCTTTCGATCGACCTACGACGGCGGCGCCCCCCAGGTCGTCTGGACGCGCTTGGTCGACGACCTGGAGACGCCGGTCTCCGCGTTCCTGAAGATCGGGCACGGCAAGCCGTACGCCTTCCTGTTCGAGTCGGTGGAGGGCGGAGCCTTCCGCGCCCGCTACTCGATCATCACGCTCAACCCGGACCTGGTCTGGCGCTGCCGTGGCGACCAGGCCGAGGTCGCTGCCGGGCCGGCCGACATCGCCGCCAACCGCTTCGCACCGCAAGCCGGCGGCGCGCTGGACAGCCTGCGCGACCTGCTGGCCAAGTCGCGCATCGAGCTGCCGTCGGGCCTGCCGCCGATGGCCGCGGGCGTCTTCGGCGCCCTGGGCTACGACACCATCCGGCTGGTCGAGAAGCTGCCGAACGTCAATCCCGACCCGCTGGGGCTGCCCGACGGCGTGCTGGCGCGGCCGTCCATCGTCGCGATCTTCGACGCCATCGCCCAGGAGATCCTGCTGGTGACCCCCGTCCGTCCGGACGGAACGTCCGCGGCAGACGCCTATGCGGCCGCCCAGACGCGCCTACAGGCCGTGGCCGATGACCTCAAGCGGCCCGCCCCGCCGCTCCAGGGAACCGCCCAGCCGCAGCCCGACCGCTTCACCACCCCGGTCAGCCGCGAAGCCTATGCGGAAATCGTCGAGAAAGCGAAGGCGTACATCCGGGCCGGCGACATCTTCCAGGTGGTGCCCAGCCACCGTTTCCGCTCGCCCTTCGAGCACGACCCGTTCGCGCTCTACCGGTCCCTGCGGCGCACCAACCCCTCGCCGTTCCTGTTCTTCCTCGACTTCGGGAACTTCCACCTGGCCGGCTCGTCCCCGGAGATTCTGGTCCGCCTGCGCGACGGCAAGATCACCATCCGCCCGATCGCCGGCACCCGCCCCCGCGGCGCGACGCCTGAGGAGGACCGCCGCCTCGAGGAGGAACTGATCGCCGACCCCAAGGAGCGGGCCGAGCACCTGATGCTGCTGGACCTGGGCCGCAACGACGTGGGCCGCGTGGCGATGCTGAAGCAGGCCGGGGCCAACGAACCCGCCAGGCCTTCGCGGACGCCCCGTGTGCGGGTCACCGACAGCTTCTTCGTCGAACGCTACAGCCACGTGATGCACCTGGTCTCCAACGTCGAGGGCGACGCGCCCGAGGGCCTGGACCCGGTGGACGTGGTCATGGCCGCCCTGCCCGCCGGCACCCTCTCCGGCGCGCCGAAGGTGCGGGCCATGGAGATCATCGACGAGCTGGAGATCGAGAAGCGCGGCATCGGCTATGCGGGCGCCGCCGGCTACTTCGGCTCGGACGGTTCGGTGGACACCTGCATCATCCTGCGCACCGCGCTCTTCAAGGACGGCGTGATGTATGTGCAGGCCGGCGGCGGCGTAGTGGCCGACAGCGATCCGGACGCCGAGTACGACGAGACGCTCCACAAGGCCCGTGCGCTCCGGCAGGCCGCCGAGGAGGCTTGGCGCTTCGTCTAGCCTGGCCGGGAGGATCGAAACTGCACCGTGGGCGTTGCACACGTCGACACGGAGTAGGGTTTTGGGTCGTTCTGAGTTTCACGAGCCGTCGAAATGGTCCACGGCCACGGCGGAACCGTCGCATCACCATGAAGGCCAGACGCTCACAGGCCGCGTGATGGTCGACGGCGGATCGTTCGAGGCCTGCCGCTTCCAGCGGGCCGTCCTCGTCTATGCCGGCGGCATTCCGCCCCGCATCGCCAACTGCGCCTTCGTGGAGACGACCTTCGAGTTCCAGGGCGCGGCGGGCCGGACGTTGGCGTTCCTGCAGGCGATGGCGGCGCCCTCCAGCGGCCTGTCGGCCATCTTGAAGGCCTCGTTCGCCCGGCTGTTCGGGCACTAGCCAGCGAGCCTAGCTTGGCGCGCCCTGCGTCACGTGCTCGGTCTGGAGCGGCGGCGCCAGCACCATGACCGTGGCGAACACGACCGAGGTCACCGCCAGGGCCGTGGCGGCCAGCAGGGCCGGCCACATGGGGTCGCGGCGCACGGGCGTCTTGAGCAGCGCCGCTGCGCGGGCCACCTCTGATGCGTCGAGGGCCGAATCGTTCATCGACATCCAGCGAGCATCGCGCTTGGCGCGCGGCGCGGCAAAGCCTATGGAACCGTCATGATCCTGGTGATCGATAACTACGACAGCTTCACCTACAACCTCGTCCATTACCTGAACGAGCTGGGGGCGGAGACGGTTGTCCATCGCAACGATGCGATCACCGTTGAAGAGGCCCTGGGCCTGCGGGCGGAAGCCGTCCTGCTGTCCCCGGGGCCGTGTACGCCAAATGAAGCCGGAATCTGCCTCGGACTCATCGGCCAGGCGCCGGAATCCCTGCCAATCCTCGGCGTCTGCCTCGGCCATCAGGCGATCGGCCAGGCGTTCGGGGGCGAAGTCATCCGCGCCCGCGCGCTCATGCACGGGAAGACCAGTCTTATCCATCACACCAACACAGGTGTCTTCGCGGGGTTGAAAAACCCTTTCACGGCGACCCGCTACCACAGCCTTTCGGTCGAAAAGGACCATCTGCCGCAGGTGCTGGAGGTCACGGCCCGCACCGAGGACGGCGAGATCATGGGCATCCAGCACAGGACGCGGCCGATCCACGGCGTCCAGTTCCATCCGGAATCCATCGCCACGGAATGCGGCCACCAGCTCCTGGGCAATTTCCTGGATCTGGCCGGCGTGAAGCGGCTGGCCGAGGTCTGATCCCACCCGCCCATGTCCGACGCTTTCAAGCCGCTTCTCTCGCGCCTCGCCGACGGCGGCACCCTGTCCGAGGACGACGCGGGGGAGTTCTTCGCCGCCTGCCTGCGGGGTGAGCCCACGCCCGCCCAGGTGGGCGCGGCGCTGACCGCCATGCGCATGCGCGGCGAGACCCTGGGCGAGATCACCGCCTGCGCGCGGGCCATGCGCAAGGCCGCCATCCACCTGGAGCCGCCCTACCCCACCATCGATGTCTGTGGCACCGGCGGCGATGGCCTGCACACGCTCAACATCTCCACCGCGGTCGGATTCGTGGCGGCGGGCGGCGGCCTCAAGGTCGCCAAGCACGGCAATCGGGCGCTGTCGTCCAAATCGGGCGGCGCCGATGTGCTGTCGGAACTGGGCGTCGCCATCGACGCGGGGCCGGAGCGCCAGCTCAAGGCGCTCGACGAGGCCGGGATCTGCTTCCTCTACGCGCCCGCCCACCATGGGGCCATGCGCCACGTCTCGCCGATCCGTCAGGAGCTCGGCTTCCGGACCATCTTCAACCTGTTGGGTCCGCTGACCAATCCGGCCGGCGCCAAGCGCCAGGTGGTGGGCGTGTTCGCCGAGCGCTGGGTCGCCCCGCTGGCCCAGGTTCTGGGCGTCCTGGGCTCCGAGCGCGCCTGGGTGGTCCACGGAGGCGGCCTGGACGAGATGTCCACGACCGGCGAGACCAGCGTCGCCGAGTTCCGCGAGGGCCAGGTGCGCCTGTTCACCGTCACGCCCGAGGCCGTGGGCCTGAAGCGGGCCGCGCTCGCGGATCTGACCGGCGGTTCGCCCGCCCAGAACGCCGAGGCCCTGCGCCGCCTGCTGGCCGGCGAGGCCGGAGCCTATCGCGACATCGTCCTCTTGAACGCCGCGGCCGCCTTCCTGGTGGGCGAGAAGGTCGAAACCCTGCGCGAGGGGGTGGAACTGGCCGGCCAGGTCATCGACGACGGCCGCGCCCAGGCCGCGCTCGACAAGCTCGTCGAGATCTGCGGCGCATGACCCTTCTTCGCCCAGGCTTCGAAGGGCATGGCCCGGGGTCGATCCTGCGAAGCTCCGTCAGGAGCGAAGGAGGATGAGCGACATCCTCGAGAAGATCGCCGCCTACAAGCGCGAGGACGTGGCCGCGCGCAAAGCCGCCAGCCCGACCGTCGCCACCGACGCCGCCGCCCCGCCCCGCGGCTTCCGCGCCGCCCTGGAACGCGCCCATGCGCCCGGCCGCCTGGCCTTGATCGCCGAGATCAAGAAGGCCTCGCCTTCCAAGGGACTGATCCGCGAGGATTTCGACCCACCCGCCCTGGCCCGCGCCTACGAGGCCGGCGGCGCGGCCTGCCTCTCCGTGCTCACCGACACGCCCAGCTTCCAAGGCGCCGACAGTTTCCTGACCGCTGCGCGGGACGCTGTGTCGCTGCCCTGCATCCGCAAGGATTTCCTGGTCGATCCGTGGCAGGTGGCGGAGAGCCGGGCGCTGGGGGCCGACGCCATCCTGGTGATCCTGGCGATGGTCGACGACTCCCTGGCCGCCGAGCTGATGTCGGAGGCCCGGTGCCTGGGCATGGACGCCCTGGTCGAGGTCCACGACGAGGCCGAGATGGCGCGCGCCGGCGCGCTTGGGGCCGACCTCGTCGGGGTCAACAACCGGGACCTGCGGACCTTCACGGTCGATCTGGCGATCACCGAGCGCCTGGCGGCCGCCGCGCCCGCGGACGCCCTGCTGGTCACCGAAAGTGGCCTCTTCACGTCCGCGGACGCCGCGCGGCTGGAACGCGCGGGCGCCAAGGCCATGCTGGTGGGCGAGAGCCTGATGCGACAGCCGGATGTGGCGGCCGCGACTCGCGCACTGCTCGCCTGAGTCGCTTCACCTCGGGAAATTTCGCAGCGTTTTCAGCGCCTCACGGTGTAACTTGACATTAACGCGGAACACCTAGAGAACATCGACAGAAGTTGGCGCTTTGTTCTTTGAGGTCCCGCAATGCTTACCCGCAAGCAGCATGAATTGCTCATGTTCATCCATGAGCGGATCAAGGAATCCGGCGTCTCGCCTTCGTTCGACGAGATGAAGGAAGCCCTGGATCTGGCGTCCAAGTCGGGCATCCACCGGCTGATCACGGCGCTGGAGGAGCGCGGTTTCCTGCGGCGCCTCCCCCACCGCGCCCGAGCGCTGGAGGTGGTGAAGCTGCCGCAACAGGCCACGCCCGCCGCCCCGCCCAAGGGCCGCGCGCCGTTCAAGCCGCAGTTCGTGGAGGCCGGCGCCGCCATCCCCGCCGCCGCTAATGACAGCCGCGAGCTTCCCATCCTCGGCAAGATCGCCGCCGGCACGCCCATCGAGGCGATCCAGCAGGAGCGTGACCGCATGCCGGTGCCGGAGAGCATCCTGGGGGCGGGCGAGCACTTCGTCCTCGAGATCGCCGGCGACTCCATGATCAACGCCGGCATCCTGGACGGCGACTTCGTGGTCATCCGCCGCACCGACAGCGCGGTCTCCGGCGATATCGTCGTGGCCCTGGTCGACGGCGAGGAAGCCACCCTGAAACGCCTACGGAAGAAGGGCGCCTCGATCGCCCTGGAGGCCGCCAACCCGGCTTACGAGACCCGGATCTTCGGACCAGACCGGGTGGCGGTGCAGGGTAAGCTGGTCGGCCTGATCCGCCGCTATCACTAGACCTGAGCAGCTTCGCAGCAAGACGGATCGATGATGTTCGTGTCGATGATGGCCATCGCGGCCTTTCTCGTGAACGATCGCTACGAGCCATCTGGCGCGGTCGCTTGGCTGTGTCCTACGCCTGAGGCGGCAGCCGAAATCGGTCTGAAGACTGAAGGCCACGCCGCGCCAGGATTGATCAGCGCTCTGGCGTCCGCGCGCAAATGTGAATCGTGGGAGGCTGGCGCGCTGAACATTCGCGGCGCCAAGCGCGTCGGCAGCCAAGAGGTCGGCCTCATCCGCATCGCCTATGGTTCGGCGCCAGAAACTTCGTACTGGGTGGCGAGGAACACACTCCGGTGGGTATCGCCTGGCGCTGGTCCGACCCCGCGGCGCTGAACCTCGCTCGGAGCGCTGCCCTCGGCGGCCCGCGCTCGCGTCTTCAGCCGCCGACGAACACGAAGTCCACGATGAACACCCGCTCGCCACGCCCGTGGCGGGCGGTTTTCATGAGCGCGTCCAGGCTTTCGAAGCCGCCCTCCAGCGCCATCGCCTCGGTGACGTCGTCCATATCTACCTCCTGCAGCCGGGTCACCTCGATGTGGCCGTCGAGCAGCCGATAGCGTCCACCCAGCTTCACCTGCGGCCGCTGCCAGATGCGTACGCTGGTGGTGATCTCGCCCGAGCGGACCCTCTCCCGCAGCGGCTTGGCGAACATCATCGCGGGTCGTATCCCCAGGTCCAGGGCCGGCGCCCGCGCAAATCCTGCGCCCAGACGATCCGCCAACCGCCGCCGGCGCGGTAGAGCTCCGCCGAGCCGCCCTCGGCGAAGTCCTCGCCCGTCAGCACGAGGGCGGCCGCACAGCTCTCGGGCCGGAACGCGTTGCGCAGGACCACCACCTCGGCGCCGGCGCAGAGCTCTTCCAGCCGACCGGCCTTCAGCGGCCGCTTCAGGTTCCAAGCCGCGGCCAGTCGCACGGACGCCGGGCGTTCCGGCGCACAGCTCCAGGCATCGCAGGCGAACCGCCTGTCGCGCTCCGCCTCGCTGATCAGCGGCGTGAGCCCGCGCCGCCGCGACCATAGCTCAGCGCCGAACAGCTTCACGTCGGGCCGCAGCAGCACCGCGTCGCGGCCATCCCGCACCGCCACGGCCGCGCCGTCCGCCGAGATCCAGACGTCCGGGGCCGCCGGGCGCGGCGCCCAGAGGATGGCCAGCGCTAGGGGAAGGCCCGCCCAGCGCAGCGGTCCCTTCCACAGGCAGACGAACAGGAGGCCCAGGAAGCTCGCCGGCAGCACCCAGTCCGGCGCGCTCGGCACCACGATCTGCGCCGCGGGGGCCGCCGCCGCCCAGGCCGCGATCTGGTTCATCAGCCCGATCGACCAGCCCGCCACCTCCAACGGCGCCTGGCCAAGGCCGAAGGGCGTCAGGGCCGCCCCCAGCGCCAGGCCGGGCATCATCAGGAACGACGAGATCGGCGCTACGGCCAGGTTGGCGAACAGGCCCCAGGTGGAGACCCGGTTGAAGTGCTGGATGGCGAAGGGCCCGGTCGCCAGCCCCGCCACGAAGCTGACGGCGATGCTGGCCAGGGTCCAGGTCACGGCGCCCTGCACGGCGCGGATCGGCCACGGGACCTCGATCTCCTTCACCGGCCGCGGCCAGATCTCGGCCAGCGCCACTAGGGCGGCGGTGGCGGCGAACGACATCTGGAAGCCGGGCTCGGTCACCGCCTCGGGCTGCAGCAAGAGGACGGCCATGGCGGCCAGCGCCAGGGCATGGAGGCTGATCGCCTGCCGATCGACCAGGATCGCTGCGAAGGCCACCGAGGCGGTGATCGCGGCCCGTTCGGCCGGCGGCGGCGCGCCCGACAGCAGCAGGTAGCCGCCGACCGCGGCCAAGCCCACCAGTGCGGCCAACTTCTTGCCCGGCACGCGCAGCGCCAGCCACGGCCAGGCCGCCACGACGAGCCGCGCGAAGGCGAAGGCGAAGCCGCCGACGATGGCCATGTGCAGGCCGCTGATCGAGATGATGTGGGCCAGGCCGGCGGCCCGCAGGTTGTCCACCTGCTCGCGCGGAATGAAGGCCTCGTGGCCCGTCGTCATGGCGGCCGCCAGGCCGCCGGTCTCGGGCCCCAGGGCGGCGACGATCTTCTGGGTCAAGGCCCACCGGGTGGCGTTGACCGCCATGGTCAGGCGCAGTCGCCATGGCGCCTGCGCCACCGGCATGACGGACTCCGGCGCGCGGAGCGCCAGGCCGACCGCGCCCACGCTCTCGAAATAGGCGTCGCGCGCGAAGTCGTAGGAACCCGGGCTGGCCGGCGGCGGCGGCGGATTGACGATGGCCAGCAGGCTGACCGCCTCGCCCGGAGCGGGCAGCGCCATGTCGGGCCTGAGCGTGACCCGGGCCCGGACCGGGGTCGCCTCCCCCGGCCAGTCGCCGACCCGGATAGGCGCCAGCAGCAGGCGCTGGCCGCTTACCCCCGGCTGGGCGATATCGACCACCCAGGCTTCGATCGCCTGCGGCCTCGCGCCCGCCTGGGCCACCGGGGCCTTCACGGCTTCGGTCCGGAGCTTGGCCACCGCGAATCCACCCACGGCGCAGGCGCTGAGGGCCAGCGCCATGGTCGTGGCCCGCCAGGCGCTCCAGCGTAGCGCGACAAGCAATCCCGCCACGACCGGTAGCAGCGCCCAGGCCACCCAGGCCTGCGGTTCGCGCGGTTGTCCGAAGTAGAGCGCGCAGCCACAGCCCAGGGCCACAGGCGTCCACAGCGTCCAGCGGTCCGCCTGCGCCTCGACCTGCTCACCCAGCCACGCGCGGAGCCGTGGCGTCCGCCGCCCTCGCGCCTGGTCGAACGTCGCCTCGGGTATGCTCACGCTCAAGTTTCGTCCGTCCCCGCACCGGCCCGCAGATTGCAGCAAACCGATCGGAGAGGCCACGCCGGCCTCATGGGGATAGTTTCATGTTTCGTTTTGCGACATTCGCGGCCGCCACGGCCGCCGCGCTGGCTCTCGCCGCGCCGGCCTCGGCCGCCGTCACCTTCAACCTGGGCGGCGCCAACAAGACCTTCGCCACGGGCGAGGCCATGACGCAGACCCAGAGCGGGATTACGATCGCCGCGACCGGCTACAGCTTCGCCGGCAGCCCGGCCAGCTTCCAGAGCCTGATGGATGGCGTCGACGCCGCCACGGTGCTCAGCACCCTGACCGCGAAGCAGATCCGCCGCGAAGCGACCGGTATCGGCGTCTGCTGGCCCGGTGAGGCTGGCAACCAGTGCAACCAGGTCGACGCCGACGGCACCAACGAGATCCTGCGCATCGTTGTCTCGGAAGGCGTCTCGATGTTCACCGCCACCTTCGATCGCGTCGACAGCAACGACACGCTGAAGCTCTATGGCGTGACCATGGACGGCACGCTGCAGCACCTGGGCTACGGCGGCATCTTCGACGGCCCCGGCACCACCATGGGCGTCACCGGCGCCGGCGGCGGCGCGTGGGTCAGCGGCACGGGCGACGACCAAGTCTACACCGTCACGCTCAACACCGGCGCCTACAAGGAGTTCTGGTTCGGCAACAACAACGACTCGGCCGACGGCTACCGCCTCGACTCGGTCAGCGTCGCGCCGGTGCCGGAACCGGCCACCTGGGCCCTGTTGATCGCCGGCTTCGGTCTCACCGGCTCGGTGCTGCGCCGCCGCCGGCTGGCCTTTGCCACCGCGGCCTAACACCCGCTCGGAACGCTGTGGTAAGAGGCGCCCCCTCCGCGGGGGCGCTTCCCCGCTGCAATGTGTTCCGAGACCATGACCGACCGACCCGTCCGCACCCGCATCGCCCCCTCGCCCACCGGCATGATGCACATCGGCACGGCGCGGACCGCGCTGTTCAACTTCCTCTATGCCCGCCACACCGGCGGCCAGTTCCTCGTCCGCATCGAGGACACCGACCGCGAGCGCTCCACCGAAGCCAATGTCGAGGTGATCTTCGAGGGGCTGAAGTGGCTGGGCCTGGAAGCGGACGAGCCGCCCGTGTTCCAGTTCGCCCGGGCCGACCGCCACCGCGAGGCCGTGGCCGAGCTGCTGGACCGCGGCCAGGCCTATCGCGACTACATGCTGGCCGAGGAACTGGAAGCCGAGCGCGAGGCCGCCCGCGCCGAAGGCCGTGTCGTCCGCTCGCCCTGGCGCGACGCCGACCCGTCCACCTGGCCCGACCGCCCCTACGCCGTGCGCCTGAAGAGCCCGCTGGAGGGAGAGACGATCGTCGCCGACGCGGTGAAGGGCGACGTGAAGTTCCAGAACGCCGGGCTGGACGACCTGATCCTGCTGCGCTCGGACGGCAATCCCACCTACAACCTCGCCGTGGTGGTGGACGACCACGACATGGGGATCACCCACGTGATCCGCGGCGACGACCACCTGAACAACGCCGCGCGCCAGACGATCATCTATCGGGCGCTCGACTGGGAGATCCCGGTCTGGGCGCACCTGCCGCTGATCCACGGCCCGGACGGCGCGAAGCTGTCGAAGCGCCACGGCGCCCAGGCGGTCAGCGAGTTCGACGACATGGGCTACCTGCCCGAGACCCTGCGCAACTACCTGGCCAAGCTGGGCTGGGGCCACGGGGATGACGAGATTTTCTCAGACGAACAGGCCATCGCCTGGTTCGACATCATCGACGTGGTCAGCGCGCCGGCCCGCCTAGACTGGGCCAAGCTGAACCACCTCAACAACCACTACATCCGGCTGGCGGAGCCCGCGCGCCTGGCCACGCTGGTCGCGAAGATCCTGAAGAGCCGCGACGTCACCCTGCGCCAGGGCGACGAGACCCTGATCGCGCGCACGATCCCGCTCGTCCGTGACGGCGCCAAGACCACCCTGGAACTGGCCGACGCCGTGGTGTTCGCGCTCAAGACCAGACCGCTGGAACTGACCGACAAGACCCGCGCCCAGCTCGCCGAGTCGGAGACCGGCGCCCGCTTCATCCGCCTGCGCGCTGCGCTTGCGAAGGTGGAGGACTGGAGCGTTCCTGGCCTGGAGGCGAGCTTGCGCGTCTTCGCGGAGTCCGAGGGCGTGGGCCTGGGCAAGATCGGACCGGCGCTACGAGGCATTCTCTCCGGCGGATCACCCGCGCCGGACCTCGCCGGGGCCATGACGGCGCTGGGTCGCGACGAGAGCCTGGGGCGCATCGACGACGCGCTTTCGCTCCCCGCGTAAAGAGGTATAAGCCCGAACAATTGTTTCATCTCGCAGTCGCGAAGGGGGCTCCATGAGCGATAAGGCCAAGTTCGAAATCGACGGAAAATCGGTCGAGCTCCCGGTGCTGCGCGGGACCGAGGGCCCGGCGGTCATCGACATCCGCAAGCTGTACGCGGACGCCGACGTCTTCACCTACGATCCCGGCTTCACCTCGACGGCGTCCTGCGAAAGCAAGATCACCTTCATCGACGGCGACAAGGGCGTCCTGCTGCACCGCGGCTACCCGATCGACGAACTGGCCGAACAGTCCAGCTTCCTGGAGGTCTGCTACCTCCTGCTGCACGGCGAACTGCCCAAGGCGGCCGAGTTCGCCGAGTTCGACAAGAATATCACCTACCACACCATGCTGCACGAGCAGTTCGACCGCTTTTTCCAGGGCTTCCGTCGGGATGCTCACCCGATGGCGATCATGTGCGGCGCGGTCGGCGCGATGTCGGCCTTCTACCACGACAGCACCAATATCGATGACCCGGAACAGCGGATGATCTCCGCCCACCGGCTGATCGCCAAGATGCCGACCATCGCGGCCCGGGCCTTCAAATATTCGCGCGGCCAGCCGTTCGTGTATCCCCGCAACGACCTGTCCTACGCCGAGAACTTCCTTCGCATGTGCTTCTCGGTCCCGGCCGAGGACTGGGTCCCGAACCCGGTCCTGACCCGGGCCATGGACCGCATCTTCATCCTGCACGCCGACCACGAGCAGAACGCGTCCACCTCGACCGTCCGCCTGGCAGGTTCGTCGGGCGCCAACCCGTTCGCCTGCATCGCGGCCGGCATCGCCTCGCTCTGGGGCCCCAAGCACGGCGGCGCGAACGAAGAAGCGCTGAACATGCTCAAGGAGATCGGCACCGTCGATCGCATCCCCGAGTTCGTCCAGGGCGTGAAGGATCGGCGCTACCTGCTCATGGGCTTCGGCCACCGGGTCTACAAGAACTACGACCCGCGCGCGAAGGTCATGCAGACCACCTGCCACGAGGTTCTGGCCCAGGTGGGTCACGGCGACGACCCGCTGCTGAAGGTGGCCATGGAGCTCGAGAAGATCGCGCTCAACGACCCCTTCTTCATCGAGCGCAAGCTCTATCCGAACGTCGACTTCTACTCGGGCATCACCCTGCGCGCCCTGGGCTTCCCGCCCGAGATGTTCACCGTGCTGTTCGCCCTGGCCCGCACGGTGGGCTGGATCGCCCAGTGGAAAGAAATGATCGAGGATCCGTCGCAGAAGATCGGCCGTCCGCGCCAGATCTACACGGGCGCCCCGCTGCGCGGCTACACCAAGGTCGAAACGCGCTAGCGAACGCCGTTATCGCGACGGTTGCGCTTTCGCAAGCGACGCCTAAGGATGGTCGGGCCGAGCCATTTCGGCCCGGCCATCCCTGGGAGGCCTGCCATGACGGTCATGGCCATCTACGAGCGCACTGACGTCTCGTCGCAGCTGTACGACAAGTATCGTGAACGCGTGCCGTTGGACGCCGCGCCCCTCGGCGCATTGGCTCATGCCTACGGACGTGAAGGTCCCGGATTCGTCGCTATCGATATCTGGGAGACCCGCGAGGCGCTGGACCGCTTCATCGACGAGCGCGTCAAGCCGGCGTGCAAGGCGCTGGGCGTCGAGTTCCAGACGCCCCGGATCGTTGAGCTCGAGACGTTCCGCGCCACCCCGGCCGCAACGGCGCAGAAGCACCTCCTCCCCTTCGAGAAGATGGCGGCCTCTCTGACGCCGGCCTAGCGGCCGATCAGGTTCAGGATCGCGGCGGCCGCGGCTTCATTGGGGTCGGGACCGCCGCGTCCCATCTTCAGCAGCGCCTCGGACTGCCGCGCGGCCTGGCGCTCTCGCAGGCCGGCGTCGTCCAGGCGCAAGGCGATCTCGCGCGCGAGGTTCGCGCCGTTGCAGTCCTCCTGGATCAGCTCCGGCGCCACGAAGTCCTGGGCGGCGATGTTGAACAGGGTCACCCACTTCGTGCGGATCAGTCGCTTGAGGATGGCGTAGGTGACCGGCGCCAGCCGATAGCCCACCACCATCGGGCAGCCGGCGACGGCCAGTTCGGTCGTCACTGTGCCGGAACAGGCCAGCGCCACCGTGGCCGCTTTCATGGCGTCGCGTTTGGAGACTTCGCCTTCCACCACGTGGGCCCGGTGCGGCCAACCGGCGACGCGGGCCTTCACGCGATCGGCGACTGTGGGGGCCGCGGGCACGACGATGTGGAGGCCCGGCCGCTCGGCCTTCAGCCGGCGCACGGCGTCCTCGAAGGCCGGCAGCACCCGCTCGATCTCGGACGGCCGACTGCCGGGCAGCACCAGCAGGACGGGCTCGTCCGGCCCAGCGCCGATCTCCAGCCGCAGGCGCGCCGGGTCCGCCGCCCGGAAGTCCATGGCCAGGGTGGAGTCGCCCACCAGGACGGTCCTCAAACCCTCCTTCTCGAACAATGGCGCGTCGAAGGCGTGGATGGTGAGCAGCAGGTCGAACCACTGCGCGGCGGTCCGCGCCCGCTCCGGCCGCGACGCCCACACCTGTGGCGCCACATACTTCACCAGGGGCAGGCTCGGGTCCTGCCGGCGCAACCGGTGGGCCACGCGCAGGGTGAAGCCCCAGGAGTCGATCAACACCGCCACGTCCGGCTTCTCGCGGGCCGCCAGCGCCGCGGTCTCGTCAGCGCGCCGCACCACCTTCGGATAGGCCAGCAGGCCCTCCAGCAGGCCGAAGATCGACAGGTCGGAAATCTCGAAAGGGCTCTCGACGCCCTCGGCCCGCATCCGCGCGCCGCCGACGCCCACGAACCGCACGCCGTCGCCCAGCCGCCGCTTCAGGGCTCGGGCCAGCCCGGCGCCCCGGTCGTCGCCCGAGGCCTCGGCCGCCACCAGCATCACGGTGAGCGGCCGGCCGGTCATGACGGTTCCGGCTCGACGCCCAGGATGAACACGCCCAGCTCGTCGGCCAGGGCGATCGTCGCCTCGCGGTCCAGCACCAGCAGACGCCCGGCTTCCCCCACTATGCCCGCCAGGCCGGCTCGCGCCACGCCCTGCACAGTGGCGAGGCCGATGGTCGGCAGGTCCACGCGGGTCTCCTGGATCGGCTTGGGCGCCTTTGCCAGCACGCCGACGCCCGAGCCGGGCTTGCCGCGCAGGTGCGCCGGCAGCTCAGCCACCCGCTTCAGCAGCGCGTCGGTGCCCTCCTGAGCCTCCACCGCCAGCACCAGCCCGTGCGAGACGACGGCCGCCTGACCCACGTCCAGCGCCCCGATGGCCCGCGCCACGTGCAGGGCCTGCCGTGCGTCGGCCATGTCGTCGTCGGAGGGACGGCGCGCGCCCAGAGGCCCGGCCCCGAGGGTCAGGTCCTCCATGACGTCGTGGGCACCCTCGACCTGGAAGCCTTCCCTCTCGAACTCGTCGACCAGCACCCGGAGCAGGGCGTCGTCGCCCTTGCGGGCGCTGGCGATCACCTTGGGCAGCAGCATCAGGCCACGCAGGTCGGGGACCAGGCTGGTGAAGTCGGGCCGCGCGACGTTGCCGGCCAGGCAGATCGAGCGGCAGCCGGCGCGCTTCAACGCCTTCATGCACTTTCCGATCTCGGCCAGCCCGACCTCGGCGCCGGCGTAGGGAGAGAGGTCGGACCCGGCGAAGCCCTTCAGTCGGATCACGAACAGCGGCCGGCCCGACCGCTCGCAATGCTGGGCGATCTCCACCGGCAGGCCCCCGCCGCCGGCGATGAGGCCCAGCTTCTGCATCAGACTTCCCGTTCGGGCAGGCACAGCGGGCGCCCGGCGTCGGCGCGGATGAAGTCGATGATCTCCATCACCGGGGCCGAGTGGCCGAAGGTGGCGGCGGTGTCGTCGATCCGCTCCTGGAAGGTGCCTTCCTCGGCGAACAACAGGCGGTAGGCCGAGCGCAGCTCGCTGATGGTCTCGCGCGTGAAGTTGCGGCGCTTCAGGCCCACGAGGTTCAGGCCTTCCAGGTGCGCGTGATTGCCCCAGACCAGGCCGTACGGGATCACGTCCTTGGTCACGGCCGCCAGGCCGCCGATGAAGGAGTAGCGACCCACCCGGCAGTACTGGTGAACCGCCGCCAGGCCGCTCACCATCACGAAGTCGCCCACATGCACGTGGCCGCCCAAGGTGGCGGAGTGGGCCAGGATGACGTTGTTGCCGACCGTGCAGTCGTGGCCCACGTGGCTGGTGGCCATGAACATGCCGTCGTCGCCCACGCGGGTCACGGCGCCGCCGTCGGGCGTGCCGATGTGCATGGTGACGTGCTCCCACAGCTTGTTGCGGTCGCCGATCACCAGCTCGGTGGGCTCGCCCCTGTAGCCGGTGTGGTGAGGCGGGCCGCCCAGGTTGGAGAAGTTCCGGACCGAGCAGTCCTCGCCGACCGTCACGCGGTTCTCGATCACCACGTGCGACAGGATCTGCGTCCGCGCCCCGATGCGAGCGTGCTCGCCGATGATGGAGAAGGCCCCGACGCTGACGCCGTCGGCCAGTTCCGCGCCCTTTGCCACCAGCGCGGTGGGGTGGATTTCGACGCCCAAGGGGATCAGGTCTCCACGACCATGGCGGCGAACTCGCACTCGGCGGCCACCTTGTCGCCGACCATCGCCTGGCCCGCGAACTTGAACACGTCGCCGCGGTGGCGAACCACCTTCACAGGCATCCGCACCACGTCGCCGGGTCGCACCGGCGCGCGGAACCGGCAGTTGTCGGCCGACATGAAGAAGATCGCTTTGCCGGTCGTATCGACTTCCAGCGACTTCGACATCAGCACGGCGCCGGTCTGGGCCATGGCCTCGATCAGCAGCACGCCGGGCATCACCGGATAGTCGGGGAAGTGACCCTGGAAGAACGGCTCGTTCACGCTCACGCACTTGATGCCGACGATGGATTCGTTCTGCTTGTACTCTTCGCAGCGATCCACCAGCAGCATGGGGAACCGGTGCGGGATCCGCGCCAGCACCTCGGTGATATCGATAACGGTGGGATCGCTCTCCACCGGCGCCTTGCGCGTCATGCGTCTCCCCTACCCTTGCGGCTGGCCATGCGGGCGAGCCAGGCGGTCTCTTTGAGCCAGTGGCGGATCGGACGCGCGGGCATGCCGCCCCAGGTCTCGCCCGCCGGAATGTCTTTCATGACACCGGCCGCAGCGCCCACCCGCGCCCCCGTTCCGATGATCACGTGGTCCGCAACCCCGGCTCGGCCTCCGAACTGCGCGCCGTCGCCGATCGTCACGCTGCCGGAGATGCCGGTGTGAGCGGCCATGACGCAGTTGCGGCCTACGCGGACGTTGTGGGCGATCTGCACCAGGTTGTCGATCTTGGTGTTCTCGCCGATCACGGTGTCGTCGAACGCGCCCCGGTCGATGGTGGTGTTGGCCCCGATGGAGACGCCGTCCTGGACGATCACCCGGCCCAGCTGGGGAATGTCGATCAGGCCCTTGGGCCCCGCCGTGGCGCCGAACCCCGGCTCCCCGATGCGCGCGCCGGCCAGTATCTTCACCCGGTCGCCGACCAGGGCGAAGCCGATGGTGACGTTCGGGGCGATGTCGCAGTCCCGGCCGATGGCGACGCCCGGGCCGATGGTGGAGTTGGCGCCGATGCGCGTGCCCCGGCCGATCTGCGCGGCCGGGCCGATCACGGCGCCCGGGCCCAGCACCACGCCGGCCTCGAGGACCGCGTCCGGCGCCACGGCCTGCGCGCCAGCCGCCCTTGGCCGATGCAGCCGTTGGGCCGCCAGCGCATAGGCGCCCTGCGGGTTGGCCGTGGTCAGCACCGCGCAGCCCTCGGGCGCCATCTCCTCCAGGCCCGGCGGCAGGAAGCACGCCGCCGGACGCGCCTGCGCCAGCGCCTCGGCGTACTTGCGGTCGGCCAGAAAGGTGATGGTCTCCGGACCGGCGTGCGCCAGGACGGCCACACGGCTGACCAGCCGTTCGGCCATATCCGCGTCGGCGAGCACCGCGCCCGTCAGGGACGCGAGCTCGCCCAGGCGAACCGGGCCGAGATCCTCGAAGAAGCGCGGGTCGGGCATGAATCGCCTTTTAGGCGGACTCGACCCGCGCGTCGCCCTTAGCGGCGTGGCGCGGCGGCGGCGGCCGGCGCGGCGGCCGGGGCGCCGGCAGGACGGGCCTGCTGGTCCAGGCGCTCACGGTCGAAGGTGAACTGGGTGATCTTGGCGTTGAGCGCCGTGACCACCGCGGGCGTGATGTCCGAGGCGGGGTTGCCCAGGATGATCGAGTTGCGGTTGATCAGGATCGAGCACTGCTTCGCCTGATACGCTTGGCGGATCAGCGGCTCCATCTCGACGCCCACGCGGTTGATCGCCTTCTGCTCGGTCGCCTGGATTTCCTGGTCGCGCTGCTGCGCCTTGCGTTGCAGGGCGTTGCCGCGGACCTGCAGAGCGGCGGCGCGCTGCTCGAAGGTGTTCTGGTCCAGGGTGGCGCGCTGGCCGTCCAGGGCCTTGGCGTCATTGTCGAGCGCGGTCTTCTCGGCGTTCAGCTCGGCGTTGACCTGGGCGACCAGTTGCTGGAGGCGCGTGTTCACGAACTTGCCGACGGTCGAGGCGCCGATGGCGTTCTCCACCGAGACGATGCAGAGCCCGGGCACAGCCGCGCCGTGGGTCACCGCGGGGGCGGCCGCGGCGGGCGCCGCCGCAGGCGCTTGGGCGAAGGCCGGGGCCACGCTCGTGAGGGCGAGTGCCATGGCGCTACCGGCCACCGCGAAAGTCTTGAAAGTCATGTTTCTTAGAACCTGGTTGAAGTGGAGAACCGGAAGGTTTCTTCCTTGTCGTAGTCTTCCTTGGCCAAAACACGGCTGAAGTCGAAGCGGATGGGACCCATCGGCGACTTCCAGAAAACGCTGATGCCCGCCGACGCCCGCAGCGAGAGATCGTCGCGGATACAGACGTTGCGCGTCCCAGGCGTGGCCAGGTTCGCGATCTGCTGGGTCGGATCGGCGGGATTGGCGATCGTCGGCTGCAGGCAGTCCACGTCGCCGACCTGATAGACCTTGTCTTCCTTGTCCAGCTTGCCGAGCGTGCCGAAGTCGGTGAACAGCGCCGCCTTGATCCCGTATTGCTCGGGCAGGAAGGTGGGCACGGTCAGCTCGACGGTGCCGATGGCGTACATCTTGCCGCCCAGGGCGTCGGTACGCTGCAGCGAGACGTCGCGGGGGCCGATACCCGCCGTCTCGAAGCCGCGGAAGTTCAGGCCGCCCTTGTAGTAGCGGTCGTTGATACGCACCGCGTCGCCGGCCCAGCCGACCACGTAGCCGCCCGACCCCGTCACCGACAGGATGAAGTCCTTGTTGAACCCGTGGAACCAGCCCGACTCCAGGTCGGTCCGCACGAAGTTCACGTCGCCGCCCAGGCCCGCGACGTCCTGGTTGAAGTCCACGTACCAGCCGCGCGTCGGGTTCAGGTAGTCGTTCCGCCGGTCGAGCCGCGCGCCATAGCCGATCAACGAGGTCAGGAAGGTGCCCACCTGCTCGCAGAACGCCGCCGAGACGATCGCGCCCGACGAACGGTCGCAGTAGAAGTCGTCGATCTCGATCTCGTCCTGCCGCAGGGTGTAGCGGATGGCGCCGCGGCTATCGATGCTGAGCGGGAAGTTGGCCCGGAAGGTCACGCCGTAGGTCGTGGTCTTGTAGGCCGAGTAGTCCGACAGGTCGTAGCGGTAGCCGTAGAGGTCGATGCCGGCCGCCACGTCGCGGTTCAGGAACCGGGGCTCCGTGAACGAGAAGTCCAGCTGCTGACGCAGCGAGCCCACGGACACGCGGGCGCGGACGTCCTGGCCGCGGCCGCGGAAGTTGCGCTGGCTGATGCCGAGGTCGAGCACCAGCTGGTCCACCGATGAATAGCCGGCGCTGAACGAGAGCTCGCCCGTGGGCTGCTCCTCGACCTTCACCTGCAGCGCCGTGCGATCCGGGGCCGAGCCCGGGATCTCCTGGATGTCCACCTCCTTGAAGTAGCCCAGGGCGCGGATCTGGCGCTTGGAGCGGTCCACCAGGGCGCGGTTGTAGGCGTCGCCCTCGACCACGCTCATTTCGCGGCGGATCACGTAGTCCAGGGTCTGGGTGTTGCCGACGATGTCGATGCGGTCGACGTAGACGCGCGGACCTTCCCGCACGGCGAAGGTCACATCGACCACGCCCTTGTCGCGGTCGGGGGTGTAGCGCGGCCGCACGTCCACGAAGGCAAAGCCCGCGGCGCCGGCGGCGAAGGTCAGGGCGTCGGTGGCCGTCTCGATGGCCTCGTCCTGGTACTCCTGGCCCGAGCGGATCGGGATCAGGGCCGTGAGGACTTCCTTGTCCAGCTTCTGAAGCTCGGTCTCGACCTCGACCTTCCCGAACTTGTACCTCGGCCCTTCGTCGACGTTGTAGGTGACCACGAAGCCGTTCTTGTCGGGCGCGAGCTCGGCCACCGCCGAGGTGACGCGGAAGTCGTAGTAGCCGCGGTTGCGATAGTGCTTCCGCAGCTGCTCCTTGTCGTATTCCAGGCGATCCGGGTCGTAGTTGGCGTTGTTCGAGAAGAACTTGAACCAGCGCGTCTCCTCGGTGACGACCACGTCGCGCAGATCGTTGTCCGAGAAGGCCTTGTTGCCCAGGAAGTTGACCGAGAGGATGCCGCTCTTCGGGCCCTCCTCGATCTTGAAGATCAGGTCGACGCGCTTTTGCGGCAGTTCGATGATCTGCGGCGTCACGTTGGCCGAGATGCGGCCGGAGCGCCGATAGAGCTCGACGATCCGCTGGACGTCGCCCTGCACCTTGGCGCGGGTGAAGATGCCGCGCGGCCGCACGGTCACCTCGTCGCGCAGCTTGTCTTCCTTGAGGCCCTTGTTCCCCTCGAAGATCACCCGGTTGATGATCGGGTTCTCGACCACGGTGACGATCAGGTCGCCGTTCTGGAAGTCGATCTTCACGTCCGAGAACAGGTCGGTGCGGAACAACGCCTTCAGCGCAAGGTCGACCTTGGCCGCGTCGACGGGCTCGCCCGGCGCGACCGGCAGGTACGAGATGACGGTGGAGGGTTCGATCCGCTCGTTGCCCTGGACCAGGATGCGCTGGATCACGCCGCCCTGAGTCTGCTGGGCGATCGCGGCTCCAGGCACGACGAGGGCGGTCGTGCCCAGGAGCAGGGCAAGGCCGGAGGCAAGCGCGGCGCGGGAGGCGCGGGTTCTAAACATCGAATCAGCCGGTTGAGGGACGAACGGGCCTAGGAGAATAGGCCGCCGAACAGATTGAACACACGCAGGCGCTGCAAGTCGTTC
>Ga0255338_1000473_pt1 | contig 129067 bp, 130 predicted proteins | sample MeOH1_35cm_T4_19_FD_203715 | JGI IMG/M metagenome (GOLD analysis project Ga0255338, IMG submission 203715) | Sandy soil microbial communities from University of British Columbia, Vancouver, Canada - MeOH1_35cm_T4_195 | ecosystem: Engineered > Artificial ecosystem > Sand microcosm >... | reverse complement strand
GGCTGACCATGCAGACCGAGCTGGTGGACCTGTGGCAGCGCACCGGTTTCTCCGCGCTGCTGGTCACGCACGACGTGGAGGAGGCGCTGTTCATGGCCCAGCGCGTGGTGGTGTTCTCCGAGCGTCCCGCCAAGATCAAGCAGGTGCTGGTGAACGACCTGCCTTATCCGCGCCACCGCGGCGATCCTCGACTGGCCGAGCTGCGCCACCAGGCGCTGGCCCTGCTCGGGCTGGATCAGAGCTGGTGACGAGCGCCGTGGACCGGGGTGGGCGGGGATGAGCTGGACCCTGTCTCCCGAGGGGCTGAACCTGCTGCTGGCCGGCCTGCACGAGGCGCAGCTGGCGCTGCGCGCGCTCTGGCATGCGCTGGGCCTGGCGCCCGACCGGCACGGCCAGCCCGTCTGGCCGTTTCCGTGGCGCGTGGCCGGCGAGATGCTGGCGCTCGATGCCGGGCATGTGCGGAACGTGGTGGGCACGCTGGCCTGCCTGGCCGTGGCGCTGTTGTGCGCGGTGCTGGCCCTGTTCTGGCGCCGGCGGCGCCAGGCGCTGCTGCTGGTGGCGCTGCTGCCGCTGCTGCTGGCGCCCTGGCCCGCGGCGCGCTTGCTGTTCAAGCCGGCGCTGCCGACGAGTTTTCACCAGAATGCGGCGGGCTTCACCGCGCAGGGCATCGTGCGCGGCCAGCGGCTGTACGCACAGCACTGCCTGCGCTGCCACGGCGCGGACGGCGGAGGCGAGGGCCCGGACGCCGCGCGCGGCCCGATGTGGCCGCCCACGCTGACCGGCGCACTGCTCTGGAAGCGGCTCGATGGTGAGCTGTTCTGGCATGTGCGCCACGGCATGCAGGGCCGCGAGGGCGTTCCGACCATGCCGGGCTTCGCGGCCGAACTGCGCGACGACCAGATTTGGGAAGTGCTCGACTTCCTGCAAGCAAACGCCGCCGGCCGTACGCTACAGGCGACCGGCCGCTGGGACTACCCGGTGCCCATGCCCGAGCTGGTGCTGCAGTGCCGAAGCGGCCGCGCCCGGACCGTGCGTGCGCTCCAGGGCCAGCGTCTGCAGGTCACGGTGGCGGGACCGCGCCAAGCCTTGCCTGCGGAAGACCCGCGTCTGGTCAGCGTGGTGCTCGCGCAGCCCGGATCGGCGCCGGTCGATGGGTCGCCGGAATGCCAGATGACGGACCCGGCTGCCGGCCCCGCGCTGGCGCTGCTGCTCGGCGTCGAGCCGCAGGGACTTGGCGGTTACCAGTTGCTGGCCGACCGGGATGGCTGGCTGCGCGCGCGCGGGCAGCCTGGGCAGGCCGCGTGGTCGGCCGACGATCTGGTGTGCCGGTCGGCGGCGGCCCCGGTCGATCAGCGTGCTGCGGCACCCAAGGCGGCAGACGGGCTGGACGGCCTGATCCGACGCATGGATGCCGAGCCGGTGCGCCTGCTGCGCGGCGGCTTTCCGCATTGACCTCCGGGGCCGGGAATCAGCGGCCACCGTGGCCGTGTCCTCCGGCGCCGCGGCCGCTCCCCGGGCCGTGCTGCTCGCCGCCACCCCTGGGGCCCTGCACTTGTCCCGGTGCCGGGCGCGGGCCCGGCGCGGGACCGGGCGAAGAGGGCAGGTGCTGCCAGAACCGGCTGTGGCCCACGGAGGGCTGGGGACGGTAGCCGCCATGTCCGCCGCCGTGCGGTTGCGGTGGCCATGGCGCGCCCGGCCCCACGCCTTGTGGCGGCGGTGGGCGATGCCTGTCGGGGCCGCGCACGGCGGGCGGTGGGCCATGCATGCGACCGGGGCCGACAAACCCCGGTCCAGGGGGCGGCATCCTGTAACCATGAGGGGGTGGCATCCCGTAGCCATAAGGTGGCGGCGGCTGACGGGAGTTGAGATATTCAAAGAAGGGGAGGCGCGATAAATCCGGGATTTTCTGGGTTGGGGCTGGAAATATCGGGACGCGCTATGCAATTCGGTTTCCTGACGGGAAACGGTAGCACAGGCCAGGACAAGCCGGCGGAAGTCAGCCGGTGATGCGGGACAAGTAGCTGTCCAGAACGTCGAGCACGGTGGCCTTGGCGCTTTGGGTCAGTTCGCTGGTCTGGGGGTGGAAGGGCAAATAGGGGCGGGCCGGAATCTTGGCGCTGTGGCCGCGCCCCGCCATGCCGCCGAACTGGTGGATTGCGCTGTAGGGCTTGTTGCTGCCAATGCTGGCGAAGCTGGAGCCGAAGGCGGTCTGTACGGAGGCCGCCAGGCCGCCGGCCGAGACCTGCAGCATGCGGCCGGGCCAGGTGCCTTGCTGGCCGCGCGCGTGCTTCGTCGATTCGGCCAGCCCTGGCCAGGGGCCGAGCGGGCCGCTTTGCGTCGAGAACTGCCGCTCGCTCTCGCTGCCCAGGGCCTGGGCGACATTCGCCATGGCCGGGCGCATGTCTTTCAGGCCGGCCATGAGCTTGCCCAACGCTGCCAGGACTTCCTGGTCTTTGACTTCGACGGCGATCATGCGTTAACCTAACTGCCGTTGGCGGTGTTCCCACCTGGGGTGGGCTTTGATGGCCGGTTCGAACCCGTGCGCCGCCAACGCGATCACTTCACGGCCTCCCAGCGTTTCGAGCGTACCTTGTCTTCGACCAGAGCGTTCTCGGCCAAGTAAGCGCTGGCGGCTTCCCCACTCGCATCGAACACCAGTTGGACCGACCGGTCCGACTCGCCGTGCGGGTACACGAGGACCAGCCGCCCCGTTTCGTTGTCCCAGTACGGATAGGCGCCGGGTAGCTGTTCCGGCAGCCCGCGCCAGTCCGGCCGGGCCAGCGCGTCTCCAGAGCCGCCGTGACGCAGCGCCTTCTTGCCGACCATCAATCGGTCTTCGAGGTGCAGCACGGGCGAATAGGTCCGCCCCTGCGCTGCCAGCAGCCGTACCGTCTCCAGCGGGAGCATGCCGACGGTCATGCCCTGCCGCTGGATGACAGGCCGGCCGTCCTTGCCACGGAGGCCGGAGTCGAAGGTGTTGTCGACGAAGGCGCGCCATGCCTTCAGGCGCGTGTTCGACCGCACCACCTGGCGCACCAGGTCGTAGCCAGCCGTGTCACCCAGCGCGTCGATCGCTTTCTGGGCGAGCAGCTCGTCCATGGCGTGACCGGCCAGCGGGCTGCTGTTGAAGCCGGGGTCCACCCACATGGTGACGGGGCGCCCCTGCGCATCCTTGACGCGCACGCCGCTTTGCCGCGTGGTGAACAGCTCGCCGGTCTGCCGATCCTGCCCGGCGCTGACTTCGCGGGTGACCATGTCGGGTGGCGCGGACACGCTCAGCCCCTCACGTTTCATCTGTCCGGCGGTGAGCGCCCGGGTGCGGCAGCGGCAGTTGAAGCCGTTGGGCGGGTAGATCGAAGCCCAGACCGGATCGTCCTTGTGCCAGACCTGGCCGTTCAGCGCGGCATGGCTGGGCCGGGTGCGGCCGTCCATGACCGCGACGTACATCAGGTAGGGAAAGGCGTCGGCCGCCATCTGCGCCTGCATGCGGCCCGCCATGTAGGCGCTTTGCAGGTTGGTCTGGTAGATGGTCCTGAGCCGGCGCGGGCTGCCCAGCTGGATCTGCTGAGCCTGGCCCTCACCGTCCACCACGATCTGCTTGCCCCACCAGCCCTTGGCCTGCAGCAGCGGAGTCAGCTCCTGCTCGAACTGGCGCAGCGTCTTGCCCTGCGCCAGCGCGTCCAGCACGCCGGCCCGGATGTCGCGCAACACGTCCAGCCGCATGGCCTTGGCGACGGCGAAGGCCCGGGCGTGCGCCTCGTCCAGCATCTCGGCCCAGTTGAAGGTGATGCGCAGGCCCTTGCTCTCCAGAAAGCGGATCGCCTCGGCCGGCGGCTGGTCGAACAGCGCGTGAAGGACGGCCGGATCAGTCTTGTCCATTCAGGCGCCCCCAGACCTTGGCGGCGAACAGCAGCCGCGCCAGGTAGTCCTGCAGCGCCGCCTCGTCGGCCGCCGGGAACTGTTCGGCCAGCCAGCCCAGCAGCGCCTGCGGATCCTGATCGGCGCCGCGCAGCCGCTCGCGCAGCGGGCCCAGCAGCTGCTCCAGCTGACCCTGCAGCAGCGGGTCGGGCAGCGCCCGCAAGGCGGCATCCAGGACTTCCTGGTCCGGGGCCGCGCCCGCCTCGGCAAAGGCGGTGCCGACGCCGGCATCGGGGCCGTCTGGCGCCGTGGCCAGGTCGCTGGCGGCCAGGCCATAAGCCCGCTGCCAGTACGCCGGGGTGAACGTCACACCGGCCTCGTTGAGCAGCTTGTCGCGCTTGGCCTGGACCTCGTTCACCTCCTCCTGCTCGAACAGCTCGAAGCGGGGCGCCGGTGCGGCTTCGCCCTCGTTCAGGTCCACCACCCAGCGCAGCAGCTGGTTCACCGCGGCCTCTACCAGGCGGGCGTCGCCGTCGCGCAGGTCCTGCGTCACTTCCAGCCCGGCCTGCGCGCTGGCCCGGGTGCTGCTGGCCTCGGTGCTCTGGTTCTGGCCTAGCAGCGCGATCGACACCTCGGAGCGGCAGAACATCAGCAGCCGCTCGTACAGGTCTGCGCTGGCGCTCTTGCCGCCAGACTCGGCGATGTCCACGCTGGCATCATCCGGGATCACGGCCACCGCGTCCTGCACCATGGCTTCGAGCTGGTCGAGCAGCTTGTCCTGATCCGGCCCGGACGTGCCGCGCGGCGTCTTGCCGATGACCCAGGGCGTGCCGAACTTCTCGGTGAAGGTCACCCAGAACTTGAGACCGCCGCGCTTGAACACCGTAGGCCAGAAGCACATGGACAGGTCGGCGAAGCCGTAGGGGTTGGCGTAGCTCGCCTCCTGCGCCGGCACCAGGAACTTGCGCGGGTCCACCAGCTCGCCGTGCAGCGGCTGCTCGCGGCTCTTGAAGCGCAGCTGCGCCTGGTCGTCGTAGTGGAACCAGTTGACGGGCTTGGCCAGTACCTGGGCCGGCACGATCGGGCCGGCGCTGGCCGGCGTCCAGATCACCTCCAGCGGCTGCCAGCCGAACAGCGGCGCGTTCAGCATCTCGTGGATCAGCCGCTGCAGGTCCAGCCCGGCCAGCACCTCCTGGGCCAGCTTGGCGCTACGCGCGCTGGCTTTGCCGCGCTCGACGCGCCATTCCATCGCTTGCACGGCCGCCTTGCGCCGGCGGATGCAGCCGCCCACGTGGGCGTCCGAGCGCAGCTCGGTGTAGACGCTGATGTCCTTGCGCTGCTTTTTCAGGATCGGGTCCGGGTTGGGCAGCAGCATGCCCAGCGCCATGAAGTCCGGGCTGCGCTCGCGCGTAGCGATGTGGTCGGACAGGCGCTGCGCCGGCTCGGCAAAGCGCACGAAGTCCGTGGGGGTGACGTACAGGCCTTGGGGTTTCATGGTCTCGCTTTCAATAGCCCTGCAGGGTGGCCGCCAGGCCGCCGCGGCGTGGGCGGCTGCTCACCGTCACCGGGCCCTTGTTGATCTCGCGGCTGGCGTAATAGGCCAGGGCCACGGCCACGGCCGCGTCGCCGTGGCGCTTGCCCTGGTCCTCGCCGGTGGAGCGGATGTCCGGCACACGCGGCACGCCCCGCACCACCTGAACCGCGCGCAGGTCGGCCAGGATGTCGGCGTCCTTGGGCAGGCTGTCCAGCGTGCCGTCCTCCAGCGCCGCCTTCACCGGCGGCATGTGCTCCCGGTACCAGCCTTCGGACAGCATCACCTGCTCGATGCGGCTGGCGCCGTAGCGCTGCATCGCCACCTCGGCCAGGAACTGGCCGTTGCCCCGCGCGTCGAAGGCGCCGCCCATGAAGCGCGGCAGGCGGTCCAGCAGGTAGAAGCACACCTGCTCCTGCTGGCGGAACGGCACGTTGCGCAGCTCCACCGCGAACGGCACACGCCGCACCAGGTTCTGGTGCTGGATCAGCGGCACATGCACCGACAGGTCGCCCGTGCGGCCGAAGTCCTCGCCGTCAAAGCTGATCGCCTCCGCTGGAAGCGTCTGCAGCAGCGGCGCCATCTGCGCCTCCAGCCAGTCGCGGCAATCGGCGGCGCGAATGTGGTCGGCCAGCACCTCGAAGCCCGGCTTGCACTCCCAGCGCAGCACCGGCGTGTCCGCCGACATGCGCGACTCGATCAGCGCCCGGCTCAGCCAGGCGCCGCCCGAGTTGGCCGGGATGCAGTCCAGCTCCTCCGCCGCGCCGTCGCCGTAGAAGGCGTACACGCCGGCCATCCAGGCCGCCTCGTCTTCGGCCGTCCAATCCTTGCCCAGGCGCAGGCAGACGCGCCGGTACAGGCCATCGGCCACCGCCTCCTGGAAGGTGACGCGGTGCACCGTGCCCTTGCGCTTGCCGGCGCGGATGTCCGTCACCAGTTCGTTGAACGCGTTGTCCGTGCCGTTGTGCGTGCTGATCACGCGCACCTTGCCTCCCCAGATCAGCATGGCCAGGGCCGCCTTGAGCAGCTCGCCCAGCTTATCGTGGAAGGCGGCCTCGTCGATCACGATGATCCCCTGCCGTCCGCGCAGGTTGGACGGGCGGCTGGACAGCGCGACGATGCGAAAGCCCGACGCGGGGAAGCGGATCGTGAAGGTCTTGATGTTCTTGTCCGCCTCGTCGTCGCCGTCCCAGAAGCCTTCCTCGATCTCGCCCGCGGCGTAGTTGAACACCCGGGCCCACATCGCGCAGGCCTGGATGTACTCGATCGTCATGTCCTGGTTGTAGGCGATGTAGTAGACGTTCTGCCCGCCCGCGCTGCGCGCCGCCGCGGCCGACAGCACATCGTCCGCCGCCTCGCCCCAGGTCAGGCCCGTGCGGCGGCTTTTCTCGATCACCTTCAGCGGCGAATCGTCGGCCACCCAGCGCTGCTGGTACGCCATCAGCGCGGCGGGTACGGCGCTGGCGGCCGTGTTGGGCACCTCAAACGGGACGGCAGCAGTCATGCGGCAATGCCCAGGATCTCGCGCCGCAGCTGCTCCACCGACTCGGCCGACAGCCCGCCCTTCTTGGCGATTTTTTCCACGTTGACGGCTGCCGTCTCGGCGCGCTGGCGCACCTCGGTCTGGAACTTCTTGAGGCCGTAGCTGGCCCGCGTCAGCGTGGCAATGTCCTTGGCCGCCTTGCTCAGCAGCCCGACGCGCTCGCCGGGGTCGGCGTCCTCGTCGTCCGCCTCCTGCAGGCTGAGGATGGCCTCGAACAGCTCGGTCTGCACCAGCGCCGTCAGGGCTTCGGAGCGCGCGTCCTCGTCGTCGCCAGCCTGCGCCTGAATGATCTTGGCCGCCTCCGTGCTGGCGCGGATGGCCGACAGGCGACGCTCCAGCTTCTGCCCGTAGCGGTGCACCGCCGCGCGGCTGGGCAGTTCGCCCGCGCCGTCGTGCGAGGGGAAGCGCTCGCGCAGCGCCGCGATCAGCTCGTCCAGCGTCAGCCGGCCCTCGGCCAGGTGGCCCTCGATGAAGGCTTTCACCTCCACCGGCAGGCGGGCAATGGTGCTCTTGCGCCCCATGGCGTCACCAGTACTTCGCCGGCCGGGCAATGCCCGGCTCGCAGTCCACCGTGTACTCGGCCACGTCCACGCCGTGGCGCGTGAGGTCGGCATGCCAGGGACCGCTGGGAGACTTGCTCACCTTCACCAACTCGCGCTCGTGTAGGTAGTCCATCTCGCGCCGCAGCTCCAGCGGCGTCGCGTCGGGGTACACGGCCTGGGCCACGGACAGCACCGGGCCCTCGTGCGCGCCCATCGGCCGCGCGTTGTTCAGCGTGAGCAGGATCAGCCAGCGCAACGCCTCGCGGCGCACCTTGGCGTGGTCAATCTGTTGCATGGGTTCTCCCTCCATTCAGTGCCCGCAGGTGGGCCGCTTCCAGCTTCGAGCCCAGCGCGTCGAGCTTGGCCTCGATCACGCTCTGGCCGCGGATGTAGTCCTCGCGCCGCACGTACTGCAGCGGCAGCTCCGCCTTCAGCATCAGCAGCTCGCGCTCCATGCGCGACCACTGCCCGGCCTCCTCGCGGTTCGCCGCCTCGATGCCGTCCAGCCGCACCGCCAGCTGCTGGTGGTTCGCCTGGCGCATCGCGTCCTGCGCGGTGAAGCGGGCGTCCAGGTGCTTCTGTGCCTGGCCGGCCACGACTTTGGCCAGCGTCCAGTAGCCGCCCAGCACCGCCAGCATCAGGCTGACCAGGTGCCACAGTTCGATCTGTACATTCATGGCCGGCGCCTTTCCGCGCGTGCCTGGCACGCCACGCAGCGCAGGCAGCCGGGCACGGCTGCGCGGCGTGCGGCCGGGATATCGACGCCGCAGTCCTCGCAGCATTCGGCCGAATCCGCCGCCGTCTTGCCGGCTAGGCCGGCACGGCGGGCTTGATCGCCCAGCGCGTCGGCCAGCCATTCCTGCTCCCGCGCGCTGGCGCGGTCGATCTCGTCCGTCATGGTTGGGCCCCCTGGCGCGAGGCCATCTGGTTGATCACCGAGTCCTTGTCGCGCGAGCTGCGCGAGGAGCCGAACTCGAACTGGAAGGCGTCGCGCAGGCAGGCGCCGAAGATGCCCGCCACCGTGGAAATGATCCCCACCGCCTCGCCCGGCAGGCCCTGGCGGAACAGCACCAGGCACGCCAGGCAGGCGATCAGGCCCAGCACCGCGCCGGCCACCATCACATCGGCCCGCGTGTTGGTGCGGCCTGCGCGGATGAACTCGACATCCCGCGCGCGTGCATCCTGGCGGTCGGCCAGATGCGCTTGCTCCAAGTCCTTGTCAGCGGCCAACACCGCCAGGTTGAACTGCTGCGCCAGCTCAGCATTGGCGCGCAGCGCCTGCAGGGCTTCCTCGGGCGTCTTCACGCCGGCCACGGTCTGGGCGATGTTCACGACCTTCTGCGCCGTGTCCACCGAGCCCTGGCCGGCTCCGAAGAAGCGCAGGATGCTGGGCGCGAACTGGGCCAGCGCCAGAGCCATGGACACAGGTTCCATCACACGGCCTCCAGGACATGCTGCGATAGCGGCTTGATGCCGTGGCCCAGCCAGGCCGACACGTCGAAGCCAGGGCAGGTCTTGAGCCACTCCGCAGGATCGGCAATGCCGTTGCCATTGAGGTCCGGCGACAGGTCGCGGTGGCCGCAGATGCCGTTCGCGTGCGTCCCGCACGGCGGTGTGGTCAGCGGCACGCCGTGGTCGTGGCACAGCATGCCCACGACCTGCGCCAGGCTGTCCCATTGCGCCAGCGTGTAGCGCGCCTCGCGCTCGGCGCCGCCCACCATGCAGATGCCGACGCTGTTGGCATTGAAGCCCGCCGCATGGGCGCCCACCTCATCCAGGCCGCGGCCGTTCCACACCTCGCCGCTGAGGTCGATCACGTAGTGGTAGCCGATCGAGGGCAGGCGCGAGTTGAAGGCTCGCACCGCCTGGGGCTGGCGGCGGAAGCCCCGTGCTGCATGCCAGGCGTTGATGACCTGCGGCGCGTTCAGGTAGCCGGCCTGGCCCGGCTGGCCCTGCACCAGCGGCTTACCGCTGGGCGTGGCGCTGCAGTGGATGACGATGAGGTTGATGGGGCGCGGCATGCATGGCAATGTGCCGCGAGACCAAAAGGATCGATATCTAAAGCGTTTTAAAAACTGTCGGCAACACCCGCAATGATTCCGGTTGGATCAGTCGCAGGATCTGCTCATTTTTCGTCATTGCTTGCACGATTGGTCGCTTGAACCTGCTGGTGTTGCTCATACATCGTTGCGATCCTAAAAACGTGCATGGTTGCCGCAAGCACAGAAGTCAATGCATACAGAAAAAAAGCATACCCAAAGGCCCAGCCAAAAAGGTTGAGAAATGGTAGAAAAACTCGAATTGGCTCTGGCCATGGGAAATAGAACCACCAGGATTTAGCTACGACTGCGGCAACCAGCGCGAACAGTTGCACCACGATGAAATGGACAAAAGTTGCGCAGATTGAAACGTATAGAGTCGGCTCACCGATTGCGTCTTCGTCTGGCTCGGCCAAAAGTGATCTGAATTTTTCGTCGCCAAACCCAAGAAACATCGCGAACCCACCTAACGTGAAACCAAGCAAGTTCGGCATCACGCTGAGCACTTGTTCCCACCACCCGTTCTGAGACCACGTCGCGTAGGTCAAAACCAGGAGCACGGCGGCCGCGTGTAGGTAAGGCGACCGCACTAGAGCCGATCCACCTCCGTAGGCCTGCCAGTAGCGGCCAAAGATGTTGAGAACCCCTGTGTACATTTTGCAATAGTACTACTTACCCGCCGAAAGCAGCGCGGCGCAAGACGTCAAGTGACGTCTCTAGCTCCGAGTCGACCAGCGCAGGCTTCATCAGCGGCTTAGCCTTGGTGGACTCTTCAACCCTTGTCCCTAGTTCGTTTCTGCCGACGACGGACACATTCCCATTTTTTGATGCGACCGTCGCAAGCGATCTGGTTTCCTCATCTGGTACGACTGAATCTCCCTTTTCTGCCACCAACTCGACGGTCATCTTTCGTGCCTTCTGTTTCTCTAATTGTTTTAGCCAGCGCGCCTCTTCCTTCGCTGCATCATCTGCGTTCGGGCGTTTGAGTTCAATGGTGAGTTTTTCAACCTTACGCAGCGAAAGCATCTGATCCAAAGTCTCGTGATCCGGAACTGCCGTAACCTCTACCCTTGGATATTTTCCGGAATCGACCAGTCGGTCAAATAGCGATTGAAAAAACTTGGCCGCAGCCTGCGGACCAAGTCTGTCATCTCTGTCTTGGCTTACGAACCAAAGTTCATGGACATCAGGCCTGAATACAAACTCGATTCTTTGAAGATGAGGCAATAAGTGAGAGGGTATCTTGATGCCATCGACTTCGTTTTCTGTAGCTTCCTCCAGAGTTTCTATGTTGAACCATGGCTCGTTGGCATCAAGCTTGACAAAGCGGTAAATCTCCCCGGTCAGAACAGCTCCCTTGGTGTACTCCTTCACCCCACTAAGTGAGCCGAGCATGGTCCCATGCAACGACCCAAGGCGTACCAGTTGACCGAGTTTCTTCGCATCGTGAAAAAGTGACACGTAGCGCTGCGGAGAGTGCGGTTGGTGCATCGCGATGTTTAGAGCAGAGATTTTTATGGTTCGTGTTAGTGACATTAGTACCTCCTTGAAGTTCTCGAAAAGTGAAGATTCCTGCGCTGAAGTGGTGCATGAGCAAATAGGACCGCACTACACGACCAACCATGCACAGCGTTTTCGTTAGATTGGCCGGCAACCAGCCAACTTCACCCACCCGCCCCGCAGTTCTTCGCATCCCGAATCTGCCGCATCAACCCGGCGCGTTGCGCCTCGGACAGCGTGATGCTGGACGCCGACGTCTCCAGATTGCGGATCTCATGCGCGGAGGGGCAGGCCCTGGCCTCGCGAGCGGACGTGCCCAGGGGCGCGCCGGGGCGATGCTGGACCGTGCCGACGATGCCGTTCCGAGGGTAGACATACCAGGTCTCGTTCGGACGTTCGTAGATCAGCTGGTCGTGCGCGACGCCGTCGACGTTGCTGGCGTTGATCTTGGTCGGTGCGCCCATGGCCTGGTTCAGTTGAGCCATGGTCATGCCCACCAGGGGGCGGTTCAGCCGGATCGCCTCGGAGATCTCGTTGTCGCGCTTGATCTTCTCGGTGGCGTATTGGGCATCGGCGGCGGTTGTCGTTGCGCCATGCCCGGACGCGGGGCGCACGTTGAGCGCTTCCCCCTTGCCCGCTGTGCAGGGCGCGTCCTGGAACACCGGCCTGCCATCCGGCCCGGTGCATTTGTTGATCGCCCAAACCGGGCCGGCCAGCGCCACCGCCAACGCCGCGAAGATGTGTAAATACCTCATGACTCCCCCCTGGTGGAATCCTCGGCCGCTGTCATCGCGGCCTTCTGGTTGATGGCTTCGGCTGACTGCAGCGCCACCGTCACTCTCTTCGCGGTGTGCTGCGGCCAGATAAAAACGTAGAAGAAGAACCCGAGTGTCCCAACGTACAGCAGGCATCCCAGGGCTGCGGCGATGGGCATGTACATAAACAGTGCGTCACGCAGCAGAAGAACGGACTCAAGCATCCCCGCCAGGAAGTACAGCGTTGCCATGGCCATGCCGGTCCAGCCCATCAGCAAGTCCAGCCTGCCGAAGTCCCTGCGTAACTGCGCGGTTTGCCGATCAGAGACCAGGGCGCTAGCCTTCCAGGCGCGACTGAGCTCCCAAGATGTGAAGCCGTGGTTCTCCATCAGGTGTTCCATCCGTTCGCGCACGGCACGGCCACAGCGGATGCCGGTGGCCCTCTCAAAGCGCGCCTGCAGTTCCGACTCGGTCGGTGGGGACGCCGGCATCTGGACGATGGTCACATCGCCATCCGCTCGTCCGACCTGAATTGCGCAGTGGCCCATGTTGACCAGGCTTGGCTGCTCCTCCCTCAACGCTTACCTCCCTTTCTTGATGCTCACCTTTCCGCCCGCGTGACCTACCTGAACGCCACCCGGCGCACTGTTGGTCATATCGCCGATCTGGATACCTCCGCTGGCCGCCTTCGCCTTTGTCGGCGCCATGCCCGCCGACAACAGTGCCGCCGTCTGGATCAGATTGGCCTTGGCATCGACTGAGCAGCGCCTGTAACTGTCCAGCAGCACACGCTCGGCCGCATCCAGCGCGGGCGCTGACGGCTCGCGCTGGCCGGTGAGGACGTATGCCACGTCCACACCCGCATCGGCAACGGCCATCAGGTACCCCGCGTCAGGCAGACGTTCTCCGGCCTCGTAGTTCACCTGAGCCCGCTTCTGGACTCCGGCGGCTTCTGCGAACTCGGTCTGGTTCAGGCCAAGCCGCAGCCTCTCCTCGCGCAGGCGCTCAGAAAAAGTGCTCACATGAACCCCAATAAATTATTGAAAGGTGCACAAACGTGCACTAGAATCAATACAACAAGACAAACCAACAAATGCATCAGCGCCAACTGATGCACAACAAACAGGACGCAGCACCATGCTCAAAACCCGATCGCAGGTCCGCGAAGAGTTCGCCCGCAAAGGCTGGTCGATCTCCGGCTGGGCCAGGGACAACCGCTACAGCCCCAACCTGGTCATCGCCATCCTGGCGGACAACGAGGTCAACCCGCGCCTCAAGTGCCTGCGCGGCGATGCACACAACATCGCCGTGCAGCTCGGCCTGAAGGATGGCGAGGTCTCCCGCTCCGGCTCCAAGCTCTCCGCCGCCTGAGGACCGTCATGACGCGTCCAACGTCCAATGTAACAAATTGCCATGATGCGCTTCGCGCTGAGGTCATGGCCGATGTGACAGCGCCCGCTGCAGCGACGGATCTTCCCGCCTTGCCGCAGCAACCGATTCTTGGTGCTGGCTACGTGCGTCATCCAGCGCCTGCGCCAGCTCATGCAGGGTCTTGCGCGCTGTGCCAGCAATGCCCGCACCGTCTTGCGGCGGAACAGACTCTCGCCACTGGCGTGTCAGCGTGAGGCCATCCATGCACGTCTCGCGCTCCATCATCTGCGCCAGCAGCAGCACGGCCCGCGCCACCCCCTCGATGCGCCCGGCCAGTTCGTCGAATTCTTCCATCGTGTCCTCCCGTGTTGCGATGGGCTCATTGTTCAAAGCGGGCTCGTCGCGCACCAGCCCCAGCCGAGCTTTTTGTTTGGAAGCCCCCGCGCGGAGGGCCTTCCAATGAGCCGCCGCAACTGGAAACGGGTGCGCCCGAACAGCCTGGTCGAGGCGCTGCGCCTGTGCAAGGAGTTTGCCCAGGAGCGGGCCAACCTCTCTGTCGAGCGCATCGCCGACCGCATGGGCGTGACGCACGACAGCCTCTACAAGTGGCTGGCCACGGGCCGCCTGCCGGCCATCCTGATCCCGGCCTACGAGCTGGCCTGCGGTTGCCACTTCGCCAGCGACTGGCTGGCCGCCAGCGCCGGCCGCATGGTGATCGAGCTGCCCACCGGCCGGCGTGCCGGGCAGACCGACATGGTGGAGCTCAACAGCGGCTTCGCCGCCGCGCTGCAGCTGCTGACCGACTTCTACGCCAACCCCGGCTCTGACCCCGCCGAGACCGTGATCGCTCTGAGCAGCCACATGGAACAAGTGGCGTGGCACCGCGCCAACGTGGCGCGCCACGCCGAGCCCGAACTGGAGTTCTGACCCCATGACCCGCAAGACCAACTACACAAACGCCGCCCAGCAGCGCCTGGTGAAGGTGATCCTGGCCCTGTTCAGCGACGTCGTCCACGGCATGGCGCCGAGCACCCTGGCCAAGACCGTGGGTTGCAGCGCCCCGGTCATCACCCGCGACCTGGACAACCTGGCCACCGCCGGCCTGGCTGAGCGCGATGAGGCCACCGGCCTGTGGCGCCTGACCACGCGTCTGCCGCAGCAGGCCATCAAGGTCTGGACCGCCATCGACCGGGCGCAGCGCCGGCTGGACGACAGCCGCGCGCGCTTCATGACGCAGCCCGACTGAACCCCACGAACCACAACCAAGAAAGGAACCCCACGTGACCGCAGGACGTAAACCCATCGCCGCCGACGTGATCGACATGACCGAGGGAGGCCTCGACACCGGCAAGGTCGAAGGCGCCATGGCACAGATGCGCGCCGACGGCCAGGCGCTGGCCCTGGCCCAGCAGCAGCACGAGAGCGCCGTGCGCGCCGTGGCCACCCAGCTGGGCTACCAGCTGCCGGCCGACTGCACCGACCCCGACCTGATCCAGCGCGATATCAGCGCCAACATGCGCCGCAGCGTGGAGGCCTGCCTGGAGGTCGGGCGTGGGCTGGCGGTGTTGAAGGCGGCTTGCCAGCACGGTCAGTTCGTCGCCCGCCTGGAGGTGCTGGGGATCGAAACTCGTGTGGCGCAGCGGTTCATGGCCTCGGCCGCCAAGTTCTCAAATGCGGCGTCAACGCCGCTTTTGAAGGCCGCAGGCAACCAGACCAAGCTGTTCGAGATGCTGGTCCTCGACGACGAGCAGATCGAGGAGCTGGAGCTGACCGGCCAGACCGGCGAGCTCAAGCTCGATGACATCGCCACCATGAGCGTGAAGGAACTGCGCGCGGCGCTGCGCGAGACGCGCGAGGAAAAGACCGCCGTGGAGAAGGTGCTCAGCGACAAGAACGCCGCCATGGACAAGCTGCGCGCGCAGGTCAAGCGCATCGAGAAGCTGCCGCCCGAGGAGGCGCTGGCCAACCTGCAGCGTGAGGCCACGTCCATCGCCAACGACGCTCTGGGCGCCATCCGCGGCGGTGTGCGCCAGGCATTGATCGCCCTGAACGACACGCCCGACACGCCGAACAAGGTGGTCTTCATGGCCGGCCTGGTCGGCCAGCTGCAGGCCGACCTGAACGCCCTGCGCGAGGAGTTCAACCTGCCCGACGTGTCCACCGCCGCAGCGCAGCAGCTGGCCAGCGAAGTGGCGCAGTGGGCCCAGTAACCGGACGTACCCCCAGCCCGCCATGCCGATCAACCCCGTGCTCACGCAACGCCTGGTGCAAGTGGCTCAAGCCGCCGCCGCGGCCCCGGCCGGCGGCAAGCAGGCCGTCTACGCCGCCGCCTGCCAGGAGCTGGGCATCAGCCTGGCCACCTTGCACCGCCACCTGGGAAAGGTCTCCATGAAACCCGAACGCAAGCAGCGCAGCGACGCCGGCGAGGTGACGCTCAGCCGCGAGGAGGCGATCGCCATCAGCGCCGCGCTGATGGTCAGCCACCGCAAGACCAACAAGCGCCTCATGTCCATCGGCCAGGCCGTGGAGGTGATGCGCGCCAACGGCGAGGTGCGTGCCGAGCGCGTCGATCCCGCCACCGGCGAGCTGCGCCCACTGTCGGACAGCGCCATCGCCCGAGCCCTGCGCAGCTACGGCCTGCACCCCGACCAGCTCAACCGGCCCACCCCGGCGGTGGAGCTCAAAAGCCTGCACCCCAACCACGTCTGGCAGATCGACGCCTCGCTGTGCGTGCTGTACTACCTGAACGCCCGCACCGAGGCCGAGAGCGGCCTGCAGGTGATGGAGCGCGACAAGTTCTACAAGAACAAGCCGGGCAACCTCAAGCGCATCGAGGCCGACCGCGTCTGGTCCTACGAGGTGACGGACCACCACAGCGGCGCCATCTTCGTGCACTACGTGCTGGGCGCCGAGAGCGGCGCCAACCTGGCGGAGAGCTTCATCGCCGCCATCCAGCCGCGCGAGGCTGACCCGCTGCACGGCGTGCCCTTCATCCTGATGATGGACATGGGCAGCGCCAACACCAGCGGCCTGTTCGCCAACCTGGCGCGCCGGCTGCAGGTCAAGACCATCGCCCACGCGCCGGGCAACGCCCGCGCCACCGGCCAGGTGGAGAAGGCGCGCGACCTGATCGAGAAGAGCTTCGAGTCCGGCCTGCGGCTGAGCCCCGTTCGCGACCTGGCCGAACTCAACGCCCAGGCCCAGCGCTGGGCCCGCTGGTTCAACGCCAACAAGGTGCACAGCCGCCACGGCCGCACGCGCTACGACCAGTGGTTGACCATCACGCCCGAGCAGCTGCGCCTGGCCCCGCCGGTGGAACTGTGCCGCGAGCTGCTCACGCACGAGCCGGAAACCCGCACCGTGACCGACACGCTCACCGTGTCGTTCAAGGGCCGCGAGTTCGACGTGCGTGCCGTGCCCGGCGTGATGGTGGGCGAGAAGCTGCGCATTGCTCTGAACCCCTACGTGCTGGACGCCGCCACCGTGGTGGACACCGACGCCGACGGCAACGAGGCGCTGCACACCATCCCGCTGGTGGTGCGCGACGAGGCGGGATTCCGCGCCGACGGAAACGTGATCGGCGAGGACTGGGCCCGCCCGGCCGACACCGCCCTGGACGGCAACCGCAAGGAGGTGGAGCGCTTCGCCATGGACGCCGCCACCGACGCGGAGGCCGAGGCCAAGCGCAAGGCCAAGGCCGTGCCGTTCGGCGGCCGGATCGACCCGTTCAAGGTGATCGAGCAGGCGCCCGAGCGCACCTTCCTGCCGCGCCGCGGCACTGAGCTGGCCACCACGGTCAGCACCACCGCCGCGCCGGCCCGCGTGCTCAGCCAGTTCGAGGCCGCCAAGGCGCTGGTGGCGCGCGGCGTGGCCATGAGCCCCGAGCTGGTGGCCACTCTGTGCAACGGCTGGCCCGACGGCGTGCCCGAGGACCAGCTCGATGACCTGCAGGCCCGCCTGACGGTGCGCGCCGGCCTGCGCGTGGTGGCGGGAGGCGGCGCATGAAAGCCGTCCTCGAAGCCCTGGGCCTGAGCCAGCGCGACCTGGCGCGAGAGACGGGCCTGAGCCAGCCCACCGTCAGCCGCATCGCCGGCGGCACCTGGCCGGCGCGCGGCGCCACGCAGGCTCGCCGGAAGCTGGATGCCTGCCTGCGCGCCCATGGCGCCACGCCAGCCCAGCTGCTGGCCCTGTATGCCGCCCCTGAAACCAAGTTGGCCCCGGGCGTTGCAGCGCCCGAGGCCGCCCCTGAAGCCCCCAACCAAACGGAAACCCCCGAGGAGGAAACCATGCTACTGGAAAACCAATCCCTGACCCCGGACGCGAAGCGTCACTTCAACCTGCCGCGCAGTCCCTTTGTGGACGACGTGCAATCGCCCGACGACGTGTTCCAGACGCCCAGCGTGCGCTACGTGCGCGCCACGCTGATGGACTGCGCCGTTCACCACGGCTTCCTGGCCGTGGTCGGCGAGAGCGGCGCCGGCAAGTCCACGCTGGCCGAGGACCTGGAGGAGCGCCTCAAGACGGACCAGCGCGACGTGGTGGTCATCCGCCCCTATGTGCTGGCCATGGAGCAGAACGACCAGAAGGGCAAGACCCTGAAGTCGAGCCACATCGCCGAGGCGATCGCCTCCGCGCTGGACCCGCAGCTCAAGGTCAAGAGCTCGCCCCAGGCCCGCTTCGAGCAGGTGCACCAGTTGCTCAAGGCCAGCCGGCGCGCCGGTCGCCGGCATCTGCTCCTGATCGAGGAGGCGCACGGCCTGCCCACCGCCACGCTCAAGCACCTCAAGCGCTTCCTGGAACTCAAGGACGGCATGCAGCGGCTGCTGGGCGTGGCACTGATCGGCCAGCCCGAGCTGCGCGACCGCCTCTCCAGCCAGAACGCCGAGGTGCGCGAGGTGGCGCAGCGCTGCGAGGTGGTCGAACTGGACCCGCTGGACGCCGAGCTGGAGGGCTACCTGCGCCACAAGTTCGCCCGCTTCGAGCTGAAGTACGAGGACGTGTTCGCCCCCGACGCGGCCGACGCCATCCGCGCCCGGCTGATCCGCATCCCGCGCGGCGGCAAGGCCAGCGACGCGCGCAGCATGTGCCACCCGCTGGTGGTGAACAACCTGGTGTGCCGCGCCATGAACGCCGCCGCCCGCGCCGGCTGGCCGCAGGTGGACGCGCAAGTGATCAGGGGGTGCTGAGCCATGGTCAAGTGTGTGATCCACATCACCCTGGCCGATGGCCTGAGCTTCAGCCACGAGGGCCTGTACCCGGACCCCGTCGAGGCGGCCCTGGTCGCCAGCCAGGCCTTCCCCGACGCCAGCAAGATCTCTGTGGAGGCCGTGTGAAGCAGCCCCACAACTTCGCCCCGGGCGTCCTGGAAGGGCCGCACCGCCGCCGTCGCGCCCTGTCTGCCGACCAGTTGGAGGCCATCGGCCGAGCCCTGCTGTTGATCAGCGGCCTGGCCTCCGGCGCGGTCGCCGTCGGCTTCATCGCCGGCTACCTGCATGTGGGAGGCGCACTGCTGTGAGGCCGATCCTTCCCCATAACGAGGCGCTGGTGGCGCATGTCACCAGGCACCAGCCCATCGGCGCAGCCGAGCTGTTCACCGCCTGCGCGGCCTCGGGCGAGAGCCCGCGCCAGTTCCAGAAGCGGCTGATCTACCTCAAGTCCACCGGCTGGATCGACAACCCGATTGAGCGCGGCCGTGTGGTCTGGCGCGCCTGTGTGGCCCGGCCCATGCACATCGCGCCCGGCCCAACGCCGGCGGCCAAGCCGGCGCCGGAGGCCCCGTATGTGGGCGCCGTGGCGCTGCCGCGCCGCGTGAATGTGATGCACGGTCCGGTGTACCGCGAGACGCCCGGCCAGCCCGCGCGCGCCGGCGCCTCGGACCATGCGGCCCTGCCCAGCGTGGTACTGGGCCAGCGTCGCGCCTACGGGAGCCGCAGCGCATGAGCCTGGTCAACTGCCCCGCCTGCGGCGCCGAGATGACGATGGATGTGGTGTTCGCCCACGACGAGCTGCGCCGCGCCATGCACGAGGTGATGCTGATCAGCCTCCCGCTGGCCACGCTGGTGCTGCGCTACCTGGGCCTGTTCCGCCCGGCCAAGAACAGGCTGAGTCCCTCGCGCATGGCCAAGCTCGCCGGCCAGCTGCTGCCCGACCTGCAGCGTGGCGCCATTACGCACCGTGGCCGCGACTGGACCATGCCGTTGGACGGCTGGCGCGCCGGCCTGGAGGCCATGCTGGAGAAGGCCGCCGCAGACAAGCTCACGCTGCCGCTGGAGAACCACAACTACCTCTACACGGTGCTGGTCGGCCTGGCCGACAAGGTGGAGGCGGTAGCGGAAGCCCAGCGCGAGACCGAACGCCGCAGCGCGCCGCGCCAGGACACGGTGCAGGTGCGCGGCCAGGCCATGAGCGTCGGCGACGCGCTGCAGGTGGTGCACGGCGCGCGGGACCCTGCGCTCGCCAAGCTGGATGCCGACACCCGCCGGGCCGCTCCCATGCCCGCCGAGGTGCGCGCCAGGCTGGCCCAGCTGCGTGGCGGCACCGCTCCCAAAACCACTCACCAAACCAAGGAAACCCCATGACGGAAACGACCATCCCCGCCGGCTACTGGCAAGACGCCAACGGCAACCTGATCCCTGAGGCCAAGGTCAAGGACATCGACAAGCTGCGCCACCAGGTCGTGAGCGACCTGTGCATCATGGCCGAGCGGCAGTCCCAGGGCCTGGCCAGGTTCAAGGCCTGCGCCATGCAGGACGTGGCTGCGCTGGTGGCCACGAGCCTGGAGCAGTACGGCGTCAGGAGCGGCGGCGAGAAAGGCAACATCACGCTCACCAGCTTCGACGGCAAGTACAAGCTGGTGCGCCAGATGCAGGACCGCATCGTCTTCGGCGAGCAGCTGATGGCCGCCAAGGCACTGATCGACGAGTGCGTGCACGCCTGGAGCGAGGGCAGCAACGACAACGTCAAGGCGCTGATCAACCACGCCTTCCAGACCGACAAGGAAGGCAAGATCAACACCGCCCGCGTGCTGGGCCTGCGTCGCCTGGACATCAAGGACGAGACCTGGCAGCAGGCCATGCAGGCGATCAGCGACAGCATGCAGACCGCCAGCACCAAGCCCTACATCCGCTTCTACAAGCGCCATGAGGGCACTGGCGAGTACCTTCCCATCAGCCTGGACGTGGCCGCCGTATGAGCCGCAATCCCTGGTGGCCCGATGACGACGGCCAGGACAAGACGCCCATCGGCCCGACCGATGTCTGAACCGATCTCCTCCCTGATCAAGTCGCGCCGCGAGGCCGCTTGATGTTGCCCCGGCCGGGTTCACCTGGCCGGGGACTTTTTACATCTGGAACCACACTTCTGGGTATCCACCGGGCTGAGACCCACAACGCGACCGGCACCAACGGACGCCGATGCGCCGAGAACCTGATTCAAAACGATTCTGAGCCGACGAAACGACCGCCGGTGATACGTCGCCTAGCCACGGGCGTCCATCGCATCCCAGGCCGTTCTGTCGAAACGAGGAAAAAAGCATTTCAACCTGTCACACAGCACCATGAGCACCAAACCCGCCAACCGTCAAAACCACCTGGCCGCCATCCACATGGCGCAGAAGGCGCTGGGCCTGTCCAGCGACGATGCCCAGGCGCTGAAGCTGGCCGTGACCGGCGTGGCCAGCGCGGCCGACATGACGGCGATGCAATGCCGTCAATACCTCGCCCACCTGAGCGACCTGCAGGCCCGTGCGGCCGTGGCCCGCGGTCAGAAGCCGGCCTACCAGCCCGAGCGGCCGGCGCGTGAGCGCGCCCACCCCGACAGCCTGGACGAGCGCTGGCAAAAGGCCCGCTCCCTCTGGCATGCGCTGGTGGTCGCCGGGCATGTGCGCACCGACACCGATGCGGCGCTGATGGCCTACGTGCGGCGCCAGGCGCCCGTGGAGCATTGGCGCTTTCTCAACACCCACCAGATCAACCAGGTGATTGAGGCGCTCAAGCGCTGGTGTGTGCGGGTGGGCGTGCCGACCGAGCGCGCGGCAAGCGAGGAGCCCGCCCATGGCTGAGCGCCGCGTCACCGCTGCCGAGCTGGCGGTGCTCGAGAACATGCTGCCGCCCGGCCTGACCCCGGACATGAAGGACGTGGCCGGCTGCCTGTTCACCGCCCTGGTGCTGCAGGACGAGCGCGCGGGACGCACGGCGGTACGGGGACCCTGGCTGGAGTTGCTGCAGGCGCTGGCCCGCGCAGCGCTGGCGCAGCTGCAGTACCTGTGTGACCACAAGGGCGGCGCGCCGGTGTACCTGGCCAAGGGGGTGGCGGTGCACCTGTCGGCGCGCGATCGCGCCATGTGTGCCGAGTTCCGCGGCGACTACCGGGTGCTGGCGCGCAAGTACAAGCTGACCGAGATGCGCGTGCGCCAGATCGTGGACGCCTGGCAGCGCGAGCGCTTCCTGGCGCGCCAGCAGGGCCTGCCCGGGCTGGACTGAGGCGCTGGTGATTTGGATCAGTGTCTGGTCGAGTGCTCCGGGCCAGCACGGGCCGGTCTCGATGGCGACTCTCGTCACCGCAGATCAAAGCTGTCGATCGTCCGAGGTGCACGCCCTTGCCATCGGGTAGAACTGCCTGCGCCTTATGCACGAACTCGCTCTGTGCACAAGCTATAGTCCCCTCAAGAATGCGCCCGCGGCTTAACTGCAAGGTCGTACGGTGCTCGAAGCAGGCGTGCCAGGTTTCACAGAGCTTTCATACTTGCGTGTTTGCTCAGTGCGCTGGCCGCAAATCCAGGTCGCAAGTCACTTTCAGGAGGAAGTCGTGCCCAGAATAATCCGCATCGCCCAACTTATCCCGCAAGTGTTGCCGAATACATTAAGTTAGAGCGCATGTCTAGTCTTCTACAGTACCTACCCGCTACCGTTGTTGCAGCGATACTGCTCTTCGTCGTGAAGGAGGTAGTTGAGGCTGTGCGCCGGTACCGTGCTGACGCCAGAAAGACTCAGGCGCTGAAGAGGTTGCTGGCGCGGGAATGCGAGCTCAATTTGTGGTCCATTAAATCCCTGCGGGGAATCTTCATCAATGCACCTAAGCTTGACGACGAGAATCCGCAGATATCTGTCCAAATTGAACAGCGTCCGAGCGGTAGGTCGATTGCTCGAATCGGATCGTATGACGGAGGCGCAGAGACGACGCGAAATGTGCCCGACGTACATCGCGACCTCATGTCCAAGCATCTCTTCGACATTGCGGCCTTGGATAGGAAGCTCTTCGCGGTTTTCGAACCGGCCTACGACTCCCTCGCCACGCTCGAACACGTGCGCGAGTCGCTGGTGCATATTCATGAATCAGAGGACGAGACTAATAATCCAGACCTTCTGCGTAGCCTAGCCGACTATGCTCTCGGTGAGTTAGCGAAGACGGAGGCCGCTCTGGGTGCTTTGTATCTGCACTGCACAGGCAAGAGTCTTGAAACACACAGATTGCGATAAAGCGCTCCTAGCGCAAGTCGCCGGTTACCTTCGTTAGGCCACCTTTGGAAACAATGAGCAAACCCTCAAAACCATCAGCCTTCTGGCTAATTGGACTTTGGCTTGTGATAATTTTTGTTTGGGCGGGATCGGGATTCTGGCTCTCCGAAAAGCCCGAACGAGGCACCTTTGGCGATATGTTCGGTGCGATCAATGCCCTTTTTTCTGGGCTTGCATTCGCAACACTGATCTACACAACATGGCTGCAACGCGAAGAACTTGCGCTGCAGCGCGAAGAGTTAGCCTCAACGAGGGAGGAGCTCGCTGGTCAGAAAGAACAACTGGAGCAGCAAAGCGGCACATTTGAACTGCAACGCTTTGAAAGCACGTTCTTCTCTTTGCTCGAGGCGCATAGACAGATCGTTTCGTCCATGGATCTTGTCGGTGATAACAACAGGGTAACGAAGTCCAGAGACTGCTTTAAGGTTTGGTATAAGAGATTGAAAAATATTCACGCTGCCTACGCGTTCTACCAACCCGAGAAAGATGCAGCGCTTGCTACAGTTCAAGACATCTATTCACGCCTTTACGATGAGCTTCAGTCCGAAGTAGGTCACTACTTTCGAACGCTCTACCATATCGTCAAGCTCGTTAATGAATCCGGCGTACCAAACAAGCAGCGATACACCAGCCTGGCAAGAGCACAACTTTCCAGCTACGAACAAGCATTCCTTTTTTACAACTGCTTAAGCACACAGGGCGACAAGAAATTCAAGCCTCTTGTTGAAAAGTACGCTTTGCTGGAGAACTTACCTACCGAATTGCTTCTCTTCCCGCGTCTTCATATTCCACTTTACGCAGCTTCAGCATATGGCGACGATTACGATTCAATTTGGGAGCGCCATGAGCTCAACCAACTCCCTGCTTGAGGCAAAGTGCCCTAACGGATCGGTCAAGCGGGCGCCGCTTACCTTGGGCGTTGAGCGTCCGCTTCGACATCACGCCAGTGCCTGCTCCTGGTCGATTACGTGAGTGCATGGGCGACACACAACCGACCGCGCTTGGCCGACTTGATGCAGATCTAGCAGCCAATCTCGCGGCCAAGATCCAGCCGCCCGCCGCCTCTGACCGCAATTGCGTAACGATGCCGGACGAGCCGTGAGATACCCGGCTCAGCCTCCCGACCGCCTATCGCGGCGTAGTTGCCGACTTTGATGGCACAGACCGGCCGTCCGGTGATGTCGCCCTCATCCATGAGCGCCGCCAGTCGCCCCTCCGAAGGATGGACCGGCCCCCAAATTACTAAAGCTCTTTAGTTCGTCCCCTACGCCCCGCCGCGCGACAGTGCGGCCATGGGCACCAAACCTCTCCACATCTTCAGGCCGGGCCGGCACACCGCCATGGGCGGGCAGGCGCTGAGCTTTTCCGAATCGGACCTGCGCGCCACTGTGGCCGCCTACGACCCGGCGCGGCACGAAGCACCGCTGGTGGTGGGCCACCCGCGCCACGATCTGCCGGCCTACGGCTGGGTGGCCGCGCTGCAGTACAGCGATGACGGCCTGGAGGCCACACCCGCCCAGGTGAACCCTGAGTTCGCCGAGCTGGTGACGGCGGGCGCCTTCAAAAAGATCAGCGCCTCGTTCTACGCCCCGGACGCGCCGAACAACCCGGTGCCCGGCGTGTACTACCTGCGCCACGTCGGCTTCCTGGGCGCACAGCCGCCAGCCGTTAAGGGCCTGCGCCAGCCGTCCTTTGCCGACGACGAGGCGGGCGTGCTGACCTTCGGCGAGTGGGACGACATGACCAACGCCGGCCTGTGGCGCAACCTGCGCGAGTGGATCCTCGGCAAGTTCGGCCCCGAGGAGGCCGACAAGGTGCTGCCCGGCTACGAGGTGCGCTCGCTGGAGCTGGGCGCACAGGAAGAGATCAACAAGGCGCGCGCCGAAGAGGCCTCGCCGCTGCCGGCGTTTGCCGACCCCACCGTTTCCCCCACTGCACAGGAGTCCACCGTGACCGATCAGGAAGCCGCGCAGCTGCGCGCCAACAACGAGGCCCAGGCCCGGCGCATTGCCGAGCTCGAAGCCGCCGCCACCGCTGCCAAGCAGGCCGCCGTGCACCAGGCCAACGTGGCCTTCTGCGACGGCCTGGTCACCCAGGGCCGGCTGCTGCCCGCCGCGCGCGACGTGGTGGTGGCCACGCTGGACCACCTGGCGGCCCAGCCCACGCCGGTCGAGTTCGGCGAAGGCGAGGCCAAGGGCCCGCTGGCCGAGGGCCTGAAGGCCATGCTGGCCGCGCTGCCGGCCCAGGTGACGTTCGGCGAGAGCGCCACGCGCGAGCGTGCCGCGGGCGCTGAAATCCAGGCCCAGGACGACGCCGTGGCCTTCGGCGAGAACGCTGACCCCGATCGCCTGGCGCAGCACAAGGCCATCCAGGCCCACATGGCTGCGCACAAGGTGGACTACGCCACCGCCGCGCGCGCCGTCATCCAGTAACCCCATCCGCACAGGAGCACAGCAACCATGGGACGTTTGAGCAAGCTGCGGGTCGTTGACCCGGTCCTCACCAACCTGGCCACCGGCTACACCAACGAGCAGTTCGTGGGCGATCAGCTCATGCCGTTCGTGATGGTGGACAAGGAAGGCGGCAAGATTCCGTTGTTCGGCAAGGAGCACTTCAAGGTCTACAGCACCGAGCGCGCGCTGCGCGCCAAGTCCAACCGCATCAACCCCGAGGACATCGGCTCGGTGGACATCGCGCTGGACGAGCACGACCTGGAATACCCGATCGACTACCGCGAGGACGCCGAGAGCGCCTTCCCGCTGCAGGCGCGCGCCACCAACACTGTGGTGGAGGGCATCCGCCTGCGCCACGAGAAGATGGTGGCCGACCTGGTGCAGAACCCCGCCAATTACGCCACCGGCAACAAGATTGCGCTGAGTGGCACCAGCCAGTTCACCCACGCCAGCAGCGACCCCGAGGGTGTGATCAGCGACGCCAAGGCCGCCGTGCGCGCCAAGGTGGTGAAGGAACCGAACACCATGGTGATCGGCTACGCCACCTGGCGCGTGCTGAAAAAGCACCCTCAGCTCAAGGCCATCCTGAGCGACACCCGCCCGCGCCTGGTGCAGCTGGCGGACCTGCGCGAGATCTTCGAGATCCCGAACATCGTGATCGGCCGCGCCGTGATGGCCAACGACGCGGGCGTGACCAGCGACATCTGGGGCGACAGCATCGAACTGGCCTACGTGCCCGGCGCCGGTGGCGAGCGCAGCCCGTATGAGCCGAGCTTTGGCTACACGCTGCGCAAGCGCGGCAACCCGGTGGTGGACACCCGCACCGAGGACGGGAAGATCGAGCTGATCCGCAACACGGACATCTTCCGCCCCTTCCTGCTGGGCGCCGATGCCGGCTACCTGATCAGCGACACCAACGCCTGATGAGGGGATGAGCATGGCCACCACCAACCCCACGCCAAAACCCGCCGCCACCGACAAGACCGCCACCTTCCTGGTCGGCGACTGCCCGATCGCGCACGACAAAGAGATCTACCAGCCCGGCGACGAGATCGCCCTGACCGAGGCCCAGGCCAAGCGCCTGGGCGCCAAGGTCAAGCCCGCGCCGGCCAAGACCACCAAGGAGTAACCCCCGATCATGAAGACCGAAAAAATCCTGATGGCGGTGACCATCGCCGCCGCCGCCGCACTCGCGCGCTTTCGCTTCGTTGACTTCACCGGCAACCCGGCCGGCGCCGGCGAGCGCGCCCTGGGCGTGGCCAACACCGACTATGCGCAGGGCGAGCAGGCCGGCGTGGCCACGCATGGCGAGATTTTGGTGGAAGCCGGCGCCGCCGTGGCGGTGGGCGCGGAGGTGGAGTCCGACGGCTCCGGCCGCGCCATCACCAAGACCACCGGCGTGGCCTTTGGCGTGGCGCGCGACGAGGCGCTGGCCGCGGGCGACATCATCCGCGTGCTGCGCTGAAGCCCGCCAGGTAGCGCGCCATGACCTACGCCACCCTGGACGACCTGGTCCGCGCCGCCACCGGCGGCTGGGACGAGCTCGCCCAGCGGGCCGCGCCCAGCGCGCTGGTGGACGGCGCGCTGCTGCAGGCCACGGCGGCGGCGGGCGACCGCAGCGCCTGGAGCGCCGAGGCGCAGGCCGAGGCCGACGCCGCGCTGGCCCGGCTGACCGACGCCCTGGAGCGCGCCAGCCGCCACGCGGACACCTACTTGTTCCCGCGCTACCGCGCCGTGCTGCCACTGGCCGCCGAGCTGGTGCAGGGCTCGGACCTGCCCAGCGTGGTGGCCGCGATCGCGCTCAAGCGCCTCTATGGCACCAGCGTGCCCGAGGAGCTGCGCCGCGGCACCCAGTGGGCCGACGACTACCTGCGCGACCTGGCCAAGGGCACGGTCAGCCTGGGCGGCGCCGACGCCACCGTGGCGCAGGCGCCGGGCCAGGCACGCACGCGCGCGCCGGCCAAGGCGTTCGACTGGACGGGGTACTGACATGCAGGCCCTGGCCACCAACTTTCTGGCGCTGGAATCGGAGCTGATCGCTCGGCTGCGCGAGCAGCTCGCCGGCCACCAGCCGGCGGTGCACGTGCTCAGCGCCGCCGACCTGGACGGCGTGATCGAAGAAAAGCAGCTCACCCCGGCCGTGCACCTGGTCTACCAGGGCTACCGCGTGGCCGAGGGGCGCAGCGATGGCCGCGCCGCCCGCATCGAGCAGACCTGGCTGGCCGTGGTGGCCACGCGCAACACCCGGGCCCTGAAGACGGGCGACGCGGCGCGCGCCCAGGCGGGGCCGCTGGCCCAGCGGGTGATCACGGCCTTGATGGGCTGGCAGCCCGCCAGCGCCACCAAGCCGCTGCGCCTGGACAGCGGCCCGGCCGCCGGCTTCAGCGCCGGCCACCAGTACCTCCCCTTGGCCTTCGTGGCCGAAACCCTGGCGAAAGCCCCTTGAACTGAAGGACAGCCCCCATGCTCACCTCCCGCATTTTTCGACCCGTGCTGAACGCCGGCGTGGTGTACGCCCGCGCCGTGGGCAGCGCCGCGCCGCTGCAATCCATCGGCGGCCTGGAAGAGCTTCAGCTCGCCATTGAGGAAGACATCAAGAAACAGCCCGACTACACGCGCGGTGGCGGCGGCAACCGCGCCCAGGTCAGCCGCGTCAAGGCGGTGACGATGAAGGCCAAGCTGCAGGACGTGAACCCGGTGAACATGGCGCGCGCCGTGTTCGGCTCCACCAGCGAGGTGGCCGGCGCCACCGTCACCGGTGAGGCGGTGGAGGCGTACAAGGGCGGCCTGATCCGCTTGGCGCACCTCACGCCCAGCGCCGTGACGCTGAAGAAGGCGGCCGTGACCATTACCGCGGCCGGCAACTACGAGGTGCGGCCCGAGGGCCTGTTCATCTTCGACACCGCCGCCGACATCGTGGACGGCGACGACCTGACGGTGGACTACGCGCACAGCGGCTACGACCTGATCCAGGCACTGACCATGGCCGCGCCGATCCTGGAGATGAGTTATGCCGGTGTGAACGAGGCCATGGAAGGCGCGCCCAGCGTGGTGGATCTGTTCCGCGTGCAGCTGGGCGCCACCAAAGGCCTGGGCCTGATCGACAAGGACTTCGGCACGCTGGACGTGGAAGGCGAGGTGATGCTGGACGCGAGCAAGACGGGCGCGGGCTTGTCCAAGTTCTTCCGCGTGCAGATGGCGTAAGCCCCAGGCAGGCGCGCGCCCATGGCCATCAAGCCGGTTGAGATACTGATCAAGGCGCGGGACGAGGCGTCTGGCGTCTTTGGCGCGCTGCAAGGCAAGCTGGCCGGCATCGGCGTGGCCATTGCCGGTTACTTCGGCATCTCGGCCTTCGCGGGCGCGGTGCGTGGCGCGGCCGATCTGGAGGCCAAGCTCTCGGAGGTGAAGGCCGTCAGCGGCGCCTCCGCCGAGGAGATGAAGCTGCTGCGCAAGGCGGCGGAAGACGCTGGCGCGACCACCAAGTACACCGCCACCGAAGGCGCGGATGCGCTGGGTAATTTGACCCGCGCCGGCCTGTCCGCCAAGGACGCGATCGCCGCGCTGCCGGCGACCTTGTCGTTGGCGCAAGCCGGCGGCATCGGCCTGGGCGAGGCCTCCGAATTCATCACCAAGGCGGTGATGGGCATGGGCCTAGCGTTCAGCGACGCGAGTCGCGTGGCCGACGTGCTGGCCGCCGGGGCCAACGGCAGCAACACCAGCGTGACAGGCCTGGCGCAGGCGCTGAGCTACACCGCGCCGGTGGCGAACAGCCTGGGGCTGAGCCTGGAGACGACGGTCGCCATCATCGGCAAGTTCGCCGACGCCGGCATCGACGCCAGCCGCGCGGGAACCGCGCTGAATGCCATCCTGAGCCAGTTCAGCGACCCGGCCAGCAAGTTCCGCCAGGAACTGGGCACGGCCGGCATCACGACCAACGACTTCGAGAAGGCGCTGCACCAGTTGGCCGCCGCCGGCTCCACCGGGGAGCGGGCCATCCTGGCCGTCGGCACCGAGGCGGGCCCGGCGCTGCGCGCGCTGCTGAACCAGGGCATGGGCGCGTTGGACGAGCTCAAGGGCAAGCTGGACAACGCGGGCGGCAGCGCCGCCGCCGTGGCCGCCGTCATGCAGGACAACCTGCGCGGCGCCACTGACGGCCTGGCCAGCGCCTGGGACACGGTGAAGAACGCGCTGGCCACGCCGGTGCTGCCGGTGCTCAAGGATGGCGTGACGCAGTTGTCGGCGGCCTTGAGTTCGGCCGTTTCCAGCGGGACAGTGGGACGCTTTGGCGAGGCGATCGCCACCGCGTTCCAGGGCGGGATCAAGTGGGCGCGCGAGTTCGCGGCGCAGGTGGACTTTGGCGCGTTGGCCACGCGCCTGCAGGCCTTTGCCACGCAGACGCAGGAGGTGTTCACCCAGATCGGCGAGTACGCCAGGAACGCGGGCAACATCGTGCAGACGGTGTACGGCGTCATGTCCGCCGGAACCAACACCGTGCTGGTAGTGATCTACAAGCTGGGCGAAGCCTTCTCCGGTGTGGCCAGCAACATCCAAAGCGGCCTGGCGCTGCTCTATGAGGGCTTGTCCAAGATCACCTTTGGCGCCGTCTCTGCCGCGTACAAGCAGGCCGCCGATTCCATCCGCGAATCCGCCGGCGCAACCTGGGCCGCCAGCGAGGCCTTTGCCAAGAAGGCAAACGAGGCGTTCAACCGGGCAGCCGAGGGCGCCGTCATGGCGCAAAACGGCTGGGTCGGCCTCACCGACAGCATGCGCGCCGCCGACCCGCAGGCCGCTGCCAGCGCCCAGGCCATGCAGACCGTGGCCGAAACTCTGAAGGAAGTCGGTGGCGATGCCATGGCCGCCGGCCAGAAGGCCCAGGCCGCCGCCATCCTACATAGGGAAGCGGCCGAGTCGACCCGCGCCGCAGTGGCCGAGCTGAAGCAGGAATACGAGGCCGCGCTGGCCGCAGGCAATGTGCAACTGGCGCTGGAGAAGCTGCAGGCGATGCAAGGTGCCCTGCAGGCCACCAGCGGCCAGGCCAAGCTCACGGGGCAGGACATCGAAAACGCCTTCACCCGCATGGGAGTGACCAGTAGCGCCGAACTGGCGAAGCTGCGCGACGCGGCCCTGCGCGACTACGAGATCATCAAGAATGCCGGTACCAGCACCGCGCGGGACAAAGCCGAGGCCTTCCGCGCCTATGCCGAAAAGGCGATCGCCGCGAACAACGGCGTGGCCACCGAGACGCTGAAAACGGAGGCCGCCATGCGCGGCCTGGAGGTCGTTTCGGACGGCACCGGCAAGGCCATCGTGCGCGCCATGAGCGAGGCCAGCGGCGCCACGCACGGCGTGGGTGATGCAGCGCGGCACGCGGCCGGCGGCTTCGATGGGATGCGCGTCAGTGCCGAACAGGCTGCGGCGGCCATCAAGGCGTTGGACGAGATCAACACCCGCTATGGCCAGGGCGAAGCGGACCGCAAAGGCAAGTACGACCGTCCATCGTCTGACCCCACCAGGACCAGCGACGGTTTCCAGACGAACAAGGACGGTTCGGCGAAGGGAACCTTCACCAACACGCTGCCGCTGGATCAAGCCTACCGTCTGCTGGACGCGAGCAAGTCTGGCAGGGCGATCGACATGACCCAGGCCGAGTACGACGCGGCCGTCAAGCAAGCCAAGAACGCCTACGCCGACATGCAGGCCCTGATGAAGCTGAATCCCGGCTCGGCGTCGGCGGATTACATCAGCGGCATCACCGCCTTGATGGCCGCGACCAAGACGGGGCGCGTGAACATCACTGACCGGCCCTCAACCACGGCGAATGCCGCGAGCGCCGGTACCACCCGGACCGTGGAAGTCAGGCTGCGGACCGATCGCGGGTCCGAAGCCATCCCCACTACCGACGAGGGCGCCGAGGCCCTGGTCCGCGCTCTGAAGCTGGCGCGGCTGTCGTCTTGACCTGAGCGCCCATGATCACCCTGACCTACAACGGCACCACCGCCAGCCTGGCTCAAAACCTGATGTGGATCGACGAGTTCGACTGGAGCCCGATCCAGCAGTCCACCAGCTACAGCACCACCGGCGCGCTGCTGGTGGATGTTGGCACCCGGCAGGCCGGCCGTCCCATCACGCTGCAGGGCACCGACACCGCCGCCTGGATCCCGCGCAGCCTGTGCGAGACGCTGCAGGCCTGGGCCGCCATCGCCGGCGCGCAGTTCACGCTGACGTTGCGCGACACGCCCCGCACCGTGCTGTTCGACCACGACAAAGGCGGTTTCAGCGCCCAGCCCGTCTGGCAGCTGGCCGACGGCGAGCAGCACGCCGACGACCTGTTTCTCCCCACCCTTCGTTTCATGGAGATCTGACCCATGCCGATTCAATCCGGCGACATCAAGCTGCTCAAAAGCGCCGTCATGGCCGACACGCCCGACGGTGGCGGCGCCATGGTCGGCGCCGTGGTGGTTGACGGCCAGTCCAACAACCTGTTCCCCGACACCAGCGCCATGGACCGCGCCTTCGGCCGTGTCAATTTTCGCAAGGTCTTCGGCGTCGCCCACAGCGACGACACTGCCACCGCCATGGGCGCGCACGCCATCCTTACCCAGCCGCCTGCCGATCCGCTGGTGCACTGCGCGCTGCTCAAGACCTCCGGGTGGGCCGACACGCGCGAGCAGGCGCGCTCGCTGGTGGAGCGTTACCTTGCCAAAGGGCCGCGCCTGTCGCCGCGCCTGTACGACATGCACTACGCAGGCTCGATGCAGATCAAGCTGGTTGCGTTCGTCGCCACGGTGGCGTTTCCTGTCAGCGGCGACGGCATCGTGCTGCGCAACCCGAACGGCACCGAGCAGTTCGTTCGCGTGACCAAGACCACGCTGGCGCGCGAGGACATCGCCGTGGCCGAGAACAACGGCGTGGTGATCCTGACGGCCACGGTCGCTACCTGCCAGATTGGGCAGGAACTCGCGCACGATTTCCCAGGCCCGCCCCCTGCTCGGGTGCTCAACGAGTCGCAGTGGACGCAGGTTTACAGCACTACGCTCGCTGGCGGCGCCAAGTTCTACGGCATCAAGCCCTTGGTCAGCGCCGCTGCGCCGGGCGACTACAGTGCCACGGTGGACGGTGGCATCTATACCCCCTTGGTGCCTGCCGCCACCATCGAAAGCCCTGTCATCGACAAGGCCCCGCTCACGGCCCGCGCCGCCGTGCTTGCAACGGCCCGCGCCGCCGTCACGCTACCGGCAGTAACCATGACGCTCGGCCCCGGCAGTGTTCTCACGCTGCCCACGGCCATCGAAGCCAAGTCTGTGGCGTTCACCCACGGCGGCACCGCCTTCGCCAGCGACAGTGCCGGCAACATTACTCAGGGGGGCGTGACTGTCGGCATGGTTGACCTGTCCGCTGGCACAGTGAGCATGGCCTCCAACGCGCCAAGCTACGGCAGCGCGGCACTGACGATGACCTACAAGCCCGGTACGCTGACCGGCGCAACGGCGTTCAGCGCCGCTTTCGGCATCACCCAGGCCAATCAGGGTTTGGGGTTCACCAATGCCTTCGAGCCGCCCCCGGCGCCGGGCAGTTTCACGCTCAGCTACCAAGCGCAGGGCCGCTGGTACGACCTGCCAGACAACTTGCACGGCAAGCTGTCTGGTGCCGACTCGGGTTACGGCGTGGGCACGCTCAATTACGGCACGGGCTCAATGTCGGTCACGCTGGGCGCGATCCCCGACGTTGGCAGCTCGTTGATCGCCACCTGGGGCGACGGCGCCAGCGCCAAGCCTCTGGCGGGCACGCTGCCGGCCCGCTTCGGCGCCGCGCTGACGCTGCCCGCCCGCGCCAAGGGCGAGGGGATCACTGTGACCTGGAGCCGCGGCGGGTCCAACTACACCGCCACCACCAACGCGGCGGGGGCGCTGACGGGCGACGCTACGGGCGCGGTGCAATACGGTGTGCTGACCTTCAATCCGTCCGTGTTCCCGGAGGGTGATGTTGGGTTGGCGTGCACGCTCGGCCCCAACGAATCCAATGCGGTGCAGGCGTCCGCCTACGACAGCGGCCAGTGGCCGTACACGCTGATCGCCGGCCTGCCCGTCGTGCCGGGCTCCTTCAAGGGCACGGTGCTGAGCACGTTCGACCCGCTGGCCGAAACGCCCGTCGATGTGATGCCGGTATGGGATGAGAACGGCGTGATCTACGCCCGCTATCTGGGTGAGGCGCATGCCATCGGCACGCTCGACTACAACACGGGCGCGGTGCTCATCAGCGGCTCGGCCAGCATCCACATGGCCTACCGGGAGGTGCAGACCGTCGCAACCGGATGGAACGCCGGCAGCAGCTACAGCGGCATCTACTACGGCACCAAGAACGTCGCCATCGGTGCCCTGACCGGCGTGACCTACGCCTGGGGTGCCGGCGCCACGGCCCATACCGGCACGCTGACGCCAGGTGCCTGGACGCTGCGCCTTCCTGTGCAGGGGGCCGGCTTGGCGCCCAACGGCCTGTGCTTCCAGCTCGGGGCCGACGTCTACACGCTGGCTGACGGCACCTTGCGCCGCGGCTGGAACGTTGCCAGTGGAGCGCCCGCCACCGCGTCTGCCGGCGCCGCCGCCAGCGACGGCCTCATCACGCTCGCCTCGCTGCCCAGCAACGGCGCGAACGCCGCCACCTGGCACAACGTGGCGGTCAACCAGTCGGGCGGCGAGGTCAGCGCGGGCGTGTTCCGCACCGAGAACGCGCCGCTGAAGATCGGCGTGTTCCAGTTGCAGACGGGCTCGGATGTCGCGCAGGCTGTCTCAGGCGGCACGCTGGGCGGCGGCGGCTTCACCGGCACCGTGGACTTCCAGCGAGGCATCGTGCAGTGGAGCCATGCCGGGGCGCCCATTGACCCGGCCAGCCTGACCTACAACGCCGTGTTTTTGCAGTACCTGCCGCTGGACTCCGGGTTGCTCGGCCTGGAAACCGCCCGCCTGCCGCTGGACGGCAAGGTGCCGATTTTCCGGTCGGGCGACCTGGCCGTGGTGCACCACACGCAGCCGTTGGAGTTGCCCAACCCGGTGACGCGCGACGCCGCGCAAACCCTGGGGCGCCAGCGCATCGCCAGCGTGCGCGTGCTGGACGCCGCGGGCACGGTGGTGCCCGACACGCTCTACACCACCGCACTGGACGCCGGCACGCTGACCGTGCCCAGCGCGTCCGACCTCACGGCGTACACCCAACCCTTGACCGTGGAGCACCGCATCGAGGACATGGTGCTGGTCAGCCAGGCCGACATCAGCGGCAAGCTGTCGTTCACTCGGTCGCTGACGCACGATTTCCCCGAGGGCAGCTACGTGTCGTCCGCGCTGCCCTTCGGCGACCTGTTCGCGCGTGCCCACACAGTATTCGACCAGGCCACCTGGACGGGCGTGTGGAGCGACGCCCTCATCGGCTCGGCCCCCACCGCGAACTTCAACGAGGGGCAGTTCCCCATCGTTGTGACCAACAAGGGGGCTATCACCGAGCGCTGGGCACTGATCTTCACCAGCACCACCGGCTTCAACATTGTCGGCGAGAACGTTGGTGTCATCGGCACCGGAAACACCGCTACCGACTGTTCGCCGCTGAACCCGGCAACCGGCGTGCCGTTCTGGACCGTGCCCGCGCTCGGCTTTGGCGCAGGCCGGTCCACCGGCAACGTGCTGCGCTTCAACACCGACGCCTGCGGCGCCCCGTTCTGGCCGGTGCGCACCGTGCTGCAGGGGCCGGCAACCCTCGCCAGCGATCAATTCACCCTCGCGTTCCGCCTCGACGTGGACCGCCCGTAATCCTCAGGAGTGACCATGACCACCGAAGTGAAAAATTTCAACAGCAGCATGCCGGGCGCCCCGGTGCTCAATGGCACGGCCGGCGCGCTGGCCGCGCTGCTCGACGCGTGTCTCGTCAACGGCTTCGGCCTGCAGACCGTCAGCAGCCTGGTGGTCAGCGGCGGTGTGGCCACGGCCACGGTGCCCGCCACGCCAGCGGCGCAGGTGGGCGCCGTCATCGTTGTCAGCGGTGCTACGCCGGCCGGGCTGAACGGCGAGCAGCGGGTAACGGCCATCGGCGCCAACAGCGTCAGCTTCGCCACCGCCGAGGCGGATGGCAGCGCCACCGGCACCATCACCCTCAAGCTCTCCCCGCTGGGCTGGCTCAAGCCGTACGCCGGCACCAACAAAGCGGCCTACAAGCCGGCCGCGCCCGAGGCCAGCGGCTGCCTGCTGCGCGTGGACGACACCGGCACCACCACGGCGCGCGTGCGCGGCTTCGAGTCCATGAGCGACGTGGACACCGGCCTGGGCCTGTTCCCGACCGACGCGCTGATGAGCGGCGGCGCCTACTGGCCCAAGAGCTCCACGGCCGACGCCACGGCCCGCCCATGGTGGCTGATCGGCGATGCGCGCGGCTTCTGGCTCTACACCGCGCCGGGCGCCAGCGCGCCCACGCAGGGCGTGGTGTTCGGCTTCGGCGACATCGCCAGTCACAAGAGCGGCGACGCCTACGGCTGCGTGCTGCTGGGCGGCGCCTCGGGTGTGCAGGCCGCCACCTCGCGCATCGAGGGCTGCGCCGGCCATGGCCGCGAGGCCACGCGCTACGCCTGGCTGGCCCGCTCGTGGACCGGTATCGGCGGGGCGGTGGCGGCCAAGAAGATCGGCGCTCTCAACACCGGGGCCGGTTACAGCGGCGAGGCCGCCTACAACGGCGACGCGCTGAATTACCCGAACGGCCCGGACAACGGCCTGACCGTCACGCCCATCTCGCTGGCCGAGTCCACCGCGCTGCGCGGCACGCTGCCCGGGCTGCTGCACTGCCCGTTGCAGGCCGCCAGCGCGTTCCAGACGGGGGACGTGGTGGACGGCACGGGCACCTACGCCGGGCGCAAGCTGCGCGCGCTGCGCGTCGGCACCACCGGCAACACGAGCGCGTCCGGCGTGCTGTTCGTTGACCAGACCGGGCCGTGGAGGAACTGACGCATGCCCGCAGCACGGTACTGGCGCATCGTCGGCATTGACACCTGGGGTGGCGGCGATCTGGAGCTGAGCGAGCTGCAGTTGCACGACGCCAGCGGACGCGTCGATCAGCTCGCTACGTTGACCTGCAGCCACGCGCCCATCGCAGGCTCGCTGACTGCGCTGGGGGACGGAAGCACGGCCGCAACGGCACGCTGGTCTCGCGCGCAGTACAGCGCGTCGTCTTTCTGGCTTCAGTGGGACTTCGGGGTGGCTGTCACCAAGGACGTGCTTGCATTCGCTGTTGGCACACCTCCTGTGTCCGGTAAGTCTCCGCGGAGCGCGATCCTGCAGGGGTCGGATGTTGCATCCAACTGGGCGACCGCCTATTGCGGTGAGCAAATTCCGCCGGCTGAAAACGTCATAACGAGCCCGTTGTTTGTTCGGGCACCGTGGTCGAGCACGTACAAGCACGCCAACACTGTCCTGTTGAACGGCGGCTACACCATGTCGTTTTCCTCGACGGCAAATCAGCAGATTCAGGTAGAGATGGGGCGCTCGTCGGGTAAGTGGTACTTCGAGGTGCGGCTAGATTCCATGTATGACCAATCTGGCCCTCCGTATGTTGGCATTACCAGCGTGCTCACCGCAGCCCCGCTCGGATCGCTGCCATACCGATACCTTTATTTTTACTTCAGGAGTGGTTTGAAGGCGTATAGCACGTCAGACACAAGCTATACGACCGCTGGTTTCGGGAGCGCGTGGGCGTCAGGCGATGTCATCGGTGTCGCGGTGGACATGGACGCACGAAAAATCTGGTACTCACGAAACGGCGTGTGGCAAGGGGGTGGAGATCCGTCAGCAGGCACGTCTCCTGCTAGCTCGTGGTCTTACGTCTTCACCGCGTATCCGACGTTTGCCCCGATGAACATAAACTACTGCACCGCCACACTGCGCACTGGTAGCGCACCGTTGCAGTACGCCCTCCCCGCAGGGTTTTCGCCGTGGGATGGCACACCTGCTTCGGGCTTCGCGTACTTCGACGCAGCGAGCAGTGCCAGTACAACTGTCGGCTACAGCGCCGATGTTTTCGCCGCAGCTCCGGCCGGAGGAGTGCTGGCAGCGCGGCGCGTGAACGCCCCTGTTTTGGCCAGAGACATGGAGTTCGGCGGCCGTGGCCAGATCCTCGGCACAGTCAAGAACACCGGCACGCCGAACCAGCCCGTGCACCGCCGCGTGCGGCTGCTGCGCGAGCGCGACAGCTTGTTGGCCCGCGAGACCTGGAGCCACCCGACCACGGGCGCCTACGCCTTCGCCGACCTCGATGAGCGCCACACTTACACCGCGCTGGCCGCCGACCACACCGGTGCGTTCAACACGGTCGTTGCCAGCGGCCTGGTGCCCGAGGTGCCCGCATGACCATCCCGCTGTCCATCGCCGCGCGGCTGGCCCGCGTCACCGCGCTGCGCACCGTGCTCGACGGCGGCAGTGCGCGCTTTCACGCCGGCACGCTGCCCGCCACACCCGACACGGCGATTGCCGAGCCGCCGCTCGCCACCGTGCCGCTGACCACGCCCACCAGCGGCGCTGTCGCCGATGTGGACGGCCTCGCCACGCTGACCCTCACGCCCGTGGCCGCGCTCGCCAGCGCGATGGGGCAGGTCGCGTTCGTGCGCCTGGCCGATGCGAGCGGCAACGGCGTGATGGACCTGCCGGCCGGGCTGGACACTGACCCCGAGCCGAAGGCGCCCGCGATCGTGAACACCTTGAATGTGTTCGCCGGCGGCGAGGTGTCTCTGCTGTCCTGCGTTATCGACGAGTGAGCCGCGTGCCGTGACCACGCCCAGCCCGCACCTGCTGTTCAGCGCTCCCGCGCCGGCCTCGCCACATCTGGTGTTCGGTGCCGAGTCCGGCGCGGCCATCCCCGGCACCAGCGCGACCATCGCCGCCCGGTTGGGCGGCGTGCGCGCCAGCACCCGCGCGGCGGTGGTGGTGCGCGCGCAGGCCACGGCCAGGCTCGGCGGCGTGCGCGTCAGCATGGCGGCAACCTACGACAACCGCCTCACCCGCTACCTGCAGGGCCAGGCCAGCGCGGCGCAGCAGGTGGCCCAGCCACAGCGGCAGACGCTGGGGGATGCCTGGGCCACCAGCGCCACGCAGCGCACAGCCCATGCCCTGCCGTGGACCGGGGCCGCGCCCGACGCCCACCACGCTGCCATCCCGCAGGCACCCGCCGATCCCCGCGCCAGCGCGCCCGCCGCTCCCTGGCAGGGCGCTGCCGGTCAGCAGCAAGGCGCCAGCGCGCCGCACCAGCGCGCCGACGCACACCAGCGTCTGCGCGCCGCTCCCTGGCAGGCCGGCACGGGCCGGCATCGCCAGTCCGCCAGCCCGGCCCAGGCAGGCATCGCCCACCGGCAAGACCGCGCCGCCACCTGGCAGCCAGCGCGCCCCGCGCAGCGCCGTCACGCCGGCCGCAGCGGCGCCAGCCTGCGCCTGGCTGGCATCCCGCAGATCCTGCTGCGCTGGCAGGCCTCACGCGCCGCGCCGCCGGGCCTCAGCAGCACGCCCGTCATCCCGCCAGGCGAGGCCTGCTACACGCCCAGCCCGCACCTGCTGTTCGGCGCGCTGGCGCCGGCCAGCCCGCACTTGGTTTTCATCTGCGAGCGCGCGAGCCCACTCGTTCCCGCGCTCGTCACCATCCCCATCCGGAGAGCCTACGTGACCATCAACAGCATTGAGCTGCGCCGCGTGGACGGCAACATCGCGATCCCAGCGCACACCTTCGGCATGAGCCTGGACGTTGATTCGTGGACCTGGAGCTGGTCGGCCACCCTGCCGGCCGACACGCAGGCCAGCTTGCAGCCGGCCACCAGTGGCGACCCGGTGGAGGTCGAGGCCCGGATCAACGGCGTGCCATACCGCCTGCTGGTCGAAAGCGTGAGTCGGGACCGTCAGTTCGGCCAAACCCGCATCAGCGTGCGCGGCCGGGGCGCGGCGGCGGTGCTGGACGCGCCCTATGCACCGGTGATGAATTTCGGTGGCGCCGTCGATCGCACGGCGCAGCAGCTCATGGGCGACGCGCTGACCGTCAACGGTGTCAGCCTGGGCTGGGATCTGGACTGGCAGCTGACCGACTGGCTGGTGCCGGCCGGTGCCTGGTCGCACCAGGGCAGCTACCTCAGCGCCGTCAAGGCGATCGCCGAGGCGGCTGGCGGCTACTTGCAGCCACACGCCACGGCCCCCACGCTGCGCATCCTGCCGCGCTATCCGCACGCCCCATGGGCCTGGGACACGGTCACGCCTGACATCGAGCTGCCGGCTTCCGTGATGGAGGTCGAGGGCGTTGAGTGGGTCACCAAGCCCGCCTACGAGCGGGTGTACGTCTCAGGGGTTGGTCAGGGCGTGCTCGGCCAGGTGACGCGCGCCGGGTCGGCCGGCGCCCTGGTCGCGCCCATGGTCACCGATGCGCTGATCACCCATGCCGACGCGGCGCGACAGCGCGGCCTGGCGGTGCTGGCCGACACCGGCCGCCAGGCGCATGTGTCGCTCAAGCTGCCCGTGCTGCCCGAGACCGGCCTGATCCTGCCTGGCCTCTTCCTGCGCCACACGGACGGCGCCGACAGCGTGCTCGGCCTGGTGCGCTCCACCAGCGTCGAGTGGGGCCGCCCCAAGCTGCGTCAGGCGCTCACTCTGGAGACACACGATGTCTAACCTGTACCGCGAATTCCAGCGTCTGTTCCCCGCCGCGCCGCTGCAGGTCGGCACCGTCAGCGCCGTCATCGGCGGCGTCGCCACCGTCGAGCTGCCCGGCGGCGGAACGCTGCAAGCGCGCGGCGAGGCCACGGTGGGACAACGGTTTTTTGTGCGCGACGGCGCGATCGAGGGGGCGGCGCCGGTATTGCCGGTGGTGCTGATCGACGTGTAGAGGTAATAAAAGACGGGCGACCTGCGCCGGTGCGCTAACACCGGACACAAGCCCCAACATGCAGAACGTGCCTGCAAGCCGGCAAGACCCGCCACTCTCGCGAGAGCGCGTCAAGCCTAACAGATGTTTCACCTGGGAAAACTGGCTTGCATATGGAAGATATTCGCTGTGGTGCCTGTTCGCGCAAGCTCGGCACCGGACTGTTCAGTCGTTTGATCATCAAGTGCCCGCGCTGCGGGACGATGAACCACCTGAGGGCCCCGAGCCCCGAACCAGAACGCCCTGGAGCGTCTCAGCCTGAAAAGAGGACGACCCATGGGCAAGACCCCCGTTTCCCCGCGCCAGAAACCGGCCCCGCGGCCCGGTGAGAATGGCTTCAAGTACCGCCAGCAGTTTGGCCTGGTGGTGACCTGCCAGGACGAGGCGCACCAGCAGCGCCTCTACGGCCGTTTGGTGAAGATGGGCCTGACGCCCAAGGTGGTGTGCGTATGAAGCTCGCCATCCATCACCGCTGCGACGACTTCAGCAGCTACCGCGCCGCGCGGGTCAAGTCGCTGTTCAACGTCGAGACCGGCGCGAACTTCACCCTCGAGGCCGAGCTCGACATCGAGTCAGCGCCCTGGCAGATCGGCGTCATCGTCGGCCCCAGCGGTTCGGGCAAGACCAGCCTGGGCCGGTCCCTGTGGGGCGCCGAGGCGGTCTATGCGCCCGCCTGGCCAGCCGACGCGCCGGTGATCGACGCCATCACCCCGGGCGGAAGCTTCGACGCCGTGACGGCGGCGCTGTCCAGCGTCGGCCTGGGTAGCGTGCCAACCTGGCTGCGGCCGTTCCCGGTGCTTTCCAACGGCGAGCAGTTCCGCGCCAACCTGGCCCGGCTGATCGCCGAGGCGCCCGAGCGGGCCGTGCTCGATGAGTTCAGCAGCGTGGTCGATCGCCAGATCGCGCAGATCGGCGCGGGCGCCTTCGCCAAGGCCTGGCGGCGCACCGGCGGCCAGGCCGTGCTGCTGAGCTGCCATTACGACATCCTGGACTGGATCCAGCCGGACTGGGTGTTCGACACCGCCAGCGGCCAATTCACACGGGGGTGGCTTCGGCGCCGACCGCGCCTCGACGTCGACGTCTGGCAAACAGACTGGCGCCATTGGGCAGCCTTTGAGCCGCATCACTATCTGAAGCTGCCCCGGATGATCGCCGCCACCAACTACGTCGCCACCGTGGACGAGCAGCTCGTCGCGCATGTGGCCGTCAGCACCCGCGCGGGCCTGCGCGAGGCACGCGCCTGCCGCCTGGTCGTCATGCCCGAGTGGCAAGGCGCTGGCGTCGGCCTGCGCTTCCTTGACGCGGTCTGCGAGCGTTGGCGGCTCGGCCAGAACCGCTACGCCAAGCCCATGCTGACGCTGTTCCACACCAGCCACCCCGGCCTGGCCAGCGCGCTGCGCCGCTCGGACCGCTGGACGCAGGTTTCCGCCCACCTGGTGGGCGAGAGCAAAGCGCGCAGCGTGGCCAGCATCGCCAAGTCGGCCGCCAGGTTGGGGTTCAACGCCCCGGGGTCAGGCTACGGTGGCCACTTCCGCGCTGTGCAGGGCTTCCGCTATCTCGGGGAGGCCCCATGCGCGTCATGATCGTTGGCCAGAAGTGGTTCGGTGCCGAGGTGCTGAAGCTGTGCCTGGAACGCGGCGACGACGTCGCGGCCGTCAGCGCGCCGCGCACCGATGACCGCCTGGCGGCCCTGGCGGTGGACGCCGGCGTGCCGCTGTGCCAGGCCGACCGGCGCCTGGACGCGGCATGGGTTCCAGGTGGGATTGACCTGATCCTGTGCGCCCACGCCCATGTCTTTGTCACGGCCGCGGCCCGCCAGCGGGCCCGACTGGGTGCCCTGGGCTATCACCCCAGCCTGTTGCCACGCCACCGCGGCCGTGATGCCATCCACTGGGCCGTGCACATGCGCGACTTGGTCACTGGCGGCACGGCCTACTGGCTCGACGACGGCGCCGACACCGGCGACATCGCGGCGCAGGACTGGTGCTGGATCAGGCCGGGCGACACGGCCGAGGAGCTATGGCGCCGGGAACTGGCGCCCATGGGCCTGCGCTTGCTGTCCCAGGTGCTGTCCCAACTGGACGCTGCCCACATACCGCGGGCGTCCCAGCCGGCCGGCCTGGCAACCTGGGAGCCCGCGTTCAGGCCGTCAAGCCTGGCTGGGCGGTGACGCCTGGTCTTGCCACATGAAAGGGGCCAGGATTTCCCTGGCCTCATCTTCAAAGGTCACCTGTTCGATGATCCACGCGCCCAGGATTGCCTGGGCATCTGCTTGATGGTTGGGGCTACGAAGGGCCGTGGCCAGCGTGGCGGCTGCGTGCTTGTCGACGATGTGCATAGTGCTTCTTTCCGGCCCGAAGGCGTGTTTAGGAAGCACCAGTGTGTTGTCACGACTTCGAGCCCTCGACCTATTTATCTGGGATGAATTTCGTTTCCTGTCAGAAAATAAGAATCGTCACCAACTTATCTCGCTTACAGCCGCACGTTTATCGCGGCGCGCTTCAGGCGGCGGGCGATGAATCCAGTGCTGGCGTTCCGGGTACCAGGGGCGATCCCGGTAATGGTCGAACCAGTAGTCGCCCAGGATGAAGCCGACCACCGCGATGCCGATGACGGCGCCATAGTCCAGCACCGGCACGTAGGTGTTCTCGTAGGGGGTGCTGATGTGGCCCGCATAGATCCAGCCACGGCCCGGACCCGCCATGACGTCGCACCAGGTGTAGTCGCTCAGGCAGCCCTGCACCAGGATCTGGATCCCCGCCGGCAGCACGGCAATGGCGGGGTAGTCGGGCGCCGGACCGGCGCGCAGCTGAACCTCGGTGGCCGTGTACGCCACCTGCATCTGCCCGACGGCGGGAAGTGCCGCCAAGCCCACCGACAGCATGCTCAAGGTGCCGAGGTACTTCATGTCGATCTCCTTCAGGTGGAGCGGCGGGCGAAACGCTAGGTCATCTGGAGGGCGATGGCGTGGCGTGAGGCTCGCGGCGGCGGGCGTCGCGCAGCATGAAGAGGTAAAGGCCTTCCACCTTGTCGCGGGCCCAGGGCGTCTTGCGCAGGAATTTCAGGCTGGAGGCGATGCTGGGGTCGTGCGTGAAGCAACGCACCGGGATGCGCGCGCCCAACTCGGGCCAGCCGTAGTGGGTGACCAGGGCCGTGACGATGCTCTCCAGCGTCATGCCATGCAAGGGATTCCGGGGTTGAACGGGGGGCGGGGAAGACTGCTGCATGCCTGCATTTTCGCAGCGCGGCGCCCGACGGGGGCACCCCGATGCCCCTGCCTGCGTCAGTGTTGAAGCGGCTTGCGCGTGCTGAAACGGCGGCGGGCGGTGGCGAAGTGCCGTGGCGGCCGTGCATCCAGGCGGAATCGGGCGGCGAAATGGCGGTCGAACTCGGCCGCGGCGACGTGGTCGATGCGCGTGTCCAGCTCGCTGGGCAGGCCGATGATGGAGCGGGCGGTCCAGAGGGGCAGCCCCCACAGCTGCCAGGCAATGACCCGCTCTTCGAGGGGGTGGGGAAATTCGCCGGGCATCGTGGCGGCGAGGTAGGTGCGGCGCCGCAGTTCGCATCGCAACGGCCCCTGACGATAGTGGCTGACCAGTTCGTACCGAAGCAATCGGTGGTGTTCCACCAGCGCCCAGCCAGCCAGGGTCAGGAAGACAAGAACAGCGTAGATCATTTCGCGGCCTGCGGATCGTGGAGGGGATGGAGGCTTGCGAAGCAAGAGCCGGACCACCGTGGTTGCTGAGACACCAGACCGGCGGGCTGTCGGCTCCGCCCCCTGGCGCGGGGCGGTGGGCTCTCCCTCAGTCTGACTCCCTCGCAGCATAAACCGTATATACGGTTTTCAAGGCATGGAAAACCCCAGCACAGGGGGCGCCATGATGCGTCGAATCGGCGCCGGCGCACATGCGGAAATCGCATGATGACAGTCGTTTTTCTTCGTTGGCTCCGGCCGCTGGCGCTTCTATCGTTGGACCGCAACAGCAGGTTCAACGGTAAGGAAATTTCATGGGTGTCCAGTTCATCGGCATGATCCAGCCGCACGAGGTGTCGGAGACCTTCGCGCGGCGCGGCCCGGCGGTCGATCCCGACTATGTGCGCGTCTTCGCCCAGGCGCACGAGCACGCCGGCTTCGATCGCATCCTGGTGCCGGCGCACTCGGCCAGCCCCGACTCGCTGCTGACCGTGCAGTACGCGGCCTCGGTCACGCAGCGCATCAAGTTCCTGATCGCGCACCGGCCCGGCTTCGTGGCCCCGACGCTGGCAGCGCGCCAGTTCGCCACGCTGGACCAGTACACCGGCGGGCGCATCGCGGTGCACTACATCTCCGGCGGCTCGGACGAGGATCAGCGCCGCGACGGCGACTTCCTGGGCCACGACGAGCGCTACGCCCGCACCGACGAATACCTGGGCCTGTTGCGCCGGGTCTGGACGGAGGACTCGCCGTTCGACCATGACGGTGCCCACTACCGCATCCAGGGGGCCTGGTCCGAGGTCAAACCGCGCCAGCAGCCCTACGTGCCGATCTATTTCGGCGGCGCTTCCGACGCCGCGCTGCGCGTGGCCGGGCGCCACGCCGACGTCTATGCGCTGTGGGGCGAGTCGCTCGCGCAGGCCGGCGACCTGGTGCGCCGCGTGCGTGCCGAGGCGGCCCGGCACGGCCGGCAGGTCGAGTTCAGTGTGTCGTTCCGGCCCATCCTGGGCGCGACCGAGGAGGAGGCCTGGTCCAAGGCGGCCCGCGTGCTGGCGGATACCCGGCGCCTGCGCGTCGCTCAGGGCTTCGCCGCCGGCGGGCCGCAACAGAGCGAAGGCGCGCGCCGCCTGCTGGCCGACGCCGCGCAGGGCGACCGCGTGGACGAACGCCTGTGGACCGCGATCGCCCGCGAGACCGGCGCCCGCTCCAACACCACCTCGCTGGTCGGCACCCCCGAGCAGGTGGCCGACGCGCTGCTGGCCTATCACGACCTGGGCATCACCACCTTCCTGATCCGCGGCTTCGATCCGCTGCCCGACGTTATCAGCTACGGCCGCGACCTATTGCCACTGGTGCGGCGCAAGGTCGCCGAGCGCGAGCAGCAGGTTGCGCGCAAGGCCGCCTGAAATGCTGTAACCCCCCTCTCTTTCAACCTCAAATAAAACGAAAGCCTCACATGTCCGCCGTTCTCTCCATCCCCACGCAAAGCCGCCTGCGCAACCCCGAGCCCCAGCGCAAGGACTGGTTCGACGACACGCCGGCCCGCCCGACCGTCGAGGCCGAGCGCCGCTACCGCCAGGAGCGGCTGGCCGTGGCTTTCCGCCTGTTCGCCCAGTTCGGCTTCGACTACGGGCTGGCCGGCCACATCACCGCGCGCGACCCGGAGTGGACCGACCATTTCTGGGTCAACCCGCTGGGCATCCACTTCTCGCAGATCAAGGTGTCCGACCTGCTGCTGGTCAACTCGCAGGGGCAGATCGTGGTGGGCGAGGGCCCGCTGAACCGTGCCGCCTTCGCCATCCATGCCGCGCTGCATGAGGCTCGCCCCGACATCGTGGCCGCCGCCCACACCCATTCCACCTACGGCAAGGCGTGGTCGGCGCTGGGGCGCAAGCTCGATCCGCTGTCGCAGGATTCGTGCATCTTCTACGAGGACCACGCCCTGTTCGACGACTTCACGGGCGTGGTGCTGGAGACCGACGAGGGCTTCCGCATTGGCAAGGCGCTGGGCCAGCAGAAGGCGGTGATCCTGAAAAACCACGGCATCCTGACCGCCGGTCCCTCGGTGGAGTCCGCCGCCTGGTGGTACATCGCCCTGGAAAACGCCTGCCAGGCCCAGCTGCTGGCCGAGGCGGCGGGCCAGCCTCAGTCGATCCGGCCTGAGATTGCGAAGCTGACGCACTCGCAGATTGGCGGCGCGGGCGGTGCCAACTTCGCCTTCAAGAGCCTGTTCGACATCCTCGTGCGCCAGCAACCCGAGGTGCTGCAATGAACGCCCCTTTGACCTGGGGCCAGACCGCGCGCACGCTGGCGGTGGAGTTTGCGGCGCGTGCGCCGCAGCACGACCTGGACGCGAGCTTCCCGTTCGAGAACTTTAGCGACCTGCACCGCGCCGGCCTGCTGGCTCTGGCCGCGCCGCGTGAGTTGGGCGGTCAGGGGGCCACGGCGGCGCAGCTGGGCGAGGTGATCGGCGCCATCGGCGAAGGCGACCCGGCCACCGCGCTGGTGCTGACCATGCAGTACATCCAGCAGCGCGGCATGGGCCGGCCCGGCAAGGTCTGGCCCGAGCACCTGGCGCGCCGGCTGGTGCGCGAGGCGGTGGAGGAAGGGGCCGTGATCAACGCGCTGCGCGTCGAGCCGGAACTGGGTTCGCCCGCGCGCGGCGGCCTCCCAGGAACCGTTGCGCGGCGCACGGCCGAGGGCTGGCGCCTGTCCGGGCACAAGCTGTATTCCACCGGCGCGCCCGTCCTGAAGTGGTACGCCGTCTGGGCCCGTACCGACGAGGCCGAGCCGCGCGTGGGCACCTTCCTGGTGCCGGCCGGCCTGCCCGGCACGCGCATCGTGGAGACCTGGGACCACCTGGGGCTGCGTGCCAGCGGCAGCCATGACATCATTTTCGAGGACGTGGGGATCGACGCCGACGCGGCGATCGACCTGCGCACGCCCCAGGGCTGGGTCGGCGGCGACCCGGGCCTGCAGGCCGACATGACGGTGATGATGGGCGCGCTCTACACCGGCGTCGCACGTGCCGCGCGCGACTGGTTGGTCGGCTTCCTGCAACAGCGCAAGCCGGCCAGCCTGGGCGCGACGCTGGCCACGCTGCCGCGCGCGCAGGAGGCCGTGGGCAAGATCGAGGCGCTGCTGCTGACCAATGACCGCCTCGTCGCCAGCCTGGCGCGCGACATCGACGCCGGCGAGGCCGTGTCGCTGGTGGAGAGCAGCCTGATCAAGTCGGTCACCACCAACAACGCGGTGCAGGCGGTCGAGCTGGCGCTGTCGCTGAGCAGCAACCACGGCATCTCGCGCCGCAACCCGCTGGAGCGCCATTTCCGCGACGTGCTGTGCGGGCGCATCCACACGCCGCAGGACGACAGCGTGCACATCGGCGCCGGACGGCGCGCGCTGGGGGTGTGAGCGGCGTGCCGACACTTGCCTTGGAAGCGCCGGCCGACGGTCTGGCCGGGCAGGCGCCCACCGTGGTGCTGAACCAGCAGGGGCCGGAGGCGGGCCAGCTCATCGCCGGTCTGGATGACCGGGTTCGCGTGCTGGACGGCGCGGCGTCCGCGCCGTGGACCTTGGCTGGCGAGGCCGACGTGTTGCTGACCGGACCGCGCAACGGCTGGCGCGACGCACCCCGCAACGCGCCGCCCGGCTGGCCGGGGCGCCTGCGCTGGGTGCACACGGCCTCGGCCGGCATCGACTTCTATCCGTCCTGGCTGCTGGAGGTGCCGCAAGTCACCTGCTCGCGCGGCGTGGCGGCGGTGCCGATCGCTGAATTCGTGCTGCATGCGCTGCTGGAGCAGGTCAAGCAGCTGGCCGGGCGGCGGGTCGCCAGCCCCGGCGCATGGCGCGATGAGTTCGCGCGGGCCGACGGGTCGCCGCTCGGCTCGCTGAGCGGACAGCAGCTGGGGCTGCTGGGCTACGGCGCCATTGGCCGCGAGGTGGCCCGACGGGCTCGGGCGTTCGGCATGCGGGTGATGGCCCTGCGCCGCGGCAACGCGCCGATCGAGGACGCCGGGGTGCAGACCGCGCGCTCGCTGCACGAGCTGCTGGCCAGCTCCGATCACCTCGTGCTGGCCTTGCCGGCCACCGACGCCACGCACAAGATCATCAACGCCGAGGCGCTGGCCCATGCGCGGCCGGGCCTGCACCTGGTCAACATCGCGCGCGGCTCGCTGGTGGACCACGGCGCGCTGCTGGCGGCGCTCGATGCGGGACGGCTCTCCGCCGCGACGCTGGACGTGGTGGACCCGGAGCCGCCACCGCCGGGCCACGCGCTGTACACCCACCCGCGCGTGCGGCTGACACCGCACATCTCCTGGTCCGCCGGCGACGTGGGCGCAGCGACCACGCACAAGTTCCTGGACAACCTGGCGCGGCATCTGGCCGGTCAGCCGCTGCTGGACGTGGTGGACCCCGCGCGCGGGTACTGAGCATGACGCAGCATTGCTTCGAAACCGACGTGCTGGTGATCGGCGGCGGCATGGCCGGCGCCTGGGCCGCGCTGGGCGCCGCGCGCGCCGGCGCGCGGGTGCTGCTGGTGGACAAGGGTTACTGCGGCACCAGCGGTGTCACAGCCACCGCCGGCCCGGGCCACTGGTGGGTGGCGCCCGAGGGGCGCGAGGTGGCGGTGCGCCAGCGCGCGGCCGCCGGACTGGGCCTGGCCGAGCCGCGCTGGATGCACCGCATTCTCGACACCACCTGGCGCCACCTGCCGACCCTGGCGCCGCACTACGCCTTTTCCTGTGATGGCCAGGGCCAGCCGATCTATCACGCGCTGCGTGGCCCCGAGTACATGCGCGCCCTGCGCGCGCTGGTGGAGCAGGCCGGCGTGCAGGTGCTCGACCACAGCCCCGCGCTGGAGCTGCTGCGGCATGCCGACGGTGGCGTCGCGGGCGCGCGCGGCCTGCACCGCCAGCGCGCACCGGCCTCCTGGCAGGCGCGCGCCGGCGCGGTGGTGCTCGCCACCGGCGGCTGCGCCTTTCTGGCCAAGCTGCTGGGCGCCGACAACAACACCGGGGACGGCCATCTGATGGCGGCCGAGGCCGGCGCCGAGCTGTCCGGCATGGAGTTCAGCAATTTCTACACCGTGGCGCCCCGGTTCTCGTCGATGACCCGCGCCATGTCCTACGTGTTCGCGCGCTACTTCGACGCGGCGGGGCGTGAACTGGACATTCCGGACGGAGCGGCGCAGACGAATGCCCTGGCGGCGGCGTTGCTGCGGGGCCCGGTGTACTGCTCGCTCGACCTGATGCCCGACGACCTGCGCGCGGCCCTGCCCACGATTTCGCCCAACGTGATGCTGCCCTTCAGCCGGCGCGGCATCGACCCGTTCCGCGACCGCTTCGAGATCACCCTGCGCGGCGAAGGCACGGTGCGCGGCATCGGCGGCCTGCGTGTCGCCAGCGACGACTGCGAGACCAACGTGGCCAACCTGTTCGTCGCCGGTGACGTCGCCTCGCGCGAGCGGGTCGCCGGGGCGGTGTCGGGCGCGGGCAACGTCAATTCCGCCTGGGCGCTGTCCTCGGGCCTGTGGGCCGGCCGCGCCGCCGCCGAGCGGGCCCATGGCGCCGGCCGGCGCGCGGCCCAGCCCGCGCAGGGGGCCGGCCAGGCCGGCCTGTCGCCGCGCCGGCACGCGGGGACGGTGGACCTGGGCGCCGTGCGGCGCGTGCTGCAGCGGCCGATGCTGGACTACGAGCTCAACGTCTTCCGCCATGGCGCCGCGCTGCAGCAGTCGCTGACCGGGCTCGACGACGTCTGGGACGCCTTCTGCGATCATGCGCAGGGCCGCGGTGACACGCTGCTGCGCATGCGCGAGACGGCGGCGCTGCTCGCCACCGCGCGCTGGTGCGCGGCCGCCGCGCTGGCCCGTACCGAGAGCCGCGGCATGCATCAGCGCCTGGACGTGCCCGGCACGCGGCCGGGCTGGGCCCGTCGCCTCGTCGTGGGCGGCCTGGACCGTGTCTGGCAGCGCCCGGAGGCGATGGCGACGGAGGCTGCGCCATGATCGCGCTCCTGCTGACCGACCGCTGCACCGCCTGCCAGCGCTGCGTCCCGATCTGCCCGGCCAACGTGTTCGACGCCATGGCCGATGCGCCGCCGAGCATCGCCCGCCCGGACGACTGCCAGACCTGTTTCGCCTGCGAGCTGTACTGCCGCGCCGATGCGCTGTACGTCGAGCCCACGGTCGATGCGCGGGTGGCGGTGGACGAAGCTGCCGTGCGCGCCAGCGGCCTGCTCGGCGTGTACCGGCGCGACTCGGGCTGGGACGAGTGGCAGGGCGATCCGCGCTACCCGAACCAGCATTGGCGCATGGCGGAAGTGTTCGCGCGCGGGCGGGCCGCCGCGCAGCAGCGTGACCGGGCTGCGTCCGGGGCCGACACGTCGCAGGGCCCCGGGGTGTAGCGCGGTTTCCGAGTTTGCTTGCACGTAAATCTTCGTTGGCCGGCGGACCCGCGCTGTCCATCATGAGGGCAGCCGTGGCGGGATGGTCCCGCCCGGCGCTTTCATCACCCAGGAAACCTGCCCATGAGCAACCATGTCTACCAGATCCTCGAATTCACCGGCTCCTCCACCGTCGGCAGCGACGACGCCGTGAAGAGCGCCATTGCCAAGGCCGCTGAGACGGCCTCCCGCATCAACTGGTTCGAGGTGGTTGAAACCCGCGGCCACGTGCAGGACGGCAAGGTGGCCCACTGGCAGGTGACCCTCAAGGTCGGCCACACGCTGGGCTGATGCCGATGGCGCGACGGCGAAGCCTGCTTCCCGTGGCCGCGTCCTGGGTGGCGGGCCGCTTCGCGCGCCTGATCCCCGGGGGCGCAGGGGCGGCGGGTCGGCCGCCGCCGTATCCGGACGAGGTGCTGCAGGACCTGCTGCGCAGCACGATCGACCTGTATGGCGCATCGTGGCGCCTGCGCGCGGGGCCGGTGGCCGGCGATCCCCTGCGAGGAATTTCGCATATGGATAGGTGAATTGCTTCGTTGGTCCGTCGCGGGCGCGGTGATGCAATGGGCTGCCTGATCTTTCTCCGCGAGATGCCATGCAACGACGCCATTTCCATCGCCTCATGACCGCCTCCGTGGCGGCGGCCTCCTTCCTGTCCCCCGTGCTGAGCCATGCGCAGCCGCGCGTGCTGTTGCGTGCCGGCGATCAGAAAGGCGGGCTGCAGGCCCTGCTCGATGCCGCCGGCGAGCTGAAGAACCTGCCCTACGATATCAAGTGGAGCGAGTTCCCCGCCGCGGCGCCGCTGGCCGAGGCCCTCAACGCCGACGCGGTGGACTTCGGCCCGATCGGCGACGCGCCCCTGCTGTTCACGCTGGCCGCAGGCAGCCGGGTCAAGGCCTTTGCGGTGAACCGCTCCGATGCCTACGGCACGGCGCTGCTGGTGCGGCCGGATTCGCCGCTCAAGAGCGCGGCCGACCTCAAGGGCAAGAGCGTCGCCACCAACCGCGGTTCGATCGGCCACTTCGTCACGCTCAAGGCGCTGGCGTCGGTGGGCCTGACGGCCAGCGACATCCAGCTGCGCTTCATACCGCCGGCCGATGCCAAGCTGGCCCTGACCCAGGGCTCGGTCGATGCCTGGGCCACCTGGGAGCCCTACACCGCCCTGGCCGAAACCGGCGGCCATGCGCGCGTGCTGGTCAATGGCCGGGGCTTGTGGACCGGGCTGAGCTACCTGGCGGCGACCGAATCGGCGCTGCGGGACAAGCGCGCCGTCCTGACGGACTTCAAGGCCCGTGTGCAGCGGGCGCAGCTGTGGTCGTACCAGCATCCGGCCGAGTTCGGTACGACGCTGGCCAAGATCATCGGTATTCCGGCCGAGGCGGCCCGCCTGCAGTTCGAGCGCCGCGGCACGCGCTGGCAGGACATCGACGCCCAGGTGATTGCCGACCAGCAGCGCACGGCTGATTTCTACCTGGCGGCGGGGCTGCTCAAGCAGCGGCTGGATGTGCGCGGGACGTTCGACACCAGCTTCAACGTCGGTCAGGGCTGATCCGGGGCGGCCCTCCTGCCCATCCAGGCCAGGGCGCGGCCCGCTGCGGATGGGTCGGGTGCCGCGGCAGTGCCTGCCAGCGCACAGACCAGCCTGTCGGATTCGTCTTAAAAGACGCATACTGCTGACTGATTTGAGCGACGCGATGGCATGTCCACTGGAAGGAAAGCACCATGACGAAGAACCTCAATCCGCATGACAAGCAAGAGCCGCATACGGGCAAGGTCGAAAACGACACCAACAAGGTGGGCGAGCAAGATCCCACGCAGGTGAATCAGGGGCAGCGAACGCCTGACAGCCGCAGTGACCGCGAGTCACATGTGGGGGGCAGCAACCAGTCGCAGTCGCGGCGCGGACCGGTGGGCAAGCGCTGAAACGCGGGGACCTGTCGGCAGGGGTGGGTGACGCGCTCCGGCCGCCCCGCGCGGGCATCGGAGCGGCGTCCATACCGCTTACTGCTGGCTGATCTCGACGCGGCGCGCCTCGGCATCGCTGCCTGCGGCGCCGGTTTCCACGAACATCGGGGGCTTCATCTCGATGCTCGACTCCGCCACGCCGGCGGCTTTCAGCGCATCCCTGACAGCGAACGCGCGGCTCTTGGCGAGCGCCTCGTTCTGCGCCATGTCGCCTGTCTTGTCGGTGTAGCCCGTGACGCTGACCTTCAGCTTGTCTTTCTTCGCCATGTCGGCGACGGCGGCGATCGTCGTGTTGCCGTCGGCGCCGACGGCGGCTGAGCCGACCTCGAAGTAGACCTTGGCCGGCAGCGACGCGGTCACTGCGGGGGGCATCGGCGCCGGCGCGGATGCTGGCGCGGACGCCGTCGGCGCGGGGGCTGTCGGCGACTTGTCGGCCAGCCGGGTCCAGAGGAACAGCAGGACGGCTGCGCCGATCAGCCAGGGCAGCCAGCGCATCAGGCCCGACTTGGTCGCGGTCGTCGCCGCGGCGGCGCTGCCCGCCACGGCGGCGCCGGCTCGTCTGGCCGTGTCCGCCGCCTGGCCACCGAGGCCGCTCAGGAACGCGGCGGGGCTGGCGAAGCCGAGCGCGCCGGTCATGCGGCTGTCGAGCGCGCCCTGCAGGTTCGGCCCCTGGCTGGCGAGCAGCGAGGAAAGCGAGCTGGCGTTGAGACCCTTGTCGGCGATGAACTTCTTCAGGAAGGTCAGGGCCAGGGGAACGACCATCCCGAGCAGGCTCGCGGCGGAGGCGCTCTTGATGCCGCTCGCCGACGACAGTGCGTTCGCGACCGCCGCGCTCTTGTCGCCGAGCAAGGCCGGCACCAGGCTGCTCGTGCCCGCTTTCAGCAAGGCACTGATGCCCGCGCCGCCATCGCCAAACAGTCCGGCGATGTTGCCGAGCGACGACACATCGAGATTCGCCCCGTTGATCAGCGACATCAGGCCTGACGCGCCTTGTGGCGTGGCCCCCTTCTGGACGATGGTGCCGAGCACGGCCGGTAGCAGCGAGCCCAGCGCGGACTGGGTCGCACCCGGCGATTCGCCGAGAAACTGCCCGGCGAGCTTCGAGAAGTCACCGCCCAGGGCCTCCTGGGCAAGGGAAAGCAAGTTGATGTTCATGCCAATGGCTCCTGCACGTTGCGGTGGTTGCTGTGATCTGGCAACGCCGTACAACTGGCGCTTCCTCGCCGGTGCGCCGCTGCGATCGGCACCCCGTGTCCCGGACGCCGGGTCTTGCACGGGGGTCGAGCAGGGACTGACCGGTACGCAAGATGGACCCGGGAACCGATGGCGTCTGTGCGCTAGCGTCCGTTGACGGCACCGCGTCGCCGTGGACGCCCGGTCTCAGCCCGTCTCGCCGAGCCGGTATTTCCTGATCTTGTCGTGCAGCGTGGTCTTGGCCACGCCCAGGGCCTCGGCGCTGCGCGCCAGGCTGCCGCCGTGGCGGGCCAGGGCGTCGGCGATCAGGGCGCGCTCGAAGGCCTCCACGGTTTCCGCCAGGGGCCGAGGGCCGGCGGGCGCCTCGGTGGCGAAGGGTGCAAAGCCCGCCTCGATGCCGAGCACGCAGCGGTCGGCCACGTTGCGCAGCTCGCGCACGTTGCCGGGCCAGTCGTAGGCCATCAACCGGCTCACCCGGGCCGGGTCGGCGGCGGGCACCGGGCGCTGGTGGCGCGCGGCGGCCTGCAGCAGGAAATGCTCGAACAGCAGCGGGATGTCCTCGCGCCGCTCGCGCAGCGGCGGCAGGGGCAGGGTGGCGACGTTGAGCCGGTAGTAGAGGTCGGCACGGAAGCGCCCCTGGTCCGAGAGCTCCTTCAGGTCGGCCTTGGTGGCGGCGATGACGCGGCAGTCCACCGGGATCAGGGTGTTCGAGCCGAGGCGCTCCAGCGTGCGCTCCTGCAGCACGCGCAGCAGCTTGATCTGCATGGTCATGGGCATGGACTCGATCTCGTCCAGGAACAGCGTGCCGCCGCTGGCGTGCTCGATCTTGCCGATGCGCCGCTTGCCGGCGCCGGTGTAGGCCCCGGCCTCGTGGCCGAAGATCTCGCTGTCGAACAGGGTGTCCGGCAGGCCGCCGCAGTTGATGGCGACGAAATTCCCGGCGCGGCGCGGCCCGGCCTCGTGCAGGCAGCGGGCCACCAGTTCCTTGCCGGTGCCGGTCTCGCCGAAGATCAGGATGTCGGCGGCGCTGTTGCCCAGGTCGGCCACCAGCTGGCGCACCCGGGCCATGGCCGGCGAGCGGCCGATGAGCTTGGCTTCGAGCTGGTCCCGGTTTTCCAGCTGGGCGCGCAGGCTGCGCACTTCCAGGGTCAGCCGGCGCTTGTCCAGCGCGCGGCGCACCACTTCCACCAGGTAGTCGGGCGAGAACGGTTTTTCGATGAAGTCGTGGGCGCCGTCCTTCATCGCCTGCACCGCCAGCGAAACGTCGCCGTGGCCGGTGATGAGCACCACCGGCAGGTCCGGGTCGATCGCCTGCAGCGCCTTGAGCAGGGCCATGCCGTCCATGCCCGGCAGGTGGATGTCGCTCACCACCACGCCGGCGAAGTCGCGGGTGATGTGGCGGCGGGCCTGCTCGGCGCTCTCCACGCCGCTGACCGGAATGTCTTCCAGTTGCAGCGCCTGTTCGCAGCCCAGGCGCACGTCGGGGTCGTCCTCGACCAGCAGCACTTGCAGGGTTTCAGTCATGGGGTGGCTCCAGGGGCGGCGGGGAGGTCCAGGGTGAAGACGGCGCCGCCTTCGGGGTGATTGTCCCCGGTCAGGCTGCCGCCGAAGTCGGCGACGATGCCGGCGGAGATGGGCAGGCCCAGCCCCAGGCCGCTGCCCGCCTCCTTGGTGGTGAAGAAGGGTTCGAACAGGTGGGTCCGGGCTTCGTCGCTCAGGCCCGGGCCGCGGTCCCGCACCTGGACCAGGAGGCGGTCGCCCTGGCGCCGGGCGGTGATGTCCAGCGCCGGCGCGGGCAGCCCTTCCATGGCGTCCAGGGCGTTGCCGGCCAGGTTCACCAGCACCTGCTCCAGTCGGTTCGGGTCGCACCAGGCTTGCAGTTCCTCGGGCGGCAGGTCGATGCTCGGCACCACGCCGGCCCGCTTGAGGCGCTGGTCCAGCAGGAACAGGGCGTTGTCCACGGCCCGGCGCAGGGGCACGGCCTGGGGCTGGCCGGTGGACTTGCGGGCGAAGGACTTGAGCTCGCCGGTGAGGCGGCCCATGCGGTCCACCAGTTCGGCGATGCGGTCGAGGTTGCCGCCGGCGGTGGCCAGGTCGCCGCGTGCGAGGAACTTGCGGGCGTTGCCGGAGAGGGTGCGCAGGGCCGCCAGGGGCTGGTTCAGTTCGTGGGCGACGCCGGCGGAGAGCTGGCCGATCACCGCCAGCTTGCCGGCCTGGACCAGTTCGTCCTGGGCGGCGCGCAGGGTGCGCTCGGCCCTGGTGCGCTCGGCCACTTCGGCCTGCAGCCGGGTGTTGGCGGCGGAGAGGTCGGCGGTGCGCTCGGCCACCTTGCGCTCCAGCTCGTCGTGGGCCTGCTGCAGGGCCTCCCGGGCCGCGAGGCGGTCCTTCAGGTGGCGGCGCCGCTCGTTCAGCATCAGGGCCAGGACGAACAGGAAGGCCGCGCCGAAGCCGGCCAGGGCCGCCCGGTTGGTGGCGGTTTCCCGCACGGACCCCTCGTGGGAGAAGACGGTGATGGTCCAGGGGGTGCCCGGCAGCGGCTGGGTCTGGGCCAGGAACTGGCCGGCCACGGGGAACACGGAGACCATCTCCGGCCCCACCTTGGGCAGGCGCACCAGCTGCGCGCCATGGTCCAGCTTGGCCAGCTCCACCACCCCGAGCGGGTTGAGCGCCCGGCGGTTGTACTGCTGGGTGCGGTCGAAGGCGCCGCGGGTGGCCTCGTCCAGGGGCTTCAGGGTGGTGAACTTCCAGCCCGGCACCGAGGCCAGGATGACGACGCCGTTCTCGTCGGCCACCAGGGTCGGGGCCTCGACCGTGGCCCAGGATTTTTCCAGTTGCTGCAGGCCCACCTTGACAACGGCCACGCCCACCGTGCCGCGGTGGTTGGTCAGGGCCGAGGCCAGGTAGTAGCCGGGCTCGCCCCGGGTGGTGCCGATGCCGAAGAAGCGGCCGCTGCCGGTGTCCAGGGCCTGGCGGAAGTAGGGGCGAAAGGACAGGTCTTCCCCGAGGAAGCTGTCCGGGCGGCGCCAGTTGCTGGTGGCCAGGACCTGGCCCTTGGGATCGAGCACGTAGATCGACAGGGTGCCGGCCCGCTCGTTGAGCTGCTCCAGGTACTGGTTCACCGCCGCGGTCTGCGTCGGGTGGGGCCGGGCCGCGGCCAGCAGGTCCAGCACGTCCTTTTCCAGGCCCAGGGTGGTCGGGAAGTAGGCGTACTTGTCGATCTCCCGCTCCAGGCTGGTGGCGTAGAGGTCCAGCCGGTGGCGGCCGGTGGCCTGCAGTTCGGCCAGGCCGGTGGCCAGGCTGAAGCGGTAGGCCAGCAGGCCGGCGCCGGCGGTCAGGGCCGCCAGGACCAGCAGGAGCACGGCGAGACGCAGCAGGTGTTGGCCGGGAGGCATGGTGCGGCGAGGAGCGTTCGGATATCCGGATTGTGGCGCGCTGGCGCGGGCCTCAGCCCTTCACCATGTCCCAGGCGAGCTTGACGACGAGGACGGCCACCACCCCCAGGAAGGCCTGGCGCACGAAGCCGGTGCCCCGGCGCAGGGCCAGGACCGTGCCCACCTGGGCCCCGGCCAGGTTGCAGGCCGCCATGACCAGGCCAACCGTCCACAGCAGCGGGCCGTGGCTGGCGAAGAAGGCGATGGCGGACAGGTTGGTGGCCGCGTTGACCACCTTGGCGCTGGCCGAGGCCTTGAGGAAGTCCATGCCGAACAGGCGCACGAAGCCGAAGATGAGGAAGCTGCCGGTGCCCGGGCCGAAGAAGCCGTCGTAGAAGCCGATGGCCAGCCCCAGCGCCACGCCGCGCCAGCGGTCGGCGGGGACCAGCGCCCGCGTCTCGGCGTGGCCGAGGTCCTTGCGGTGGAAGGTGTAGGCGGCCACGGCCAGCATCAGGACCAGCACCAGCGGGCGCATGGCCTCGCGGGGCAGCCAGGCCACCACGGCGGCGCCGAGCCAGGCGCCCACCAGCGCGGCTCCGGTGGCGGGCAGCACCACGGCCCAGGGCACGGGCACCGTGCGCGCATAGCGCCACAGCGAAGCCCCGGTGCCGGCGATGCTGGACACCTTGTTGGTGCCGAACAGGGTGGGGATGGCGGTCTGGGAAAACTGCGAGAGCAGCACCGGGATCTGGATCAGCCCGCCGCCGCCCACCACGGCATCCACCATGCCGGCGAAGAAGGCGGCGGGAGCGAGCACAAACCAGTTGAATTCCATGACGAGGCCAGAAGAGGAAAGCCCGGCGGGGCGTGCCGGGTGAAAGCGCGGGGAGGGAAGGTGGCGCGCGTCAGGCCGGCTGGGCGGCGGCGATTTCCGCCGGCAGCGGCAGCACCTCGTCGGACTCGGCCAGTGCCTCGCTCACCGGCTCGATCGCGTTCTCCCACTTGGCCACCACGGCGGTGGCGATGGCGTTGCCCAGGATGTTGGTGACGGTGCGGCCCATGTCCAGGAAGTGGTCCACGCCCAGCACCAGCAGCAGGCCCGCTTCCGGCAGGCCGAACATCGGCAGCACGGCGGCCACCACCACCAGCGAGGCGCGCGGCACGCCGGCGATGCCCTTGGAGGAGACCATCAGCACCAGCAGCATGGTGATCTGCTGGCCCAGGGTCAGCGGGATGTCGTAGGCCTGGGAGACGAACAGGGCGGCGAAGGCCGTGTACATCATCGAGCCGTCCAGGTTGAACGAGTAGCCCAGGGGCAGCACGAAGCCGGTCACGCGGTCCTTGATGCCGAACTTCTCCAGCTGCTCCATCAGCTTGGGGTAGGCCGATTCGCTGGTGGCGGTGGAGAAGCCGATCAGCATGGGGCCGCGGATCAGCTTGAGCAGGCGGAACACGTCCTTGCCCAGCACGAGGTAGCCGGCGCCGATGAGCACCGCCCACAGGGTGGCCAGGGCCAGGAAGAAGGTGGCCATGTAGCGGCCGTACACCAGCAGGATGCCCAGGCCCTGGGTGGTGATGACCGAGGCCACGGCGGCGAAGACGCCGACCGGAGCGAAGCGCATGACGTAGTCGGTGACCTGCAGCATCACATGGACCACCTCCTCGGTGGTCTTGAGCAGGCTCTTGGCGGTCTTGTCCTGCAGCTTGCCCAGGGCCAGGCCGAAGAACAGGGCGAAGATGAGGATCTGCAGGATCTCGTTGTTCGCCATGGACTCGAAGAGGCTCTTCGGGAAGACGTGGGTGATGAAATCCTTGAGGTTCAGGGCGCCCGTCTTCAGGTTCGTGGCGGTGCCCACCTCCGGCAGCGGCACGCCCACGGCGTCCCCGGGACGCAGCACGTTGGCCAGGATCAGGCCAATCGTCAGCGAGCACAGCGACGCGCCGATGAACCAGCCCATGGCCTTGCCGCCGATGCGGCCCACCGCCTTGGCGTCGCCCATGCCGGCCAGGCCGGCCACCAGGGTGCCCAGAACGAGGGGGGCGATGATCATCTTGATCATGCGCAGGAAGATGTCGGTGAGGATGGAGAAGTAGCTGGCAATTTCCTTGGCGGCGGCGGCATCCGGCGCCAGGGCATGGCAGAGGTAGCCGACGGCGATGCCGGCCACCATCGCCACGCCGATCCAGGTGGTGAGCTTGTTCAGTTTCATCAGGAAGGTCTCCGTTGTTGCCCCCGGGGGCTTGGGTCAAGAGGGAACTGGGTCTGCCGGTTCGCTGTGGTCTGAGGCGACACCGCTCCGGTCTGCCGGTTGACATTGCACGTGCCGTGCCAGCGGGCGCCCATGCGGGGGTGGAGTCCAAGCTGTTGATTTATAAGAAAAAATGGCGGCCGTCCGAGGCGGAGGCCTCGGAAATCCGACTGTGTGGGGCTGGCCGCATTCGGAAATCCGAACGCCTGCGCATCGCCCTTCAGGTGGGGCGTTCCATGCCTGCGTCGTTGTGCGCGTTCAGATGGCGCGCCAGGCCAATGCCGCCGGTGCGCATGAGCTGATCGTGGTTCCAGCGCAGCAGGGGCCTTGCCAGCGGTGCGAGCCAGGTCATCCAGCGGCGCGTCGCGCGCACCCGCCAGTCGTAGCGCACGGTGGTGACACCGTTGGCGTGCCGCAGGCGGCAGCAGCCGACGCCTTCGAGCTCGCCTTCGACCCGCCCCTCGATCCGCTGCAAGGGGACCACCCGGGTCACGCACGCGACGAAAGTGAGGCGCAGGGGCAGCACGCTGCGGCAGGTGTAGCGCCGACGTGCGCCCAGGCCACAGGCATCGCCGGGGTCAAGGGGCACGCTGTCGACACCCTTCCACCAGGCTTGCCATGTGTCGGCATCGGCGATCGCGTGCCAGACGGCGTCGAGGGGCGCGTCGAACTGCCACTGCGTGCTCAGGTGGTAGGGGGCGTCTGAAGGTTCGCGCATGCGAGGGGGCTCAGGGGGTGAAGAACCTGTCGGGAAAGCGGACATCGACTTCGGCGTCGGCCATGTCCACAGATTCACTGGGGTTCCCGCTCACCTCGAAGCTTTCCACGCGCAGCGGAAACAGGGTGTCGCGTCCCAGCCAGACCCGGTAGTGATGGATGCCGCCGGCGGCAGTGCCTTCGGACGAGCCGACGATGTCGAAGCCCGTCGCTGGGCGACCGGCGATGTCCGCGTCGCCCAGCGCGGAGACACTGCCGCGTTCGCGCAGCGCCAGCAGGCGGGCCAGCAGCACCCCCACATCCGAGCGATCGACGCGTCGGCCGCGCGGGTCACGCAGCAGCGGATGGTCCGGCGCCAAACTCAGCATCGGCCAGTGGGCCAGTCCGAAGGGCCACAGACGAACGCGGTGGGTGTCCGGGGCGTAGATCAGCACGGCACCCCGGTGGGGCTGAATGAACTCCATCCGCACCCAGCCGGGCTTGCTGTAGAAATAGCGGATCACCTGCCGGACGCCCTCGCTGCCGGCCGAGCGCACCGTGACCTGGTAGGTCTGGAGTGCGCCGAAGCGGGCCTGGGCATCGGCCAGCGGGTCGGCCATGACGTCAAGGCCCAGCAGGGCGAGGAGGATCAGCAGCCGTGCCACGCGCTACTCCCTGACCTGCAGCACGCCCGCCATGCCGCGCTCGCGGTGGCTCTTGAGGTGAAACAAGCGGTTGGGGCAATGGAAGACGTAGTCACCCGCTTTGAGGGTCAGGCGCACCGTTTTTGCTTCCGTGTCGAGAGACACGTCGGCCAGGCGCTGGCCGTCCGGCCCCTCCAGCACGAAGCGGTGGGGGATGAGGCCCGGCTCCTGCGTCAGCGTGATTTCCAGCGGCCGGTCCGCCCGCACGAGGATGTGCGCGGGGTGGAAGAAATAGCTGCCGCCGACGAGGGCCACGCGCTGCACGCCGTCGGCGTCCATGCGGGCCGGCTGGGGGGGCAACTCCGGGGCGGCCGCGCCCGCCTCGCAGGCCAGCGCGGCGATGGCCAGGGCCAGGGCGGGGCCTGCCTGGTGGAGAACCGTCCGGGGAAAGCAGAACATGTCGCGCCTCCTGACACCGGGTGCAAGGCAGGGGCCCCTGTCCGTGAACCCCTCTGCGTGAACGATAGGTGAACCCCTGCCGGCAGGCAAGCCGGTGCTGTACCGGGAACGCGGCGACAGCGCCATGCATCCAATGGGTCAAAAGAAGGAGCTGACCATGACCAGCATCCAGGCCGTTCCCCGCATGGAACCTCCGGTCGAGACGAGTGACGCACAGCTTGTCGCCCATGCCGCCGCCGGCAACGTCCAGGCGTTCGAACGCATCATGCGCCGGCACAACCGCCTGCTGTTTCGCACCGCGCGCGCCATCCTGCGCAGCGATGCCGATGCTGAGGACGTGTTGCAGGAGGCCTACCTGCACGCCTGGCGCTCGCTCGCCAGCTTCCGGGCCGAAGCCCGGCTGTCCACTTGGCTGGTGCGCATCGTCGTCAACGAGGCGCTGGGCCGGCTTCGACGGCGCCCGCATGGGGCGCAGGTCATTCCGCTGGACACCGCGATGGAGCTGATGGAGCCGAACATGGAAGCGCCACCCAGTGATCGCCCCGACGCGATCGCCATGCGCGCGCAGCTGCGCCGGCTGATCGAGGCCCATATCGACCGGTTGCCCGATGCCTTCCGCACGGTCTTCGTGCTGCGCGCGGTCGAGGAGATGAGCGTGGAGGAGGTGGCTGTCGCGCTGGGCTTGCCCGAGGCCACGGTGCGCACGCGTTACTTCCGGGCCCGCAGCCGGCTGCGTGAGGCGCTCGCGCAGGACATCGATCTGGCCATGGAAGACTCCTTCGCCTTCGCTGGCCAGCGTTGCGACCGCATCGTCGCCCGCGTGCTGGCCGCGCTCACCGGCGCGGGCATCTGATTCCCCCCCCGTCTTTAAGGAGATTGCCATGTCCATGTCCTTTCTTCAGCTGACCACGCCCCGGGCGGCGCGCCGCCTGCTTCTCCGCCAGGGCGGTCTGTTCCTGTCCGGCGCGGCGGTGGCCCTGCTGGCCGGCAATGAGGCGCTGGCCGCCAAGGCGCGGCCCGGCGCCAGCGACGCGCGCATCCTGAACACCGCGCTGGGCGCGGAACTGGAGGCCATTGCCGCCTACCAGCTGGGGGCCGAGAGCCAACTGCTGGAAAAGCCGGTGCTCGACCTGGCGCTCACCTTCCAGGGCCATCACAAGGAGCATGCCGACCTGCTGGCCAAGACCGTCGGGAAACTGGGTGGCAAGCCCGTGATGGCGAAGGCGCAGTACGGCTTTCCCGTCGATCAGCTGAAGTCCCAGGCCGACGTGCTGCGCTTCGCCGCCAAGCTGGAGCAAGGCGCGGTGAGTGCCTACCTGGGCGCCGTGCCGCTGTTCGGCGACCGTGCGCTGGCCAAGGCGGCCGCCAGCATCCTGGGCGATGAGGCCATGCACTGGGCGGTGCTGCGCCAGGCGCTGGGCGAGGTGCCGGTGCCCGTGGCGTTCATGTCATGAGGCGTCGGCGCCCGCCGTGTCGGTGGGCCGCCTTGCTCGGCGCGGCCCTGGCGGTGGCGCTGGCCAGTGCTGGTGCTGGTGCTGGTGCTGGTGCTGGTGCCGGCGGCGCGTCGGCGACCCGCGCGGTGGCCGACCTCGCGCATGGCGAGCAGGTCTACCTGCGCTGCCAGGCCTGCCACGCGCTGGCCTATGACCGTGTGGGGCCGCGCCACTGCGGCCTGTTCGGCCGGCGCGCGGGCAGCGTGCCCGGCTTCGCCTATTCGGCCGCGATGAAGAAATCGGGCCTCACCTGGGACGAGAAGACCCTCGACCTGTTCCTGCGCAAGCCGCTGGCGCTGGTGCCCGGCACCGCCATGACCTACGACGGCGTGCCCGACGCCCGGGATCGCGGCGACCTGATCGCCTACCTTCGGCAGGCTGGGTCCTCGCCGGAGTGTCGTCCATAGCGCAGGGGGGGAGGCCCCCGGCGCGGCTGCAACGTTTCAGAAGCAGGAAAGCCCGTCGATGGACGGGCTTTCCAGGCTTTGCACGGCAGGACACTCAGTCGAATACCGGCGTCTCCACCCCCAGCACCTTGTGCAGCTTGGTGCTCGTGGTGGTGTACTGCAGCTGCACCCGCTTTTCCGGGAAGATGAAAGGCACGGCGCCGAAGGCGGCCAGGGCGCATTCGTGGAAGCCCGAGAGGATGAGCTTCTTCTTGCCGGGGTAGGTGTTGATGTCGCCCACGGCAAAGATGCCGGGCACGCTGGTGGAGAACTTCTCGGTGTCCACCACGAGCTGTCGGCGTTCGATCTCCAGGCCCCAGTGGGCGATGGGGCCGAGCTTGGGTGACAGGCCGAAGAACACCAGCAGCACATCCAGCGGCACCACGCGGGTCACGCCATCGGAGCCGGTGACCTTGACGCCGGTGAGCTTGCCGTCCTGTTCCTCATGGCCGGTGACCTGGCCGACGATGAACTGCATCTCGTACTGCGCGCACAGCTCACGCATCTTGGTTACGCTGGCGGGCGCGGCCTGGAAGCCGTCGCGGCGGTGGATCAGGATGACGCTCTCGGCCTTGTTCGGCCCTTCGGCGGCGAAGTTCAGCGTCCAGTCGAGCGCGGAGTCGCCACCGCCGACGATGACGAGGTTCTTGCCGGCGAACTCGGCCGGGTTCCTCACGCGGTAGAAGAGCTGGGAACCGTCAAACTGCTCCAGGCCCTCCACCTTCAGCGTGCGCGGCTGGAAGGCGCCCACGCCGGCGGCGATGAAGATGGTCTTGGTGAGGAAGCGCGTGCCCTTGGAGGTCTCGACCAGGAAACGCTCGTCCGCCTGCTTCTCGACCACGGTCACTTCCTGACCGAAGTGGAAGGTGGCGCCGAACGGCTCGATCTGCTTGAGCAGGTTCTCGGTCAGTTCCTTGCCGGTATAGACCGGCACGGCCGGGATGTCGTAGATCGGCTTGTCGGCGTACAGCTCGATCGGCTGGCCGCCGGGGTAGGGCAGCGAGTCGATGACGTGCGCCTTGATCTCCAGCAGGCCGAGCTCGAACACCTGGAACAGGCCCACCGGGCCGGCGCCGACGATGACGGAATCCGCCTCGATCAGGCCGGGCTGGGAGGTGTTCACCACGGGCGGGTTGGCTTGCAGTGCCATGCAGCAGGGCTTTAGCGGGCCAGCTCGGGAAGCTTGCCGGTCTTGTCCTTCCAGTCCTCGGCGTCGGGCAGGGCGGCCTTGCGCTTGGTGATGCTCTTCCAGTTGGGCAGCTTGGCCAGGTCGGCATTGAGCTGGGTCATGTGCTGCTGGTCCTTGGGCACGTCTTCCTCGGCGTAGATCGCGTTCACCGGGCACTCGGGGATGCAGACCGCGCAGTCAATGCATTCGTCCGGGTCGATGGTGAGGAAGTTGGGGCCTTCGCGGAAGCAGTCCACGGGACAGACGTCAACGCAATCGGTGTATTTGCAGCGGATGCAGGCTTCGGTGACGACGTGGGTCATGGTGTGTGCTCGTTATGGGGGTGAAAACCCTCGATTTTATGGGCTCCCGGCGGCAGGCCCGAGGGGGAGCCTGCCGCCGGAAGGGACGCGCGTGCGTCTCACTCAGTTGACCAGGACGGCGCCCGAGGTCTTGTGGCTGGCCGTGTCCACCAGGATCAGCGCACCGAGCACGCGGCTCTGGGCGAAGTCGGCGGCCGGCAGCGGCTCCTGCAGCAGCAGCTCCACGTGGCCGATGGCGTTGGGCTCCAGCTGGCTGGCTTCCTCGCGGGCGAGGGTGTTGATGTCCAGGCGCTCGACCACGCGGCGCACCTTGGCCTTGACCCAGCGGTGGCCGTGCAGCGCCCAGTACACGCGGCCGGCGATCAGCGGCTCGTCGTCCATCCAGGCGATGGTGGTGAGCAGCTCGCGGCGGGCGGGCCAGGGCGAGACCGGGGCGGGGGTGTCGAAGTCGTCGTCGCTGGCGGCGGCGGGCGCCTGCGGAGCCGCCAGCAGCCAGTCGCCGCGCGAGACGTCCACCTCGCGATCGAGCACGATGCCGGCGCTGTGGCCGGCACCGATGTCCTTCGGGCGGCGGGCATGGTCCAGCACCTGGGCCACGGTGGCGGTCTGGCCGCTCGGGAACACCTGCACCTGCGAGCCCGGCTTCACGTCGCCGGTGGCGACGCGGCCCCAGAACACGCGGCGGCCCTGGCTGGTGTCGGCCGACGAGGAGAACTTCTCCACCCACTGCACGGGGAAGGCGAAGGGCAGCGCGCTGTCGGCCGGGGTGACGGGCAGCTGTTCCAGCAGCTGCAGCAGCGTGGGGCCTTGGTAGCCGCACCAGCCGGCTTCGGCGGCACCGTCCACCACGTTCCAGCCCTTCAGGGCCGAGACCGGCACGATGGCGGCGGCGGTGATCTTCGCCTCGGCAGCGAAGGCCTGCAGCGCGCCCTGGATGTGGGCGAAGGCCAGCGCCGGGTCGGCCACGGCGTCGAGCTTGTTCACCGCGAAGACGATGGACGGCACGCGCAGCAGGCGCAGCAGCAGCGAGTGGCGGCGCGTCTGCGGCAGCAGCGCCAGGCCCGCGTCTTCCCAGTTCAGCTTGGTGGCGTCCACCAGCACCACGGCGGCATCGGCGCTGGAGGCGGCGGTGACCATGTTGCGGGTGTACTGCTCGTGGCCCGGCGCGTCGCCGATGATGAACTTGCGGTCCTCGGTGCTGAAGTAGCGGTAGGCCACGTCAATCGTGATGCCCTGTTCGCGTTCGGCCGAGAGGCCGTCGGTCAGCAGGGCCAGGTCGGTCTCGCCCTGGCGCTGCACGCCGGCCAGGTGGTCCTGCAGCACGGCCTTGCTGTCCACCAGCAGGCGACCGATCAGGGTGCTCTTGCCGTCATCGACGGAGCCGCAGGTGATGAACTTCAGCGCGGTACGGGTGTCGTTTTGGGCTGCAGCGCCCGTCAAGGCTGCGGGAGCAGCGATCGAATTGGTCGTCGTCATCAGAAATACCCGTCTTTCTTGCGCTTCTCCATGGAAGCGTCGGAAGTCTTGTCGTCCATGCGCGTTGCGCCGCGCTCGCTGACGTCGGCGGCCAGCGTCTCGATCACGATGTCGCTGGCCGTGGCGGCCAGGCTCTCCACCGGGCAGGTGCAGGTGATGTCGCCCACGGTGCGGAAGCGCACGTCGCGCACGACGACCTGCTCGCCGTCCTTGGGCGGGGTCAGCTCGGTCACCGGCACCAGCAGGCCCTTGCGGTCCACCACCTCGCGCGGGTGGGTGTAGTAGATCGAGGGCAGGGCGATCTGCTCGCGGTCGATGTACTGCCAGACGTCCAGCTCGGTCCAGTTGCTGATCGGGAACACGCGGAAGTGCTCGCCGGGCTGCAGCCGGGTGTTGAACAGCGTCCACAGCTCGGGGCGCTGGGCCTTGGGCTGCCACTGGCCGAAGCTGTCGCGGTGGGAGAAGATGCGTTCCTTGGCGCGGGCCTTCTCCTCGTCGCGGCGGGCGCCGCCGATCAGCGCGTCGAAGCGGAATTCCTCGATCGCTTCGAGCAGCGTGACCGACTGGTGCACGTTGCGGCTCTCGCCCGGATGCGCCAGGCGCACGGTGCCGCGCGCCATCGAATCCTCGACGCTGCGCACGATCAGCTCGGCCTGCAGCTCCTGGGCGCGGAAATCGCGGAAGTCGGTCACCTCGGTGAAGTTGTGGCCGGTGTCGATCATCAGCAGCGGGTAGGGGATGCGGCCCGCGCCGAAGGCCTTCTCCGCGCACTTGAGCAGCACCAGCGAGTCCTTGCCGCCGGAGAACAGCAGGGCCGGGCGCTCGAAGCTGGCGGCGACCTCGCGCAGGATGAAGATGGTTTCCTCCTCCAGCGCGTCCAGGTGGGCGTTGCTGAGGTGGTGCGGGGCGGCTTGGTTCAGGACGTTGGTCAACACTTCGGGTTCGGTGCGCGCATTCATGCGTTCACCCCTTTGTTCGTGGTCGGTTCTTGCTTCGGCGAGTCTTTGACGTGCAGGCCGCATTCCTTGGCGGCCTCGTCCTCCCACCACCAGCGGCCGGCGCGGAAGTCCTCGCCCAGGCTGATGGCGCGGGTGCAGGGCTCGCAGCCGATGCTCGGGTAGAAGCGATCGTGCAGCGGGTTGTAGGCCACCTGGTGCTGCTGGATGTAGTGCCAGACGTCGCCCCAGGTCCAGCTGGACAGCGGGTTGAACTTCAGGCGGCCCTTGGTCGCGAGGTCGCTCTCGTCGCGCAGCGGCACCTCGGCGCGCGCGCCGGACTGCTCGCGGCGCAGGCCGGTGATCCAGGCCTTGTGGCCGGCCAGGGCGCGTTCCAGCGGCTCGATCTTGCGGATGTGGCAGCAGGCCTTGCGCAGCTCGATGCTCTTGTACATCGGGTCCAGGCCCTCGCGCGCCACGAACTGCACCACGGCCTCCTGGACCGGGTGGTAGACCGTCACGGGCGCCTTTGAGGTGGCCTTGAGCTGCTCCAGCAGCGTCAGGGTCTCGGCGTGCAGGCGGCCGGTTTCGAGCACGAACACGCCGATCGGCAGCTCGAGCGCGTTGATCAGGTGGGTGATCACCATGTCCTCGGCACCCAGGCTGGAGGCCTGCGTGACGGGGGCGTGCTGGGCGGCCTCGCGCAGCACGGCCTGGGCTTCGGCCAGCTTGGCGTCGAAGTCGGCCGAGGGGCGGGCGTAGAGCTCGATGGCGGAGGCCGTGGGGCCGCCGGCACCGGGCAGGAGGCTGGAAACTTGGCTCATCAGGCGGCCTCGCGGGCAAACAGGGGCTCGGGCGTCACCGCATCGCCCTGGTAGAAGGCGGCGAAGCGCTCGAACTGGCGCTGGGCGGCGCTGACGTCCAGGCCGGCGCGCAGCACGGCGCTGTCAAAACCCGTGCGCTGCATCTGCACCAGCTGGTCGATCAGCACGTCGCCGGTGGCGCGGATCTCGCCGGTGAAGCCCAGGCGCCGGCGCAGCAGGAAGGCCTGGCTGTAGGCGCGGCCGTCGGTGAACTTGGGGAAGTTCAGGTCGATGCGCTCCACGCCGCTCAGGTTCAGTTCGCGCGGGTCCGCCGTGTTGTCGAGCACCAGAACGTTTTGGCCTTCCGTCGGTGCCACGTGGTCTTTGTTTGCGATCAGTTTCATGGTTGTCTTCCTGTGTCCGGCGCTCAGGCGGCGGCCTCGGCCGGGTGGCGCGCGGCGTTGGCGGCGGCCTTGAACGGGTCCTGGCCGACGCGGTGCAGCGTGTCGATGAATTTCTCGCCGGACTGGCGCAGCTCGCGGTAGGTGCCGAGCACGGCCTCGATCACGTCCGTCACCTCGGCGGCCGAGAACGACGGACCGACGACCTTGCCGGCCTTGGCCTCACCCGACAGCGCCGAGCCGTCCGAGCCGCCCAGCGTGACCTGGTACCACTCCTTGCCGTCCTTGTCCACGCCCAGGATGCCGATGTGGCCGCTGTGGTGGTGGCCGCAGGAGTTGATGCAGCCGCTGATGTGCAGGTCGATCTCGCCCAGGTCGTCCAGTTCGTCCAGGTCCTGGTAGCGCTCCATGATGGCGGCCGCCACGGGGATGGCGCGCGCATTGGCCAGCGCGCAATAGTCGCCGCCGGGGCAGGCGATCATGTCGGTCAGCAGGTGGATGTTCGGACGGGCGAAGCCGGCCGCGCGGGCGGCCTGGTACAGCTCAGCCAGCTGGTCGGCGCGCACCCAGGGCAGCAGCAGGTTCTGGTCGTGCGTGACGCGCACTTCGCCGGCGGAGAAGCGGTCGGCCAGGTCGGCGGCCTGGTCCAGCTGTTCCGCCGTGGCGTCGCCGGGGGCCTGGCCCAGGCGCTTGAAGGACAGCGTGACGGCGCGCAGTTCGGGGTTCTTGTGCGGGGCCACGTTCTGGCGCAGCCAGCGGCCGAACTCGGCGTTGTCCTCGGCCGCCTGCAGCAGCTCGGTGATCTTCTGCTCGCCGCCGGCCGTGCTGGCGCCCAGCGTAGGTGGCACGAAGCTGGCAGTCACCCGGTCCAATTCGGACTGCGGGATGGTGTGCGGGGCGCCGTCGCGGGTCAGGATGTCCTGGTACTCGGCGTCCACCTCGTCGATGTAGCGCTGGCCCTCGGCCTTCACCAGGATCTTGATGCGCGCCTTGTACATGTTGTCGCGCCGGCCCCAGCGGTTGTAGACGCGCACCACGGCTTCCAGGTAGTTCATGATCTGGTTCCAGGGCAGGAACTCGCGGATCACGGTGGCGACGACCGGCGTGCGGCCCATGCCGCCGCCGACCAGGACCCTGAAGCCCAGCTCGCCGGCGGTGTTCTTGACCAGGTGCAGGCCCACGTCATGCCAGGCGGTGGCGGCGCGGTCTTCCGTGGCGCCGGTGATGGCGATCTTGAACTTGCGCGGCAGGAAGGCGAACTCGGGGTGCAGCGTGCTCCACTGGCGCAGGATCTCGGCGAACGGGCGCGGGTCGGCCACCTCGTCGGCGGCGATGCCGGCGCGCTCGTCGCTGGTGATGTTGCGGATGCAGTTGCCGCTGGTCTGGATACCGTGCATGTTCACAGTGGCCAGCAGGTCCATCACGTCGGCCGACTGGTCCAGCGGAATCCAGTTGTACTGCACGTTCTGGCGCGTGGTGAAGTGGGCGTAGCCGGCCGTCAGGCGCGGCGCGGGCACCGGGCTGATCTTGTCCTGGGTGGCCTGGGCCTGGGCCAGCAGCTCGGGCGCGGGGCGGTCGTAGTCGCGCGCGATCTTGGCCAGCACGCGCAGCTGGCCGCTGGAGAGCTCGCCGTAGGGCACGGCCACGCGCAGCATGGGCGCGTAGCGCTGCACGTACCAGCCGTTTTGCAGGCGCAGCGGGCGGAACTCGTCGTCGCCGAGCTGGCCGGTCTGCCAGCGCTCCAGCTGGTCGCGGTGCTGGGCCGCGCGCAGACGGACGAACTGTTTGTCAAATTCGGTGTATTGGTACATGGCGAGTAGTCAGATGAAAACCAGTTTGGTGCCGGCCCAGGCCAGCAGCACGGAAAGAATCGAGCGGATCAGCCGTTCGGGCGTGTGCTTCATCAGCCGCGAGCCGAGCCAGATGCCGGGAAGCGAGCCGGCCAGGAGTTTAGTCAACAGCGGCCAGTCCACCGAGCCGAGCGAGGCGTGGCCCAGGCCCGCCACCAGGGTCAGGGGCACGGCGTAGGCGATGTCGGCCGCCACGATGCGCGGCAGCGGCAGCAGCGGAAACAGGATCAGCAGCACGGTGACGCCGATCGCGCCGGCGCCGACCGAGGTCAGCGTGACCAGCGTGCCGATCACGGCGCCGAACAGCACCGGCAGGCTCCAGTGGCGCGCGCGGGTGGCCTGGTCCAGCTCGGTCGCGTTGACGCTGCGCGGCAGTTGCTTGCCACGCACCGCCTTGTAGAACGTCGCGGCGGCTGTCAGCAGCAGCGCGACGCCCAGCGTCGTGGTCATGACGGCCTGCACGGCCGGGCTGGCCGCGCCGACCCGGTGCAGCACTGCCAGCGTGATCAGCGACGCCGGGATGCTGCCTGCGCACAGCTGGCCGACCACGCGCCACGGCACCAGGCGCTGGCGCGCCAGGCTGGCGGTGCCGCCAAGCTTGGTGAAGGCGGCGAACAGCAGGTCGGTGCCGACGGCCATGTGGGGCTTGACGCCGAAGAAAAAGATCAGCAGCGGCGTCATCAGCGAGCCGCCACCCACGCCGGTCAGGCCGATGACCGTACCGACGAAGAACCCCGCAATCACAAAGCCAAAATCGTGCATGGCCGGGACTGTAAGAGTCCGGCTTATCAAAACAAACTATTTTTTAGTTGTTGATGTATGCCCGTTGGTAATAAAGGCGGCGAAGTTTGACGCAGGGGCTGTGCTAGGTCTCGGCCGTGGCGTGGTAGACGGCCACCGCGTCGCGGCCGCCATGCTTGGCCTGGTACATGGCGGTGTCGGCGTGGTGGGTGAGGGTGGTGGCGTCATGGCCGTGATCCGGGTAAATGGCCACGCCGATGCTGGACGTGACGTGGTGCGCCCGGCCGTTCACCTGGAAGGGGGCGGCCAGCGCGACGCGGAGCTTCTCGGCGATGCGCAGCGCATCCGGGGCGCTGGCAATGCTCGGCAGCAGGATGACGAATTCGTCTCCGCCCAGGCGCGCCACAGTGTCGGCCGCTCTCAGGCAGTCCTGCAGGCGTCGGGACACGGCCTGCAGCAACAGGTCGCCGGTGGCATGGCCAAAGCGGTCGTTGATCGGCTTGAAACCGTCCAGGTCGAGAAACAGCAGTGCCAGACGGCTTTCGGTGCGGCCGGCCAGGGCCAGAGCCTGCTGCAGGCGGTCGTCCAGCAACACACGGTTGGGCAGGCCGGTCAGGGCGTCGTGCAAGGCCAGGCGAGCCAGGCGCAGCTGGTGTTCCCGGCGCTCGGTGATGTCGCGCGTCACGCCCAGGATGCCGATGAACTTCCCGTCGGTGTCGCGCATGAGGGAGGTGGTGGCCTCGGTCCAGACGGTGGAGCCATCCTTGCATGGCTGCTCCAGTTCGGCGCGAGCTTGCGACGTGGGCTCGCCGGCCTGCAGCGCGCGCACGAGCTCCGTCAGCGACTCCTTGGCGAAGGTGGCCGATGTCGGCGTCAGCGCCTGATCGATGGACTGGCGCATGACTTCCTCGGGGGTGTAGCCGCGCAGCTTCTGCACAGAAGGGCTGACGTAGGTGAATCGGCCTTGCAGGTCCATGGTCCAGATCACGTCCTGGGCGTTGTCGGCCAGCAGCCGGTGGCGCTCCTCGCTCAGACGCAGGGCCTCGATCGATGCCGCGCGCTCGATCGCGATGGCCGCGAGCTGCGCGGCCTGCTCGATCAGTTCGATGTCGGTCGGTGATGGCGTGTGGGGCTTGCGGTGGTAGATGGCAAAGGTGCCCAGCACCTTGCCGGCGGCCGATCGGATGGGCTCGGACCAGCAGGCGCCCAGCCGCGCCTTGCGGGCGAGGGCTCGGTACGGCGTCCAGTAGGGATGGTGGTGGATGTCTTCCACGATCACCCGTTGCCCCAGGAAGGCGGTGGTGCCGCAGGAGCCGACGCCGGGGCCGATCGTCAGGCCGCCGATCGCGGCGTTGTAGAAGTCAGGCAGGCTGGGTGCGGCGCCCGTGTGCAGGTGCTTGCCGTCCGCGTCGAGCAGCAGGATGCTGCAGCGCATGGCCGGACAGGCTTCCTCCAGGCCGAGCACAATCGCCTTCAGCACCTCGGGCAGGCTGGCGCCCCGGGCCAAGAGTTCCAGTGCATGGCCGCGGGTGTGTTCGCGATGGGTCATGAACCGGCTGTCGGCGAGCTTGTTCCGCAGACGGAGGTTGGCGCGATGCGCGTACAGCGCCAGCACGCCGATGACGCCGGCCAGAGCCAGCGCTGCGGCCAGGTAATTGGAAAGCCGGCCCGAGCTGGCCGCCTGCTGCGTGCCGTACAGCAGGTCATCCAGGGGGGGGGTGACGGGCAGCCCGCCCTGGCTCAGCTGGAGCGTGACGCTCGCCAGCGCCCATACGGGCCCGGTGCCGAGCAGCAGGCCCGCGAGGGCCACTCGGGCAACGCGGTGAAAGTGGCACGCCATGGGCTGGGGTCGAGGACGTTCACAAGGCTTGAAAATGGCTGCATTCTAGGGCGTGGCCACTGGTGGGGCCTGAAGTCGGACGGTCGCCGATGGAGCGGTCGCTGATCGAGATAGGCCAAGGGAGCGCCACAACGAGAACCCCGTCATGGCGAGGCCATCAGCGTCCGGTGGCGCCGGTGTCGCCGAGTGCGGTGGCCTCTTGGATGTTGATGGCCATCAGACCCTTGGGGCCGTTGTTCAGCTCGAAGCTGACCCGGGCGCCTTCCTTGAGGGTCTTGAATCCGTCCATGGCGATCGCGGAAAAGTGAGCGAAGGCATCAGGTCCCCCGCCGTCTGGCTGAATGAAACCGAAGCCTTTGGCGTCGTTGAACCATTTCACGGTACCGGTCGGCATGATGTTCCTCCTTGTTGAACTTCTTGTTGATTTTTACCAGTTTGGGGGCGTTTGTAGCTAATTGTCAATCGGGGTGTGTGAGGGTTTCTCGGCGCAGGTTGTATTGGCTCGCGGGGCTCAATTGAAATAGCCCCGCTTTCGCCGTCAGAATGTGACGAACCGGATCGACCGATAGAATGAAATCCCATGGCAACTCCTCCTTCGAAACCGCCCGTTCTGCCTTCATCACCCGCCCGATCCGCCGACGAAGGCGGCTCCGTGGTGATGGAGCGGCGTGCGCAGAAAGTCAAGCCGCCCCAGATGTACCGGGTGGTCATGCTCAACGACGACTACACGCCGATGGAGTTCGTCGTCGTAGTGATCCAGGAATATTTCAACAAGGACCGGGAAGCCGCGACCCAGATCATGCTGAAGATCCATCTGGACGGCAAAGGCGTGTGCGGGGTGTATTCGCGCGATGTGGCGGCGACCAAGGTCGAGCAGGTCCTGGAGGCGGCCCGGCAGGCCGGGCACCCGCTGCAATGCGTGAGCGAGCCTGTTGAATAACGGGCAACATCCCCGACATACCGTTTATCTCTCTCAGCAAGGCAAAAGGAAATCACATGATTGCCCAGGAATTGGAAGTCAGCTTGCACATGGCCTTCGTCGAGGCCAGGCAGCAGCGCCACGAGTTCATCACCGTGGAGCACCTGTTGCTCGCCTTGCTCGATAACCCCAGCGCCGCCGAGGTGCTGCGGGCCTGCGCAGCCAACATCGAGGACTTGCGCAAGTCGCTGTCCACCTTCATCAAGGACAACACGCCCCAGGTCGCCGGCACCGATGACGTGGACACCCAGCCGACGCTGGGCTTCCAGCGCGTGATCCAGCGCGCCATCATGCATGTGCAGTCCACCGGCAATGGCAAGAAGGAAGTCACCGGCGCCAACGTGCTGGTGGCGATCTTCGGCGAAAAGGACTCGCATGCCGTGTACTACCTGCACCAGCAGGGCGTGACCCGGCTGGACGTGGTGAACTACATCGCCCATGGCATCAAGAAGAGCGATCCGCCCGAGCCTGCCAAGGGCAACGAGCCGCCTTCAGGTGGCGATGGCGAAGAGGGCGGTGGCGGCGAGAAGAACGAAAAGGCCTCGCCGCTGGAGCAGTTCACCCTGAACCTGAACCAGGCGGCCAAGGACGGCAAGATCGATCCGCTGATCGGCCGCGAGTACGAGGTCGAGCGCACCATCCAGATCCTGTGCCGCCGGCGCAAGAACAACCCGCTGCTGGTCGGCGAGGCTGGCGTCGGCAAGACGGCCATCGCCGAGGGCCTGGCCTGGCGCATCACCCAGGGCGACGTGCCGGAAATCCTGGCCGAAGCCACCGTGTACTCGCTCGACATGGGCGCGCTGCTGGCCGGCACCAAGTACCGAGGCGATTTCGAGCAGCGCCTGAAGGGCGTGCTCAAGTCGCTCAAGGATAAGCCGCATGCCATCCTGTTCATCGACGAGATCCACACGCTGATCGGCGCCGGCGCGGCCTCGGGCGGCACGCTGGACGCGTCCAACCTGCTCAAGCCCGCGCTCAGTTCGGGTGCGCTCAAGTGCATTGGCGCCACCACGTTCACCGAGTACCGCGGCATCTTCGAGAAGGACGCGGCGCTGTCGCGTCGCTTCCAGAAGGTCGATGTGGTGGAGCCCACGGTGCAGGAGACGGTGGAGATCCTCAAGGGCCTGAAGTCGCGCTTCGAGGAGCACCACAACGTCAAGTACGCCACGGCCGCGCTGCAGGCGGCGGCCGAGCTGTCGGCCAAGTACATCAACGACCGGCACCTGCCGGACAAGGCGATCGACGTGATCGACGAGGCCGGCGCGGCCCAGCGCATCCAGGTGCCGTCCAAGCGCAAGAAGACCATCGGCAAGGGCGAGATCGAGGAGATCGTCGCCAAGATTGCGCGCATTCCGCCGGCCAACGTGTCTAGCGACGACCGCAGCAAGCTGCAGACGCTGGAGCGCGACCTCAAGAGCGTGGTGTTCGGTCAGGACAAGGCGCTGGACGTGCTGGCGTCTTCGGTCAAGATGGCGCGTTCGGGCCTGGGCAAGGGCGACAAGCCGATCGGCTCCTTCCTGTTCAGCGGCCCCACGGGCGTCGGCAAGACCGAGGCCGCCAAGCAGCTTGCCTACATCCTGGGCATCGACCTGATCCGCTTCGACATGTCGGAGTACATGGAGCGCCACGCGGTGAGCCGCCTGATCGGCGCGCCGCCCGGCTACGTCGGTTTCGACCAGGGCGGCCTGCTGACCGAGGCCATCACCAAGAAGCCGCACGCGGTGCTGCTGCTCGACGAGATCGAGAAGGCCCACCCGGACATCTTCAACGTGCTGCTGCAGGTCATGGACCACGGCACGCTGACGGACAACAACGGGCGCAAGGCCGACTTCCGCAATGTCATCATCATCATGACGACCAACGCGGGGGCCGAGACCATGAACAAGGCGACGATCGGCTTCACCACGCAGCGCGAGGCGGGCGACGAGATGGCCGACATCAAGCGCCTGTTCACGCCAGAGTTCCGCAACCGGCTGGACGCCATCGTCAGCTTCAAGGCGCTCGATGAGCAGGTCATCCTGCGCGTGGTGGACAAGTTCCTGCTGCAGCTGGAAACGCAGCTGGCCGAGAAGAAGGTGGAAGTCACCTTCACCGACAAGCTGCGCAAGTTCCTCGCGAAGAAGGGCTTCGATCCGCTCATGGGCGCGCGCCCGATGCAGCGCCTGATCCAGGACACGATCCGCCGCGCGCTGGCCGACGAGCTGCTGTTCGGGCGTCTGACCGAAGGTGGCCGGCTGACGGTTGATCTGGACGAGAAGGACGAGGTGCTGCTCGACATCCAGCCGCTGTCCAAGAAGGACGGCAAGCCGGCCAAGTCGGAACCGGCAGAGCCGGAAGAGGCCACGGCCGACTGAGTTTGCCGGCCGTGACTGGCTGAGCACAGGAGCTGACGGGGTGAACTCGTCAGCTCTTTTTTTATCCTTGCCCCTGTCTCATGTCCGAACACACCTTCCTCTGGCACGACTACGAAACCTTCGGTGCCCATCCCCGGCGCGACCGGCCGGCGCAGTTTGCCGCGATCCGAACCGATGCGGAACTCAACGAGATCGGCGAGCCGCTCATGCTGTACTGCCAGCCGGCGCCGGATTACCTGCCCGACCCCGAGTCCTGCCTGATCACCGGCATCACGCCCCAGCAGTGCCTGGAAAGGGGGGTGCCCGAGCACCAGTTTGCGGCGCGCATCGAGGCAGCCTTCTCCCAGCCGGGGACCATTGGCGTCGGCTACAACACCATTCGCTTTGACGACGAGGTCACGCGCTTCCTGTTCTGGCGCAACCTGATCGACCCCTATGCGCGCGAATGGCAAAACGGCTGCGGCCGCTGGGACCTGCTGGACGTCGTGCGCCTGGCCCATGCGCTGCGCCCGGACGGCATCGCCTGGCCGAAGAAGGACGATGGCTCACCCAGTTTCCGGCTGGAAGACCTGAGCCGGGCCAATGGTCTGGCGCACGAAGCTGCGCACGATGCCCTGTCCGACGTGCGCGCCACCATCGCGCTGGCGCGGCTGCTGCGCGAGAAGCAGCCGCGCCTGTTCGACTTCGCGCTGACGCTGCACAAGAAGGATGGCGTTGCCGCGGAACTGCACCTGCCGACCACCCCGCAGACGGCGCGCCCGTTCCTGCATGTCTCGGGCATGTTTCCGGTGGCGCGTGGCTGTCTGGCCATCCTGTGGCCGCTGGCCAGCCATCCGGGCAACCGCAACGAACTGCTGGCCTGGGATCTGGCGCAGAACCCGGCCGAGCTGGGCACGCTGGACGCCGAGGCGATCCGGACCCGCCTGTTCACCCGCACGGAAGCCTTGCCCGAAGGCGTGCGCCGCCTGCCGATCAAGAGCGTGCACCTGAACAAGTCGCCGATGGTGGTGGGCAACGTGCGCGCGCTCACGCCGGCGCTGGCCGAGCGCTGGGGCATCGACCTGGCGCAGGCCGCCGCCCATGCCGAGACGGCGCGGGCACTACCCGACATGAGCGCCATCTGGCCCGAGGTGTTCGCGCGCGAGCCCCAGCCTGCCCGCGACGTGGACCAGGACCTGTACGGCGGCTTTCTCGGCGACGAGGACCGGCGCCGCCTGAACCGGCTGCGCGCCATGGGCGGGGAACAGCTGGCCCGCGCGCGCGCGGGCTTCGATGATGCGCGGCTGGAGGAGCTGCTGCTGCGCTACCGCGCGCGCAATTTCCCGGACACCCTGAGCTCGGAGGAGCAGGGGCGCTGGCAGGCGCATCGCGCGGCCTGCCTGCTGGGCGGCGCGGGCGGGGCTCGCACGGTCCAGGCGCTGTTCGAGCGCATCGACGCGCTGTCCGAAACCGCGGACGAGCGCGCGGAGGCGATCCTGGGAGAACTCTACGACTATGCCGAGGCCATCGTGCCGGACGCATAGGCGGCCGTGGCGCCGGGCCGGCTGTCCAAAACGCTGGAGGTTGTCCGCCTGAGCCTGATGCGTGCAGGGTTTTTCTGCAGGCTGGCGGCAAGCCGAGCGTGCTAAGGTGCGGCGCACGACACACCTGTCCACCCCTCGAAAGAGACAGGAGGAGACACATGCAGACAGAGTTTTCTTGCACGGGGTCGCGGCATGCCGGAGCCCCCCTGGCCGCGCCGCCGGGCGAGGTGATCCGGCACGCGCATGCGCGCTCGGCCGCCTTCGGCCTGCGCGCCCACGAGGCGATCGACCTGCAGCCGCTCCAGGGCGCGGCCCTGCAGGAGGCGCTGCAGCGCAGCCAGGCCCTCGCCACCCATGCCCGGCCGGTCATGGAGACGCTGTACAGCCAGATCGCCGGCACGCACAGCATGGTGGTCCTGACCGATCCGCAGGGCCTGATCCTGCACGCGCTCGGCGACGACGACTTTCTCGCCCGGGCCGACCGGGTGGCGCTGCGCCCGGGCGCCAGCTGGTCGGAGCAGGCCCGGGGCACCAATGCCGTCGGCACCGCGCTGGCGCTGGGCGAGCCGGTGCAGGTGCACGCCGGTCAGCATTACCTGCGCGCCAACCATTTCCTGACCTGTTCGTGCGCGCCCATCCTGGATCCGCGGGGCAGGGTCATGGGGGCGCTGGACGTGAGTGGCGATCACCGCAGCCAGAGCAAGCACACCATGGCGCTGGTGCGCATGTCGGCGCAGATGGTGGAGAACCACGTGTTCGGCAAGTGCTACGAGGACGCCGTGCGCCTGCGCTTCCATGCCCGGCCCGAGTTCCTGGGCACGCTGGTCGAGGGGCTGGCGGCGTTCACGCCCGATGGCCGCTTCCTCTCGGCCAACCGCAGCGCGCAGTTCCAGCTGGGCCTGTCGGTTGCGGCGCTGCAGGCCCACACCTTCGCCTCGCTGTTCGGCATGGACATGGGTACGCTGCTGGCGCAGTGCCGTCAGGGCACATCCGCGCTGCTGGCGCTGCGCCTGCCCGGCGGCGTGCAGGTCATGGCGCAGGCCGAATTCCGAAGCCGCGCCGTGGCGGTGCTGCCAACGCCGGCGCCAGAGAGCGAGATGCCGGCCGCGCGTCCCGCGACCGTCCGGGGGGAAAGCCGGTCCGGCCTGCGCGACCTGGACACCGGTGATCCTGTTCTCGCACAGGCGTTGGCGCGGGTGGCGAAGGTGCTGGGCCGCGACGACGTGAGCACGCTGATCCTGGGCGAGACCGGTACCGGCAAGGAATGGCTGGCGCGTGCCATCCACCAGGATTCGCCGCGCCGGCGCGGGCCGTTCGTGGCCGTGAATTGCGCCGCCATCCCCGAATCGCTGATCGAGTCGGAGCTGTTCGGTTACGAGGAGGGGGCCTTCACCGGTGCTCGGCGCCGGGGCAGCGTCGGCAAGATCGCCCAGGCCCACGGTGGCACCCTGTTCCTCGACGAGATCGGCGACATGCCGCTGACCATGCAGGCGCGGCTGCTGCGCGTGCTGCAGGAGCGCAGCGTGGTCCCGCTGGGCGGCGCACGTGCGCTGGCGGTGGACGTGGCCGTGGTCTGCGCCACGCACCGAAACCTGCGAGAGATGATGGCCGCCGGCACCTTCCGCGAGGATCTCTACTATCGCCTCAACGGCATGGTGGCGCGCCTGCCGGCGCTGCGCGAACGCGCGGACCTGGCGGTCCTGGTCGAGCGCATGTTGCGCCAGGACCAGACCGCCGCACGCAGCGGTCCGACCCGCGTGGCACAGGATGTGATGGCCTTGTTTGCCCGCCACCGCTGGCCGGGCAACCTGCGCCAGCTGGCCAGCGTGCTGCGCACGGCGACCTTGTTGGCCGGCGAAGCGTCCGAGATCCGGCGCGAGCACCTGCCGGAGGATTTTCTGGAGGACGACGCGGGTGCCGGCATGCCGGCGATGGCCGTGTCCGTCCCGCCCGCCGTGGCGCCACCCCAGGCTGCGCCGGCCCCGCGCCTGCAGGAGCTGGCGGCCGGCGCCGTGGCGCAGGCTCTGGCGCGGCATGGCGGCAATGTGTCGGCTGCGGCACGCGCGCTGGGCGTGTCGCGCAACACCGTGTACCGCCAGCTGCGCACGGGGCGCGGCGTGGCGTGACGCGACCAGGGGCCCGCGGTCTCGCGGGCGCCTTGGCCGGCCCTGTTTCGAGTCCGTCAGACGGGACCCTGCGCCTCGATCTGGCGCCACTCCTCGTCGCTGTACAGCCGTGAACGCGCCAGGAAGCAAAGTCCCGTGGTGGCTTCCAGCGAGAACATGCCGCTGTGGCCCGGCGCCGCATCGATGATCAGGTGCGTGTGCTGCCAGTAGGCGAACTGGGCGCGGCCCATGTAGAAGGGCACGCCGCCGATCTCGCCGAGCCGGACGTCGGCATCGCCCACCAGGAATTCGCTCGCCGGGTAGCACATGGGCGCGCTGCCGTCGCAGCAGCCGCCCGACTGGTAGAACATCAGGGCCCCGTGCCGCGCCCGCAGCTGGGCAATCAGCGTCAGCGCGGCCGGGGTGGCCGACACGCGGCTCGCCACCCCGACGCCCATCAGAAGAAGCCCAGCGGCTGCTGGCTGTAGCTGACCAGCAGGTTCTTGGTCTGCTGGTAGTGGTCCAGCATCATCTTGTGCGTCTCGCGGCCGATGCCGGACTGCTTGTAGCCGCCGAAGGCCGCGTGCGCCGGGTAGGCGTGGTAGCAGTTGGTCCAGACACGGCCCGCCTGGATGGCGCGGCCCATGCGGAAGGCCCGCGCGCCGTCGCGGCTCCAGACGCCGGCGCCCAGGCCGTAGAGCGTGTCGTTGGCGATCTCCAGCGCCTCTTCCTCGGTCTTGAAGGTGGTGACCGAGAGCACCGGGCCGAAGATCTCTTCCTGGAAGATGCGCATCTTGTTGTGGCCCTTGAACACGGTCGGCTGAACGTAGTAGCCACCGGCCAGGTCCCCGGGCAGCTGGCCGCGTCCGCCGCCGATCAGGCATTGCGCACCTTCCTCCTTGCCCAGCTCGATGTAGGACAGGATCTTGTCCAGCTGCTCCTGCGAGGCCTGCGCACCGATCATGGTGCTCCGGTCCAGCGGGTGGCCCTGCTTGACGCCGGCGACGCGCTTGAGGGCGCGCTCCATGAACCGCTCGTAGATCGATTCCTGCACCAGCGCGCGGCTCGGGCAGGTGCAGACCTCGCCCTGGTTCAGCGCGAACATGGCGAAGCCCTCCAGGGCCTTGTCGAAGAAGCCGTCGTCGGCGGCCATCACGTCCTCGAAGAAGATGTTGGGGCTCTTGCCGCCCAGCTCCAGCGTGACCGGGATGATGTTCTGGCTGGCGTACTGCATGATGAGCCGGCCGGTGCTGGTCTCGCCGGTGAAGGCGATCTTGGCGATGCGCGGGCTGGACGCCAGCGGCTTGCCGGCCTCCAGGCCAAAGCCGTTCACCACGTTGAGCACGCCCGGCGGCAGCAGGTCGCCAATGATCTCCAGCAGCACCAGGATCGAGGCCGGCGTCTGCTCGGCGGGCTTGAGCACCACGCAGTTGCCGGCGGCCAGGGCCGGCGCCAGTTTCCACACCGCCATCAGGATCGGGAAATTCCACGGGATGATCTGGCCGACCACGCCCAGCGGCTCGTGGAAGTGGTAGGCCATGGTCTCGTGGTCGATCTCGCCGATCGAGCCTTCCTGCGCCCGGATGCAGCCGGCGAAGTAGCGGAAATGGTCGATCGCCAGCGGCAGGTCGGCGGCCATGGTCTCGCGCAGCGGCTTGCCGTTGTCGATGGTCTCGGCCACGGCCAGCGTCAGCAGGTTGGCTTCCATGCGGTCGGCGATTTGGTTCAGGATGTTGGCACGCACCGTGGTCGAGGTCTTGCCCCAGGCGGCCTTGGCCTGGTGGGCCGCGTCCAGTGCGGCGTTGATGTCCTTTTCGTTGGAGCGGGGGATGGCGGTGAACACCTGGCCGTTGATCGGCGAGAGGTTCTCGAAGTACCGGCCGTCGATCGGCGCCACCCACTGGCCGCCGATGTAGTTGCCGTACTGCTTCTTGTAGGGGTTGTCGATGCCAAGGCTGGCGATTTCTGCCATGTTCATGCGCTGTCTCCTGTGATCGGACTGTGTTGCAAGTGCGCCGTGCCGGCTGGCACAGGCCCCCTGTTCAGCGCAAGGGGCGTGCCAGGCGCCTGGCGGGGGTGGCGCCGATGCCGAAAAGCCAATTGCCACGCGGGCTTGGCGTGGTGATGGGGCCTGTGGCGAGGAGGTGGGGTCGTGCGTTGCGCGGGTGTGCCACGGCACAGCGGTTGTTCCGTTTCGGTACAGGGGCGGTACAGCGGTGCAGGCGGGCCACGGGCGCCCTTGCGGCGGCGCATGGCGTCGCAGGGTCTGATGCCAAGGTCGAGGGGTGGCGTGGCGTGCCGAGGCGGGCGAGCCTGCACCTCGCGGCAGGCCGACGGCGGTGCCCGCGTTCTCCGGCCTGCTCGCGGGCGCCAGCCCGGGCGCGCCTACGCCATTTCGTCAACCCGGCGGCTGGCACACCGGCTCTGGGGCAACCGCGAATCGGGCCTGCGCCCGCAGGCACCACCATCGACCTGCAAGAGCGCCCGAGCGCGCCTGCAGGCTCGGTCGGGCGTCACTTGGGGCCCGCCTGCCCAGGCCCACCCGGCACAAGCGCCAGACGGTGGGACCGAAAAATCATATCGCTCAGGCGGTGCCGAAGATGCGGTCGCCGGCGTCGCCCAGGCCCGGCAGGATGTAGCCGTGGTCATTCAGCTCGCGGTCGATCGCGGCGGTGTAGATCGGCACGCCCGGGTGGGCCTTGTGCACGGTGGCGAGGCCCTCGGGGCAGGTCAGCAGACAGACGAACTTGATGGACCTGGGCTTCAGCGCCTTGAGCCGGTCGAGGGCGGCGACGGCCGAGTGGCCGGTGGCCAGCATGGGATCGACCACGATCACGTCGCGCTCCTCCATGTTCGAGGGCATCTTGAAGTAGTACTGCACCGCCTCCAGCGTCTTCGGGTCGCGGTACAGGCCGATGTGGCCGACCCGCGCGCCCGGCACCACGTTGAGCATGCCGTCCAGGATGCCCAGGCCGGCGCGCAGGATGGGCACGAACACCAGCTTCTTGCCGTCGATCATGCGGCCGGTGGTCTTCTCCAGCGGCGTCTCGATCTCCACGTCGTGCAGCGGCATGTCGCGCGTGACCTCGTAGGCCATGAGCGTGCTCAACTCGCCCAGCAGGTGGCGGAAGGAATGGGTGCTGGCGCTCTTCTGGCGCATCAGCGCGAGCTTGTGCTGCACCAGCGGGTGATCGATGAGGTGGACCTGGTTCATGCGGTTCTCCGGTGTGGGGCGGGGTGGTCGTGGGGCGGCGGGTCAGCGCTTGCGGCCGCCGAAGATGCCGCCCAGCACGCCCCGGATGATCTCGCGGCCCACCGTGGTGCCGATGGTGCGCACGGCCGACTTGGCCATGGCCTCGGCCAGGCCTTCGCGCCGGCCGCCCCGTGGCCCGGTGGAGCCGAACAGCACGTTGCCGAGGCCGCCGAGCAGGCCGCCGCTCTCGGCCTTACCGTCTGTGGAGGCGTCGCCATCGGCGGGCGTGGCCGGTGCCGCCGCCTCGGTGCGGCCTTTCAGGATCTCGTAGGCCGATTCGCGATCCACCGTCTTTTCATAGACGCCGGCGACCAGCGAGTTCTGCAGCAGCACCTGGCGCTGCGCGGGCGTGATCGGGCCGATCTGGCTGCCCGGCGGCAGCACATAGACCCGCTCGGTCACGCTGGGGCGGCCCTTGGCGTCGAGCAGGCTGACCAGCGCCTCGCCCACGGCCAGCTCCGTGATGGCGGTCTCGATGTCCAGTCCCGGCTTCTGGCGCATGGTTTGCGCGGTGGCCTTCACCGCCTTCTGGTCGCGCGGGGTGAATGCGCGCAGCGCGTGCTGCACGCGGTTGCCGAGCTGGGCCAGCACGCTGTCCGGGATGTCAAGCGGGTTCTGCGTCACGAAATAGACGCCGACGCCCTTGGAGCGCACCAGCCGCACCACTAGCTCAATGCGCTCGACCAGCACCTTGGGTGCGTCGTCGAACAGCAGGTGGGCCTCGTCGAAGAAGAACACCAGCTTCGGAATCTCCGGGTCGCCGATCTCGGGCAACTGCTCGAACAGCTCGGACAGCATCCAGAGCAGGAAGGTGGCATAGAGACGCGGCGCGTTCAGCAGCTTGTCGGCGGCCAGGACGTTGACCACGCCGTGGCCGGCGGCGTCGGTCTGCATGAAGTCCTGGATGTTGAGCATGGGCTCGCCGAAGAAACGGTCGCCACCCTGGGACTCGATCTGCAGCAGTCCGCGCTGGATTGCGCCGACGCTGGCCGGACTGATGTTGCCGTACTCGGTGGTGAACTCGCTGGCGTTGTCGCCCACGTGCTGCAGCATGGCGCGCAGGTCCTTCAGATCCAGCAGCAGCAGGCCGCTGTCGTCGGCGATCTTGAACGCCAGGTTCAGTACGCCGGTCTGCGTCTCGTTCAGGTTCAGCATGCGGGCGAGCAGCAGCGGCCCCATGTCGCTGATGGTGGCGCGCACCGGATGGCCCTGCTCGCCAAACACGTCCCACAGCGTGACCGGGCAGGCCTGCGGCGTGGGCGAAGGCAGGTCGCGCTCCTTCAGCACCGCCGCCAGCTTGTCACCGATCTGGCCGGGCTGGCTGATGCCGGTCAGGTCACCCTTGATGTCGGCCATGAACACCGGCACGCCGATGCGCGAGAAACCTTCGGCCAGCGTCTGCAGCGTCACCGTCTTGCCGGTGCCGGTGGCGCCGGTGATCAGGCCGTGCCGGTTCGCCAGACCGGGAAGCAGGCGGCATTCGGTGGCGGCATGCCTGGCAATCAATAGCGATTCGGTCATGGCGAGGGCTTCCCTGAGCGTGAAAAGTAAAATCGTGTCCGATAGATTAAATCAACACGCAAGGATTTCCGATGGCCGGCCACAGCAAATGGGCAAACATTCAGCATCGCAAGGGCAGACAGGACGAGAAGCGTCAGCGCATCTGGACGCGCGTGGTGCGAGAGATCATGGTGGCGGCGCGCACGGGCGGCGGCGACCCCTCGGCCAACCCACGTTTGCGCCTGGCGATTGAAAAGGCCAAGGCGGCCAACATGCCGGCCGACACGGTCAAGCGCAACATCGACAAGGCCACGGGCAACCTCGAAGGCGTGACCTACGAGGAAATCCGCTACGAGGGCTACGGCATCGGCGGCGCGGCCATCATCGTGGACACCATGACCGATAACCGCGTGCGCACCGTGGCCGAGGTGCGCCATGCCTTCAGCAAGTACGGCGGCAACATGGGCACCGAAGGCTCGGTGGCCTTCCAGTTCAAGAACGTCGGCCAGCTGATCTTTGCCCCGGGCACGAGCGAGGACAAGGTGATGGAGCTGGCGCTGGAAGCCGGCGCCGAGGATGTGATCACCGACGACGATGGCGCGATCGAGGTGCTGACGGCGCCGGGCGACTTCGAGGTGGTGAAGAACGCGCTGGAGGCGGCGGGCCTGACGCCCGAGGTGGCCGAGGTCACCATGCGCCCGGAGAACACCATCGAGCTGACCGGTGAGGACGCGGCCAGGATGCAGAAGCTGCTCGACGTGCTGGAAGACCTGGACGACGTGCAGAACGTCTTCCACAACGCTGAAATTGCTGAATAAGGGGCCCGCATGAAAGTTCTGGTGATTGGCGGCGGTGGCCGCGAGCATGCGCTGGCGTGGAAGCTGGCGCAGTCCCCCCGGGTGCAGCAGGTCTATGTGGCGCCCGGCAACGGCGGCACGGCGCTGGACAAGAACCTGGTGAACGTGGCCATCACGGACGTGCAGGCACTGCGCGCCTGGGCTCAGCAGGAAAAGATCGCCCTGACAGTGGTCGGCCCCGAAGGTCCGCTGGCCGCTGGTGTGGTGGACGAGTTCCGCGCCCACGGCCTGCGCATCTTCGGTCCGACCCAGGCGGCTGCGCAGCTGGAGAGCTCCAAGGCCTTTTCCAAGGCCTTCATGAAGCGCCACGGCATCCCCACGGCCGAGTACGAGACTTTCTCCGACCCCGAGGCGGCGCACGCCTACGTGGACCAGAAGGGCGCGCCGATCGTGATCAAGGCCGATGGCCTGGCGGCCGGCAAGGGCGTGGTGGTGGCCATGAGCCTGGAAGAGGCGCACGAGGCGATCGATTTCATGCTGGTGGACAACACGCTGGGCGTGAGCCACAACGCAGGCGGCGCGCGCGTGGTGATCGAGGAGTTCCTGCAGGGCGAGGAAGCCAGCTTCATCGTGCTGTGCGACGGCAAGAACGTGGCGGCGCTCGCCACCAGCCAGGACCACAAGCGTTTGCTTGATGGCGACCTGGGGCCCAATACCGGTGGCATGGGCGCCTACTCGCCCGCGCCGGTGGTGACGGCCGACGTGCACGCCCGCGCCATGCGCGAGGTGATCCTGCCGACCATCCGCGGCATGGAAAAGGACGGCATCCCCTTCACCGGCTTCCTCTATGCCGGCCTGATGATCGACGCCACGGGGCACCCCAAGACGCTGGAGTTCAACTGCCGCATGGGTGACCCGGAAACCCAGCCGATCATGATGCGCCTGAAGTCCGACCTGGTCGAAGTCATGCTGGCCGCCACCGCGGGCCAGCTCGACCAGGTGAATCTAGAGTGGGATCGCCGCACCGCGCTGGGCGTGGTGCTGGCGGCCGCCGGCTACCCGCTGAGCCCGCGCAAGGGCGACCTGATCACCGGCCTGCCCAAGGAGGCCGACGACGCCGTGGTGTTCCATGCCGGCACCGTCGAGCAGGGTGGCGAGGTCCGCACCTCCGGCGGCCGGGTGCTCTGCGTCACGGTGCTGGCCGATTCGGTCCGGCAGGCCCAGCAGCGCGCCTACGACGTGGCGCGGGGCATCCACTTCGATGGCGTGCAGTACCGGCACGACATCGGCCATCGCGCCGTCAAGCCCTGAGGTGCCTATGAACCAGCCGAACGTGGAGGCAGTCAGCGCCTACCTGCAGGCGCTGCAGACCCGCATCACCGACGCCATCTCCGCCGTGGACGGCACGCCGTTCCTGGAGGATGCCTGGAGCAAGCCGGCCGATGAGCCGCTGCAGGGCCGCGGCATCACCCGCATCCTGGAGGGCGGTCCGGTGTTCGAGCGCGCGGGCTGCGGCTTCTCCCAGGTGCGCGGCGCCAAGCTGCCGCCCTCGGCCACCCAGCACCGGCCGGAACTGGCCGGCGCGCCCTTCGAGGCCATGGGCGTGTCGCTGGTGTTTCACCCGCGCAACCCCTATGTGCCGACCGTGCACATGAACGTGCGCATGATCGCCGCCACGCCGGCCGGCCAGGCGCCGGTGTGCTGGTTCGGCGGTGGCATGGACCTCACGCCCTACTACGGCTTCGAGGAAGACGCGGTGCATTTCCACCGCGTCTGCCAGCAATCGCTGGCGCCGTTCGGCGCCGACAAGTACCCGCGCTTCAAGGCCTGGTGCGACGAGTACTTCTTCCTCAAGCACCGCAACGAGCAGCGCGGCATCGGCGGCGTTTTCTTCGACGACTACGCCGAGGGTGGTTTCGACAGCAGCTTTGCACTGCTGCGCTCGGTGGGGGACGCCTTCCTGGGGGCTTACCTGCCGATCGTGGAGCGGCGGCGAGCGCTGGCCTGGGGCGAGCGCGAGCGCGAGTTCCAGTTGTACCGGCGCGGCCGCTACGTCGAGTTCAACCTGGTCTGGGATCGCGGCACCCACTTCGGCCTGCAGTCGGGTGGCCGAACCGAGTCGATCCTGCTGTCCATGCCGCCGCTGGCGAGCTGGGCCTACCAGCGCACGCCGGAGCCCGGCACGCCGGAGGACGCCCTGTACCGTCAGTTCCTGGTGCGCCGGGACTGGGTTTGAGCGCCGTGCCGCAACGCGTCGGCATGTTCGGCGGCGCCTTCGATCCGCCCCACGATGCCCATGTCGCGCTGGCGCAGGCCGCCCAGGCGCAGTTGCAACTGGACGTGCTGCATGTCCTGCCCACGGGCGAGGCCTGGCACAAGACCAGGACGCTGAGCCCGGCCGCAGACCGGCTGGCCATGACCCGGCTGGCCTTCGCGCACTGTCCGGGTGTGATCGTCGATGAGCGCGAACTGCGCCGCAGCGGGCCGACCTATACCGTCGACACCCTGACGCAGCTGCAGGCGGACTATCCACACTCGCAGCTCTACCTGATCGTCGGGGCGGACCAGGCGCGGGCGCTGCCCGGCTGGCACCGATGGGGCGATATTCCGCAGTTAGCTATAATTTCTGTAGCTTTTCGCGGCGACGGGACGGCGGAGCATGCCGATTTCGATCCCGGGCATCCGGTGCCTGGGGTGGTCCCCGATCGATTCGCGCCCTTGCGCCTGCCTGCCATGCCGCACAGTGCCACGGACATCCGGTCCCGCGTGGCCGCCGGTCTCGGGATCGACCATCTGGTTGCCCCGGCGGTTGCGCGCTATATTGAACAACATCACCTTTACCTTGCTGCCTGATGACTGATACCACCGCCAAAAAAGACACCCAGAAACTCCAGCGCGCCATCGTCGATGGTCTGGAGGACGTGAAGGCGCAAGACATTCGCGTATTCAATACCGAGCACCTGTCGCCGCTGTTCGAACGGGTCATCGTGGCTTCGGGCACGTCGAACCGACAGACCAAGGCGCTGGCGGCCAGCGTGCGCGACAAGGTGCGTGACGCCGGCTTTGTCAAGCCGCGCATGGAAGGCGAGGAAAACGGTGAATGGATCATCGTTGACTGCGGCGCCGCGGTCGCGCACATCATGCAGCCCAGCATCCGCCAGTACTACAACCTGGAGGAAATCTGGGGTGAGAAGCCGGTGCGTCTGAAGTTCGGCGCCCCCAAGCCGGTGGCCCCGGCCAAGCCGGAGCCCAAGGCTGCGGTGAAGGCTCCGGCCAAGAAGGCGGCCGCGAAGAGGGCCCCGGCCAGGTCCGCCGGCGCGGCTGCCAAGCCGGCGGCCAAGACTGCCAAACCCGCCGCCAAGGTTGCGAAACCTGCCGCCAAGGCGGCTGCCGTGAAATCGGCCGTGAAGAAGGCCCCGGCCAAGGCCGCGCCCGCCAAGAAGGTGGCGGTCAAGAAAGTGACCGTGAACGAGGCTGCCGCCAAGAAGGCGCCGGCCAAGAAGGCGGTGGCCAGGAAGGCCGCCCCCGCCAAGCGCCCGGCCGCGAAGAAGTCCTCGGTCAAGAAGGCCTGATCCAGCGCCATGAAACTGCTGATCGTGGCGGTCGGCCAGCGCGTGCCGGACTGGGCGCAGACCGCCTGGGACGACTACGCCAAGCGCTTCCCCCCCGAGCTGCGCGTCGAGCTCAAGGCCGTCAAGACCGAGCCGCGCGGCTCCAAGACGCTGGAGACGCTGTATGCGGCCGAGCGCCAGCGCATCGAGGCGGCGATTCCCAAGGGTGCGCGGATCGTCGCGCTGGACGAGCGCGGCACCGCGCTGAGCACGCAGGCGCTGGCCTCGCGCGTCAGGCAGTGGCAGCTGGAGGGGGATGACGTGGCGCTGGTGATCGGCGGGCCGGACGGGCTTGATCCGGCGTTCCGCCAGGCGGCCCACGAGCGCATCCGCCTGTCCGACATGACGCTGCCGCATGCCATGGCACGCGTGCTGCTGGTCGAGCAGCTCTACCGCGCCTGGTCGATCAACGCCAACCATCCCTACCACCGCGAGTAACAGCGGCCGCGCCCGGCTCCCGCCGCCGTTGCCCGCGAGCGCGGCGCTGGGCGGGTGCGCCGCGACCCAACCATGCCTGATTTCATCTACCTTGCTTCCCAGAGTCCGCGCCGGCGCCAGTTGCTGGAGCAGATCGGCATCCGCCACGAGTTGTTGCTGGCCGATGCCAGCGAGGATGCCGAGGCCTTGGAGGCCGTGCATCCAGGCGAGGCGCCGGCCGCCTATGTGCAGCGCGTCACCGACCTGAAGCTGGATGCGGCGCTGGCCCGCCTGCGCGCACGCGGCCTGCCGGCCGCGCCGGTGCTGTGCTCGGACACCACGGTGGCACTCGGGCGCAAGATCTACGGCAAGCCAGAGGACGGGCGGGATGCGCAACGCATGCTGGGCGAGCTGTCCGGCACCACGCACCGCGTGCTGACGGCGGTGGCCGTCCAGCACGGCCGGCGTCGCCTGGCGGCGCTCAGCGAGTCGCGCGTGACCTTTGCGGAGCTCACCCGTTCGCAGATCAAGGCTTACGTGGACTCGGGCGAACCGCTAGGCAAGGCGGGCGCCTACGCGGTGCAGGGGCGGGCGGCGGTGTTCATCGCCAGGTTGAGCGGCAGCTATTCTGGCATCATGGGCCTGCCCGTGTTCGAGACGGCGGCGCTGCTGCGGCAACTGGGTTTTCGCTGCTGACCCCCTCCATTCATTCCATTCATGCAACAAGACATCCTGATCAACTGGTCGCCCCAGGAGACCCGCGTGGCCGTGGTCGAGCACGGGGCCGTGCAGGAGCTGCACGTCGAGCGCACGCTGGAGCGCGGCCTGGTCGGCAACGTCTACCTGGGCCGGGTGGCGCGCGTGCTGCCCGGCATGCAGTCGGCCTTCATCGACATCGGCCTGGAGCGTGCCGCCTTCCTGCACGTGGCCGATGTCTGGCAGCGCCAGCCGGACGGTGAGCCACCGGCGCAGGCGCGCAACGGCCAGCCTCAGGTGCCGATCGAGAAGCAGGTGTTCGAGGGCCAGGCGCTGATGGTGCAGGTGATCAAGGACCCGATCGGCACCAAGGGCGCGCGCCTGTCCACCCAGATCAGCATCGCCGGTCGCTTGCTGGTGTTCCTGCCGCAGGACGACCATATCGGCGTGTCGCAAAAAATTCCGGCTGCGCAGCGCGATGCATTGCGCGAGCGCCTGCAGGCGCTGGTGGGTGAGCAGGGCGGCGGTTTCATCCTGCGCACCAATGGCGAGGATGCGACCGATGCCGAACTCGGCGAGGACATCGCCTACCTGCGCAAGACCTGGTCGCGCATCAAGGAGGCCTCGCTGCGCCTGCCGCCCCAGTCGCTGCTGCACCAGGACCTGAGCCTGCTGCAGCGCGTGCTGCGCGATCTGGTGGGCGAGGCCACGCAGACCATCCGCATCGACTCGCGCGAGCAGTACCACCAGCTGATGGCCTTCGGCCGCGAGTTCATGCCGGCCGCGGCAGCCAAGCTGCAGCACTACAAGGGCGAGCGGCCGATCTTTGACCTGTTTGCCATCGACGAGGAGGTCGCCAGGGCGCTGGGCCGGCGCGTGGACCTGAAGTCCGGTGGCTACCTGATCGTGGACCAGACCGAGGCGCTGACCACGATCGATGTGAACACCGGCGGCTTCGTCGGCGCGCGCAACTTCGACGATACGATCTTCAAGACCAACCTGGAGGCGGCGCAGGCCATTGCGCGCCAGCTGCGCCTGCGCAATCTGGGCGGGATCATCATCGTGGACTTCATCGACATGGTGCGCGAGGACCACCAGCAGGCCGTGCTGGCGGAGTTCCGCAAGCAGCTGGCGCGCGACCGGGTCAAGACCATGACCAGCGGCTTCTCGCAGCTCGGACTGGTCGAGATGACGCGCAAGCGCACGCGCGAGTCGCTGGCGCACCTGTTGTGCGAGGCCTGTCCGGTGTGCGAGGGCAAGGGCAGTGTCAAGACCGCGCGCAGCGTGGCCTACGACATCCTGCGCGAGATCCTGCGCGAGGCGCGCCAGTTCAACCCGCGCGAGTTTCGTGTGGTAGCGTCGTCCATGGTCATCGAGCTGCTGCTCGACGAGGAAAGCCAGCACTTGGCCGGCCTGTCGGATTTCATCGGCAAGCCGATTTCGCTGCAAAGCGAATCCGGCATGGGGCAGGAACAGTACGACATCGTGCTGCTCTGAAGCGCCGCATGGCCCCATCCTTGCGTGGGCATGCTTTTCTCAAGGGGCGTGGCGGCGTGAGGGCCACCCCGGCGTTCAGTCGCTGTCGCTCGCCGGGTGGTCGACCAGCGCCCCGCGGTTCTGCAGTCGGGCGTACAGGCCGTCCGATGCCATCAATTGGGCATGCGAACCCTGTTCGACGATGTGGCCGCGTTCCATCACCACCACCCGGTCAGCGTGCTCGATGGTGGACAGCCGGTGCGCGATGATCAGCGTCGTGCGCCCGGCCATCACGCGCTGCAGGGCTTCCTGCACCAGCCGCTCCGACTCGGTGTCCAGCGCCGAAGTCGCCTCGTCCAGGATCAGGATGGGCGCGTCCTTGTAAAGGGCGCGGGCGATGGCCAGGCGCTGGCGCTGTCCGCCGGACAGCTGGGTCGCGTTGTGACCCACCCGGGTGTCCATGCCCTGGGGCAGGGCGGCCACGTGCTCGGCCAGGTTGGCGGCGTTCAGGCAGGCCTGCACGCGCTCTCGGTCCACCGACAGGCCCAGCGCCACGTTGGCGGCGACGGTGTCGTTGAGCATCACCACGTCCTGACTGACCATCGCAAACTGGGCACGCAGGGCCTGCAGCTGCCACTGGGCGATGTCCTGGCCGTCCAGCAGCACCTGGCCCCCGGCCGGCAGCACGAAGCGCGGCAGCAGGTTCACCAACGTGGTCTTGCCCGAACCCGAGGGGCCGACCAGCGCGACGGTCTCTCCCGGCGCGACGGACAGCGAGACGTCGTCGAGCGCGGGAGCCCCATCGTCGCGGTAGGACACGCGCACCTGGCGCAGCTCGATCGCGCCGCGGGCACGGCCGAGGTCCGATGGGCCCTCGGTCTCGGGTGCCACCTGCTCCATCAGCGCCAGCCCGCGCTCCAGCGCCGCCAGGCCGCGCGTGATCGGGTTGGCCACGTCGGCGAGGCGCCGGATCGGCGCGATCAGCATCAGCATGGCGGTGATGAAGGCGACGAAGCCGCCCACCGTAAGGCCGGTGTCTTGCCCCTGGCTCTGCGACAGAGCCAGCACCAGCACCACCGAGAGCGCGCCGGCGGCCAGCAGCTGGGTCAGCGGCGTCATCGAGGCGGAGGCGATGGTGGACTTGATCGCCAGCCGGCGCAGTTGCTGGCTCAGCGTGTCGAATCTCTGGGACTGGCCCGCCTGCGCGCCATGCAGCCGCACCATGCGGTGCGCCAGCACGTTCTCCTCGACCACGTAGGCCAGCTCGTCGGTGGCATCCTGGCTGTCCTTGGTCAGTCGGTACAGGCGGCGCGACAGGGTCTTCATGATCCAGGCCACGCCGGGCACGATCACCGCAACGATCAGCGTGAGCTTCCAGTTGAGGTAGACCAGATAGACCAGCAGGGCGACCAGTGTGAAGCCGTCCCGAGACAGACCGAGCAGGGCATGCACGAGCTGGTTGGCGCCGGTCTGCACCTCGTAGACGATGGTGTTGGACAGGGCGCTGGCCGACTGGCGCGAGAACAAAGCCATCTCGGCGCTGAGCAGGCGCGCAAACATGCCCCGGCGCAGCGTCAGCATGCCCTCGTTGGCGATGCGGGCCAGCGCGTACTGGGCGATGAACTGCGCGATGCCACGCAAGGCGAACAGGCCCATGATGCCCGCCGGCACCATCCACAAGGGGAGCGTGCCCTGGGTGAAGCCACGGTCCAGCAGCGGCTTGAGCAGGGCTGGAATCAGTGGCTCGGTGATGGCTGCCACCAGCGAGGCCGCCAGGGCCAGTCCCCAGGCCAGCCACTGCTGGTGGAAATGGGAGCCCAGCCGTCTCAGCCGTTGCAACAGGGGGCGGCCAGACGGCGAAAGGGTCGGGGAGGCTTGCATGATGGGGGCGCATTCTACGTAGGTCGGTCGGGCGCATGGCCCGGCGGCCGACACAGTTTGTGACGTCCGCGGTTCCGCAGTGTGTAACATGTGCGCTTGTGCCGGTATCCGATGGTTCACCACTGCATTGCATGAAGACCGTTTCTCCCTTCTGCTTTTCCCCCGAATTTTTCCGTCGTCGTCATCTGCTGGTCGCCGCGCTGGCCGCTTCGGCCTGGCCTGCGCTGGCGCAGTTTCGCGTTGAGGTGTCCGGCGTGGGCCTGACCCAGTTGCCGATTGCCGTGGCGCCATTCCGCGGAGATGAGCAATCGCCGCAGAAGATGGCCGCGATCATCCATGCCGACCTGGAGCGCAGCGGGCAGTTCCGCCTGATCGATGCCGCGGGCGGCGCCATGGACGAAGCCTCGCGGCCGGACATGTCGGTCTGGCGCCAGCGCAGTGCCGACGCGCTGACCACCGGCAGCGTCACGCGGCTGGCCGATGGCCGCTTCGACGTGCGCTTCCGCCTCTGGGATGTGGTGCGCGGGCAGGATCTGGGTGGCCAGAGCTACGTGGTGCCCGCCGGCGATCTGCGCCTGGCGGCCCATCGCATCGCCGACTTCATCTACGAGAAGCTCACCGGCGAGAAGGGCGTGTTTTCCACGCGCATCGCCTACGTCACCAAGGCCGGCCAGCGCTATACCCTCTGGGTGGCTGACGCCGACGGTGAAAGCGCGCAGTCCGCATTGGGCAGCCCCGAACCGATCATCTCGCCGGCCTGGTCGCCGACGGGAGGCCAGCTCGCCTACGTGTCCTTTGAGTCGCGCAAGCCCGTCATCTATGTGCATGACGTCGCAAGCGGTCGGCGCCGCCTGCTGGCGAATTTCCGGGGCTCGAACAGCGCGCCCGCCTGGTCGCCGGATGGGCGCAGCATCGCGGTCACGCTGAGCCGGGACGGCGGTTCGCAGCTGTACGTCATGGACGCCAGCGGTGGCGAGCCACGCCGCCTGACGCAAAGCAGCAGCATCGACACCGAGCCGGTGTTCTCTCCCGACGGGCGCACGATCTACTTCGTCAGCGACCGGGGCGGGGCACCGCAAATCTATCGCATGCCCGCCAGCGGCGGCCAGGCGGAGCGCGTCACCTTTGCCGGCAACTACAACATTTCTCCGGCGATCAGTCCGGACGGGCGGTGGCTGGCCTACATTTCGCGCGTCAGCGGCGCGTTCAAGCTGCAGGTGATGGAACTGGCCAGCGGCAACGTGACGGCGCTGACCGACAGCTCGGCCGACGAGAGTCCGAGTTTCGCGCCGAACGGGCGCCTGATTGTCTACGCGACCCAGCAGCAAGGTCGCGAAGCCCTCATGACCACCACGCTGGACGGCAAGATCAAGGCCCGCCTGGCGGGGCAGGGGGGAGATATCCGGGAGCCGGCCTGGGGGCCGTTCCAGAAGTAATTCGTTATTCAGGAGTAAGTTGAAATGAAGCGTATTTTCCTGGCCGCCGCGGTGGCTGCTTTGTTGGCAGGGTGTGGTTCCAGCGTGAAGCTGGACACGCCGCCGGTTGAAGACCGGACCGGCAGCGCCGTGGGCGCTGGTGCCGGGCAGGGTGGTGCTGCCGGCCAGAGTGGCGTCACCTCGGTGGATCTGGACAAGTCCGGTGCGGATGGCGTGGGTCCCGCAGGCTCGAACGTGGTCTATTTCGACTATGACAGCTTCGTCATCAAGTCCGACTACCAGGGCGTCATCGAGACGAATGCCCGTTTCCTGCAGGCCAACAAGAGCCGCAAAGCCATGCTCGAAGGCCACACCGACGAGCGTGGCGGCCGCGAGTACAACCTCGCGCTGGGCCAGAAGCGGGCCGAGGCCGTGCGCCGCGCGCTGGGCCTGATGGGCGTGAACGACGGGCAGCTCGAAGCCGTGAGCTTCGGCGAAGAAAAGCCGGCCGTCAGCGGCTCTGACGAAGGCGCTTACACCAAGAACCGCCGGGTGGAAGTCAAGTACCGATGAGCGCCGCAGCCGCCGTGAAGGCGTTCCGCATGGTGGTGCTGGCCGGGGCCGCGCTGTCCGCCTTGGGCGCGCAGGCGGCCATTTTTGGCGACGACGAGGCGCGCAAGGCCATCCTGGAGGTGCGTCAGCAGATGGAGGCATCCGACGTCAGGCTGAAGCGGCTCGCGGAGGAAAACGTCCAGTTGCGGCGCAGTGTGCTCGACTTGCAAGGCCAGATCGAGACCTTGCGCGCGGAGATGTCGCGGGCCCGCGGCCAGGACGAACAGCTCGCGCGCGACGTGGCTGAAATCCAGCGCCATCAGAAGGATCTGGCCCAGGGGACGGAAGACCGTTTGCGCAAGCTGGAGCCGATCAAGGTGTCGCTCGATGGCCGTGAGTTCCTGGCCGAGCCGGCGGAGAAGCAGGCCTATGAGGCCGCGCTGGCCGTGTTCCGGGGCGGCGACTTCGCCGCTGCGCAGAACAGTCTGCAGAGCTTCATGCGCCGCTACCCCAAGAGCGGTTACCTGCCCTCGGCCCAGTTCTGGCTCGGCAATGCCCAGTACGCCACGCGTGACTACAAGGAGGCCATTGCCAACTTCCGCGCGCTGCTGAACCAGGCGCCGGAACACACCCGCGCGCCGGAGGCAATGCTGTCGGTGGCCAACTGCCAGATCGAACTCAAGGACAGCAAGGCGGCCCGCCGAACGCTGGAAGAACTGCAGAGAGCCTATCCGCAGTCCGAGGCGGCGCAGGCGGCTCGCGAGCGACTGTCACGCCTGCGTTGAAGGCCGTGAGCGCCAAGGGACGGCGCCACTAGAATCGACGGATGTCCTCCGCCGAAATCTTTCCTGCTGACCGTCTGTCCCTTGTCGAGGCGGAATTCGCCCCATCTGAAACCGCCCCGCCCGATGCTGACGAAGTCGATCTGCAGCGCCGATTCGGCGGAATGGATCGGCTGTACGGTGTGACCGGTGCATCGCGAATCCGCTCCGCTCACGTGGTCGTCGTCGGTGTCGGAGGGGTCGGCTCGTGGGCCGCTGAAGCGTTGGCACGCAGCGGGGTCAATCGCTTGACGCTGATTGATCTGGATCATGTGGCCGAATCCAACGTCAACCGCCAGATTCATGCTCTCACCCCCACGCTGGGGCAGGCCAAGGTGCAGGCCATGCGCGAGCGCATTGCCCTGATCAATCCCCATTGCCGGGTTCATTGCGTGGAGGAGTTCGTCGAACCCGGCAACTGGCCGCAACTGCTACCCGAGCCACCGGATGCCGTGATCGATGCTTGCGATCAAGTGCAGGCCAAGACGGCGATGGCGGCCTGGGCGCTGGCGCACAAGGTTCCGCTGATCAGTGTCGGCGCAGCCGGTGGCAAGCGGCTGGCGCACCGGGTGGAGATCGACGACCTGTCCAAGGTCACCCATGACCCGTTGCTGGCCCAGTTGCGCTACCGACTGCGCAAGCAGCACGGCGCCGCCAGGGACGGCAAGAAGATGGGGGTGCACTGTGTGTTCAGTCGTGAAACGGTGCAGCCACCCGATGCATCCTGCGAGGTGGCGGGCGACGGCTCGCTCGGCTGTCACGGCTACGGCTCGATGGTCAGCGTGACGGCGACCTTTGGTCTCTGCGCGGCAGGATGGGTGATTGATCTTCTTTCGCGAAAACTTCGGAAAAGCGAAAATTGACGCTATAATCTAAGGCTTACTGCAGCACAATTCTTGATTCAAGAAATTGTCAAGTGGGTCGTTAGCTCAGTCGGTAGAGCAGCGGACTTTTAATCCGTTGGTCGCGTGTTCGAGTCACGCACGACCCACCAAAGTACATAAGAAAACCCCGCCATCTGGAAAGACGGCGGGGTTTTTTCGTTGGCTCGATGTCAGGTGATCGGGAGAAGCACCCGTCCGCGCGCCACTGTCGAGAGAAGGTGGCCGGGTCGAGTCTGCCGTTTTGGGACCATTTTTCCGATGTCTCCCTGCGAGCGACATCGACGGTTCTTCCAGCGCAGGTCAGCCGATTCTTCCTCCTGCACCAGCCCGTGTCGTGCTTCTTTCGTGGCCGTGTTGGCGCCGTGGTGTCAGCCCGAATTTACTTAAAACGAGGTATTGCTCAAGCCCTTGGTGCGCCCGGATACTGCCTCCAGCGTTACGACGCGTAACCCCGTGAACAATGTCTGCGCCAGATGTTTCGACGGCCAGTCCTCAAGCGGGCAAGGGCGGTCTCCGCGCAGGACCAGGAGACATTGGAAAGTGTCGGATGCACAACCCGTAGACGGGTTGGCAGCAGGTGGCTCAAGGAGGGGACGATGGCATACATCTCGAGCGGTGACAGGGCGGCACCCTGGGGACGGGCATTTGGTGGCGATCGGCCCGAGGCGGGCATGCTGCGCTTGGAGCTCAGCGGGGCGCAGTGGCAGAACTTTGAGGTGCAACAGCAACTGGCTCGTTACATTCGGGTGCTGAATTCGGTGAAAAGGGTGTCTGATGCGCCAGGCGGGGAGCGCGATTTCACCTTCACGCTGGGTTCATCGACTTTGAAAGTGCCGCTGGATGAGGGGTTGGAAGTCCATGTGGATGGCCAACGCATCGGTAGTTTCCGGCAGCCGTTCATTCAGGCCGCCGTCACCATTGCTGCGGATCCGGGACAGTTTTTCGACGCAGGGGCCGGTGGGACGTCGCTGGGGACCAGTGGCATGGCCAGCTTTGAGGACCGGAACGGCGTGGCGCCGCATTTCGCCAGGGTGATGCCGCATGAACGCAACCTGCTGGAGGGCACCGTCGATGCATTGGTCGAGCCGGCCGACTCTGCGGCGGGCCGCGCCGAAGGGCTCCTGTCGTGGCGCTACAGATGGCCGGGCGGCACGGTGCGTTACCTGGCGTGCGGCGTCAGTCGAACCGAGCGCTTCATCATCACGGACCCGCACCGTCGGTCATTGCAGTGGCTGCTCTGCGTGGTCGTGACGGGTACCCATGACCAGCCGCTCCTGCGGGGATCGGTGGCCAGGCTGGAGGTGTCGGAAGACCTGTGTCGTAGCCCCCTGGGGGCAAGCGGCATCCTGGCGGTGGACGATCTGGTCCGGAGCGACGGTCTGGGCGTCGAAGTGATGAAGGATGGCCGGAACAGGTTGGGCGGCGAGCTGGAGGTGGTGGTGGATGCCGCCAATCCGTTCGCGGACACCGAGCGCACGACGGTCTATTGGAGCTACAGCGTGCCACGGCGCTTCGCGCTGCGCCCGGGTGAGGTGGTGTTTGAGCAATTCACCGTGACGTTCGTTGGCAGCGATTCCCGGCCGGGGCAACAGCGGCTGACCCTCTCCGTGACTGGTACGGGCGGTGAGCCGGAGATTGACCTTGCGGCAGTCGAGGCCGTGGCGACGCTGTCGCGTCAGGTGATCGCCACCCGGCGGGAGGCCGGCCCGAGTGTCACGGTCTGGCGTTTGTCCGGCGGGTGATCTCTTCCGCTTCGCCTGGCAGGCGCAACTGGGCCGCTCGGGCGACTTCGACGCAATCGCGTATGTGCTGCTCGCCGATGTAACGCAGCGTCGTGTAGCCCATGACCGCGGAGACGGCCTGGCCTGCCAGTGGCACGAAGCGGGCCGCCTGCCTGGCGGTGAGGCGCATCCCGAGCGTCTGAGCCAGGCGCAGCACCAGATCGAGGGTAATCAGCTTTCCGATCAGCACCGAGCCGACCAACGCCACCGCCTTTTGCACACGCTCGCGCTGCGCGGGGTCGAGGCGATCGATCTGGTTGGGCAGCAGCCCGAATTCGGAGCTGATCCTCGGAATCAGGCGTGTCAGCAAAGCGGCATCCACCGCCCAGTCGAGACCGGGGACGGGCACGACGCTGGCCGTGGCCGCGACCAGGGCACGTCGGTGCAGCAGCGCGCGGCTGCGGCGCACCGCCTGCTGCAGGGCCGGATGGCCGGCGGCCAGTTCAAGGGCGGTCGGCATGAACGTTCTTCATCTCACGACGAAGACTTCCGCTTGATCAGGCCATAGAGGAACAGCAGCACCACGGCGCCGATGAGCGAGGCGATGAAGCCGGCTGCCGCGCCAGGCGCGTACAGGCCTAGCGCCACGCCGACGTAGCTGGCAATGAACGAGCCGGCGATGCCGAGCACGGCCGTCATGATCAGGCCGAGCTGATCGTCGCCGGGCTTCACGGCGCGGGCGATCAGGCCGACGACCAAGCCGATCAAGATGGTTCCAATGAGAGACATCATGAGAATGCCTCCTGACGGGTTGCTGAGGCCTCACTGTAGCGCTTTGGCGGCAGAATGCACCCCCCCCCCGCAGGCGCCCGGCCAGGCGGGTCAGGCCGAGGCCTGCTCGATCTGCTCGGACAGTGTCAGCCACTCTTCTTCCAGCGTCCCCAGCTCGTCGTTGACGGCCTTGAGCTGCCGGCCGGCCTCGGCGATCTCGGTCGGCGCCAGCGAGGTGGCGAGGCGGCTTTCCAGTTCGGCCCTCTCGGCGTTCAGCGTGGCCATGCGTTTTTCCGCCTGTTCCAGCGCGCGCTTGAGCGGCCGGGTGGCCTCATTCAGCTGCTGGCGACGCTGGGCGTCGAGCTTGCGCTGCTCGGCACCACGCGGCGCAGGCTCGGCCGGGGCCGGTGGCAGTGCCTCTTTCACCACGGGCGCGGGCACGTCAACCACCGAGCGGGCGGCCTCCGCCGCGAGGTTCGCGCTGTCGCGCGCCTCCTCGCGCAGCCGCTTCGCCTCGTCGAGCAGGTAGCGCTGGTAGTCGTCCAGGTCGCCATCGAACGGCGCCACGCCGCCGCGGCCGACCATCCAGAACTCGTCGCAGACGGCGCGCAGCAGCGCTCGGTCGTGGCTGACCAGCATGACGGTGCCCTCGAACTCGTTGAGCGCCATGGACAGCGCCTCGCGCGTGGCCAGGTCCAGGTGGTTGGTCGGCTCGTCCAGCAGCAGCAGGTTCGGGCGCTGCCAGACGATCATGGCCAGCACCAGGCGCGCCTTCTCGCCGCCGCTCATGCTGCCGACGGCCTGCTTGACCATGTCGCCGTTGAAGTTGAAGGTGCCCAGGAAGTTGCGCAGGTCCTGCTCGCGGCTCGATTCCTTCGAGTTCGCGCCGAGTTCCTTGGCCAGGCGGATCATGTGCTCCAGCGGGTTGTCCTGCGGGCGCAGCACGTCAAGCTCCTGCTGGGCGAAGTAGCCGATGGACAGGCCCTTGCCTTCGGTGATGGTGCCGGCCAGCGGCTTCATCTCGCGCGCAATGGTCTTGACCAGCGTGGATTTGCCCTGGCCGTTGGCGCCCAGGATGCCGATGCGCTGCCCTGCCAGCACCGAGCGGCTGACGCCGCGCAGGATGGTCTTCGGTTCGTCGCCTTCCACCCGGTAGCCGAAGCTCGCGTCGGTGATGGCCAGCATCGGATTCGGCAGGTTGGTCGGCTCCTTGAACTCGAAGGTGAATTCGGCGTCGGCCAGCAGCGGCGCCACCTTCTCCATGCGCTCCAGCGCCTTGACCCGGCTTTGCGCCTGCTTGGCCTTGCTGGCCTTGGCCTTGAAGCGGTCGATGAACTTCTGCAGGTGCGCGATCTTGTCCTGCTGCTTGGCGAAGGCGGCTTGCTGCAGCTCCATCTGCTGGGCGCGCAGTTCCTCGAATTTGCTGTAGTTGCCGCCGTAGCGCGTGAGCTGGGCCTGGTCGATGTGCAGCGTCACGTTGGTCACGGCGTCGAGGAACTCGCGGTCGTGGCTGATGACGATCATGGTGCCGGCATAGCGCTTGAGCCAGGCTTCCAGCCAGACCAGGGCGTCCAGGTCCAGGTGGTTGGTCGGCTCGTCGAGCAGCAGCAGGTCGGACGGGCACATCAGCGCGCGGGCCAGCTGCAGCCGCATGCGCCAGCCGCCGGAGAAGCTGTTGACGGGCTGGTCCAGCTCGCTGGTCTTGAAGCCCAGGCCCAGGATCAGCGCTTGCGCGCGCGGCACGGCGTCATGGTCGCCGGCATCGGCCAGATCGGTGTAGGCGTGGGCGATGGCCATGCCGTCGTCGCTGGCCTCGGCCTGGGCCAGGGCCTCGCGCAGCTCGACCAGGCGGGTGTCACCGGCCACCACGAAGTCGGTCGCGGACTCGTCCGTTTCGGGCATGTTCTGCGCAACCTGCGCCATGCGCCAGCTGCGCGGCATGGCGAAGTCGCCGCCGTCTTCGTGCAGCGAGCCGTTGAACAGCGCGAACAGTGTGGACTTGCCGGCGCCGTTGCGGCCGATCAGGCCGACTTTCTCTCCCGGGTTGATGGTGATGGACGCGCCATTGAGCAACACCTTCGCGCTGCGGCGAAGGACGACATTCTTGAGAGTGATCATGGAGAGGGGGATAGGGCGGCCAGCGCTTCGCGCGTGACCAGCAGCACCTGGTCTTCGCCGGCGCTGCAGTCCAGCCAGACGACTTCCAGCTGCGGAAAGGCGGTTTCAAAGTGCGCGCGCTCGTTGCCGATTTCCAGCACCAGCACGGCGTGTTCGCTCATGTGGGCCGGGGCGGCGCGCAGCAGGGTGCGGATGAAGTCCATGCCGTCGCTGCCGCCGGCCAGGGCCAGCGTGGGCTCGGCCTGGTATTCGGCGGGCAGGGCAGCCATGCTTTGCGCGTTGACGTAGGGCGGGTTGCACAGGATCAGGTCGAACTGGCCGGGCACGGCCGAGAGGCCGTCCGATTCGAGCAGCGTGATGCGGTCGGCGAGCTGGTGCCGGTCCACGTTGATGCGGGCCACGGCCAGTGCGTCGGGCGAGAGATCGGCGCCGACGACGGTGACGTCGGGGTAGGCCATGGCGACGAGCACGGCCAGGCTGCCGTTGCCTGTGCACAGGTCCAGCACGCGGCGCGTTTGCTCGCCCAGCCAGGGGTCGATGCTGCCGTCGGCCAGCAGCTCGGCGATGAAGCTGCGCGGCACGATGGCGCGTTCGTCCACGTAGAAGGGCACGCCCTGCAGCCAGGCCTCGCGGGTCAGGTAGGCGGCGGGCTGGCGGGTCTCGATGCGGCGGTTGATGAGTTCTGCGATCTGCTGCGCCTGCTCGGCGCTCACGGGCTGGCTGCCGATGCCGTCCTCGCCCTCCAATGCGCTGTCCAGCGGCAGGCCCAGGCGCCACAGCACCAGCCAGGCGGCTTCGTCGTCGGCGTTGGTCGTGCCGTGGCCAAAGGCCAGGCCGGCCGCGTCGAGCCGGCGCGCGGCCTCGTCAATCAGTTCAAGCAGGGTCATGCGGGGGCGCCGGGGCGCAGTTCGGCGTCGAGGTTTTCCAGGACGCGGCGGTAGATGTTCTTGAGCGGCTCGATGTCGGCTACGGCCACATGCTCGTCGATCTTGTGGATGGTGGCGTTGGGCGGGCCGAACTCGATCACCTGCGGGCAGATCTGGGCGATGAAGCGCCCGTCGCTGGTGCCGCCGGTGGTGGACAGCTGGGTCTCCAGGCCGGTCTCGGCGCGGATCGCCCGCTGCACCGCGCCGACCAGACTGCCGGGCGTGGTGAGGAAGGGCAGGCCGCCCACGGTCCACTGCAGCGTGTAATCGAGGTTATGCCGGTCCAGCACCGCGTGCAGCCGCTGCTGCAGGCTCTCGGGGGTGGACTCGGTGCAGAAGCGGAAGTTGAAGTCGATCACGACCTCGCCCGGGATGATATTGCTCGCGCCGGTGCCGCCGTGGATGTTGCTGACCTGCCAGGTGGTGGGCGGGAAGAAATCGTTGCCGCGGTCCCACTCCGTGGCCACCAGTTCGGCCAACGCCGGTGCGACCAGGTGGATCGGATTCCTGGCCAGGTGCGGGTAGGCGATGTGGCCCTGCACGCCCTTCACCGTGAGCTTGCCGCTCATGGTGCCGCGCCGGCCGTTCTTGATCATGTCGCCGGTGCGCTCGACCGAGGTCGGCTCGCCGACGATGCAGAAGTCGGGCGCCTGGCCGCGTTGCTTCAGGCGCTCGCAGACGACCACGGTGCCGTCCACGGCCGGGCCTTCCTCGTCGCTGGTCAGCAGGAAGGCGAGGCCGAGCGCCGGATCGGCACGCTCGGTCAGGAACTCCTCCACCGCCACCACCATCGCGGCGAGCGAGGTCTTCATGTCGCTGGCGCCGCGGCCGTAGAGCTTGCCGTCGCGGTGCGTGGGCGTGAACGGGTCGCTGTGCCACTGGTCCAGCGGTCCGGTCGGCACCACGTCGGTGTGGCCGGCGAAGGCCAGCGTCCTGCCGGCTTGGCCGGGGCGACGGGCCCAGAGGTTGCGCACCCGGAAATCGGCCGGGCCGCTTTCAATGATGTCGCAGCTGAAGCCCAGCGGCTGCAGGCGTGCGATGATGAGCTCAAGGCAGCCCTCGTCGGCGGGGGTCACCGACGGGCGGGAGATGAGTTGTTCGGTGAGGCGGAGTGTGGCGGACATGGGGCCGGAGAAAAATAAGGATGCGCCCTTCAGAGCGACGCCATGCGTGAATTGCGGGTCAGGCCGCCGTGCTCGGACGGCCGCACGTCCAGGGAGATCTCGGTGAACGACGGCTCGTCGCTGTGCACTTCCTCCTTCTGGGCCGAGGGCTTGACGAAGTTGTTCTGCAGTCGCCACATCAGGTTGGTCGGGGAGTCGGAGTTGGCCAGACCCTCCTTCTTTTCCACCTTGCCGTCGAGGATGAGGCGGGCCAGGTCCTGCTCGAAGGTCTGCGAGCCCTCAGCCATGGCGTTCTCCATGGCTTCCTTGACGCCGGAAAAGTCGCCCTTTTCGATCAGCTCGGCCGTGAGGCGGGTGTTGAGCAGCACTTCCACGGCCGGGATGCGGCCGCCCTCCACGGTGCGCAGCAGGCGCTGCGAGATCACCGATTTCAGCGCCGCCCCCAGGTCGCCGAGCAGCGTGGGCCGCACCTCGACCGGGTAGAAGCTCAGCACCCGGTTCAGGGCTTGGTAGCTGTTGTTGGCGTGCATGGTGGCCAGGCAGAGGTGGCCTGACTGGGCGTAGGCGATGGCGGCCGACATGGTTTCGCGGTCGCGGATCTCGCCGATCAGGATCACGTCCGGCGCCTGGCGCAGCGCATTCTTGAGCGCCACCTGCAGCGTCTCGGTGTCGGTGCCGACCTCGCGCTGGTTCACGACCGACTTGCGGTTCTTGAAGATGAACTCGACCGGGTCCTCGATGGTCAGGATGTGCCCCGACGCATTCTCGTTGCGATGGTCCATCATGGCCGCCAGCGTGGTGGTCTTGCCTGAGCCGGTGGCGCCGACCATCAGGATGAGGCCGCGCTTTTCCATGATCAGGTTCGACAGGATCGGCGGCAGGTTCAGCGAGCCCAGCGCCGGAATCTCCGTGGGGATGTGGCGAATCACCCCGGCGTAGCTGCCGCGCTGGCGCAGCGCGCTGAAACGGAAGTTGCCTGCGCCTTCCACCGCCACGGCCATGTTCAGCTCGCCGGTGGTACGCAGTTCATCCATACGCTCGGACGGGATCACCTCGGCCAGCAGGCTCAGCGTGGCCTCGGGCGGCAGCACCTGGTTGTTGATGGGGACGCACTGGCCGTTGATCTTGATGAGCACTGGCGAGTAGGCCGACAGGTACACGTCCGAGGCCTTGCGCTCCGCCATCAGGCGCAGGATCCGCTCCATCATCTTCATGCAGGTTCTTTCTGGCAGCTGTGGGGGTGGTCCGTCCGGCGCGATCAGTCGCGCAGCAGGTCGTTCAGACTGGTCGTGGAGCGGGTCTTGGCATCCACCGTCTTCACGATGATGGCGGCGTTCAGGTTGTACTTGCCACCGGGCTTGGGCAGGCTGCCGGCGACCACGACCGAACCGGCCGGCACGCGACCGTAGCTGATGGTGTCCGTGTTTCGGTCGTAGATCGGGGTGCTCTGGCCGATGAAGACGCCCATGGAGATCACCGAGTTCTCCTCGACGATCACGCCTTCCACGATTTCGGAGCGCGCGCCGATGAAGCAGTTGTCCTCGATGATGGTCGGGTTCGCCTGCAGCGGCTCCAGCACGCCGCCCAGGCCCACGCCGCCGGACAGGTGGACGTTCTTGCCGACCTGCGCGCACGAACCCACGGTGGCCCAGGTGTCCACCATGGTGCCTTCGTCCACGTAGGCGCCGATGTTGACGTAGGAGGGCATCAGGATCGCGCCCTTGGCGATGTAGCTGCCGCGGCGCGCCACGGCAGGCGGCACCACGCGCACGCCGGTTGCCTTCATTTCGTCTTCCGTCAGGTGGCCGAACTTCGTTTCCACCTTGTCATAGAAGCCGAGGTCGCCGGCCTTGATGAGCTCGTTGTCCTTCAGGCGGAACGACAGCAGCACGGCCTTCTTGATCCACTGGTGCACGGTCCACTGGCCCACGCCTTCGCGCGTGGCCACGCGCAGCTGGCCGTTGTTCAGTTCGGCAATCACGTGCTCGACGGCGTCGACCACTTCCTTCGGGGCGGCCTTGGGGGAGATGTTGGCGCGGTCGTCCCACGCGGCGTCGATGAGTTGCTGCAGTTGTTGGGTCATGATTTACTTCGAGTTGGTTTGGACAAATTGAACGATGCGCTGCGCTGCTTCCAGGCATTCGGCGGTTTCTGCCACCAGCGCCATGCGCACGCGGCCGCGGCCGGGGTTGACGCCGTTCACCTCGCGGGCGAGGTAGCTGCCGGGCAAAACCGTCACATTGTATTGAGCCAGCAATTCCCGCGCGAAGTCGGTGTCGCTGCCCCTCCAGGCGGCCGGCACGCCGGCCCACAGGTAGAAGCTGGCGTCGGGCAGCGCCACGTCGAGCACGCTCGCCAGCAGAGGCGTGACCTGGGCGAACTTGGCGCGGTACTCGGCGCGGTTGTCTGCCACGTGCTGCTCATCGCCCCAGGCGACGACGCTCGCTGCCTGCACCACCGGGCTCATGGCGCCGCCGTGGTAGGTGCGGTAGAGCAGGAACTGCTTGAGGATGCTGGCGTCGCCGGCCACGAAGCCGCTGCGCAGCCCTGGCACGTTGCTGCGCTTGGACAGGCTGGTGAAGGCCACCAGGCGCTGGAAGTCGGGGCGGCCCAGCTTCACGGCCGCTTCCAGCCCGCCCAGTGGCGGCTCGTCCCGGAAATAGATCTCGCTGTAGCACTCGTCGGAGGCGATCACGAAGCCGTAGCGATCGCTGAGTTCGAACAGCTTGCGCCACTCGTCGAGTGGCATCACGGCGCCGGTCGGGTTGCCGGGCGAGCAGACATAGAGCAGCTGGGTGCGCGCCCACACGGCCTCGGGCACGCTGTCCCAGTCCACCGCGAAGTTGCGCGCCGGGTCGCTCGGCGCGTAGTAGGGCGTGGCGCCGGAGAGCAGGGCTGCGCCCTCGTAGATCTGGTAGAACGGGTTCGGACAGACGACGGTGGCGCCCTCGCGCGTGGGGTCCACCACGGTCTGGGCGAAGGCGAACAGCGCCTCGCGCGTGCCGTTGACCGACAGCACCTGCGTCGCCGGGTTCACCTGCACCCCGTAGCGGCGCGTCAGCCAGCCGGCGCAGGCCTCGCGAAACTGCGGCGTGCCGGCGGTGGCCGGGTAGCCGGCCAGGCCGGTGTCGAGCTCCGCCACCAGCGCCTGCTTGACGAGGTCCGGCGCGGCATGCTTGGGCTCCCCGATGCCCAGGCTGATCGGGCGGTACGCCGGGTTGGGGGTGACGGGGGCAAAAAGTTGTCGCAGCCGCTCGAAGGGATAGGGCTGCAGCGTGGCCAATAGCGGATTCATTCCCGGATTATCCGGGAAAGGGCGCCGGCCTTCGGGACGTGAGGCCTGCTCTGATCAGGCCTGCCCCAGCAGATCCTTGAGCGCGCTCTCGTAGAGCGAGGTGAGGTTGTTCATGACCTCCAGCAGCCGCTCGCTGGTCGTCGCGACGATACGCATGGCATTCATGTCGGGCTTTCGCGCGAGCGCCGACTCGAAAAACATCCATTGCTGCTGGCCGAGCGCCAGTTCGTTGCGAATGTGGGGCGTGGACAGCGGCGCCGAGGTGAGGGTGCCGAGCGCCTCGATGAATTCGATACTGTCCTGGGCCAGTTGGGCGCGGACCGGCCTGCTTTCCAGCCCGGCGGCCACCAGGAAATAGTTCTTGGCGAGCCGCTGGGACAGCATTCGCTGGCGTCCGGCAACGTTCACGAGCTTGGCCGACGCCTGCTTGGCCTGGGCCTCCAGGCTGGTCGTGGCCTTGTCGGCCATCGCCAGGACCTTGTCCGCCTGCGCCGAGACGGTCGCGATGGAGGTCTTGGTCGGCGCCGTGGCCAGCAGCCTGGTGAGTGCACCGATCTCCTGCCGGGTCAGGGCGATCTGCTGCGCCACGTCGGCCGGAAAGCTGCCCCTGGCGAGGTCGTCGAAGCCGACCTGGATGAGACGCTGCGCGGTGGTCAGCACCACCCGGGCCTCCTCGGGCATCACCTCGAGGAAGAGCTGGGTATGTGCCTTCGCGCAGCGCTGCGACAGCGCGCGGAACCGCGCTGTCCGGTTGATGGCAGTCGAGAGGGCGATCTGCGCCTCGGCCGGATACGCCGCGGGCACCAGAACGGAGAGCGCGGCCGCCTGAATCAGCTGCCGCCGACGCGTGTTGTGGACTGACGAGGACGTGCTGGGCATAGAAACGCTTCCTGGGTGGAGTTTTTGAAACAATTGATTACAGGTGTGGGCGCCGAGATCGTGATCGATTCCCAGGAGAACCTGCTGAGGGATAACCCAAGTTGTCCTGAAGAATGGCGAGGCATCCGCCCTTCTTGAGAAATACTTCCGCAACCACCGGGCGACCGCCGGCGGTTTGTGCTCCGCGGACCCGCCCTGGGGGCTCGGGTAACATCTGGCGTTCTGTGGGGCGAGCGAGCCCCCGGGGGACTCTCCAACAAAGCCCTTTTCAAGCGTGCGTCTCAATTCCATCAAGTTATCGGGGTTCAAGTCCTTCGCCGAGCCCACCAACTTCCAGTTGCCCGGGCAACTGGTGGGGGTGGTGGGCCCCAACGGCTGCGGCAAGTCCAACATCATGGACGCCGTGCGCTGGGTGCTGGGCGAGTCCAAGGCCTCGGAGCTGCGCGGCGAGTCCATGCAGGACGTGATCTTCAACGGCACCACCACGCGCAAGCCGGCCAGCCGCTCCAGCGTGGAGCTGGTGTTCGACAACGCCGACCACCGCGCCGGCGGCCAGTGGGGGCAGTACGCCGAGATCGCCGTCAAGCGCGTGCTCACGCGCGACGGCACCAGCAGCTACTACATCAACAACCAGCCCGTGCGCCGGCGCGATGTGCAGGACGTGTTCCTCGGCACCGGCCTGGGCCCGCGTGCCTACGCCATCATCGGCCAGGGCACGATCAGCCGCATCATCGAGTCCCGCCCGGAAGAGCTGCGCCTGTTCCTCGAAGAGGCGGCCGGCGTCTCCAAGTACAAGGAGCGCCGTCGCGAGACGGAAAACCGCCTCTCCGACACGCGCGAGAACCTGACCCGGGTGGAAGACATCCTGCGCGAGCTCAACGCCAACCTGGAGCGGCTGGAAAAGCAGGCCGAGGTGGCGCAGAAGTACAAGGCGCTGCAGGCCGATGCCAGCCTCAAGCAGCACCAGCTGTGGTTCCTCAAGCGCAGCGAGGCCGAGGCCGACCAGGATCGCGTCAAGGCCGACGCCGCCCGGGCCGTGAACGACCTGGAGTCGCGCGTGGCCGACCTGCGTCACGTCGAGGCCGACCTGGAGACCGTCCGCCAGGCGCACTACGCCGCGGGCGACCAGGTCAACCAGGCGCAGGGCCTGCTCTACGAGGCCAGCGCCGAAGTGGGCCGGCTGGAGGCGGAAATCCGCTTCGTCGTCGAGGGCCGGCGGCGCGTCGAGCAGCGCCTGGTCCAGCTGAAGGAGCAGGCCGCGCAATGGGCCGCCCGCCAGGATGACGCGCTGGCCGAGAGCGAGACCCTTGCCGCCCAGACGGTGGACGCGGAAGACCGCGCCATGACGCTGGCCGCCCAGGTCGAGGAGCAGGCGCTGGCGCTGCCCGACCTGGAGGACGCGCTGCGCCAGGCGCAGACGCGGGCCAACGAGCAGCGCGCCAGCGTGACGCAGGTGCAGCAGCAGATCCAGGTGCTGGCGGCCGACCAGCGCCACATCGAGGAGCAGTCGCGCCAGCTGGAGGTGCGGCGCGAGCGCCTGGCCGGCGAACGCAACGCCCTGGCCGCCCCCGACGAGCAGCGCCTGCTGAACCTGCAGGAGCAGCTCGCGGCGGCGCAAGAGGCCGCCGAGGAGGCCGAGGCGCGGCTGCAGGACCTGCAGGAGCAGGTGCCGCAGCTCGACGACGAGCGCCGCGCCCGCCAGCAGGCGGTGAACCAGGAGTCTGCGAAGCAGACCGACCTGTCCGCGCGCATGGAGGCGCTGAAGGCGCTGCAGGAGAAGCTGCGCACCGACGGCAAGCTCAAGCCTTGGCTGGCCAAGCATGGACTGGATGGGTTGCAGGCCCTGTGGACCCGCCTGGCCATCGAACCCGGCTGGGAAAACGCCCTGGAGGCCGCCCTGCGCGAACGCCTGGGCGCGCTGGAGGTGTCGCGTCTGGACATGGTGCGCGCCTTTGCCGCCGACGCACCCCCGTCCCGGCTGGCCTTCTACAGCCCGCCGTTGGCCGGCGCGCCGGTTCCGGCGGGTGGCCTGCCGCGCCTGGCGGACCTGCTGCGCCTGCACGACGCCGGGCAGCAGGCCCTGCTGGCCCATTGGCTGGCGGGCTGCTTCACCGCGCCGACGCTGGAAGACGCGCTGGCCCAGCGCGCCCAGCTGCAGCCCGGCGAGACCCTCTATGTGCCGACCGGCCACGCGGTCACCGCGCACGGCGTGAGCTTCTACGCGCAGGATTCCGAGCAGGCCGGCCTGCTGGCCCGCGCGCAGGACATCGAGAACCTGGAAAAGCAGCTGCGCGCCCAGGCGCTGATCGCCGACGAGTCGCGCACGGCGCTGGTGCGCGCCGAGGCGGCCTACGCCGATGCCTCGCAGCGCCTGGTGACGGCGCGGCGCGAGGCCAGCGAGACCCGCTCGCGCGCGCATGAACTGCAGGTGGAGACGCTGCGCCTGAGCCAGCTGGCCGAGCAGACCCGCGCGCGCAGCCAGCAGATCGCCGGCGATCTGGCCGAGGTCGATGCGCTGCTGGAGGAGCTGCAGGAACGCCGCGTCACCGCCGAGGCACGCTTCGAGGAGCTCGACATGCAGCTGGCCGACAGCCAGGAGCGCCATGCCCAGCTGGACGAACGCGTGATCGAGGCCGAGCGCAAGCTGACCGCCTGCCGCGAGCAGCAGCGCAGCCTGGAGCGCCAGGCGCAGGAGGCGACGTTCGCCCAGCGCAGCCTGGACGCCCGCCGCGCCGAACTGGCCCGCACCATCGAGACCGCGGCGCAGCAGGCGCTGGCCGTGCAGGCCGAGGAGCAGCGCGCGCACGACGAGATGGCACGCCTGACCGACGCGGCCGCCCAGGGTGGCCTGCAGGACGCGCTGTCGATGAAGCTCGAACGCGAGCAGACGCTGGCCGCGCGGCGCAGCGAATACGACGACTTGACGGCCCGGTTGCGCGCGAGCGACGAGCGTCGCCTGCAGCTGGAGCGCGAACTCGACCCGCTGCGCCAGCGCATCACCGATTTCCAGCTCAAGGAACAGGCCGCCCGCCTGGGCGTGGAGCAGTACAGCCAACTGTTGGCCGAGGCCCAGGCCGACCTGGAAGCGGTGGCCGCCTCCGTGGCCGAAGGCCGCGTTCGCCTGTTTGGCCTGCAGGGCGAGATCGACCGCCTGCACCGCGAGATCGCCGCCCTGGGCGCGGTGAACCTGGCCGCGCTGGAGGAGCTGGCCACCGCGCGCGAGCGCAAGACCTTCCTCGACGCCCAGTCGGCCGACCTGATCGAGGCCATGACCACGCTGGAGGACGCCATCCGCAAGATCGACGCCGAGACGCGCGAGCTGCTGGGCGGCACCTTCAACACGGTCAACACGCATTTCGGCCGCATGTTCCCCGAGCTGTTTGGTGGCGGCCAGGCGCGGCTGGTCATGACCGGCGACGAAATCCTCGATGCCGGTGTCCAGGTGATCGCCCAGCCGCCCGGCAAGAAGAACCAGACCATCCACCTGCTCTCGGGCGGGGAGAAGGCGCTCACCGCGATCGCGCTGGTGTTCGCCATCTTCCAGCTCAATCCCGCGCCGTTCTGCCTGCTGGACGAGGTGGACGCGCCGCTGGACGACGCCAACACAGAGCGCTATGCCAAGCTGGTGGCCAGCATGAGCAAGGAGACCCAATTCCTGTTCATCAGCCACAACAAGATCGCCATGGAAATGGCCGAGCAGCTGATCGGCGTGACCATGCAGGAGCAGGGCGTGTCGCGCATCGTTGCGGTGGACATGGAGTCCGCCGTCGGCATGGCCGAGCATGGTTAACGAAATCCGAAGACAGGGGCCCCATCTATGAGTTCTTCACTGCAGATCGGTTTATCCATCGCCGGCGGCCTGGTGCTGGCCGGGGTGGTGGCGCATGGCGCCTGGATCTCCCGCCGCAACACGCCCAAGGTGGCGCAGCCCGACCCTCCACCGCCGCCCGCCGCCGTGGAGGCCGCGTCGCCGGACGCCGCCCCGGCCGAGTCCACCGAGCGTCGTGAGCCGATGTTCGACTCCGCCCTGGCGCCCCTGACCGTGCCCGAGAAAAAGCTCGGCCTGGACGCACTGATCGACGTCATCACGCCGATCGCGCTGGAGGGCGTGGTGTCCGGCGAGGCCGCGCTGGCCTCTCTGCCGCCCACGCGCCGCGCCGGCAGCAAGCCGTTCGGCATCGAGGCGTTCAACGATGCCACCGGCCAGTGGGAAACGCCGGCCCCCGGCCAGCGCTACAGCGCCTTCCAGGCCGGCGTGCAGCTGGCCAACCGCACCGGCGCGCTCAACGAGATCGAGTATTCCGAGTTCGTCATGAAGACGCAGGCCTTCGCCGACGCGGTGAACGGCGCGCCCGAGTTCCCGGACATGCTCGAAGAGGTCGGCCGCGCGCGCGAGCTGGACCAGTTCGCCGGCAACCACGACGCGCAGCTCGGCTTCATGCTGCGCGCGCGCAGCGCCGCCTGGAGCCCGGGCTACGTGCAGCAGCACGCGGCGCGCCTGGGCCTGATCGCCGGCGCGCTGCCCGGCCGCATGGTGCTGCCGTCCGTCAGCGACGGCCAGCCGCCCATCCTCGTGCTGTCCTTCGATCCGCAGGCCGCGCTGGCCGAGGACCCGACCCAGACCGCGCTCTACGAGCTCAACCTGACGCTGGACGTGACGCATGTGGACCGGCAGGAGCAGCCCTTCGTCCGCATGCGCGAGGTCGCCCAGACCCTGGCCGAGGCGATGGATGGCCTGATCACCGACGACAACGGCCAGCCGCTGACCCCGGAAGTGCTCGACGGCATCGGCGCCGACCTGGAGTACCTCTACGACACTCTCGACGCGCGCGACCTTTCCGCGGGTTCGCCCCAGGCGCGGCGCCTGTTCTCCTGACCGAGAGGGGCGCGCGGCGCCCCTTCCTTTTTTCCTGACTCTGTTTTCCTCATGGGCACCCTGGACCTCTTTGCCTCCGAACCGGCCATCCCCGATCCGGCCACGCCCGCCGCGCGCGCCCAGGCGCTGCGTGAGCAACTGCACCACCACGCCCACCTCTACTACACGCTTGACGCGCCGGAAGTCCCGGACGCCGAGTACGACCGGCTGTTCCGCGAACTGCTGGCGCTGGAAGAGGCGCACCCCGAGCTGCGCACCCCCGATTCGCCCACCCAGCGCGTCGGCGGCCAGGTGCTGGACGCTTTCGCCACCGTGCGGCACCGCGTGCCCATGCTCAGCATCCGCACCGAGACCGACACCGAGGCCAGCGGCGCCGTCAATTTCGACGCCCGCGTGCGGCGCGAACTGGGTCTGGCCGAGAGCGACCCGCCCGTCGAGTACGTGGCCGAGCTGAAATTCGACGGCCTGGCCATGAGCCTGCGCTACGAAGACGGCGTGCTGGTGCAGGGCGCCACGCGCGGCGACGGCGAGGTGGGCGAGGACGTGACGCAGAACGTGCGCACCATCGGCCAGATCCCGCTGCGCCTGCCACCCGAGGCGCCGCCGGTGCTGGAGGTGCGCGGTGAGGTCTATATCGCCCGCGCCGATTTCGAGGCGCTGAATGAGCGCCAGCGCGAAAAGGGCGAGAAGACCTTCGTCAACCCGCGCAACGCCGCCGCCGGCGCGGTGCGCCAGCTCGATCCGGCCATCGCCGCCCAGCGCCCGCTGAGCTTCTTCGCGTACGGTGTGGGCGAGCTGACGCCGCCGCAGCAGGGCGGTCCGGATTTCCAGACCCATTACCAGCTGCTGCAGACCCTGAAGCAATGGGGTTTCCCGGTGGCGGAGCAGACCGCCTGCGTCACTGGCGCCGCCGAACTGGTGGCGTTCCACCGCCGCATCGGCGAGATGCGTGACCAGCTGCCCTATGACATTGACGGCGTGGTCTACAAGGTCAACCGCCTGGCGCTGCAGCGGCAGATGGGCTTTGTCACCCGCGAGCCGCGCTGGGCCGTGGCGCACAAGTACCCGGCGCAGGAGCAGCTGACCACGGTGCAGGGCATCGACGTGCAGGTGGGCCGCACCGGCAAGCTGACGCCGGTGGCGCGGCTCGCGCCGGTGTTCGTCGGCGGCGTGACGGTGACCAATGCGACGCTGCACAACCTGTTCGAGATGCGGCGCAAGCGCGTGCGCGTCGGTGACACCGTGATCGTGCGCCGCGCCGGCGACGTGATCCCGGAGGTGGTGGGCGTGGTCGCCGGCACGCGCCCGCACTATGTTCCCAATTTCCACATGCCGCGCACCTGCCCGGTCTGCGGCAGCGCCGTGGTGCGCGAGAAGGGGGAGGTCAACCACCGTTGCACCGGCGGGCTGTTCTGCGGCGCGCAGCGCAAGGAGGCGATTCTGCATTTCGCCCATCGCCGAGCGATGGACATCGAGGGCCTGGGCGACAAGCTGGTCGAGCAACTGGTGGACGTCGGCGTGGTGAAAGTCCTGCCGGACCTGTACCGTCTGGGCCTGCTGGCGCTGGCGAATCTGGATCGAATGGCTGAAAAGTCCGCGCAGAACGTCCTTGACGCGCTGCAGAAATCAAAGCAGACCACGCTGCCGCGCTTCCTGTTCGGCCTGGGCATCCGCCACGTCGGCGAGGCCACCGCCAAGGAGTTCGCCCGGCACTTCGGCAAGCTCGACGCCATCATGGACGCCAGCGTGGAGGCACTGCTGCAGGTGCCCGACGTCGGTCCGGTGGTGGCGCAGAGCCTTCGCACCTTCTTCGACCAGCCGCACAACCGCGAGGTCGTCGAGCAACTGCGCGCCTGCGGCGTGAGTTGGGAAGAGGGTGAACCGGCCGCGCAGGCACCCAAGCCGCTGGCCGGCAAGACCTTCGTGCTGACCGGCACCCTTCCCACCCTGAGCCGCGAGCAGGCCAAGGAAATGCTGGAAGCCGCTGGCGCCAAGGTCGCCGGCTCGGTGAGCAAGAAGACCGACTACGTGGTGGCGGGGGCGGAGGCGGGCAGCAAGCTGGAGAAGGCGCAGGCGCTGGGAGTGGCGGTGCTGGACGAAGCGGGCCTGATGGCGGTGCTGGAGCGGGAGCTGCCCGGAGGCTAGCCAGGCGCTACTTCCATTCCCACACTTGGGCGCCGATGTTGCCCTGGGCATCGATGTCGAATTCGAAAATCCCGGCCACGCTGTTCAGCCGTGACCACGGGGCGGACGAACTCTGGTAGTACACGGCGCCTCGATAGCTGACGGCGCCGTCCTTCTTGAGCGTGCCGACCCCCTGGCCGATCCACGTGGCCAGATCGCCCTGCCGGCCCATGAGGATGCCCTGGCCCTCGCCATACAGGCTGCCATCGGGCCGCGCCACGGCCCAAAAGGTTCCCGTTTCGGTGGCCTCCAGGCCCAGCAACACCGTGGTTGCCTGGAACGATGTTTCCATCTTGGGGCCACCGCCGGGGTTTGGCAGCACGCGCTGCGAAGTCACCTTCCCCTTTTCTTCGCCGATCTTTTCGCCTTGCATGGTGATTCTCCTGGTGGGGACTGCTGGTTGAAGAATGGGCCGAGTCATCGGGCTCGGCTCGGGGATTCGCTGGCGACCACGGTCACGCCGCTACGGGAGCCGGCTGGCGCACGGCAGTCTCGCACCGCCCCTGGCATCCCCAGTGGAGCCTCGCGAAAGCGAGGAAAGTCTAGGCCGCGATCGGCGGATTTACAAAGAAGCACCGGGCCACGGGGGGCAAGGCCGAGGTGTTCCCGATAATCTCCCCATGACCATTCGAGCCATCCTGAAAATGGGCGACCCGCGCCTGCTGCGCGTCGCCCAGCCGGTGACCGCCTTCGACACGCCCGAGTTGCACCAGCTCGTCGCCGACCTGTCCGACACCATGCTCGCCGCCAACGGCGCGGGCCTCGCCGCGCCGCAGATCGGCGTGGATCTGCAGGTGGTGATCTTCGGCGGCGGGCGGCCCAACCCACGCTACCCGGACGCGCCCGTGGTGCCGCGCACGGTCCTGTGCAATCCCATGATCTCGCCGCTGGGTTACGAGGAGCAAGAGGGCTGGGAGGGCTGCCTGTCGGTGCCCGGCCTGCGCGCCATCGTGCCGCGCTGGCAGCGCATCCGCTACACCGGCTGCGACCCGACCGGGGCGCCGATCGAGCGAATCGCGGAGGGCTTCCATGCCCGCGTGGTGCAGCACGAGTGCGACCACCTGATCGGCAAGCTGTATCCGATGCGCGTGCGTGACTTCACCCGCTTCGGCTATACCGAGGTGCTGTTCCCCGGCCTCGACGCGCCCGCAGACGAGTAAGCCGGGGCATGCCCCATATGCGCATGAGGCATGTGTTCAATCCCAGATGATCGTTGGGCCCTGGGGGTTTGGCCCGTAAACTGCGGGTCCCTTTCGGGTTTGGAGGACTCCCCACATGAACAAGAAGCAAGCTTGGCGCGCCCGCGTGCTCGCCGTGGCCGCCCTGGCGGCACTGACCCTGTCGCCGGCCGCCTTTGCCGGCAAGACGCTGGACGCCGTGAAGCAGCGCGGCACGCTCAACTGCGGCGTGACCAACGGTCTGGCCGGCTTCTCCGCGCCTGACACGCAGGGCCGCTGGTCGGGTCTGGACGTGGACACCTGTCGCGCGGTGGCGGCGGCGGTGCTCGGTGATCCGGCCAAGGTCAACTACGTGCCGCTGAACGCGCAGCAGCGCTTCGCCGCGCTGCAGGCCGGCGAGATCGACATCCTGGCGCGCAACACCACCTGGACGCTGTCGCGCGACGCGGCGCTGGGCTTTCACTTCACCACCATCACCTACTTCGACGGCCAGGGCTTCCTGGTGCCCAAGAAGCTCAAGCTCAGCAGCGCCAAGCAGTTGAAGGGCGCGGAGATCTGCACCCAGTCCGGCACCACCAACGAGAAGAACGTCTCGGACTATTTCCGCGCGCAGAACATCAAGGTCAAGACCGTGGTGTTCGACAGCTTCGAGGCGGCCTACAAGGCTTTCTTCGCCGGCCGTTGCCAGGCCTTCACCACGGATGCCTCGGCGCTGGCGGGCCTGCGCAACAAGGAAGCGAAGAACCCGGACGACTACGTGATCCTGCCCGAGCTGATCTCCAAGGAGCCGCTGGCGCCGGTGGTGCGCCGCGGCGACGACGAGTGGTTCGCCATTGCCAAGTGGGTGCCGAACGCACTGATCGAGGCCGAGGAGTCGGGCATCACCCAGGCCGGCGTGGACGCGGCCAGGGCGACGAGCAAGGACCCGGTGGTGCAGCGCCTGCTGGGCGTGAGCGAGGACACGGGCAAGCACCTGGGTCTGGACCGTGAGTGGGCCTACCGCGCCATCAAGGCCGTGGGCAACTATGGCGAGGTCTTCGAGCGCAACGTGGGCGCCCAGTCCGTGCTGAAGCTGCCGCGCGGCGCCAACCGGCTGTGGAGCCAGGGCGGCCTGATCTACGCACCGCCGGTGCGATGAGCGAGGGCGCGGCGGCGCGCCGCCAGCGCTGGCTGGCCTGGGCGCTGCAGGCGCTGCTGCTGGCGCTGTTGATTGGTGGCGTGGCCTGGCTGGTGGGCCACGCACTGGAGACGCTGCGCGCGCGCGGCGTGCGCTCGGGCTTCGACTTCCTGCTGCAGCCGGCGGGCTTCCAGATCGGCGAGGGCTGGTTGACCTTCGAGGCGGAGCAGCCGTTCTGGCGCGCCTTCCTGGCTGGGCTCGTCAACACGGTGCGCGCGGCGGTGCCGGCGGCGTTGCTGGCGACCGGGCTCGGCACGCTGATCGGCATCGGCCGCCTCGTGTCACACGCGCTGGTGCGCGGCCTGTGCACGGCCTACGTGGAGACGCTGCGCAACGTGCCGCTGCTGGTGCAGCTGCTGATGGTCTATTTCGCGCTGACGCAATTGCTGCCCGAGGCCAACGCGGCGCTGCAGCCGCTGCCCGGCGTCTGGCTGAGCAAGAGCGGCCTGTCGGTGCCCTGGCCGGTGGGGGAGGGCGGTGGCTGGTGGCCCGCGGCGCTGGAGTGGCCGGAGCGCACGGCCTTCAACATCAGCGGCGGCGCGGCGCTCACGCCGGAGTACCTCGCGGTGTGCCTGTCGCTGGGGCTGTACGGCGCGGCCTTCGTGGCCGAGGTGGTGCGCGCCGGCATCCAGTCGGTGGCACGCGGCCAGGTGCTGGCGGCGCAGGCGCTGGGGCTGGCGCCGGCGCAGCAAATGCGCTGGGTGGTGCTGCCGCAGGCGCTGCGCCTGATCGTGCCCTCGCTGACCAACCAGCTGCTGAGCCTGACCAAGAATTCGTCGCTGGCGGTGGCGGTGGGCTACCCGGAGCTGGTCTCGGTGGCCAACACCTCGCTGAGCCAGACCGGGCGCGCCTTCGAGTGCATCGCCGTGGTGATGGCGGTGTACCTCGCGCTGTCGCTTGTGATCGCGGCGGGCATGAACCGCTACAACGCCCGCGTGGCGCTGCGGGGCTGGGCATGAGGGCGCTGTCTTCGGGATGGGCGCGTGGTTGGCGCGCGGAACTGTTCGGCAGCCCGGCGCGCGCCCTGGCCACGCTGGCGCTGGCCGCCTTGCTCGGCTGGGCGCTGTGGTCGGCCCTGGACTGGGCCGTGTGGCACGCGGTGTTCCGCGCCGACGCGCAAGCCTGCCGCGCGGCGGCGCCGCACGGCGCCTGCTGGGGTGTGGTGGCCGAGAAGTGGCGCCCGATCCTGTTCGCTCGCTACCCGTTCGACGGGCAGTGGCGGCCGGCGGTGGCCGCAGGGCTGTTGCTCGGTCTGTTGGGCGTGACCGCCTGGCCGCGCTGCTGGCGGCCGTGGCTGGCGGCGGCCTGGGCCGGCGCGCTGGGACTGTGTGGGCTGCTGCTGCACGGCGGCGTGGCCGGGCTGGACGTGGTGCCGACCAGCCGCTGGGGTGGCCTGCCGCTGACGCTGGGGCTGGCCATCCTCGGGCTGGCGCTGGCGTTTCCGCTGGGCCTGTTGCTGGCGCTGGGCCGGCGCTCGCGCTGGCCGGTGCCGCGCCGGCTGTGCGCGACCTACATCGAGCTGGTGCGCGGCGTGCCCCTGATTTCGGTGCTGTTCATGGCCTCGTTCCTGGTACCGCTGCTTTGGCCCGTGGGGTCGCAGCCGGATGTGCTGGTGCGCGTGCTGGCCGGGATCGTGCTGTTCGTGGCGGCCTACCTGGCCGAGATCGTGCGCGGCGGCCTGCAGGCGGTGCCACCCGGCCAGGTGGAGGTGGCGCGGGCGCTGGGCCTGACGCCCTGGCAGGTGCAGCGTCATGTCGTGCTGCCCCAGGCGCTGCGCGTGTCGGTGCCGGCGCTGATGAACGCGGTGATCGGCACGCTGAAGGACACCTCGCTGGTCACGGTGGTCGGCCTGTTCGAGCTGACCGGCGCCCTCGGCCTGGCGCTGGGCGGCGATCCGGTCTGGCGTCCGTTCTATCTGGAGGGCTACCTGTTCATCGCGGCGGTGTACTGGGGGCTGTGTTTCGGCCTGTCGCGCTACAGCCTGTGGCTGGAGCGGCGGCTGGCCCGGCAGCCCGCAGGGTAGTCAGCCCGCCAGCGCTTCCAGCAGCTCGGTCTCGATCGCGATCTGCGCCTTGTTGTGCTGCAGCTCGGGACCCTGGATCAGGAAGGTGTCTTCCACCCGCTCGCCCAGCGTGGTGATCTTGGCCAGCTCCAGGTTGATGTGGTGGCGCGCCAGCACCCGCGCCACGCAGTAGAGCAGGCCAATCCGGTCGCTGGCCGAGATGCTGAGCAGCCAGCGCTGCGCCTTCTCGTCGGGGTGCAGGTCCACCCGGGGCGTGACCGGGAAGCTTTTCACCCGGCGCGAAACCCGGCCGCGGCTGGGCGCGGGCAGGGGGCCGGGGTTCTGCACCGCCTGGGCCAGGCCGGTCTCGACCATGCTGGTGAGTTCGCGGTAGTGCTCGGGCAGCACGGCGGTGACCACCTGGAAGGTGTCGAGCGCGTAGCCGTTGTGGGCGGTGTGGATCTTCGCGTCCAAGATGCTGAAGCCGGCCTGGTCGAAGTAGCCGCAGATGCGCGCGAACAAGTCGGCCTGGTCCGGCGTGTAGACGAGCACCTGCAGGCCCTCGCCCACGGAGGAGCGGCGCGCGCGTACGATGGTCCTGGCCGGCTGGCCCGGCTTGGGCACGTGGCGCGACAGGTGGCGGGCGTGCCAGGCGATGTCGGCGGCGTCATGGCGCATGAAGTAGCTCACGTCCAGCGTGTCCCACAGCACCTTGTGGCCCTGGTGCGGCTCGCTGTGCAGCGCCAGCAGCACCTGCGCCTCGCGCTTGCGCGCCTCGATTTCGGCACCCGGGTCGGGCGCGCGGCCGCCCAGCACGCGCAGGGTGTAGCGGTACAGGTCTTCCAGCAGCTTGCCCTTCCAGGCATTCCAGACCTTGGGGCTGGTACCGCGGATGTCGGCGATCGTCAGCAGGTACAGCGCGGTGAGCTTGCGCTCGTTGCCCACGCGGCGGGCGAAGGCCGCGATCACTTCCGGGTCGCTCAGGTCTTCCTTCTGCGCGACCTGGCTCATGGCCAGGTGCTCGCTGACGACAAACTCGATCAGCTTCGCATCCTCGCCGGTGATGCCGTGCTGGCGGCAGAAGCGCCGCACCTCCACCGCGCCCAGGTGGGAGTGGTCGCCGCCGCGGCCCTTGGCGATGTCATGGAACAGCGCGGCGACGTAGAGTAGCCAAGGCTTGTCCCAGCCGGCAGCGAGCTGCGAGCAGAACGGGTATTCGTGCGCATGCTCGGCCAGGAAGAAGCGGCGCATGTTGCGCAGCACCATGAGGATGTGCTGGTCCACGGTGTAGACGTGGAACAGGTCGTGCTGCATCTGCCCGACGATGCGGCGGAACACCCACAGGTAGCGCCCCAGCACCGAGGTCTGGTTCATCAGCCGCATCGCGTGCGTGATGCCGTCCGGTTGCTGCAGGATGCGCAGGAAGGTCTGGCGGTTCACCGGGTCACTGCGGAAGGCCGAGTTCATCACGCCACGCACGTTGTACAAGGCGCGCAGCGTGCGCGCCGACAGGCCTTTCACGCCGGCCGTGGTCTCGTAGAGCAGGAAGGTTTCCAGGATGGCGTGCGGCTGGCGCTGGTAGAGGTCGTCGCTGGCGACTTCGATCATGCCGGCCTTCTCGAAGAAGCGCTCGTTGATCGGACGCAGGGGCTGACCGGCGCCGTCCTCGTCCCGGCGCAGGGCCTCCTCGATGTTCAGCAGCAGGATCTGGTTGAGCTGGGCGACGGCCTTGGCCGCCCAGTAGTAGCGCTTCATCAGCGCCTCGCTGGCGCGCACGGCGAGCCGTCCCTCGGGCGTGGTCTGGGCGCTGTAGCCGAACGACTCGGCCACGGCGGTTTGCAGGTCGAACACCAGCCGGTCTTCGCGGCGCCGCGCGATCAGGTGCAGGCGGGCCCGGATCAGGCTCAGCACCGCCTCGTTGCGTTTGATCTGGCGCGCCTCAAAAGGCGTGGCCAGGCCGTTGCGGGCCAGCTCGTCCCAGCTCTTGCCCAGGCCGGCGGCGCGCGCCACCCAGAGGATGATCTGCAGGTCGCGCAGACCGCCGGGCGACTCCTTGCAGTTGGGCTCCAGCGCGTAGGGGGTGTTCTCGAACTTGGTGTGGCGCTGGCGCATCTCCAGCGTCTTGGCCACGAAGAAGGCCTTCGGGTCCAGGGCGGCCTCGAAACACTGGCGGAATTCGTCGAACAACGCCGGGCTGCCGGTGATCAGCCGCGCCTCCAGCAGGGAGGTCTGCACCGTCACGTCGCCCGCCGCCTCGGTGACGCAGTCGGTCAGGGTGCGCACGCTGGAGCCGATCTCCAGCCCCGCGTCCCAGCAAGCGCCGATGAAGGACTCGATGTTGGCCTTCAGGGCGTCGTCCGTGGCGGGCGACTGGCCGTCGGGCAGCAGCAGCAACACGTCCACGTCGGAGTGGGGGAAGAGTTCGCCGCGGCCGAAGCCGCCCACGGCCACCAGCGCGAGCGAGGGCGCCAGCCCGGCCCGTTGCCAGAGCAGGCGCAGCAGATCGTCGGCCAGGCCGGCCAGCTTGTGCAGCGTGGCGTGCAGGCCCCGCGTGGTGGCGCCGGTGGCCAGCGATTGCAGCAGGTTCGCCTTGTCGCGGCGGTACGTTTCACGCAGTTCTTGCAGTCCAGTCATGGCGGGACTCTAGCAAGGATTGTTCCCGCGTGGCTGGTGGAGTCAGCGCGGCGCGTGTGGCGGCAAGGTCACGCGCGTGGGGGTCATGCCTTCAGGCCGCCACGAAGGCGGGCGGTGGCGGGCTGCCGTCGGACAGGGTCAGCACCTCGTAGCCCTCGCCGGTGACCAGCACGGTGTGCTCCCACTGGGCGGACAGCGAGTGGTCCTTGGTGACGATGGTCCAGCCGTCGCCGAGTTCCTTGATGTCGCGCCGGCCGGCGTTGATCATCGGCTCGATGGTGAAGATCATGCCGGGTGCCAGTTCGTCCAGCGTGCCGGGCCGGCCGTAGTGCAGCACCTGCGGCTCTTCATGGAAGCCGCGGCCGATGCCGTGGCCGCAGAACTCGCGCACCACGCTGAAGCCCTTGGACTCGGCAAATTTCTGGATTGCCGCGCCGATGTCACCGAGGTGGGCGCCGGGCTTGACCTGCATGATGCCGTGCCACATCGCCTCGTAGGTGATGGTGGACAGGCGCTTGGCGGCAATGGAGCACTCGCCGACCAGGAACATGCGGCTGGTGTCGCCGTGCCAGCCGTCCTTGATGACGGTGATGTCGATGTTCATCGAATCACCCTTCTTCAGCGGCTTGTCGTTCGGGATGCCGTGGCAGACCTGGTGGTTCAGCGAGGTGCAGATCGACTTGGGGTAGGGGATGTAGCCCGGCGGCTGGTAGTTCAGCGGCGCGGGAATGGCGCCCTGCACCTGGGTGATGTAGTCGTGCGCCAGGCGGTCCAGCTCGTTGGTGGTCACGCCAACCTTGACGTGGGGGGTCAGGTAATCGAGGACTTCGGAGGCCAGCTTGCAGGCCACGCGCATGCCGGCAATGCCGTCGGCGTCTTTGATGTTGATCGTCATGGGCCGGAATTATCCCACTCGGGGCGGCGGGGTGCAGGCACGGGCTGGCGCGGGCGGGTAAAATCCCAGGTTTCGCGGGGCGCCCCAGTCAGCGGCGGCTTCGCGGCTTTCCCGCCTCTTCAGTCATCCCATTCAAGGCCACCACCGTGACCCTGCACATCTCCACGTTTGAAGGCGGCAACGCCCTGAGCGGTTTCCGCGTCCAGCAACTTCTGCCCCGCCTGCAGGCGATTCACGACAAGATCAACGGCATCGCCGCGCGCTTCGTGCACCTGGTGGCCTCGGACGCCGAGCCCTCCGCCACCGAACGCGACAAGCTGGCCGCGCTGCTGAGCTATGGCGACCCGTACGCCGGTGGCGCCGACGGCGTGCTGCTCGTCGTCTCGCCGCGTTTCGGCACCGTGTCGCCCTGGGCTTCCAAGGCCACCGACATCGCGCACAACTGCGGCCTGGCCATCCACCGCGTCGAGCGCGTCACCGAGTACCGCGTCACGCTGAAATCCGGCCTTTTGGCTAAGGCGGCGCTGTCGCCCGAGCAGCTGGCGCTGGTGGCCACGCTGCTGCACGACCGCATGACCGAGTCGGTGATGCTGGACCGCGCCGAAGCCGCGGGTGGCCTGTTCACCGAGTTGCACCCCGCGCCGATGGAGCATGTGGACGTGCTCGGTGGCGGCCGCGCCGCGCTGGAGAAGGCCAACACCCAGTGGGGCCTGGCTTTGGCCGATGACGAGATCGACTACCTGGTCAACGCCTTCAATGGCTTGAAGCGCAACCCCACCGACGTGGAGCTGATGATGTTCGCCCAGGCGAACAGCGAGCACTGCCGCCACAAAATCTTCAACGCCCAGTTCACCATCGACGGCGTGCCGCAGGACAAGAGCCTGTTCGGCATGATCCGCAACACGCACCAGCTGGCGCCCCAGCACACGGTCGTTGCTTACTCTGACAACGCCTCGGTGATGGAAGGCGGCCCGGTCGAGCGCTTCGTGGCGAAAAGTGACCTGGGTGCAGACGGCCTGGGTCTGAGCAGCTATCAAAAGAGTAGTGCCGTTAGCCACGTGCTGATGAAGGTCGAAACGCACAACCACCCGACGGCGATCTCGCCGTTCCCCGGCGCCGCCACCGGCGCGGGCGGCGAAATCCGCGACGAGGGCGCCACCGGCCGCGGCTCCGAGCCCAAGGCCGGCCTGACCGGCTTCACCGTCTCCAAGCTGTGGGGTGGCCAGTTCGGCAAGCCCGAGCACATCGCCAGCCCGCTGCAGATCATGACCGAGGGGCCGCTGGGCGGCGCCGCGTTCAACAACGAGTTCGGCCGTCCCAACCTGCTGGGCTACTTCCGTGAGTACGAGCAGACCGTGGGCGGCGTCGATCGCGGCTACCACAAGCCGATCATGATCGCCGGCGGCCTGGGCACGATCGATGCCGAGCTGACCCAGAAGATCGAATTCCCCGCCGGCACGCTGCTGATCCAGCTCGGCGGCCCGGGCATGCGCATCGGCATGGGTGGCGGTGCCGCCAGCTCCATGGCCACCGGCACCAACGCCGCCGAGCTGGATTTCGACTCCGTGCAGCGCGGCAACCCGGAGATCGAGCGCCGCGCGCAGGAGGTCATCAACCACTGCTGGGCGCAGGGCGGGCAGAACCCCATCCTCGCCATCCATGACGTCGGCGCGGGCGGCCTGTCCAACGCCTTCCCCGAGCTGACCAACGACGCCGGCCGTGGTGCGCGCTTCGACCTGCGCGCCGTGCCGCTGGAAGAGTCGGGCCTGGCGCCCAAGGAAATCTGGTCCAACGAGAGCCAGGAACGCTACGTGCTGGCCATCGCCCCCGAGTCGCTGGCGCAGTTCAAGGCCTACTGCGAGCGCGAGCGCTGCCCGTTTGCCGTGGTCGGCGTCGCCACCGAAGAGCGCCAGCTGGTGCTGGCCGACGAAGGCGCGGAAAGCCCGGTGGACATGCCGATGGACGTGCTGCTGGGCAAGCCACCCAAGATGCACCGCGACGTGACCACCGTGGCGCGCGCCTTCCAGCCGATCGACCTGACCGGCGTCGATCTGCAGAAGACCGTCATCGACGTGCTGAGCCACCCCACCGTGGCGTCCAAGCGCTTCCTGGTCACCATCGGCGACCGTGCCGTGGGCGGCCTCACGCATCGCGACCAGATGGTCGGCCCGTGGCAGGTGCCCGTGGCGGACTGCGCCGTCACCCTGGCCGATTACAAGGGCTTCGCCGGCGAGGCCATGAGCATGGGCGAGCGCACGCCGCTGGCCGCCATCGACGCGCCGGCCTCCGGCCGCATGGCGGTGGCCGAGGCCATCACCAACCTGCTGGCCGCGCCGTTCGAGCTGCCGCGCGTCAAGCTCTCCGCCAACTGGATGGCCGCCTGCGGCGAGCCGGGCGAAGACGCCGCGCTGTACGAGACCGTCAAGGCCGTGGGCATGGCGCTGTGCCCGGCGCTGGGCATCTCCATTCCCGTGGGCAAGGATTCCCTGTCCATGCGCACCCAATGGTCGGACCCGCAGGACGGCGGCAAGAAGAAGGTCACCTCGCCGGTGAGCCTGATCATCACCGCGTTTGCCACGCTGCCCGACGTGCGCGGCACGCTCACGCCGCAGCTCGACGCCACCACCGACGACACCACCCTGGTGCTGATCGACCTGGGCAAGGGCCAACACCGCATGGGCGGCAGCATCCTCGGCCAGGTGCTGAATCAGCCGGGTGACCAGGTGCCCGACCTGGACGACCCGCAGGACCTGATCAACCTGGTGAACGCCGTCAACGCGCTGCGCGCCAAGGGCCAGATCCTGGCCTACCACGACCGCAGCGACGGCGGCCTGCTCGCCACCGTGGCTGAAATGGCCTTCACCGGCCACGTCGGCGTGGCGCTGAACGTGGACCTGCTCGTGACCGAGAGCGACGGCATCGCCGACAGCCGCGCCGAGTACGGCGACGCCAAGAACTGGGCCAGCCAGGTCAGCGCGCGCCGCGAGGAACTGACGCTCAAGGCGCTGTTCAACGAGGAGCTGGGCGTGGTGCTGCAGGTGCCCACCGCCGTGCGCAACGAGGTCATGCAGACCCTGCGCGAGCACGGCCTCTCCAAGCACAGCCACTTCATCGGCAAGACCCGGCCGCAGTCCTCGTCCATCGACAAGGGCAAGGGCGAGCTGAGCGTCTGGCGCGACACCAAGGAAGTGTTCGCCGCCAAGCTGGAAGACCTGCACCAGGTCTGGGACAGCGTGAGCTGGAAGATCTGCCAGCAGCGCGACAACCCCGCCTGCGCCGACGCCGAGCACGCCGCCGCCGGTGCGCCGGCCGACCCCGGCCTGCACGTCGCTCTGACCTTCGACCCGGCCGACAACGTCGCCGCGCCGTTCCTGAACCTGGCCCGTCCCAAGGTCGCCATCCTGCGCGAGCAGGGCGTCAACTCCCATGTGGAGATGGCCTACGCCTTCACCGAGGCCGGCTTCGACGCCTACGACGTGCACATGACCGACCTGCAGGCCGGCCGCGCCAAGCTGCAGGACTTCAAGGGCGTCGTCGCCTGCGGCGGCTTCAGCTACGGCGACACGCTGGGCGCTGGCATCGGCTGGGCGCGCAGCATCACCTTCAACCCGGTGCTGTCCGAGCAGTTCCAGGGCTTCTTTGACCGCAACGACACCTTCGCCCTGGGCGTGTGCAACGGCTGCCAGATGTTCGCCGAGCTGGCCGACATCATCCCCGGCGCCGAAGCCTGGCCGCGCTTCACCACCAACCAGAGCGAGCGCTTCGAGGCCCGCCTGTCCATGGTGGAGGTGCTGGAGTCGCCCAGCCTGTTCTTCGCCGGCATGGCCGGCAGCCGCCTGCCGATCTCCGTGGCGCACGGCGAGGGCTACGCCAACTTCAAGGCCCGCGGTGACGCCAGCAAGGTCATCGCCGCGGCGCGCTTCGTGGACAACACCGGCGCGCCCACCGAAGCCTACCCGTTCAACCCGAACGGCAGCGCCGGCGGCCTGACCAGCGTGACGACGGCGGACGGCCGCTTCACGGCCATGATGCCGCACCCCGAGCGCGTGTTCCGCAACATCCAGATGAGCTGGACCAGCGGCGACCAGGACGCCTTCAGCCCCTGGCTGCGCATCTGGCGCAATGCGCGCAAGTGGGTCGGCTGATCGCCGGTACCAACAGGGTCAGCCCGTGACGGGCTGACCCTGTTTCATTTCTTCCCACCCTCATGTCCACCCAGCCCACCACCGTGGTCGATGCCCTCGGCGTCGATCCCGCGTCCGGCACGCTTCAGCTCACCCTCGAAGCCCCGCAGCCTTGGAACTGGGACCAGCTCGTCGCCCTGCAGGACCGGATCAACGCCTGCCTGGCGTTCGTCCAAAGCGGGGATGTTTTCCTCGCCAGCCCGGAGGCCCTCGATCTCGACATCCAGATCGATCTCGTCATGACCTACCGGCCCACGGACGAGGTGATGGGCTTCCTGCAGCAAGCAGAGGCGATCATCGAGGACGCCGGCTTCCTGTTCGGCTTTGGCCCGCCAGCGGGCGGGTACATGGGCGACCACAGCTAGTGTGAGTCGAAGGCGCTTGTCGCGCCGAGTCGCCCAGCCAGCAGGGCGAGAAAGCCTTCCTCATTTCCTCGGACTGCGTCAAGCCGCGTGGGTGCGTATACGACGCCACCTCACAAGCTTCCTGATCCCCGGCGCATGGTTCTGCAGGGTGCGTCGGCTATAGTGTTTGTAACAAATGCGCTCGCGGTCCTGACCCGGCAACCGTGTGGCGCGCAACACAGGAGGACGGCGGGTTTCATGGCTGGATTTAGTACCTTTTTTTGGCCGCCCCACCGGGCGCAAAGCCTTGTGTCAAGCGGCTTTCCGGGTGTTTTCATCGACCAATGTAGACCGCAGGCGCCAGATATGGCCGGTGGCTGCGCGCGGTCGACATTACGTTAGACACATCAGAGAGGACTCATGAAGCAAATTTACCGTGCAGTAACCCACCCTTCCGGATGGGGTGGTCTTGCAGACTATGAAATCCGTCAAGACGGAAAAATATATCGAACCGTTTCGCACCCTGATGGTTGGGGAGGCTTGCCTGATTACGAAATACGCGGCGACGGGAAAATCTATAGAGCGGTTACCCACCCAAATGGCTGGGGTGGCTTACCGGACTATGAGATTCGTGCCGATGGCAAGATTTATCGTGCCGTTACTCATCCAGAAGGATGGGGCGGTTTAGCTGATTATGAGTTTCGCTAAAGTGCCTAACACTTCGTTCCATCGGACGGCCTTCGGCCGCCGCTGAACTCCAACGTTATGGCGCTCGTGCGTAAAACGGTTCCTGCTGCGTGGCGTCAGTATCGCCGCCGCAATCTCATCGCAACGCTCGGCCTTGTTGCCGGCATGCCCTGCACGGTCGCGCTGGCGATCTTGCTCAAGCTGTGGAGCCCAGAGCAGGCGCAGTTTGCGTTTCCGATCATCGTGGTCGTGTGGGCTCTACTTTGGGCTTGGTCTGCTTTTCGTGTCGTCCGGTGGCCTTGTCCCAGGTGTGGTCGCGCATGGCTGTCGTACCAAGAAGCAAACCTCGGCGCCGAACGGCGCTGCAAACAGTGTGGCTTGGGCCTCTATGAAGCGCCATAACATGGCGGTTGACCTGGCTCCCTTCGGTCGCTGGACGCTGCGCGATAGAGCCGCGCAGCGCCGGTCACCTCTACGTTAGGGCGCACGGCATACCGCTATGAAACGATCGCTTCACCTGGAATGGCCCCTGTACAACTGGGTTCGCTGGATCTTGGAACTCGGCGGAGGGTTCACGCTCTTCGTGGCGTTCCTTGTGGTCGTGTTCCTGCAGCAGTTCGAGTCATTTGCGCGGGTCATCGTGCCGATTCTCGCAACCTACATTGCCACGTCAGCTTTGCTGTACAACCGCGGTCGGGCTCTGCCACGAGGACCAAGCAAAGTTCGTTCACTCTACGCTGCCGAGCGTGCAGTTCAAGCTACCCTTTTCACCTTGGTTGGCGTGGCGATTGGGGGTGTGATTTTCGGCTGGGCGCACTGGTTTGGCCTGACGCTCGCAAAGGAGAATGGGGTAAAGAGCGCATGGGGCTTCGTTTACGTCTTCGCCTTGGGTTACATCATGTACGGCTATATGAGCTTCCTGCTCGGGCTGCGGGTCATCTCGAAGGAGTTCCTGCGTCCACTGCCCGCGAGAGAAATTGCGAGGAGGCTGCGGAATGCGCCCTAACAGGTCGTATATTGACTCCCCCTCAAGTGCAAGAAACTGACCGATAGGGTGACCTGATGGGAATCGCCTGCAGTCGTATATCCGGCATCTGTGGTGGGCTATCTGTGATGGCCCGTGCCGACATGGAATCCGCCAGTTCTTCGACACGGGTGCATAAGTGCTTCCGTGCGCTTCGCGCCCGTGCCCCGTGTGGGCCAGTCATGTCCAACGTTAACTTTATGAAAAAATGGAAGCTTGATGAGGAGGATGTCTATGAAATGGGTGGAGGCTCCTACAGCAAGTCACATGGGCATCCCGCGAACACACGACGCTCCGTCGAAGTGAAACTCGTACATAAACCGTCTGGAATCAGCGTCTCTCAATTTTCGCCGGTTGATGCGATATCTCGGACCGAGGCCGCAAAGATAAGAGAGCAGCTCCGAGGTGAACTGTTTCCAAAATTGGAAGAACTTGTTGCAAAACATCTGCGCATTCCCGGCCGTTAGGGAAGGTCTGCTTTAACCGCTTCGAGATGTGCTGATGTCGCCGATTCGAATCGATGCGCGGGCTCCAGCCGCTGGTTGCCCGTTTTCCGGAAGTTT